>Ga0210384_10000039_pt1 | contig 191006 bp, 167 predicted proteins | sample IncBWH2MmetaG_FD_160574 | JGI IMG/M metagenome (GOLD analysis project Ga0210384, IMG submission 160574) | Forest soil microbial communities from Barre Woods Harvard Forest LTER site, Petersham, Massachusetts, United States - Inc-BW-H-2-M | ecosystem: Environmental > Terrestrial > Soil >...
TCGTGGTAAAACCGTATTGCTTAATTTCTGGGCCGCGGGATCGGCTGGCTGGCCGGAAGACTTGAAAATCCTCCACCAAGTTCACAAGCGCTGGACGGGTACGACATCGATAAGCCCTGGACTTGAGGTGCTCGCAGTGAACGTCGACGATTCTGCCAACGCCGAGAAATCTCAGGCAGTGGCGCGTGAACTTCGTCTTTCGTTTCCCATTCTTCGCGGATCGGACGACGTGGCTGGGATTTATAACATTCTCTATCGTTACTTGTTTGACCGACACCGTGACCTCGCCCTGCCGACATCTTTCTTGATTGATGCCAATGGAGACGTCGTCAAGGTCTATCAGGGGCGGGTAAATGCTGAGCGCGTCGAACAAGACTTTCGGCACATTCCACAGACTGTGGTGGAGCGGATGGCGATGGCGTTGCCTTTTCCTGGCGTGAGTGAGACCTCGGAGTTTCGGCGCAACTTCCTCTCCTTCGGCTCAGTTTTCTTTCAGCGGGGTTATTTCGAACAGGCGGAAGCGTCATTCCGGCTGGCTCTCCGCTACAATCCATCGAGCGCCGAGGCTCTGTACGGCATCGGGAGCGTGTACCTGAAACTGGAGAAGACAAGTGAAGCGCGGCAGAGTTTCGAACGAGCCATCAAACTCACCGCGAGCTATCCCGACACTCTGCCAAATGCCTGGAACAACCTCGGCCTTCTGGCAACGCGAGAGGGGCGCACCGCCGAAGCGATTCCGTATTTTCAAGAGGCTTTGCGGTTAAGTCCCGATCACTTGATCGCGCTCGATAACCTGGGGAACGCGTACCGGCAGCAGAAGCAGTGGGACGAAGCGCGCAAAGTGCTGGAGCGGGCAGTTGCGGTCGGCCCTCAGGACCCTGAAGCGAACTACAGCCTGGGAATGGTCTTCGCGCAAATGGACGATAGCGATCGAGCCTACGAATATCTGCAGGTGGCCTTGAAGCTACGCCCGGCTTATCCCGAGGCTTTGAATAATCTCGGCGTGCTTTACCTGCGCACCCGGCGGCGGGATGAAGCGGTCGCAAGCTTCGAAGAGTGCATTCGGGTTGCCCCTGCTTTCGATCAGTCCTATTTGAACCTTGCCCGGGTCTATACTCTCGAGGGCGCGCCGGACAAGGCTCGCGCCATTCTCCTTGAGCTTCTAAAACAGCGCCCCGATGACGCCGCGGGACAGAAACTGCTCGAGCAACTCTCGCAATAAAACGAGCCTTTTAAGCCAGCGAGAACTAGTCCGCTCCCGACGGGGCCATAGTGCACTCGGGTTACAATGCGATGCGGAGGGCTCATGTCGAAATCGCGCAGGCAATTTTTGGCGGCTACTTCTCTCACGCTTCTCGGCGCGGCCGCCGCGTCTCTGAGCAAGGCTCAGGTGTCAGCCGATCTGCCGCCGGGTTCACCGTCCGCGTTCGGTACTGGGCCCGTGGTTGGACCGCAGGTGACGGTTTCAACCTTCGCCGAGGCCGAGAAGCTGGTGCAAGTGTCGTTGAGCAATGCCGAGCGAACGATGGCAGCGGCCAGCTGGCGAAAGACGATGGCAGGGCTGTATGAGCGGCGGACCGGTCCTCGCAAGCTGGCTCTGGAAGCATCGCTCGCTCCGGGGTCGCGCTGGGATCCGGTGCTGCCCGGCCAGAGAACGCTTCCTCAGGGGGATCGTTTTATCCGCAGCAAAGCCGATCCAGGTGCTTTGCCGGCGAACGACGAGGACATTGCCTTTGCTCCAGTCACGCAGCTGTCGCGCTGGATCGAGACTCGAAAGCTCAGCTCGCAGCGGCTGACGAATCTTTATCTGGAACGATTGGATCGTTTTAATCCCAAGTTGCGATGCGTGATCACCTTGACACGTGAGCTGGCGCTTGCCCAAGCCAAGAAGGCGGACGACGAGATCGCTGCGGGCAAGTACCGCGGGCCGCTGCACGGCATCCCGTGGGGAACGAAGGACCTTCTCGACACCGCTGGAATCCCCACAACCTACGGGGCCGAGCCATTTCGCAATCGTGTTCCGAGAGAAGATGCGGTGGTGGTGAAGCGCCTGAACGAGGCGGGTGCCGTGCTCGTGGCGAAGTTAAGCCTGGGTGCACTGGCGCTCAATGACGTCTGGTTCGGCGGACAAACCATGAATCCGTGGCTGCCGGAGGAAGGAGCGTCGGGTTCGAGCGCCGGTCCTGGCGCAGCCACGGCGCCGGTTTGGTGGGCTTCGCCATCGGAAGCGAAACTGGCGGCAGCATTGTGAGCCCGTCCATGCGCTGCGGGATTACCGGGCTGCGCCCGACTTACGGTCGGGTGCCGCGCACGGGCGCGATGACGTTGTGCTGGTCGCTGGACAAGCTCGGCCCCATGACCCGCAGTGTTGAGGACGCAATGCTGGTACTGCAAGCCATCTCCGGACCAGACGCTGGTGATGTGGACAGCGTGCCCAGCAAGCTCGACTTTGACGCGGGTGCGAGCATTAAAGGATTGCGCGTGGGATACTTTCCTGCATGGATGAACGAGCGGCCCGCAACCGAAGTCGACCGCGCCGCTCTGGATACGGTTAAGAAAGTGGGGATGGTTCCGGTTGAGGTTGCTATTCCGGACTGGCCCTACGGGTCGCTCAATCTGATTCTCTTTGCTGAAGGGGCGGCGGCGTTTGAGGAGCTCGGGTTCAATGGCGGGATGAATCAGCTTCGAATGCAGACTCCGGATGCATGGCCTAACATTTTTCGTGAGGCCCGATTTCTTTCCGCCGTGGATTTCGTGCAGGCGGACCGGCTTCGCCGCAAAGTGGCGGAGGAGATGGCTCGCGTCTTCTCGCAAGTCGATCTGCTTCTGGTGCCGTCGCTGCGTGACGAAATGCTCACTATCACCAACTTCACCGGACATCCGTCCCTCACACTACGTGCTGGTTTTGTTGAGGTGTCGAGGGCGCGCAGCGATTGGGCGCCGGATGCAAGCATGCCCTTGCCAACGTTCACTCCACCGCGCCGGGTGCCTCACGGCGTCACCTTGATCGGAAGGCTCTTTGACGAGGGTACGCTGGCAAGCGCTGGGCTCGCGCTGGAACGCAGCTTTGGAGTAGTAAGCGAACGCCCGCCGGAGTTCTGAGTCGGGGCGGACTGTGAATGGGGTACGGGCGCCCGGCCCTTCGAAGACTCCCGCAAACTTTGCTGGCTCGCGCTACTGCTTCTTTGGCGTCGGAGCGGTCAGCAGTTCCACGAACATCTGGTAAAACTTCGCTGTATCCAGATCATCCTGCACTTCGACCGACTGGACCGTGATGTTAGGCTTGTCTCGATCGGTCCACGTGAGGGTATCGCCGTAGCTGTAGCCTTTGTCCAGACTGACATCCATGAAGCGCATTTCTTTTTTTGTGATCAGGCTGGGATCGAGCCACCCGGCCGCGGCCAGTTCGTCCCACAAATAATTGTATTCGCCGTGCAGGTGAGTGTATTGGCCGATGTAGCGTGCGGCGGGCGAGTTGCCGGCCTTGACCTGGTCGATCAACTCGACTGTCATTCTCGTCTTCACGGAAATGTCCACTGGCGTGCAGACGATTTTCTTCCACGGCGCCTGGAGCACAATGTGCGCGGCTTCCGGATCGAACCAGAGGTTGAATTCGCGCCGGGGAGTATTGATGAATTCGGGGTCGGTGGTCTGCGGATTCAGGCTGGCGCCCATGAATACCAGTTCTTTGGCCAATCCCGCGAATTCTGGATCGATGGAGACGGCCAGTGCGAGGTTCGTCATTGGGCCGCCCTCGTAAATCGTTATTTCACTGGGAAACTTGTGGACCATGCGGATCAAAAAGTGAGCTGCATCTTCATCTACTGGTTTGGCGGTAGGTTTGCCTTCGGGCATTTCTCCAAGGTCGTCTGCGGGATGATAGAAACGCGGGGTCCAGGCTCCGAGCCAGGCAACGGAGCCGTAGCGCTGCTCCCAGAGTTCCGTTTCTTCTTTTCGCCGGACCAGCGGATATTCCGCACCGGGCACGACTGGGATATCGGTTCGTCCGATGAGTTCGAGCATACGCAAAGTGTGGGCCACTTCGGCCTTGAGCCACTGATCCCCGGTCACGACGGTGATGCCAAGGAGTTCGGTCTGTGGAGACTGGATCAGCAACAGTATTGACTGCTGGTCGGTTCCGGCGGGGCCGGCCGCGTCTTGATCGATGATGATTTTTCGCTTCTGGCTCCACGCAGTGAGGCTGGTCATCAGCAGGATCGCGATTGTCAAAAACCAGAGTCTGCGGGACTTCATTGTTCACCTCGGGGCGCAAGAGTCTAAAAGAAAACCTCAATTATAAGGCGATTGCGGATGGCGGCACCGGCGACTAGAATGTTGCACGCAAGAGAGACTGACTTCGTTTCAGCTTTCCGATTCCCGTTTGTCCTATGGTCCGTTTCCGCGTGACCGTTCACCAACCCGAATTTGTTGGCGCTGATCTCGTAACCTGCGTTTTGGTGTTAAGTGCGCTTCTCGGTCCGTTTCTGGTTCAGGGACAAGCGGTTCAGAGAAAATTTGAAGACCACGCGGACTCGGCAATCTTACAAGGATCTGTGCGGGATTCACGCGGTCAGCCCGTCGCCGCCGTCACGGTTTACCTCCGGGCCAACGCAGGGACGCAAACCCTAACCGCGCGTACTGATTCGGAGGGAACGTACCGCTTTTCTGGACTTCGCGAGGGCGTATATACGCTGACCGCAGAGATGGCAGGGTACCGCAGCTCAACCTTCTTCCCTTGCGTCGTCGGGCAAGGGGAAGCGAAAAAGATTGACCTTAGGCTCGAATCCCCAAAAGCTTCCGAATCCTCGTCCGAAAAGCCACAGTTTTTTGACGAGCCCGAATTCATAGTCGCGGGTGTAACCGAAGCTATGAATCCTGGCGGGCACGGTTCGGACGCGATTGTGCGAAACACGGAAGCACTGGCAAAGGAAACGGCTTCGTTACCCGGCACTGGGGAAAACACGGAATCCCCTGGTTTCCCAACGGCGTCGATTTCGCCTTCCTTTGGCGCCGCAGCGGAAGAATCTCTGCGCAAGGAGGCTGAACGCGAACCCGGCAACTTCGAGGTAAATCATCGGCTGGGGAAATTGCTGCTCGACGACGGGAAGGGTGAGGAAGCCATCTCTTATTTCGAACGGGCTTCTCGGGCAAATCCCGGCGATTACGAAAACGCTTACGAACTCGGGCTGGCCTATACCCGCATCGGCCAATATGAGCGGGCGCGCACACAGACACGAAATTTGCTGGCTGCGCAGGAGAAGCCAGGAAAGGAACTCGACAAGCAAGAGTCTGCCGAACTTCATCACTTGCTCGGCGATGTCGAGGAGAGACTGGGCAATTCTCTGGAGGCGGTTCGAGAGTACCAGCGCGCAGCGGAACTGAACCCGAGCGACGCGAATCTTTTCGATTGGGGCGCGGACCTGCTGATTCATCGCGCCTTCGAGCCGGCGATTGAGGTTTTCACCGAAGGAAATCGCCTATTCCCGCGCTCCGCACGCATGCTGGCTGGGCTGGGCGTGTCTTGGTACGCGCGCGGTTCCGCCGACCGAGCCGTCGAGCGTCTCTGTCAGGCATCGGACTTGAACCCCAACGACCCCAACCCTTACTTGTTCCTGGGCAAAATGCAAAGCGTCGAGACCGCGCAGTCAACATGCATGATGGAGAAGCTGGCGCGTTTCGTAAGTCTGCAGCCGGAAAATGCCCAAGCTAACTATTATTACGCGCTCGGTCTCTCGAGGCGGAACGACGCCGACGATCTGGCGCATGCACAGTCTTTGCTTGAGAAGGCCGTGCGTCTTGACTCGAAGCTCGCTGAGGCATACTTGCAGTTGGGAGTTCTTTATTCGCAGCGGGGTGACTCTTCCAAAGCAATCTCGGCCTATCTGGAAGCGATTGCAGCCAACCCAGGCCTGGAACAGGCTCACTATAGGCTGGCGCAGGCCTACAACCGAACTGGAGAGAAGGCGAAAGCTCAAGCCGAGCTAAATCTGTACACCCAACTATCCAGGAAAACAGCAGAACTAGCGGAGCGCGAGCGGCGTGAGATTCAGCAATTTGTCTATACGCTGCGTGACCAAACTTCTACCACGCAGCCTCAATAGATAGCCCAGCCTGCCCCAAGTCCCCGCGCTCTCGGCCCACCCTAGAAAGTCAGCTTGAGCGCAAACTGGATTGAGCGCGCATCATTCACAGTCTGGTTGATGGTCTGGCTGATCACACCAAAACTGCCAGGAGAATTAATGTCCTGCTCTCCGGTGCCCGCGATGCCCGGCAAAAAGAAATGAGGATGGTTAAAGAGATTGAAGAACTCGGCCCGGAATTGCACATTCATCCTCTCGTGGAACGGAAAATCCTTGATCAGCGAGAAATCCGTGTTTACAAAACGAGGACCGTAGACGGGTGCGCGGTTGGCGTTTCCCAGTTCTCCAGCGGGCGCTTTCTGGAAAGCGCAGGGATTGAACCAATTGGCGAGCGTGTGAATCTTAGCCGGGCAATTCGTCTGGCCGCCTTCTGGGCCGGCCTTGTTAGGATCGCCCACCTGGTTCGGGCGCTGCAAAACCAGCCCGTTGTAGAAGAAGAAGACCCCAGACTCATCAGCGCTGTCGACCACAAAAAGTGGGAATCCGGATTCTGCCCTTTCAATGACATTTACCTGCCAGTTCCCCAACACTGCGTTGGTGGCTCCGCTCCAATTGTTCCCGAAGTACTTGCCTTTGCCGAAAGGCAGGTTGTAAAGAACGCTCGCGGTAAAGACATCGTTCAAGTTAAGTTGAGACAAACCCCAATCCAGCCCCTGGCCTCCGGGCAGCGGCCAGTACAGCGCACCAGGATTGCTGCCCAGACCGTCAGGCATACCGGAATCGAAAGTGCGCGACCAGGTGTAGCCGATCAGCGCGTACAGGCCGTGCCGCGAGCTCTTGGTCTCAGCTTTGATCTGCAGAGAATCGTAACGCGCATTCCCTATGCTGTTATTGCTGTCCACAGACTGAAACGGGAATGCGTAGGGAAACGTCGGAAATCCGCAGCCCAGAGTGTAGCCGGGTACGGTGCCGCATGCGGAGGGCGAGCTTATGTTTTCATTCACCTGGCTCACCAGAATGTGCGTGCTGTGGGAGCCAGCGTAGCCGGTCGTCAGAACTATATCGCCGGGCAGCTGGCGCTCAACATTGAAGTTGTACTGTTGGACCATGCCCTGCTTGAAATTCCGGTTCATTGACTGGATGGTGCCAGTGTAGTTGCCAGGATTCACAGGCGCGCTGTAGACGGCGCCTCCCGGGACGGTCGTCGTAGACGGCGTGCCCGCCGGAAGAAGGAACCCGTTCGAGAGGCCGCAGCCGGTGCCGCCGAAAGTGGGACAAACACCCGTTGGAAATGGATCCACTTCGGCATAGAATGGCGGATTTTGCCACAACCCTTGTCCGCCCTGATTCCAGGCGGAATCGTGGAAGATGGCGTACCCGGCGCGGATCGCCGTCTTGGTGCTTCCCATCGGCTTCCAGGCAAACCCGATCCGTGGTTCGAGAGCGCTTTTCTGAAACTGGATACCAATACGGCTATTAGAAACGACGCAGTTGGTGCAGCCGGCCAGCCCGGGGCTGCCCGACGGAACGTACCACTGGAGGGTCTGAACATCGAAGTTTGCCTGGCGATTTTCAACTTCAGTTTGGGGGGTCGCCAGAGCCCAGGCAAGTCCGATGTTGAACGTCATATTGGCGGTCACTCGCCAGTCATCCTGGACGAATGGACGAAATAGTTTCCAGCGGCGGCCGACCGTACCGCCAAGGAACGTCTGATCGTGAGCGGCAAAACTTCCCAGACTTCCAAGCAGGAGATCTCCCATGTTGTCTCCAGTGGCAGAGCCGTTTTGGGAGATAAAACCGTCCTGGAACGCATTGTTTCTTATGTTCATCTGTTCGGCGCGAAAGGTCGCTCCGAACTTGATGTCGTGCTTGCCCCGAATCAAGTCGAGGGTATCCGAAATGGAGTAGACGTTCGTTCCGCCCTGGTAGGGCGCGTATCCGCGATCTCCCAGCGACATGTAGGTGGTCATCTGAAAGGAAGTCATGCCGCAACTGATGCAGTCCTTGGTTGACTGGTTGAGACTGGTAGGGTAACCGGTCACACCACTGCAATGGCTTCCCAGATCGGCGCCGGGAATGCCGATGACCGCAGCCTCGCAGGTGCCGGTGCCGAAAGACAGAATGTGATTAAAAATCCGGCTGAAGCCGAAACTGGCCTGGTTGATGGTGCGATCGGAAAGAAGATGCGTCCAAGATAGTGCAGCATTGCGCCCATGGTTGTCGATGTACTGATTACTTCCAAAGGCGTTGACTTCGGCCCATGTCGGTGAGCCCCCCGGCACAAAGTTCGTTGCCTGGTCATAGCTGAAGCGGCCAAAAATCGAATCTTTGTTGGAGAAATTGTGATCGACACGAATGTCGCCCGTCCCCTCATTGAGTTTCCTGACGGGCTGGTTGACGTAGTTGTAACCTAACGCCGCGTTAGCCGCGTTGGGCGTCGGGTAAAGCTGAATCACTTTTGCGGCGAGGGGATTGATCATGGCCGCGGGAATTACGCTACAGTCTGCACCCAGCGGTTGGATTCCGCCTGCCCCGACTGGCTCGGGTGTGGCTGTACCGGGGATGCATTGGAAGTGCCTGTCGTTGCTCGTCGCCGATGCATAAGGATTATTGAGGATGGGAAAGTTACTCGACGTTCCGCGCGGATTACCAAACGGATCCAGGTTAAAGTTATAGTTACCGGCCGGGTCGGGAGTCATCATGGCGGTGGTCGGAACCAGACCATTGAAAGGCACGCCGAGGCGCTGCATTTTTGCCTGATAATCGATGAAGAAAAACGTTTTGTCCTTCCGGATCGGGCCGCCCAGCGATCCGCCAAATTGATTCAGATTAAACTTGTTTCTCGTGGGAGCGAAATAGTTGCGGGCATCGAGGTCGGTGTTTCGAAAATACTCAAACAGACTTCCGTGAAATTGGTTTGATCCCGATTTGGTTGTGACCAGAACCGTTGGGCCGGCACGTTCTCCCCATTCCGCCGAGTAGTTGTAGGTCAGAACTTTAAACTCCTGAACCGCGTCGAGATTGGGGAAAATGGCGATGCCGCCTTCGTCCAGCTGATTATTGTCGTTGCCATCAAGCATCCAATCTGTACTTTGTGCTCGCGACCCGCCCACGGAAAGCGAAAAAGACCCCCGCGTTGAGGCCTCGCTGCTGGCGGCCCCATTGAAAAAGCTGTTTGGGTTGGTTTCTGCGGTTGTGCCCGGAGTCAGGGTCGCCAGTTGGACGAAATTACGTCCATTTAAGGGAAGCTGAGCCACTTCCTGGGATGTAATCACTTGTCCCAGCGTGGCATTGGTCGATTCGACGGCCACCTGGGTGGCGTTTACTTCAACCGTCGCCGCAACGGCAGCCGGCGCGAGCGTGAAATTTACTTCGCGATGCTCGTCCACTTGCAGCCGAACGTCCTTCTGCTCGACCGCACCAAAGCCCGCAGATTCGACCCGAATGGTGAAGTCTGCGACCGGGAGCAAAGGGATAAGGTAATGTCCGGACTCATCGGTCTTCGACACCCGAGAGACCGCTGTACCTTGCGTCGTGGCAGTTACGGTTGCCCCGGAAACCACGGACCCGGTTTTGTCGGAAACCGTGCCCGAAAAACTCCCGGTCGCCTGGCCGTAGAGCAGTGGGCAGATGGGAAGTACAAGCGAACAGAACACTACCAGCAGGACTCTCTTGGTCAGCATCGATCTCTCCCTCGCGATGCCCATCAAGTGGCGAATGGGCTTGCGCTTTTCCCCACTACGCTTCGGGAATGCTTGACGACGATGCGAACCATCTAACTGGAGGTGCCGCCCAAAGTCAAGATTTTTTGTGCCGGGTCAACGTCAGAGCCTGCTCCGTGGTGATGAATTTTGCTCCGAGATTTTGCAATTCAGCAATTGTCCGGTTTGCGTCTTCAACTTCTAGAGTCTCGATCGCATCCTGGACCACCGAGACTCGCCGCCCACGTTTCAGCAAACCCTTCGCCGCGAAACCAACACAATATTCCGTGACCACGCCAAAGACTATAAATTCCGCGTCAGGATTCAAGCGCTCAACCAGCGCTCCCGCGTGCCGGCTCTCGAAAATGTCGAGCGTCTGCTTTTCGAGGATTATCTGCTGGTGCGGCGAAAGATCGCGCGGAACTTGCGCCTCGGGCTCGTTTGGAATCGTGAGGACTTGGTCGGTCAGCGCTTCCGGAACAAACTCAGCGCCGCTGGTCCCCTTGATGCAATGGGGTGGAAACGTCTTGAATTCGGGATCGTCCGCGGAGTGGTAACAACCATGCGAAACCAGAAAAACGCGGCCTTCGCGAGCGACGTCGGTAAGCCTTCGGATATTCGGGAGCAATCGTTCGGCGCCGCGGACGTAGAGCTTGCCGCCCGGCAGCATGAAATCAGCCTGCGTGTCGACTTCCCAGAAAACCACTTTGCGAGATACCATACCGTGCCCGGTTATTGCGAAAGACAGCTTACAACATTCCTGGCAAACAACGGAGACTCCGCCAAAATCTTCAACGTCGAGAGGTGCGCTCGATGGCCAACGATGAGCCCGTCAAGAATAAAACGCAAGCGCGGCTGGTGATCCGGAATATCGGTCTCCTGCTGAGCGGTGATCTGAAGAACCCGATTCTCGATGCCGACACTGTGATTGCGGTGGACGGGAAGATCGTTGCCATTGGCAAACAGAATGATATCGACACCGAAGGTGCAACCGTCGTCATCGACGCCAGAGGCACAACCCTGGCCCCGGGATTGATCGACAGCCACGTGCATCCCGTGGCCGGCGACTGGACCCCACGCCAAAACCAGATTGGCTGGATCGACAGCTATCTCCACGGCGGAGTTACCACAATGATTTCAGCGGGCGAGGTGCACACGCCCGGTCGCCCGAAAGATGTCGTTGGTTTGAAGGCGATGGCGATCTTTGCCCAGCGTGCCTTTTCGGCGTTTCGTCCGGGAGGTGTGAGAATCCATGCGGGCGCCCCAGTGATCGAACACGGAATGGTCGAGGAGGATTTCAAAGACCTTGCCGCCGCCGGCGTTACCCTGCTCGGAGAGGTTGGCCTCGGAAGCGTGAAAGACGGAGCTACGTCCCGCCAGATGGTGGCTTGGGCACGCAAATACGGAATTCAAAGCACGATCCATACCGGCGGCCCGTCAATTCCCGGCTCCAGCCTGATCGACAAGGACATCGTGCTCGCAGCCGACGCCGATGTCATCGGCCACATCAATGGCGGCCATACGGCTTTACCCGACGATCAGATCGTCACCCTGTGCGAAAAGTCGTCGCGAGCTCTGGAGATTGTTCACAACGGCAACGAGCGAGCCGCATTACTGACTCTGCGGACAGCGAAAGAACTCAAGCAACTTGATCGAGTAATTCTGGGCACGGATTCACCAGCAGGCTCCGGAGTGCAGCCGCTCGGCATCCTGCGCATGATCTCGATGCTGTCCTCTCTGGGAGATGTGCCAGCTGAGGTCGCCGTCTGCTTTGCGACTGCGAATACAGCAAGAATCCGAAACCTTGACTGCGGATTGATCGAGCCTGGTCGCGCTGCCAGTTTCGTGATGATCGACAAAGCCCAGCATTCGCCCGGAAAGACTGTGCTTGAAAGTATCCGGCGCGGAGATTTGCCGGGCATCGGAATGGTGATCATCGACGGCGTCGTAAGCGCGCAACGCAGCCGCAACACGCCGCCGGCGACCACGGTGCCAGAGATCGTCCAGCACTAGACTTACGGCAGGCCTAGCGATGCCGCGACGGTCTTCTTGTATTCGCGCGCTTTCGCCATCACTTCCTCTTCGTTCACGGTCAGCACTTTTCGGTCGCGCATCACCACGCGACCGCCAATCACGACGGTCTCGACATCGCCGCCCTTCAAGGCGTACGCCAGTTGCGCGTACACGTCGTACATCGGGACAGCGTTGGGTTCGTCCAAACTGATCAAGATCAAGTCGGCTTTCTTCCCCGCCTCTAACGAACCTATTTCTTTGTCCATATGCAGAGCTTTCGCGCCCTCGATCGTTGCCATCTCAACCACCGCCTTCGCATTCAGCGCCAGTGGATCCATCTTCGTAATCTTCGCGAGCTTCGCTGCCAGGTCCATCTCCTCCATTAGATCCAAATCGTTGTTGCTGCCCGCCGGCCCGTCGGTTCCAAGCCCAACGGCTACTCCGGCAGCGCGCATCTCCGCTACCGGGGCAACGCCGCTGGCCAGCATCATGTTGCTCGACGGATTGTGCACGCAACCCACTTGCCGCTGCGCCAGGGTCTTCCGGTCGGCTTCATCGACGTAGATACAATGCGCCGACACTACGTCGGGACCCAGCACGCCGATCTTGTCGAGGTACTGCACTGGAGACATTCCGTTCTGCTTCAGGCTGTCGTTCCACTCTTTTTTCATTTCCGCGGTGTGAATCAGAATGGGCGTTTGGTATTTTCTCGCCAGCGCCGCGGCGTCCTGAAGCGTCTTCTGAGAACAGGTATAAATCGAATGTGGCGCTACTGCGGCGTGGATCAACGGATCGCCTTGCCACTTTTTCAAGAATCTTTCCGTATACGCCAGCATTTCGGCTTCACTCTTGTTGTCGGGCGCAGGAAAATCGATAAAAGTCTCGCCCAGCACGCCGCGCATTCCAGCAGCCTTGGTCTCTTCGGCGACGGCATCCTCGAAGTAATACATGTCCCCGAAGGTGGTGACGCCACCGCGAATCTGTTCTGCTGCTGCCAGCCGCGTTCCCCAGCGCACGAATTCTTCGTTGACGTTCTGCTTCTCAGCGGGAAAGATGTATTTGTAGAGCCAATCGTTGAGCGTCACATCATCGTGAAGCCCGCGGAACAGCGTCATCGGCACGTGGGTGTGGCCGTTGATGAACCCGGGCAGCACCAGTTTGCCTTTGGCATCGATCGTTTGCGAGGCCAGATACCCGGCTTCGAGTTCGCGCCGTTGGCCAACCGCGACAATCGTGTCACCTTTTACGACAACGGCTCCATCGTCGTAGATGGTTCGAGGTCCGTCCATGGTCACGACCGTTCCGCCGGTGACGATGAGGTCCATTTTCTGTTTTGTCGTCTGAGACCAGAGAGAAGTGGCCAGAAGAAATTGGAAGGCGACAACAAGGACGAGGGATTGGCGAGATATCATTTGTTACCCCAGCGGTCGAAACCGCAATTTAACTTTTCGTAGAGTCAGGTGGCAACCAACACTAGAAGGTTATCTCATAGACCGCTGACTGGCCTCATTTGAAATAACGAGTATCGCCTGATCCGCTGAGAACTGGGATCATGTAGACACTGCCAACTCACTGGCGCTATTCCTTTTCCGGTGGCACAATCGCAATCCGTAATGTCTGATGGTCGTGCTCCGCTAGGGTGACGGTTTGCGGATCGGAACTGGGAGCCGGAGCACCGTCGGACGGTGGGGGCGAGTTAGCGATCACGCGGTACTTGTCCGGCGCAATACCATTAATCACAAAGTGCCCTGTTTGATCGGTGCTGACGGTCTCCGAACGAAGACGATTGTAGGGCGTCCTAGGATCACTAGCGACGTGAACACGTGCTCCCATTACTGGCCCGTCAGGGTCGGTGACGAAGCCGTCGAGTTGCGCGCTCGCCGAGCTAATGACCACTTCCAAATTACCTGCAATCGCTCCCTTCTCGACCTGAATTCCGTGTGCTAAAACGTCATCCGAGCCGAGGCGGACGGACTTTACGTACCAGCCTCGCTCAATGCTGAAAAGCTGGAAAAAGTAATCACCGTCCTCAACGTTTTGGAGTTCAAAGGTCCCATCTTTCTTTACCCTGCACCAAGCGCCGATGTCCTCGTTTCCGCTGGCTGGTCCGAGGCGTAGCTGGATCCGCTCCAGATCGACTGAACCTGACCCGGCAACCGTGACTCGGCCGCGAGTGTTGACGCCTCGACCGACCAAAAGAGTGACGGAATCGATACTCTTGTTGCCTACTTCGATCTTCTGCCGGGCACGGGATTCGTAGACACCTTCTTCTTGCCTCGCGTACGCCTTGATAACATAGGTGCCCGGAAAGACCCCTTTCAACTTGAATCTGCCGTTTTGATCGGTTTCATCGCTGATGTCAAGACCAAGATCGTCCGCTCCCAGTTGATCTAGGTTTACGTACGCTCTCGTCGCAGGCCCACCTCCGGACGCGATAACACGGCCAGAAATTTCTACGGCCTTGGCCCGCCGCATCGAAAAGTCGGCCTGCATCTCGTCGCCGGCATGCAGGGGGACTATCTGTGCCTGGTCGGGTTGCAATACACCCGGATAGTAGACCGGAGGGTACTGTGCGCCCAGCCGCTCTCGGAGCCAGTACGCTGAACCCATATTGATGCGATGCGATGGCGGTTCACCCGAATCCGTGGCCCTGAGGTAATACGCGCCAGGTTTCAGACCAAAAATACGATACTGACCGCGATCGTCAGTCTGACTCAACGAATCGGGTACCAGTTCTGGCCTTTGCACGGAAAATTTGTCCAGCTCTTCCACCTCTTCCAGGTTCGGTTTGCGCAAGGCAACCACCTGCGCGCCGACCATGGGCTCGCCATTTTCGTCGTTTACCCGTCCGGTAACCACTGCGGCCATGACCAGCCGAAAAAACACGTCCGTGACTTCTTGGCCGGCCTTCAGCGCCAGCAATGCACCGTCGCTCGTTCCCTTGGACTGGTAGTGCTGATCAACGTAGGCAGAATGGGTGGCAAGAAACTCGTATCGGCCAGGTTTGACATCCTTGAGAGTGAATTGGCCGTTACTGTCTGTAGTCGTTCCATAGACGTCGGGGCGCGCTCCAGAAACTTCCGGCTGAAGCAGTACATGCGCTGACTTTAAGGGTAGGCCCTCGGTAGCTGTGACGACGCGTCCTGAAAGTGTGCACAGAGAGTGCGGATCCTCGTCAGGCTTGTCATGAGGAGGAGCAGTCGTCTGCGCTAGCGAGCTGAGCGCTGCTGCTACGATCGTCGCTAAGAGAAGCTTTGGCCGCATGGCTCCCCCTTGTATCCTGGTGAAACTGGCTTAGACGATAGAATGATACGCTTTGCGGGCTAACGCAATCCGTCCTCGCCCTTGATCTGATCTTTCGTCAACCCACCGACTCGCGCCAGCGGCCGGCCACTGTCCGTCACCGCGACAGCTACCATAATCTCGTTGGCTCGGGGAGCGTCGTTGATCCGCACCTCCATACCATCGAAATGGCTGCGGACGAAAGCAGCATCTTTGTGCCCAAGCGGAATATCGAGTGCCACGCCCAAGCCTCCCCGTTTCTTGGAGGAGGGAATGAGCGCGGCGCCCTTGCCGAGAACCTTTCGTACCGGTGTGCCAAGCTTGGGGTGGAGAATCGCGGCGGCGTGTTCGATCTCCCCGTTCTCGCCCACGGCCGCGGCTTTGCCGTAACTCTCGACCCTGTTTGCCGGTATACCCAGAGCCGCGACCGCGCGCTGCGTGAGGATTTCGCCCAGTTCCTCGCCAATCGCCATTAGTTCGGACAAGTCTTCGACGTATTTTCCAGCAAAAGGATTTTCAATCACGGCGACTGCAGCAGCACGCCGGGTTGGGGGATCGATGCTGCGCCCCATCTCGCTCCTTGTCTCCTCAACGAACGTCACAATCTTGCGGATGCTGGCTTTCATCGCAGACCATCCTCTCCCTTAATCTCTGAGGCTTCGAGGCCGCCAACGCGGGCATGAACGCGGGGTCCGGTCGTCATCACCAGCGCGAGCAAAATCTCATCGGCCCGCGGAGCGTCGGCAAGGCCAACTTCCATGGCATCGAAATGACTCCTCACGTACGAAGCATTAATGTGCGTAATGGGCACGTCGAGCCGGGTGCCAGGACCGCCCACTTTCTTCGTAGAAGCCACAATCGCTTTCGCGTCTCCAAGAATCTCACGCATGGCGTAGCCGCCCGGGACGTGCCACAACGCACCGTGCTCGAGTTCACCAGCCGCGCCGATAATGGCTCCCTTGCCATAGCCTTCGACGACTTTGGCGTCGCCGCCCAAAGCGGCGACCAGGGAACGCGCCATTTCGAGGCCCAAGGGTTTGAGATCGTCCATGAAGCCCGCAATCTCTTTCACGTACGCACCCGCGAAGGGATTGCGGATGACCGCGAGGGCGGCTGCACGACGCAGGGGCACCGGCGAAACCGGACCTCCCTCATGAAAGATTTCCTCGACCGCGGTGAACTTCTTTCGAACTTGAACCTCAGGCATGGATTAGCCTTCTCACTCCTTAGCTCTCTTCCGTAAACTTCGTTGTCATCCCGAGCGTAGCGAGGGATCTGCAGTTGCTGATAATGGGAGAACTGCAGATTCCTCGTCGCTCTCGCTCCCCAGATTGACAATAGGGTAAGGCTTGTCAACCAACTGGTCGAACTTCAAAGCGCTATCCATCTCCGGCGTTATGCCGACGATTCGCGTCTCTCCCCGCAAGCGCAAAGCCGCCGAATGGATGAGTCCCTCGGACGCGAGCATCCTGGCAACCATCAATCCCGCATGCAGAGCAGCACAGACATCTTCATCTGAGAGTTCGCCGACTTCCTGAGTCACGAGTCGGTCGCCAAGGTCGCTATCAGGCGCAAGATCACGGGCCCGAACGCGGATAATCCCCGCGTGACCCGGCAGGTCCACAGCGTTGGCAATGACGGTTGCTGCGGCATCCGCCTGAGCCGCGCGGTCGGCCAGCACCGTGACCGCGTCGGCGATGCCCAGCGAAAAACTGCGACCGCGCCAACCGCTGGTCGCAATACCACGCACGGGCTGCGTCGAGTCCAGCGTGGCGGCGCCGAAAAGTGATGGACGATCTGGTCGCTCGACCATGCCGACAACAAAACGCTCCCCCGGTCCGAGATGCAGCGCAATGTCCCCACCGTCGTTGACGTAAGCGCGGGAAAGACTTGCCGCAGATGTCATGGTGCCGAGAATTTCCTCAGCCACGGCGCCCGCCACGGCAGCCATTGGCGTGATGAAAGTCCAGTCGCCGTAAGGCGCAACTGCTGCCACCATGCGTCGCGCGATAACGCCCGACACACGGGGACCGCCGCTTCGCGCCGGCTCCCGCAAAAGTGGAAGCTCGCTGCAAAGCTCATCAAGCACAGTAACGAAGCGCTGCGCCGCGGCGCGATAGGCCGCGTCAATCTCACCAACCGCTCCGAATGCCTCGACGATCAGATCGATCGGTCCATCGTGAAGATGCAACCGGCGTCCGTCGCGCAGCAGTCTGATCTGAGCTCGCTCCCTCACCGTTCCGACCTCTGCGATTTCGTTGAAGACAGCGGCCACGGATTGTTCGGGTTCGCGGAAAGATGCCGCCGGCCTTCGCCTTGCAGAATCGAGCCTAGGGGACGAACGTAATCCATGTACCCGCCGAGAGCCGCGTAGTCCGCAAGCTTCAGAGTGAATTCTATGGGAGCCACCAGCGCCGGCGTGGGCACGTAACCGAACGCGTGCTCCGGCATGCGGCTCACGTCAACCATGAAGGTAATGCCGCCCCCGGGCCATACGTAAACCGGCGCCCCACCGCAAGTGATGCGGGTCAGCGCATCTCTCACCGAGTGAGTAAGCCTCACCGGATTTTCAGTAACACCAGCTCTGAGCGATCCTCCGGCACCACCCATGAACAGAACAGTACAGAGCGCCGGCTCGCAATTCTCCTTGATCCTGCCAACAGATTCACTTAGCGAAGAAGGCAATTCTTTTTCCACCGGCCGCAAAGCTTCGTCGAGTTCGTAGTAGGCGTAGTGCTCGCCCGTTGTGCTCACCATGAGCAACCGAAGTTTCGGCCACGCAACCCTGGGCTTGAAAGGTTGAAGGATAGACAGAGGATCCTCAATATTAGTGCCGCCCCACGCAGTCCCCGGCTCGGCGACGCGAAAGTAACGCCCCGGGGTGGAGCGATGCCCCTTCATCTTGATTCCAGTCTCCCGGACGCCGAGCAACTTTCCCGCCTGATGCTCCGACAGCACGCCGGTAATATGGTCGTCGACCACGACCACTTCATCAACTTTGCCGAACCATTGTTTCGCGAACATGCCGATTGTGGCCGATCCGCAGCCGACTCGCATCCGCTCTTCCTGCACGCCGTCTACGACCGGTGGCTTGCCCGCCTGTACAACCACAGTGGCGCCTTCCTCAATCGTTAGCTCCACCGGCTTCCGGTCGCACAAATTCAGCAGCGTCTCGCAGGTCACCGTACCCTCTCGACGACTGCCGCCGGTGAGGTGGCGAACCCCGCCGAGCGAGAGCATCTGGGAACCGTATTCCCCGGTAGTGACGTGTCCCACCGGCTCTCCCTGCGCCCGCACCACATTCGTTTCCGGCCCAAGATGGCGGTCGGTATCAATCTTCACCTTCACGCCGCAGTAGCTGAAGATACCTTCTGTGACGACGGTGACCACATCCACACCTTCGACCGCGGAAGAAATGATGAAAGGAGCCGGTTTGTAATCGGGATAGGTCGTGCCCGCGCCAATCGCGGTGATGAAAGTTTCCGGACCGCTCACGATGCTGCCATCCCAATCCCGATCGCGGCCAAGAAAAGGAACAACGGAGTCACCGCGCGTCAACGCACGATCCAGCACCACGTGCGGATCGATCCGTACCAGTTGCCCATTGTCATTCGCGTAGCGATCGCACGCACCCGTCCTTCCCGGCTTGATGTAGCAGAGAACCGGGCACGCATCGCAGCGAATGGCGTCATCGTCAGCCACGAGCAACTCCCGTCTGGCCGCGCGAAGCATGGGCCAGTAGCGCTTGGCGTATGCGGTCCGGCGTAGCCGGAACCCTGCGCAAGCGTACGCCGGCAGCGTGATAAATCGCATTCAGGATCGCCGGCGCAGTCGGGATCACCGCCTGCTCCCCGATGCCTTTTGCCCCGAATGGCCCAATCCACGATGGATCCTCAATCAGAATCGATTCAACAGGAGGAACGTCACCAGCCGTGGGAATCAGGTAGTCATGCAAATTCTCGCCTTTGCCCGGAAAGAATTCCTCCATCAGCGCCATGCCCAGCCCCTGCGCGACACCGCCCTCAATTTGCCCTTCGATCAACGTAGGATTGATGGCTCGACCCACATCATGCGCCGCCACGATCTTCAAAACACTCACGGTTCCCAGTTCAATATCAATGGCGATCTCCGCCATGTGAGCCCCAAATCCATAAACAGCGTATGGACTACCCTGGCCGTTTTCGTCGAGCGCACTGGTCGGCGGATCGAAAGTCTGTTCAGCAGTCAGCACATAGCCATACTGATCAAGCGGCAAACCCTGCAAAGAAAACTTGCTCTGCTCCCCGCCTTCATGAATCCTCAGCGAACTCTCGCCGAAATCGATCACCGCATCTTCGCGAAAATTCGCGAGTCGAAGAATCGATCGGCGAAGCTCCTTTCCCGCCATCTGCGCCGCTTTGCCAGTAACGAACGTCTGCCGCGACGCCGAGGTCTTACCGCAGTCGGGCGTGATCGAAGTATCCCCGGAGATCAAATCGAAGCAATCCACCGGCGCACGCAACGCGTCCGCGCAAATCTGCGCGACGATGGTATTCGATCCCTGGCCAATGTCGATCGCCCCCTGGTGAAGCGCAATTCTCCCATCACGCTTCAGTCCGATCCTCACGGTCGATGGATTTGGCAGCGACGTGTTCCCGCACCCATACCACATCCCCGCCACTCCAACGCCACGGCGAATCGGCCCGCGCGCCGCCGCATTGATTTTCACAGCTTCGGCGCGCGCCGCAATCCACTTGGGATGTAGAACTTCAAAACACGCGCGAATGCCAACCCCTTCTCCCATCACTTGCCCAGTGACCGTCGGAGTCTGATTGTCGAGCGCGTTCAGGATGCGAAACTCGAGCGGATCGATTCCCAGCCGGACGGCAAGATCGTCGTAAAGCTGCTCCTGCGCAATCGCCATCTGCGGCACGCCGAAGCCACGGAACGCGCCTGCGGGAACAATGTTGGTGTGGACGGCTCGTGTCACCGCCCGATAGTGCGGCACCGCGTACGGTCCGGAAGCATGCACCGGTACGCGAGCCGCAACCGTTGGCCCCCACGAAGAATAAGCGCCGGTGTTGAAATCGGCGGCGAAATCCAGCGCAAGAAGTCTGCCGTCCTTGGTCGCCCCGGCACGGCAGCGCATCCGCGCCGGATGCCGCTTGGTCGTGCACATCATCGACTCGATGCGCGAATAAACCATGCGCACCGGCCGCCGCAACCGCCATGCCGCGAGTGCGAGAAATGGCTGCACCGACAAATCCAGCTTGGTACCGAAGCCGCCGCCGACCGCGGTTGGAATAATGCGCACCGCTTCTGCCGGAATCCCCAGAATCTTCGCGATATCTGCGCGGTCCATGTATGGCGACTGCGTGCAAGCCTGAATCTCGATTTGATCGCCGACACGTCTCGCAAATCCAGCTTCCGGCTCGATGCAGGCATGTTCGACGAAGCCGGTCTCGAATTCACCTCCGACAACCGCATCCGCCTCGCCCAGCGCCTGCTCCACATTCCCTCGCACTACGCGTCCGCCAGTCAGAACGTTTTCCGGGCGATGGGGGTGAATAAGCCGGGCACCGGGCGCGAGAGCTTCATCAATGCTTCGGACCGCCGGCAATTCTTCCCAACCCACCGGGAAGGTCCCAGGATCAAGACTCTCGATCACCTCCGCGTCGCCCACGATCGCCGCCACTGCTTCACCCCGATGCCGGGCTTCGTCATGGGCAAAAACCGGCTGATCGGCAAAGCGCGGAATTACGCCGTAGCAATCTTCTCCCGGAACGTCTTTCGAGGTAAGAATCGCCTCCACGCCAGGATGCGCCGCAACGAACGCATCCAGATCGCCAAAGCGAAATCTAGCCCGATCAAGCGGACATCGAATAACCCGCAACCCGAGCGCACCGGCGGGTATTTCGTCGGCTCCGTAGATTTCCGTGCCGTTAACTTTGCCTTTACCGTCGAGCCGCACCAGCCGCTGACCAACCGAGGCCCCCGCGGCTGGAGAAGCTTCACTATGCGAGCGCGCGTCGAGCGCCGCCGCATCGAGGACCGCATTGATAATCTTGCGGTATCCCGTGCAACGGCACAGCACGCCGCCCAGCGCGTCCATCACCTCGCGCTCGCAAGGCGAAGGGTTGCGTTCGAGCAATGCCGTCGCCGAGATCAGCATGCCGGGAGTACACGCTCCGCATTGTGCGGCTCCGTGCTGAAGGAACGCATTCTGCAAGCGATCGAACAACGGAGGTCTGGACTTGAGCCCTTCTACCGTTGTAATGGCGTGGTTTTCCACTTGTCCCACCGCCACCAGGCAAGCGCAGACCGGCTCTCCATCCAGCAAAACCGTGCATGCACCGCAATCCCCGGCATCGCATCCAGCTTTCGTTCCGGTCAGTCCAAGCTGCTCGCGCAAAACCCGCGAGAGCCTTTGCACCGGAGGAGCAGCCACCGAAACCGCACGGTCATTCACCACCAGCTTAAGCAGGCACTTTGTTTCCGACGTGGGGGCGATGCTCGCCATCAGCAACTCTCCGCACACTCATCCAAAGCGCGCTGGACCAGCCGCAAACTTGCATCCCGCCGGTAAGCGCCCGTGGCACGAACGTCACCGATGGGTGACAAATCTTTGAGATCACCCGCCGTGGCGAGTGAGCCCAAGCCTCGAGACACAGCAGCACCCGTCAGCTCGTGCTCCAGTTGCGTGAGCCGCCGAGCTACAACTGAACAGGAGCCAACGGCGACCCGCGCGTCGGCCACACAACCGTTGGAATCTTTCTGAATGACCACAGCCACCATCGCAATCGAGATCACCAGATAACGCCGCGCTCCCAGCTTCAGAAACGTTGACGCTGCATTCTCAACCTCACGCGGCACAAATATCTGCGAGAGGATTTCGCCCGGCTGCCGCAACGTTTTCCGGTTGCCCACAATAAAGTCTGCCAGCGGCATGCGGCGCGTACCCGCCTGCGAAGCCAGTTCCACTTCAGCATCGAGCGCCAGCAGCGGCGGGACGCTATCCGCCGCCGGGGACGCGTTGCACAGATTCCCGGCCACGGTGCCACGATTCTGGATCTGAATCCCGCCAATTTCCCGCGCCGCAGCCTTCAATCCATCAAAGCACCGCGGCAACGGAGTCCTCACAATTTCGGTCCAGGTGGTCAGCCCGCCAATCCGTATATATTTCGGCTCCCGGACCACCCCTTTCAATTCGCCGAGCCCCGAAATATCCACCACCGTCCCGCTCACCGGCCGATCACCAAGCGAAGGAAAGAAGTCGGTGCCACCCGCCAGAATCTGTCCTCGAGATCTGGCCAGCAAGTGAACCGCTTCGTCGAGCGTGTCGGGCCTGAAATACAAAAAAGTGACCTCAGGAGATTTCGCGAACTCGCAACAGGACGTAATTCTTATACAAGCGGCAGGGTTTGTACAGCGTCGGCGATAGATAGGAAAGACCCGTGCGCGCCGGCCATCGAAGTGCGAGGCGTTTCATGCGGATGAGCCGGCGGAGCCCCAAAAATGGGCAGTGGAAACGTGGTCCACTGCCTCTTTATCCGCATCGAGAGCCCATCCGCAGCCCCCGCATAATCCCATTGACCTCACTTGCACAACCAGATAACGTATTCTTAATCAACATTATCTGTTGGATAATGTACGTTCTTTGACAACCTGATCCGGCGAGTGCGCGCATGCACAGCAAAAGCGGACCGTCTCGCAGCGTCCCAGCCGCGAAGCGGCGGAAGAATGCAGCCCATGGCGCAAGCCATGGGAAAAAGCGCAAAGACGAGAAAACCCCAGCGGGGCGAAAGACAGCTCAGCCCGACGAGTTCCAAAACGGGACGTAGACCGGTGGCGCGACGGCCCGTAACTCCCATGTTCTCTAGATTTTGCGCGCAACTCCTTTAAAGTCAAAGATCTAGCACATAGTGATAAAATAAACCTCTTCTTTTCAATATTTTGCGAGCTCAGGGGGGGAGGGGGGTACCCGGTACCAAACAGTAAACTTCGTCTCAAGCCGAGAAAAATAGGACTCCGGGAAGAGCACCTCAGTCTAGCTCCGTACCGCCCACTCCGCGTCGTAGCGGGCACGATCGTAGAACGATTTCTGCGTCCCAACGCCGGTGGTCGAGAGTCCCGCATACAGATTGGCGCGCCGGACGGCTTCGCGCTCCAACTGGCCTTCCCCAAGGAACACGGCAAAGCTGCCAATGAACGCGTCGCCCGCGCCCGTGCTGTCGATGCTCTTCACGCTGAACGCGGGAACGTGTTCCATGCCGTCGCAACCGGCCAGCAACGAGCCGTTCGCCCCCAGGGTGAGGATGACCCGATGGATGCCGCCCGAGAGCAATTTCTCGGCGCATTTTTTCGCATCCTCAACGTTGCGCACCGGCATTCCGGTAATGGTCTCAGCTTCGCTTTCGTTGGGCACGAAATAGTCGAGCCCCGCCAAAGCCTTCAGATCGACCGGCTGCGCCGGAGCAGGATTGACGATGCACCGAATGCCATTCTTACGCGCAAATGCGACGCTGTAATAAACGGTTTCGAGCGGAATCTCGAATTGCAGGACCATGCAATCGACGGTCTTAAGCAGATCGGACGCCGCGTCCACGTCCGCCGGCTTCAGCAGGTCGTTCGCGCCTTTCACCACCAGAATGCGATTCTGCCCGTTGGGCTCAACGAAGATCGGAGCCACGCCGCTGGAGACTCCTTCGATCTGCTTCACATGAGTAGCATCGATTCCGAGCCTCTTGAAGTTCGCAATGGTCGCGGGCCCGAACAGATCGTTACCCACGCGGGCAACCATGAAAACCTCCGCCCCGCACAGCCGGGCGGCCACCGCCTGATTCGCTCCCTTCCCCCCAAACCCCAGATCGAACTTCTGGCCAAAAATTGTTTCTCCGGCCTTCGGGAAGCGATCGGCAAACGTCGTCAAGTCAATATTCGCGCTGCCAATCACCGCGATGCGTGGACGTTTCGCCATAATTTCAAAACCCCGAAACTATCACCACAGAGACACAGAGCCACGGAGAACGTCTTTGTTTTCTCCCTCTGTGTCTCTGTGGTAAGAAGATCTTTCACTCACCGTAAGGAACCCAGATGTTTTTCACCTGCGTCGCGTGCTGCAGGAACCATCGGCCTTCGCTTTGCTTCACGTCGAACCAGTCGATCGCGCGGCCTTCATTGGCGAAAACCTGCTTCAGGTTTCCGGTGGAGAATGCTTTCGCAGCCTCGGCGCTGGCTTCATCTCCGAAGCACCAGATCGCATCCACATCGTCGTGCTCGGCAAGTACTTTGAGCAGTTGCGATGCATATCCGGTCACGATGTTCACGACACCGCCAGGCAGATCGCTGGTGTCGAAGAGTTGGTATAAGTCTCCGGTGATAAGCGGATAACTTTCCGAAGGCACAACGATTGCCGTATTGCCCGCGGCGATCACAGGCATGACCAGCGACAAGAAGCCCAGCAATGGAGCCTCCGATGGGCACACGATTCCCACAGTTCCAATCGGCTCGTTCATCGCAATCGCGATACTGCGGAACGGCGGATTGTGCACCGCGCCGTCAAACTTATCTGCCCACGCGGCATAAGAGAAGATGCGCTCAATCCCCGAATTCACTTCAGCGACGGCTTGCGTGTCTCCTACCGCTGCTGCGAGCCGATGAGCAATCTCGTCGCGTCGTTGCGACAGGTTTTCGGCCATGTAATAAAGAACCTGCGCCCGATTATGCGCGGTGCTCTTAGCCCACCCAGCGGCTTTGCGCGCGGCTTCGACGGCATTGCGAATGTCCTTGCGATTGCCCAGCCCAACCTCGCCGAGCAGTTGGCCATTCTTATTCCGGACTTCCATGCTGTATCCGGAATCCGGCCGCGCCTGCTTGCCTCCGATGTAGAGTTTTACCGTGCGGTCGATATCAACGGAGGAGGTTGCCGGCTCGCTTTCGTCATCCCAAGTCTCTGCCGGAGCGAGCTTCGCCGACGGCACAGCAGGCGCGCTCTTGAACCACGCAGGTTCCAGATATTCGAGCAAGCCTTCCCTGCCGCCTTCGCGGCCATACCCGCTTTCACGGTAGCCGCCGAAGCCGCAGGATGCGTCAAACAGATTCGTGCAATTCACCCACACCACACCGGCTTTGAGTTGTGCCGAAACGTGAAGCGCAACATTGATGCTCTCGCTCCACACGCAGGCCGCGAGACCGTACACCGTGTTATTGGCGAGCTCGACAGCTTCGGTGGGAGTCCGAAAAGTCATGGCGGCGAGCACGGGACCGAAGATCTCCTGCTGCGCGACAATCGAAGTGGGATGAACGTTGCTGAGCAACGTTGGTGGAAAGTAAAGCCCGCGCGAGGGCATTTCCATCGTGGGTTGCCAGCACGTCGCTCCGTCAGCCACGCCCTGATCCACGAGCCGTTGAATGCGATCCAGTTGGACACGGGCGACAATCGCGCCAATGTCAATCGCCTTGTCGAGTGGCGGTCCGACGCGCAGAGTGCTCATGCGATCGCGTATTTTCGCGATCAATGGCTCGGCGATGCTCTCCTGCATCAGCAGGCGCGAACCGGCGCAACAAACCTGCCCCTGATTAAGCCAGATCCCATCGACTAAACCTTCGACGGCGCCGTCCAGATCGGCATCTTCGAAGACGATGAAAGGAGATTTGCCTCCGAGTTCGAGAGATAGCCGCTTGTGACTTTTCGCGGTCGCGCTGCGGATCGCGCGGCCTACTTCTGTCGAGCCGGTGAAAGCGATCTTGTCCACGTCAGGATGCTTAACCAGCGCTTCACCGGTCGAACCATCACCGGTCACGATGTTCACCACGCCCGCAGGCAGTCCGATCTCATGGCAGATTTCGGCGAAGGCAAGCGCGGTCAGCGGTGTGAACTCGGCAGGCTTCAGCACTACGGTGTTCCCCGTCGCCAGAGCGGGCGCGATCTTCCAGGCCAGCATCAGCAAAGGAAAATTCCACGGAATGATCTGCCCTACAACGCCACATGCCGTGTAATCCGGAAACTCCAGCTGCAAGAGTTGCGCCCAGCCCGCGTGATGATAGAAATGCCGTGCGACCAGCGGAATATCGAGGTCGCGGCTCTCTCGAATCGGTTTTCCGTTGTCCATGGTTTCCAGCACGGCCAGGCGGCGAGAGTGTTTTTGTACCTGCCTCGCCAAAGCGTACAGGTAACGAGCCCGCCTGTGCGGAGTAAGCGACTGCCACTTGGGAAGCGCGGCACGCGCGGCTTTTACGGCAGCGTCGACATCGGCCGCGGATCCTTGGGCCACGCTGGCAAGCTTTTCTCCAGTTGACGGATTAGTAGTATCGAAATATTCCCCGGCAGAAGGCGCGACCCACGTTCCATGGATGAAATGGCCAAAGCGACGGTTGTGGTGGTCGAGCCAGGTCAGCGCTTCTTTCGCGTCTTCCGGCGCCGGACCGTATTCCATGGCAACGAACTTCTCAGCGATGCTCATAAATGTAGGCGCGGGTGTCCGCGCAAGCGCGTTCCAACCGGCCAGCTAAGCAATGGGATGGCGATAGTCCGCCGAATAGCGGCCGGTAGCGTGGTGCTCAAGTTGCCGCTCAATATCATTTAACAATCCGCTGGCCCCAAAGCGAAAGAGTTCTGCCTTCATCCAGGGTAGGCCAAGCTCCTCTTTCATCAACGCCAGCCACTCTATGGATTGCTTGGCGGTACGAATGCCGCCTGCGGCCTTGAAGCCCACCGCCATGCCGGTTTCCTGCGCGTATTCGCGGATGGCGCGGGTCATGACAAAGCCGACGGGCAACGTAGCATTGGTAGGTTCTTTGCCGGTCGAGGTCTTGATGAAGTCGGCGCCAGCCATCATTGCGACAAAGCTGGCGCGGGCGACATTGCGCAGCGTCAGCAGATCCCCCGTCCCCAGGATGACCTTCATATGCGCGGCGCCACATGCCTGTTTGAAGGCCGCGATCTCATCGTAAAGTTCCTGCCACCTGCCGCCGAAAACGTGGGCGCGAGTAATTACAACGTCAATCTCTTGTGCCCCAGCCTCGAGTGACCCGCGGATTTCGGCGATGCGCTCCGACAGGGGGGAAAGTCCGGCGGGAAAACCTGTAGATACTGCGGCCACCCGCACGCTGCTGCCGTCGAGTGCTCTTCGCGCTGTTTCAACGAAGCGGTGATACACGCAAATCGCCGCTACCTGAATGTTGAGAGCTTCGATTCCGAGCTGTTTCACCAAATCCTGCCGAATCGGCTGGAGCCCCTTGGCGCATAAGCGGCGGACGCGTTCGTCCGTGTCGTCTCCGGAAAGAGTAGTGAGATCCATGCAGGTAATCGCGCGCAACAGCCATGCCGCCTGCCAGTCTTTTTTAACGGTACGGCGCGTGACGTGAGTTTGCGCGCGGCGTTCGACGGCACTTGTGTTCACTCGGACCTGCTTTATCCAATCCAGATTGAGGGGCACGCCACGGTTAGATAGAAGTGCAGATCCATTGAGGATTGCCAGGGGTGCAGTTGGCAGGACGCTCTGACCCGATGCATTGATCGTGTTATCCGCGAGCCCGGAACGCTGGTTCTGCTCCACCGACATTTGGATGTTCTCAGCCAGAACTACGATTCGTGGATTCACCAGTTGCAGACTGAAGTCTCAGCTGATGACCGACATATGCGAAGCAATTGTACGGCAGAACGCGGAAAAAGGAAGCGCGAGATCACCGGAAGATACATTTTCCTTTCATCGTGAGTGCGCTGAAGTTCTGGTCCGGGGACACTTCTAGTGTGGTATGACACGCTGTAACTTTCGCCTTGACACTCCCGAATCCCGAGGCTAGGCTTCGCTGATCTTTCGGCAAACAAATGTTTACACCGCATAGTCTTGGCATCGCATTAATGATGATGATCACGAGCGCCATCTGTTGGGGTTCATGGGCCAACACCTACAAAGGCGTCAAGAACTATCGTTTCGAGCTCTTCTATTGGGACTATGCCGTCGGCATCTTCCTCATTTCGGTGATTTTCGCCTTTACCATGGGGAGCACCGGGAGTGACGCCAACAGTTTCCTCAACAATGTTCACTCAGCGGATGCCTCGAACATCGTTTCTACCATGGTGGGCGGAGCAATCTTCAATCTGGCAAATCTCTTGCTGGTTGCCGCGATTGATATGGCCGGTCTGGCAATTGCCTTCCCGGTTGCCATCGGGATCGCTCTCGTAGTCGGTGTCGTTTTGAGCTATATTCTACAGCCCAAGGGCAATGGCGCGTTGCTGGCCGCTGGCGTCATTTGCGCGGTCATCGCTGTGATTATGGACGGCAAAGCATACGGAAGCCTCGCCAGCGCTGGCCGCTCCACCTCGAGGAAAAGCATTCTCGTGTGCATCGTCTCGGGAGTCTTGATGGGGCTCTGGGCGCCGTTCGTGGCTCGCGCGATGACCCAGGGCAACACTCTCGGACCGTACAGTATTGCTGTGTTCTTGACTCTCGGCGCGCTGCTCTCGTGCTCCGTCTGGAACGTTTATTTCATGAAGAAGCCTCTGGTGGGAGAGCCGGTAAGTTTCAGCGGATTCTTTCGAGGCCCCGTTTCCGGGCACATCCTCGGCGTGCTCGGCGGGGTGATCTGGGGCACCGGGATGGTGTTTAATCTGGTGGCCGCGAACTTCACTGGCGTAGCGATTTCGTATGCCATCGGCCAGTCCGCGCCTATGGTGGCGGCCCTGTGGGGTGTGCTGGCGTGGAAAGAATTCGAGGGTGCCGGAAGCAGCGCCAAGCTATACCTGGGCCTAATGTTCGTCTTTTATTGCTTTGCGATTTTGCTGATCGCGAAGGCAAACGGATAAGGTCGGCGGTTGGGCGAGGACTTGAAGAAGAAGTCTGCAACTAGCTGGCAACAGTCTTGATCTTCAACACTGCACTCACGTCCCTATGGATTCGCGACGACTGCAACTCGTCGCATCTTCGGCAAGAACATTTGAAGCTGGTGCCGTCTGTCAGAGACACGTGGCCACACTTCTCGCAGATGAAGCGTTCGTCCAGATGAGGCACCATCGGCCTGAACTGAACTCCGAGAACACAATAGGGACAGCGAACAACTTTCTGGGTCATAGAAAATTCTTAGATCAGACGGCGAAAGCAAAAAGATACGCTGAGGGAAATCTTGTCACCGCTGCTTTCGCCGCCCATTGGTAATCAATTTAGCTCCGAATGGCATCCCTTCGTAATGGCCCACCTGTGCCGTGGGCTGGCACGGGAGTGCCACTGGGTTTCAGCCCCCGGATTATAGGTGTCGGGGGGGCAGGTGCTACTGGCTGTCGTGGTAGATCACGCCCAGAGTGAAGCGAACTCCGCGTTTCAGGCGGCTCACGCCATGCCGTAGGCTGACTCGGTAGAATCCTCGGTTGCCTTTTACCGGACGATAGCGCGTGGCGAAAATAAGCGCCTGCCCTTGCTGTGCCGTGATGACTTCAGCCTTCGACTGGGCGCGAGGCTGTTGCTCCACGATCACGAACTCCCCGCCTTCGTAATCGGCGCCGGGCTGGCTCAGAAAGCAGGTTAGTTGCAAAGGAAACGCGACCGCGCCGTACACGTCCTGGTGGAGGCAATTGAAATCGCCACTCTCGTAGTGCAGCAGCAGCGGTGTTGCCCGCGTTTGTCCATTCTGGGCGCAGGTTTGAAGGAAGCTGGCATGCGGCTCGGGAAAAACGTCGGACAAACCCAGGGCTTGATTCCACTCGTTGGCGAGCGGAACGAGATAAGGATAGCTGTGCTCCCGTAGCTGTTGGACGATGGCAGGCAGAGGATAGTCAAAGTACTTGTAGTCGCCGCGGCCAAAACGATAGCGGGACATGAGGATGTGGCTGCGGAATGCCTCCTCAGAGGAATACAGGTTCACGAGGCTTGCGCATTCGGAGGGTGTGAGGAGAGCTGGGGTTAGAGCGTAGCCGTGCTCCTGCAGCGATTCTCGAATCGCGGCCCACTCCAAGTTGGCAAGGCGTTGTGAAATGGCCTTATCCATAGTTCTCTACTTCTTCGGTCCGGACTAGCCCCAGACTCGCCTTTCCCCAGTCTAGGAAAAGCAGCCCACGGCGAGCTATCCGATTCTTGCTTCAAACCCTCAGGTTACTTCGGGAACATCAGCTATCCCGCTTAGCTCGGTTTTCTTTGTATCTTCGCTGTTGCTCGCCAGACGGTGCGGTGCGGGAGAACTCCAGGATCCTTGCTTCGGCCTTCTACGTTTCGCGTGACCACGGTGAACTCGCAGCGGGTCGTGTCGTGAGCTTGATGGATCGCGCGATCCTATTTTCCTTCAAGGCCAATTTGCCGCGGGGATCAGGCAACACTTACGACGATTTGTAGGGAGTGGGACTCAAGTAACGCCGCGGGACTGTCGTGCTGAGTGAAGTCGCGAAGGCTCTATTCCTTTTTTTCCGCGACTTCGAGGCGGGTTTCCGCACGTTTCAATTTGCCTTCCGCCAGCGCGAAATCTTTTTCGGTAGCTCCATGGTGCAGAAGTTCCTCCGCACGGCGCTTGTCTTCCTGGGCCCGGCTAACGTCAATCTCTTCTGGACGCTCCGCCGTTTCCGCCAGGATTGTTACTTTATCGGGGAGCACTTCTGCAAAGCCCCAAGCCAGCGCCAGGTGACGCGTGCGGTTGCCGCTGCGGTAGGTGATCTCCCCAACCGCGAGTTCGGTGATCAGCGGGGCGTGTCCCGGCAGGATGCCCAGGTACCCGTCCTTGCCGGGAATTTGCATCTCTTCTGCCACGTCTCGGACCACCATCTTCTCCGGGGTGACGATTTCGAGTTGGAAAGTGTCGGCCATATTGTCGTTGGTCATTCGTCGTTGGTCGTTGGCAACCCCTGACACCGCCAGCCCTAGGCGGACGACCAAGGACGCACGACCAACGACCCTTTACGCTACAGCCTTGAGTTTCTCAGCTGCTTCCAGTACTTCGTCGATCTGGCCCTTCATGTAGAACGCCTGCTCTGGAATGTGGTCGTACTTGCCGTCGTTGATTTCTTTAAAGCCTTTTATGGTGTCGGCGACTTTCACGTAGCGGCCGGGCGCACCGGTAAACTGCTCAGCCACGTGGAACGGTTGCGAGAGGAATTTCTGAATCTTGCGGGCTCTCGCCACTGTCACTTTCTGATCTTCGCTCAATTCGTCGATGCCCAGAATTGCGATGATGTCCTGCAGATCTTTGTAACTCTGCAGCGTCTTCTTCACCGCCTGTGCTACATCGTAGTGTTCCTGGCCGACGATACGAGGATCGAGAATGCGCGAGGTTGAAGCCAGCGGATCGACGGCGGGATAAATTCCGATCTCCGTCAGGGCGCGTGAAAGCACAGTGGTTGCGTCCAGGTGTGCAAACGTCGTAGCTGGAGCTGGGTCAGTTAAATCGTCGGCGGGAACGTAAATCGCCTGCACCGATGTGACAGATCCCTTCTTCGTGGAAGTAATCCTCTCCTGTAGTTCGCCCATCTCGGTCGCAAGATTAGGCTGGTAGCCCACGGCGCTCGGCATGCGTCCCAGCAGAGCCGACACTTCGGAGCCTGCCTGGGTAAAGCGGAAAATGTTGTCGATGAACAGCAGCGTGTCGGCGCCTTCAACGTCGCGGAAATATTCAGCGACGGTCAGCCCCGTCAAAGCTACACGCAAACGGGCTCCGGGTGGTTCGGTCATCTGGCCATAGATCAGAGCAGCTTTGGACTTTGAAGGATCACCCGGCTTGATGACTCCCGACTCGGTCATTTCGAGCCACAGGTCATTGCCTTCGCGCGTGCGCTCGCCGACCCCGGCAAATACGGAAAATCCACCGTGCTGCTTAGCGACGTTGTTGATGAGTTCCATGATGACGACGGTCTTGCCCACGCCGGCGCCGCCGAACAAACCGATTTTGCCGCCCTTCAAGAATGGTTGAATGAGGTCGATGACCTTCACGCCGGTTTCGAACATCTCGGCGGTTGTCGCTTGTTCATCGAATAGCGGTGCCGGACGGTGGATTGGCATGGTCTGGGTGTGCGCGATGGGGCCTAGTTGATCGACCGGTTCTCCGATTACGTTCATCACGCGGCCGAGCGTGCCGGGACCCACGGGCACCGAGATCGGTCCGCCCTGGTCGATGGCTTTCATTCCCCGCACCATACCCTCGGTGGCTTCCATGGCAACGCAGCGGACGCGACCTTCGCCCAGGTGCTGTTGCACTTCGACAATGACATTGATTGGCGAGGGAACAGTAAACCCGTCGCTCACAATGCGTAGGGCCTCATAAATCGGCGGCATGGAGCCCTCAGCAAACTGGACGTCCACCGCGGGCCCGGCGATTTGAATCACGTGTCCAACATTTTCTGGCATAAGTTTGCGTTCTTTCTTCTTTTTGTAGAAACGTAGCTTGCTACGTTTCGGCGCCGCCAAGAAGACGTAGCAAGCTACGTCTCTACAGCTAGCCTGCGGCGGCGGCTCCGCTTACAATCTCGATAATTTCTTTCGTGATCTTCGCTTGACGGGCGCGGTTCATGGCCAGCGTCAGGGAATCGATCATGTCGGTTGCGTTGATGGTGGCCGCGTCCATAGCCGTCATGCGGGCTGCGTGTTCCGCAGCCACCGATTCGAGCAACGCGCGGAATACTTGTATAACCACGAATTTCGGCAACAACGATCGAAACAACTCCTCGGCGGGCTGTTCATAAATATAGTCCACCGGAGCAGCGGCGAATTTCGCGGCGGCTGCGTCTATTTCTCGCGTATCCGGCCGTCGAACGCCGACGCCTGCCTCTTTTGCCGCTTCAATAGCGCGCTCTTTCGCTTTCTGGCTCATTTCCTCAGCCTGGGCCACGGTGAGCTCGCCAATCTGCTCGATGGGCAAGATTCTTCCCACGATCAACCGCTGCGAAATCACCGACTTGAATTCATTAAAGAGAACGTAGACCGAATCAATTTCTCCCTGGGAATAGCGATCAATCGCGCGTCCCGCCATCTCCGAAACCATCGCGTAATCAACTTTGCCGAGCACCCCTACGTGTTCACCCACGAGCGTGGTCCTCGGCGGTTGCTGCGACTCGGCGGTTCTCGGAGCAGCAACCGGGTAGCGGCGGCGCAGGAAGTCGCGCCCTTTGCGGCCGATGGCCTCAATTTCAATGTTCTTGCCAGCCTTCACTTCCAGGAACCGGGTCGCAGCTTTCAGGATGTTCGTATTGAAAGCACCGGCGAGGCCCTTGTCTCCAGTAACCACAATCAGTAGGACATTGTTCTCCGGACGCTGCGCCAACAGGGGATGCTTCGGCTCACCCGTATCCGGATCATAGATTTCGGCTCGCGACACCAGCGACTTCAGAACATTGGTTAACATCTGCGCATAAGGACGCGCCGCCAGCGCACGCTCCTGCGCCCGGCGCAGCTTTGCCGCCGAAACCATCTTCATGGCCTTGGTGATCTGCCGCGTGTTGGTCACGCTGCGGATGCGGCGCCGAATATCGAGAATGTTGGCCATTGGTTCAGTCGTTGGTCGTTGGCTTCTAGCTTCTGGCTTCTGGCTTTTGGCTAAAGCGAGGAGCCAGAAGCTGGAAGCTTACTTCGCTACTGCTTGTCTCTCTGCGACGAACGTCTCTTTGCATTCTTTGATCGTCTTGGTCATCTCGGCTTTCAAGTTGTCGTCGAGAATCTTTTTCTCCATGATGGTGCGCAACAACCCAGGATTGGTTGCTTCAACGTATTTGTACAGTTCGGCTTCGAAGTCCCGCACCTGATCTACCGGGAGGTCGTCAAGAAAACCGCTGGTGCCGGCGTAGATGATCAGAATCTGTTTGGAAAAAGGCAATGGCGAGAACTGCTTTTGCTTGAGAACTTCGACCAGACGCTGTCCGCGATTCAGCTGGTTCTGCGTGGCTTTGTCGAGATCGCTGCCGAACTGGGCGAAGGCCGCGAGTTCGCGGTATTGCGCGAGCTCGAGCTTCATGCTTCCAGCCACCTGCCGCATGGCCTTGATCTGAGCGCTGCCGCCCACGCGGCTCACCGAGATGCCCACGTTCACGGCCGGTCGCACGCCGCTATTGAAGAGGTCAGTTTCCAAAAAGATCTGGCCGTCGGTAATCGAAATAACGTTGGTCGGGATGTAAGCAGAAACGTCGCCCGCCTGGGTCTCGATGATCGGAAGCGCGGTCAGCGAGCCTCCACCTTTCTTGTCGCTCAGTTTCGACGCACGCTCCAGCAACCGCGAGTGAAGATAAAAAACATCTCCGGGGTAAGCTTCGCGGCCTGGCGGACGCCGCAACAACAGCGAGATTTCGCGATACGACGCCGCGTGCTTGGACAGATCGTCATAGATCACCAGGGCGTGCTTCCCGTTATCGCGGAAATACTCGCCCATCGCGCACGCCGCATAAGGAGAGATGTATTGCATGGGTGCAGGTTCGGAAGCGGACGCCGCCACGACGATGGTGTAATCCATGGCACCGTAGTCGGTCAGAATCTTTACCACCTGCGCAATCGAAGACCGCTTCTGTCCGACGGCGTTGTAAATGCAAATTAAATTGTTGCCCTTATTGTTGATGATGGTATCGAGCGCCACGGCGGTCTTGCCGGTTTGACGGTCGCCAATGATCAACTCGCGTTGGCCTCGACCAATCGGAATCATGCTGTCGATCGCCTTCAAACCAGTGGCCATGGGTTCGCGGACCGGCTGGCGATCAATGACTCCGGGCGCCAGGCGTTCCAATGCGATGAACTTGTCGGTAGCGACGGGCCCTTTGTCGTCGATGGGCTGCCCCAACGAATTCACCACGCGGCCGATCAAGGCGTCACCCACAGGCACGCTCATGATGCGTCCCGTGCGCTTCACCTCGTCGCCTTCCTTGATCTCGGTGTACTCGCCGAGGAGCACGACGCCGACCTGGTCTTCTTCAAGGTTCATGGCGATGCCAGCTACGTCGTGGGGGAAGGCAAGCAGTTCTCCAGCCATGACCTTATCAAGGCCGTGGACGCGGGCAATACCGTCGCCCAAGGTGACAACCGTGCCAACTTCATCCACGGCAATCTTGGATTCGTAGTTCTCGATCTGTTGCCGGATCAGCTGTGTGATCTCGTTTGCTTTGATTTGTGCCATAAGGTTCGTTTCAAATTTCTAGTTTGCGACGGCCATTCAGCATTTAGGCGCTTAGCCCCTTAGTTGCCCCGGATAAAGCTCCGAAATGCAGGCTCAATGCTGAGTGCTAATTGCTGAGTGCTAATTGCTGAGTGCCTGCTTTATCCTCTCCAACTGCCCCGCCACCGAGCCGTCATAAATCGTGCTGCCGACTTTGACCACGGCGCCGCCGAGTATGGCCTCATCGAGCGAGTACCGTGCTCGAACCTTCTTGCCCGTCAACTTTTCCATCTGGGCTTCGAGAGCGCTGCGGTCGGCGTGATTCAGTTCGCGAGCACTGGTGATTTCCGCCTCGGTGAATCCCATGCGCTGATTCAGTTCCAGCTCAAACTGTTTCACGATCGGCCCCAGAAAATTTATGCGCCGATGATCGATCAGCACAGCCACAAAATTCCGCACTGTGCGCGAGATTCCCTGGCGCGCAACGATAGCATCGAGCACCGCCCGCTTTTGTTCCGCCGTGATCGACGGAGTCTCCCAAACCGCCCGCAATTCCTTGCTTCCAGCCACCAATTCGGCGATGGCCTGCGCTTCTTGCAAGGTCTTGTCGGGATCGTGGCGACCACTAAAGACGGCATCGGCAAAAGCCCGCGCGTAGGTGTTGGTCACGGAAGCCATGCGCTATCGCCCGCCTTTCTCGCCGCCGTTGGCCGAGAGTTGCTGGGCAAAGTCACGCAACAAAGATTGATCGGTGGCGGCATCCACATGGATCTGCTTCCTCGCCAGCGATACCGCAAGATCGGCCGCGTACGCCGTCAGTTCGCGCCGCGCGGACTTGGCCGCCGCCGCGATCTCCTGCTCTGCCGACTCAACAATTTTGCGCGCATCTTCCTCAGCGGCCGCTTTAATCCTTTGTTCCTCTGCGGCGGCTTCTTTCTCCGCCGCGGCGCGCATTCCACCGATCTCCACATCGAGCTTGGAAAGCCGTGCTTCAATTTCCGCCAGACGCCGGTTGGCATCTTCACTGGCTTTTCGCGCCTCTTCCATCGCCTTCTGGATGAAGGCCGTACGATTACGGAACAGGCCCGGCAGATTCTTCTTCGAGATCCAGAAAATGGCGGCGGCGATCACCGCAAAGTTCAGCAGCACGCAGAACAGATACGCGTGTTCCAGGTTCAACCCGGTGAGTGTGGCTACAAGTTGAACCGACGAAGATTGTTTAAACTGCGATTGGTCATCCTCGCCAGCAGCCTTTCGCGACTCTTTCACCAGTTGCTGGCTGAGCGAATGCTTGTGCGGCGAATCGCTCGATCGCTGATCGGACTTCGAGGAAGACGTCTCCTGCGCACAGCCTGCCGGCGCGAGCCAGGCAAGCAGCAGGAACGTCGCCAAAGCAGAAAGCAACGCGAAAGTCCGGCCGTGTCGGGAGATCGGCCAACCTCCCCGAGTGCGCGCCAATCTCATCGGCCACCGCCTGCCGGAGTCCGCGTGGCTCCCGGCTGTAGAACAATTCGGATGATTTCCGCCGCCAGCTTCCCGCTTTCAGCCTGCAGACCGGCTTGCGCCGCGGTTTTATCCGTCTCAATGGCTGCCCGCGCCTGTTCGACTTGAGCCTGCGCTTTGTTCCGCGCTTCAGCGACGGCTGCGGTTCGTGCCAGTAATGCCTGCTGACGAAGTGCTTCCTGATTCTTGAAAACCGCCATGCGAGCTTCTCGCAGCCGCTGCTCGTATTCCGCCGTTCGCGCCTCGGCAGCGGCAATATCGGCGCGCGCCTTTTCCACCGCACCCTCGGTTTTGCTGCGGCGTTCGGCCAACACGCTTACCAGTGGCTTGTGCACAAGCATGGTGTAGATCCCATACAGCAAAACCATAAAGATAATGGTCGGTATGGATCCGAGCAGTAATTCCCCTACTTGTCTGAGCGTCTCGTCCATGTCCTAGGCTAGAAAAAAATCTCGATTAAAAGAGGGCTGTAAGAAACCATCAAACCTAACATCCTGCAAGGCTTAGTGTCAACGTGGAGGCTGTTCCAAAAAGAGAAAAGGGTCCATTCGCGGAACGTATTATTGAACGATTGTCAAGTCTTTTCGTGAAATTCAGCAAAGAATGCTTGACTTCTGGGATAGCGGGTCTAGCATGGAAGTATCACCTCCGATCCAATTCAGGATCGAGTGGGCCGATAGCCAAGGACTGTCACCGCTTCTTGGTTGCCGGCCCATTTAAATTTCTGGTCGTTGGCCTAGGAGCCTGGCTAATGTCGGGCGCTCGTGACAAAACTGAGAAAAGCGACGGTGCAGTGCCTCGAGTCGAGCGCGATACGTTTCCGGTAGTTGAGCACCCTGATCTGGAATTCCACCCGGTCGAAATCCAAGGTGAGCCCCTCTCGGAGACGATCATCCGCGAGCGGAGATAAGATCAGAATTCCACTACTTCTCGGCTCATGGCTTTAATTGGCGAGACTAGGTTGCTGGCTCCTGAAAGAGTGTACCGGTCAGGGATTCTGGATATCTTGGCAGTCTAGCTTCCCACCACCCACTCCCTGACCCTTCTCACCACCGACTCCGGCGCTTCCGCTTCCAACTCCACTAACCCGTCTTTGTACTTGCGCGAATAAATCCGTGCTCGCGCCTCGAGCAGTGCCAGCGTCTTTCCTTCTTTCTGCGGCACGCGCAAATGGATGCGGCTAAGCGCGTCTCCCTGCATCATCTGGTCGATTCGGTCCAGGAGCGTGCTCATTCCGACCCCTTTCGCAGCCGAAAGGTGAACTGTGTTGGCATCGTCGAGCAAGCTATCCCGCTGCCGGGGCGGCAACAGGTCAATCTTGTTCATCACGCGCAGGCGCGGCTTCTTTTCCGCTTCCAGTTCCTTCAGCACCTTCTCCACTTGCGCATCCTGCTCGGCGGAAAGCGGGCTGCTGGCGTCGGAAACCTGCAAAATCAGTTCTGCGCGCTGTACCTCTTCCAAAGTCGCTCGGAAGGCCGAGACCAGCGTGTGCGGCAGGTTCCGAATAAATCCTACGGTGTCAGACAGCAATACTTGCCGGCGCGAGGGCAGCGTGATTCCTCGAATGGTCGGATCCAAAGTAGCGAACATTTTCGGGGACTCGAGAACCGCGGCCTGGGTCAGCGCATTGAATAGTGTGGATTTGCCCGCGTTGGTGTAGCCCACCAAGGCGATCAGCGCCACCGGAAGCGACTCGCGCCGCTGGCGCTGTTGCGTCCGAATGCGCCGAACGCTCTCTATTTGCTCTTTGACATGCCGAATCCGACGGTAGATTTTCCGCCGGTCGGTCTCGAGTTGGGTTTCGCCCGGGCCGCGCGTGCCGATGCCGCCGCCCAGTTGTGACATCTCAATCCCGCGCCCTCCGAGGCGCGGCAGCATGTATTCGAGCTGTGCCAGTTCTACTTGCAACTGGCCTTCACGAGTGCGGGCGTGTTTGGCAAAAATGTCGAGGATGAGTTGGGTGCGGTCGATCACCCGCGTGTTGACGACCTTCTCGATGTTGCGTTGCTGGGACGCAGTGAGGTCGTGATCAAACAGCAGAAGATCCGCGGAGACCGAGGCGGCGGCTCCTGCAATCTCTTCCAGTTTGCCCTTGCCGATGAGCGTAGCCGGATCAGGCTTGTCACGGTGTTGCAGGAACTCGCCGGCAATTTGCGCGCCCGCGCTGGTTGCAAGAGCGCGCAGCTCGTCCAACGATTCTTCCGCGCTGAACTCGGGAACCCGGGGCGCCTTCGACGTTCCGGGCGCACTGGTGGCGCTGTCTCGCGCCGCCTGCGCCCCACTGGTCAGCGATCCGCTCGCGGTCTTGACGACCGACCCCGCCCGCGAGCGCACGCGGTAATCGATCCCAACCAGGAAGGCGCGTTCCGTCCTACCACGATCCGGAGCCGTGGAAACCGAGACCCTCCGCGTGCGCTCTTTCTTGCCTGACACTCTGGACTCTGAACTGCGCAAAGAGGGGCTGCCTTATCCGTCCGTACCGGACGCGCTGGGCGCTGGACCCGGCTCGGTAGCGGGGCCCGGAGACGGAACCATGGCGGGTTTCTCGCCATGGCCGTGCGCCACCCTCCCCATGGCCACTGTCGAAATAGCGTGCTTGAAAATCAACTGCTCCTGATTGTTGGTCTCGAGCACGACGGAATATTTATCAAACGAACGAATGCGCCCGGTGAGCTTGACCCCGCTCAACAGGTAGATGGTGATATTCAGTCGTTCTTTGCGGGCGGTGTTGAGGAAGGTGTCCTGAATGTTCTGTGCCGGCTTATTTTCCATGCCGATCTCCTTAGCTTTCTCAACCGCGAAAGCTTTCTGAAATGCACACGTTCAGCTCCCCAGGCCGCAGCCAACACGGCCCAGAGAAACAGGGGGGAAAGCTCGGGATGCGAAAGCGCCCATCCGCTCCGCCGGCGCACCCAAAGCAACTCTCGGTACAATACGGCCTCGCTCGCTACTTTTCAAGCCAGCGATTCGCATCCGCTGACTCTTCGCCGGTTGACATAACCACAACAAAATGCAAATATTCCTGCGCCGCAAGTAAACCGCGAACAAGAAGTCGATCTTCAGGGTTCGCAACCGGGAACTGCTGGAACGAGCCAGCACTCGTGATTCTTTGCCGTGCGCTCATTAGCCTGAGGCTGCCCGAGAGCCTCGTACTTCACGGATGGCGGAGGAACATCGATGCAACATCTGATTGCTTTCGCAGCCTCATGGGTAATGCCCACCCACACGGGCACCGAAGCCCTGGCACTCATTCTGCGCTGGTTTCACATCATTGCCGGCATCCTCTGGGTGGGATTGCTTTACTTTTTCAACCTGGTCAACGTGCCCTTCATGAAGCAGGTGGACGCTGCCATGAAGCCCAAGGTGTTTCAGTATCTGACCTTGCCCGCTCTGAACTGGTTCCGCTGGAGCGCGTTGGTCACGGTTTTCGTTGGTTTCTGGTACTGGGGGCAGATGTACGTTGGACCCGACGCCGACCGCATGGGAGTAAGCCCCTTGAGCACGATTGGCCTGTTCTGGCTCATCTGGATTGCAGCCTGGGCAATTCTCAATTTCGTGATAAAAAAGGCGCCGAGCGGATACGTCTTAGGCGCAATCACCGCCGTGGTCGTCATCGCCGGGGCCTGGCTGTTTCTGAACTACACGCCCGTGGGTCAGGATGACAACCACGTGCTCTCCATCGGAGTGGGCGGGGGTTTCGGCGTCATCATGTTGTTCAACGTCTGGGGAATCATCTGGCCGAACCAGAAGAAAATAATTAAAGGAACTCTGGCGGGAACTCCGCCCGCCAACGCCGCTGTTCTCGCCCGCCAAGCGTTTCTGGCCTCGCGAACGAACTTCTTTCTGTCGGTACCCTTGCTCTTTTTTATGGCCACCAGTTATCACTACGTGATTTTCGGCAGGTAGGCATTCCCGGTTCTGCCCACCTCGCGCTCCGGCGCGAGGTTTTGTTTTTTACATTCTTTCATGTTTCAAATAGCTCTGTGCCAGAATGAAGTGTGACTTCAGAGGATTACGCTCGTGGAATAGATCTATTCAACAACGCCGAGTTTTTTGATGCTCACGAGGTTCTTGAAGACATCTGGCGGGCCGCCCCTCCCGAGAACAAGAAGTTTCTTCAGGGGATGGTTCAGATCGCGGTCGCCTTTCATCATTACTCCAAGGGGAACCGGGTGGGGATGCGATCGGTGCTCGAACGAGCGATCAGGAATCTTTCCCATCCGGCTGGAGGCTTTGGTCACGTCCAGTTGCCAGCGTTGCTCCAGTCCCTCGGCCAATGGCGGGAAGCGCTCGACCATGACTTGCCCTTGCCAGCACTCCCGCGCATCCACGAGAGTCATTGATCTCAGTGAACTGGCGCGTTCCGTCGCGGGCAGAGTGTTAGAATCGCTTTTTCCCCGTGACTCAGTCTTCCACAGCAAAATCGCGAACGTCCCATTCTTCGACCAGGAAGTTTGATCCCATTCCCTTGCTGGACCTGCATCGGCAATACCAGCAGATTCGCGAAGAAGTGTTGGCCGCCGTGGAACGCGTCTGCGCGTCGCAGCAATTTGTTTTGGGCACAGAGGTCGAAGCACTCGAGCGTGAAATAGCAGCTTTCACCGGAGCCAGCGCGGCCGTGGGTTGCGCTTCGGGTACGGATGCGCTCTGGCTGACATTGGTAGCCGCCGGGGTTCAGGCTGGCGATGCGGTCATCACCACCGCCTTCAGCTTTTTCGCCTCGGCCAGCGCCATCGCGCGCGCGGGGGCACGGCCGGTGCTGGTGGACGTGGATCCCGGCACACTCAATCTGGATCCGAAGCGCGTCAAGGCGCGGCTTCGGGCAGGAGGGTCGTACAAGATCCGAGCCCTGTTGCCGGTGCATCTTTACGGACAGTGCACCGATATGGACGAACTGCAGCAAATCGCAGATGAGTTCCGCTTGTCCATCATCGAAGATGCGGCGCAGGCCATCGGAGCAAAGTGGCGAGGCCGGAACGCTGGCTCGCTGGGCGGGGCGGCGACGTTTAGTTTTTATCCGACCAAGAATCTGAGCGCGTATGGCGATGCGGGACTTGTGACGACTTCTGATTTGAATTGGGCTGAGCACATGCGGAACCTGCGCAATCACGGCAGCCCCCGCCGGTACCACCACGAAGAACTGGGCTGGAACTGCCGCATGGACGCGATGCAGGCCGCCATCCTGCGGGTAAAGCTGCCGCACATCGAAATCTGGAACCAGCAGCGACGGCAACGTGCGGTCACCTACGATCGTCTGCTGGCCGATGCGGGGCTGCTGTCGAGCGACTCCAGCGTCAGGCCGCTGCAAACTTCTCCGCATGCACTTCACGCCTTTCACCAATACGTCATCCGGGCCGCCCGCCGCGACGAACTGCGCAAGTTTCTTGGCGACAGGAAAATCGGCACGGAGGTTTACTATCCCGTCCCGCTGCATCTGCAACCTTGTTTTGCTTACCTGGGTTACATGGCGGGGGACCTGCCGGAAGCGGAGCGCGCGGCTGGCGAGGTGCTCGCGCTCCCCATGTTTCCTGAACTGACGGAAGGGGAGCAGAAGTGCGTGGTGGAGAGTATTGCGGAGTTCTACTCCTAGGCTCCAGGTTCTCGTCGCTTTTCCTACTTTGGGATGGAGTTTACTGTTTAGTACCGGTACCCCCCCTCCCCCCTTTTGTGCGCAAAATCTTTAAAACAAAGGATTTATTTTACGACTATGTGCTAGATCTTTGAGTTTAAAGGAGTTGCGCGCAAAATCTAGAGACCATGGGAGTTACGGGCCGTCGCGCCACCGGTCTACGTCCCGTTTTGGAACTCGTCGGCTGAGCTGTCTTTCGCCCCGCTGGGGCTTTTCTCGTCTTTGCGCTTTTTCCCATGGCTTGCGCCATGGGCTGCATTCTTCCGCCGCTCCGCGGCTGGGACATGGCGTAGCGCTCCGCTTGGCGGACATACGCGCGCACTTGCCTGATCAGGTTGTCAAAGACCGTAGATTATCCAACAGATAATGTTGGCTAGGAATATGTTATCTGGTTGTCTGAATGCGGTCAATGGGAATGTGTGGGGTGGGCATGGCGCGGGCCTCGTGTTTTAGAACAAGGATCCTGGGTTTTGTGTTCCTGGGACGACGGCGCGGTTTCGATTCTGGGTTGGGAGTCTTGCTTCCCACCCTTTCCGCACAGAGCGCGGAAAGAGTGGGGACCCGCTGTTGTGGGCTACCTGCGTTCTAGTGGTGGCGCGGCTTTTTCCGCGTCGCAGCAGATTCCTTTGCTTCCCCCGGAGCGAGGACGCGACGCACGATCGGGGTGTTCATCTTGTACTTGCGCTGGCTCAGGTTGCCGTCGTCGTCTTTTACCTGCAGGACGAATACCGGGAGGGTGCCTTCTTTATCGAAGTTTTCCTGGGAGACGGTTACCGGCAAGACTCCGTTCAGGTTGTGTTCGCGGTAGGCGGTTTCGTAGCGATGGTGTTTCACGTTCCAGGTGAAGACGCGGACCTGGTTGTAGTCGAAGGGTAGGCCATCCTTGGGCTCGGTGAGGACCACGAGATACTGGGAAACTTTCTTGTCTCCGTCGGCCACCTGGTCGAGGACGAAGAAGGCCACCGGCCGCTGGCCTTCGGCATACTGGGCAATTTCAAGAGGGACATCCAGATCGACCATGCGCGAGAGCACCCAGCCGACGTGGCCGTCGGGATCGCGAATGAGCCACCAGTCTTCCAGGATCGGCGTGGCTGGCTTGGACGAGTCGTTCTTGTTTGCGGTTGCGGGCTTTGCGACCGCGCCGGGCACGGTTTTCTCGGCGGTCGAGCGTTTCAGGATGGAAACTTTCGATCCCTGGTTCAGTTGAAAGAGATGCTCGGTCTCGCGGCCGGGCTCGACGTGGATGTTGGTATCGTTCCGCGTTGTACCGGTGGCCTGGACGGGGGCGGTCTGGGCCTGCTGCGCCAGCTTCTGAAACCCGTCGTAAACCTGCTGGGGAACCAGAGCACGCTGCTCGATCCAACCTTCGGTGCCGCTGGCCGTGCGTACGCGGACAAAGCGGCGTTCGCGTTCGAGGATCTGTACACGGTCTCCGTTTTTCACTGTGCCGGTCTTGCTGAAGACTGCGGAGATACGGTCGCGAAGGATCGCCTGGGGTACGGAGACGTAGGCGATCTCCTGCACGCGGCCTCGACCGCGGCAACCGGAGAGCAGGAGGGGCAGGACCAACGCGAGCAGCAACAGCGGAAATCGCTTCACAGAGAGCACAAAACAATATAGCGCAGGGGTTCGATCAAAATCTTGGGGACACCGAGGACGCGGAGAGTTTAACGCCGCAAACACAATGCATAGATCCTTCGCTTTGCTCAGGATGACAAGGCACGGTGTGTTAGTCGCCGAAGCTGATTCCGATGGCGCGGGCGGTGTTGACGATTTGTCCGTAGGGGTCCACGGTTTTCAGATGGCCGATGGCATCGGCAATACTCACCGATTCGATTCGTTCATTCCGCAGACAAACCATTTTGCCGAATCCTCCCGCGGCGATCAAGTCGACGGAGGCCACGCCGAAACGAGTGGCCAGGATGCGGTCGAACGGGGTCGGGGAACCGCCGCGCTGGATGTGTCCCAGCACGCTGACCCGCACGTCCTTCTTCGCAGCCCTAGAAACGGCATCGCCGATCCGATTCGCCACTGCGCCCGTCCGACGATTTTCTTGCCATTCCACAGGCATCTTGATGCCCTCGGCCACCACGATAATGGTAAAGCGCTTGCCGTAGGACTCGCGCAAGGCTACGTGCTCGCAGATTTTGTCGATGGTGAACGGGATCTCGGGAATCAGGATGACGTGGGCGCCGCCGGCGATCCCTGCTTCGAGGGCGATCCAACCGGCGTCTCGCCCCATGACTTCCACGACCATGATGCGATGGTGCGATTCCGCTGTGGTGTGGATTTTGTCGACTGCGTCAGTCGCGGTTACGAGCGCGGTATCGAAACCGAATGTGACTTCGGTGGCGGAGAGGTCGTTGTCGATGGTCTTGGGCACGCCTACGATCTTCATGCCCTTCTTGAAAAGGTCCAGAGCGATCTTCTGGGAGCCGTCGCCGCCAATGCTGATCACGGCGTCGATTCCGAGCTTGCGGGAGTTGGCGATGACTTCGTCGGAAATGTCGCGGATGACCTCCGCGCCGTTCTCGATGATTTGGTAGTGAAAAGGATTGCCGCGATTGGTGGTGCCAAGGATGGTGCCGCCGCGGGGCAGGATTCCGCTGACGTCCTTGAGGGTAAGTGGCCGGGATTTTTCCGGCCAGATCAGGCCATCGAAGCCGTCGGGAATGCCGATGATCCTCCAGTGATATTTGAGAATGGCAGACTTGACGGCGGCACGGATGACCGCATTCAGACCGGGGGCGTCGCCGCCCCCGGTACAAATGCCGATGCAGCGGATGTCAGGCATTGAGGCGGGTTATTGAGTCACCCGAAGTGTCGCCGTGGCGTTCAGGGTATTTGTGCTCGCATACGTTGCCGTAACCGTAACCTGCTCACCAACCTGAGGATTCGCTCCGGCCGTAATCGTTACCGGGTCTCCCAGCGTTATCGTGAAGTTCGTGGAGTCGCTCACCGTCCAGGTTGCGGTCGACGAGACATCAACCGGTTGGCTTTGTCCGGTCACAGTGGCGAGCGCTGTGAAATTTTGGGTTCCGTTCGCCACGATGGTGGCAGTGGTGGGCGAGATCTTTAGGGCGGTCACATTTCCGAGGGTGACGGTGATACTCGAAGTGCCGCTGGTTGCCTGAAAGGCGGCAGTGATCGTTGCGCTCCCCGGCGCGCCGCCGGTTACCAATCCTGAGTTACTTACGGTAGCCGTGCCGGAGTCACTGCTGCTCCATTGCACACCCGAGCTGAGGATTTTTGTAGATCCGTCGTTGTAGGTCCCGATGGCGCTCTCCTGTACGGTGCCGCCCTGGTTGATGGTCGCCGTCGGACCGACCGTCATCGAGGTCAACACTGGGTCGACGAAAAACCCGTTGCATGCCACACCTGCAGCGAACAGCAGGAGGGTCGCAAAGGCAGCTACGAGTTGAAGTTTCTTCTTACTGCTCAGCATGTTAGGAAAGCCTCCGGGGAAACCACCGATGGCGGCGGTCCACACGTGGCGCTGATAAATTGTAGCAGAGAAGATTCCCGGCCAGCACACTCACACCTCTACCTTCGTGCACGGCGGTACCTGTCCTGTTACGTCGCGCCAAACTAAAGAACGTGGATATACTGCAATAGTTGCGGCCTAAATTTTGGGTGGAAGGCAATTAGCAATTGGCACTTAGCATTTAGCCGTTTAGAGAATTCGCCAAGTCCGGCAAGAATCTGCTGGGCCGAATGCTGAGTGCTAAGTGCTGTTCTTTCTGTCAGCGGTCCGCGTAGTATCCATCGCGGGTTTGCACGATCAGGTCTTTCTGTTTGGCGGTCAGGCTGATCTTGTGTTATCCGGCTTCGGCATTGGCCTTGTCGGGGGTGTAGCCGAGGTTGTACTGGCTGCGGAGTTCTTCGGCGATGCTGTCGTAGATTTGATCGATAGCCTGTTTTTTGGAAACTTCGAAGAGACGGCCGCCGGTTTCCCTTGAAATCTGATCGAGGGTTTTCTTGCCATCCACGCGGGGTTCCTGGGGATAGCGTCCACGACCACTGCCTCCTCCGGACCCGCCACCCGGCCAGCTTCCGCCACCCGGGAAGCCTCCGCCGTGCCGGCCCATGCCACCGCCCTGGTGGCCGAAGCCGTTGCTGTCCTCGTGCTTGTCGGCGAAGAGGATGGAGTAAACCACGGTGTCGGCGCGTTGGGCCGCCTCGATGGCGCTTTGCAGCGATTCCTTGCTGCCTCGATCGTCTCCGTCGGAAAGAACAATGAGGGCTTTGCGGCCCTGTTGCTTCTTCATCAGTTCGTTCGAGGCCAGGAAGATGGCGTCGTAGAGCAGAGTGCCGGCGCCGTGGTGCAGCTGGGGTTGGCCATTGCCTGAACCCGGCGAGGATTGAGGGTCGGAGGATGAGCCGTTGTTGCGCTCCAGCTGCGGAGTTTGTAGTAACGCAAGTCCCGCTTGCAGCTTTTCGCGAGATGAGGTGAGGTCCTGCAAAAGCTCCACCTCGCGGTCGAAATGGATGAGGAATGCTTTGTCCTTGGCGTCGGTGAGCATCTGGTCGAGAAAGACCTGGCTGGCGTTTCGCTCCTGGTCGAGAACATTGCGCTGACTCAGGCTGGTGTCGACGAGCAGCCCGAGGGTCAGGGGCAGATTCGTGTCCTGGTTGAAATATTTGATCACTTGCGGGCGGCCGTCTTCCTGGAGGACGAAATCGTCCTTAGTGAGACTGCGGACGATTTGACCTTTTTTGTCGCGGACGGTGACCGGGAGAGTGACCACTTTGACATCGACCGACATGGTGGTTACGGCGCCGTGGACATCCTGAGCAGGTAGCGGGGAATTAACCAAGAACAGCGAGAGGAGCGCGAGGCTCAGGCGGAGATGTTGGCACAGGGTCTGAGCAATGGTCATTGAGAATGTTCCTCGGGCTGAATTCCCATCTCTTTTCCGATCTCGGACTGCTCGGCCTGAAAACCCTTCAGCGCCATGTCCAGTTTTTCCACGACTTCGGCAATTTTCTTGCCGTTGATTACCGAGCGCCCCAGTTCCTGAGTGAGGGCTTTGCTCTGTTTGGAGACATCTGAGCCGGCATTACTGAGTTTTTTCGTGAGAGGCTTTAATCCGGATTGCTGGGTCGCGGAAAAGGTCTTCACAAACTGCAAGGTGTTACTCTGCGCCTCGTCAACTGCGTCGCTCAAGTCAGCGTAGCGGGATGAATCGGGCTTACTTCCGTTTTCAGTGTGCTGAATAAGATTCTGCGCCTCTTTTCTCGCGGCTTCCGTGCTCTTCGTCACCTGTTGGAACCGGGCTACCTGGTCTGGAGTTGCTTGAAGCGCAATTGCGCGATTGAAATCGTTGAGGTCAGTGTTACTGGGCGTCGGGTTCGACGCGCCAGTCGGAGGGTGGCCAGCGCCTGCGCCGTGTGCTCCACGCTGGGCCAGCAGCGTGCTTGGGCACACTAAGAGGACAATCCCACAGGCCAGCACTGACAATGGACTCAAGATAGTTCGCTCTATTTATAGTAGCGACCAGCAGGCCAATCACAGGTAAAGAATCCGTAAAGGAAGGTAAAACCTTGTAAACTCGACAGGCTTCCTCTCATGAGAAAACAGTTGGCTTCGTGGTTCTTAATGATCGTTTTCGTCATGTTGTTGGCGAGGGCCGTCGCGCAGGTCGCGGCGACGTCTCCCGACGGCAAGCAACAGCCTGCTCCCACCGGCGTTGCGTCCAAGGTTTGCGCCCGGTGCATCCGGGCGCACGAGGAATTCCTAGCGTCGGACGCGATGCAGGGACGCGGCAGTGGCACGCGTGACGAACTGGTGGCCGCGACCTACGTGGCAGCGGAGCTCCGGCAGTACGGGATTGAGCCTGCGGGGGACAACGGCAGCTACATTCAACGGGTGCCAATCATACAGCGGAAGATTACCTCTCCGCCACAACTCAGGATCACACCGACGGGAGGTGCGCCTTCCGCTGAGCCAATCAGGTGGGAATATGGGAAGGAATTTCTGGTGGTGGTGCTGACGCAAACCGAGTTCTCCGGACCGTTGCGGAAGCTGGATGCGGATAAGATTAGCGGCCAAGGGAACCCAACGGTCGAACGTGGCGCGGTGGTGCTGATCACGGGTTCGGACCAGAGAAAGGTCCGGCAGGCAGCCTTCTCAGCGGCTTCCGCAGGCGCGGTGGCCACACTCGTGTTCGCGCGCGACAGCCAGCTTAAGAACTTTGAGGAGGCTGGCAAGCAGCTGCCCAAGCTGCCCGCCCGGCTGGAGGGGGACTCGGCTCGCGATATGGACTTCAATGTGCTGAGCCTGAGCCGTGACGCTTTCCATTCGTTGGAGCACGTGCCGGATGGGGCGATAGTGCAGTTCAAAGCGCCGTCGTCGGAAGAAAAAGGGTCAACCTGGAACGCAGTCGGCATACTGCGTGGCAGCGATTCATCGCTACAACACGCTGCGATCGTGTTCTCAGCTCATTTGGATCATTTGGGAATTGGGACCCCGGTGAATGGCGACAATATTTACAATGGCGCGGACGATGATGCTTCGGGCACGACGGCGGTGCTGGAAATTGCACGCGTGCTGGGCCGGGGGCGACGTCCGCGGCGCACCGTGATCTTCGCTTTGTTTGGCAGCGAAGAGATGGGCGGGCTGGGATCGAGCTATTTCCGCGAGCATCCGCCGGTGCCATTGAAAGAGATTGCCGCCAATCTTGAATTTGAAATGATCGGGAGGCCCGATGCGGCGGTGAAAGACGACACTGTCTGGCTGACGGGATGGGAGCGGTCGAATCTTGGTCCGGTGCTGGCCGCGCATGGCGCGCGCCTGGTTGCTGACCCGCATCCTGGTGAAGACTTTTTTGCGCGATCCGATAACTTCGTGCTGGCAAAAAAAGGCGTGGTGGCGCAGACCATCTCAAGCTATGGCCTGCATCAGGATTATCACCAGCCGAGCGATGATCTGGCTCACCTCGACTTCAAGCACATCGATGCGGCGATGGGATCGCTGCTGACTCCGCTGGAGTGGTTGGTGAATTCGAACTTCCAGCCAAAGTGGAATGCGGGGGGGAAGCCCTAGAGCAGCACTTAGCATTTGGCACTTAGCCAACTCGACGGTTCGCGGGTATCAACACGAAGCCTCGTTGGCTAAATGCCAAATGCCAAACGCTTTTTTCAGTTTGTCTTTTTCGCTTTGCTGATCTTCTCGTCGATAGGCTTTCGGCCGGCGAAGCCTTCGGTGGTATCGTGCCAGTGCGAAATCCCGTTCTCTCCCAGCTTCCAACACAACAGCACGATGTGGCCGTCGACTTTGCAGGGAAAGTCGAGAAGCCCGATATCGAGATCTTTCACTTGAACGCCGGTGGCATCGATCTCTGCCAGGGCGTCTTTTACGCGCGGGATCGCTTTTTCGCGCTCCGCCTTCCGGCGAGCCATGTGGACTACGTTGACCAACAGGCCTCCTTGCAGAAAGACGCGGTGGGCGAGTTCCTGGAGTTCGGTGTCCACGGCCTCGATGAGTTTCTTGCCGTCAATTGCGGTGCGCAGCAACGACTCCAGCACAGGCAGGAGAGATTGGGCTTCTTCAAGGGTAAAAGTTCGGTCGGCCATATGGGGTATGCGTCTATTCTAATCCATTGTGGTCGTTGGTCGTTAGTCGTTGGTCGCGCGTCGTTGGCTCCAACTCCTCAAACTACCGAGCTACGCTCGGTCGGACAGCCGAGGACGGCTGTCCCCACGTGGTTTTTGCCAACGACAGACGACCAACGACCGCTATTGAATTTCTAACATTCTATCCAGCGCTACCCGCGCCCAGTGCTTTACGTCATCCTTCACTCTGATCTGGTTCACGATATTGCCTTCGACCAGGTTCTCCAGCACCCAGCACAGATGTTGCGGCGAGATGCGGAACATGGTCGTGCACAGGCAGCCGGAGTCGTCGAGGGTGATGACCTTCTTGCCTTCGGCGGCGAATTCCTTGCCCATGCGATTGACCAGATGAATCTCAGTGCCTACAGCGAACATTGTGCCCGAAGGTGCCTGTCGAATCATCTTCAACAGGCCTTCAGTCGAGCCAATTCCATCCGCTTTCTGGCAGACTTCCCAGCGGCACTCAGGATGCGCAATCACGCGGATTCCGGGATACTTGGCGCGGACGTTGTCCACATGCTCGGGCAGAAAGCGTTGGTGTACGGAGCAGTGGCCCTTCCATAGAATCAACTTCGCTGTCCGCAGCCGGTCGGGAGACAGGCCGCCGTTAATCAGGTAAGGATCCCACACGACCATTTCGTTCAAAGGAATGCCGAGGTTAAAACCGGTGTTGCGGCCGAGATGCTGGTCGGGAAGGAATAGAAGTTTGGGAGTTTTTGAGAAGCCCCACTGAAACGCGCCCGACGCATTGGACGATGTGCAAACTACGCCGCCACGCTCTCCGCAGAAGGCTTTGATGGCGGCGGTGGAATTCATGTAGGTGATGGGGGTGATGCCTTCGCCTGTGTCAGAGGTCAATCCGGCAGCGATGAGTTGCTCCCAGCAATTCTCCACCTGGGTAATTTCCGCCATGTCGGCCATGGAGCAGCCAGCGTTCAAGTCGGGCAGGATGGTCACCTGGCCGGGGCGGCTCAGCACGTCGGCGCTTTCGGCCATGAAATGCACACCGCAGAAGACGATGTACTTCCCTCCGGCGCGCGCGGCCTCTTGCGCCAGCTTGTAGGAGTCGCCGCGGAAATCGGCGAAGCGAATGACTTCGTCGCGCTGATAGTGATGTCCGAGAATCACGCACTCGCGGCCCAGAGCCTCGCGGGCGGCGGCGATGCGATCGTCCATGGTGTTGTCGGGCAGGACGAGGTAATTTTCCAGACTGCAAACGGGTGCTGCGGTAGTCATTGTCATGCCTGCCTTCAGCTCCGGATGCGAATGTGATTGCGGCTATTCCGCAAAAGGCGAACGCTTGATCCGGAACGGGGATGTTGAAAGCTTCCAGCGGCTCCAGCCGATTCACTACGCGTCGTTTTAAACTGCGCTGCGCCCAACCGGCGGGGATGTTGAAGCCACTAACTCTTCACAATACTTAAGATGCTCAGCGGCGGCGGAAAGTGTCGCTTTTTTCAGGCGACCAATGTAGCCCCCGCAAATGACTGAGTATCTGAGGTATTGTGCCTGTTGAAGGACCACAACGCAAACTTCGGGCTGCCTGCTAAACAGCACCCGCGGACGGCAAGACTTCTTTGCGCCTAGTCCAAAAGTAAAGAGCGAACGCGGCCACGGTTAGCACCAATCCTGCGCCGAATTCGGTCGTGATGTAGAGCGCTCGCCCCACGGGCGCAGTAGTCCGGTCAAAAATTGCTTGAATGAATAGATTGTGGCTGGCATGCAGCACGGTCGCGGTCCAAAGACTGCCCGACTTGAGCCGGAGCCAGCCAAGAATGTAACTATCCGCGATCACCATTAGGGTGAAACAAGCCAGCGCAAATGCGGGTTGTGTGCCCGAGTTATAGTCGGCAAACAATAGCGCCGGATAATGCCATACCGCCCAGATGCATCCGCTCAACAAGCACCCCCAAGTGAAACCCGCTTGTTGAACCAGTCGCGGAAGCAGGAATCCGCGCCAGCCAATCTCCTCGCCGAGAGCGCGCGCCATGCTGCTGATTACGCCGACCGTCGCATAACACGGCAACGCCAGTAGCAGGGTTGCGGCGCGGGGCGATTGCGACAACCCGAAAGCTTGTCCCTGGGAAGTGGCAAATGCCGAGAATGCGAACGAACCGCGGATGAGTGCCCAGGTCGCAATGTAAACCGGCAACGCATAAAAAATGGGGATGAAGTAAGCCCATGCTTCATACTTCGCTGGCCGCCAATTCCAGCCCAAGGTTGCCAAGTCAATCCGGAAGAGCCAGCATGTGGTCAAGGCGGCGAGCGCCGGACACCACATCACCAGCGACACGGCCAGACCGTTTCCGGCGCCGATGTGCCCCGCGTGGATCATCACATATTCCGGCAGGCTGCTGAAAGTAAAGACCAGCGCGAGGTAGGTGAGGATCTGTTTGGGAAGCGGGCTCGTGGGGCGGAATCTTATCACCGCAGCTGGGTTCTTGAACTGATTCGATAGACTCAGTGAGTTCTGCCGTGCGACGGGTCCGCAGTGGTCGCTGTGTTCACGTCAATATGCAAGTGTTGTGCGACGCTGATTTCCGGCGGGTAACAATTGCCGTCGGCGTTGTAGTTTGCCGGGCAACCGGCTGCCACCTCGGGCCTCTTCGGAGACTGGGCAAACTGCCATACAGCGGCGAAGCGGATGCCGCTGTCGCTGGGACTCGGGGCCTTCTTGGGAAAGGCGCACCCTGGCGATGGAGGGCAGGCATCATTCGTAACCCACAACACGATCTTTCTCGCGCCAGCACTCTGGCGTATATCGTCCGCGGTCACGATGTCTTCACCACCCTCTTTTGCAGCCGATATACCGGAACAATAAATGCCTGCCGCAAAACCGCCCGCGGTTACACCGTCGACCCAGGCGTAGATGTAGGCTTTCTGCTCCGGCAACATTCGGCCGCCTTGTTCCTGATCTAGGAAGATGATGGTTTTCGCGGGAAAACCCTCGCGTCGTGCCGCCGACAAAGCCGTCTGCGCATCCGACTTGCCGAGCTTGCCGGCATACGAAACCGATTTCAGTTCGTTAAACAACCGGCCGTTGAAAAGCACGAGAAAGCCGAATCCGGCGGATTGCAGCGTCTTGCGTTTGCCACTCCATGTGTTGGTTTTCGCGCTGGGCGGATGGTTGAGCCAGAAGCCCGTGAAGGAAAAGGTCTCGCGAAGAGTCCTCAGATTCTGGTCGCCAGGATAATTATTGCGATCGAAGCCGAGGTAGGACGGGGCGCTAGAAACAGCATGCACACTGGACGGTACGTCTTGGGCAAAAATGTTCCCAGACGCCGCGACAATCGTCAGCCAAAGAGCAATTCGTTTCACCTTGAACTTATATCACTTTGCCGTTCGCAGTACGTGGAGCCAGTTTTGCGGGTTCCCGGCCGACATACATTAACCACAGAGGATATGAAGGTTCACAAACAGTTCCCGGGCTGCTGGGTTCCTTCGTATAACTTCGTGTCCTTTGTGGTTTAAGCCCTGGAAAGTCCTTAGCTACCCGCCGATGTGCACCATCGTTCTCGACGCAGGGACGAAATCCGGCTCGCCGATGTGGTGGCGCTCTTCTTTCCTCTGCACCACGCCGCGGATGAACTCTACCAACTCTTCGTCTGACGAGCCGCGGCGCATTAGTTCGTGTAAGTCGTGGTCCCACACCGAAAACAGGCAGGTGCGGATTTTGCCGTCGGAGGTGATGCGGATGCGGCTGCAGTGTCCGCAGAAGGGATGCGAAACGGGAGCGATGATTCCGATCTCACCGATACCGTCATCGAAATGATACCGGCGCGCGGTTTCGCTGCGCGCGTGGGGTATTTCGATCAGCGGACGGTACTCCGCCATGCGCTGGAGAATTTCATCCAGCACAACCACCGTGGCCGGCGACCAGGTTCGGTCTTCTTCCAGAGGCATGAATTCGATGAAGCGGACGATGACGCCTTCTTCACGGGCAAATATGCCGAAGGGAATGATCTGGTCTTCGTTGAAGCCGCGCATCAGCACACAGTTGACTTTGACCGGCCACAGACCCGCGCGGCGGGAGGCGCGAATTCCCGCTAGAACATGGTCGTAGCCGTTGGGCACGCGGGTGATGCGGGCGAAGCGATCGGGATCGACCGCGTCCATGCTGACTGTGATGCGATTCAGGCCAGCATCTTTGAGCGGCTGCGCCATCTCGGCAAGCAGGTGACCGTTGGTGGTGATGGCGAGGTCGAGTTCTTCGCCGTCGGCGGAACGCAGCTTTGCCAGTTCGTGGACGAACTCAACGACCCCGTTGCGTAGCAGCGGCTCTCCACCCGTGAGACGGATTTTCCCGATCCCCAGTCCCGCGAATATTCGCGCCATGCGCAAGTAGTCGGCAAAAGGCAGGTCTCCGTACAGCGCGCCTTCGTTTCCCGTGCGACAGTAAACACACTTGTAGTTGCAGCGATCCGTGATCGAGATCCGGAGATCGGTGATGGGGCGGCCGAATTTGTCGGTGAGAATCACGGTCGTCGACAGTCGTTGGTCGTTGGCCGGTTTGTCGCCGGAAGTTTTTGCAAACGACCAACGACCATCGATTGTTTCCGGGAAAGAGTCAACGCAGGCGGGATAGTCCCAGCGGGCGCTTCCTTTCCAATGGCTTCTCGCGAAAGCACGGGAGGCGCGGCGTTTCCACCTGCACCCTTGGGAAAGAGCGCTTGCACTCTCTGCCGCGAACTCTTTACCCTCGCCGTCGCATCCAGGATATGCCCAAAGGCTGCAGCGGTCGGAAACTTGTCTTCATTATAGATGCAGACGGGCAATCAAAGGCACAACTAAGGTTTGGCAGACTGCGTCACCGTTTTGTCAATCGCCGCCTGGGCTCGCTGCGCCATTAACGTATAGCCGGCCGCGTTGGGGTGCAGGCCATCGTCGGCGAGGCCTCGCTTCAGCAAGCCCTTATCGTCCACCATGGCGCCGAAGTAATCGAGATACACGAGACCGTTCGCTTCGCAGTAGGCCTTCAGCCAGCGGTTCAGCTCCAGGATTTTCTTGGGTGAACGCTGGGCAAATAAATCCTGCGACTGCGGGGTGTAATTGTGCACCGGCAGGATGGAGGAAAACACGACGTGGATCTGATGTGCGCGCGCCAATTCCGCCATGGAAGCATAGTTGGCTTCGATGTCTTCCAGTCGCATGGGCCCGGTATTGCCGGCGATGTCATTGGTGCCCGCCAGAATAACAATTACCTTCGGTTGCAGATCGATCGCGTCCTGGCGGAAGCGCACCAGCATTTGCGGCGTGGTTTGTCCGCCAATGCCGCGGTTGAGGTAGGGTTTGCCAGGGAAATATTCTTCCAGCTTCCACAGGTCGGTGATGGAATCGCCGAAGAACACGACCCGACTTTCGTCCTCCGCGGGTGGTTTGAGGCTCGCATTAGCTTCACGATAGCGAGCGAGTTGTCCGAAATCATCGGTGAAGATAGCGATTCGCGACGCGCGGTATTGATCCAGACCCTGAAAACCTGTGGACGGGATGGAGGGTTGCTGGGCTCCGGCCCAGAGACAACAGATAGCGACGAACAGGAACAGCACGGCGTTTCGGGATCGTATCAGCATCATCTTTTTCTTAATCACATCCCGTCATAGTTAGGCCCGCCGCCGCCTTCCGGCGGAACCCAAGTGATGATCTGATACGGGTCGGCGATGTCGCAAGTTTTGCAGTGTACGCAGTTCGACGGGTTCAGGCTGATGCGCTTGCCGTTGGGTTGTTCGGCGTCGTCGACCATTTCGTAAACGTTGGCGGGACAGAAACTCTGGCAAGGGCTACCATATTCTTTCACGCAGCGCGTGTTGCAGATGTTGGTGTCGTCGATGACCAGATGCGCCGGCTGATCTTCTTCGTGCTTGGTGCCAGAGTGATAAAGGTCGGTGAGCTTGTCGAAGGTGAGCTTGCCGTCGCCCTTTGCGGGGCCAAGCAAATGCGCTTCAGGGCCTCCGTCGGCGGGCAACTCGGCAAGCTTCTTCATGTGTTGATAACCGGCGGTCCCGGCATATCGGTTGCGTAGGCCGCGTCCTCCGGTGAACTGTTGTATGCCGGCGTGCAACAAGCCGGCGAAGAATCCGTGCTCGAATCCCTGATGAAAGTTGCGGACCTTCCAAAGTTCTTCTTTGATCCAGCTGGATTCGACTTTCTTCTGGAAGCCGCTGAGCATGGCGGCAGACGAGTCATCTTTCTTGAGCGCCTCGAAGGCAGCTTCAGCCGCCAGCATTCCACTCTTGATCGCGAGATGAATTCCTTTAAGCCGCTGCGAGTTGAGGAAACCGGCGGAGTCGCCAAGGATCATCCAACCGTCGCCCGCCACCGGCGGAATCGCCCACCAGCCACCATAAGGCAGCGACTTCGCGCCGTAGCGGATCATCTTGCCGCCCTCGAGCAACCTCGCAATGAATGGATGCTGCTTGAAATCCTGCAGCACGCGCTGGGGATCAAGACGCGGATCGGGATAGTCGAGGCCGGTGACGAAGCCGAGCGAAACGATGTTATCCTTGCCTCCGTAGATCCAGGCGCCGCCATATTCTCTTGTCGTCAGCGGCCAGCCCATGGTGTAGATGACTTCGCCGGACGCGATACGGCCCGAGGGGACTTCCCACAGCTCTTTTATGCCTTGGCCATAAGTCTGCGGATTGCTGTCCTTCGCCAGATCGAATTTCGCAATCAATTGCTTGGTTAGTGACCCGCGCGTGCCTTCCGCGAGGATCACGACCTTGGCCTGCAGATCGTAGCCGGGTTCGAAGTTCGATTTGGGATGGCCTTCCTTGTCGACGCCCTTGTCATCGGTGCGAACCCCGGTGACCCGATTGCCGTCAAAAAGCAACTCCGATCCCGCGAAGCCGGTGAAGATGGTGATCCCCGTTTCCTCAACCTTGCTGCCCAGCCACTTCACGAAACGGTTCAACGAAATGACGTAGTTGCCGTGGTCGCGCAGCGGCGGAGGCGTGATGGGAAACTTGAACTTGCCTTTCTCCGTGAGAAAGTAAACTGCTTCGTTTGTAACCTCGGCGTCGAGCGGGGCTTCTTTTTCAAAACCAGGAAGCAGCTCGCGCATCGATCGCGGATCAAGCAGCGCGCCGGAGAGACAGTGCTGGCCGACTTCGCGGGCTTTTTCGAGAACATAAATGTTTTCTTTGCTGAGCTGAGAGTCCGGATTTGTAGAATTGTGCGCGTCGATGAGCTGCGAGAGGCGCAACGCGCAGGCCATACCAGCAGGCCCGCCGCCGACGATTACAACATCGGCTGGCATTTGCGGACGTTCGATATTCTCGATCGGCTTGCGAAAAACCAGCATAAGAAAAACCTGGCCACGGATTCTGACCGATATTCACGGATCAATAGCCTGATCAGTGCAAATCGGTGTTGAACCGTGGCTGATTCTTAAGATCCCGCTTTTGCCTTCTTAACTTCTTCGATCAGCGGCGGCACGATGTCGAACAGATTTCCTACCACGGCATAGTCGGCGATTTCAAAGATGGGAGCTTCCGAGTCTTTATTAATCGCAATGATGGTCCGTGAGCCTTTCATTCCGACGATGTGCTGAATGGCGCCGCTGATGCCGAGTGCCAGATAGAGTTTGGGTGCGACCGTCTGGCCGGAGGAACCGATTTGCCGATCCATGGGCAACCAGCCGGAGTCGCAAATCGGACGCGATGCTGCCAACTCTCCGCCCAGAGCTTCGGCAAGCTGTTTAGCCAGCTCGATGTTTTTTTGCTCCTTAATCCCACGGCCGACGGAAACGATAATCTCGGCCTGCGTTAGGTCAACCGCCTGCTTGGCTTCTTTGAAAACTTCCTGCGGCTTGTTGCGGATGACGCCGTCCGCAAGCTGCACATTCACTGTCTCGACCGGAGCGGCACTAGCTCCCGCTTCGGCCTTGTCCCCGCGGAAAGCTCCGTTCTGAAAGGTGACGAACCAGGGAGCGTCGCAGGAGAAACTGACATCCGCAGCCAGCTTGCCCTGAAACATCTGGCGAGTAAAGAGCAGCTTGCCGCCTTCTTTCTTGTATCCGATGCAGTCCGTGATCGCGGTGCGCCCCATGGCAGTAGCCAGTTTGGGAATGAAATCGCGCACTTGATACGTGTGCGGCATCAACATCAGCTTGGGCTGTTTCGATTCGATGAATTGCTTGAGCGCAGCGGAGAAGGCATCAGGAGTGTAGGGTTCGAGGTTGGGCGATTCAACCGCGTAGACTTTCGCGACCTTCTTGGCGGCAACTTCGTTACCCAAATCCGCTACGGCGCTGCCGACGATTGCAGCTTCGAGTGTCCAACCGGTCTCAGCCGCAAGAGCTTGGCCCGCAGTGAGCGTCTCCCATGAGACGCGGTTCAGTTTGCCTTCGCGTTGTTCGACCACAACCAAAATTGAGTCAGACATAAATAAGCGTTCACAGATCTTGATTTCTAGTTCGGGCCTCGAAACTCAAATTTCCGGATTTCAGTTATCAGTTCACAGTGTCGCTACAGCACGCGCACTTCGTTGCGCAGCTTGTCCACTAACTTCCTGGCGACTTCGCCGGCTGGACCTTCCAGGAATTCCGTGTTCTTGGTTTTCAGGGGTACGTAAAGCCGCTCGATCTTCTGTAGATTTCCCGTTACCGCCGACTGCACCTCCGCCATCGCGACCTTGCGCAGCGGTTTGTTCTTGGCCTGTTTAATGCCGATGAGCGTGGCATAACGTAGTTTGTTGATGCCGGACTGAATGGTTAGCACCGCGGGCAGCGGCATATCCACAAACTGGAAGAAGCCAGCCTCGAGCTCACGCTTCACGCGGATTCCAGCATCACTTTTCTCGATCTGCATAATGATGGTGGCGTGGGGCCAGCCCAACAATTCCGCCAGCACTACTCCGGTTTGCGCATAACCGTAATCGTCGGATTGCAGGCCGGTAAAAATCAGGTCGAAGGTCTCATCCTTGATCGCGGCGGCGAAAGCGCGTCCGGTGTTGAGCGCGTCCAGGCCGACGAACGCGTTGTCTTCGAGGTGAATGGCACGATCCGCGCCCTTGGCCAGCGCTTCGCGCAGAACCTGCTGGGCGCGCGCGGGGCCAGAAGTAATGACCACGACTTCCCCCCCGTGCTTCTCTTTCTGCCGCAATGCTTCTTCAAGCGCATAGGCGTCGGGCTCGTTGACTTCGTAGGAAACGTCTTCACGAATCCAGGCGCCGGACTCATTGAGCTTGAGCGGCGCATCTTTCTGCGGCACCTGTTTCATGCAGACTAGAATTTTCACGTGAAAACTCCTTGTGCCTGGCTGAGTATGGTCGTGGGCTGAGACGTTGCCAGCAAGGTCTCTACGGAAAGCCTCAACTCGCCATAGGAAACCTGTCAGTATAAATGAGCGCTGCGGAAAGGGGAAACGCGGGCGCGAAAAAAGCTACTCGGTAAACACGACCGACTGCACTCCGGAAATTTCGAAGCGCTTGCGGCAGCGCATGTTCTTGCAGGCCATCATGTCATCTCTTCGGATCATGTAGGTACGCGCTTTAGCGAAGCGGGCGCGGTCCCGTTCATCGGCGCGGCCGGGCAGTTGGTTTTTCTTGGTGCGCACCAGCCAGTTGATTTCGTACTCGGCGGCCTGCTGGCAATGAGGACAGTTCAGCGTCGCTATCTTCTTCTCCGGCCGTTCGTCGAAAAACTCGCGCTCTTCCATAATCGGGTGCCAAGCGTCTGCGCTCAGGAGTTAAGATCAAGCGTTCAGCCTATGGGGATTATTGCACATTCCGACCGCATTCCTCGATAGGGGCCACACCTTCAACTCGGGTTACACTCTAGGCCGGGATGCGATGGGGAGAAAGAGAAAGAAACCGAAGCGGTTTACGGCGGTCGAAGCCGTGAAGACGATGGCACGCACGCACATTGGTGAGCCTCCCGCGTCGCGTGTAGTTCCTGACCGGAAACGTAAGAAAAACGAGAAGCACAAACCCACACTAGGAAAGCTCTTGGATGACGCTTAGCCGCCAGGTGCGATTTTTCAGCGGGAGCCCACTAAGCGGGTTGGCTCGCGAGGCCGAAAGCATACGATCAAAGCGTCCGCATCAGTTGACGCGAGGGTAGCTGCGTGCCCGGATCACTGCCCTGTAGGGCTAGGGCACACAACATTTGCGGTCATACTCCCAGTCACGATGGCGCCGGCCGAGGATATGCCGCCATCGCTGCTATTCTTCGTTATTGTGGCGGAAATAATCGTACCGCCGCACGCATCGCCAGTGGCGGTAATCAGGCCAGTAGAATTAACGGTCACCATTTGTGGAGTGTTCGACGACCAGGTAACCTGGCTCGTTATGTCTTTAGTGACCGGAGGGTGAATATATGAGCCGTATGCTACCAATTGAACGTTCAAGCCCGCGTCAGCACTAACGGGAATGTTTGCCGCCCCGAAAGTTTCGGTCGCGGGTTGAATCGTGATACCCGTCAGTTGCTGGTCGTGGCCGCAACTGGGTATTAGAAAAGCCACCGCGCAAACGAGCGTCAAGTGGAGCCACTTCCGAATCATGCTTTCTCCCGGAACCGGATATCTCTGCATCCTCTGGGGATTTGAGCGTAAATCTAGTGCAACATCCTTCGAAAATCAATAGCAGGCCGTGCGCTCCCGCGTTGTCCGCAGCCGTTAGTCTCTCACAGTAAGAGCCAAGAATCTTGCGAATTGCCGCACATCCCGTTCGGTGGTGTCGAACGAGCACATCCAGCGCACCACCGACCGATGCTCATCCCACACGTAGAAAAAGTAGCGTTTTTGCAGCTTAGCGATGGCTTGCCGGGGAATTTGCGCGAACACTCCGTTGGCTTCTACCTTGTAAACAAGCTTCACTTGAGGAATTTTCCTGACCTCTTTCTGCAGCAGTTCGGCCATCCGGTTGGCATGCTGGGCATTCTTCCGCCACAAATCGTTTGAGAGCAAGGCCTCGAGTTGAGCCGAGATGAATCGCATCTTTGAAGGCAACTGCATGCCCTGCTTGCGAATATAAAGGAAGTCGCGGCCGAATTTCTTATTAAAGAAGACCACAGCTTCCGCGCCCATGGCCCCGTTCTTCGTTCCTCCGAACGACAGGACATCGACGCCCAGGTCACGCGTCGCTTCTCGTAAGGTCAGGCCGAGGCTAACGGCCGCATTGGCAATTCTGGCTCCGTCCATGTGGAGAAACATGTTGTGCTCATGGGCAAAGCGGCCCAGATCGCTAACCTCGTGTGGCGTGTAAACCGTGCCCATTTCGGTGACTTGCGTGATCGAGATCACCCGCGGCTGAACGTGATGCTGATCGCCTGTGCCGTGGTACGCACGGCGGACAGACTCGACAGTGAGCTTCCCGTCTGAGGTGGGAATAGGAATCAGTTTACAGCCGGTGAACTTCTCTGGCGCGCCACATTCGTCGGTATAGATATGCGCGGCTTCGGCGCAGATCACGGCATGATAGGACTCCATCAAAGACTTCAGGCTCAAGCAGTTCGCAGCCGTGCCGTTGAAAACGATGAAGACCCTTGCGTCCGAACCGAAGTGCTGCTTAAATTTGCGGACGGCGGCCTCGGTATAACGATCCTCCCCGTACCCCACGACATGGCCGCGGTTCGCGGCGGCGATTGCCTGCATGACCTTCGGATGAACGCCGGCATTATTGTCGCTGGCGAAGCTGCGAACAGGTTTCATGGCCACAACAATGTAGCAGAGGTGGAGTGTCGGTTTCACATCGCTCGGGCAACCACGCTAAGCTCTAAACCCCAACATTCTCGCGATAACTTTTCCTTCCTTTTCGCGTCTAACGGTGACGGTATGGAATTTCCTGTTTTTTGAATGGTCAACGAGTGGGTAAGTCTTGACTGCTCTGGAGTTTGCGTGCCAGATCACCCAAAATAGAGTAGGCTAAGCACGATACGGGGAACCATGAGAAGGGCTTTCAGTTTGGATGACCTGATTGGTCTGACCGAGCGCGTGGCCCCGAGAGCCGCGCTACCGATGGCTTTGTTCCTTGCCGCGCTCGGAACAGCTTGTACCGGAACCTCCGTGAAAGGGGCCCAGCCCCAGGCAGACCCTGCGATTCCAGTCAAGATTCAGCTGGCGCAGTCGATGGCAATCAGCGACACCACGGAATACGTCGCCACTCTCAAGTCTCGCGACTCGGCCGTCATTATGCCGCAGGTTGAGGGGCAGATCACAGATATCTATGTGCACTCCGGTGATCACGTTTCACCCGGTATTGTGCTGATGCAGATTGATCCCAAAAAACAGCAGGCCACGGTCAACAGTCAGGAACACAGCCGCGCCGCCCAGGAAGCCAACTTAGCGTATGCCCAGGAACAGTACAACCGGATCAGCGCCCTGGCCGCAGCCGGAGTAGTTGCCAAGCAGGATCTCGACCAGGCGAAGTCAGCGCTGGATACGGCTCAAGCACAACTGAAGTCGCTGGACGCGCAGGTGCAGGAACAGCAGGTACAGCTCCACTACTATCGCGTGACGGCTCCGTCGAATGGAATCGTCGGTGACATTCCTGTGCGCGTCGGCGACCGTGTCATCACGACAACGACCCTCACCACCGTCGACAAGCCGGGCAGCCTCGAGGCCTACGTATACATTCCGGTGGAACGCTCTGCTCAGCTGAAGATGAATATGCCGGTGCAAATCGTGGACGGAAGCGGCCAGGTGATGGCGGACAGCCGTATCAGTTTCATATCGCCGCAGGTGGACAACACTACCCAAACGGTCCTGATCAAATCGCGCATTGCCAACAATGAGGACCGGCTTCGCAATTTGCAGTTCATCCGCGCCCGCGTTATCTGGGGCATGCATCAGGGACCGGTCGTTCCAGTGGTGGCTGTGTCGCGTGTCGGCGGCCAGTACTTCGCTTTCGTCGCGGAAGACCAGAACGGCAAACTGGTGGCGCATCAGAAGCCGCTTCGTCTCGGCGAAATGACCGGGAACGACTATGTGGTGCTGGACGGCATTAAACCTGGAGACAAAATCATCGTGTCCGGAGTCCAGTTCCTGGTGGATGGCGCGACAGTAGCGCCCCAAGGGTAAGCTGCTGGCTTCTGGCTTCTAACCTGTCGGCACGCTGACGGGCTCGCTAGAAGCTAGAAGGCCAGAAGCTAGAAGCTGTTTCTCATGTTCGTCGACTTCTTCATACGCCGCCCAGTGTTCGCTACCGTCTGCGCGCTGCTGATCATTCTCGCGGGCGCAGTCGTAATTCCTACCCTGCCGATAGCCCAATTCCCCAACCTTGCCCCCCCGCAGGTCAACGTCAGCAGTGGATACGTGGGCGCAAGTGCGCAGACCGTCGAGTCCGCAGTCACTATCCCCCTGGAGCAGCAAATCAACGGAGCGCAGGGCATGAAGTACATGACCTCCGACAGCGGTAACGACGGTTCCAGTTCCATTACAGCAACCTTCGAACTAGACCGCGATCCCGACCTCGCCGCGGTGGACATTCAAAATCGAGTGAACACCGCCCAGGGACGTCTCCCGAACGCGGTCAAAGCCACCGGAATCACCATCACCAAATCGTCCAACAACTTTGTATTTGGCGCTGCGGTTTACTCCCCGGACGACCGTTACGACCCTCTGTTCATGAGCAACTACCTGGACGTTTACGTGAAAGATACGTTGAAGCGAGTGCCAGGAGTTGCCGAGGTCTTCATCTTCGGCGAACGCAAATACTCAATGCGTTTGTGGCTGGATCCGGTGCGCATGGCCAGCCGCGGACTCACCGCCAGCGACATGGTGAACGCGCTGCAAGAACAAAATGTGGAAGTCGCTGCCGGCCAGGTTGGACAGCCTCCCATCAAGGTCGGACAACAGTTCCAAATCAGCGTCCGGGCGATTGGACGGCTCAGTGAACCCCCGCAATTTGAAAATATCATTCTTAAAGCCAACGCCGATGGAACTCTGGTGCGGCTCAAGGATGTCGGACGAGCGGAACTAGGGGCGGAAGATTACAGCTCGGACCTGATCTACAACGGGCATCCCGCCGTGGGTGTCGCGGTTACGCAACTGTCGAGTGCGAATGCCCTTGAGGTTGATCGCCGGGCGCTGGCCGAGTTGGACCGTCTGTCGAAACACTTTCCGCCAGGGATGAAGTACGAAAACGCTTTTGACTCGACCGAAGAAGTAAGTCAGTCGATCCGAGACGTTCTGGTCACCCTGGGCGAAGCCATCATCCTGGTCATTCTGGTCATCTTCGTATTCTTGGAAGACTGGCGCAGCACAATCATTCCAGCGGTCACGATTCCAGTCTCGCTGATCGGAACCTTCGCCTTCGTCAAACTGCTGGGCTTCTCGATCAACACGCTCACCTTGTTCGGTATCACGCTGGCCACTGGGTTGGTGGTGGACGATGCCATCGTGGTTATCGAAAACATCGAACGCCACCTCCAGGAAGGTGCGCGGGACGCGCACACCGCAGCCTCAGCCGCCATGGGAGAAGTGGCCGGCGCGGTCATCGCTACTTCTTTAGTGCTGGTTGCGGTATTTGTCCCGGTCGCTTTTTTCCCAGGAACCACCGGCATTCTCTTCCGCCAATTTGCGTTAACCATCGCGTTCTCGATTTCCATTTCCGCGTTCAATGCGCTCACTCTCACGCCGTCGCTCTCCGCAATTCTTCTCGGCCGCCAGCACGGGGAAAAAGGTTGGTTCTTCCGCCGGGTGGATAAAGTCATTGGCGGCATAACCGAGGGATATCGGCGAGCCCTGCACTCTTTCCTTCGTTTCCGCTTGGCCGCGGTCGTCCTGTTTCTCGCCGGATTAGGGCTCACGTACGTGATTTTCCAGCGCGTACCCAAGGGCTTCGTTCCCGATGAGGATCAAGGCTACTTCCCAGTCATTATCCAGGCGCCGCCGGGCGCGTCGGCTGACTACGTCAGGCAGATTGAAGATCAGGTCAGTGCGATCATGCGTGCGATGCCGGAAGTCGAAAACATTTTTGCCATCACCGGCAACGGCGCGCCCAACCGCGGAATTATTTACATCGGATTGAGGGACTATTCGAAGCGCCAAGGCAGCGAGCATTCTGCCGACGCGGTCGTAAATCGGTTGCGGGAGGCGGTTTCCGGAATTACCGGTGCGCAGGTACTTCCCTTTTTGCCGGCCGCAATCAGTGGCCTGGGCCAGTTCGGCGGCTTCCAGTATGAAGTGCAGGACCAGGGTTCGCATTCGCTGGAAGAGTTGGCGAATGTGACGCAGGAGATGGTTCGACAAGGCAACTCGCGCAAAGACCTGACTGGCCTGTTCAGCAGTTACACTGCCAGCGACCCCCAGTTCCTGGTCACGATTGATCGCGAAAAAGCGAAGAGTCTGCACGTCCCTTTGCAGCAGATCACGGACACGCTGGGCGTTTACATGGGTTCCGCGTACGTCAACGATTTCGATTTCAATAATCGTTCGTATCGCGTTTATGTTCAGGCCGATAAGCAGTTCCGCTCGCAGGCGAAAGACATGAAGCAGTACTACGTACGCTCGGACAACGGTGCCATGATTCCACTGGAGAACCTGGCCAGCATCACGCAAACTACGACGCCGCAGGTGATCAGCCACTACAACCTGTTTCGCTCCGCGGAAATCGACGGCTCGCCGGGTCCGGGTTTCAGTTCCGGCCAGGCCATCGCCGCCATGGACGACTTGACCAAGAAAGTTTTGCCGCAAGGTTTCACCTACGAATGGACCGGACTGTCGCTCGAAGAATTGGCCTCGGGCAGAACCACAATCATATTGTTTGGTCTGGGAGTTCTGGTCGTCTATCTGACTCTCTCCGCCCAATATGAAAGCTTCGTTCTGCCCTTCATCGTGCTGCTCGCCGTACCCATGGCGTTGCTGGGAGCGCTCGGTGCGCAAGCGTTGCGCGGTTTGCAAAATGATGTCTACTGCCAGATAGGGCTCGTGATGCTGATCGGTTTGTCGAGTAAGAACGCAATTCTGATCGTCGAATTCGCCGAACAGTTGCGAGAACGCGGGCTTCCGCTGATCGAAGCCACGGTAGAAGCGGCCAGAATTCGTCTGCGCCCGATTCTCATGACTTCGTTTGCATTCATCCTGGGCGTAGTGCCGCTGATGGTGGCCCATGGCGCCGGCCAGGAAGGACGCCACTCCGTTGGAACCACAGTCTTTGGCGGCATGATCATGTCAACCGTCTTGAATCTCTTCTTTATCCCCGTGTTGTACCTCATCATCGAAGGCTGGCGCGAGCGAGGTAAAGCCCACATCCCAGTGCCCGCGCCTGCACCGGCGGATTAGACCGGAAAATGCGTGAACGTTGGAGGGCGAGACGCCCGGCATCTACAGGCCTGAACTATAATCGTCGCACCTTCACCATGCGTACATTTTCCTTGTTCCTCCTGCTGTCTGCGGTCTTTGTGCGTTCGCAAACAACCACAAAAACTCCAGCGCCTAGGTTCGCAGACGTCGCCCAGCAAGCTGGCCTGACCGTCCCCCACATTTCATCACCAGACAAGCGCTACATCGTTGAATCGATGAGCGGCGGCGTAGGCCTGGTCGACTGCGACAACGACGGCAAACTCGACATCATCACGGTTAACGGATCCACCGTGGATCGCTACAAGCAGGGCGGCGATCCCATGATTACGCTCTATCATCAGGACGACGGTTTCAAATTCACTGACGCCACCAAGTCCGCCGGACTTACCCGCAAAGGGTGGGGCATGGGCGTGGCCGTTGCCGATTACGACAACGACGGTCTGCCAGATATTTACGTGACCGGCTACGGCGGAAACGCTCTCTATCACAACCTGGGCAACTGCAAATTTGAGGATGTCACCGACAAGGCAGGAGTGGCGGCGGGAGGATTCAGCACCGGCGCGGCCTGGGCCGATTACGACCGGGACGGGCATGTAGACTTGTTCGTTTCGCGCTACGTGCACTTCGATGTGAACAAACTACCCGACTTCGGAAAGAATGAGAAGAACTGCAGCTTCAAGGGAATCCCCGTACAGTGCGGTCCGTGGGGAATGCTGGGTGAATCCGACTTGCTCTTTCACAATCGCGGCGATGGCACGTTTGAAGAAGTTTCCAAAAAGGCGGGGGTCGACGATCCGAACAAGTACTACGGCCTGGGAGCAATCTGGGGCGACTACGACAACGACGGCTGGCCCGATTTGTATGTCGCCAACGATTCCGGCCCGAATTACCTCTATCACAATAAGCACGACGGAACGTTTGAAGAAGTCGGCATGCTATCAGGAGCGGCCGTAAGCGGCGATGGCTCGGAACGCGGCAACATGGGAGTCGACTGGAGCGACTATCTGAACGAGGGCCGGCTCTCCATGTTCGTCACGACGTTTACCGAACAACCCGACAGCCTGTATCGCAACCTCGGAGCGCAAGGATTCTCCGAAGAGAGTTACGCAGCCCACCTGGCCAAGCCTACGTATAACCCAGTGGGTTGGGGAACAGGATTCTTCGATATGGACAACGACGGCTGGCCCGACCTGTTCGTGGCCAACGGACACGTGTATCCACAGATGGACCAGGTCCCCGGCGCTCCGCGCTATCGCGAGCCCATGCTGCTGTTCCGCAATAACCGCGACGGAACTTTTGAAGACGTTTCCAGTGTGCTCGCGGCGATCCCGGACGCATCGCGGCGCGGCGCGGCCTTTGGCGACCTGAATAACGATGGCAACATTGACATCGTGGTGATGAACACCGGGGAAACGCCAACCATGCTGCTGAATCAAGGAGGAAATAGGAATCATCGCGTACTGTTTAAGTTGGTGGGCACGAAGAGCAACAAAATGGCAATTGGCGCGCGAGTGACTGTGAAAGCAGGAAAGCTGGTTCAATTCAGCGAACTTCGCGCCGGAGGCAGCTACCTCTCGCAGAACGATCCACGACTGCACTTCGGTCTCGGCGCGGAAGCCAACATGGAAAAAGTAGAAATCCAATGGCCAAGCGGCAAAGTTGAAATGCTGCGCGATGTCCCAGCAGACTTCATCTATTCGATCATCGAAGGCGAAGGCATCAAACAGAAGACAGCCCTGCCCGCACCCAAATAGCCCCGGCATCTTGCCGGCAGTCCCGAGGGCATCCTGCCTTCGCTTGGGACCGCCAACCCAATCTGCAAAACGAGTATCATGAGAACCGCCGCAAGCCGCCATGCTCCCATTCAAATTGGTTTATAGCGACGACTACTACCTGCCGATCGGCGCGCATGTCTTTCCCGCAGAGAAGTATCGTCGGATTCATGACCGGCTGCTCGAGACCGGCGCCGCCGAGCCTTCTGATTTCGTAACTCCGCAACCCGCATCCGATCAGGATGTGCTTCTCGTCCACAGGCCGGAATATGTCCACAAACTGAAGACAGGAACACTCTCCGTGCGCGAAGAGCTGGAGATGGAAATTCCCTACTCACCCCAACTGGTCCGAGCTTTCTGGCTCGCTGCCGGCGGTTCCATCCTCGCCGCTGACTACGCTCTGAAGGATCGCATCGCGTTCAACATCGGCGGCGGTTTTCATCATGCCTTTCCCGACCACGGCGAAGGCTTCTGCATGATTCACGACGTGGCCGTCGCCATCCGCCGCATGCAGCGCGACGACAGAATCACCCGTGCAATGACCGTGGATTGCGACGTCCACCAGGGCAACGGCACAGCCGCAATCTTTGCCGGCATGCGCGTTCCGACGGGACCGCTTCCCTCGACTTCTGCTGCCACTCTGACTCCTGCAGCTCCCGCGAAGGTGCGCAACGCGCATGCGGGCGACGTGTTCACCATCTCGCTCCACCAGGAGAACAACTATCCGATGTCGAAGCCGCCCTCTTCAATCGATGTAGATCTTCCCGATGAGATCGGCGACGACGATTATCTATCCTGGCTCGACAATGCGCTCAGCTCCGGACTGCGTCAGTTCGAGCCAGAGTTGATTTGCTACATCGCGGGCGCCGATCCCTACCGCGAAGATCAACTCGGAGGCCTTTCTCTAAGCATCGAAGGACTCAAGCGCCGTGACGAACTGGTCTTTCGCGTGGCTCAGGCCCGCGATATCCCGGTGATGGTGACCTTTGCCGGCGGCTACGCCAAACGGGTAGAGGATACCGTGACGATCCACTGCAACACAGCCATAGCAGCGAAAGAAATCTTTGCAGGCTAGCGGGGTTTGACCGTGGCTTCTGGATCCGCCTCGACCGTAACATCGACCTTGGCGCCTTGCTTTAGGCGCACCTCATTCCCGTTCTCATCAGTCAGATTGTTTTCGATACGCAGCTCTTTGTACAGGTGGTCCGCGCCCTCCACGGCAATCTGCGCCTTTTCCGGTTCGCTCGGATCTGGGGACTTAATGATTTTCTCCACAGTTCCGGGGAGCGTGGCACTGGGTTTCTCGGTCATAAGGGTTGTCCTTCGGGGCCAGAGCAGTATACCGATATTCTAACACCGAAGCCGGCACGCTCCTTCCGATTAGGCAGGGGCGCGGTTACGCAGCGGGTCTGCTTTCGAGCTGCTAAAATATACGATCAATCTATGTTTGAGAATCTTTCAGAGAAGCTTCAACGCGCGTTCAAGACCCTGCGCGGTCAGGCTGTCCTTAATGAAGAGAACATTCAGGAAGCGCTGCGGGAGATCCGTCTCGCCTTGCTTGAAGCCGACGTCAACTTCAAAGTCGTAAAGCAGCTCATCGACCACATTCAGGAGAAAGCTGTCGGTCAGCAGGTGGCGACCGCGCTTTCGCCGGGCGAGCAGGTCATCAAAATCCTGCGCGACGAGCTGATCGAAACTCTTGGCCGCGATACGGCGCGGTTGAAGTTCGCGTCACAGCCTCCAACCGTCGTGCTCATGGCTGGATTGCAGGGTTCCGGTAAAACCACTACCTCCGGCAAACTCGCGAACTGGCTTAAGAATGGCGGGCATCGGCCGCTGCTGGTCTCGGTGGACGTTTACCGTCCGGCGGCGCGCGAGCAACTCAAAGTCGTTGCACAGGCCATCAAGGCGAACATCTACGAAGGCGCAAACGTCGAAGCTAACACGGCGACGGTCGAGCGCCTGGCCAAAGAAGCGCGCCGCGAGGCCATTAACACTGGTTCCGATGTGCTGATCGTTGATACCGCGGGACGTCTTCACATCGACGACCAACTGATGGAGGAGATGCAATCGCTTAAGCGGTTGCTCAATCCGCAGGAGATCCTGTTCGTCGCCGACGCCATGACTGGCCAGGACGCGGTCAACTCCGCCGATGAGTTCCACAAGAAGCTCTCGCTCACGGGCGTTGTGCTCACCAAGATGGATGGCGACGCTCGCGGCGGCGCGGCGCTCTCCATCCGTCAAGTTACGGGCCAGCCGATCAAGTTCATCGGCCTGGGCGAGAAGTACGACGCGCTTGAGCCGTTCCATCCGGATCGCATCGTGTCGCGCATTCTTGGCATGGGCGACATTCTTTCGCTGATTGAAAAAGCCGAGCAGAATGTCGACAAGAAGAAGGCGCAGGAAATGGCTAGCCGCGCGCTCTCCGGCGACGGCTTCTCGCTCGAGGATTTCCGCGATCAACTGCGGCAGGTGAAAAAGATGGGATCGATCCAGAGCATCATGGGGATGCTGCCCAGCATCGGTCCCTTCGCCGGATTGCAGAAACATGCCGACAAAATCGACGAAAAACAGATTAATCGCGTCGAAGCCATCATTAATTCGATGACCGTCCACGAACGCATGCATCATGAGGTGATCAACGGCAGCCGGCGCAAACGCATCTCGCGCGGCTCCGGTACCAGCGTGCAGGAGGTCAACAATCTGCTACGCCAGTATGCCCAGATGCGCAAAATGTTTAAGCAGATGGGCAAAGCCAGCTTCGGCCGCAAATTGGCCGGGATGAAGCTGCCAGGGATGTGACCGGGACTTCCTGGACTGCACATATTCTGGTGCAGGATTTACCTCAAAAAAAAACTCTCGTTTTCGCCCAAAATCTAGAAAACAAAGGGGCAGTTTTTTTCTTGTCTCCTAGATCTATGGTTCTTAAGGTAGTTACAGGCAAAATATTGGAAACATGGAAGTTAGCGCGGCCTCCGGCTGCCCACGGTTCCGTTTTTGGGAACTGCGGGTAGAACAGAAGCTGCACCCCCATGGTCAGGTTGTCAAAGATCTTAGATTATCTTATAGATAATTTATGTATATCGATATTATCGCGATTCGGGACAGGGAGTCAAGAGAAAAGCGGTCAGTCTGCTGATCCGGTTCCAAATTGGGAATGTCGCGCCCGCGCTATTCGCAAAGAACGCGAATAAGGGCAGGGCACCCGTGTTGTTGTGGGCGATTCGAGAGAACATTCTCGTCCGCAGCGAAGCCGGGCCGAGATTTGGGCGAAGAGGAAGCCGCAGGCAAATCCGGTGAGATATCCTTTTGGGAAGGACATTCCCGAGAGATGAATGAAAACATCCAGACGATGAGCGGGAGTTGGTGGAGAGCCTGGCTGTTTGATCGCGTGGCCAAACTGCGGCAACGTGAGGAGCAGGTATTTCTGGTTTTGGCACTGGTGATCGGCGCATTGACGGGGCTGGCGGTCGTCGCATTCATCTTGCTGACGGAACGAATGGGGATGCGGCTGTACCCGGTGGGCGGCGCTCCGTGGCGACGTCTGCTGTTTCCGGTCGGGGGCTCACTCGGCATCGGCTACTTGCTGTATCGCTACTTCCCCAATGCGCGAGGCAGCGGCGTTCCGCAGACCAAGGCTGCGTTGTTCGCCCGTGAAGGACGCATCACACTGCGCACCGTGCTAGGCAAGTTTTTCTGTACGTCGGCAACGCTTGCCAGCGGGATCCCTCTAGGACGCGAAGGACCTTCGGTGCAAGTGGGTGCGGGCATTGCTTCCGTGCTCGGACGTCTCCTCGGACTGCGCGCTGAGCAAGTCAAGAGGCTGATCCCGGTGGGAGCGGCGGCGGCGATTGCAGCCGCATTTAACACGCCTCTGGCGGCAGTGCTGTTTTCGCTCGAGGAGATTGTCGGCGATCTCAACGCGCCGGTGATGGGCGCGGTGGTGCTGGCCTCGGCGACTGCTTGGATGGTTCTACGCGTGCTCCTCGGCGATCATCCTCTCTTCAAAGTTCCGCAATATCACCTGGTCCATCCGGCGGAGTTTGCAGTCTATGCGGTGCTCGGTGTGGCCGGCGGTGTGGTTTCGGTGGCCTTCACAAAGCTCTTGCTGGGCATGCGGGCGCGCTTCCTGCGGTTCCCGCAAAAGACAGTCTGGTTCCAACCTGTAGCGGGCGGGTTGCTGGTCGGCCTGACCGGCTGGTTCGTGCCGCAGGTCCTGGGCGTCGGTTATGGGTTTGTCGGCGACGCGTTGAACGGAAAGATGGCGTTCAATCTGATGTTGCTGCTGGTGGTTCTGAAACTTCTCACCGTTACCACCAGTTATGCTTCGGGCAACGCGGGAGGCATCTTCGGCCCGGCCCTGTTCATCGGCGCCATGTTGGGAGGTACGGTGGGGACGGTGGCGCATCATTTGTTCCCCGCTCACACTGCGACGCCGGGCGCCTACGCGCTGGTCGGGATGGGCGCGGTCTTCGCGGGGATCGTGCGTGCTCCTATGACCTCGGTGCTGATGATCTTCGAAATGACGCAGGACTATGCGGTAATCGTCCCGCTGATGATTGCGAACCTGGTGAGCCTTTTCATTGCTTCACGATTGCAGCACGAGCCCATTTACGAAGCGCTGGCGGTGCAGGATGGCATACACCTGCCGACGGCGAAGACGCGGCAACGATCGGGTCAGCGTCAGGTAGCAAGAATCATGCAGACTGCGAGCCAGTTGCTGCCGGCCGAAATTACGGTTCGGGAGGCGCTGGAGCGGGTTCGATCGAGTAAATTCCGAACCTGGCTGGTGACGGACTCAAGAGGAGTAACTGGCGTTATCAACATTTCGAGGCTGGAGCAAGAGCTGGGGGAAGGTGCTGACAAGAGGCTCGGTGACCTCGTGGATGCGCTGGCCTTTCCGCATGTCCACCCCGACCAGGGGCTTGATTTGGCGCTCGAGCGCATGGGCGCGAACCAGATCGAAATCCTGCCCGTCGTGAACCGTGCGGATGTGCACAAGTTGGAAGGCGTCCTGACCCTGCGCGATGTCTTGGATTCATACGGTGTCAGCCCCCCTGATCGGGCTTAGGGTGAGCGGCCTTCGAAGCCGAGGCTCACCGTCGCAGGATGTCTCTGCCGGATAACTGATACGAGTAAACTGTGATGTCAAATAAGGATCACAAGGAGGAAGCTCACATGGCTACGTCACAGGCCAAGCCAAAATCCGCGATGGATACGCTGTTGGAGAGTATGGACGAGTTGGTTGACTCGGCGGCAGAGAGAATGACTCCCAACGAGTTGCGGAAGGCTCGGAAGGAAATCAATGACGTCGTAGACCGCGCCGTTGTTGCTCATAGACGGCGTCGCGAAACTGCTTGATTAGTTCCTTGCGTCCTGCCTTGGTAACTCCGGTTCCAGCGTATTGATCAAATCTCAGCACTTCAGAGGCGACCCTTGAGAATCTGTTCCACGTCCCGACGGCCATGGAGAATGGAGACGACCTGCAAAGGTCTTGTGTCGGGTCGATAGACGATCAGGTAAGAGTAGACGGGGAAGAACTTTACATGCTGGTCCGTCAAATTCTTGCGCCAATGTCCAGCGCCGGGGCTACCTGCAAGAAAAATGATCTTGTCCCGAATGGCCGATTCAACGCGGTCGGCCACTTGAGAGCTGCTTTGTTTCCCGATGTAGTGCCAGATTTGGACAAGATCGAGCGCGGCTTCTGGAGCAAGAACGTAGCGAACGCTCATTCAGGCTTGGCTTTGAGGTCAGCGAGGTAAGCATCCAGTCGGTCCTCGGGGATGCCTTGGCCCTGGTCGAGTTGATCGATGCCGCGCTTGATCTTCGCGTTGATCGTTTCCCGGTTCTCCAGGAGCCACCGGTCCTGTTCCTCCTGGGTTTCAAGAAGGCGCAGCAACACTTCCTCGACACTGCCGGAGCCGGTCGTTTGGAGCTGTTTTTGGAGTCTGGCCTCCAGGGCCGCATCGCGGATTTCGATGTTCATGGCTTGCTCCTTGTGCACCGACAATTAGTCCGCTCTTCGCATCGTAGCTGACGATCCGAGAATGTCAACTCGGGAAGGTCAACCGCGCCCGCCCCTTGCTAATCCGGCCAACTTCTGTGAAAATAATTGTTTGTCTTATCCCTGCCAGTTGGACTAGGAAAGGAACCAAAGTTCTGTGTTAATGATTCGTCTGTCGCGCACCGGTGCGCGTAAACAACCGCATTATCGCGTGGTCGTGATTGAGAAGGAGCGGGCGCGCAATGGCCGGCCGGTTGAGGTGGTGGGAACGTACAATCCCCGCACTGAACCTGCCAGCATCGAACTGAAGCGCGAGCGCATTGATTACTGGGTATCGAAGGGCGCCAAGATGTCGGACCGGGTTGGCAAGATTGTGGCCAAGCCGGCTGCGCCGAGCGCTGTCCCTGCCGCGTGATTTCGGCGTACGTGCCCGTAGGAATCTCCAGCCCATCCGATAGGAACCGCATATGAGCGTGCAAAGCGGCGACGTGCGAGCCTTGGTCGAGCAGATCGCGAAGTCGCTGGTCGACGAGCCGGATCAGGTCTCGGTGAGTCAACTCGACGGCGACGTGCTCGAACTCACGGTTGCGCCGAACGATGTAGGCAAGGTGATTGGAGCGAAGGGCCGCGTGGCGCGCGCCCTGCGTGCGCTGATTAGCGCGGCGGGCGTTCGGTTGCACAAGCGTTTCACGCTGGAGATTTTGGAATAGCGGTGTCAGGAATCGCTGGCGAGTTCATCACCCTGGCGAGGGTGCGGAAAACACAAGGACGCCATGGCGAAGTCGCAGTGGAGTTGCACAGCGACGTTCCTGACCGGTTTCGAGTGGGCTTGAGGCTATTCGCCCTGGCGCAGGACGAAAACCGGCGCGAGCTGCGGGTTGAAGAGCTCTGGCCGCACAAAGGCCTCCTGGTTCTGAAGTTCGCTGGGATCGATTCGATTTCCGATGCGGAGGCGCTGATCGGCTGCGAATTGCAGGTTCCGCGCAGTGAGCGGGCGCAGCTTGAATCGGGATGGAATTACGTCAGCGATTTGGTTGGATGCGTGGTGTTCGATGCGGGCCGCGAGATTGGCAGGATTGAAGACGTTCAGTTTGGTACGGGCGAAGCGCCGCTGCTGATCGTGGAGACGGGAAGCAAGCGCTACGAGATTCCCTACGCAGAGGCGTATTTGAAAAGCGTAGACCTTGAACAAAAGCAGATACACATGCTTCTGCCCGAAGGGATGCTCGAGCTGAATGTGCCGCTGACGGCGGAAGAGAAGCAGCAGCAAGCCGGTTCACGAAGTAAAAAAGCATGAACCACAGAGGACACAAAGGTACACAAAGGAAATCAAAAGTTGAGCGCTGCGGATTTTTCTTTTGTGTTTTGCGTGGTTAGTGCTTTTGGTGTTCCGCGATGAAGATCGACATTGTAACGATCTTTCCCGACTTTTTTCGCGGACCGCTGGATCACGGAATCATCCGCCGAGCTCGGGAAGCCGGTCTGGCGACAATCGAAGTCCATGATCTGCGGGGGTTTGCGCACGATCGCCACAAGACCGTGGATGACCGCCCTTTCGGCGGCGGCGAAGGCATGGTGCTGAAGCCGGAACCGATCTTTGAATGTATTGAGGCGCTGGGTGTCGCGTCGCGCGAAGAACGCAACGACGCCCGGCAAAGTGTGGTGCTGCTTTCGGCGCAGGGCAAGCGATTCGATCAGGGCGTGGCCAATGAACTCGCCGGGCTGGAACGGATCGTCCTGATCTGCGGCCGTTATGAAGGCGTGGACGAGCGGGTGGGCCACTATTTGGCGGACCGCGAGTTGTCCATCGGAGACTACGTGCTGAGCGGCGGCGAGTTAGGGGCGGCGGTGATTGTGGATTGCGTCACCCGGCTGATTCCCGGCGCGGTGGGCAACCAGGCATCCACGGAGCAGGAGTCTTTCACAACTTTTTCTCAGACACGAACTGGGGACGGTCCGAGTTCGACGTGCGCCTCGGGTGGATTGCTGGATTACCCGCACTACACTCGTCCCGCGGACTTCCGGGGAATGGGAGTTCCGGAAGTGCTGGCATCGGGCAATCATGAAGAGATACGACGCTGGCGCCGTCGGACAGCGCTTGAGAAAACGTTGCGCAACCGGCCCGATCTTTTAGATCAGACGGCACTCAGCGACGAAGACACGAAATTGCTAGCCCAAATTACGGGCAAGAATCTTTAGAACGAGGACAAGCTTATGTCGAACCTCATCATCGAAAAACTGCTGGCCAAGACCAAGCGCACTGACCTTCCCAAGTTCGTTCCGGGCGACTCCGTCCGCGTACACGTCAAGATTAAGGAAGGCGACAAGGAGCGCACGCAGGCCTTTGAAGGGGTGGTGATCTCGCGTTCGCGCGGCCCCCAGGCAAGCTTCACAGTGCGCAAGATCAGCTTCGGTCAAGGGGTCGAGCGTATCTTTCCCGAGAATTCCCGCGTGATCGACAAGGTCGAACTGGTGCGCTCCTCCAAAGTTCGGCGCGCCAAACTGTATTACCTGCGCGCGTTGCGCGGCAAGGCAGCCCGCCTCAAGGACGTCGAGCGCGAACACGCGACGGCGGCCACGACCACGAAGTAATTTTGCTGGAGCATTACTCTGAAGGCGAAGCACGCGGCGCCGGACTTGCCGTGGGTTCCCCGTCGGGCCACACGGCGGTCAGCGCTAGTCCCACGGCGATCCCTACCGCGACTTCGACGAAGCGGTGAGCGGCGACGATCCACGCCGGTTTCGTTCGTCCTATCAACATCACAATCGCGAGGGTGACGCTGGCCAGCCGGTACGCCTCTCCGAGATGCAGCGCGACGCAGATCAATCCAATGGCGAATACACCCAGCCCGAACACAACCGTGTTGGACCCGAAATAAGTCGTCAGCAACGCCGCTAATGCGGCTCCCAGCGCAGTTCCGGCGAGGCGCTGTTCGGACACGGTCAAAGCCGCTCCGAGGGTCGATTGCATGATGATCAAAGTCGTAATCGTGGCCCAGTAGGCTTCCGGAAGCCCGAGACCGTGGGCCACAAGCAGCGAAACCACAGCTGCAACCGCGGTTCGAGCGGAGTGTACCAAGGCTCGCCGGCCCAGTCGATGCGGGACGCTGTTGCTTAGCTCCGCCATGTTCCCTCCTACACGGAGTTGTGATTCTAGCTAACTCCAAGGACGAATTGGGTTGGAGTGCGCAACATTGAACTCGGGCACTGCGCCAGGAAACTCTTTTTTAACCTTGCTCCACAAGGCCAATCTCGGCGAAGATGCGTTTATCGCAATCTTCTTATCCGCCGACTCGTGCCTGCCAAGCTCAAACTCGCTCCCGCGAAAAAGCTCTCGCCGTCCGCTGCCAAACTTCGCCTTCTGAAGCGTCTGCATTGCACGATGAAGTTTGAAAAGATTGCGTCGCAATCGGGCGCGCGCCGGATTGCCGGCGTGGATGAAGTCGGCCGTGGTTCACTGTTCGGGCCGGTCGTTGCCGCCGCTGTCATTCTCGATTCCGGCTACCGCATTCGAGGTCTCCGCGACTCCAAGCTGCTGCACGCGGAACGACGCGAAGTGCTGGCTGAACGAATCCGTGAACACGCCATCGCGTGGGCTATCGCTGCGGTGGATGCTGCCCGCATCGATCAGATCAATATCTATCAGGCTTCGCGAGTCGCCATGCGGGAAGCGGTCCTGCGCCTCGAACCCGGGCCCGACCACTTGCTGATCGACGCGATGCGTCTGGATTGCGATCTGCCGCAGCGGGCGATCATCCATGGCGACGCGCTCTCGGCTTCGATAGCCGCCGCATCGATTCTGGCCAAGGTCGAGCGCGATCGGATGGTGCGCGAATGGGACCCGGTCTTCCCCGTTTACGGATTGGCTTCGAACAAGGGATACAGCACGCCTCACCACCTCGCTGCCCTGCGCCAGCACGGACCGTCTCCTCTGCATCGCCAGTCGTTCGCTCCGGTGTGGAATAATCCCGTGCCGCAGGAAGTGCTGGCGTTCATGCTGGACGAAAAACCGGTAGAGGTGCTGGAAGAAATGAACGAAGCCGCAGGTTGAGGCGCTGTGATTTCGTCGGGAGATGCGCTCTCCTTAAATGTGCAGAAGTTTGCACGTTGACACTGGCGGCGCTATGCGCTAAAGTCGCGGACACTCTACTACCGGGCATCGTTCTCGCTCGAAGCAGGATCCAGGTGAAATTGATTAGGGCGCGAACAGTCCTTTACCTCGTAATACCAGCAACCATTCTGGCTGCCTCGATTCACGCTCAAGAAGTTCCCGGCTCAAACTCCGCAAACTCATCGGGTAACCCAAGCTCGATGCCAGCAAAGTCTGGAACCGACCGAGTAATCCTCAGAGTTGGGAACCTCCAGGTTACCGAGGCAGAATTCGAGTCCCGGATCCGCGACATTGAGGGCCAAGGCGGCGACTCCGACAAACAGGGCGCCAGCGAGAAGGATCGTCAACGCCTCGGCGACGACTACGCATCGGTGCTCATGCTTTCCCAGCAGGCAGTCGCTAACCATCTCGATTCCTCGCCCGAGATTAGCCGCCAGCTGGCAATCGCCCGCATGCAGGTGCTGTCCGACGCGGAGTTCGCCAGCCTGATGCGCCAGGCGACTCCTACTTCGGAAGAAATCAGCCAATATTATTCTGCCCATTTGGCTGACAATGACGAAGTGCACATTCGCAGACTTTTCATTTGGAAACAGCGAGACAACTCCAAGAATGAGCCGGTTTTGACTTCGCAGGCTGCCAGAGCCAGCGCCGACCAGATTCGCAAGGCCTATGCGTCAGGAACCGATGTAAACAAACTGTCGGAGGATCTCACGAAGTCGGGCGAGGGCATGCTTGATCCCGAGCCGCTGACTTTTTCGCGTGGAGAGCTATCACCTCAAATCGAGAAGGTGGCGTTTGCCCTCAAGGAGGGCGAGTGGTCTGAGGTGGAAGATACTCCGGCCCGCCTTCTTCTCATTCAACTGGTTAAGCGCGACCGTCAACCGCTTGACCGGGTGTCAGAGCGTATCGAAAAGAATCTGCAAGGCGAAAAGATGCAAGCGTTGTTAGACGATCTGAAAAAGAAAGCTGGAATCTGGATGGACCAACAGTATTTTGGGACTGCGGTGGCTCCTGTCCCAGGCGCGCAGCGGCGTACTTCTGTCCCACCGTCGGAGCTTCAAGAATCAGCTAAGAAAAGGGGAAGTAACAATGAAGATGAACGACAGAAGTAGAAGCCTCTGCTACTTTGCGCTTCCAGTGCTGTTACTGGCGGCATGCGTCTTTCGACCGTCGCTGGCCAGCGCCCAAATGACTTCGATGGGTGTCGACTGCGGGCAGATCAACGTTTCGTCGCTCATGATGCAGGACAACTTGCGCGCCGGCCGAATCCTGATTGAGTGCGGCATCGCGCAAGGAGGACAGCCGGCGACGGCTAGCGCGACTCACAAGGCACCCGCTCCTCCGAACATCCGCGTTAGCAGCGCACCCGGTTGTAACTCCACCGGGGACTTGTGCGGAAGCGAAAGCATGGTAGCCGTCAGCACCGCGGATAAAGGCCAGACCATTGTGGTCAACTATAACGCTAACGGGTCATTCAACGGCGGAGAATACTTGGCCACGTCCTACTCTACCGACGGCGGAGCGACCTTTACGGAAATTTACCCTACTGGTAGCGGCCATGGCGAAAGCGTTTCGGATCCAATTGTCGTTTACAACTCCAAGCTGGGCGAATTCTTTGGCGGCGATCTAGTGACTGGATGCGGCGGTCAGGGTATCGGCCTCTGGAGTTCCAAGGATGGCAAGAACTGGAAAACTGGAGCTTGCGCTCATAGCGGCCCCTTCGACGACCGGGAGTCGATGTGGGCGGACAACGAACCGACCAGCGGCACCTACGGCCGCATGTATATCTCCTGGAATGACTACGCTACAAGCTGCGGCGCGGGCGGATGTCTTTTCGTTACCTACTCGGACAACGGCACGTCTTGGAGCACCCCGCTCCAGGTGGGCGGAAACAGCAGCCTGTTCCTCCGCGATGTCCAAATTACCGGTTCGCCGCGCGGCGCCAAGCTGGTTGGGAAGAACAGCACGGTATTCATTGCCAGCATGGATGAGGGTGGTGGTGGGAACGCTACTCGCCAGAACTTTATGTTCAGGTCAACCGACGGCGGCAAAACCTGGGCTCAAGTGACGATGGGTCCGCGATACAACCCGGTCGGTGATGCGAGCTGCGCCTCTAACTCGTATTTCTACCAAGTCAACCCAATCATCCGGCACATGGGATGGGGGCAACCGGCAGTCGGCCCCGATGGCGTGGTCCACTACGTCTATGCTGGGGCGGGAACGAACGGCGACCACGGAGACATCTTCTACCAACGTTCGACCAACAATGGCAAGACTTGGTCTAAAGCAATCAAGCTCAACACCGACAAGGACGCTCCCAACAAGACGCAGTGGATGCCTTCGCTCTCCGCAACCTCGGACGGCATGGTCACCGCCTCTTGGTATGATCGTCGCAAAGCGACCAGCGTGTGCACCAGCGTTGGAGATCCGGGATGTAATTACGAGCGCGTAGGCCGTCAGTCGAAGACCAACGGCGCTTCTTGGCTGGCAGACGTCACCATCAGCACCAAACTGATCACTCAGCCAGCCCAGGACGACGGCGGTGTCGTGGGTTGCTATGCGGGCGATTACGATTACAACGTGGCTCTGAATGCGGCTGACGCAGGCAACGGGACCGGGTCTGCCTATATTACCTGGACCGACGGCCGAAAGAAGATTAGCGGCGTACCCGTGCAGAACGTGGACTTTGCTATGACCCCCGAGCCCTAGAGAGTCGTGGCAACAAAGTCTCAAAAATAGGGAGGGCAGCGAGTTAGCTGCCCTCTTTCCATTTTTTGGCGATGGTTGCATCAGATTAATTTTATTGGTCCGTGACCTAATCCCTTTTGGGGGCCAGGCGTCGCCGATGTGCAGAAAGTTGCACGTTGACAGGCGCCACCCCGGAGGTTAGAGTCGCAGGCCATACAACTACCCTGGATAGCAGTTTCCGATAACCACGTTGAGGAGGCGTATTTTGATGAAAGCCCTGCAGACCATCAGCTTTTTGCTCATCACCATGATGCTTTCGCTGGCAACTATCGCGAACGCTCAGACAGCCACATCACCTTTAGAGAAGCTGCCATACTCCGGCGGTGTACTCATGTCGCGGGCAATCCGCGCTGGCAGAGTCCAATTATCGGGAGGCAATGCTCTTTTGCCGTTGCTGCTCCCGGCAGAGACTTGCAGTCCTACTCCTTGTGTTCTGCCCAACGTAAACGTCTTTCCCAGTTCGTCGCCGGTAAACGAAGTTCCGATGGCGGTGAATCATAAGAACACAAAACAGCTTCTGACCGGCTCCAACGATTACAGCTGTGGTACGGTTCTGGGATTCGACACTTCCAACGATGGCGGCGCCACCTGGGGTCACACCTGCTTCAATACGATTTCCGGAGTGGGAGACGGTGATCCCGGAGTTGGTTACGATCTTAACGGCAAGGCTTACATTAGCGGCATTGATGGTGCTGCTCCTGCAATCGACTTCGAAACTTCCACCGACAACGGAAAGACCTGGACCACGCCTGCGGTAGCGGTTCCCAGCCTTAACGGTGGTCTGACCGACAAACCCTGGCTGGAGATCGATACCAATCCAACCAGCAAGTTTAAGAACTCGCTGTATGTCTCCATCACGCAGTTCGATGCCAACAGCGACTCCCAGATCACCCTTACTTACTCGCACAACGGGGGCAAGACATGGACGCTTGGATTCAAAGGTCCGCTGCAGACTTTTCCCGGGACTGTCGACCAGTTCAGTGACATCGCCGTAGGGGCGGACGGAACAATCTACCTCACCTGGCAGCGATGCCCCACCACTGGACCGGCCGGCGATTGCGGCGGCACAACTGCGACCATGTACATGGTCAAGTCGGCGAATGGTGGCAAGACGTGGACTAAGCCGCATGCTATGTTCAAGACCAACCTGGCGCCCGACGCCTGTTCCTGCGCGTTCTACGGCTCTCTGCCCAATACGAACGAGCGAATTTCCAACATTCCGGTAATCGCTGTCGACAACACCACCGGCGTCCACAAAGGCAACCTGTACGTTGCTTATTACAATTGGACGGGAGCCTACATGAAAATGATGTTGGCCACCTCGACCAATGGAGGAATAACCTGGACCAGCAAACCGGTGGCTCCCGCCAGTGACAAGCACGACCAGTTCTTCCCATGGAACAACGTCAACAGCAAGGGAGTGGTCGGCGTATCCTTCATGGACCGTCGCAACGATCCGGCCAACATCAACTACGAAGCATTCGCGGCGTTCTCCACGAACGGCGGCACTTCATTTGGAAAGAATGTTGACCTCTCGGCCGCTCCGTCAAATCCATTCAACGACGGCTTTAGCGGCAGTTTCATCGGCGACTATATAGGCAACGGCTGGGCGGGCGTCAACACGTTATACGTGACTTACACCGACACAACAGCGGGCGTTGACCAGGACTTCCTGGCTGGTTACATCCGCTAGCTGGAGGTCCGCGTAAGTTGGAACGAGAGAGCCCGTTGGCCGCCCAACGGGCTTTCTTTCATACTTGGCGGCTCATTTCTGAGAGGAGTTGCAGATTGCCTCCACAGGGGTCGCAGTCAAGTTCCGTGCAGCATTCGCGAATGCGCGCGTCGAAATCTTCGAATACGCCAGAGGCCGAAATGGGTGGTCAGGAGAATTGTCCCTCCGCCGAGGGAGCAGCCGATGGGAATTAAGAACCAGCCGAGCAGCTCATGCCCATGGCGCGGGGAGTCGGTCATTCCGAGCGCCAGCGAATAGGAGTCGGGGCCGGTCATCCACAGGCCGACGGCGTGCGGATTAAATGGCTTGGCCAGCGCCGCGATGAAGAATGCCGCGCCAAACGCGTAGCCGATGAGACAAACTGCGAAAACCAGGAAGCCTTTCAGGCTAAGCATGGCCCAAACGAAGACGCCGCGCAGGACCATCCACGGAGTGCGACTGCTCTCCGCTCGCGCCATAAAATTCTCGGCCACGTAGAGCGAGGCGACCTCTTGCGGGCTGCCCAGCGACTGCAATGCTGCGTCCGTGGCAGGCGCTGAAAACACGCCGTCCAATTGCGCCCGCTCAAGGACGTGGCTGCGAAGTTCCTGCAGAATATCTGCAACCTGAGGCTCGGGCAGATTGCGCAACCCGGAGCGCACTTGCTTGAGATACAGTTCGATTTTTTGCGCGGGATCGTTTGGCTGCAACATTTTATTTCTCCTCTTTAAGTACGCGGCTCAGCAACTGGTTGAGGCTGGCTGAGAAGCGGGACCAGATCCGGCCCATGGCGGTGACGCGACGACGGCCCGCAGGCGTCAATCGGTAGTATTTCCGTGGGTGTCCGGCCTCGGCTTCCACCCACTCTGAGTCGAGCAGACCTTCCGCCTTCAAACGGCTGAGCAGCGGATATACCGTTCCTTCGGTGATCACCAAATCCGAATCCTGCTCGAGCAGCCGCAGAATTTCCAGCCCGTACAATCGTCCGGGCCACAGGCTCGCGAGAATGGCGAGTTCCAGACAGCCCTTGCGGAGCTGAACTTCCCACTTGTCCATCGGACTGCTGGGAGGCGTGGCGGCTTCGCTCGGGCTGGCGATCACAAATATACTATGCAATGCAAGGTATAGTGCTGTCAAGTGCTTCATGAGATGAACAAACATGCAGTAAGCCCGTCGCACCGGGCGGATGATATATTTCTGTGCTCGACCATTTCCCGGGGGACGGCATGCGATTGAGAACAATTAGCAGTCACGGATCAAGTTTGGGCCTGTGGGTACTTCTGTGCGCGGTCACCGCGTTCTGTGTCCAGCCCGCCGCAGGTCAAACCACGCTCGCGATTCGTGGCGCAAAGCTGTATCCCGTAAGCGGACCTCCAATCGAACATGCAGTGCTGCTCGTTGCCAACGGGAAAGTCGTAGCTGTAGGTGAGGAAGGCAAGCTGAAGATTCCGCGTGGCGCCACGGTCGAGGATGCCGCCGGCAAGGTGGTCATCCCCGGAATCGTTGATTCGCACTCTCACATCGGCATCATTGCGAATCCGATGGCTTCGGACTCGGGCGATGCCAACGAGTCGAGCGGCCCCATCGAACCGGGACTGCGCGCGCTCGACGCCATTGATCCGGCTGATCCGAATATCCGGTTGGCGACCGCCGGAGGTGTGACGACCGCCAACATCATGCCGGGCAGCGGAAACGTGATGGGCGGGCAGACGGCGTACGTCAAGCTGCGCGGCAACACGATTGAGCAGATGCTGATTCCGGGAACCATTGGCGGAATGAAAATGGCGAACGGTGAGAACCCGAAGCACTACGGCGCAAAAGATAAGGCTCCCATGACCCGCATGGAGGAGGCGGCGCTGGCCCGCGGAATCTACGAAAAAGCCGCGCAGTACAAAGTGAAGTGGGAGGCCTACAACAAAGCGGTCGCGGCCGGTGACAAGAATCCGAAACAGCCGGATCGTGATCTCGACCTGGAACCCGTGGTCGAGGTTCTCGAAGGCAAGCGGGTGGTTCACAACCACACCCACCGGGCGGATGACGTCATGACCGCGCTTCGCCTGGCGGATGAATTCCACTACCGTCTGGTGGTGCAGCACGGAACCGAATCCTGCCAGGTGGCGGACGAACTCGCGAAACGGCATATCCCCGTGAGCTTCACCATGGTGGATTCTCCAGGAGGAAAACTTGAGACTATTGACTTCGACCTCGGGTGTCCGGCCACGCTGGAGAAAGCCGGTGTCAAAGTTGCTCTCAACACCGACGACCCGATCACGAGTTCGCGGCTGATCATTCGCCAGGCCGCGCTGGCCGTGCGCGGGGGCATGAGCGAAGAGGCCGCGCTCAAGGGGCTCACCCTCTATCCCGCGCAAATGCTCGACCTGGGCGATCGCCTCGGAACGCTTGAGCCCGGCAAAGACGCCGATTTCGTCGTGCTGAGTGGGCCACCCTTCAGCGTCTACACGCACGTGCTCGAGACCTGGATCGAGGGGCAGAAAGTTTTTGATCGCAGCAAACCGCAAGACCTGCGTTATGCGACCGGCGGCTTTGGCATCGCTGATCGCGCTCCCGCTTCTCCAAGAGGAGGGAACTGATGCGCGCGCTTCCCCGGTTCACTCTCCTGATGTGCATTGCTACGACCTTTGCAACCACTCTCCGCGCGCAGAATATCGCCGTGCTTGCTGACCACCTCTACACCATGGCCGAGGGAGTGCAAGGCGGGCCAGGAATAGTGCTGGTCCGGGACGGAAAGGTTGAAGCGGTGCGCACCGGCCCGCATCAGCAACCGCCCGACGGGTACACGGCGCTGCGAGCCGCTTTCGTTACCCCGGGCTTGATTGACGCCGATACCACCGCTGGGATCTCCGGGGCCTACAATGTTTCCGCCGATCAGGATCAGGATGAGGCTACCGATCCGAACACGGCCGACGTGCGCACCCTCGACAGCTTCAATCCCAATGAACGGCTCTTGCGGTTTGTGAATCAGTATGGCGTCACCACGGTGCAATCGGCGCCTGGTCCGCGCAATCCCATTGCTGGACGCGCCGGCATCTTCAAGACTGCTGGCGCCGGCTCCGCGCCAGCGACCGTGGAGCAGTTGGCGCTTCGCGCGGAGTCCGCGATGGTGTTTAACCTTGGCGATACTCCCAAAGCCACCTATGGGAAAAAGGACAAAGCGCCGGCCACGCGCATGAAGACGGCGGAAATCATCCGCCATGCGCTCGCAGATGCGAAGGCTTATGAAGAGAAGTGGGACAAATGGAAGAAAGACGGCGGCGACATTTCCAAGCAGCCCACGCGTGATATGAAAATCGAGGCTTTGCTTCCGGTCGTGGACGGGAAACTGCCGGCGATTTTCAATGCATATCGCGCGGACGATATCGACACCGCCATCCGTATCGGCACCGAGTTTCACCTGCACTACATGTTGGCTTCAGCGACCGAGGGCTATCTCATCGTCGACGCGATTCGTCGCGCGGGAGTGCCATGTCTTGCTGGTCCGGTCATGCAGCGGCTTGAGTCCTTGCAAACCGCCAACGCCACCTTCGAGAATCCGGCGATTCTCAAGCGAGCAGGAATTCCGATCGCGCTGATGACCGGATACGAAGGCTACGTTCCGAAGAATCGCATCCTGCTCTTCGAAGCCGGCATTGCGGCCGCCAACGGACTGGGCATGGAGGACGCACTTCGCGCGGTCACGGCGGACGCGGCGAAAATTCTTGGCGTCGATGATCGCGTCGGCTCACTCGCGCCCGGCAAAGATGCGGATATCGCGCTGTTCGACGGCGATCCCTTCGAATACACCAGCCATGTCGTGGCAGTGCTGACCAGCGGGCAGGTGAGCTACCAGAGAAAGTAGCGGCGAAGTCGGACCGCTTTCTCGGAATGGTCTCGAAAACCGCGATACCTGGGGGCCGACTTGGCCCAAATTGGAACCGAGTTTACTGTTTAGTACCGGGTAACCCCCCCCTCCCCCCTTTCGTGCGCAAAATCTTGAAAACACAAGATTTATTTTGTGACTATGTGCTAGATCTTTGAGTTTACAGGACTTACGCGCAAAATCTAGAGAACATGGGAGTTAGCAGGGCCCGGCGGTTCCATTTTGGGAACGCGCAGCGCCTGGAGGTCGGAGCGCTGCCGCCCGACCGGGCGGTTCAAATTGTCAAAGAACGGACATTATCCGGTGGATAATGCTTTATAGGATAGGTTATCTGGTTGGAAGAAAGCAGTCAATCATAAAGAGTTCTCGGGCGGCAGCTGGTGGTTTTACCGGGTGATTTCAAAGGCCGTGCCGACGGTGGAGCGGAACAGGGGAGATACGGGATGTTCCCTAGTTTCTTATATAACTGGGGAACGTCCCGTCTGTGCCTGTATTTCATTGGTGTTTCGACTATCGCTTAGGGATGTATCTTGAAAACTACTCCGCAACCGTTTGCGCATCCGGTACCACCCTGAAGCGTGGTCCCGTAAAGGTTGCCTGCCCAGTCGCGAATCAGACCTGCGACCGGCAGCGACCCGTCCGCACCACCGGAGAATGTGTGCAAGACAGTTTCCGTGCCCGCAGTATTCAGCTTGAACACCACTCCGCAGCCAAGTCCTGCATTGCAGGAAAGGTTACCGCCGTACTTGGTAGTTCCATACAGATTGCCTGCCTTATCCATGACCACAGGCGCATATGGCTCAGATCCGTCAGCCCCGCCTGAAAATGTATAGAGTATGGAGTAGTTGTTGCCAGTCTTGTCCATCTTGAATATAGTTCCTTGAATGGTTGTGCCGTACAGATTGCCAGCTGCGTCGAGAATCAACCCCGCAGCGGGCTGGCCTCCGTCAGCGCCGCTGGTGAACGTGTGTAATATCGTTTCTTTCCCGGTCGGATCTAACTTGAAAACAATTCCAGCGGGATTAGAAATATCTCCGCCCAATTCCGTCGTACCGTATAAGTTACCCGCACTATCCTGAATCAGAACTCCCGCGGGGTCAGCACCGTCGCCGTCCGCACTGCCAGTAAAGTTGTACAATACAGTTTCTTTGCCATTATTCAATTTGAACACTATTCCGCATCCATTCTGGGTGGGGCAGCCCGACCCGCCGCCTCCTGTAGTGCCATAGAGATTGCCAGCCTTGTCACGGATCAAACCTGCGAACGGGTTTGACCCGTCGGACGGTGCCCCTGCAAAAACGTGCGGTTTAGCTTCCTTCCCAGCTGCATTGATCCGGTACGCGATCCCATGCACGAGTTTGAGGCCGACACCGGTCGGGGTTGTCCCATACAGATTTCCCCACGGATCTCGAACTAAGTTCCCATAAGGGTGTGTTCCATCTCCCGGGCGATCGGTGAAGCTATACAGCGTTGTAAGCACGCCAGCGGTATCCAACTTGAAGACATTCCCGGCACCCCGACCGCCGTTTAAAGTGGTGCCGTACAGGTTTCCTGCTTTGTCACGGATCAAACCTGCGTAAGGATTTGCTCCGTCCGTCCCGCTAAACGTGTAGAGCACCGTAAAAGTTTGCGCCTCCACGGGCTGATTCGCCACAACTCCGAGCGTAGCGGCCAGCATGAACATAGCAGCTATCAAACTCCGACCGCTGGTCCTACGTTGCATAGACTCCGACATGAGCTTCTCCTTACGTTCACCTTAATCGGCTATCCTAGACCTCCCACGTCTAATGTCAAAGAGACTTTCTACCCGTAACCTCGTTGCGAGTTTGCGGCACGACTGAAGTCGTGCCCTTCCCCAAAAGCATTGGCCCACCGGGCCGCACATGATTGCGCCTCTGCTTTCTCGCCTCCCACCTTTCCGCACGGAACGCGGAAAGATGGGGCACCCTTACTTTATATGTGAACTCAGAATTGCGTTCCTGGCCGCTTCGGGACTGGGGAGCTCCGGTCGGGATGACAATTTTGACGGGTGAAAGGCAGTAGCAGCGGCCGCGAACCTCGGCTTCAGCATTGACCTCGCGGTCCGGGGGGCGTAGCGTTAGTCTTCGGCTTTCGGGGCCGATTTCCCGGGCAAGCCGGTGAGGAGAATTCATGAGATACGGGTTTCGGTACGGTGTTGCGCTGGTCTTAGGACTCACGCTAGCTTCGGCGGCTTGGGCGCAGTGGTCTTCCAATCCCGCCAAGAACCTGGCGCTCGCGGACAAGGCCAATGGCAATGATCAGGTGCAGCCGAAGGTCAGGCCGCTCGCGCACAACGGATGGTTTGTGAGCTGGTTCGACGCCGATCCGAACGGCAAGCCGCCGATCGGCTATAGCGTCTATTTGCAGCGCCTAAACGCGGGCGGGGTGGAGCAGTTCCGCCACGACGGCATACAAGTCGCCCACTTGAGCAATAGCTCGACCGAGGACTACGGCCTCGACGTCGACACGCAAGGGAATGCGTTGCTCGCCTTCCTCGATACCCGCGAGGGATCCAACCAGCAGGTGACCGCGGCTAAGATGGGCCCTGCCGGGAAGGCTCTCTGGGGAAAGCTGGGGGTGCAGCTCACTCATGGCTCATCCGCTTCGAACGCCGCTCCTAAAATCGCGGGGACCAGCGATGGCAGCATCGTCGTGGCTTGGACAAGCAACAGCAACGTCGTGCTTCAGAAACTTGATGCAAACGGCCATCCCCTGTGGAGCAAGCGCGTAGTGTTGAAAGAGTCCGGGTACAACTATGGGTTAGCCGACTTACATGCCGCCGACAACGGATCCGTGATTGTCTCGTGGACACGGGATTCTGGCTTTGGCACCGATCGGTATTTGTATGCCAACAAGCTGTCGCCGAGTGGACAGCTTCTGTGGGGAAAGGGGCATGTGCACGTCCTCGATAGCGGCTCGCTCCAGTTTGGCAATTTTCCCTATTTTGTGCCGGACGGAAACGGTGGCGCCGTGTTCGCCTGGTATACCAGCATTCCGGCGCTGCAATGCTTCGCGCAGCACATTCGTGCCGATGGCAGCGAGGCTTTTCCGCATAATGGCTCGGCGGCTTCGACGAATACCAGTCAGGTGAGAGTCTCGCCCGCGGGTTCTTACCGGGCGGCTACGGACGAGGTGTTTCTTTTCTGGACGGAAGAGGATTCCAATCAAGTACTGAATGGAGTCTATGCTCAAAAATTTGATGGGAAGGGCACGCGCAAGTGGGGCGATTCTGGGTTGGTGGTTGTCGCTCTGGGAGCGGATCAGCAAATCTTTGTGCAGAATGTGCAGATCGCCGACGGGGCGCTCGCGTTCTGGGTGGATCAGGTTGGTTTTGGAGATGCGACCATCCAGGCTACTCGTCTCAACCGGCAGGGGAGGGTCGTGTGCCAGCAGTTCCCGGTGTCTTCGCTGCCTGCGGACAAGGCGAGGCTGGCGTCCGATATAGCTTCGTCTGGACTCGCCGCGGTGGCCTTCGAAGATGACCGTATCGGCAACAACGGCATCTACACTCAGAACGTCAACCGTAACTGCTCGCTGGGCCAGTAGTGCGTTTTTGCTTGTATGTCTTTGTGTTTTAGGCGTTTAGAGGCATCAACTACAAAGGACACGAAGGTACACCAAAGAAAGCTGTGGCTTAGCTTAGGTTCACACCGGCACCGCCAGCTTGCTACGCATCTCCTTGGCCAGAGCGTCGACCGCTCGCATTTTGGTTTCGGCAAATAGGGGAAGATTTGGCACGTCCAGCGCCATCTCGCAGGAAAGCAGCAGGGCTGTGACCGTGTCTTTCAGTTCGCTGCGCAGGGTCTGCTGCGCCTCTTGCCTGGCAACCAGCAACTCTCGCTTGCGCCGGTGCAGCGCGGAATGCAACTCGCGCGACACCCGCTCGATTCCGCTGATGGCGAAGTTTGAATAGACGGGGACGGCGTTTCCCATGTGCTTCAAAATCGTCTCGACGTCGTCCGGCTCTGCGTCCACCAACAACTGATCGATAACCGCAGCTGAAAATTCGTGGGCTTGTAGTTGTGCTACCGCTTCGCGCAAGGTGGCCGCGACCTGCACGGGCTCGGCCGTGGCCTCCTGTAGCGCATTGGCGCAATCTTGAGCTTTTGCCAGAGACGTAATCAGCAGAATCATGTTCTGTTCAAGAGCACGTCGCCAGCCAGAACTCTCCAATTGATAACAAATGAGTTGCGAGACTCCTCCGCTCGCGCTCGGCCCATTGCGGGAAGCCGAGTCCGGATTCGAACTAGGCCTGCGAATCGTACTCTTTCAGCTTGCGATAGAGCGTGGTCTTGCCGATACCCAGCAGCCGCGCGGCCAGGAGCTTGTCCCCGTTGAGCTGCGTAATCGTGTTGAGAATCGTCTTGCGCTCCATTTCCGAGATGGGGATAATTTTTGCCAACCCATCCCCTTCGACCGTTGCGTGACCGTTCCCGCCGTGGATCGCACTGGGTAATTCCAGTAGCTGAATTTCCGGGCCGCTGTTCATGGCACAGGCGCGCTGCAAACAATTCTCCAATTCCCGCACGTTGCCGGGCCAGTCGTAGGCGAGCAAGGCCTTCATGGCGTCGTCGCTGAGGGTGCGCTCTTGTCCGAAATCGCGTTCCATCCGTTCCAGGAAATATGCTGCCAGCACCGGGATGTCCTGGCGTCTTTCCCGCAAAGCAGGGATGCGCAGGTTCAGCACATTCAATCGGAAGTAGAGGTCGCGCCGGAAGGTTCCCTGCGCCACCGCTGTTTCCAGGTCGCGATTGGTCGCCGCCAGGATTCGCACATTGATGGTGGTTCGCCGGGTGCTGCCCACCGCGCGGATTTCTTTCTCCTGGATGGCGCGCAGCAGCTTGGCTTGAAGATCCACGGGGAGTTCCCCAATCTCATCGAGAAACACCGTGCCGCCCTCGGCCATCGCGAGCAATCCTTCCTTGGCCTGCGCCGCCCCCGTGAAGGCGCCCTTCACGTAGCCGAACAGTTCGCTTTCGATCAGGGTGGGAACCAGCGAGCCGCAGTCCACGGGGATGAACGGCTTGTCCCGGAACGGACCCGAGAAATGAATGGATCGCGCCACCATTTCCTTACCCGTCCCACTTTCCCCCAGAATCAGCACCGGGTGGTTGCTGAGCGCAGCCTTGGCAATCATCCGGTAGAGCTTCTCCATTTCCGGCGCACGTCCCACGATACTGCCGAAACCCAGTTTTGATTTGATCTTCTCGCGCAACATGCGGTTTTCAGTTTTCAGCCTCAAGTGGACGGCCACCCGCTCGAGCAGAAGCTTGAGTTCGTCCATGGTGAAGGGCTTGGTCACATAGTCGTAAGCGCCGTTTTTCATGGCCTGCACTGCGGACTGGACGGTGGCGTAGCCGGTGACCACGACGACCTCGGCATCGGGGCGGCGCTGCTTGATCTTGTGCAAGGCCTCCAATCCTCCGGCGCCGGGCAATTTCAGATCGAGCAGAACCACATCGACGGCATGCGAGTCCAGCAAACGGTAAGTGTGCTCGGCGGACTCGGCAACCATGGTATTGAAACCCAGGGCCTGCGCTACTTCGCGGCAAACATCGCGAATTGCCCGTTCGTCGTCGACGATCACGAGATTCAGTAAATTGGCCGCCTCGAGTTGAGGTGGGTTGAACGCATGAGCAGTGGCGCTGGTCATACTGATTTCCTCTTCCTGTTTTAGCTTTTCCCGGTTCCCGGATCTTCTGATTCGGCACCGATCTTGTTCGCGACTGGTTTTGAAACATTGAGTGAGTGGGATTCCAGTCCCACTCGCGGCAGATGCACAACCACTCGCGTGCCTCTTCCGGCCTCGCTTTCTACTTCGATCCTGCCTCCTTCGTGAGTCACAATGCGATGGACTGTGGCCAGTCCCAGTCCATTTCCCTGCCCTGGCTTCTTGGTTGTAAAGAAAGGCTCGAACAGCCGGGCGCGCGTTTCCGTGTCCATCCCGCAACCGGTGTCGCTGACGGCCAGGACGACCGAGGAGTCGCAAAACTGGTTGCGCGTATCTCGCCCAGGTGTTGAACCATCGCAGTTTCTGGTGCTCAGGGTGACCCGACCGCCGTCCGGCATGGCATCGCGAGCGTTCAAAACCAGATTCAGGATGATCTGCTGAACCTGGGCTGGATCCATCTTCACAAAACCGAGATCATCCGCCAGTTCGGCAACCAGTTCGACGTTCTCGCACCCCAGACCTTCCCGAAGTAAGAGAAACTTTTCAGAAAAATTAAGAGATCGAAGCATCGATCTCATCTAGAGCTTCTTTGCTCTTTGTTGTCTATGACGTAGTTCATTAGCTAACTTCTTGAGTTGTAGGTAGATTTGCCTTCTAGTAACCTTGGATGCCCTATCCAATCTGATCTTGAGTATTACGAAGTCATCCACTATCCTGGCACATTGACTACAGAGATTGCCATACTTAGGATGCCTTAGTAGCTTAGATTGACCTTTGAAGCAACCTTGACACTTAGGCATGGCTCCTCCTTTATTTAAGTCAGTAGGTGGGTAAGTAACGTATATACATACATGGCACAACCTAAAATTGAGATCTTTGTCAAACTACCATTACATCTGCATCAACGGATCCCTGAACTGCAGCAGTACTTCAAGGTAGATTCTATTCAGGCTGTAGTAGTAAAGATGTTTGAAGGGTACGTTAGTGCGTTACCAGCTAACCAAGCAACTAACCAAGTAACTTAGAAAGTGGGAAGCCATGAAGCCAAGTAAGTAACTGAAGAGGAGAAGCTTGTAATCCAAGATCGACATGCTTCTCCTCTTTTCTATTGATCTAGGCTGCTGCCTTCTTGGACTTGGTTTCTGCTGGTTTGGTGTCCAGCAATCCTCTCAACCGAGCAATCTCAGCTGCTTGCTGTTGATTCCGGGTTTCTGCCTCGGCTTGCTTCCGAAGAAAGCGTTCTTTGTCAGCAAGGGTGGCATACCTTGAGGCAATCTGGGTAGCCGTCATCTTCACGCCTTTTTCGTCTGTGAAGATCTGTTGTTTGAAGTTGTTGAGGTTGGTAAGTGATTCGTGATGTGACATTGTGTAAGCTCCTTTTTCTATTGGGTTAGTAGTAAGATACCGTTATAAACACTAGTATTTGGATGGACGTGATCGAGATTAAAAACGAACCAAGGCTAGGAGGAGATACACCCAGCGTCTAGCCTTGATTCATGGATCTGAGCAGTTTTAGTGGTTGACTTTGACTGTCTCCCCTATCCCTGTTCCCCTTCATCCCAGCATTGCTTAACCAACACCATGCAAGCAGTTAAGCGCCAGATGATGGGCAGTTGAATCAAAGAGTGCAGTACACCTTGCTGCTTCTTTATTACCAGGCTCCGATTCACCACCCATCGGCAGGAAAGAATAACTAATCACCTGTAGTTGATAAAGAACACTTTTTGTTCTGGCCACAATGTGTGGTTAGCACATTACCAATGCTGCTCTGAGCAGCCAAAGCTAAGCCAGATATTCTCCTGGCTTACCCTTGGTTACTTAGAATCATCATTTTTAACCTCTTCACCATAGATCTTGATCTGGCACAGCCTGATTACCTCTTCCCGTGGCATGAAGTACCGTCCTCCAAGCTTCTGACCACCGTACTTCCCACCATCAATCCATTTGATCAGGGTAGTATTGCTGACAGGTACTCCTAACGTCTTAAGTAGATAGCAAACATCGGACATGATTACCAGTGGAGGTAGCTTGTCTAGGGTTGGAGGGGATGGAAGGGATGCAATCTTCATTTTCTTCTGCATCTCTTGTAGTTTCTCTGGTTTCATCGGGTTAGGTTCTCCTTTTCTGGTTAGTTTGTTGACTAGTAAGCAGATATTTGCGTTTGCCATTTGTTTTGTTAAACATACAAATATTATTGCATGTAAACGCGCATTTGTCAAGCATTTTTACGAAAATGTTGAAAATAAAGGTCTGTTTTTAGGGTCTATGGGTTAAAAGGATAGGACTCCGATCAAGCGTGTGAGAAGATTTCGCACGTCCGATACGACCGCATTCACACTCAACAAGCGAGGCTCGACTGCACGCTGCCGCGCCACCGCCATCAACTGCTGGATGAGTCCCGCGCCCTGCTCCCCGGCCTTGCGGATCTCTTCCGCGAAACGCCGTAAGCGGTGGTTCTCTTCCAACCCGGCCAGAATCAGTTCGCTGCACAGCACCATGCCGGTCAGCAGGTTATTGAAGTCGTGAGCCACACCGCCGACCAGACGGCCAATCGCCTCCATCTTGTGGGCGTCCCGCAATTGTTGTTCGGTGAGCAGGCGTTCGCCCAGATCCTCATGTTTCACCAGAAGTTGTGGAATTGCGCTCATGGCAGCATCTTTCCAAGTATGAAGTTGCTGGTGCGAGTCGCACATTGCTTGCGCGCTCCCCATTTGGGAAGTCTAGGCGGGCTTGGCTACGAACGCTGTGATGGTTGAACAGGGATTAGCAGCTTCAAACACAATCCAAAATGGGAGGAGGGATTTGCTGCGAACTCATAGGCCCATAACACACAACCGTACTTCCAAAACCGCGTCAGCCCAACGGATGCAAAGGCTGATTCACTCGAAAACTCAAGCGGCGCCCTGTGGAAAACTTCACATCGCCATGGGTTGGAATGGGGGGAGGATCAGTTTCGTTCCCGCCGTCGCCGACGGATCTCTTCATCGTCGCCGTGCGTCTCTCGTGCGATCCGCCTTTGGCAAAAATGCTCGACGTCTCCAATGGAACAGACCGTCCCTTCATCGCAATCGATACCAGTGTCACGCGCAAGTAACCTGGAGTATGCGCTCCCCCGGAGGCCTTTGCCGCGACCACACTCCCAGTGAACGCCGTGCCCCGCGGCACCATTGTTTTTCCGGCAATGACCACAGGCTCGTCCAGGACAGCCTGGAAGGAGTCTCCGGCTCGGCAGTTGGTGCTGGACAACTCTGACTGCAATCGGATGATAATTTCGGTTCCGGCAGGAATGCCCTCGGGCGCGATTTCGGCGGTGGGAGAGATTCCGCCGTTATCCTTGACGCGATCGAAGGGAAGGTGTCCACTGTCAGCGGTCGCCCCTGACCCAGGGACCGCGAACTGCCGGGAGCATCCCGTCACCCAAGCCAGGGTCGCCCAAGCTAAGGGAATGACTACCGTTAGCCGAGCCACTTGCCGCCATTTCTCCATTCAGCGCATCCTGCCCGTGGCAATCTCGGCTGACAAGTCGCAAGGGGGATGCCAACTATTGGGCGAGATGAATCATGGGCTTAGAGGCTACGGCGCTCGATCCAGATGTAGATTTTGCACAGCAACCCCGCCGCGTACGCTGACGGCACTCCAAAATGGACACGACCGCCAACCCGGTGTACTATCGGCGGAATCTGCGCGGTTGTTCGGCTCTCCCACCGGCAACGCTGGAAATCCGCTTAGGATTGAATGGTTAGTCATGGATCGCAATCGATACTCTCGTGTTGTCATCCATCGTTTGGCACTCTTCACCGTCGCCCTGACCCTGACTTCGGGTGCAACTGCGGAGTGGAAGGAGAAGGTGCTCTACAGCTTCCAGGGCGGCACGGACGGGGCCACGCCCGCAGGCGGGGTGGTGTTCGACAAGCAAGGTAATCTCTACGGGGCCACGCAGCAGGGCGGCGGAAGTAATTGTTCTCCGATGGCGGCCTGCGGCACGGTCTATCAACTTGCTCCACCAGCCAAGCAGGGCGATCCTTGGACCGAGACCGTACTTCATGTGTTTCAGGGCAAGCAGTCCAACGACGGCGAGTTCCCCTCGGGCGGCGTAATCGCGGACGCGTTGGGCAACATCTACGGAACCACGGCCTACGGCGGCACCGGAGACTGTGTGCTCTTGGGCATCAAGGGCGGATGCGGCACGGTGTTTGAGCTGTCGCCGCCGCAGACTAAGGGTGGCAAGTGGACTTACACCATCCTGTACAGCTTTCCGACCGCTAAACAAGGCTACGTGCCAAATGGCGATCTGGTGTTTGACAGCGCGGGCAACCTTTATGGAGCCACCATCTTTGGCGGAGGCAAAGGCACGACCTGTGACGGGTTCTACGGCGGCAATTGCGGGGCAGTGTTCGAGCTGAGTCCGCCGAAGACCAAGGGCGGAAAGTGGACGGAGAAAATCTTGCACAGCTTCGCTGGAGGCAAGGACGGTGCCAATCCCAACGGCGCTTTGGTCTTAGACAGGAACGGTGCGGTCTACGGGACGACCTCGGCAGGGGGCAACCAAGCGTGCAAGACCACGTCTAGCCTAGGATGCGGTTCGGTTTTTGAGCTGAAACCTCCAACCAGAATAGATGCCGCATGGTCAGAGAAACTGCTCCACGTCTTCGGCGGTGGCCCCAAGGACACGGGTGTTCCGGATGCTGGCCTGCTCTTGGACGGCAAGGGCCGCCTATACGGGACGACATTTGGAGGAGCTAACACCGACAGCGCGATCTTCTCCTTAACTCCGCCAGCCAAAAGGGGCGGGGCCTGGAAGGAAACTCTGTTGGTGGATTTCAAGAATTGTGGTGGATATTTCGAGTGTGGTCCCACCGGCCTCACTTTTGACTCGACTGGCAACCTCTACGGGTCGACCAACGTGGTCTTCCGAGTGAATCCGCCGAAACAGAAAGGGGGCCACTGGACGCTCACAGCGCTCCACAAGTTTCAGGGCCCACCAGATGGTCGGAGCCCGGACGGCATGACCTTTGGTAAACCAGACACGATATACGGCACGACTCTCTATGGTGGCACCGGCCAGCAGTGTCAAGGCGGCTGTGGGGTAGCGTTCGAAGTTTGGCCGTGAGGGTTTTGCCGGGATTGTTTACCTGGCCTTTGGAGAAGGGGCATCCACCGGGGCGGACCAAGTTGGATTGGAAGTCCATGTGTTACTCCTGGGACTCTTCCCAGGCGATGATTGAACTTAGCGGGGAGAATCACATGAAAAACGCAAAGCGCCGAGGGTATTGCTGTCGATTGCTAACAACCTTGACAATCGTTATCTCTATGTTCTCGGTATGCCCCCTGACACAGGCACAGAACCCAGGCAACAACGCGGTTTACAACTCGTCGAACTCTATTAAGCCCTCACTGTCTTTCATCGACGTCAGTAACCTGCCCCAAGGCTTTGACCTTTGCGATACAATCTACCGTCTCTTCACGGGGTTCTTAGGATATCCTCCGTATCCGTCAGCTGGTGCTGTGATTGACGCACGAGGAGCAACCAACCTCACCTGCAGCCATGGCAGCCCATGGACCGAGGGCGCCAACACTGTGACCTTGCCGTCGACCATCCTGCTGCCCGCCACAACGGCTGCGGCACCCATCGTTATTTCCTCCAAATGGATCCTGCCAAGCTACACGCACCTGATCGGCCAGGGCGACGCGATTACCCCTAACGGCTTTACGCTAGGGACCACGATCCAGGCTTCGGGCACATTTCCGGCATCCAGCGCAATGATCCAGTTCGGATCTTCCTCAGGATGTTGCACAGCAATCTCGGTCGAGAACCTGACGCTGGACGGTACCGGCGCAACTGTCGTCAGCGGGATCGTGAATCAATATGCCGGGGATCTGAGCTATGTCGACCACGTCGGCTTATACCGGATCTTAGGAACCGGGCTGTCGGTGTTCGGCAGCGCCAACAAATCCGGTCCATACTCGAACATCACCTTCGACCTCGGCGGCAATTCGGGCACGTCTTCGACGATCTGCGCCAGTATCAACCAACTGACGGGCACGCGCGGTATCCACGGCCTGACATGCATTTCAGAAAACAACGTTCCGCCAGCGGCCTGCCGAAAATCTTGTCAATAGGCAAAAGTTACACGATCGGGCTTAACTCCTTGCATCTAAACGGAAAATAAAGTCAGAAAACATGTCTCACTTACCTATTTCAGGTTGATATAATAGAAGTATAAGCTTTCTCATCTCCTTCGATTCTCCTGTTTAGCGAAGCCAGTATTCCTACCGCCGCCATGGTTGGCGGGGTAGGGATTCCTCGCTTCGCTCGGAACGACAGTCGGGATTGGTGGGATAGCTTCCAAAATTTGAAAAGAAAGAGACGCGGCCTTAACCGGCCGCGTTTTTTATTGGGGCTTTGTTGAACCTATGAATTCCAGGAAGATGATGAGCCATCACAAACGTCGCGGCGAGTGGGCTGAGCTTCAGTTCATGGCAAAAGCCGCCAAACTAGGGCTGCAGATTTCCAAACCCTGGTCAGAACTGGCTCGTTACGACATGGTGATCGGAGCCGATGGCCACTTCGTAAGCGTACAGATTAAATCAACAACCAACAGCAGCCCGGAAGGGGGCTACATTTGCGGCGTCAGGCCCAACACCCGCGGCAAGCCTTACCAACTGGGAGAATTCGATTTTCTGGCAGCTTATATCATCACGAAGGACGTTTGGTACATCATCCCGGCAAAACTCCTGGTCCATAACAAAGTGACCAGAATTCGTCTCGATCCTTCCAGCCCGTCCGGCAAGTACGAATCGTATAAAGAGGCTTGGGATCTGCTGCGTTGAGCCTGTGGGAGCAAACAGCGCGGCCCAATGCCAGCTCCGACCTTTGGTGCCGAGGATATCGCTTCGAGTGCCCATGGCGACTGCTAAAGAGTAACTCTCCATATACAATAACTAGACCTACACAAATTCTGATCGGAACAAACTTGAAAAAAGGGAAGTCTACTCGGAAAGTCACCGGCGCGCCCGTTGCTGTATCGTCCGCCGCTTCTTCCATTCGCCGGGCAAAGATCATCTGCACGGTTGGTCCGGCATGCAGTTCGGAACCGATCCTGCGCGACCTCATGCGGCTGGGCATGGACGTGGCCCGGCTGAACTTCTCCCACGGAACGCACGAGGAACACGCGCGTATTATCGAGCGCTTGCGCCGCCTGGCGAAGCAGGAGAATCGCACCATCTGCATTCTGCAGGATCTCCAGGGCCCCAAGATTCGCACCGGACGCCTCAAGGATGGGGTTCCCGTCGTTCTCAAGGCTGGCTCGCAAGTCACGATTACGCCGCGCGACATCGAAGGAACCCCTATCCTGATCTCAACTACCTTCCAGGGGCTGGCGCGGGAAGTCAGGCCGGGCGCCCGCATTCTGCTCACCGACGGGCTGATAGAGTTGCGCGTCCTTCGAACGCGCGACGCAGACGTTGAATGTGAAGTCATCAACGGCGGCCAACTCGGACAGCACCAGGGCATCAACCTTCCCGGCATTGCGCTTTCCATTCCCGCCCTCACGGACAAGGATCGGATCGACCTGGAGTTCGGGCTAAAACACGGCGTCGACATGCTTGCAATTTCGTTTGTGCGCTCCGCCGCCGACGTGCGCGAGGTAAAACAAATCATAGCCAAGCATGGCTCGGATCTTCCCGTCATCGCAAAATTGGAGAAGCCGCAGGCGCTGGAACGTTTGGAAGAGATTTTCGAAGCGTCCGACGGAGTGATGGTTGCGCGCGGCGATCTGGGTGTGGAAATGCCGCCGGAGAAAGTCCCGGTGATCCAGAAACATGTGATCCGCAGATCGGCCGAGTGGCGCAAGCCGGTGATTATCGCCACCCAAATGCTGGAATCGATGGTGGAGAACCCGCGCCCTACGCGGGCCGAGGCCAGCGACGTTGCCAATGCGATTTTCGACGGCACCGACGCCGTGATGCTCTCCGCGGAAACCGCCAACGGCCTCTATCCGAGGGAGGCTGTGGCAATGATGGCGCGCATCGTGGTCGAAGCCGAGGGCAATACGGGGGACTTTGCTCCGCCCCGGCGCCGCCGCGAAAAGCATTCGATCACCGTTGCGCAAGCCATTTGCGAATCGATCTCACATGCCGCTGAAGATTTGCGCATGGGAGCGATCGCCGTGTTCACCGAAACGGGGAATACCGCGCGTATGATTTCCAAGTATCGGCCCAAGGCCGCGATTTATGCCTTCAGCCAGATACCGCCCGTGTGCAACCGGATGAACCTTCTCTGGGGCGTCAGCCCGGTGAGAACAGCCCAGGCCCGCAGCGCCGAAGAGATGGTTGAAACGGCGGAACGGGAACTGTTGCGGCAGGACCGCATCAAGGTCGGCGATGTACTGGGGGTGGTGGCCGGAACTCAAATGGCCTCAGGCTCAACAAATTTTATGCGGCTGCACTCAGTGACGGCGGAAGGCACGAAGAGGTAGACGCGCGCGTCTTTACGCGTAAGCCGTGCATCCAACTTGCTGTAAAGCAGTCCGGGCTTGACGCGCCGGAGACAATAATCCACATGTCGCAGGAAACGCTTCAAGAGATACTCTCGGTCGCCATCTTCCAGCCCTTGCCGGGACAGGAAGAAGCGTCTTTGGCCACGATGCAGGCCCTGATTGCCGCCCTATCTGCCGGTGGGTATAGCCGGGACTTGCTTTATCGCGATGCGAAATCACCCGACGAGTACGTATTATTGCGCTACTGGAAATCAGAATCGGCACGCCGCGCCGCTTTGGAAGATCCTGAAGTATTGCGATGCTGGGCCAAACTCGCTCATGAAATCCGCACCGTGAAGATTTACGAAACCCTGGAAGGCGCGCTGAGCTAGTAGACCTGAAACGCGGCAACAGCTGGGAAGTCAGGCCCGGACTTTCGTCCGGGCCCGACCCTCAGTTCAACCAATTGCTCTGAATCTGCTCCAGCGTGCGGATGTATTCGACGACCGACTCGCTCCAGCCGTCGATGTGCGTCCACTTGCCGTAGCCGACGCCGTTCTTGTAGCTGGCCACGTTGATGACGTAGCCGTTGGACGGGCGAGGATGTCCGCCGCTCCATTGACGGGGCCCGGGAACTGAGTCGTGCGTCTGCTCGTCGGAGATCACGATCAGGCGATCGTACTTCTCATTCTGGTTCAGGCTTTCGACGGCCTTCCCCAGTTGGGTGCTGTTGTGGTGCTGGCTGGCGTCGATGGCATCGCGCAAGGCAAATCCACGACGGGCCGGCACCTCGACGAGATCATCCGAGAAGGAAAATACGCTGACCTTTTCGCCAATCTCGCGCAGCAAGACGGCGAGTCCGTAGGCTGCGTCGGTGCGCTGCATCTCGGAGCGGCGGGAGAGCGGTGCGGTCATCGAACCGGAGATGTCCACCAGCACGATGGTCTTTCCCGCGAGCTTCTCCTGCCCAGCAACGCACTTCAGCATCGCCTGCTCGAGCGTCTCCTCCCACTGCGACGCGTAACGAGCCGCAGCGAGAAAGCGAAATGGCAGCACGCGCGCTGTGCTCATGGAGCGCAGAGCCGACAGCACCAACTCTTCCTCCACACCAGCTTCCCGCATGTTGCGCAGATTGCGGAGTAGAGCCAGCGCGCCCAACTTGTTCTCCGCGAGCAGACGCTGCCAAGCCTCGCGCTTGTCGGCGCCAGAGGAGAGTGCAACCTCCCAGGTGTCGGGCGGGTTGAGGCGTCCCCAGATCAACTTCTTCCACAGGCCGGCCTGAGCTGCGTCACGCGGCTTGGCGTGACACAAGAACAGGACGTCGCGCAGTTTGACAGGTCCGCCGCGGTCGTACTTGGCCAGGGCGTACTCATCAAACTTTGGGAAGGCCGCAGCCAGCCCCTTCTTCACCTGCCCGGAGAGCGGGATGCGCCCGTCCTTCCAGTAGATGGCGACGAACTCGGACAGTTCGTCGGCACGCTGGATGACTTGGGCGAGCGTGTCGGCAACAAGACCACGATGCGTCCTGTGACGCGCCATCTCGCGCACCAGCAACAGCGGCGCGTGACGCAGCTTCATCTGCTCGCGAGCTTCGACGGCAAGGGCCGCGACCTTTTCGGCAGCAACCTTCGGCACCACTTGGGCGATGCGGCCTGCGATCTCGACTCCGTCCTCGTAAAACTGCTTTTCCCAAAGCAGGCAGGCGAGTACGGAACGCCGCAGCTGCAATTCAGGCGAGATGTGGCGAGCGGGTGCGCGCTCATGAGTGCGGGGACCGAAGTTGAGGTTAAGCGTGTTGAGTCGAGCCATGATTTTCTCCTTGCGCTAGTTCCTTGATCGAGTCGTCGTTTCAGCGTGCGCTTCCCAAATTAGTACGCGGTCTTGAGAACGCGATTTTCGTAGTTCACTCACGCCCGTCCGTTTGCTATCCTGCTATCGTTCCACGATTTTGAGATCACAAATTGTGATCTCGAGTTTGAACCATGACGAAATCAGCGATCGCCGTCGCCAGAAGAGTTGATTCGAAGATACTGATCCTTCGCGGCCAGAGAGTCATACTCGACGCCGACCTGGCAGAACTCTACGGGGTAAAAGCAAGGCACCTGAACCAGCAGGTCAAGCGCAACGCCAGGCGATTTCCCCTTGCGTTCCGATTTCAAGTCTCCGAGCAAGAATTCAAAATCTTGAGATCACAAAATGTGATCTCAAGCGCGGGCCACGGCGGTGCACGTTACCGGCCTTACGCCTTTACTGAACACGGCGCAATCATGGCGGCGACGGTGCTGAACTCTGAACGCGCCATCGAAATGAGCGTGTTTGTAGTGCTCGCTTTTGTGCGTATGCGCCGCGCCATTGCTGCGAATCGTCAGATTCTCGCGAAATTGGTTGAAATGGAGCGCCGCCTCGAAAGCCATGACGCCGACATTCAAGATCTCATGGACGCAATTCGCGAGCTGATGGAGCCTCCTCAGCCAGACCGCCGCCGCATCGGCTTCGAAGTCCCATCAGGGTCTGCCAAGAGCTACAATAAGGCACTCAAAGTTCGTACTATGTCCCCACCCAACCGAGGATGAAGTTGTGCTAACAAATTACTCTCGCAGGGACTGCGAGCTCCCAGCCTTCACGCTCCCGTTCCCACGTCATCAACAGCAAGCCCTGAAACTCCGCCATCGTCTCTGCTGAACGATAGCTTTTCACGAACTCCTGCGCCACAAATTCCGAGGCTTCCGGAAAGAATCTGCGGTACAGCTCGATCTTCTGGTGGTCGCCGGCTTTCCCCAGATACAGCTTGTAATCAATCCTGCCAGGCCTCAATAGAGCTTCATCCAGAGTTTCAATCCGGTTGGTCGTCATCATGAACAACACATTCGTCGGCGCATAGAAACCGTCCAGCACGTTCAGCAGTCCGGAAAGGGTTACCCCGTTCCGCTCGGCAGCATTCTCTTTCTCGTTCCGCGCTTGCGTTCCATAATTCGTACTCGAATTCGAAGGCACGCGGGCGTTGCTGCTCTTCATGCAATCGATGTCTTCAAACAGCAGCACCGAGTTGCGAGCGACTTGGTTAACCGCGTTCAGCAGAGTGCGGTCGTTGAAATCGGCAAGGTTGATCGAATAGATCGACAGTCCGAAATGCGCCGCCAGCGCCGACACCAGCGACGTTTTGCCGGTTCCAGGCGGCCCATACAACAGGTAGCCACGACGGTAGGGAACGCCCAAACGCGCGTACCGTTGCTTCGATTTCCGGAAGTTTTCAATGTCTTGCACCAGGCTCTCTTTTTCACCCGGTTGCAAAATCACCGAGTCCAAGAGCCTTGGCGCATACCCTTCGGCCAGGTCCCAACCGTCGTCGTACGTGAACAAAGATGACTGCACGCCCAGTCTCCTAAGGTGGCATGCCACGACATCGTCCACGAAATGCTGGAGGAATGCCTGCCGCCTCCCGATCGTTCTAAATGTCAACGATTCGATCCGCCTCGCCGTCCGCTCCCGAGTGTTCTCGGAACGCAGGAACCAGGCTTGAAACGGCCTTCCGCCGTACCAGAACCAGTGCTTGCCTGGCGCCGGAATGAGCGCGACGCGCTCGGCACGCATCGTGGTATCCAGGTCGACACGCCGAATTCGCTTGAGAAATTCCCGCTCCAGAAACCACTCCTTCACCCACACGAACGCCGCGTCGTCATCTTTCACCGTGATCATCATCGTGGTTTGTCCCACGAACCATTGCCAAACGTTTTCGGGCACGGCTCGCAGGTAAACGCCCAGGCCGCCGATAAGCATGAGCAGCATCCCGCCAGAAGCGAACTGATTCTGGCCGGTCAACACGCTTTTTATGAGTTGCCACATACTTCGTATTTCTAACCGGCTCGATGGCCGGAGTTCTACAAAGTTAAGATCATTGGCCGGGGAACACGTGACAACGGTACATGGGTGCTCTGCCACTGAGCTACACGGGCAACCCGGCGGCAGGATTCGAACCTGCGACCACCCGCTCCTCAGGCGAAGTAACCCTTGTCTTCACCACCGGCCGAAAATTGCGGTGACGCGGGCGTGGGCGCCCGCGCCACACGAGCAAAATACTGGTCAGGGAACATACGGACACGGTGTTTCCTTGTCAATGAAGTAACCGTGGCCTTCACCACTGACCCTGTGTAATCCGTCGCAAACAGCCTCGGGATTGCTAGCGGGTTTGGATCCTTCGCCACAAAAACGTGGCTCAGGATTTCGGCACGCGGCTCCCGCTTCGCTCACGCCGCGCAAGCGCTCAAGCACGAGATCCCTCGCAAACAACGCTCGGGATTTCGTCGCGCGGCTCCGACGCCGCGCAAACGCCTCAAGTTAGGGCTGGGGGAACCAGCGGCAGCGGTGGTTTTCGATTACCAGTCGAAGGAACCGCGGCCTGCGCCACCCAGCGCAGTTATTGTTTTTGTTGGGTTTGGGTTAAAGGGCGCCGCAGATCAGTTGGCGCGATCGACGACGCCCGTACTGCAACCGAGGGCGCACAGGGCCCGCAGTCGCACGCTTGGCGATGTGGTTATGGGTTTTGCCAATTGGGCGTCCTTTCGTAAGAAGATACTTCAAGATGCCATGACTTTGAAATTTCCGCAAGAAAAAACTTGTAAAAAAATGCTAACGGCGAGCGCACGGCGAGAATACTCAACCCATGTCATACTGCCCATTGAACATCGTTTCTTTGCTATGCCCCCCAACGCCATCCACGAGCCCTTCGTCGATACATCGTTGGATCCCCACGTCCGCGGATTTCTCCATCAGGCCGCTCCGCCCTCGGGAGGTGGCTTGATACTTACTCACGGCGCGGGATCGAACTCTAAGGCGTCGCTGCTGGTGGCGCTCGCGGAAGCCTTCGCGGGAGTTGGCGTGACTGTCCTGCGTTGCGATTTGCCCTATCGCCAAAACCGGCCCTATGGTCCGCCTCGGCCTGGAGACGCGGCTCGCGACCGTGAAGGTTTGAAGAATGCGGTTACCGCTCTTCGCAAACTGGTCCCGGGCCGCATGTTTCTTGGTGGGCACTCTTATGGAGGCCGGCAAGCGACGATGCTCTGCGCCGATCAACCGGGCCTTGTTGAGGGCTTGCTGCTGCTCTCGTATCCGCTGCATCCGCCACGCAAGCCCGACCAGCTTCGCATCCAGCATCTGCCAAAGTTACAGACGGCTGCCCTTTTTGTGCATGGAACGCGCGATCCGTTCGGATCGCCGCAAGAGATTGAGTCGGCCCTGACTCTGATTCCAGCGAAGACCTGGCTGCTGCGGATCGAGGGTGCGGGCCACGACCTGGGATTCAAGGGTAAGGCCAAGCCGGAAGAATTGCCGGTGCTCGTGCTCGCGGAGTTCCAGAAGTTCTTCAGTTGAATTCCTGGGTTGCCTATCGGCGACAATCCGTGGCGCTGCTAATTCACCCAGCCGGATTTCGAACCGCCATTTTTCTTATTCGCATCATCGGGTGGGATGTAATTGCCGTTTTCGTCGAAGGTACCGCTGACGGTGCGATTCTGCTTGCGCATAAACACTTCGAACTTGCGTGCCGCCCGGCGCCGCTTCCAGCGATAATAGGAATTCCGCACGCTGAAGTAATGTTCCGAGGCTCCGTACGCGAGGCCGCGTTTGGGCATGAATTTTACGTACACGAAACCGAAAAGCAGTCCGCCGAGGTGAGCGAAATAAGCGACGTTCGAGCCACGGCCTGCGCCCGAGGCACTAATCGCTTCGACCAGAGTGATGAACGCGACACCGGCTACGAAATACTTTGCACGAATGGTGAACGGAATCGGAAACAGCATGATTTCCCGATCGCCGTAAAGTATACCGAAGGCCATCAGAATACCCAGCACTCCCCCAGATGCTCCTATAGTCGGGGTTTCAGGCGACACACCACCCACGCCGGTGTAGGAGATGGCGATCGTGGTCAGCGCTGCTCCGATGACACAGAATAAATAGAACTCGAGAAATCTTCTTTGTCCCCAGTCGGACTCCAACTGCGCGCCGAACATCCACAGCCCCAGCATGTTGAACAGAATGTGCAGTACTCCGGCGTGAACGAAAGAGTACGTCACCAACTGAAATATCCAGCCATGGATAACGGCGGCGGGGATCAGAGCCAGAGCAAGAGTCAATTCTCCGCCCAGATTAGGGACCATTGCCTTGAGCAGTTCGAGCAGCAGGTAGACCGCGGCATTGATGAGGATAAGCCACTTCACGGCCTTGGTGAAGGGTGGGAAACTCAGCGAGAGGGTTCGTCCGCGATACATAAAAGCAGTTGCCAGTTCTCAGTGGCCCGGTCGCCAGTAGGGGCTGACACCTTACGTCCAAAAGGAGCAAGCTATTCGGATATTCTAGCAGGTTACGACTTACCGCTCGGGAAGCGGCGTCACGGCCAGGCTCCGGTGACCCTGATTGTCCACGGCGCGCACCGCAAAGATCACGTTATCTTTCGACATCGGGAGCGTGACGCGAGTTATATTTCCGACGGCGTGGACGTGCTCCCAGTCCGGACTGCTGGTGGCACGCCACAGCACTTCATAGCCGCTGACACGACCGCCGGTGGACGGCTCCCATGTAAGCGTGGAATCGTTCTCCAGCTTCGCCGTCAGTAGACGGACCTTGGCCGGTGGAGCGGGGGCGGAAGCCAGCGATGCCAGGGTAGCCGCATTCAAGCGCGCGACGTTGGCTACATAGTCGAAGTTGACGAACTTGGGAAGGTCGCCGAATTCGACTGCATTCTCGGTGCGTACATTTTGGTGCTGGTGGTTGTAGTCTTCGCGAAACTCGGTGAAGCGGACGGCGGCATATCCTTGCTCGTTGAACGAGCTGTGATCGCCACCCCGAAGATAACGGTCGAGGCGGAAAACCAGCACGGGCTTGACTCCCGCGTCATAGGTACGGCCGACCTCAGCGATATAGCGGGCAAGCTGCCGGGATGTCGAATCGCTCTCGCCTCCAAGACTCCGAATCTGGCGCAGCTCAGCTTCGGTGGCCGCGACCGGCACACCTTCCGAAAATACGCGCACCACACTGGTGTCCTGCTGCGGACTGCGGTCGCCGCCCACGATGTCGTTGTTCAGCACGGCTTCAATGTCCCACCCGGCGGACTTGGCCATTTGCGCGAAGTGGCGGCTCCCATTCAAACCTTGCTCCTCGCCTGCAACCGTCAGAAAAACAACGGTTGCGGGAAACTTCAGCTGGCTAAGAACGCGGGCACACTCCAGGCTCACGACCGTGCCGCTGCCATCGTCGTTGGCGCCGGGGGCGAGGTCGGTGATGTTGAGATTGTCGCTGTTGCGCGAATCGTAGTGGCCGGTGACCAGCACAATGCGCTTGGCGTTCTCGGGGTCCGAGCCCTTCATCACCGCATAAACATTGGCGATTTCGGTGGGTTTGGGAATTCGACCTCCGGGTGCTTCGGTGAAACTGTCGACTTTGACTTCCAGGCATCCGCCGCAGTCGTGCGAGTAGCGTTCAAATTCCGCCTTGATCCATTCCCGTGCGGCGCCGATACCATGTCCCGAGGCGATCGAAGCCGGATCCTGTGCGGAAAGTGTCGAACGATTTTGAAAGCTGACCAGCTTCTCAATGTTGGACTGAATCCTTTGCGAGGAAATCTGCCGCGAGGCGGCGGCAATCTGCGGATCCGCCAGGCCCTGAGGCAAATCGTCCTGTCCGACCGCTTTTCTCGTCGTGAACGCAGCCACTGCAACGGCGGCTAGCAAGCCGGCGCGCACCCGGAGACGCGAGTGTTTCAGCTCAGGCTTCGTGCTGCCATAGCGTTGGAGTTTCATCATCGTTCCCGGAATAGCCGCCAGCCAAGACCTCCCGGAGCGGTTAGCCAGCTTTCGCAATCCCGGGACTTGACCTTCGGCTCAAGAGACACTAAATATTATCAGGGAGTCCTAATAGAATGGAGGTCATTGTGGTTCATTGTCCGGAATGCGAAACCGACCTTGACATCGACGAAGACGAGGTCGATGAGGGCGAAATCGTCTCCTGTCCTGAGTGCGGCACGGACTTCGAGATCATCACCGTGAGTCCGATTGAGTTGAAGCCCGTCGACGAGGAGAAGTACGAGGAGGACGACGAAGAGGAAGTCGAAGACGGTGATCTCTCCTAGGTCGCGAGCGCTTCTATCGAGTCCGTTAGAATCCCCCTTCCGCACCGCCACTCGAATGGCGCTTCTTGGGCTGTGCGTCTCTGCGATGTTTGGACCAGGCACGTCATCCCCTGCCTCAGACGCCTTCTCCTCCGCCGCGAAAAAGCGTGAAGCTCCCTACGCCTTGATTTTCGGCACGGTCTGGGGCCCAGACGACCGCCCTGTTTACGGAGTGAAAATCAAGATTCGCCGCGAGGATGAAAAGAAATTCCGCTGGGAGCAGTATTCCAATCACAACGGTGAGTTCGCCCAGCGCGTTCCGGCAGGCAAGCAGGATTACGTGGTCCGGGCTGACACCGAGGGCCTTAAATCCAAGAATGGCCAACCTGTGCAGGCGGAGGAAGTAAAGGTGCACGTGGATGGTGACGAGCGTGTCGACACCGGATTGCATCTAAAGTAGCAAGATGCTACAAGCGGATTGTCGGGTAAGCTGGGGATGGGGAGGAATGAAATGAGAAAGTACCAAGTTGTCATCCTGGTGCTGCTTCTCGCCCTGGCTGCGGCGGCCGCTCCTCCTTATGCGAAAGACAAGGACAAGGGCGCGACCGGCCGCATGCTGACAGGCAAGGTGCTTGACCGGCACGATAATCCTCTCCCGGACGCCGTCGTTTATCTTTCGAACACGCGCACTCGAGCGGTGAAGAGCTACATCATCGGTCCCGACGGCGCTTATCACTTCCCCGAACTTTCCCCGAATATCGATTACGAGGTGTACGCGCAGTACAAAGGCCAAAAAAGCGACACCAAAACGGTGAGTCAATTCGATGACCGAAAGATAGTGAACATAATCTTGCGGATTGATATGAAGTAGGGAGCAGCAGGCGCAGTAACATCTGTGCCTTGAGTGAAACCCACAAGGCGATCCGGGTCAATCTGGGGAAGCGGTAACGAATTCGGCCGTCAATTGTTCCGCAGAGACAGAGAAGGCTGGCAGCGACCGTGGCGCGGTTGTCCATACCGGTTGAGCACACGCATTCGGTGCCAGACGATTTTTGAGCCGCAGAAATCTCTCCTCGAAATGCTTTCGTGACAAGTACGCGGCTCCAATTGCGAATCCGCCCGCCACGGCAAACTTCAGCAATACCAGTTCGAAGTGATCGTTCGAAGGAAGCAAACCGGGCCAGTACCGAAGGCAGATTCTGTCATACATGCGAAAGGCGAGGAGGTGGTCCAGATATAGACCGTAGCTGATGTACCCGAAGAAACGAAGTACGGGGTTGTTGACGTAGTGGCTTCTCGGACCGGTACCGGTGAGAAGAAACAAAAGCAAAACTCCTGCAAAGAAGATGGTAACCACCGTGTATTGCAAGCTTGACCCGAGAAATCGCTCCCGGGTTGTGATACCGAACGGCCATCCCAGAATGCCGAGGAGGGCAGTGGAGATCAACAGGTACGAGCACAAATGGGTGGCCTGTTTTCTGGTTATGGCAGTTCTGAGAACGATCGCCAGCAGGCTTCCCGCGGCCAGTCCGTCGGCCACAAACCAGGTATACCAGGCCAAACCGTCCTTGCCCCATCCCAAGTAGAAACAGACCGCTCGAAGTATTGGCACAAACACTACGATCCCCGCAGAAACAGCCGCCAGGCGTCGGGAGGTGAGCCTGTGAACAACCGCGGGCCAGAAAATATAGAAGTGCTCTTCCACCGCCAGGGACCAAAGGGGGCCGTAGCCGCATGCGACGCCGAAGAGAGTGGTTAGGTTCGCCAGGTAGACGAAACTCAGCCCAACAAACCCAAATGAAGACGAATGGAGCAAGAGAAGGAGAAGCAGCAGGGAATAGTACGCTGGAAGGATTCTTAGCGCCCTGCGGATGTAGAAATTACGGTAGAAGTGCGGGCTGGGTTTTGAGTCCACCAGAATTCCCGTGATCAGAAACCCGGAGAGCACAAAAAAAAGATTCACCCCGAGCCAGCCGGGCTGGGTAGCGACCAGAAAAACCCGCGCCAGCGCGCCGAAGTGGAGGCCGGCATACTGCCACGAGAACGCGTGCAGCAACAGCACCGCGACAACTGCGATGCCTCGAATCGCATCCAACTCCGGCATGACCGGGCGGATAAGATTCTGGTTGACGAGCTTAGCCGACCCTTCTCTGCGCGCAAACTGCTGTCGCATGGAAAAGCAATCATCGAAAACGATTTGGAATTTGCGCGATTATAGAACCTGGCCCGTTCGCAAGTTGCGCAAATATGCTGAGAGAGTCATTTTGGTAAACGACCGAGCCAGACTTTGCCAGGCCAGAATTTGCCAAAACTAAAGAGGCATATGATCTGGGCTTATCGTTGAGGGTTAATGTGGCGAGTCCGAACGGGACAACGATTTTGAAGAGACTGCGAGCAGTATTCAGGGTTCCGGTGCTGAACTCCTGGAAAATTCGTTTCAGCGTTCTCGGCGCGGTTCTCCTGACTGCACTCCTGGGTCTGCATCTGGTTAGCTGCAACGGTAGTTCACCAGCCACACAGACTCCCCCGCCGCCACCACCGCCGCCCGGCACTGCGGGAACCAACGTTACGACGTATCACAACGACAATGCCCGCAGTGGGCAGAATCTGAGCGAAACAATTCTTACTCCCACGAACGTCAGCTCTTCCAGTTTCGGCAAGCTCTTTGTCATCAGCGTGGACGGGAAAGTGGATGCCCAGCCGCTTTATCTCACCCAGGTAAACATCCCTAATCAAGGAACGCATAATGTTTTGTATGTCGAGACCGAGCACGGCAGCGTCTATGGCTTCGATGCGGACACCGGAAAGCCTCTGTGGCAAGTCTCGATGCTCGCCGCCGGCGAAACCACGAGCGACGACCACGGATGCGGGCAGATAACCCCAGAGATCGGTGTTACGGCGACCCCGGTCATCGATCCCAAAGCGGGCCCGCACGGCACGATTTATGTGGTCGCGATGTCGAAGGATGGATCCGGAAACTACCACCAGCGACTGCACGCCCTGGACGTGACTACAGGTGCGGAGGAGTTTGGCGGCCCTCAGAACATTCAAGCTTCTTTCCCGGGGACCGGCGACAACAGTTCGGGAGGAAATGTGATCTTTGCCCCCGGCCAGTATGCAGAACGGGCTGGCCTCCTCCTGCTGAACGGCGTGGTGTATACGGGATGGACTTCCCACTGCGACATTCGCCCATATACCGGCTGGATTGTGGGGTTTGACCAATCAACGCTGACGCAGGTCAGCGTGCTGAACGTTACTCCGAATGGCAGCGAAGGCTCTGTCTGGATGAGCGGCGCGGGGCTTGCCGCCGACACTTCGGGGAACATCTTCCTGCTGGATGCGAACGGCACTTTTGACACTGCACTCGATGCAAATGGGTTTCCAAACCGGGGCGATTTCGGAAATGCCTTCCTCAAAATCTCGACGGCCAATCATGGGTTAGCCATCGCTGACTATTTTGAGATGTTCAATCAAGGCGCGGAAAATGGGTCTGATGAGGACTTGGGCTCGGGAGGAGCGCTGGTACTACCCGATCTCACGGACGGCTCGGGACAGACACGCCACCTCGCGGTCGGTGCGGGCAAGGACTCGAATATCTATGTAGTCGACCGCGACGCGATGGGAAAGTTTAATCCGAGCAAGAACAACATCTACCAGCAGATCCAGGGTGCGCTGTCAGGTTCGGTATTCTCTATGCCTGCCTACTTCAACAATACGGTTTATTACGGCGCAGTGGGCGATAACATGAAGGCGTTTGCCATCAGCAACGCGCAGCTTGCGAGTGCTCCAGGATCGCAAACTGGAAATGCCTTCGCTTATCCCGGAGCAACCCCGAGTATCTCTGCCAATGGGACAAGCAACGCGATCCTATGGGCCGCAGAAAATGGCGGCACTGCGGTTCTGCATGCTTACGATGCGACCAATCTTTCGCATGAGCTATACAACAGCAATCAGGCTGCAGGCGGAAGGGACCAGTTCGGAACGGGGAATAAGTTCATCACCCCGATGATCACGAATGGCAAAGTGTACGTGGGAACCACCAACGGGGTCGGAGTGTTCGGGTTGCTGCAGTAGGCGGACCATCCGGGAAGAAGAAGGCCGCCATTGCTGGCGGCCGTGAATTCATTCGCGGGCGAGGGCGCCCGCGCCACACCGAATGTTAGTTATTCTCGCTTCCCGCTCGCTTCCACGACATCAGTTCGCCGATTGTGGAACCACCAGTGCTCGAGACAGGATGCTTATAGGCCTCCACTTCGGTGCGCGAGGCTTCCTCGCCCACAGCCTTGATGCTGAGCCCGACTTTCTTTTCTTCCTGGCTCATTTTGATGATCTTGAAGTCGTGTTCCTGGCCCGGTTCGAGGGTCAAGGGCTGCCCGTTGGCGTCCACCGCTTCGGAGTTATGGCACAGACCTTCGATGCCCTCAGCGATTTCCACGAATGCCCCGAAACTCGCTACGCGCAGGACTTTTCCGTGAAGTACGTCCCCGACTTTGTGCTGTCCGAAGAAGCTCTCCCACACATCGGGCTGAAGCTGCTTCACGCCCAACGACAGCCGTCGCTTGTCCGGTTCGATCGCCAACACCACAGCCTTCAAGCGATCACCCTTCTTCAGAATCTCCGAAGGATGCTTGACCCGCTTTGTCCAGCTGAGGTTGCTGACGTGGACCAGACCGTCGATGCCGTCTTCGATTTCGATAAACGCGCCAAAGTCGGTGAGGTTTCGCACCCGGCCTTCCACCGTCGCTCCAACCGGGTATTTCTCGTGTAAAGCGTCCCACGGGTTGGCTGCGAGTTGCCGCATGCCCAGCGAAATCCGCCGCTCCTGCGGGTGCACATTCAGCACCACGCAGTCCACGTGGTCGCCGACATTCACCAGCTTGGAAGGATGTTTCATGCGTTTGGACCAGGTCATCTCGCTCACGTGCACCAGTCCCTCGATGCCCTGCTCCAGCTCGACGAACGCACCATAATCGGTGACGCTGATCACGCGCCCGCCAACGTGCGCGCCCACCGGATAGCGATGCTCGGCATCCAGCCATGGGTCGGGCGTCAGCTGCTTGAAGCCCAACGATACGCGCTGCTTATCTTTGTCAAACTTCAGCACCTTGACCTGGATCTGATCGCCCACATTGACCAGGTCGCGGGGATGAGTGAGACGTCCCCAGGACATATCCGTAATGTGCAGGAGGCCATCAATGCCGCCGAGATCGACAAAGGCACCGTAATCGGTCAGGTTCTTGACTACGCCAGTCAGAATCGAGCCTTCCTCCAGATGCTCAAGGGTCTTGGATCGCTTTTCAGTCTGCTCGCCTTCGAGCACCTGCTTGCGCGAGACCACAATGTTGCCGCGTTTCTTGTTCAGCTTGATGATGGCGACTTCGAGCGCTTGTCCTTTCACCGCATCCAGGTTGCGGGCTGGACGCAGATCGGCCTGGGAGCCGGGCAGGAACGCATTCGCGCCCATAATGTCCACGGTGAGACCGCCCTTGATGCGCTCCACCACGGTTGCGCGAATCGGCTTCTTCTCGTTGTAAGCTTTCTCGATCTCATCCCAGGCGCGCAGCTTCTGCGCCTTCTGGTGGGAGAGATTGATGTACCCTTCTTCGGCTTCGCCCTTATCCCGCATAACATCGATTTCGTCACCGGGCTGGAACCTGGGCTTGCCCTCAAAATCCAGCACCTCAGACAAGGGCAGCATGCCCTCGGACTTGGCGCCGATATCCACCACAACGTGCGTGGCGGTGAGCTTCAGCACGGTGCCTTTGAGGACTTTGTCCTCGCGGACCGCTTCCTCGCTTTCGGTGGTGAAGTTCTCCAGCGCCGAGGCGAAGTCCTCGACGGCGGCGCTGCCCGGCTTTTCGTCAGGTTGCGGCGCCGGTTGAGGCGTCTCAGGAACAGAAGCCTGCAGGTTTGAGATCTCCGGGGAGCTCTCGAGGTTCTCGGTTAAAGTTGAAGTCGCTGAATCCTGGTTGTGGGGAGTGTTGTCGTCGAGCAAGGTTTATCGCCTCTCTGGTGTACTCGCGCGTGCGCGAAGGATGCGGGAACTGCTTTAGCGGACTGCTGGTGTGAGTCTTAGGTTGTGTGGAGCCCGCCCTGGCGGACGGACCTGAACAATCCCAGCGGTCGGACGTAGCGAACCCGCGTCCAAAAGGGAACCCTTCGACTATAGCAACCGCTTGCAAACAGTGTCAAACCCCAAACGCAGAATAATTGAAGTTGATTAAAGGCATGTTAAAAGCGAGGTTTCCGCGATCTGAATTTGAGACGGATTTTCAGGCACGTGTCCCCTCGCCGCAAGCTGCCCATGAAGTGCAACCTCTTTCGTTACTGACACCTCGGGGCGACAAGCACTTATACAGCGATTGCGCGTTCGACTTCCACAGCATCAAACCACCCGTGTCATTTTCTAAAGAACCCGAGTTTCGAAACCCGCAGCTATCTGGTACTCTGCCCTGCGATGGATTATCTCTGGACCCCCTGGCGTTACGCCTATGTCACCGCAGGCTCGAAGACCACCGGCTGTATCTTTTGCGATCTTCCCAAGGCAGGGGACGATGTTAAAGCCCGCATCGTCTATCGCGGCCAATCCTGCTACATCGTGCTCAATACCTATCCCTATACTCCCGGCCACGTCATGGTGGTGCCATTCGCGCATCTCGATGAATTGCAGAAACTGCCCGCCGCCGCGGCGCACGAAATGATGAATTTGTCCCAGAAAATGGAAGGCGTGCTCCGCAAGCTCTATTCTCCCGACGGGGTGAACCTCGGCATGAACATCGGCAAGGCCGCCGGAGCCGGCGTCGCGGGGCACATCCACATGCATGTCCTGCCACGCTGGGTTGCGGACTCCAATTTTGTTTCCGTGATTGGAGAAACGCGAATCTTGCCGGAAAGCCTGGAAATTACCTATGAGAGGATCAGAGCCGCACTGGAATCGCCGGTGTCATCCTGAGCGAGAGTTGAAGGGCAGAAACCTCGCTCAGGATGAACCCCGGAAACGCAAAAAGCGCACAATCGCAACACCAGAATGCAGGGCCGCGATGCTCCCTATGCGCCCATGCGCATCTCCATGAAACTCCTGGAACGAGAGGAAGATACCGGTTCCCCCCTTCCTGTTATGAGAACGTCGCTTGCTGAAGAACTCCCCCGAATCCTCCAGCGCATGATCGGCAGTACCAAGGGAAAGCCTAAGCCGAGACCGATCCGTGGTTGTCATAAGAATGTCAAGAGTTTGTAAGTTTTTGCAAAGATAAACTGGCCGGGGAAGTTTCTGTGGTCAGTTGCCAAGTAACGCGTCGAGGTCGTCTTCGCCGATCACGTTGATTCCTAGTTCCTTGGCTTTGTCGAGTTTCGAACCTGCGTCACTCCCGGCGACCACATAGTCCGTTTTCTTGCTGACCGAGCCTGACACGCGCCCGCCCGCATCTTCGATCATCTTCTTGACCTGGTCACGCGGACGAGTAAGCGTACCAGTCAAGACAAAGGTCTTCCCCGCGAGCTTCGTGCCGCGTTCCTTCTTCGTTCCGGCAAAGGTTAAACTTGCCTTGCGCAGCCGCTCCACGAGTTCACGATTTCTAGGTTCCTGAAAGAATTCCGCGATACTCTGCGCAATTCGCGGCCCGACCTCATTCACTTGCTGAAGCTCTTCCTCGCTGGCGTTCATGAGCGCATCCATCGACCCGAGATGTTCAGCCACAAATTGCGCGGTGCGTTCGCCCACGAAGCGAATCCCTAGCCCGTAGATCACGCGTTCAACGGGCAGCTTCTTGGAAGCCTCGATCTCACGGAGCACATTCTCCGCCGACTTTTCTCCCATTCGATCGAGCGATAGCAGATCGTCTTTGGTCAGCTTGTAAATGTCCGCAACATTCTTTACCAGTCCGCGATCCGTGAGCTGATTGACCAACGCTTCCCCCATGCCATCGATGTTCATCACGCCCCGCGAGGTAAAGTGCAAAATGGTTTCGCGCAGCTTGGCCGGACAATTCGCGTTGACGCAAAAATAGTCCACTTCCCCTTCGGTGCGCACAACTTTCGTGCCGCACACAGGACACTTCTCCGGCACCTGGATTAACTTCTGGCCGCGCGGGTGATCTTTATCGTCCACAACGCGAGTCACCTTGGGGATGACATCGCCCCCGCGCTCGACCTCAACCCAATCGCCAACCTTCACGCCCAGCCGCTCGATCTCATCCGGGTTATGCAGGGTCGCGCGGCTGACGGTGGTGCCACCAATCGGCACAGGCTTCAACATCGCCACAGGAGTTAATTTCCCGGTCCGGCCGACTTGCCACAGAACGCCCTCGATCTGAGTGATGCCGGCGCGAGCCGCGTATTTGTAAGCGATCGCCCAGCGCGGAGCCTTCCCGGTATAGCCAAGTTCCTCCTGCAGTGCAGTTCGATCCACCTTGACGACAATGCCATCAATTTCATAGGGAAGTTTTTCCCGCTTCGTTTCCTCCTGCTCGATAAATGCCCAGACCTCTTCAAAGCTCTTGGCCAGCTTCCGGCTGGAATTAACCTTGAACCCAGCTGCATCAAGAGCATTCAAGCTTTCCCAATGCCGGCTGAAAAACGTCCGACCATCCTGCAGCAGCATGTAAGCAAAATAATCGAGCCGCCGCTGGGCAACTATGCTGGGCTCAAGTTGCCGGACCGTCCCAGCCGTGGCATTGCGCGGATTGGCAAACAACGAGAGTCCCTTCTCTTCGCGCTCCTGGTTCATTCTTCTGAACGCCGCCAGAGGCATGAGCATCTCCCCGCGCACCTCGAAATCTGCGGGGATTCCTGCCGCCTTGAGTTTTTCTTTCGGAATCGAAAGTGGAATCGAGCGCACCGTGCGCACATTGAGGGTGACATCTTCTCCGACCGTTCCATCGCCGCGCGTAATCCCACGCACCAGCCGTCCGTTTTCATAGAGCAGCGCCAGCGACATACCGTCCAGTTTCAACTCACAAACGTAGTCAACATCGCTGCGCCCGCTGAGTTCGTGAACCCGCCGCTCCCAGCTGCGCAGGTCGTCGACGTTGTAAGTATTGTCCAGCGAGAGCATGGGCGACGAATGCGCCGCCTTCACCACGCCCTCGCGAGGCTTCCCCCCAACCCGTTGCGTAGGAGAATCAGGCGTAACCAGCGTGGGATGCTCGGCCTCAAACTTCTTCAACTGGATCATCAGTTGATCGAACTCGGCATCGCTGATCTCCGGATCGTCGAGCGCGAAGTAGCGATATTCGTGATGCCGGATCTTGTCGCGCAGCGCTTCGATCTTCTTCTCGATATCTTTGTCTTTCGCAGCCATCGAAAAAGATTATAGGCGAGGGACGAATCGTGTGGCGCGGGCGCCCTCGCCCGCGAAATGTCGGCACGCGAGAAATGAAGCGCACAGCTGCATTGTTCTAAACTCCTCCCATGCCCGTCCTGCAAACCCAACGCCTCTCGTTTCGCGAATTTGAATTCGAAGATGTGGACGCACTCGCCACCATCCTCTCCGACGCGGAAACCATGCGCTATTACCCGATGCCATTCGACCGTACCGCTGTCGCCGATTGGATCCAGCGCAACCGCACTCGCTACGCTAACGACGGCTTCGGACTCTGGGCCATGATTCTGAAGTCCACCTGTGAACTGATTGGCGATTGCGGCTTAGTGCGGCAGAGCGTCGATGCGATAGATGAAATCGAAATCGGCTACCACGTACGCCGCGACCTGTGGGGCCAGGGATATGCCTCGGAAGCCGCCCGCGCCTGCCGCGACTACGGATTCGCGAATCTCAAGGTCGACCGCCTCATCTCCCTGATCCGTCCCGAGAATCTCGCTTCCCGCCGCGTGGCCGAAAAAAATGGCATGACCATCTGGAAAGAGGTGACGCGCGCGAATTTGCTACATTACGTCTACGCGATCAAACGCGACCAGGTTTAGCTCGCGATTTTTTCGGAGGCCCTGTGCCCAAAACTGCCGCAGCCGATTTCTCTCTACCCCAAGCCCTCCTGACGTCCTTCGATACCAACGACCGCATCAATCGATACATGATCGAAAACCTGCCCGCCGAGGCTTGGCGCGCCGATTCCCCCGGCGGCAAGGGACGCACCATCGCCGCCATCGTGGCCCACCTGCACAACGTTCGCGTCATGTGGCTGAAGGCTGCGGCCAAGGGAAGCAAAATTCCCGACCAACTCGATCGCGCCACTGTGACGCCAGCCCAGGCAACCAAAGCGTTGGAGCAGAGCCGCGCAGCGCTCAGTGCAGTATTAAAGTCGGCGCTGGAGAGCGATGGCCGGGTAAAAGGATTCCGCCCGGACGCCGCCGGATTCTTGGGCTACCTGATTGCCCACGATGCCCATCATCGAGGCCAGATCTGTATGCTCGCCCGCCAGGTGGGCCACCCTTTGCCACGAAAGGCGATGTTCGGCATGTGGGAGTGGGGCACCCGAGGAAAACTGTAGGCGCGGGCGTCCTCGACCGTGCAGGAATTGATAGGATGCCCGGGGAGGGCGAAGACACCCGCCGCGTGACTCCATGCGCAAAGCCATGCTGCTCTACAATCCGCTCTCCGGCCGCCGCCGCGAACGTCGCCGGGCGGACGTCGAAGCAGCGCTCTCAGTCCTGCGCAGCGCCGGAGTCGAAGCCGAGGCCGCACCCACCCGCGCCGCATCCGACGCAACCGAGCAAACCAGGCAAGCCATCGCCGCTGGCTGCGACACCGTATTCGCCTGCGGCGGCGACGGCACCGTCCACGACGTATTGCAGGGGCTGGTAGGCACCAACACCGCGCTGGGCATCATTCCGTTGGGCACCGCCAATTCGCTGGCCCACGATCTGCAGCTGCCACTTTCTCCCTCGGACGCCGCCCGAGCCGCTCTAACCGCCAAGCCCCGCCGCATCGCCGTAGGCCGAATCAACTATCAGGATTTCACCGGCAACCGCGCCACCCGCTATTTCACCGTCACCGTCGGCATCGGGATGGATGCGCACCTGTTCTACCAACTGGGCCCGTTGGCGAAAAGACGTTTCGGCATGGCCGCCTATTGCGCCAAAGCAATCCGCCTGTGGTTGACCCACAAGATGGAAAATTTCGCGGTGGAGGTCGGCGGAGAGGCTGCCGAGAAAAGCCAAACCCGGCAAGCCGAAGTCTCGCAGTTGCTCGCCGTCCGCATCCGCAATTTTGGCGGCGTCCTCCGCAAGCTAGCCCCTGGCGCGTCGCTCGACCGCGACGACCTCCGACTCGTGCTCTTCCATACCCACAGCCGCATAGCCTATCTCCGCTACGTCCTGCGTGGACTCTTCGGAACCAACTGGAAAGTCCCCGGAATCGAACTCATCTACAGCACCAGCGCAACCTGCCGCGATACTGCATCGTCCACCGGCTCAGGTACGAAGCCCCGCATCTTCGTCGAAGCCGACGGAGAACTATTAGGAACGCTGCCTGCGGAAATTTCAGTCGTGCGCGATGCCGTGACTGTGATGGCGCCAGCTTGCTGAGAAATCGAAGCGTGGACTGTTTACCGATAAGGTAATGTACATCGACCGCATGTTTACCCATCGCTAACGGGTAAGACCCCAAAATTTGCGTTTCTTGCTAGATCTATGAAAACAAAGGGTGAGTTTTGGAGATACCCACGTAAAATATCCCTTCTAAAGGACTTACGGAAGGGATATCCCGGCGTTTTTATGCTGTCTAAGTCTATGAAAACAGGCGACGAGTTTGGGATACCCTCTAAAATATCCCTTCTAAAGGACTTAGCGGAGGATATTTTCGAGGCATTGGGATACTCACGCGTGGGAAACGCGTCTGCCGAGGAAGCCGAATTGTCAAAGAGCTGAAAGACTCACCGCTGTTATCAAACAGCTAATGTCGTTGTAGGTTATGTTATCCCTTTGGGGGCGCCCGCGTCAAGGGAAAAAGCGGTCTCCCGGATCGAGAGACCGCCCGCTTAATTCAATTGAGCCCGATGCAGATGTAGTTCATGAAATGGTTGACGGTACCGATGACCGAAAGCGTCGATGGAGTTCCGAGGGTCACCTGAGTACTGCAAGGACTAGCGGATGTCGTGTCAGTGCACGTACAGATCGGCTTGCTCGTCAGTGGTTTGAGCGTCGAACCTACAGGCAAAACCTTGCATCTTGACATCCGTTTCTTGCCAGAGGACACTTGCATTACCTTTGGCTCATCCGACGGCGGTAGCGGAACGGCTCTAAGGGTTAGGAGTAGAACTTGAAGACACATAAAAAGTTCGCTATTTCGAACTTCCTATTGTGCCTCCCTGCCTTCGCCTTGCTGGTAACTCCGCAAAGGATGGCTGCCAATCAATTCCGACGTGCCGCCTACTATAACGTTGGAGCGCGGGATCTTCCGTATCAAGCAGTCGCGGCTCAGCTTACCAACAGCGGTAACCTCGACTTAGCGGTAGCTGACTATTTGAACGGTCAAGTCAGCATCTTGCTGGGAAATGGGAACGGCACGTTCCAGAAGCCCCTGAGGTTTTCCGTCCCGAACCCGGTCGCGCTTGCGGCCGGGGACTTTAACGGTGACCACATATTAGACCTCGCAATTGTCGAGTACGGGGGCACTGGAAACAGCACCCTGACGATCTTTCTGGGCGACGGCAGTGGCAAGTTTCACAAGTCGGCGAGCTACGTCTCGGGCATTGAGACTACATCGGTCGCCGTCGCTGACTTTAATGGCGACGGGCATCTCGATCTCGCAGTGGCGAACAACGCCGGAAACGTCAAGGTGTTCTTCGGCACGGGTAAAGGCACGCTGGAGAAGCCAGCGACATACAAGTTGGCGGGCACGAAGCCATACGGCATCGCGGCCGGTGACCTAAACGGCGACGTATACCCTGATCTTGCGGTTGCGCAAGCCATTGGAGGTTCTGTTGCGGTGCTGATCAACGACGGAACTGGAAAGTTCCGGAAGCCCGTCACCTATTCGGCGGGTGGAGGTGGGGCCGCTGACGTGAAGATCGCCGACCTGCGCAACAACGGCAAGCAGGATCTGGTCATTGCCAATGCTTCGCAAGGTATGGTGGTTTTGCTAAACAACGGTAATGGCACTTTCGGCAAACCAACCATCTACCCGCCCACGTGCCCGAACTGTGTCGCACCCATGGCGTGCGTAGTCGCCGACTTCAATCTGGACAACAAGTTGGACGTGGCCTGCGCCACCAATATCGACGACTCTTATCTCTTCTATGGCCAGGGCAACGGCAAATTCGGCCCCTCCATTCCCATCCACGACACCATCAATTTCCAGGGCGGCTTCTCCATCGCCGCCGGCGACTTCAATAACGACCACGCCCCCGATCTAGCCATCCCCATCCAAAACAAAGGCAAAGTCGCCATCCTGCTGAACGCGAGATGAATCCGGCAGCGGCGTTTCCGGATTGGGAGTCTCGCCACCCACCCTTCCCGCAAAGAACGCGGGAAAGGATCGGGCACCCTCATCATTGCCAGATCGGAGAACGGCTGGGCCAGCCCCCGGCGGCGTAGTATTCGAGATCACCCCGTGAGTCACATCGCCGGCTAACTAGCCCTTTACTTCTCGCTGTCCTCAAGATATTCTACACACGCAGGCATTAGCTCTTCGACAATCATGGATCGTGAACCCGCGTTGCCCGAGTTCCGTTTCGGCACACGAGATGAGCTAAGTCCTTATTCCGGAATATTTTGCGTGTAAGTCCTTATTCCTCAAAGATTTTGAGGGTAGTGTGGCTGTAACCCCATGATTCCAAAGGATCGAGGGGGAGGGGGTACTCCCTCCGCGAGCTTGCGAATCGCAAAAAGAGATAACCCCAAAGTCGCCCATCCGGCGTCCAATGACGGAGTAATGTATTCTCTCTAACTCGGACCACGAACAGGGCCGCAGCTAACTTTGGAACCCATTACTCACTTCCTGACCGGCGCCTGCATGGGACGAGCCGGACTGAATCGCAAGACGGCTCTGGCCACGGCAACCGTGACGCTGGCCGCTGAAGCGCCTGATCTCGACGTGCTCGGCGAGTTTAAGGGACGGGTTTTTGGCTTCGCGCATCATCGTGGATTTACCCATTCTTTCGTCGGCATCGCGATCGTGTCGGCAGCGGTCGTCGGCTTCGTTTATCTCATTTGGCACCTGCGGGGACGAAAGCTCAAAGATCCGGATTTGCCGCCACGCTGGGGGCTGTTGTTCGGGTTCGCTTATCTCGCGGGGCTGAGCCACATCCTGCTCGATTACACGAATGACTACGGCGTCCGCCCCTTCTGGCCATTTTCCGAGAAGTGGTATTCGTGGGACATCGTCTTCATCGTCGAGCCCATCATTCTGATTCTGCTGGTTGGTGGATTGGCGCTGCCCGTGTTCTTCTCTTTCATCGATCGTGAGATCGGCGTCAAGCGCAAGCATCCCGCAGGACGCTGGGGCGCGACCTTGGCATTGCTCGGTGTGATTGCGCTGTGGGGAGTGCGTGATTATGAGCACCGGCGCGCGGTGAACGCGCTCGAAGCCCGCACCTACGAGAGCGCCGATCCCATCCGCGCCTCGGCCTTCCCTTTGTGGTGGACACCGTTTCGCTGGGTCGGCGTGGTGGAAACTCGGAACTTCTTCGGCTTGGCGATGGTTAATTCGTTGGCTCCCGAGGTCGATCCCGATGGAACATTGCAGATTCTCTACAAGCCTGAGGAAACTCCGGTGACGCTGGCGGCCAAGCGTTCGTACCTCGGACGCGTCTACCTCGACTGGGCCCAGTACCCGATTACCGAAACCGAACCGCTCGAATCCGGAGAGCAGGGCTACGTGGTTCGCTTCGAGGATCTGCGCTTTGAGCGGCCCGGAAGCCCAAGCCGAAGCGTCCTCGCGGCCCACGTCGTACTGGATCACAACTTGAACGTGGTTGAAGAGAACTTCGGCTTGACGAGGGGTAAAACGCCGCCGGGAGGCAAAGGGCAAAGCGGCGCGCCCATAGATTAGGCGTGGATGTGACTTCGTGACAATTCTTTGACTTGACGCCGCCGCCTGCACAGGCCACAATCTTCTTTGAGGTTATCGAGTTCCGAATCATCGAGGTGATCCATCATGCTGGCCTATTTGTTCGTGGTGCTCGCGGTCGCGGTGCGGTTCATGCCCCATCCCTGGATGTTTACTCCGGTGGTCGGGTCGCTGTTGTTCTTCGGAGCCCGCGGACCACGCCGCCAGCTGTGGATCCCGTTCGTGCTGCTGGCTGCTTCGGACGTGGCGCTCACGAAGTTAGTCTATTCGTATCCCTTCTCGTGGGACCATTACGTGACCTTCGCATGGTATGCCGCCATTCTCTGGCTGGGCACCAGGCTCGGCGCTAAGACTAAATGGCTGCCGGTCATCGGCGCTGCGCTCGCCAGTTCGGTTTCGTTTTATCTGATTACCAACTTCGTCGCTTGGGCTTGGCTCGACATGTACCCGAAGAACCTGAGCGGTGTAATGGAGAGTTATGTCGCCGCGCTGCCGTTTTTCCGGTCTGCGGTCGCGGGCGATCTGATTTTCACCCTCGCGATGTTTGCCACGCCGATGGCTTTGCGTGCGCTCTCCGGGGCATTTGGCGGTCAGAGCGATCATCCTGCGGCAGCGTAAATTTTAAATCGCAGAGATCGCGGGGAACATCCGGAGAGCACGGGGAGAGAATCTGATTCTTGGCGGATCCTACGAGCCCTTCGCGAGTAAGACTTTTTTCTTCTTTTGTCGCATCACCAGCCAAACCACCAATCCGACAAGAATGGCTTCCAGGATCAAGTAGTAGTGTTGCCGAAACATGTTCCCGAACAAGTGCACGACATCTGGGCCGAACTTGATGGTCAGCAGGCCCAGTATAAGGAAACGCACGAAGCGGCCAGAGAAGATTGCCAGCAGGAAGCGGAGAAATCCCATTTCCGAGACTGCCGCAGCCAGGACGAACAGTTTGAAGGGCGTGGGCGGCGGCAGCATCGCGGGCAACATAAGGCTCCAGAACGGATGCCTGTCGAACGCCCCATGAATCTTTTCGAAGCGCTCCGGAGGAATGCGCTTGCGGAGGAGTTCCTCTCCCCCGGCGTAGCCGATCCCGTAGATTACGATGCTGCCCAGCGCCGATCCGGCCGACGCCATGAGAGCGTAGAGCAGGAATCGGCTGCGATCCTGGTAGACGTAGCCGGCCACGACCGCGTCGATGGGGAGACCGATGAAGGCGCCGTCGATCGCGGCCACCACCAGCACGCCCCACGCGCCCAAGGGCTTCAGCAGTGCCCATAGGAACGCGGTGTAGCGGGAGAGAATATGCTTGATCGTTTTCAAGACGGTACGACAGAAGTGTACGCGAAAGTGAAGCGCACCATTGGTAGAGACTAGCTAGCCACGTCTCTACGGTTTAATCGTGCTTTGTGTTTCCACTTAGCAACTGCAGAGCGTGGGGCAGCAGATCAATGACGGCTTCGAGCGAATCGACCGCGCCAGCGGGACTGCCGGGCAGATTGAGAATCAGCGACTTTGCTCGCACTCCGCAGACGCCGCGGCTGAGAGCAGTAAACGGCGTCTTCTTCGCGCCTTCAAAACGCATGCGTTCGGCGACTCCTTCGAGCAGGCGTTCGCACACAGCGCGCGTGGCTTCGGGAGTAACGTCGCGCTCGGCGATTCCGGTGCCTCCGGTGGTCACAACGAGCTGCGCTTCCTGGACCCAATAGGCAAGTGCGGTTTGGATCGCTGCCTGGTCATCAGGAACGACCTCCGTCCCCATGAGCGAAAAATTTCTTCTTCGGAGGAGTTCTCCGACCGCTGGGCCGGAGATATCGGCGCGGTCGCCGCGCGCACAAGAATCGCTGACCGTGATGACGGCTGCGGTCAGGGCTTCAGGAGTCGAGGAGGACACTTGATCTTTGGCTTGCATCAGTTCCAATGATACTGGCCAATGCCTGATCCCAAAAGCTCTTAGAACATTTCTCTGAACACCCTCAAATAAGCCTGGCCCTCCCCAACGAACGGCCTGCGGCGTCGAAGATCTCTCAAAGAAAAGCCGCCCGAAAACGGAGCGGCAATTCCATCGAAGCTTATAAGGATAGGTAGGCTACTGAAGCGTTACGAGCACCTGAATTACGCCTTTGCCCTCGCTCAATGGCTCCAGCGCCTTCCCGACCACCGCGCCCAGCATACGATTGCGATCTGTACCTTTCATCGCATGACCCGGCGTTGACGATGTGACGAGCAAGTCGCCCCGCTCAATCGGCCCATTCTCAACCGAAACTTTACACGGAACAATTCCCACGATCGCCAACGGCACTTCTCCCTGGAACGCCGCTTCGTCCATCTTGTGGGTCGTCGCAAGTACGCCTGGTTTCGTGGAATAGATTCCAGCAACCAACGTCGAGTACGGTTGTGCCGCAAGCGTCAATTGGCGGTCGGTTGATGAATCGACCATCATCAGGTCACCGGGTTCATAGTGGCTCGTCGATCCTGCGATGGCCACGGACTCGGCGAAGTCAGCACCGCCGGTTTGTGTGCCGCCGTCGAAGAATCCTTTGCCAGTGCCATCTACGCGAAACACATTCACAGCATTGGTGTCTGGCCCGACTTGGCCAATGATGACGTTCCCAGCGGGATCATGGCTCCTAAGCAGGGCGACGACAGCACTCGGGCTCGAAGTTGAGCCGTAAATCCCTGATGCGAATCCGGTCGTGGCGAGATTTGCACCATTGACGCCCGGTCCGCCGGCGTTCGATGTGCCCAGCACTCCACCCCCGCTCCCGCCAGTCGCGGTATTGTTTCCAAATACCCCATACCCGCTGGGAGTTGCGGTGACTCCGTAAATACCATTCGACGATCCGGTTGTCGCCAAGGCAACCCCCAGCAGGGCTGTCGCAGAGGTGGAAGTGGTCTGAAACAACCCCGCAGGCGGGGTTCCGGTTTTCGCGGTGTTGTAACCGATCACCGCAGGTTGAGTCGTGCTCGCGGTTTGGACGTGCAACCTGGCGAAGCCCTTCTTGGTGCCAATAGCGACATTACCGCCCCCTTGAACAATCAGGGAATTGCCTAGCTTTGTCGTACCCACCCAGACAGGAACGGTTCCTACGGTGCCGCTTCCCGTCACCTGAGCGGGAGCTTGAACCACGCTGAAAACTGCAGCCACGACAAATGAGGCATAGAGCCTTGTTCTTTTCATCATCGTTTTTCTCCTTACAGAAATTGACATGTATAGACGGGTTACACATCATCCAGACTCTGTAGGTTCCTTGAGAGCTGGTGCGGCAAACTGGCTTAGATTCCTGGGGAGGGAAGTCAGCGCGCCGCGGAAACCTTACGCCGCAAGGCTGCACTTGTCAATGTGCAACAAATTGCATGGGCCACCGTTATTTGAGGCTGAACCGATCAGGAGTCGAGGAGGACATCTTCTTCCTCCTCTTCGGCTTTTCCGCCGCCGTCCCGCTGCGCCTCGTCGAGCTGGCGCAGGCCTTCCATCAGCAAGCCTTGGGTGTTCAAGTTAGTAGTCTGCTGAGTACTCTTGCCTTCGAAATTCACTTCAAAGTTTCCGTCCGTCCAGCGCAACACCTTGAATACGGCCGGATCACCAATCAGCAAACCATAAGTGGCGTGGGATACCTGGCCTTCTTTGAAGTACAGTTCGCATTTGTCGTCTTTGTTCGTGAGTGTGAGGGAACAGCTCTTGCGGCCCATCTCCAGGGATTGCACCAGATCGATCACATTCATCTGCAACAGGCTGCCGCGCAGGACTCCGTCGGAGGGAACGGTTTTGGCCATCTTTTCGAGCGCGATCTTATCGATCACTCGCTTGATGCGCTGGGTGGCTTCTCTCAGGAAAAATGGTTTCTCGACGAAATCGTCGATGGGGAGATCGGGGGTGCTGAGCTTTTCGCTGATGTCGGCTTTGGTCGCCACGAGGATCACGGCGGCTCCCGCGGTTCGTGGACGGCTCCTTAGCTTTTCAACCAACTGGCGGCCATCCATGCCCGGCATGCGATAGTCGCAGATCAGCAGGTCGGGAGGATCGTCGACGGCCTTCAGGAGCGCGTCGGCCGCGTCGGTGGCGGTCGTGACCATGGCGAGCGGAATCAGGGCTCCGCGCAACAACCCCAGCACCATCGGATTGTCATCCACCAGCAGGAGTTTTACGTTGTTCGACATGGAACACGTTACGTCTTTTTGCGGGCGCCTCGGTAGTCGCCGCTTTTCTTTTGGGCGCGGCGATACTCGCCGCTTTTGCCGCCGGATTTCCGTTCGAGCACGATTTCGCGAATCTCGATGCCCTTGTCGAGAGCCTTCAGCATATCGTACACGGTCAGGGCGGCGACGCTGGCGGCCATCAGAGCTTCCATCTCCACGCCGGTCGTGGCGGTGGTTGAGACTTTTGAGGCAATCGCGACGCCATTCTCGCACAGCCGCATTTGCACATCAACGTGGGACAGCGGCAAAGGATGGCACATGGGAATCAGATCGGCAGTTCGCTTCGCGGCCATGATTCCAGCAAGGCGGGCTACCTCCAGCGGATCGCCTTTGGGATTCTTGGGCAAGGCTTTGAGGATCTTGGGCTTCAGGACTACAAAGGCGCTCGCCTCAGCCTCGCGCTTGGTGGGGGATTTTGGGGAAACGTCGACCATTCTGGCTTGGCCGGAACGATCGTAATGGGAGAGCTTCTTGGGCATCGGGAAGAACTATCTTACTAGAAGCTGTCCAGGTATCTCATGAATGGCTCGCCAGGACATCGAGAGATGGGCACCGGGCTGTTCTCGAAACTTATTGTTCAGTGACTAAGAGCTGTGGAAATCGCCAGTTATGAGAGCGCGTGACTGCAATGGGGACATACCGATTCGGCGAACTCGGTCGTTGGCGTCCCATCGGCGTCGTAAGGCAAGGTCTTTACCGGATTTCTACAAAATGGGCATGGGGCAGATTGTGACAGAGAGCGGTTAAACGCCACATGCTGCCCACCGTGGAGAATAAAGTAAGCGTAGATCATCGCTGGGAGGACGAGCGGCAACAATACGCAAGGAAGCAACCCGTGTTGTTTGATCGGCGCGTCTGCGGGCGAAGCCCACACGCTCAACACACCAACGATGAGGCCGATGGCGGCGAACACATGGATGTACTTTGGCAGCCAAAAGCGAGTGCGTGCCCAGAACTTCAGACAACCGACTGCCCCCAATATCAGAAGGATTCCTTCGACAAAACGGAAGCCATTGAATGCGTTCTTCCACATTGTTTGTGGCCTACCTGTGCGCGGAAATCATTTTACGATGATTGTTGGCGGACGTTCGCCATTTCACTAGCAACGGCTGGCCGGCGCATTTACCAGATGACTTGATGATTTCTGAATCTTCCCTCGATAAAGAACCGGTCGGCTCCGGGAAACACCACCTACCGCATTAGCAACGGCATCCACTCCCCTGCTGCGATCCGCTCCCGATCCGGGGGAATCACGATATAGCAGTTCGCTGTTGCGGTTGCGGCGATGTCGCCTGAGCCTTGCCAGCGCACCAATTCGACCTCGGCTTGCTCGAACTCGCCGGAGAGGATTGCGGGTAAAAAGCGTTTCAGGCCCGGCTTGGTTTTGATCTCGGATTTCAACTTGGCGTGCAGGAAAATCAGCTTTCGCGGGGCCATGCCGGCCAGGGCTTGCAGTACCGGACGGGCGAAGAGTTCGAAAGTGACCATCGTAGAGACTGGGTTTCCCGGCAGGCCGAAGAAATATGTGTGGCCCTCAGGGGCTAAAGCCCCACTCTCTTTTGTGCTCTTATCGGCACGGCTGAAGCCGTGCCCACCCGAGTCGTGCGCACCCCAGTCGGGCCCTCCCGTGCCATGATCTGCTGCCCCGCGTCCCAATGCGTGCCCTCCCGTGGCCGCATTCTTTTCGACGCCTGCCAAGCCTTGCCCTTCCCCTTGGCGGGCGGGGGCGCCCGCGCCACACGGGGCTCTGCCAAATACCACTGGCCTTCCTGGTTGAATCTGCGCGCCTGTGAAAAAGAATTCGGCGTCGAACTCGGCCAGCGCTTGCTCGACCAAATCATATTTGCCCATGGAGACGCCGCCGGCCAGCAGAAGCAGGTCAGATTCAAAGCCGTCCGCGATGAGCTCTCGCAGGCGTTCCGGTTCATCGGGGGCGATGGGCAGCAGCACGGGTTCTCCGCCCGCGGCCTCGATTTGTGCGGCCAGTGAGTATGTATTCGAATTGCGAATCTGGTTAGGAGCGAGGGGCACGTCGATGTCCGCGAGTTCGTCGCCAGTGGCGAGTACAGCGACGCGAGGTTTGGAATACACCAGCAGGCGCGACCTTCCGACCGATGCGGCGACGGCAATCGCAGCGTGATCCAGGCGCACGCCCGGAGACAATAGCCGGTCGCCTCTCTTTGCCTCGGCCGCGACGGGAACGATGTTGTCCCCGTCGGTGATTCTTTTTGTGATCGTTACCTGATCGCCGTCTCGCGAGGTGTACTCGACCATCACAACGCCATCGCAGCCGGGTGGCGCCGGGGCGCCGGTCATGATCGACACGGCCTGGCCGGACTCGATCTTTAGAGTTGCATCCGCCGCAGCTCCCGCTTTGATTTCTCCGATTACAGCCAACGTGACAGGAAGCTCTGCCAGGTCGGCAACGCGTACTGCATAGCCATCGCGCGTAGCTCGGGGAAATGGAGGGAAGTTGCGATCCGCGAGCACCGTCTCGGCCAGAATCTGGCCTCGGCTGTCGAGCAGCTCCACCAGTTCCTTGCCGCGAGGACGCAAAGAGGCGGAGTGCTCTTCGACCAAGTGTCGTGCCTGTTCGAAGGTCAAGATGGGGGCTGGCGTGGAGGGCATGGAGGAGATGATACGACAGCCGGGAATATTTTTGATTTCTGGGCGAAGAAATGCGGCCCTCCGGGCTGACCGGGTCGAAGACCCGGTCCCATACCTGCTATCGCTTTTCAATTGGCAAGTGAAAATTGGAAATCGGGATTTATCTTTGCAGCGTCTGCCGCAGTTGCTGCGGATCCGTCGCGTACATCATCGCGGCGTCAAAATCGACGACCCCTGCGCGCACGAGTTTCTCGAGTTCGCCATCAAAATGCTGCATCCCATCGGCGAGGCCATCCCGCATGGCCTGCAGCAGGTTCTCGCCCGAGGAATCATTTACTTCCATGCAGGATTGGGTATGGGGATGGGCTTTCAACATTTCCACGATGGCGATGCGGCCGGTGCCGTCTTTCCGCGGAATCAGCCGTTGGGAAACGATGTAGCGAAAGGTTCGCGCCAGACGGCTGCGAATCGACGACTGTTCGGTGGTGGGAAATGCGCTAACCAGGCGTTCCACGGTTTTGGCGACACTTACGGTATTCAGGCTGGTGAGAACCAGGTGCCCGCTCTCGGCTGCTTCCAGAACCATTTCCATGGTCTCGCGGTCCCGCATCTCGCCCACGAGGATCACGTCCGGCGTTTGCCGCACGGCCGCGCGCAGAGCCAACGCAGTGCTGGGAGTATCGCTATGCAATTCGCGCTGGTGAACCGTGGCCCGCTTGTGATTGTGCAGGAACTCAATGGGATCTTCAATGGTGAGAATATGGCAGACCTGTTCCTGGTTGATGCTGTCGAGGAGCGCAGCCAAGGTGGACGACTTCCCGGAGCCCCGCGGCCCTGTGACCAGCACAATGCCATCGCGGAGACGCGCCACTTCTCGCAGTTGCGGCGGCAGGCCGAGCGAAGCCAGAGCTGGAATCGCGGTTGCGATCACTCTCATCACCACGGCGCAACTGCCACGCTGGATGAACACGTTCACCCGGAAACGGGCAATTCCGGTAAGTCCGTAGGAGACATCGCAAAAGCCCTGTTCTCGTAAGATGGCGATCGCCTGCTTGTTTTCGCCGATCAGGTCGGAGGCGATGCGGCGGGTGTCATCGGCGGTGAGCGGACGGAGTCCACCACCCTGCACAACGATCAGTTGGCCGTTGACTTCCACTTGAGGCATCCGGCCAGGCGAAAAGATGAGGTCGCTGACTTGATCATTCGCACGCAGGATGGCTGCCAACAGCTCATGCGTAGCCATTGCGCCGGTGCCCGGCGAGGGCTCGAGGACAACAGAAATTGGAGCATTGCCCGGTGCCGCCATAGCTTCATTTCTGGGGGAGAGACGGCGCGAGTCGGGACTCAATCCCGAATGAATCGTGCCTGACTTTACTCTAGCGAAATCGGAGGCAGGGTTCTACGAAGAACGTCAAGCGCGTACACCTTCGTAATGATGGCCGGAGAATGCGTCGGAAAGAAAGGGAGCGGCCTTTGCAGCCGCCCCTTTGAACGAGATTATTTCTTCGTGGTGGGCTTTTTCTTCGAGCCATAACTGGTCTCGACCGTGGATCCGAGTCCCTGCAGCATCGCCTTGGCCTCTTCCGCGTGCGGACCCGTGGGCGCCAACTCAAGGTATTTCTGGAAAGCCTCAGCTGTGCCGGGCGGGGCCACCATTTTGTCTCCCTGCAGAGTGGCCGCGCCAATCAGATTCGTGCCTTTCCAGTAATAGGCATCGGCCCGGGCCGGATCGGCGACAATCGCTTTATCAAAAGCTTCCACCGCGGCTTTTCGCGTATCTGAATTATTCGTGGTATTGGCGTTGGTCAGAATCGCGCCCAGGTTGAAGTAGTACATGCCGGCACCGGCGGGGTCCAACTGCGCCGCCTGGTTGTAAGCTTTGACCGCTTCGTCGGTCTTGCCGAGCTGAGCCGCCGCCTTGCCCAGGTTGTTGTAGTACTGGGCAAGGAGTTTGGTGGCGTCTGGAGGCTTTGGGGCGGGGGCGGCATCCAGAGTTTTCTGTTTGAGGTCCACCGCCTTCTGGTAATCGGTAAACGCAGCGTCGTATCGTTTGGTTTTCTCAGCGCTGTCGGTCTGCTTTGTAGCCGAACCGAGTTCATAGTCTCCCAGCTTGGCCCACAGCAGATCGCGGCTCGGATCCATTTGTGTGGCCTCGGTGATCTGGGCGATCGCGGTATCGAAATCGCCGGCGTCCGAGGCTGTCTTGGCCGCAGCCAGCTTCTCGTTCAAACCTTTGATGGTGGAGTTTTCCTTCGCAACCTTCGCCGCCTGTTCCTGCTGCTGCTTCAACTGCTCGGGCGTCAACCCCGCTCCCTGGGCTGCTTTGGCCTGCTCCTTCTGCATGTCGAAGTCCAAGGTGTTCTCATCCGAGCTGGCGGCGAAGCCGTTGTAGTGGAAAATCTCCTTGCCGTCCGTCCCGAGAAGAGTGACCTTATAGTGGCCGAGCTGAATACCCAAAGAAAAGTATTCGCCCTTGCTATTGGTCTTGATGTCGTACTTCCGTCCGGTTTCGGTGTTTTGCCATTCCACCGTCGCGCCGACAATCGGTTTGCCGTTCACATCCTTGCAGGAACCCTTCACACTGCCTGTGTCCTGTGCGAATGCCGGGCTCGCGCAAAGCCCAGCCAACAGCGTCAAAAGCGATAGCGCCACGAAAAATTGCTTCATCGTCGTTGCCTCCGGCTCACTTGAATTTCTGATGTCCGATTCCGAGAGTGAAACTTCTTGATCACAAATGCTCTTTGTTCTATGAAATTCGAAAACAGGGCATTGCTATGCCTTCTGTGCCTCTTCACAATATTGGATAGGGTCCGCGGCGCCGGCCTCCTGAAAAGCGCGGAGCCGAAGCACACAACTATCGCACACTCCGCAGGCATGATCCTCCCGGCTATAGCAAGACCACGTTAAATCGAAGGGAGCGCCCAATTCAAGGCCAAGCCTCACAATTTCCGACTTTCGCAGCCCGATCAGCGGAGTCACAACTTCGATCCGGCCATCCTTCGTACCTATCTTTACAACCTCGTTGAAGGCGCGATAGTACGCGGGCCGGCAATCAGGATAGCCTGAGCTGTCCTGCTCCACCGCGCCGATGTAGACTTTTTCCGCCCCCAGAACCTCGGCCCAGCTTACCGCAACCGCCAAAAAATGCGCATTGCGGAAGGGCACGTAGGTCACTGGAATGCCATGTCCGATTACTGGCGACTCAGGAACGGCAATATCGGGATCGGTTAGTGCCGACCCGCCAATCGCCCGCAACGCCTCGTTTCGAACCACGAGCTTGTCACGAATGCCCAGGCGGTCGCAAATCCCCAAGAACGCCAGGCGCTCTCGCTCTTCAGTGCGCTGACCGTAGCTGATGTGCACGGCAGCCGCGTTGAACTCCCGGGCCGCCAGGGCAGCGCAAACGCAAGAGTCCATCCCGCCACTGAGCAGCACAACAGCCCGGGATTTACCCTCCCTTGTCATATGAACACTGCACTACCGAATCACAGAGACACAAAAGAAATCAGGAGAAGAACGGACCGGTTGAACCGTTGAACCTTGATCTCACTTGAACTCTCTGTGCCGATTGCCCTTGCCTTCTCTGTGACTCTGTGCCTCTGTGGTGAAAAACTTCATACGCTTTTCATGGCCGGGTCCCAGATGAATTTGTGGATCTGCAATCCCAGGCGAGCGGGAACGTTGTCCGCCAAAATCCATTCTGCGAGCTCGCGCGGATCCAGCAAACAGTGCGAACTGTCTCGCGGGCCACCAGCGTCCTTGCTAAACGCCGGTGAGAACAACACCGCAGTTACTCGCCCTGCCAAGTTGTGACGCTCCACAAAGTCGCGGGCGAACTCATAGTCCGCGCGGTTGCTCAGCACGAATTTGACCTCGTCCGACGAGTCGAGGGCATCCAGGTTTTGCATATGAAAGCTATCAGGCTCACCCGAATTTGGGCACTTCACATCCACGATCTTAACCACGCCCTTCGGCACTCGCTCCAGCGGCCGCTCGCCACTGGTCTCAAGCAACACGGTGTAGCCATCGTCCAACAAGCGCTGCATCAGCGGCACTACTTCGCCCTCCTGCAGCATGGGCTCGCCGCCCGTGATCTCCACCAGTCCGCTGGGGCTGAGATGTTCGACCGCTTCCACGATTTCCTCCACCGTCATGCGATGGCCCCCGGTGAAAGTGTACTCGCTGTCGCACCAGGAGCAACGCAGATTGCATCCAGTCAGGCGCACAAAGACGCAAGACAGCCCAGCGTGCGTGGATTCACCCTGAATCGATTTGTAGATCTCGGTGATCTGCATGGAAAACAGTTTTCAGTAGCCAGTTGTCGGTTGCCAGTTACTGGCTACTGGCAACTGCTTATTCACTGTAGGTTGCCGTGGTCGTGTCGGTCTCAAATACTGTGACGTTTTTCACTCGCACCCGACCACTGGTCACGCGATCGAGCTTCTCATTGGCCTGGTCATAAAAATACTTCGCAAGGTTCTCCGCGGACGGATTCAATACGGTAAATGGCTCCAGGTCGTTAATCATCTGATGATCAAGCCGTTCGATGGCGTGCTTCATCACCTCGCGCAAGTCCTTGAAGTCGAGCAACAACCCGGCCTTGTCCAATTCCTCGCCCGCCAGCGTGACCCGCACCTTGTAGTTGTGTCCGTGCGGGTTCTCGCACTTGCCCTTGTAATTACGCAGATAGTGTCCTGCGGCGAAAGAATCGTCTACGGTAACTTCGAACATGAACCCTCGTGGCGGCCGTCTGCATGACGAAGCGCGGAGCATCGCCAACAGATTATTGTACCCCGATTTGGAAAATAGGATCTTCGATGGACGCCGGGCGTCGCGCCCGGTTGGACGGGCGAGGACGCCCATCTCCCGTCAAGACAGCCGAATCGCCTTTGCCTGCTCGATCGCTGCCACTTTCCTGAGCTCCGCTAATACCAGCTCGGGCACGACTCCGTCCACGTGTACCACCGCAATGGCGTCGCGCGGGGTGCCGGGTTTGGCATTCCCGACGCGGCGGCCCAGAGAAAAATCGGCAATGTTGATTTTGTGATTGCCCAGGATCGTGCCGACTTTCCCGATTACGCCAGGCACGTCGCGATTGCGAAGATATATGAGGTTGCGCTCGAGCGGAGCCTCGACTTCAATACCATCCACATGAAGTAAGCGTGGGGCATTCTTGTGCAACACGGCGCCTCTGACTACGTGCTCTTCCGCATGAGATTTGACCGCGATCGAAAGCACGCTGCCCGCTCCTCCGGTTGAACCCTTGGGCTTGCGTTCTTCGTGAATGCGCAGTCCGCGCGAGGACGCAATCGAGGCCGCGTTCACCAGGTTCGCCTTCTCCTCCAGGGCCTCATTCAAAATGCCCTTGATTGCTCCGTTGCGGATCAGTTCCGTCTTCCATTCCGCAATGTGGCCGCTATAACCCAGCGAGATTTCCTCCAGTGCGCCTTCCGAGACTTGAGCCAGGAATGAACCCAATCTCTCCGCCAGTACGATGTAGGGCTGCAGTTCGACATACTCATCGTGCGAAACGGACGGCACATTCACTGCGTTCTGGATGACTCCGTGCTTCAGATACTCCTTCACCTGCAAGGCAATCTGATAGCCCACGGACTCTTGGGCCTCGTGAGTTGAACCGCCAATGTGAGGCGTGAGAATCACATTGTCCAGCGTCGTGAGCGGAGAGTTTTTCAACGGCTCCTCCGCAAAAACATCGAGTGCGGCCCCTGCCAAATGGCCTTGTTTCAGGGCATGAGCGAGCGCTGCTTCATCGACCAGTTCACCGCGGGCGCAGTTCACCAGACGCACGCCGCGCTTCATCTTCTTCAACGACTCGGCATTAATCATGCCGGTGGTTTGTGGAGTGAGACCGACGTGCAGTGTCAAATAGTCCGACGCCGCATACAGTTGCTCCAACTTGACGATTGCGATACCCTGCTCCTTAGCCACCGCCATCGAGACAAACGGATCGTGCGCGATAATCTCCATTCCGAACGATCGCGCCCGCCGCGCGACTTCCATCCCGACTCGGCCCAGTCCAACAATGCCCAGCGTCTTGCCACGGAGTTCCGTGCCCTGCAGAGATTTTTTCTCCCACTTGCCGGCATGCATCAACTCATTGGCCCGGCAGAGATGACGCGCCAGTGCCAGCATCATCGCCAAGGTATGCTCCGCGACTGCGACCGCATTGGCTCCGGGCGTGTTCATCACTGCAATGCCCTGGCGCGTCGCCGGCTCCAGATCGATGTTGTCGACCCCCACTCCAGCCCGCCCGATTACCCGCAGCTTGCGTGCCTTGGCTAGCAGTTCGGCATTGACCTGCACCGCCGAGCGGACGATCAGCGCGTCCGCGGATTCCAACTGGGCAGCCAACCCGCCTTCCATTTGATCGGGGGTAACCACAATCCACTTCGGCTCGCGCAACAAGTCCACCGCCGAGGCAGATATCTTTTCAGCAACGACTATCTTCATGATGAATTAGCCCTTCATTGTCAGTCGTTTGCAACGTTCCTCTCAACGACTGGCCCACCCTTTTGCGATATCCGTTTTTACAAACAAATGACATGCCTTTGACACCTGCTTGTATTTGGCCTCTTACACTAGCCTTTGCCTGGGGCATTTGTCGTTTTTGAGAAAAGTATATGAAACTTGTTTCTGTTCTTCTGCTTACGGTCGCTTCCCTGGGATGCGGCTACGGTTCCATGCACAATTACAACACGACGACTGGAACCTCGGTTCAAATGTCAGAAATTGTTCCGAACGTCACCAATTCGGGCGCGGCTGGATTTATGCTAACGGTTAATGGTAGCGGGTTCTCCAGCAATTCGGTGGTCTACTGGAACTCCATGGCACTTAGCACCAATTTTGTTTCCGGTAACCAGCTCATCGCCAGCGTTCCCGCTTCTGAGGTTGCGATGCCGGCCATGGTTCAAGTGTATGTAAATTCCAATGGGATGGCTTCCAACATGATGCAGTTCACGGTGAACTGACGCACCGCCTGACGGTCTCATCTACTAGCAATCACCGCGCTGCTGTGGTTGCGCAGACTGCGGGAGTAAACTTCCTGAGCGGCGCGAACCGCGGCGCCATATTCGACTGACTGACCGGTCACGCTAGCGAGCACGTGCTCGAGGGCAGCCAGAATCCCTATGGTGTCGAGATAGTCGTAATATCCCAGGTGCGCGACGCGGAAGAGTTGTCCCTTCATCTCGCCTTGGCCGTTCGCTACCACCGCGGCGAAGGAGTCGCGGAATTCCTTTACGATGGCGCCGGAGTCGATGCCTCCCGGCGCTTGAATTGAAGTAAGCGCGGCCGCGGGAGCCGACGCTGCAAATAACTTCAGCCCTAGTGCCTGCGCGCCCGCTCGCGTCATCTCGGCCGCTAGTTCTGCGTTGTCGACAAGCGCCTTCCGGCCGGCTACGAGGTCGCCATCGCCCATCTGCCGAATGAAATCGAGCGCCGCTCCCAAAGCGGCGAATAACGACGTCGCGGGCGTGTACGCCGATTCGCCTTTCGCTGCAGCTTTTCGATCCCGCCGAAAATCGAAGTAATAGCGCGGAGACTTAGCCGTTTCCATGCGCTTCCATGCCCGTTCGCTGACCGCACAATAAGCCAGGCCAGGTGGGATCATCAGCGCCTTCTGCGATCCGCCGATGATCACGTCAATGCCCCAGCCATCCACATCAAGGTGCGTGGTGCCGAGGCCGGTGATCGCGTCTACGATCAACAGGGTGTTGTCGCCCGCATCGCGCACTAATTGTGCAATGCCTTTTACGTCGTGGCGGGCGCCGGTCGAACTCTCGGTCGATTGCACATATACGGCTCTAATATCCCCTGTAAGCTTCTGCCGGATTTCATTCAGGGCGAAGGTTTCGCCGTAGGGTGCGCTTACGATCTCGACCAGGCAGCCGAAAGCCTTGGTTAGGTCGCGCCAGCGCTCGCCGAATTTTCCCGCCGTGAGCACGAGCACTTTGTCTCCTGGCGAAGTCAGGTTTGAGACTGAGCCCTCCATCACGCCGGTGCCGGAGGAAGCCAGCACCAGGACGTCGTTGCTGGTGCCGACGAAATCCTTCATGTCGGCCAGCACCCGCGTGTACAGAGCGCGGAAGTCCGCCGTGCGATGGTGCATGGCAAATGAGGCCATCGCGGTCTGAGCCGCGGGGAGAACGGGTGTAGGGCCAGGAGTGAAAAGACGGTTCTTGCGCAGCATTCCGGCAGAGTCCTTGAGATCGCAAAATGTTGTTCCCAGGTAGTTTATCGGAAGCTGGTCGTTCTGACATGCGCCGCGCCCGCTTATCTCATGGGTATCAGCGGGCGCGGGACAGGTTTAGAAAATCAGGGGCGCGCGGATTTTGACGCGAGAATTTCAGGTTTCGCCACATCCGGCGGCTTGGCAAAGAGTTCTGCGGCTTTGGCGAAGAGCGCCTTGGCGATTTCTCCATTCAGGTGCGCATTGCGGCCATTTTCGTCGGCAAACGTATCAAAGATGCCGTATTTTCCGGGTCCCATTTTAATCGCGTACCAGCTGATTGTTCCTGGCTCCTGTTCCGCGAGCGGCTGGGCCGATTTCAGGAACGCCTCCACTTCTTTCTCTTTGCCCGGCTTAGCTTCCAACTGTGCCCAAATCGCTAATCTGCTCATGAACTCGCCTCCTGCACATAAGATGCGTACAAAGAGGATTAGTATCAAGCAATAACCTTTTGACCCCAGGGCATGGAGTCTCCAATGACTTCGCTATAATTGCCGCATCATGAGCCTGATTGAACAGATTCAAAAGGACATCACCGCCGCTATGAAAGCGCGCGAGGAGCAGCGGCTGTCCACGTTGCGCATGGTGAAGACTGCGCTCAAGAACCGCGAGATCGACAAGATGGCCCCCCTCGACGACAAGGAAGCTCAGCAGGTGTTGAGCACGCTGATCAAGCAGCGCAAGGAGTCAGTCGAGCAATTCACCAAGGGCGGTCGCCAGGAAATGGCCGATAAGGAAGCTGCCGAGATCAGGTTGATCGAGGCTTACATGCCCAAGGCAGCCGGCGAGGACGAGATCGTAGCCGGCGTGAAGGCCGTGATCGCCGAGATGGGCTCGCCCACGATGAAAGACATGGGGACGGTAATGAAGAACGTCATGGCCCGTTTCTCGAGCGCGGGCCTTCGCGTGGATGGCAAACAAGTCAGCGAAGCGGTAAAGCGAGAGCTGACTCCGAAATAGTGGAGGATGGACGTGTCTCGCCCGTCCAGTTACTTACTTCGCTGCCACTCCCGATAGGCTTCGCTCTTCGACATTCCCATCTCCTTGGCAACTCTCTTCAGCGCAGCCTTCTCGTCCAGCTTCTCCGCGGCGATGATCTGTTCGACTCGCTGCCGGATGCTCAACCGGGAAAACGGTGCTTTCTGTTCCGTGGCATCCATTTTGCCGATCAGCAGGGTAATCTCTCCCTTGATGTCGCCGCGGGCCTGCAGCGTTTCCAGGACCTGCGCAGCGTGCCCACGCAAAAACTCTTCGTGGATCTTGGTGACTTCGCGGGCGATGACCACATGCCGCTCCGCCCCCAGAATTTCCACGATGTCTTTCAGCGTTTCCTGCACTCGATGAGGCGCCTCGTAGAACACCTGCGTCCGCGGCGATTCGCGAATGCTTTCCAGAACCTGCCGGCGCTGGCCAACCTTCGCGGGCAGGAATCCGCTGAAGCGAAACGAATCTGTAGGCAGGCCGCTGGCGACCAGAGCCGCCAGAAACGCAGACGCACCCGGAATTGGCACGACCGCCAAGTGATGCCGAATCGCCAGCGCGATCAGGCGGAATCCAGGGTCCGAGATGCCGGGCATACCCGCATCGGTCACGAGAGCAATCCGCGCCCCCTGCTCGAGCTCAACAACCAGTTCCGCAGCGCGGGTCATTTCGTTATGTTCGTGATAACTGGTGGTGCGGGTGGTGATGCCGTAGTGGTTCAGCAGCTTTTGCGTCTGGCGCGTGTCTTCGCAGGCGATCAGGTCGGCTTCCTTCAGCACTCCCAACGCTCGCAGCGTAATGTCTTCGAGATTGCCGATCGGCGTCGCTACCAGATAGAGTCCCGGCACAAGAGTGCGGCTTGGATCGGCAGGGGCGGCGGGTTCACCTCGGTTCATCTCTCGGGTCACCTTCGCCCGGAGTCTACCACTCCTCGCCCACCCTGCACCCGCCTCGTAAATTGACGGAAAACTGCCATGGACCCTAAAATCAAAACTAAGGGAAGTGTTGGCGATACCCGCCTGCGTTGCAGGGAGCGATTTCAGGAGTCCATGCCACTTTACGAATACGAGTGCAAGAAGTGCCATCACCGCTTCGAGCGGATCGTCAAGTATTCCGATCGTCCCATGAAGAAGTGCCCGGACTGCGGCGGTCCGGTCGAGCAGACCATTACGGCTCCCGCGGTACAGTTCAAGGGCTCAGGCTGGTACGTCACCGATTACGCCAAGAAGCCCTCGGCGACCGCATCTTCGTCGAATGGAGATTCCAAGGCAAAGGATGAGGCCGCGTCCAAGAAGGAATCAGGTGCGAAAGAGGAGTCGGCTTCGAAGAAGGAAGAAAAATCTTCGAAGTCGAGTGAAAAGTCGAAGTCGGAAGCCTCCAGCAAGAAAGCGGAAAAGAAGTAACCCAAGGGTAAGGACAGTCTCAACGCGCGCGAGATCCTTCGAGACCTGACGGTCTCTCAGGATGACGTCACGATTTGTTCATCTGTCTCATCGCCACTTCATATCGTAGCCCAGCGCGCTCAGGATGTGATTTTCGAATTCATACTCCACGATGACGTTGAAGTTGTCACCCTTGAACTCCCATGAGGCTGCGTACTTTGTGAGCTCAGGCTGGTACAACGAATACGCTGTGGCATAGCGCACATTGCAGGGCTGCGGACAGGCAATCATGCCCGTCGGGTTGGATCGCTGTTTGCCGGTCGCGGCGAATAAAACCTCCGACAAGACATCCGGTTCAGCCGCCACCAAAAGCTGATGAGGCTCTACGCCCAAAGCCCGCGCGTTGCCAGGCAGCGTTTCCGGGGAGACCTTTCCAGACGATTGCTGTAGGGGGTTCAGGTCGATCTGCTGCGCCACGCTCTGTTGTGCTTCTGCCCAGAGCGCCTGCAGATCCGCATCGGAATGCTGGGTCTGATTGACAAATCCAGCCGCCGGGACCGGGCTTTGCGGACTTCCCCCGCACCCCAGGAGAACCACGGTCAGAATGACCGTGAAGACAGTTCGCTTCGCTCCTCTGCTAAACACTACTGAAACCATCGGCGCAGCCTATTCCCTCTGGACCTTCGAGTCTTGCCCGAACGTCATGCGTCTTTCGCCGCATTTTCCGGCAGCTAAGCCTATGCGGAAATGGCAGCACTTTTCCTTTTCGGCGTCGCCAAACCAGGCAGTCGGCGCTGGGAAGGAAGATCAGTCCCAAAACGGGATTGAATGCTCGGACGACTCTAGCCCGCAGTTCGTCCGAAGTCCAGAAGCATTTGCTGTACTCAACCGGCTTTGTGGCGAAGACGCTACATGACCTCCACCTTGAATCCCTTTGCGAACTGTTTCATCTAACTTAAGTGAAATAGTCGTTATAACGATGATTTCATTATGATCAATATTCGACGCAGCAACGAACGAGGTGGTGGCGACTACGGCTGGCTCAACACCCGCCACACGTTTTCATTCGATCAGTATCACGACCCGCGCTTTATGGGCTTTCGTTCCTTACGGGTGATCAATGAAGACCGGGTCGCGCCCGGCGAAGGCTTCCCAACCCATCCGCACCGGGACATGGAAATCATTACCTACGTCCTGGAAGGCGCGCTTGAGCACAAAGACAGCCTGGGGACTGGCTCAATCATTCGCCCCGGCGACGGACAGCGGATGAGTGCCGGCCGCGGCATCCGGCACAGCGAGATGAATCCGTCGCCAACCGAGGGGGCTCATCTGCTACAGATTTGGATTATGCCCGACCGGTCGGGTCATGAGCCGAGCTACGAGCAGAAGGCGTTTCCGGATGCAGAAAAGCGCGGTAAGCTGCGCCTGATCGCCGGACCAGACGGCAAAGATGGTTCGGTGACGATCCACCAGGACGCGCGCCTGTACGTGACCCTCCTATCTCCCGGACAGGAAGTGACCCATGAATTGGCGAAGGGCCGCTATGCGTGGTTGCAGCTCGCTAAAGGAGCAGTGGAGTTGAACGGGAAGCCGCTGAAACAGGGCGACGGCGCCGCGGTGAGCGATGAGGGGAAGTTAGCCATCAAAGGCATAGAAGACGCCGAAGTTCTGCTGTTCGATCTCGCATAGAATGCTGGCCACGGATTTGCACGGATCAACACGATTGTTACATCCGTGAGAATCTGTGAAATCCGCGGCTGGTCGGGTGAGGTGCATCATTGGCAGAGGTCTCGAAGCCGCTCGCTCCGGTTCCCACCGGAATCATTACAATTTCAATCGTTTTCCTGCTCGCTGCAGCCTATCTCGGATTCCTTGGTGTACTCATGCTGGTGTCCCCCGGTTCCGTCTCAATGGCGCTCGGAGCCCCGCTACTCGGTGGCTTAGAGCTGGCTGGGCCTTACATGTTTCTGTTGATGACAGGAGTAGGAGTGCTCGTCGGATGGGGGCTGTCCCGGCTGAACAACTGGGCGCGCCGGGCGGCCATTGTGGTGGGATTCATTGGAGTGGTGATGCTGGTCCCCGCTGTTTCAGCTGCCGCGGTGGATTTTCGTGCGTCACTACTTTGGGCGGGACTGGGAATCATCGTCCGGGTGATGATCGTCTGGTATCTGTTTCAAGCGCCGACAGAAAACGTTTTCTCAAAACACTAGACACAGAGTTCACGGATCATCACTTTCAGCAAGTTCTTTTCGATGCGTGATAATCCGTGCAAACCGTGGCTGACTTATTTAGCTCTTCTTTACTGGTTCTTCCTCTCCCACGCGTTTACTGACTTCGAATTTCATCTTCCCGGCTTTCTTGTCCGCGTCGACGATCACATGATCTCCGTGCAGCACTTCGCCGTCAAGAATTTTCAGCGCGAGTTGATCCTGCACCAGCTTCTGAATTGCCCGCTTCAACGGCCGCGCTCCAAAATTTGGATCGAAGCCTTCGCTGAACAACAAATCCTTCGCTGCATCGGTTAATTCCAGCGAGATTTTGCGATCCGCCAGCAGATGCCGCACGTCTTCAAGACGCAGCTCAATGATCTTCACCAACTGCTCCTTGCCCAGCGGCCGGAAGATGATGATGTCGTCCACACGATTCAGGAACTCCGGCTTGAAGTGCCCATGCAGAGCGTTCATTACCTGCTTCGAAGCCTCGTCGAACTCCTTCTCCGAGCGAAGGCCTTCGGCTTGCAGAAAAGAAGATCCAAGGTTCGAGGTCATAATGATCACGGTGTTGCGGAAATCGACCGTTCGGCCTTTCCCGTCGGTTAAGCGGCCATCGTCCATCATTTGCAGCAGCACGTTAAACACATCCGGATGCGCTTTCTCAATTTCATCGAACAAAATGACCGCGTACGGACGCCGCCGCACCTGCTCGGTAAGCTGCCCGCCCTCCTCGTAGCCGACGTATCCCGGAGGCGCGCCGATGAGCCGCGATACCGCATGCTTCTCCATGTATTCCGACATGTCGATCCTGACCATGGAGTGCTCATCGTCAAAGAGGAACTCGGCCAGAGCGCGCGCTAATTCGGTTTTGCCAACGCCGGTGGGGCCAAGAAAAATGAATGAACCGATTGGACGCTTCGGATCGCTCAAGCCGGCGCGAGAGCGACGGATGGCGTTTGACACCCGCTCCAGCGCCTCGTCTTGACCGACTACGCGTTGCCGCAGACGGTCCTCCATGCTGATTAGCTTCTTGACTTCGCCCTCGAGCATCTTCGACACCGGGATCCCGGTCCACTTGGAGACAATTTTGGCGACGTCTTCTTCGTCGACTTCTTCTTTCAGCATGCGCGACTTGCCTTTACCGTCCATCTGCGCTGTGAGCTTGTTCAGTTCGTCCTCGGTCTGGCGCAGCAGGCCGTAGCGGATTTCGGCGACGCGCTGCAGGTTTCCCTTGCGCTCTTCGGCTTGCTCCTCGGTCTTTAGCTGCTCGATCTTTTCCTTCACAGCGCGGGAGCGCGCAATCAGGTCTTTTTCCCGCTTCCAGTTGGCTTTCAGCGTATTGGCCTTCTCGCGAATCTCGGCCAGTTCCTTGTCAATCAGCCCGAGCCGCTCCTTCGAGTTGCGGTCGTCTTCCTTCTTCAGCGCCTGGCGCTCGATTTCGAGCTGAGTCGCTTTGCGTTCAAGCTGGTCGATATCCGTGGGCAGGGAATCAATCTGAATGCGCAGCGAAGCTGCCGCTTCATCGATCAGATCGATTGCTTTGTCGGGCAGGAAACGATCGGAAATGTAACGATGCGACAGAGTGGCAGCAGCGACAATCGCGGAGTCCTTGATGCGCACGCCGTGATGCACTTCGTAGCGCTCTTTCAAGCCTCGCAAAATGGCGATGGTGTCTTCGACATTAGGTTCGCCAACGAATACGATTTGGAAGCGCCGCTCCAGGGCCGCATCCTTCTCAATGTGCTTGCGGTACTCGTTCAGCGTAGTCGCGCCAATCGCGCGCAGTTCCCCACGAGCCAGCGCCGGCTTGAGCATGTTGGAAGCGTCCATCGCGCCCTCAGCCGCGCCCGCGCCGATCAACGTGTGCAACTCGTCGATGAACAGAATGATCTGCCCTGAGGAATCTTCAATTTCTTTCAGCACCGCTTTCAGCCGATCTTCAAACTCACCGCGGTATTTCGCGCCTGCCAGCATCGCGCCCAAGTCCAGCGCAACCACGCGCTTGTTCTTCAGCCCTTCGGGCACATCGCCCGAGATGATGCGCTGCGCCAAGCCTTCTACAATGGCGGTCTTGCCCACTCCCGGCTCTCCGATCAGCACCGGATTGTTCTTGGTACGCCGGGAGAGCACCTGAACCACGCGGCGGATCTCTTCGTCGCGGCCAATCACGGGATCGAGCTTGCCGCGACGAGCCTGCTCGGTCAGGTCGCGGGTGTAGCGCGATAGCGATTGATACTTGTCTTCAGGGTTTTGATCAGTGACTTTTTGCGTGCCGCGCACCGACGTCAGCGCTTTGAGGATGGCATCGTGGATTGCCCCGTGCCGGGTCAGAATTTCCCGAGCAGCATCGCGCTTGAGTTCGGTTGCCGCCAGCAACAGGTGCTCAGTCGAAACATATTCGTCCTTGAAGTTGCTGGCTTCCTTGAAGGCAAGCTCCAACAGCTGATTTACGGAGTTGGAGATCGTGGCCTGAGCCGCGCTGCCCGAAACTTTGGGCAAGCTTTCAATGACGCCGTAGGCATCGTGCAAGACGGCTTGCGGACCGATCCCGATTTTCTCCAAAACCGGCGGCACGATGCCTTCCTTATCCTCGACCAGTGCGGCCAGAAGATGGACAGGCATGAGCTCGGGATTGCCGTGCTCGGATGCCAGATTATTGGCGCGCTGTACTGCTTCCTGCGCCTTGACTGTGAACTTATCCCAACGAATTGCCATCGTCTTTTCCCTTACTACTATTGTCACCCTGAGCGAAGCGAAGGGTCTATGTATTTGTTCGGGCTGAAAAATGCATGGATTCTCCGCTTCGCTCAGAATGACAGCGCATAGAAAACGGGAGACGGTCACCTCCGCCGTCCCCCGTCAAAACTGTCGGGCTTTGCTCGACAGGACGGATCAGAGACCCGTCCCCACACAAGCAATCGCCAGTTTACGCGGCTTTGCTTGGGCCCTTGGCTTCGAGCGTCTTCTCGGTGCCAACGTTGACCTTGATCTGCTTGGGCTTGGCTTCCGCCTTCTTCGCCAGGCTGATCTTCAAAATGCCCTTGTCATAGTTGGCCGAGACCTTCTCCGCGTCCACGGTCGTGGGCAAAGTGAACGAACGAGTGAAGCTTCCATACTGTCGCTCCACGCGGCGGAAGTTCTCTTCCTTCTCTTCCTTCTCGAACTTGCGCTCGCCGTGCACAGTAAGGGTGTTGTTCTCGATGCGGACGTCGATGTCCTTCTCGTCAATACCCGGGACTTCGACCTTCAGCGTGATGTTGTGTTCATCTTCGTACACATCCACGGCGGGGGCAAAAGCGGTCGTGGCCAAAGCTTGATCCTGCGCGTCAGAACCGAACGAATCGCGGAACAACCGGTTCATGCGGTCTTGCAGAGTGGTGAACTCACGGAAAGGCTCCCAACGGGTTAATACGGTCATAGCTCAACTCCTCCTTCAAATTCTTGGTGGTTTTTATGGCTTCCTACAATACCTTTGGATGCTTAATTAGTGCAAAGAAAGCATAAAATTTGAGCGTGTTATTGTCAATATATCTATTGGCTTATTTTTCATTAGCTTACAGCCAATATCATGCATTTCAAGTAGGCGGTTTCCGGCACGGTTAACAGTATGGGATGGTCCTTCGCCTGGGTCCGGTTCTCCACAATGCGAAGATTTCTGTGCATATCGCGGGAGGCTTGGGTCACCACCTCTAGAAACTCAGCCGGGCTGACGTGATACGAGCAGGAGCATGTGACCAGGATCCCGCCTGGCCGCAGCATCTTCAGCGCCCGCAGATTGAGCTCCTTATAGCCGCGGAGGGCCGTCTCCACGTTGCTCTTGCCTTTGGCGAAAGCCGGCGGATCAAGCACGACTGTGTCGTATTGCTGTCCGGCGCTGGCGTAGTCTCGGAGCAGGTCGAAGGCGTTGGCCTCGATCCATTCGATGTCGCGCCCGTTTAAGGCAGCGTTCCGGTCGGCGACCTCAAGCGCCGGTCGTGAGCTATCCACGCCCGTGACCTTGGAACAATGCTCGGCCAAGTGCAGGGCGAAACCTCCGTGGTAGCAAAATACGTCCAGCGCTTCGCCGTGTGCATACTGCGCCGCCGCGGCGTAGTTTTCGCGTTGATCGAGGAACGCACCCGTCTTCTGGCCTTCGAAGGCTTCATATTGGAAGCGAACCCCGTTCATGGAAAATACTGTGCTCTTCTTCTCTCCCTGCAACAGGCCGGAGGATCGGGCGGGCAGCGCTTCCAACTCCCGCACTCGGGGATCGACGCGCTCGCCAATGGCCGCCGGCGACAGTCGCTCGACCAGTTCGGGAACAATCACTTGGCGCACCGCTTCCGTATCCATCGCCTGGGTGAGAACCTGTATCGAGAGCAGGTCGTTGTAGCGGTCCACAATCAGGCCGGGCAGGAAATCCGCCTCGCTGAAGACGATCCGATATGCATCGGTGTCGCGCACCGCTCGTTCACGATAAGCAATCGCCTCCTGGATGCGCTTCCGCAACAGACTGTCGAGATTCTCGACAACGTCCTTCGAAAGCATCCGGATCGTGATCTGCGAGGCGCTGCTGTACAAGGCTGTGCCCAGAAGTTTCTCGCGTTCGTCGGCCACGCTAACCAAGGCACCGGGAGCAACGCCGTCCGCTGTGACGATGTCGGAGCGATAGACCCACACGTGTCCGTCCTTAAGCCGGTTCGCGCCTCGACGGGAGACTTTCACCACGGGAAGTCCGTGAGGGTCTGTTGATTTTTTGGGCATGAAGGAATATTAACCCGGCAGAGCTAACGTGGGGACGGCCGACCAGCCTGTCCCTGGGATACTTAATGCGGATCCGGTCTTTCTGGGGCAGCGAGATGGGCAGCAGTTTTCGGCAGCCCATTCCGCTGCGCCACAGTACAGCCTTAGGGCGATTCAATAACAACCCAAGGCCTCTTTTTTCGTTCGGCCTCTATGAAGCGTTCCTTTTCGGATTCCGCTTCCTCTTTAGTCTTCAGTGGCATGGTTACGCCGCACACCGTTGGCACATCTACGTTGTCCCACCGGAAGAACCAGCTACCACCTTCCTCGAAGACCTTTGTCTTGATGGTTAGCATTCTCGCTGCTCCTGTTGCTGAATTAGTACAGCCCACGCTCCGACAGAGGCTGCCCAATAGATAGTTATTAGTTTTTAGCCAACAGGCTGTGTCACGGATTACACTGCGCTCCAGCGCTTTTGAGGACAGCGATCTGCTTTCGATTGCGAACAGGCACTGAGGTTTTTTCGGGACATATCAGCTGGACGTTCAGCTGGCGGCGGGATGCTCCGAAGCCACCGCCTCGGTCCGAGCGTGACCACGCTTCCGCGATTCCGCCCGCGCCAAGTCGAGGTCCCGATGCAAAGCGTCAAGCGTTGCCGTGGGCAGTTCGCCTCCCCATTCCTCGATCTCGGACTCGGTCCAACTCCCATTCAGGCGGATGACATCGTCGGCGAAGTCTTCAGGAAACGCTAACCGATACTCGCCTTCGCGAACCAGAATGTCGCCAACTCCACGTCCGGACGAGCCGTCGTATACGTGGCGGCTGGACATGCCTTTGCTGTTGATGTACACCAGAAATACTTCCCCATGATCTTCGAAGCTGGGCCGGTAATACCAGGCTTGACTGGATTCGAACTTGGGATGGGCCCTCCGCCGTCTGGCGACCACGACCGGGTCGGGCGCCTCGTCGTGTGCCGGGTCGTGGTAAAGAATCCGTTGGCAGGACTCGCAGACCACCACGTGAGTCGCCGCCCGCACTTCATTGTAGGTCTGAGGACGCAGCATGACCTGGCAGGCCAGGCACTTGTGGTCGCGAGCCTCGGAAAGGCCAGTCCCGCGATGCTTCGCGACCCTATCGTACTGGGGCAGCAGATCGGGATTCACGCTGGCTCGCGCCTGGTCGCGTTTGGCGTTCCACTCCGCCAACTGTTGTTCATCTTCCGCAGTCCGCTGCCGGGCCTCGACCTTTTCCTTCTCGATCTCCGCTGTCTCCGCCTTCAACTCCGCTTCGGCCGCTTTTACGTCCTTCTCGCGGATCTCGGCATTGACCATCAATTCCAGAATCTTATCTTCGTTGGCGCGAATGTCCTGCTCGGCGAACTGAATCTCGTGCAGCAGGGCTTTGTACTGTTCGTTGGTCTTGACGGCGAGAGATTGGTCGCGGTACTTGGAGATCTTCTGTTGCTGGTCTGAGATCGCGCTCTCGTATTTGCGGCGGGCGGCTTCGTCGGCTTTGACAGCGGTTTTGGCTTTCTCCAGGATCGCCCTGGTCCCAGCCAGCCTCTCTTCAATCGCGGCCACCCGCTTGGGCAGGGCAGCGATTTCTTCCTTCAAACGCAGGATTTCCCGATCCGCCTGTTGTAGTGCTATCAGGTTTTGTACGTCAGGAAGCATCTTTGAGAATAGCGCTACCCAGATTTTACCATGCGCCGCTGTAGAGGCGTTGCTCGCACCGTCTCTGGCGAGTCACCGGCCTCGGCCTGCACGAACCCCCTCCGCCGGTGTAAACTTTTCAGCCTTGCCTCTAAACAGCTGAATTTTATGCCCGGAGCCGCCAAGTGAACCTCATTCGTCGGACGATGATCTGCTGGTTCCTGATCCCATTTGCCTTTGCGCAGTCGGTTGCTCCCAACAGTCCGGCCCGGAAACCTCTCACCATCGAAGCCATCTTCGCCGCCGGCGGCATCACTGGACGCCCCCCTGAAACCATCCAATGGACTCCCGATTACTCCAAATTCACCTTTATCCAGCGTGACGACTCCGGCGAACACGGCGAGTTGTGGTCGGTAGACGCGACTACCGGCCAGAAGACGCTCCTGATCAGTGAAACCAAACTTGCCACGCTCGCTCCTCCCGTTGCGAAAATCAAGGATGAGCGCGAAATCGAGCGCATCACGCGTTACCACGTCGACCCCTACCACTGGGCGCCGGATTCGAAACACCTGCTCTTCGTTCCCCAAGGGCAGCTCTGGCTCTACTCGCTCGACACCGGCACTGCCGTCCAAATCAGCTCGTCGTCTGACCCCAGCGGCGATCCCAAGTTCTCCCCCGACGGCAACCGCCTGGCCTACGTGCGCAAACACAACCTCTACGTGCGCCCCGTGTCTGGCGACATCGAAAAACAGCTCACCCGGGAAAAAGATGACAAGGACAAAGACGACAAAAAGAAGGATGCCAATCTCCTGAACGGCGAAGTGGATTGGGTCTACGCCGAAGAACTGGGAGTCCGCAGTAATTACTTCTGGTCGCCAGACGGCAGGAACATCGCTTTCCTGCACATGGACGAAACCCGAGTGCCCACGTACCCCATCACCGACTGGATGCCAACGCATCCCACCGTGGATATGGAAAAGTATCCCAAAGCCGGCGATCCCAACCCCGTCGTCCGCCTGGGAGTCGTCAACGCCTCTGGCGGTGACACAAAGTGGATCTCCCTAACCGACAACCACGACACCTACATCCCACGCTTCGGATGGGTAAGCGACGGCGTCCTCTGGGCCGAAGTGCTGAATCGCGCGCAAGACAACCTCGACCTCTACTTCATCGACGCCCGCTCCGGACGCTCCCGCAAGGTCTTGACCGAGACCACCCCTGACGCCTGGGTCAACGTGAACGATGACATGACCATCCTGAAGTCCAGAGACCGTTTCCTCTGGTCAAGCTGGCGCGATGGGACCACCCAGCTCTATCTCTACAGCTTCGACAAAGCGAATCCGCTGGCCGCCGACGCCAAGCTGGAACGCCAGCTCACCAAAGGCGCCTTCGAAATGTTGGGCGTCAATGCGGTGGACGAAGCCGCCGGCGTAGTCTATTTCAACTGCAACAAGGACGATCCCCGCCAGCGCCAGCTCTACGCGGTCAAGCTGGATGGTTCCGGCTTCCAAAAAGTCTCCGAGGAAGATGGAACCCATCACCCCACATTCGCCGACGACGGCAAGCACTACGTGGATGAATTCTCCGACCTCATGACGCCCCCGCGCACGTCGATCTGCAGTACAAGCGGGAACTGCAAGACAGTGTGGCATTCGCGCAGCGTAGACGATTACGACTTGACCGAGCCTGCGTTCCTCGAGTTCAAAGCCGACGACGGAACCACGCTCTACGGCGAACTCCTGCTTCCCCAAGAAAGCACGTCAGCCAGCAAGATCCCGCTGATCGTAAACATCTACGGCGGCCCCGCTGCGCAAACTGTCACCGATAGCTGGATCGAAGACTGGGTCGGTTCTTCAGGACTCTTCCACCAACTTCTATCCCGGCGAGGATTCGCGATCTTTACCGTAGACAATCGCGGTACACCCGCCCGCGATCGCAAATTCATGACCGCGGTCCGCCATCAGTACGGCGCGATAGAACTGAAAGACCAGCTCACCGCGCTCGATCAGCTGTTCGTGAAGTATCCCGAACTCGATCGCACCCGCGTGGGCATCTGGGGATGGAGCAACGGCGCCTCTATGACGCTCTACGCGATGACCCATTCCGACGTCTTCAAGGCCGGAGCCGCCGTCGCCCCGGTCACCGACTGGCGTAACTACGATTCCATCTACACCGAACGCAACAACGGCCTGCCCACCGACAAAACCAGCAGCAGCTACGTTGACATGGATCTGCCCAAAGTAGCCGACAAGCTGGAAGGCGCACTGCTCCTCGCCCACGGAACCGGCGACGACAACGTGCATCTCCAGAACAGCATCCAGATGGTCGAAGCCTTAATCAAGGCAGGCAAACAATTCCGCTTCATGGTCTATCCCACCAAAACCCACAGCATCCGGGGCGCCGAAGACCGCGATCATCTCTTCCACCAGATCGAAGACCAGTTCGAACGCGAACTGAAGTAGTGTAGAGTGGACACTCTTATCCGCTGTCTTTGTCGTGGCAAGCGAAAAGGCAAAATCCAGCCGACCCCACGGTGGTCATCCTGAAGCGGTTCAGTGGGTGAACGAGAAATTCAGCCCCGTGGTGAGGATGATGTCATTCTTCTTGAGCGCAGGCGTGCCCGCAGGTTGCACGGGCGGATTACTCACGTAGATATCGCCGAACGCATTCTGCCAGCCCAGCCACTTGCTGATCTTGGTTACGCTGCCAAGGTTGAGGGCGGTTCGATACTGCCCCGTGTCACTGAGATTGGGGAAGAAGTAGAACTTTTCAGTAACCACAGTCGACGCGCCAAATTTATGGCTCAGTTCCTCCCCGAGCGTAAGAGCCGCAAAGCTGTTGGTAATAGTGATGTAGTCCTCTCGCGTATAGTTCGGGCCCACCAGGAAGTCCAACGTTGTTCGGTCCGTGTTGATGGCGTGGAATCCCAGACCGCCTCCTAGAATGGATCGAAGGTTCAACTGCTGCAGAGCATCAGTTTGAAAATCGGCGCTCCCGTAGCCAAATAGCCGGGGAGTCAAATTACGGGAATATCGGGCCCCAGCTTGAATCGCGTTCGCGGTCGTGCTCGGGGTTGCCCCAGGCGCATTGTTCTTGGAATACACTGAGTTTGCATAAAGCGAGATTTCGTCCGTTCGCGTCTTGCGATCGGCGGTGAAGGCCAGCGCAAGGTTGTCGGTTTCACTGTTTCCCGCGGTGAGGGCAAATCCGACGTTCGCTCCTCCCGCCCAACCCTGAAGGAGTCCGGGATGGAGCGACTTCTCATACGCTGTCTGTTCCGCATCGCTTCGCAAGGCAGTCACATCAGCCTTCGCCACGTTCACAGTTCCGCTCGCCGTTGTGGTTACTGCCAGACTGCCGTCCGCCGTGGTTACGGGGCCGGCCACAGTTTTTCCATTGGCCAGGGAGACATGCAGCGGCTGTGTGGAACTGATTTCCTGAATGGCGGGCCACTGCACGGTGACGTCCCCGGCAAACTCGGTCTTGATCAGTAGGGTTTTGTCGTCTGATTTTGTGATAGTCCCAGTGAGGCGGTCACCATTCTTGAGCACTACTTGATCGGCGAAAAGCGCAGAACAGAATGCGAACACTGACAACGTAGCCAACAGATGCAGCTTACGCATGACACTTCTCCATGATGATTTTGTACTTCCGTTCGCGGGGCCCGGTGGATAACGACAGCAACGAAGAGACTAACTTATCGCAGATGTAACAATCCTGCCATAGGGGGAAACCCCGACAAGGTTGTTGTCTAGCCTGTGGACCAGTTGTCGAGTATAGCGGGACGAATTCTACCCGTCGTGCAGTTCTTGCTGAAGATAAATGATAAATGAAGATAAATAGGGATGCAGCGAACTCTGGAAGCAACGCTGGATCGCTCGGCGAATTTAACTCTTTACTTCGGGGTTCTTTATTTCGGTACTCGGCGTCTTTGCTTGCTCCGAGCTTGCATCTTTCATGCCCTCCTTCAAAGCGCGAATACCCTCGCCGATCCCTTTGCCAAGCTCCGGAAGTTTCTTCGGTCCAAACACCAGCAAGGCAATAAAAAAGATCACCAGAAGGTGCATGGGTTGAAAAAGACCTTCAAACATACAAAACCCTCCCGCAAACGCACTACTCTTCTTAACCTTATTAACCTTACTGAAGCCTGATTATTCCGTCAACCTTGGCAAACTTTCCGCTGAGTACGCCACAACCCCGCGACGACAGAAACACCAGGTTTCAATACAGTCTACGCGCTCTGGCTAAGTCTCAGTTTGAAAAGACAGTCAATTGGTTTTCGCGAAAAAAGACGGATTCCTTCTCGTAACCTGCTGATTCCATGCCTCCTTGTTTGGTTGGCCACCTGCATGGGAGGATCGGGCAGCCATTCAGACATGAACTTCCGTGCCGTCGAAAGGCGGGGCTGACGCTCCTAGAATGGCGAAGGCCCAAGTTTAAACGCGGCCGTTCAGCGGCCTGGAGTTTCTACTATGACTTCAACCCCCACAACGCCGGCGGTCGGGATTAAGAAACCAGTCTCTCCGGCAGTCCTCCCATCCAATGACGACACCCTAACCACTGAGCGCGTGGTGAAAGCAAGTCCACCAATCGCAGGACAGATAGCCCCCAAGCAAACCGGCTACGGTATGCCTTGCGCAAGTTGCAAAACCTATTATCCGGCTGATCTGAAAGCGTGCCCAGTGTGTAAAGGCGGAGAACGCATTTCACCGACTGCAGTCCCAGTGCGTTCGACGATCTCTGCCGCCGAACTATGTCCTGATCCGGTTGAACTGGAAGAAGAGCGCGAACGTTTCTTGCGCGATTTCAAAGCACAGGTTTTCGCCTCCCAGTTGCCGATTAACGTAGCCGGAAATCTGCCTTGCACTCACGAGGAAAACCATCCTGGCGGCCCCGAACCTGCGGCTGTGTGCCAAGGCTGTTACGATCATCTGCAGGAACGCGTGGACGTGCTGGAAGCCGCGCTGCACATGGACCTGAAAGATGCGGCGCAGATCGTCTACGACGCGGTCTGGGCGGATCCGTCGGATGCCACCAAGACCTACGAGAACGCCGCTCACGCCCTGCTCGCCGAACTGCGCCGACGTTCGGGAGTCACGCAAGTGTTCGGGCTGTTGCAGCCTCTCTCGGACTAAATTTTTCTCGCCGCAGTGTGTGCGCGGACCGCAGAATTCGCCTACTGTGTCTTCGGGCTGACCCATTTCCTCCCAGCATACAGCCGGTATGACCCTTGGTCGGCCACGATATTCAAGGGGACAGGACGGTGCAGCGTGTCGTCGAGGTGCGAAGACACGCTAAACACGTCATTCGCCCCGGACGTCCATGACGGTGAACTGACCCTCCTTGCTAAACCCGAAACCATATTCACCCGGCGGTAGTTCGGATCCTTCAATGTTGAGCTTTATCTCCGTGATCAGGAAACCCTGGTACTTCGCCGCTACATCGGTTGAATAACCCGAGGTGTCCACCAGGCCCGCAGCACCAGCTTACCGTCCAGAGCGCGGAATCCCGCCGAATTGCGCAGCTGTACCGTCGCACTCTGTCCGCGAAAGAAATAACTGGACGGAACGACTTTCTTGATCTCTTCCCCGCCCAGCACGCGCCTGCGTCGGTAGCTGAGAGCAGGAGAGAAGCCCGGAGACAGAGCGAAAAGACCACGAAAGGGATATTTTTACGCCGCATCATTTCTTCAATATTCGATGCCAACTCTACGCCGCTCCAACCGCTCCGGCAGCCGGGCATGAATCAGATCGCAGGCGCTCCGGCAAACCGCAGCCTGCCGAACGCCTGAGGGACGTGGAAATTCGGCTGCGGCGTGTTTGTGGGCTGCCACGCCAGATAAGTGCGCGGCTCTGTTCTGCCTTCGACTCGGTAAAAGTTAACCCGCCAAATCGCGGCCGGATCAAACTTCGTCGTAAGGGATTTCATTGGGATCGCTAACTCGGCGCTCCACCTATGGGATTTCTCATCCAAGAACACCGAGCGCTGCAAGCCGCTTTTCAGGTCTGCCAGTCCGCCGGGAAAAATATCGAGATCCACCCACATCCCATTCGGACTGACTTCGAATTCGCGGTAGAAGCGCTCACGCGACGGATCGGGTTGCAGAAACACCTCGGCCACATCGCGGTCCCACAGATGGTCGCGGCGTCCGTTGGGATCAGAATCGCCGAAGGTGAAAAGTTCACGATAGTGACACTCGAATCTCAGATACAAGTACTGCCGCGACCACAAGACTCGCACCTCGGTTTCACGTCCGGGATCGGCGTTCTTTCCCTGCCAGTCGGATGAGAAAGCGATCGCGATCGCACCCCGCCACGCAGCCGCAAGATGCGCTGCATCGAGCGGAACGGCGTCAGCAACGTAGGTCGCGACGATCTCCCTGTCTGAAGCGTCTCGCTGTGGCTCCGGTTTATTCTGAACGGTCATGCTGGGGACAGCGAAAAAGAGACAGAAGGAACATCGTACCCCAGGACCGAAAAGAAAACGGGCAGAACTGGTTCCCCCTTCCAGTTCCCGCCCCCGCCGTGGATCTTTGATATCCGCGCACTGAGAACTCCTTCACAAACCTGCCCACTATGAAGAAGTTGCGACTTTTTGATTGCATTTATCGTCTCAGAATATCGTGCCTTCATCTGGTAAAGCGATTTTCCGCGGTGGATTCTCTCACCGTAACGGACAGAGGTCTGAAGGCTTGCGGCCGAGCGACGTGCCCATTCGGATCTTTGTCAAGAAATCTTCCTTTGACCGCAAGATCCGGATGGCCCACCAGAAAAGGCTGTCGTAAGCTTTCGACATTATGACAACCAATGCGATACTCAACCTGACGGAAGCAACGGAAATGGCGTCCAGCCACCAGAACTGCGAGGAAAACGATCAAAGCCAGTACTGGCAGGCAGTTCTGACCCGTGATGCCAGCCACGATGGGAAGTTCGTTTTTGCCGTGTCTTCGACTGGCGTGTATTGCCGGCCGTCCTGCCCCGCGCGGCGTCCTCGCCGTGAGAACGTGACCTTTTTCCGCAAGGCCGAGCAGGCGGAACAGGCCGGCTACCGTGCTTGCCTGCGCTGCCGACCCAAAGCCGCAGGCGGCCATGGCGCGATGCAAGTCGTGAAGGCGATGTGCCGCTATATTGAGCAACATCTCGACGAGCCGCTCACCTTGGCCCGGCTGGGGTCAGAATTTCACCAAAGTCCGTTCCATTTGCAACGGACTTTCAAACGTGTCCTGGGCATCACGCCGCGAGCCTACGCCGACTCCTGCCGTATGAATCAGCTCAAAGACAATCTTCGTGCCGGGCACTCGGTGACCCGCTCCATGTACGACGCAGGTTACAGTTCGAGCAGCCGGTTGTATGAACGAACTGCGTCGCAACTCGGCATGACGCCGGACAAATACCGCCGCGGCGCGATCGCAGCACCCATCCGCTACACCTGCGCGGATTCACCTTTGGGGCGCATGTTAATCGCAGCAACCGACAGAGGAATTTGTGCCATCCAATTCGCCAACACCGACGGCGAACTCGAGCAGGGACTCAGGCATGAGTTTCCTTTCGCGATCCGCCGTCGCGACGACGATGCCATGGAAGCCTGGAAAAAAGATCTGCTTCGCCAGATGCGTGGCCAACGATTGAACGCCGCTCTTCCCTTGGATATTCAAGCGACGGCGTTTCAGCGGCGGGTGTGGTCGCATCTGCAATCCATTCCGTTTGGGGCAACGCGTTCCTATGCGGCCGTGGCAAAGGCCATCGGTCAGCCCACGGCCACACGTGCCGTTGCCCGAGCTTGCGCGACTAATCCGGTAGCCGTCGCCATTCCGTGCCATCGCGTAGTCAGGAAGAGCGGAGACACGGGCGGCTACCGCTGGGGCACAGAGCGGAAGAAAGCGTTGCTGGAGATGGAACACGTCTGATTCGCTGGAGGACGGGCGTTCTGCGCCCGTCTTCCGAAAGAAGCCACACTGCTCACTTCTGCATGCCCACATAAACCTCCCGCGCTTGCTCCAACAAGGTCAAGGTAGAAGTCTTCTCCGCTTGTGTGTTCCAATCCCGGTTTGATTTCACATCCTTCATCATGCAGTCGATCCAGGCGATAAAGTAGCTAGCATCTTCTGCCGCCTTCACCCCGGAGCCCGCGACTGTAACGTAGACGGGACTCGTCGTCGCATAGGGATACGCGTCCAACACGGGGTATTCAGCCTTGTCGCTCCACGCACGAAGCAGACACCATCCGCTTTGCGAAACCGGAATCACATCTTCATCGTCGGCGCTCTCGCGATCCTCAGTCAATTTCAGCTCGCGCACCACTCGGCCGTTGCAAATCACCTCCAGATGATCGACGGGAACAATCGAACGCAACCAGGCAGTAAACTTTATCTTGTTCTCGCCCTCTGGAAGCCGTAGTTCATCGCCCAACTCGTGGCCACCCAAGGTAAAGCCCAGAAGCGGGCCGTTCGTCACAAAAGTGTGTCCCTGCTTCAACGAACGTAACCAGGACTCAATGTTGAGAGGACCTTCTGAAACGTTTGCATACACTCGATTGAGACCGATCGGTCCGCGCAAAGAAGCGAAGTTGGCCATGGCATCGGTGCCTGCGGCCGCCGGCAAGCGAAACCCGCAGTTAAGCAACCGATACCACACCGCCGCCGTGGATTTGTGATCGCTGAACCCGAGCACCTCGATGTAATCCACCTTGCCCAGCGCAACGTCAACCGGCAGCTCGTGCGTAAGCGTTGTATCTTTCGCCGGATCAGGAAGGGTGTCGTAAGGATGAACGTAGCCCACGAGCGCATGCTGTTGATGCGCCATATCCGCTACAGCTGCATTCGTGGGGAAGAGGCTCGCTGCGGCTGTGTTGGGATAAGCCGCATACCCAGGGATGAGAAAGTGCTGGGTCAGATTGAGCAGGCCTAGATGTCCCCAATAACTTGTGTGGAATTCCTGGCTGTGCAGCAAAAGAGTAGATGCAGTCGATTCCGCATCCACTCCGGTGCTGAAGTAAGTGATGTCCGGAATGCGCTGCTCTTTATTAACAACCAGATCTTCGACGACAGAAAGGTTTTCCGCCGCCGCCTGCGCAACCAGTTTCTTCGGCGTGTTGCGATAGGCTCCGCCATAATTCATGTGCACGTGAACGTCGCCGCTGATCCAGTGGGAACTATCCTGCTGAGGCAGGCGGAGCGGTTGCAAATGAACGCTGACCTTCACGACTTGATCCGCGGCGACCTGGACGGTCTTCTTTTCGATACGATACTCGAAGCCTTTCATAACCTCCGCGTCGATGCTACCCACCGGAACGCTTAACTCGGCGTTGCCCGAAATGTGAAAATAGTGTGACTCGAAAGGCCGCTCGGAACGGACGAAGTTGTCGTCGGAATGCATCCATGCGTCATCAGGTGCGTAGGAGCGACCATCTGAGCCGCTGATGAAGACGCGAGCTGCCGTCGGGTGTCCCGATGAGTCGAATATGTGGATCGTAAGACGACCCATTGGCCGCAGGTAATGTTTCTTCGTGAGAGTGATCTGCCTCTGAGCGCCACCAGGAAATTCCTGAGTCCAAAGCGAAGTGTTTCCTTCGCGGTTCGAGATGAAGGCGATTCTTGTCCCGTCCGGCGACCATCGGGGATTGATGTTATCGAAATCTCCATAAGAAAGCGGAAACGCATCCCCGCCGTTTGCGGGCATCACCCAGAGCTGATGCCATTGCTGGCCCAGATACGACGCGTAAACGATTCGCTTGCCGTCGGGAGCAAAATCCGGGCGAGCCTTCCAGGCAGTTTCTTCATAATGAATCTCGCGCGCCTCCACGCCCGGCTCAGCTTTCATTCGCCAGAAACCGCCGGTGCCATAGATGCGGCCGCGATTGGAGACGAAGACGACTTCGGCTCCATCGGGCGACCACGCAGGACTGATTTCGTGATCGAATTCGCTGTAGTAGTAGCGTGGCAGGTCGCTACGGTTTTCTCCAGTCAGCCGATTCACCTCGGTCAGCTTACCGTCAGAAAATTGACCCGTGAAGATGTGAAAGTGTTTCTGATAAGAAGTGGACACGAAGGCGATGCGCTTGCCGTCGGGTGAGAACCGCGGCTCCACATTTACTGCGCCGCCCGAAGTGAGCTGCCGGGATTGCCCAGTCTCTAGATTCAAAGCCCAGAGTTCAATCGCGTCGTTGGCATAAGACGAATACACGATCCAGCGGCCGTCCGGCGCGCAGTCGGGCTGGTAGTCGTATCCGGGTCCGGCGGTGAGTTGCTCTGCATCCGTGGAATCCAAATCCTGCTTCCATAACGATCCTGCCATCGAATACAGGACGGCTCGCGAATTCGGCAACCAAGCGACGGAACTCGGCCCGGTAGTGAGCTGGGGCAGATACATCTCGCGGAAATAATACGGATGCGGCAGATCGATCTGCTTAAGCACAGGCTCACGCTGCGCGACCAGCGGCAATGACATGAGACACAGAACCAGCAGCACATTGATCTGATATCGTTTATTCAAGGATCGCCCCCCGAGAACTGAAGGCGGATTATATCGAAGGTTGCAGCATAAGAATGGCCCGCCGCTTTCTTCAACGAATACTAGCGCAGGCGAAGCACGAGCAGAACCACGGTGAGAACGACGATCAGCACGGTTCCGATGGTGTAAATATGAGATCCGAGCCAACCTTGTTCTTTCCGATTTTCGAACTTCGCAAGGAAGGCTGGAGCCTGACCGCTGGCCAGGGGTGCAGGGCTCTCGCCCGAGAGTCGCGCAGCCTCGCAGTCCAGGCAGAGAGTACGGCCTCCTGAAACCGGGAACCCGCAGGCCTCGCATTTTCCGATCTTTTCGAGTTCTTGCGGTCGAACTGGCGCGGTCCGATTGGTTTCGGGGATTGGAATCTTTTCGGGAGCGATGTCGTGCGTCCCCGCGGCCGTCGCGGAAGTCGATTTCTCTGTCTCTGCGGGTGCGGGTGTGGATTCGGATTCCTTTTCTTGCACCGCCTGCTCATTCTTCGCGGCGATTTCCTGCAGCGCCCGCTTGGCTGCATCGGCATGCTCGAGCCCGGTCTGCACCATCTCGGCCAGCCGCTCCAGCGCCGTGACATCGCGCTCCTCGAACGCGTTGGCTCTGTCCGCGAACAGTTCGAACACGCCAACCACTTCCTGTTCGCGAATCAGCGGCACCACCATCACCGACTTGATGCCGAGCGCGCGGCAGCTCTCGCGATTAACTCGCGAATCCGTTTCCGCATCATCGCAGCGCAGAACCTGCCGCGTGCGTACGCTCTCGCCGGTGAGGCCCGACTTCACCTGCACTTCCGCTCCCAGTTCCGGCGCGGAGGGTCCGGCGCTCGCCCGGCAAATCATTTCGCTGCCCTCCAGCAACGCGATCGCTGAGCCCGATGCACCGGTAATATATTGCGCCCGCCCCGCGAGCAACTGCAGCGCCGCTTCGAGGTCTCGCTGCGCCATCTCGGTCAGCGACTTGCTGCTATCATCCGCTGGACCACGTGAAGGCGTGCCCGGCATCGATTCTTCCTTCGCAGTCAAAATCGGCGGAGGTACTCCCCGCGCACTGCCGGATGCACCTTGATCGAAGATGGAGTAGCGATCCACTGGCTTTAACTATGACTGTATTATCGCCGGAGTTTGGCCGGATGCAAGTAGTGTTTTGGAGAAGGAGGCCGCCGGGAGGGTTTCATGATCGGAACCAACTGCAGGTCGCTCCCCACGATTCGTATCAGGATATGGCTTTAGCCATATCGCAAGCGTGCCCAATCGACGCGGCTTCAGCCGCCGTACTTTACAACTCTCCGAAACGGCCTCTCCCACGCGTGCCGCGCTTAGTTCTTTTTCGGCGGCAAATACTTCTTTTCGATCGACGCCACAACCACGTAATTCGGATCAACCATCTCGTTCAAATGGATCTTTGCAACCTTTGACAACAACTCATACGCATCCAATTCCGACAAACCATAATCCTGATGAATCCATTCGACTAGCTCGGTGAAAGCGATGCGCACGCAATCATCCAACGGACGATACGCCCCCACCGTCATAATCGCGTCATCATTCTCGAAGCGCGGCCAGTTGATCTTCTGTCCTTTGATCAGGTTAAGCTGCACCCGCGCCCGCAGCGGAACCTCAATCGCCGTGCCCGCCACTTCACCGTCCCCCATGGCTGCGTGTCCGTCGCCCATATACAGCAAACCTCCGGGCACATTCACCGGAAAGTAAACCGTGTTGCCCACGCTGGCTTCGGGAGAATCCATGTTCCCGCCAAACTCCGCGGGTACAATCGAGCTGCGCACCTCGCCTCCAGCGGGAGCGACTCCAATGCATCCGAAGAAAGGGTGCAGCGGAATCTTGACCGAGAACTTCGAATCCAGCGCCTGAAACGTCGCCGTGTTGTTCGCATGATCGATCGGATAAAACCAGATCTTCTCCGGCAACGGCGGATGCAGCATGGGCGTGTAATTAGTCTCATTCAGCGCTCCGAAGCCCGGCGCAAACGCTCCCACGCCCTGGTCGCCGTCCACTTCAAGATCGAGAATTTTCACCGCCAAAGTATCGCCCGGCTCCGCGCCCTCAATATAAAAAGGTCCGGTAAGCGGATTGTCGCCCTTGCTCATGCTAAGCGTGTCCCCCGGCTTCTTGATGGCATTGCCGAAACAATCAAGCGTATTTGTGTCAAGAATGTCTCCAGGCTTCAGACGGGCAACCGGCGCCACCGAGGCGTACACATATTTCACATCGTTGATGGTGGCGTGATACTTCACGACATTGTCGGGCGCGGCCTGGGCCAAGACATTCGCGACGCCAAAGGTCAGCAACATCGGCATCAGAATGTAAGTCTTCAAGAACACCTCCTGAATGAATCTAGAAGTCATGAGGCGCGCCGACATCTCTCAATGGTTTTCTTCAACTGCCATTCCTCGAGTTGTTTTGAAACAAAATACAGAAGGACCAAGACACCAATGTACCCGGCGCCGATATTTATCCACTGGAGTGGCGTCCAGGGCGCGTTTCCAGAAAGCAGCGCCAGAGTCGCAATGCAAAATATGAATAGCAGTGCAGTAGCAATGAGAAGCAAGCGGTCCCACCAAGGTCGGCGCACTTTCACGCCGGCCCACTGCAAGAGCCACGACATTGGATGGCGGTACAGTTTCGAGACGGCGGCGGCAAACTCCCAATCAGCGGCAAGTGACGGGTTCACTACCAAATCATTCTGGCGCGCGGTTTTTGCTAACGTACAGAGCCTCTCGTATGCAGTGTCGCGAGGAACGAGAACCGGCGGAAATTCCGGGTCACCGACGTACGGTTGCGGTAACGCCGATTCTTTCGGCAAATGGTTGGGCAAAAACCGCTGCTCGTCACTGAGGGGCTCTCCTGATCGCGGCGCTTCCCCCTCGATCCGCCCAATCACGAATCCCAATGCCGTGTCTAAGTCAGTTCGGTCCATTGAGGCTGTGGATGATATATAAACAGATTTGCATCCCTCGGGTCCAATGTCCTCCGACCCAGTTCCCGATTACACCACTTTCTTATCAGAGCACCTACCGAGCAAGCTGAGATAGAAATCCCTAGCGAACCCACGCCAGCCACGCCCACCCCACAAGAAGAGTCGCCAGCGTGATGGGCAGACCAACCCGAAAATAATCCCAGAAGCCAATTTCCATCTCCGGCTTGGCGCTCTCCACCACAATCAGATTGGCAACACTTCCCGTGATCGTAAGGTTTCCCGACAGAGTGGAAGCCATGGCCAGAGCCAGCCAAGCCGTGTGCGGATTGCTGAATCCGGGGATCAACGATTTCAGCAGCATCACCGCGGGCACATTGCTGACGATATTGCCGAGCAGCGCAACCACTACCGTGAACGTTCCCAGCCTTTGCAGATTCCAGTGTTCTGCCAACCCAAGCAGCCGTCCGACGATCCCGGCATTTTCCGCCCCGCCCACGATCAGGAACAGTCCGATAAAAAACACCAGCAGTCCCCAGTCCACCTCCTGGTAGAGCTTTCTAGGCTCAAGCGTTCTGGTGATCAGTAGCGCGGCCGCACCCAGCGCCGCCATCATCGCGGGAGGCACACCAAGAAAGAATCCGATGACAACAGCCGTTACCACAATCACGGGCTTGGTTAGTCGCGAGAGGTCCAGCGCGGGCAATGGAATTCTTTCCGCGGTCTTCGGTTGCAGCTCAATGTTGCGCATATGAAGCCAGTGCAGCACCGCCCAGTCTAGGAAGAGTCCTACGATCGCCACAGGCCCCAGATGAAAAAGAAAATCGTGATACCGGATGCCGGAGAAAGATCCAATCAGCATGTTCTGCGGGTTGCCAGTGATCGTGGCGACGCTGCCGATATTCGACGCGGTCGCGACGGCCAAGAGATACGGCAGAGGTCGCAGCCGCATGCGCCGCGTGATGCCGAGCACGAATGGCACCATGACCAGGCAGACAATGTCGTTCACCAGAAATGCAGAAAGAAGCCCGCAAGTGAAAATCACCGCGGGCAGCAGATTGGCTGGCTTCAACCGCTGCAAGACAACTTCCGCATTCCACTCGAAGAAGCCCACCAGGCGCAGGTTGCCCACGATCAGCATCATGGAAAACAAAAGCACCAGCGTCGGGAAGTCGATGAAGCGCAGCGCATCCGAAGGCTGCATCACGCGGAAGGCAACCATGGCGACAGCTCCGATGATGGCCGCGCCCGGGCGATCAATCTTCAGGCCGGGAAACTTCCCGATGGCGAAGACCAGATAGCTCGCCAGAAAGATGATGTATGCGGCAGCCAGTCGCGCGTCCGGCACTGCCGCAGAAGGAATCAGAAGCATGGCGTCCGCAGCAGAATAACAGGCTAGGGCACGCTTCGGGCACCTAGCCCTGAAGCCTCGTCTGGGCAGTTCGAACAAGGCTCAAAAGGACGGCACCATTGGTTTCACAGCTTACCTTTCAGGCTGATCCGCTTTTCCATGCGAACAACTGCGAGCGACTCTCCGTTCTTCAGCGGCACCTCGAGGTTTTCCAGTGCGACATAACCCCTCGCTCGGTAGAGAGCTACCCCCGTCAAAGTCGCACCCATCTCGAAGCGGGTAAAGCTTGCTGCCGCCGCGGCTTTTTCACAAGCCTCAAGGATCAGGCTGCCGATCCCGCGACGTACCCAGTTTGGATGGACAAAAAAGGCGCGAATCTTTGCGGCGTCTCCTCGAGGATCAAGCGGCGAGTCCTCTCGACCCGTCCAGCGGTCGCCACCAAATAGCGTGTTGCGTTTGCTCCATCCACCACTGCCGACGATCAGCGACTCCGGCGCCGTTTCGACAACGAAGTACGTTCCATCAGCGATTAGTTGGCTGTCCACGCCATAGACGCTCTGCAGCGCGCCTTCGATCTGAGCCGGCGTGTAATCCGCCGCCTGCAATCCGCGCACAGACGCATCAATCAGCTCACGCAGAACCGGGATATCAGCGGGCACAGCTTTGCGGAGAATGAAATTCATGACCTGACGGCATCCGCGAAAGTGTACCAAGCCAATGTCGCAGCTTTCAATTTGGAAGAGAAATTCGCAGCTAGACTAGCGCTGATCGTCGCGGTGGCGGAGCCAGTCCAGGAACATCTGCTCGATGGGTTTATCGTAGGTCATCATTACGTGGCGGATGGTGTGGCCGCTGACGAAGTGGCAGACTTCTTCCGCCAGATTCTTGGCGTGGTCTCCGGCGCGCTCCAGCGACTGCGTCATGAAGATGACTTGCAGGCTAGCCTGACGCTGCAAACCTTCTGGGTTTTCGATGTGCCGCAAGAAAATCAGATTGCGCAGGCGGTCCATCTCGGCGTCGGCGCGCAACACGTCCACGGCCTTCTTTACGTCGCGCGTAGCAAAGGCGCCTCCCACGTCGGAGAGCATCTTCTCCAGAATAGTCGCCATGTGCGTGAGGTCGCGCGTATCCTGCGGATCGATCCGGGGACCGGCCGATTGCGCGCTGCTGGCGAAACTGAGCAGCAGATCTCCAATGCGTTCCAGGCTGATCATGAACTTCATGCAGGCCAGCAATTCGCGAGCTTCAGTTCCGCTCACCTGTGTGATGGCAAGCGTAACCCCATCATCAATCTCGCGATCCAGCGTGTCGAGTTCCTTCTCCCGCTCTCGGATGGTGTTGAGCAGCGGCGAAGATCCAGTCGCGATCCCCTCGGCAGCCGCAGCAGCGGCGTCTTTGGCAACGGCACACGCTTGAATCGTTCGTTTTACAAGGTGCGAGTAAGCCGGTTCGGGCAGTTGTGTCACGGCGGCCGTACTCATAGGAACTTCCCTGGGCTTACGGAATGGCGGACGCACTGCATTCGGTCCTCTTCGCTGCCGGCCTGTACTGATGCTCACAGTACAAGCATAGGTTCTTTGTTTCAAGGATGTTGTTAAAAGCTTGTAAATTCTTGGGTTCGAGAGGTCAACGTAAGCGAGCGATCCGGTAAGTGACGACCGAGAAATAACCGCGGACGAGTGCTCAGGATGATGCAGGCGAAGACTCGGTGGCCAGCGGCAGAATAAACAAAAACACTGAACCATGGTTTAGTTCACTCTCAGCGCGGATGGTCCCATCGTGCGCCATCACGATGTGCTTCGCAATGGCGAGTCCCAGCCCTGTACCGCCAGATTCTCGAGAACGAGCTTTGTCCACCCGGTAGAAACGCTCGAACAATCGCGGTAAGTGCTCGAACGGAATCCCCGGGCCGAAGTCACGCACGTAGAATTCAACTCCACGCTCCGAACGCCTAGCCCCCAGCACCAGCCGTCCACCCGACGCAGCGTACTTAAGCGCATTGTCGATGAGGTTGGAAAAAACCTGGTGGATTGCTTCACGATCGGCGCTCACCAGGTCCGGCGCTGAATCCTCCACCTGCAAGTCGATACCATGCGTGCGCGCGAGTTCCCGAAAGTTCTGCACCGCTTCCTGGAGGATTTCTGCCGCAGCCACGGGCTGGATGTCAAAGCGCTGCTCGCCCGATTCGACTCTCGCCAGGGTCAGCAGGTCCTCGGTCAACCGCGACATGCGATTGGCATTCTTGCGGATAATCTCGAGGAATTCGCGGGAGTGGTTGTTCTCCGGCGAACTGTCGAGCAGAGTTTCGGCGTAGCCCTGAATGGATGTCAACGGCGTGCGCAGCTCGTGAGAGACGTTAGCAATAAAGTCGCGGCGGGTTTTCTCCACCCGTTCGGTCTCGGTCAAGTCACGCAATACGGCAACGGCGCCTCCCCCCGGCATGGGTGCGGCGGTCACATCGAAGGTGCGCGCGGGCACTATGGAAGTCGCTCGGGCCGTGACCACTTTCCGGGCTACACTGGCCCCGCGCACCGCCCGCAGGAAATCGGGATCGCGCACGGTCTCGACGATGGGAGCATTCAGCCGGGTGCCCTGTGGAACCAGGCCATCCATACTCTGGTTGGCCCACTGCACGCGGTCATCGGGGCCAACGGCGATGACGGCGTCCTCCATGCTGTTGAGCAGGGTTTCAAGCTGGTGCTGGCTGGTACGTAAAGCCGCGAAGTTGTCCTCGACATGACGCGCCGTCTTATCGAGCGCAGCGGCGACCTGCCCAATTTCATCGCTCGAAGCTTCCGCGATGCGCGCGGTAAGTTCGCCGCCGGCGAGCTTATTGGCAAACTGGACGATCCGTTGCAGCCGCCGCGCCGTGAACTGGGCCAGGACTCCCGCGAGCACCAGGGCCACCAGGAGCGCGAGTGCCGAACCAAACAGAAGCGTCTTTCGAAGCTGAGACGTAGTGGCGGCGACATCGGATAGCGGATAAGCCAGGCGCGCTGCTCCCCCAGTAACTGGCGCGGCAACGTAAAGGAAATCAATCCCCAAGGTGCGGCTGATACGACTATCGGCTCCGATTTCTCCTTTCAAGGCCGCAGCGAACTCGGGCCGCTGGGCATGATTTTCCATCGTCGATGCTGCTGCTTCGGAATCAGCCAGGACTTTTCCAGTGACATCGATGACGGTGGCGCGCGCACCGGCGGCGTGGCTCTCCTGCGCAACGATGTCCTGAAGATTGTGTTCGCGGTCGGTATTCACGCGATTCGCGAACATCAGCGTCTTCTGCCTCAGGCTGCGGTCAATTTCCTGCCGGAGTGAGCTCTCCCAGGCGCGTCGAACAGCGAAATCCAGGGTTACCGTTGCAGCGACAATCAGAAGGGCAAATGCGGCCAGCAGACGCAAAAAAAGCCGGCTCCTCACTTGGGAGCCTCGAAGCGGTAGCCTGCCCCGCGCACCGTCTTCAGATAGCGGGGGCTCTCCGGATCAGGTTCGATTTTTTCGCGAATGCGCCGGACGTACACATCCACCGACCGCGGCGTGACGTAAGCCGTATCCCGCCAGACCGAGTCAAGAAGCTGGTCGCGGGTGAACACGCGCCCTGTGTGCCTGGCAAAATAGTCGAGCAAGCGAAACTCGGTAGCAGTCGTGCCCACCAGCTGACCGCGTACCGTAAGCGTCATCGCGCTGGGATCAATTTCGATATCTCCTACCTTCAGCGGCGACTGCGAAAGGGGCCGCTCGAAACGGCGCAACACCGCTTTCACTCGAGCTACCAGCTCCCGTGGACTGAACGGCTTGGGGATATAGTCATCGGCGCCGAGCTCAAGGCCAAGAATGCGGTCCGCTTCCCCGCTTTTCGCGGTTAGAAAGATGACTGGAGTCGATGCCAGCAACGGCGTCTGCCGGATCTGACGACAAAGCTCAAGACCGTCTCTTCCCGGCACCATGATGTCCAGAACGAAAAGGGTGGGCCGCTGCCGCTCCGATTCCATGACCACCGTATTTCCCGTAGGAAACACTTTGACCGCGAATCCCGCGCCTTCAAGGTGATGCCGTACCAGCCGCGAAATGTCAGGATCGTCTTCGACCACAAAGATGCTTGGTTTCACACGGGTATTGTAGCCGGGAGATCAGAATATTGCCCCGATTGTAACCAGATTGAAACATTTCACCCGGCTCTCGCGGCAGAGAGCGCGATCCCTAGAGGCGAATCTGGATGGAGAGGCTTTGGGCTTCATCAAGCCAAAAATGGGAGCCGGGAGGCACAACCGTCGTCGCACTATATTCCGTGACCACTGCCGCGCCCAGGTACTTCTTTCCCGGCTGAAGCGAGTCCCGATCGCAGATCGCGGCTTTAATTTTCTTACCATCGAAGAAAATCGAGGCTCGCTTCGGAGGAGTGCAGCGTTTGACTTGCTCCGCATCTGCCTTGCCGAGGCTCGATTGCGGAGACTTCATAATCGCCCGAAGGCGGAGCGTGACCAGTTCAATCTCGCGCGCGGGATAAGCGTATCCGTAGCGACGCTCATGCTCGCGACGAAAAGCTGCCAGCAATCGGCCAGTATAAGGAACGTTGAGTTCATACCCTTGCCCCCGATAACGAACGTCCAAGCTAAGCAGGCGTCGGGTTACGCCGGGCCACCCCTCGGCTTGGAAATCCCTGTCGGCCTGGCGACACAAATTTCGAAATTCCTCGTTCAGCAGCTTCACCGGAAGTTCGTCCAACGTCCGCCACAGAACAGTTCGCGAATAGTCTTTCACTACATTGCTGACCAGAATACCGAAGGCAGAGAGCGCACCCGGACGCGCCGGCACGATGACCCGGGGGACGCGAAGAGCGGCAGCCAATTCGCAAGCGTGCAACCCTCCCGCCCCGCCGAAGGCCACCAACGCGAACTCTCGAGGATCGTAGCCACGCTCAATCGAGACCACGCGAATGGCTTTCTCCATAGTGGAATTGACCACACGTATGACTCCGGTTGCAAACTGTTCGAGCGAGAGTTTGCAATCCTGCTGCTTCAGCCAGGCGAAAACAATTCGGCGGGTGCGTTCCAGATTGAGCGCGAAATCGCCACCGAGAAAACGGTCTGCCTGCAATCGTCCTAGAATCAGATTCGCATCTGTGACCGTCGGCTGGGTCCCGCGGCCATAGCAAATGGGACCCGGATCAGCGCCAGCGGACTCCGGCCCCACGCGCAGCGCTCCCGCTGCATCGAAGCGAGCAATGGAGCCTCCGCCAGCGCCCACAGTGTGGATGTCGAGCATCGGCACACCGACCGGCAGTCCGGCAATATCCGTTTGATTGGCTCCACGCACTTCACGGTCCACCAGCGCCACGTCGGTTGAAGTGCCGCCCATGTCGAACGAAATAATCCGCTCGCACCCGCTGCGGCGTGCCATTGCCACAGCTCCGATGACTCCTCCCGCGGGGCCAGACAGCACCGTCCGCACGGGTTCGCGAACGGCAGACCGCAGAGCGGTGATTCCACCGCTCGATTGCATGACAAAGATGCGAGCGCTCACCTCATGCTTATTTCCGCTGCGGGCCTGCGCACGGGCTTCGAGGCTCTCGAGATAGTGCTGCATCACCGGCTGCAGGTACGCATTGACGACAATTGTGCTTGTGCGTTCGTATTCGCGAAATTCAGGGAGGATCTTATGAGAAACAGAAAGCGGCACGCCCAAGTCGCGCAGGGCGGTTGCAACGAGAATCTCGTTCTTCGGATTGGCAAACGAAAATAGCAGCGAGATCGCGATCGCTTCAGGTTTTTTCTCGAGCACTCTGTTTTTCAAGTCGCGCAAATCGGCTGGTGATGGCTCCCGCAGAATCTCGCCGTCGCTGCAGGTCCGCTCATCTACCCCGAAGCGAAGATCAGCCGGCACGAGCGGCTGAACGCGGTCGAAAAAGAAGTCATATAGCTTGGGACGAGCCTGCCGCCCGATCTCGATAACATCCTCGAAACCACCCGTGGTGACGAGCGCCACACGCGCGCCCTTCCGCTGCAATAATGTATTCGTACCGACCGTGGTACCGTGAAGCAGAATCAGCGAGTCGCGCCGCCCGATCTTTTTCAGCGCCTCCACGATGGCCTGCGACGGGTCGTCGGGAGTCGAAAAGATCTTGAGCATGCGGATACGTCCGCGGTCCACCCATACACAGTCGGTAAAGGTACCGCCAGTGTCGACGGCAATGCGGAGCGTTTGAGGTCGAGAGCGACGTGCCATGCGATTAGAACTGGAACGCTAGGTTAACATTTCTTGAGAAGGAGTTATGCTGATGCGCACGGCGTAGAGCGGTTGATTCTTGTTAGCCGTTCGTCGAAAACGCAAGCGCGAGCAGTGTATTCTGCTCCATTTCGTGCGCCTTGAATGACCCGGTCGCGGGGCTGGCGCTGGCTGAGCGCTTTACCGAGAGCACCGGGCGTTCTCCTGCGAGGTAGCGCAGCCGTGGCAGCACATAGAACATCGCGCCCATGTTGGCGGGCTCTTCCTGGACCCATACGACGTCGCGCGCGGTCGAATGCCGTTCCAGTTCCTTGATCAGCTCAGCCTCGGGGAACGGGTAGATTTGCTCCAGGAAAACAATTGCGGTTGAGTTGTCGTTTCTCTTTTTGCGTTCTTCGCGTAACTCGTGGCCGATTTTTCCGGTGCAAAGCAGGATGCGCTTGGCGTGGCTGACTTCGGTGTCGGGCAATACGTTCAGGAAGTGCGGGTGAGTAAGGTCTTCGATGGCCGAAGAAGCATCCGGATGCCGCAACATGCTCTTGGGAGTGAAGACGATAAGCGGTTTGCGCCACTGACGCAACGCCTGACGGCGCAGCAGGTGGAAGTATTGCGCGGCATTCGAAGGCTGGCAGATCTGGAAATTGTCCCGCGCTGCAAGCTGCAAGAAACGCTCGATGCGGGCGCTTGAGTGTTCGGGTCCCTGGCCTTCGTAGCCGTGGGGAAGCAACAAAACTACACCAGAGAGCAAATTCCATTTATCTTCGCCTGCGCTGATGAATTGATCAATCACGGCCTGGGCGACGTTGGCGAAGTCGCCGAACTGAGCTTCCCAGAGGACGAGGGCTTCCGGATAGTCGCGGCTGTAACCGTATTCAAACCCGAGAACGCCAGCTTCGGAGAGTGTGGAGTTGTAAATTTCGCAGCCCGCCTGTTGGGCAGAAATATGCTGCAGCGGGACGTATTCGTTTTCGTTTTCGATGTCGACAAGCACAGAATGCCGCTGGTTAAAGGTGCCGCGGCGACTATCCTGTCCGCTAAGCCGCACCGGCACGCCCGCCTTCACCAAACTTCCGAAGGCCAGAGCCTCAGCCATACCATAGTCCACCGGACGCTTACCGGCCCCCATTTCGGCGCGTTGTTCCAGTAATTTTTTGACCTTGGGATGAATATGAAAATCCGGCGGGTAAGTTGTGAGCGGCTCTGTGATTTCGCGAAGTTCTTCTGCCGGTAGTCCGGTTTCGACCTCATACTCCGGCTTGTAGCGGCCGCCGCTGTACTTGTCCCAGTACGCGGGCAGCTCTCGGAGCGTGGGTTTCCTGGTAATGGAGCTGGCCTTCTTTTGCGCGGCCTCCAGTTCGGCGCGGATGGTTTGCACGCGCATCTGTACATCTTCGATGCCTATGTCTTCAGCGTAAATCTCCCAAAGCGGCGGATGCTCTTTGATCGCCTTGTAGAGCAGCGGCTGGGTGATGGTGGGATCATCGACCTCGCTATGACCGTGGCGCCGGTAGCCGATCACGTCTACGATTACATCCGTGCCGAATGCGTAGCGGTATTCGAGAGCGATGCGGCCGACGCGGATCACGGCGTCCACATCTTCGCCGTTCACATGAAAAATGGGGATGGACTGGCGGCGGGCGAGTTGCGCGGAGAAGCGCGAGGAATGCGATTCGTTGGGAACGGTGGTGAAGCCGATCAGGTTGTTGGCAATGACGTGCACCGTTCCACCCACGGTGAAGCCGGGAAGATCGGCGAAATTCAATGTTTCGGCAACGATGCCTTGTCCCGCGAAAGCAGCGTCGCCGTGCACCAGCAAAGGGAGATATTTCTTTCTACCGGCTTCCCCCGCGCGATCATGCTTGGCGCGAGTGCGGCCGATGGTTACGGGGTCCACTGCCTCCAGGTGACTGGGATTCGAAACCAGGTGGATGTGAACCTTGGCACCGCTCCGTGTAACGTACTCGCCGGTCGCGCCCATATGATATTTGACGTCGCCGCTGCCTAGCACACTGCGTGGGTCGACATCTTCAAATCCAGCAAAGACTTCCTCCGGAGCGCGCCGCGCGACGTGCACAATTACGTTCAGCCGGCCGCGATGGCTCATCCCCATCACCAATTCAGCCGCACCCTGTTGCCCGGCAGCGTCGAGAACTTCATCCATCAAGGGAATCAGAGCCGTGACACCTTCGAGCGAAAAGCGCTTGTTGCCCAGATAGCGTTGTTGCAGTACCTGCTCAAACAGCTCGGCGCGGATGAGAAGATCAAGCACTCTCTCCTGATCCACGGCCGGTTGCGGGCCTTCCAGCCGCTCCTGAATCCAGCGCCGCCGCGCGGGATCAGTAATGTGCATAAATTCCGCTCCGACGGTGCCGCAATAGATGCGCCGCGCCTCTTGGGTATGCTCGCTATCAATTTGCAGTTCGGGATGAGCTACGGGGCGCAGAAAGCCGAGAGGATCGAGGTCGGCCTCGAGATATCCCCGGCGGCGGAACGCATCGAACACCCGCTCGCGTTCTCCGTTCGGGGTGTCCAATAGTGCAGCAGCAGTTTCGGTAGCAGTTTTCGATCGGGTTGCCATATGTCTGTTACTAGAATAATGGATGACAGGCAGAGAGGGGCAGATTCATTGGGCAGGGGTGCCCGGACACGCCAAAACGCTGAGGATAGCCCAGGCACCATCAGTCAAGACGAAGACCCTGAAAGGCTGCTCGTCGCACTATCTGCGAGCTAGTCTTCAAAACTTCGCGCGCCTCCCTTCAAACGGTTGGTCACAACCTGTTTCCATATCCACTTGATCACACGCGCATCGTTGTAGCAGTACCCCAGATTATGGTTGAGAGTGGAGAAGCAGTGGCGCTGGCAAGTATGTTTCATGTCCTTGAGCTGTTGCTGATCGAACTTTGGATGATCGATATTTCCCCAGTCAAAGCTTGATGGGTACATGGGGAAGCAGGGTGCGACCGTGCCGTCGGTGCGGATGATCACGTTGTTCTGGCCGGCGCGACAATTCCAATCGGTGAACTGAAGCTCGCCGTTCGAGTCCTGCGCGATGCCCGGCGTCTGGGCGAGGATCTCGTGCATGTTACCGTTGGTCCCGGTCCCATCGCCATACCAGCCGTACTTCTTCAGATCCAGCCCGGACGACATGCGGACAAACGCTTTCATCTCCTGCAGGCGCTGAACCGAATTCACCATCTGATATCCGGCCTGGTTTTTCTCGATGATCCAGTCGATCAAGGAGTCAACCGAACGCCAGTCTTCCGGCCGAATGTACGTGGGATTTTCATTGAAATGTTTAAAGTGCTCGTCCTGCTCGAGCATAGGAGTTTCGTTGATGTGGTAGTCGGTGGCCAGGCGATGCGCGTGGGCGTATTCGGTGAGCTGGCGAACGTCTTCATGGTTATTGCGGCAGATGTTGATATTGAAAAAGACCATGTAGCCGTACACGTACTGCTTGCGAATCAGATACTCGAGATTTTTCTGGCCGGGAACGAAGGCTTTCGGCAAGCTCGGTTTTTCGTCCCAGGCGTCCAGCGCGAAATTGAAGATGGCGACGCCAGCGTCGGCGAGCCGATCGGCGACTTCGGGCCGCAACAGCCGTCCGTTGGTGCCAACGTAGATCCAGAAGCCTTTCTTCGCGGCGTAATAAACAATCTTGTGCGCTACCTGCGGGCGCAGAAGGGGCTCTCCGCCCATGAGCGCCAACACGCGGCAGCCGCGATCATGGAGCCAGTCGATCGAGCGCTTGGCGACGTCTTCGGTCATGCCCTTGACTTTGTTGTTGAAGGCCCAGCAGTACCAGCAGTCGAGGTTACACTTGTAGTCGACAAACAGGTACGCCGTAATCGGATGGAATTCGCCGGGCACAATTCGTGAGCGTAAGTAGGGCAGAAGCCAGCCGCGCACCTTCCGCCATACTTGTGGGGTGGTCCAGTCGCGTTTTTCCAGCGGGGTTTCCGGGCCGGGATCGTTCAGTAGTTCGGGGTATTGGGGAAACACGGGCTCGGGCAACGCCATACCCTTGGGTTCTGCTGGGGTTGGCCCACTGGAGCCGGAGTTCATTAGTAAGTTGTGAATGTCGACGTCGATTCGAAACTTGGCGGGGGCTGGGGTAGCCATTCCGTTCTCCTCTCTAGACGGTTAACCTTCGTAGACGAACGCCTACGTTCTAACAAGGATGCTAGTTTTCGCGCTGTGGTTACAGGGATTTTTTGGAAATACAAGAATTTTTTGGAAATAAAGAGGGATTTCAGCGTCCCGGCCCGCTGAATTACCCGGCAATGGCTTAGCGGAGAGTGCGACAACGATTTAAGATACTGAGTTCACGTCCTGACCGTGTTCCGAACCATGCTCGGCCAACCAACCAGACAACCCGGAATTCCTGCGCTGCTCGGGGTTCCCTTCGACGCCAACTCTTCTTATCTGCGAGGCACAGCGGATGCTCCGCCGCTGATTCGCGAAGCTTTCCATTGTGATTCGTCGAATTCATCCACCGAGAGCGGGATTGAGCTTGGCGAAGAATCGTTTGTGGATGCGGGTGACCTGAAACTGCCGGCTGACGGTGCATTTACCGCGATCGAAGTCGCAGTCGGCGAATTGCTCGATAACGCACAGTCGCCAGTGTCTATGGGTGGGGATCACTCCATTACATATCCAATCCTGCGAGCCTTCGGAAGGCGTTTTGCCAATCTCACGCTTGTTCACTTCGACGCGCATCCTGACCTGTACGACGAATTCGAGGGAAATCGCTACTCGCATGCCTGCCCCTTTGCCAGAATCATGGAAGAAGGATTGGCCAAGCGATTGATCCAGGTCGGCATTCGCACCCTGAATGCACATCAGAGAAAGCAAGCGGCTCGCTTCGGAGCCGAAGTTGTAGAAATGCGGGAATTGCCTGCGCTCGAAAAACTCAAGCTTGAGGGTCCAGTGTATGTCTCGTTCGATGTCGACGTGCTCGATCCCGCGTTCGCGCCTGGAGTTTCTCACCGTGAGCCGGGAGGGATGTCGGTGCGCGAGGCCATTGCCCATCTGCAGGCGATCACGGGATTGCTGCTCGGAGCCGACATCGTCGAATTCAACCCGAAACAGGATGTATCGCAACTGACCGCGACGGTGTGTGGGAAGATCCTCAAAGAGATTTTGGGAAAGATGATTGCGGGATGAAACGAGGTACGTTCAGGCCCCAAAATGTTACCGGCGACACTCAGAGCGATCCACCTTGCCGCCCGTCGAGAACGGGGATATCGCGAGAAACGGATTGCGGGTGCCGTCGTCGAAGAAGTCGATCGGCTGAACGTATCCGGAATCGTAGCTGCCTCCGCCTTCGTCGAAGGTGACGAAGATCGCCGTGCTGGCCCAAAGAGTCGGATTCGCCTGCACTGCAGTGACGATTTTTTTCACGAAGCCTTCGAATAGGTCGAGCTTCGAAGAGGCCAGGGGCCGTCCGCCATCGCTCCCTAAGCGGGTATTTGCGCACGAATTTGAGACGGCGGCATTGGCACCACAGCTTCGAGTTCGGTGCCCCGTCCAAACACGGAGGAGATCCTCATTGTGCCTCCGACGAGTCTCAGTCGCTCGCGCATGCTGACCAGACCCAGCCCATCGTGAGTTCGAAAAGGATCAAAGCCTTTTCCACGATCATTGACCTGCAATTTGACTTCGTCGCCCTCGGCCAGCAAATAGACCTTAATCTGGGTGGCTCCGCTGTGCCGGGCGGAGTTGTTGAGGGCCTCCTGTAATACCCGGAACATCGCCAGAGAGACGGGTTCCGGTAGCGTACTCATAAGGCCTTGGTGAGTGAATTCCACTTGTATTCCGCGCTGCTGCGAGAATTCCCGGCAATAGCTAGAGGCCGCGCGCGGCAGACCAAGCAGCAGTGCAGAATGATGCAAATGATGGGAGATTTGTCGGATATTCTCCGCAGTCTGGTTCGCTTCGGCCCACATTTCCTTTAACTCCTGCGCCAGCTCGCTTCCCGCAGGCAGTTTCTGGTGTAGAGTTTGCATCTTGATGCACAGCAAAGCAAGCCGTTGAGCAAAGTCATCGTGCAGGTCGCGGGCTATGCGCTTGCGTTCTTCTTCTTGAGCGGTGATTAGCTTCCCCGCCAGTTCTTGGATGACGTCATTGCTCCGGCGCAACAACTCTTCCTGCACCATGCGCAGATCTGTGATGTCCTGAAAGGCGACGGCGCTTGCGACAATCGTTCCCGCCTCATCTCGCACAGGGGCTGAGTTCGTGAGCAACACGCGAAATATGCCATCGGGACGCAGGTACCTTAGTTCTTCCCCAATTACCACCTCGCCACGCAGCGAACGGGCCAGTGGTTGGTCTTCGGTGTCATATTGCTGCCCGTTCAAGCGGAATAGTTGATAGTGAGCATAGTCTTCGATGCGTCGGAGGCTCATTACTGGACGTCGCAATATCTCCTCTGCTTGACGGTTGGCGAGCACGACTGACCCAGAGGGAGCTTGCGCAATGACAACGCCCGCTGGCATCTCATTGAGCACTGTCTCGAGCAGTGCCCGTTGTGAATCGGCCTCAGCTCGCAACTTCTGCTCACGCTCGGCAGTTTCACGGCGCATGCGAGCCAATTCGAGATGCGATCGCACACGGGCAAGCAACTCGCGGAACCCGAAAGGCTTTACCAAGTAATCGTCGGCTCCCTGCTCCATTCCCTCTATCTTTTCATCTTCGCCGGCACGGGCGGAGATCATGATGACGGGGATCGCCTGGGTCTCTGGATCAGCTCGAAGTCTTCGGAGCAGGCTGAATCCATCCAGCGTCGGCATCATTACGTCGGAGAGCACCAGATCTGGCCTCCGAGCGCGAACTGCGGCGAGTGCCTGCTCGCCGTCGGCTACGGTTTGCACCGTATAGCGGCCCTGGAGCAGCGATCGGAAGTAGTCGCGCATATCGGAATTGTCATCCGCCACGAGTATGAACGGTCGATCCCCTCCATACGATGTGGGAGAGGTCTCTGTCTCTGGAAGTTTGCCGTCATCTTTCGTGCCCGATAGCCAACGCCCTGCCTCTTCGGCGTATACACTTGCGGCCAGACCGGGAGAAATCGGAGCGGGATCCGAGAGAATGCGATCGGCGGGCAGATGTTTCATGCCGAGAGGAATCGAGACGATAAATGTGCTGCCCTTGCCCAGCACGCTTTCGGCTCGAATGGTGCCGCCGTGCAGCGCCACCAATTCCTGCACCAGGGCCAAGCCGATGCCAGTGCCTTCCTGGGTCCGTCCTTGTGCGCCTTCCACGCGATGGAAGCGCTCGAAAATTCTTGGGACTTCATCCTCCTGAATTCCGATGCCGGTATCTTTCACCAACAATTGCGCGGCATTCTCCACACACTTCAAGGTCACGCACACCTCGCCCTGGAGCGTGAACTTGAATGCATTGGACAGAAGGTTGAGGACGATCTTCTCCCACATGTCCGGATCCACGTACACAGGCTCCGGTAGAGCCTCTGACTCCACGCGAAACGTGAGCCCAGCTTTTTCCATGGTAGAGCGGAAGCCACTGGCTAATTCGGCTGTGAATGCAGCCAGGTCTGTTGGTCCATAAACCGCCCGGATTCGTCCCGCCTCGACTTTGGAGAAAGCTAGGACAGTGTTTACGAGTTTCAATAGTCGCAAACCGTTACGACGAATTGCACAGAGTTCTTCACGGCTGGAATCGCGCAACGCCGGGTCCGTCTTCGCCAGCATGTCGTCCACGACGCCGAGGATCACTGCGAGTGGGGTGCGGAACTCGTGGCTAACATTGGTAAAAAAAGCGGTCTTCGCGCGATCAAGCTCAGCAATTGCGTTGCTGCGGAGCCTTTCCTGCTCGCGAGCGTTTGCTGAGGCAAGCGTAGTTGCCATTTGAGCGGCAACCAAATCGAAAAAGTTGCGGTAAGCGCTATCAAGTCTCCGGTGATCGCTCACGCCGACAACAAGAAAGCCAGCTATGTTTTCAAGGCCAGGCTCTAAAATGGGGATGATGAGTGCTGATTGCGGCAACTGATGCGCGACTCCGGCGTCGAAGAAGCGAGTGAGATCACTTATCTGGAGAACTCCTCTTTGCCGAGTGACCTCCTCGAACGGGAACGGCTCCGTCGTGGGGTTGGCGCAGAAGCCAGTGGACGAACACAATCTTACCGAGCCTGTCGCGTCCAGCAGGTACACGAGGGCGAAGGGAATGTCCGCTGGATTTTGGCCCAGGATCTTCATCGCCGTTGCGCATGCCTGTTCAGTGTCCAGCGCAGTCGCGGTTTCTGCTGCCATTTCCCTTAACGTTCGCAGTCGCCGTTCCGCCAAGACGCGCTGAGTGGTTTCCTCAGTTACAAGCAGCACGCCACCGATCGCCCCGGCATCGTCCGGAATGGGACTGTAGGACCAGGTGAAGAATGCTTCCTCAACCAAGCCGTAGCGATCGATCATCAGAGGCTGATCGACCGACCAGGTTGCCTCGCCATCTTCGAGCGCCTTATACAACATGGGTCGAACGGTATCCCACATGTCGACCAGGACTTCGTGCGCAGGTTTGCCAAGCGCAGAAGGATGCATGGCGCCAATCACTTCGCGCTCCGCGTCGTTGTAGAGAAAAATGAGTTGCGGCCCCCAGTAAACCGCAAGCTGGAAGCGCGAGCGCAAGCAGATATTCAATGCCGTCTTGAGACTTTGCGGCCACTCTGCCATCGGACCAAGCGGGGATCGCGACCAATCGAATAACTCGATCAGCCGAGCCATTTCGCCGCCGGCAAGAGAGTGCACTCCTTCACTTCCAGGGAGCGGAGAACTAGTCGGATTTGGCGGAGCGGGCGTCACTCGTGAGACTCCCTCTGACGCGAAGACCGAAGGTCTGGTCGGTACCCCGGTTGCGGCTCCTCAGAATATCACTTTCAGCCCAAACTGGATCTGTCGGGAACTGGTGACGGTGCTGAAGATCCGGCCTGCATTGCCCGCCGGAATTCCGCAACCTAGAGGGTCGGTGGCCGGATTGCAGCCGGTGGCTCTTCCCACGAAGATTGCATCCCCGTTGCCACCAGTGCCGTTCGGGCCCTGAGTGTTGTCGGGGACGTTGAAATTAGGGTGGTTGAAGATGTTAAAGAATTCGGAGCGAAATTCCAGGCTTACCCGTTCAGTAACCTGCGTTTGCTTGATCAGTGAAAAGTCAAGATCCTTGAGGGTGGGCCCACACAGGCTGTTCCGGCCCGCATCGCCATAGATGTTGCCATTGGAATTCGGTGTATTGGGCAGAACAAAAATGGTCGAATCGAACCACCTGTCAACGTTACGCATCTCAGCCTTGCACGGATTCACTCCAGGTTTGACATCCGGACGATCGGCTGGGAACGAAGCCGCATTTAACGAGTTATTAAATCCCAAAACCGGAGTAAATGGTACTCCGGACAACAATTGGGCAATCATGCCCACGCGCCAACCTCCCACAAACTTGCCGGTCGCGCCCTGCTCATTGTGGCCCCAGCGTTGGCCTGGTCCGAACGGCAGATCATAAAGCAGGTTGCCAACGAAAACGTCTCGCCGGTCGAAAGCCGAGCTGCCACGATCCGCAGTAGGGTCGAAGAAGTTCTGTGACACCCCGGGTTCTGAGACCCAGTCGCTGGGGAAGGGCCCGCTCGCAGCGTCGATCGAATGGGAGTACGTATAAGACCCCTGGAATGAAAGGCCGTTGATGAACTGCCTCTGCACACTGACTTGCAAAGAGTTGTAGTTCGAAGTCCCGTCAGTAACAATCAAAGGCGTGGAGCCAAAGTTGGGATTTAGGTTGTGTCCCAAGCTGGGTTCAAAGGGATTGGCTTCGCCGGCTCGCGGCAAATGCAAGCCGTGGGAACCCACATATGCGATCTGGAACACTGTATTACGTCCCACTTGACGCTGAATGTTGAGACTCCACTGTTCGTAATAAGGAAACTGCGGATTGTAGCTGATCCCAAAGACACCGACCGGCGAGGTTGATCCTCCCAACGCCGTGATACTCGTCGGCGGCGCGAGAAAGTTTGGAGAGTTCGAAATCAGCGCCCCAAAAAATGGCCGGTAAAACCGCACGTCAAAGTACAGGTTCGACCAGATCTGGTCGCGCATGATTCCGAATCCTCCGCGAACAACTGTTTTCGCGTTTCCAAAGGGGCTCCAGGCGAACCCGAAGCGTGGCGAGAGCAGGTCTTTGGGCACACCCGACCAGAGTGGACCGACGATTGGAGCTTTGTCCGTGAACACATCGTGGAAGTTCGAAATACGAGCCTGCGCTTCCGTAGGAACGGTCGAGTATTCCCATCGCAGCCCGAGGTTCAAAGTCAGATTGGAAGTAACTCGCCAGTCATCCTGCGCATAGATTCCAAGATAGGTTTGGCGAAAGCCGCGATCAGAATCGCTCGAAGCAGGATCGGTTCCGATGTAGAAGGTCGGAATTCCGCGAAGAAATGATTCGAGCGGCGGATTGTCGGTCGCCGTCGAACCCGTGCCAGTAAACGAATATTCTCCATTGGTGCCAAAGTCGAACGGACCATTGATCTGTATGCGCTTTGCGTCGACCCCGAATTTCAAGCTATGGCGCCCATATTCCCAACTCAGGTTGTCGATACCTTCAAATGTGTTCGATGCGGTACCCAAGGGGTAGACAACGTTGTTCCCGAGAGCGGGCAGTCCTCCGATCGCAATTACTCCAAGAGCCCGGTTTGGAACCAAAGAAATAGAGAGAGGATACGAGTTGTCGACTTCTGCCAGGTAGCGCGTGCGATTGAAGCTGAATTTGGCTTCGTTGAGAAGGTTGTTCGAGATGGCCCTTTGCCAGCTGAGCATGAAATATTGATTGCGGATAGGCCGCCTACCTGGGAAACCAGGTATAGACGTGCTTTGAAAAGGAAAAACGCCGTCGCCGTCATCAAATACATAGCGGCCAAAGATCTGGTCCTTGTTCCCGATGGTTTCGTCGATCCGCAACACGGCATAGTCCTCCCGCACAACCTGCTCTTCGGAACCAGTAAACAGGGCGATCCCGCTGGAGATACCGCCGTTGGTGATCTCCGGCCCGTTTGCACGGGGAAACAGGCCGATAAAGAGGGCACTCGTCGGATTAACGCCCACGTTCACCAAGCTGGTCCCGTTGAGCGACGGCAGCAATCCCTGACGGGCGTTATCGTCAGGCACGGAAACATTGGTTGTGATCCCTTGACGTTCGCGCAGTCCTTCATAGTTGACAAAAAAGAAGGTGTGATCCTTGACGATCGGGCCTCCCAACGTGGCGCCGAACTGGTTGCGCTCGAAACCGGGTTTGCCAAGCGTGTCGAAGAAGTTGGCGGCGTCCAGCGCGGCGTTGCGAAAGAACTCAAACACCGAACCGTGCAGCCTGTTAGTGCCCGACTTGGTCACAAACTGGACGTTGGCGCCTGCATTTCGCCCGTATTCCGCACTGTAAGAGTTCAGCACCACCCGGAACTCACGAACCGCTTCGACTCCCAGCTGCGCCCCCGCAGGCCCGCCTGGCGGGATGTTGTAACCGGGATCATTGATGTCGCCACCATCCAGGGTCACATTGTTCATGGTGGGTCGTGCCCCTTCAGCCGAGGCCTTGGTCATGTTGCCCTCGCTCCATAGACTTGATCCGCCATTGGTCGAGGGGTTTACGCCGGTTTGCAGTTCGGTGAGTTGAAACAGGTCGCGGCCGTTCAGCGGAAGTTCGCTTAGGCGCGTCGGGGTCACTACACTGCTCATCTGGGCAGTTGTCGTCTCTACCAGCGGTGTCACTCCATTGATGGTGATCGCTTCTTTTGCGGATCCGACATCGAGGTTGGCGTCAAGCACCGCCGCCTGGTTCACTAGCAGCGTGATGTCACTGAGCTTTTTGACCTTGAACCCGGCGTGTTCGATCTGCAATTCATAACTACCGGCAGAAAGACCGTCGATGTGGTAGCTGCCGCTCTCATCGGTTACGGTTGATCGGACAACCCCAGTCTCCAGGCTTGTCGCAGTTACCTTAGCGTCGACAAGTACAGCGCCACTTGGGTCTTTCACGGTTCCTTGGATTCCCGACGAGACGCTTTGTGCCGCACTTGGCAGCACCGTAAGCGCTACCAGAGTCCAAGGCAGCAGGAAGGCCACCGACCGCTTCATGCTGTTCCCTAAATGGGAATCTCCTTTTTGGCTTCAAGAACGGCGACAATTGTACACCGATTCCACCTAATGGAAAGCTTTCAGTCGAATCGTAGCCAAGCGTGGAACCATGATTCACGCTCGCGCGACTCTAAGCGCGGGAAATAATTTCATGTCTGCAGCCGGGTGAGAGCACCGAAATCGCCGAACCGCAAAACCCGTCGCAAGCGATACTTTGGCTCCGCCGCGTAACGATGAGCCCACCGCATTATCAAAAGTACGGCTCTCGGCATCGGGCATGGGGTAATTTGGGTCTTCGAATCACATACAAGACCGCTATCTCGGTGTGAAGTTCCAGATTTTCAAACGAGGAATCACGGTACTACATTGCTTGCAGTTCTGCGACGATTGCGGCTTGCAGCGATTTCTCTGCGGGGCACGTGCCAGCTTTCCAAGTCGATGAGCGAGAATGACTTCGTGTGTTCGTACAAGCTGGAAGGCGTTTTGGATAACGTGTCCGAAATGACCTGTCTCGCAGGATTCGTGGCCTGTAATTGGCCATTGACATCGTGAGCTCCGCTGCATATCTTTAACTCGACTCGGCGAAGCGAAGGATGAAGCTATGAGAGCTTCTCATCCGAGGGGGCTTCTGCTTGCCGATTTCCCAAATACAGGAATAGTGTGTCGAGATGTGGACGACGAAGGCGGCGTGTTGCGCGTGTATTGGAGCGCAATACCTCGGCCGCCGACACGCACGAGAATGGGCCTCTCGAGAGGTCTAGAGCGGATATGGTTTAGGGGCGCCGGTTCCGTTACCCAGAGGAAAGCTTTTTAGAGTCCGTGTCGCTTGCGGACTGCTGACCGGTTCTGTCTTCCCGGGTGGGAACAGTCGGCGCTGGCCGACGAGGATGGATACTCTTCTTGCCCGCCGGAGGGGGCGAATCCAGGGGAGTCACCACTATCTCGCCGCCTCTCTTCAGGGGAACACTCGTCGGCGACGATGAATCATCTTGACTCTTATCTTTCGCCGTATTTTGTTGGTCTGTCATCTCGAGGCCTTTTCACAATTGTAACTCTCATCGCCGGAGATTCGGCATGTGGATTTTCACCAGCTCCAGTCAACCTCAAACAGGAGGAGTTTCTGTATGAAAGACAACTCGAGGAAAAAAAACAGCCGCCAAGGCATCGTTAGGGAATCTGCCGCCGACAGGAAGTCGAGCATTGCTTTGCGAGCTACACCGCGCCCGGTGCAGGTGCGTTATCTTGATTCCCCACGGAAGATCACCAGGGCCAAGAGCATCCATCCGCGGCGGCTCTTGCCGTTTGTTGCTGAAGGGCAAGAGCGTCCGTTCCACAGCCTGAACACCCGAGCCATTATTCACCAGGCTCAAGACACGGCACAGGATGTCCAGATTATGCTCAACACCACGATGCCTGAGCCGGGACGCAACCACACGGCCAGCAACGTGGGCGAGCCAAGCCTTTCGGTGAATGGCGATGTTGTTTTCTACACTGGCAACTGGTACGCAGCGCTGTCCACCGATGGCGGAAACACCTTCAGCTTCGTCGATCCCAACACTTTTGCTCAGCCGAACGATCCCCCGGGGGTTACCTTCTGCTGCGATCAGGTCGTCAACTACATGCCGTCGATTGACATGTTCGTCTGGCTGATGCAGTACGGGCCGTCAACCGGAGACAACATTCAGAGATTGGCATTCGCTAAAACCGACGATGTGAAGACCGGCAAATGGCAGATTTACGATATCACCACCCAGATGTTGGGTGTCCCTGGCTTCTTCATGGACTTCCCTGACCTGGCAGTGGCGCCGACTTCCTTTATGTCACCACCAATTGCTTCGGGCCCGATGGCCAGACCGTGGGTTCGGCCGTGGCCAGGATTCCGCTTAGCGGCATTGCGCAGGGGAATCCCAGGCTAGAGAAATTTGTCTCCATGGACCTGTTTGCTTTCCGCGTCGCGCAAAACTGCAGCGATACGGCATATTTTGCTGCGCACAAGGACACCAGCACGCTGACGGTATTTTCCTGGCCGGAAAACCAAGCAGCCCCAGTTTCCCAGGACGTGCCGATAGCTCGCTGGATTGGCACCAGCGGATATATTTCCCGCACGCCAGATGGCCGCAGGTGGCTGGATCGGGTGGACCCGCGCCTGACCGGCGCCACTCTGGCCGGCGATGAGCTGTGGTTTGCATGGTCTGTGGACGCCGACTCCAACCACCGCCCCAAGCCTTTTGTGCAGATGGCGCGCCTTAATAGCACGGACATGAGTTTGATCGAAGATGTAAACCTTTTCGACGCCGATTCCGCAATTGCCTATGCCGGCCTAGGAACGAACGCGAACAATGAAGTCGGCGTTTCCTACATGATCGGCGGCCTCGTGTTTCCATCACATGTGGTCGGAATCCTCAGCAACAATCGCCAGAGCGTCGTCGCTGGGAAAGGCGAACGGAGTCCCATGCCCGACCAGCAAGGGCATTTCGACTGGGGTGACTTTCTAACGGTGCGACCGGTTTTTCCCGACCGCAAACTCTTTGGGGCTGGCGGCTATACGTTGTTAGGCACCCAGGATGGGGATAATCAGGATGCAACACCGCGATTTGTCGTTTTCGGCCGCAGTGGAGCTAGTAGCGGCGGAAGCGGAGGTGGAGGAGGTGGGGCTGGTGCCGGTGGAGGAGGTGGGGCTGGCGCCGGAGGGGCGGGCGGTGGCGGAGCGGGGGGAGGCGATGCAGGAGGAGGTGGCGGCTCGGGCCCCATCACGGATGTGAACCAGCTCCCCACAGTAAGCTCCGCAGTTGCCGCACAGATCAAGGCGGCTTGCGGCATATTTAGTGGCGCCCAAGCGGCCGCACAGTCGCAGACCGCGATGCCCGCCGTGGTGACCAAGCCGGGCACGGAACGTTGGCCGGTGAAGACTGGGCAGGATCCAGACCGCAACGCGGTGGGAAAAAACATCATCAACGGCCAGGACCTAGGGGCGGGGATCGTGCCAGCCACGGTGGAGGAGTTGATCAGCATGCCGCGTCCGGCGGGATTGGAGGTGTTGACCGCGGATCCTCCGGCATTTCAGAGCAAGCGGTCGCAGCCGGTGGAGACCACGATCTGGCAGGTGGAAGTAACCATTACGGTCGTAAACCAAGAAGCCGACGGCGACTATCACCTTGTGATTCAGGGCGCTAGCGGCGCCACGATGGTGGCCGAGGTGCCAACCCCAACGGCAACCTTTATCGGGGATTCTCCCTGGCTGGGGAACATCAAGGATGCCCGTCAGGGAGTGGATGACAAGCTGCTTCACACCTTGTCTCCACAAGACTTTGTCTTGCCGCCCGGTGGGGCAAAGTTGGTGCCAAGGAACTCGCTCTCGGGAGATTTCCCCACCGCTCGGTTGGCGGCGTTCAAGATGCCGGAGTCTTTCCGGACGCTCGCAGAGGGAGAGGAGGGGCAGATGCCGACCTTCCAGACGGCGGTGAAGCCCACGTCGGCACGAATCACTGGCATCGGATTTTTTGACCGTGCCCACGGTGCGACTGGAGCGGCTCCCAACGTCATTGAGATCCACCCGGTATTGAAGATTGAGTGGATGTAAAAGGCTGAGAGGGGTACGGTGAGTTCCAATCTTACATTCGGAACTGTCGCTCTGCTGGCTTTCTGGGCGGTGTTGATCTCGGAGCTGGTAGGGGATAAGTCGATTTACGCCTTGGCCGCGCTGGCTCTACGATTCCGCTGGGCTGTCGTGTTTGCTGGCTTTACCGTTGCCAGCGCGGCCAAGATGGTGGTCGCCGTTACATTAGGCGGCGCCATCATGCGATTTCAGACGCACTGGACATATCTCATCAGTGCGGTGGCATTTTTTGTCTCGGCCGTCCTGATCTGGGTGGACGAACCACCCGAGATTAGCAAAGAAAGGGTGGGGCAGGGCGGGTGGTCCAAGGGCGCCCTGCTCTGCTTCACCTCATTCTTCCTCACCGAATGGGGTGACCCCGGTCAAATCGCCGCTATGGCCTTTGTGTTGAAGTCTCACTTGCTGCTTGCAACCTGGCTTGGCGCCACATTCGCCCTCATGGTCAAGGGCGCCGCAGCGCTCACTCTGGGTCTGCAGATCCGCAACCGTGTGTCCCAGAGGACGCTCCGGATTCTGGCCTCGGGATCGTGCTGCATTCTGGGGATAGTCTCCATCAGTGAGATCATCAAGCGTAGCACCTAACGTGTCTATATGTTGCCCAAAAACCCGTCGCCGCTTACCCCCGCAAACCGCTGAAACTGCGCGATCGGGGTCGTGCTGTTTTCTTTGCCCACAATAAACTGGGGGCAAGCGGGCGAGGTTCGGGAATGATGGCTTATGCCCGCTCTCAGAACCTACACCCAAGAGCAAGAAATCCCGCCGCGTTGACCGTTCGCGGGAGCTGCGACGGAGAATCCTGGTGGGCCCGGTAGGACTCGAACCTACAACCAACAGATTATGAGTCTGCTGCTCTAACCGTTGAGCTACGGGCCCGCTGGGCTCAATTTAGCATAGCACTGGGGTTGGCCCCCTCGGCGCAGCCGGATCGGATCAGGAGAGCAGGACACGACAGCTCGAGAGCTCCTGCGTTCACCAAAGGCCGAAAAGCTGGGCTACCTGTCCCGTGGACGCCAAGATTCTGGTTTTCTGCACACGTTCTGGTGCATAATTTTGGTCAAAAAAAATCTCATTTCCAACCTAAAATCTAGAAAACAAAGGATCGGAATTTTTCTTGCCTCCTAGATCTATGGTTCTTAAGGTAGTTACAGGCAAAATCTTGGAAACATGGGAGTTAGCTCGCGGCGTTGCCGGCGCGGTTCCATCTTGGGACCGCTCGCATCAATAGGTTGTCAAGGATCTTAGATTATCTTGTAGATAACTTATATGTTGATATGTTATCGCAAGTGGAGGATGAGGTCAAGAGAAAATCGGTGAGGAGGCTGATCTGGTTCCATTTTGGGAATCCGGGACTGCGGCGGGGGTGATATCGAGAACGACTGGCCTCCGTCCCGAACAACTATTGTCACTATTAATGACCAACGATGTCATGGCCGGTGACGACCGTATCGCATCGACATTCAACCAGTTCACGCTTGGGTATTCAACGAAGGGGTGTGCGTGAACTCTTTGGCTTATGGGAAGGGGAGGTTGCGCTGGGGCACCGGCGTGCCACGTCTGGCAACCGTGCAACCCAAAATTCTCGGGGGAAGGGTTGCCCAGCGCGGGGTTGATTCTACTACCGCCGCTAGTACTGAGTAAAGCGACCTGCCGAATCAGAAGTATATAGTTTCACAAAGGATTGAACGGTAGTCCCACACCGTGCGGACGACTTTAGAGCCTCTCACGACAATGCGAAAAAGGGAGTAAGCTCTGGCGTATGGCAATGTGGAAGAAGATCGTGATTGTCGTAGCGGCGTGGGTCGTATCTGTCTTGGTTTACGTGGAGTTCTTCAAAGCCCGATGATCAAGTGCTATGCTGCATCAATCCAGCGCTGCGCATGCCACCCATCCGTCATCCCTAAGGCCTCCGGTTGAAACTGGTGCGGCTGGGTAGATGCATCTATGAAGGCGGAGGCGTTACACTCTGGACGCTATCCTCGCGGGCATAAGAGTGGTAGAACCGTTCGGCGTGGCTTCGCGACTCAGGCCGGATTGGGAGGTAACTCCTCAAGGCATTGAGAGCAAGGAGCGCACCGGCCATTAATTCCTCTTCTTCATGGGTATGGTCTCCTTGAGCTTTGAGCAACTCTTTCGCCCTCGCCAGGATCGCGCCTTCTGCCTCCACAATACGTCCCGACATTTTGTCGTCATCTGTTTCCATCAAAGCAGCAACGTACAGCTTTCTCCACGCCATTTCGGTCCTCCATCGCGCGTCGCTGAGGGAACATGTCAACGATTAACGCGGGATCGGGATAGACCGCAATACAGTCAATCGTGTAGCCGGATGCGCTTTTTCCACAGAAGTTGAGCTAATGCCTGGTCAACGCCCGACTAATCCTTTGAAAAGCCTTCTGCGCCAGGTGTCGGCAGGACATCGTGTGCAACGATTTTCCACATGTGGTCACTCGACTGACGATTTTCCGGACCACTTCTACGATAAATGAACCAGTTCCATTACTTCTGTTTTGGCAACAGAGCTGCGTTAGTCGTCCCTGGCTACGTCGATCTGATTAACCCGATACGGAGGAGCGACGAAAATGGCTGCTCAAGTTTGGCTCAATACCAATCTGGTTCGTCTTCAAAAAGCAGTTTTGTGTGCCAACTGCGAGGTTATCAGCGAGGGCAGAAACGCCCACTGTGATTGCTGCGGAAGTCAATCCTTGCTCAACCTCAGCAAAGTACTGGGTGGGACGATTGAGCCGGAACTGACGTTCGGCTTCGCCGAGACGGAGCATGCCGTTTCCGATGACGTTTGCGTTTCTACGCTGTCCGCAGCGGCCTAGCAGGCAGACTTGGCGTCGGGCATTCCTCGCGCGACCGCTCATGCCGCTGGATGTCTCTTGAGGAAGTAGAGATTATGCCGGACGTCTTCGATCAATTGCCGCTCAATCGCATCGATTGCCTTGCCGCGCAAGGCGTCGTCCAGTCGGTCGATGATTGCTCTCTGGGCTGCTTCGATTTTTTGCAGGAGTTGTACCGGGTCTAGTTCGGCCACCGCATCGTAATACAGCGTTTGCCAGTCGCCATGTTTGTTCACTCGGGTCCTGATTTCAGCCAGACCTAATCCTCTTGGACATTGGCCTTCCAAGTCTGAACGGCATTGAGGTCGCTGGCCAAGTTCGGAGGCTCTCCCCCCAATCCAAGATATTGTTCGTCAGCCAGGAATCCTCCGCTGACGTTATAGAAGAGACCCTGAGGTTAGGAGCGATGGGTTACATCGTAAAGGCGCACGCAGGAGAAGAACTCCTGGCCGCTGTGGAAGCGGTTCGAGCGGGCAGGCAGTTCGTCAACGGATCGACGCTCTAGCCGTCGACCGTCTCCGCCAATATTACGCAGCCGTAGACGCAGCCCCACCTTGCCCTAGCCGGGCGCAACTCGGCTTCTTGAATGGTGAACTCCGTAACCCCGCAAGCTAAGCAGACAACGAGCGTCGGAAAGACCAACACGGCGGGCTTATTCAGTTCCCTGGGAAGGTGGATGTTAACCTCTGCTCCGTACTCTGCCTGGTTGTTCGATCCACACGATCTACAAGTCATGACACCCATTCCGGATAGAAGTGGGTTGATTGTAACAGGATAACGTAGTGAACAATACGATGTTATACGATTTGTCGCCGGTTGACTCTCCGCCACGATTTTTGCTGGGTTGAGGTTCAGATTGACGACGGAGATCGTGCCTGTGATTAGCTTGGAGCGCCTAACGTCGGCTCACGTCGCCAGATCGACAGTCCGGGCGCTCCCATTGCCAACGTGCCCAGCGTGACGGGTTCGGGAGTCGGCATGGTGAGGGCTGCATCCGGTTCTCCGACGCTGATGTCGTCAGGTCCCTTCGTCTTACCCGATGAACCCTCGGGATCCGAGCGCGAGTAAGCCTAAATCCATGGGTTCGGGAGGGGGAGCCGTAACCGCCGGTTGCTCCATGCTGATTTCGTCCTGCATCTTGGTCTCACCCAGAATGTCACCGGTGAGGATCGGCTTGTTGGGGATGGTTTCGTAGGCATAGCCGGTCAAGGTTGCCGAAAAGAAGTCGTGCCTCACACTGACATTAAGGCGGGCCCACCCGAAGTGAACCTGGCCCTGGATCATAAACTTTAGCCCGAGATATCGGTGCTGGGCGTTTAGCCATTGACCCGCGTAGTGGTAGCTCGTATTGGAGAAGAAGCTGGCCATCAGCCGATTGGACTGTTGAAATTGCCCCTTGCCTCCGACTCGCACTCCGGCTTGCAGGTCAGAAGCCAGGCCCGCGGTTCCCCACGCATTGTTGTTTTTATGGAGCGGATCCACCGCCAAATTGACTCGGTGATAAGAGGAGAAGATGTAAAAATAGAAATCGGCTTTTCCATCGTGATTAAGATCCAGATTGAAAGCTTCATGCCGCGGGATCGCGTCGTTGACCCGAGTGTAAATAATTTTTGCCTCAGCCGGTTGCGCCAGGGTCAGCATGCCCACTCCGGCAGCGGTGGCCGCGAGTGCGTATGTGTTGAGCTGCTGGTTGACTGACTCGGGAAGGCTGGCGGGTGTTCTCGTGGGCCGGGGAGAGCGCTGCATAAAATCCTCCGTCCGAACAGCTGTGGCATTATGTGGCGGGTGCGATCAGGTGTCAAGGAAGCGTTACCTTGTAACTTCCGCTCCTGGCACGAGGAATGTCGAAACCCCAGCGGCTAAAGCCGGGCCGTTTTCAGCGGCTTGGTATGCCG
>Ga0210384_10000040_pt1 | contig 190700 bp, 165 predicted proteins | sample IncBWH2MmetaG_FD_160574 | JGI IMG/M metagenome (GOLD analysis project Ga0210384, IMG submission 160574) | Forest soil microbial communities from Barre Woods Harvard Forest LTER site, Petersham, Massachusetts, United States - Inc-BW-H-2-M | ecosystem: Environmental > Terrestrial > Soil >...
CGGATTGCGTTCTCCGATGAGCGCATAGAAGTACGGAAACGCGGACGCCGCCACCAGAAAGCCGTTGTTCTCGTCGAATAGATTGGCTTCGAACGCCGTACGCTCGCGCAGTAACCGCACCATCAACTCGGTGGCCTCGGCCGCCCGCGGATCTTTAAAGGCATGCTGCCAGCCCGGCAAGCGATCTTCTGACCCCACGAAGGCACCAATAAATGTCGGCACCAGCAGCGCCGGCCGCTTGGGATACATCAGGCAAAAACCGACATCTTCGAGAAACGCGCGAGCCTGCTCGATCGTCCGGATGGGCTTGCCATCGAGCCGCCATTTTTCGCGCCGCAGTTGTTGTAGTTCCAGATCAGTCATAGGAACAAGCTGTCAGCTATCAGCCATCAGCTGTCAGTAACTGCCAGCTCGGTCTTGCTGAAAGCTGATGGCTGACAGCTGAGGGTTAGATTCTCTTAAACGCCTTCTGAATGTCCTTCACAGAATACCTTAGAACCACCGGTCTGCCGTGCGGGCAAGACATGGGGTGGTCGGTTTTGGCGAGTTCTGCGAGGAGCCACTCCATTTTGTTCTGCTCCAGCGGCATGTTGACTTTGATAGCGGCGTGGCAGGCGATGGAGGCGGCAATGCGGGCGCGGATTTTTTCCAGATTCAGCGACTGCTCCTCGCGGGACAGCTGGTCGAGCAATTCGTGCAGCATATGCTCGACGGCTGCCGCGTCAACTCCGGCGGGAGCGACTTTGACTGCCACACTCCGGGCGCCGAAAGGCTCGGCCTCGAATCCGTTGTGCTCGAGTTCGTCGGAGATCTCGGTGAACACCGCCTGCTGCGCGGGAGACAACTCCAGGACGATCGGCATGAGCAAGCGCTGGCTTTCGACTTTTTGTGCGGTGCGCTGCTTCAGGACGCGTTCGAAGAGGACGCGTTCATGGGCTACGTGCTGATCGACGATCCACAGGCCGTCCTCGTTCACGGCGAGGATGAACGAATTTCGGATCTGGCCCAGCGGTTTGAGAGTGCCGAGAGAAGAGAGCGTGGGCTCTTCTTCGCCGACGTCGAGGGCTGGGGCGCAGCCATTATCGGGAATTGCTTCGAGGCCGCGAGCGACTGGGATGGCGGCGTTTGCTTCGATGGCAATTCCGCCTTCGAACTGGAAGCGCTGGGAAATCGGCGGCGGTGCAGGAGGCTGCAGCGCGAAGCCGCCAGTCGCACTGGCTGCGGGATCATACGATACGGGCCACTCCGCTGGCACATCGGCGGCAGCGGCCACGACCGACGCGGGTTCCCAATCGCGTGCGCCCGGGGTCATTGCCCCTGGCGTTAGTGACGTGCTGGCAGTGGCGTGGGCGCGCATCTCGGTCACAAATTGCGGCACGGGACGCGCTTTCATCAGAGCGGCGCGCACCGAGTCCCGCACAAAATCGTGCATCACGCTTTGCTGGCGGAAGCGGACTTCGGTTTTTGAGGGATGCACATTCACGTCGACCTCGGCGGCCGGCAGTTCCAGAAACAACAGGACCACCGGATACACGGCCGGAGGAATGATATTTCGATAGGCCTCGGTGAGGGCGTGCTGTACCAGGCGATCGCGGATGAGGCGTCCGTTGACGAAGACGAAAATTGAGTTGCGGTTCAGTTTTTGGATTTCGGGCTTGGAGACGAAGCCGTGGAGGTGCATCTCGCCGAAGGAAGTCGGTTCTTGATCGGCAGTTTCTTCGCTGCCTGACGTTTCGTGGGCGGGTGCGGCCGCGGCAGATTCGATTGCTCTGCGCCAGGGAGGGGGCTGCGGCAGGCCAACGCGCTCCAGCGGCTGGCGAGAGGCTAGCGGAATCAACTGGTCAAGCGTCTCTTTGCCGAAGACCTGGTAGACGCGCTCGCTGTATCCTGCCACGGGAGGGGCGACCAGCATGGCATTCGTTGCCGAGTGCAGCTCGAAATGTTTTTCGGGATGGGCCAGGGCATAGTGCGTGACCAAGGACGCGATGTGCGACAACTCGGTCGACTCCGCCTTGAGAAATTTCTTGCGGGCTGGAACGTTGAAGAAAAGGTCGCGCACTGTGATCGAAGTGCCCAGCGGCAGGCCGGCTTCTTCGACCCGCGCAATCTTGCCGCCGTTGATCTCAACCACCGTGCCTGCGGGGTCTTCCGCAGCACGTGTCTCCAGGCGCAGACGTGAGACTGAGGCGATTGAGGGCAGGGCTTCCCCGCGAAATCCCAGAGTGGCAACGCTCAGCAGGTCTTCGGCGTTCTTGATTTTCGACGTGGCGTGGCGCTCGAAGGCCAGCATGGCGTCGTCGCGGACCATGCCGCATCCGTTGTCGGTGATCTGGATCAGCTTCTTGCCGCCGGCTTCGACGCTGATCTTGATGCGCGTGGCGCCGGCGTCGAGCGAGTTCTCCAGCATCTCTTTCACGACGGACGCAGGGCGCTCGACCACCTCGCCGGCGGCGATCTGGTTGGCAACGGTTTCGGAGAGTACGTGGATGCGGCCCATGGGGCAGTGGTTGGTGATTAGTGGCTAGTGGTCAGTTTCGCAGATGGGGTGGGAAAAGCAAAGGCGGCTGCGGCGCGACTGGAAGTCGGGGTCTTCCCGGTTTGGCTGTCCGCATGTTTGGGGTTGGCTTCCACATTTTAAGAGCAAAGTCAGAGGCAGCGGACAGGAGTGTCCGCTCCACATGAGTCAACTCCAGGAGACAACTCAAGGTCCCTCCACTGCGCTCCCTTCGCTCGCTCCGGTCGGGATGACAAGGATCGTGCGCAGCGGGGCCGTCTCGATGACAATTGGTCGATGGCAATGGCCGGACTGCCGAGAAACTCCTTCACGAAAAAAGGCGCTCCCGATTGGGGGAGCGCCTTGCAAGCGTTGGTGCGAATGCCGCTTAGTCCACAGTCAGTTGGAATGATAGAACCGGAGAAGCCGTAATCGAGGGCTGGCCGGAGGCTTCCCCGACGGCGTTGACGGTGACGGTAGTAGTACCCTTGGGAGTTCCCGGGTTCGAATTGCCGCTGCCACTGCTGCCACTGCAGGAACTCAGCCACAGGGTCGAAAATCCTAGAACCACCATCAGGCCCAAGAGGCGCATGCCACGCAGAGAGCGCTTGCGAGAACCCACGGTGAACATGATCCCCAACAGTCCGGGCAACAGAACGGCGTAGAAGATCCGCGCGCCACGATCGAAAGGACGGCGCAGCACTGCCGTGGGAGCAGTGGTCTTGATGGTGAATGAGATCGAGGTCGAGCTCGACGGGCTGCCGGGAGAGAAAAGGCACGTGGCCTCGCTCGGAAGGCCCGAGCAGCTATAGGACACTGGCAGAAGAGTTTGCGAGCTGGTTCCACTCGTGACCACGAAACCGTCCGAGCTGGTAACCGTCAGATTCACCGCAGTAGTGGTCGCGCCTTGCGCTACCGTCAGAGTACTGCCTGCGGGAAGACTTGGAGTCAGCGAGAACTTTACGGCGGACGCGGCCCAGGCTTGCGCCAGGTTGAAGCCGTCGACCGATCCCAGGCCGGTGACCTGGTCGTAGCCGACGCCGGCGTTGAAACCGATGTCGGTCGTGCCGGTGGGACAATTCGGGCTTGGGCTGGTGCAGGGCACGATGTTGCTTCCGGTGGTCACATCGTGGAACGCCTTGGAGGTGGCGTTGTTCGGATAAAGTGAATACAACGTCGGGTTGATGGGCGCCAATCCGGTCGGAGGAGTGTTGCCGAGGTATTGGTTGACTAGCGCCATGATGGCCGTGAAGGTTGGAGCGGCTGCCGAGGTGCCTCCGACGATGGTAAAACTCCCGCCCGCGCCGGTGCGGAAGCCGGAGGTGCAGGTGGAGACGGTACCACCGCTCCCGTCGTCTTCGGAGCAGAACAGGTAACCGTCATGATCGGCAGACGCATCGATCGAGATATCGGGTACGTAGCGCGTAGTGCCCGCTGGAACGCCGGTGACGTTCTGCCACGATGGCTTCGCGAAACCGCCAGCGCCCGGCCCCACGCTCGCACCGCCACCAGAGGCTGCGAAGCCGCCCGGGGGGTTAGCGCTCAGGTTCTCCAAGGTGTCGTTCCAGGCCTCTTCGGGGATGTATTCCAGCGCCGAGGAAGTGGCGTCAGAACCTGCGCCTGAGGCGCTCCAGTACGGAAGGTCGGCAGCAGCCGTGTTTCCGGTCACCACCCCGGCAACGTCTCCGAAAAATTCGTTGCCGCCCGCTCCGGTTGTTTCGGGGATGGAAGCGGGAACGTCGACGGCAAGGCCTCCTGTAGCTGACGAACTGCTGCTGGGGTCACAGTCGGCGGCGCCCGAGTCCCCTGACGCCGAAACGAGGGTCACGCCGAGGGTTTGCCCGGTTTGTACCCAGCCTTGGATTGTCGCCGCAAAACCGGGGTCCTGTGCCTGTATCCCCTGTTCGCAAAAGCCATAGCTGGTGCTGACAAAGGGTGCAAGCGGAGAGCCCGCTACGCCCGTCGTGGTTCCCGTCAGGGCATCCTCAAGAGCATTCCAGATGTTGTTGATCCGGGTCGAACAGGTGCGGCCTGAGTCCACACCGGCGTAGACGAAATAGATCTGCGCAGCCTTGGCGACGCCGCCGGACCACTCCAGGTCCAAGTCAGACTCGCCCTCGTCTCCTGAGCATCGGGTAGAGGTACCCCCCACCACCTGCAGATTTACGGTGCTCGGCAAAAGGCCGGCCGCGCTGCGGAAGTTATTGAGGTCAGTCGTGCTGACGCTGCTTTGTCCAACGATCGCAATCTTCTGATTCGAACCAGTAAAGTTGGCGTTGTACAGGGCGGTCAAATCGTAGATGGTCGCGAAATCGGCCGGAGACAGGTAGTGGTTGCCGCTGATATAGGAAGTCAGATTGGGCTTGACCTTGAGTCTGGGCTTGGGAGGGAAATCATGCAGGTGCCCGACATGCTGGACGGCTCCCGCCAGCGCGGCCGGGAGGGACGGGTTCATCGCGCTGGCCAAGTGAACCTCGCCGTCGACGAGGTAATGGTGCATCTCAAGCGCGAAAGCCGATTCGATCTGCGCCACCGTTCCATCAAATGAAATCTTGTTGCGGGTGGGCGAAACCTTGATATTGGTAAAACCTTGGGCTTCAATCCAGGCGACGATCTTATCCACATCGTTCTGGCTCATGCCGAAACGCCGGGCGTATTGCGGGATCTTCAGATACTTGTGGTAGTTCGGCGAAGAACGATCGGCGAGTTGCGCCAGGAACTGGTCCAGGTCCCTCTGCTGAGCGGGCGACAGGCGAAAATCCAGCGAGATTCCTTCGATCAGCCGGCCGCCGTCGGCGCGGCCGAGGTCAGACCCCGGTCGCGACGGTCCCTGCATGTTGCCGAAAAGCGGCACCATCCGGTTGGAATCGATGGGGCCGGAGATGCGGTCCGGCGCTTGGGCATAAGCGAGGGTGGGTAAAAGGCTGGCAATCAAAATTGTGGACACCAGGGCGGGCAACAACAACTTCACCATGCGCATGAAAGCTCCGGGGCAGATCGGATACTTGCCGTTTATAACCTTATAGCGGCTTATCCCTGTTCGATCAAGATTGCTATCGGGAAGGTTGTATGGGTGACCGAAAGTTGACAACATTCGAGGTTCAAACGGCAGGAATTCAACTGTTTAGAGCCTAATGCCCGATGGGAACCGGCGAACTCAGGGTGGAAGCGGTACGAAATCCTGAAAAACACGGAATCTGGGCATGCTGCCGTATACTGCCCCTGCGAATCTCCCTGCGCATGTCTCCGCCTGAAGCCGCCAAATCCCGCCTCGCTTACATTGACTGGATGCGCGGGCTGGCTTGCCTGCTCATGTTCCAGACGCATTGCTACGATTCCTGGCTGAGCCCGCAGGCGCGGCAGAGCCGCTTTTTCATGTACTCGCAGCTGGGCGGGACGTTTCCGGCTCCACTGTTTCTGTTTTTGGCGGGGATTTCGTTCGCCCTGGTCATGGAAAAACTTTGGCAGAGGAATCTTCCGGCGGGGCAGATCGGGCGGACAACCATCCTGCGGGGCGCGGAGATTTTCTGCTACGGACTTCTCTTTCGCCTGCAGGAATATGTTGTGTCGTGGGGCTGGGCGCCGAAGAGCGATCTGCTGCGGGTGGACGTGCTCAACACGATTGGGCTTTCGATGATGCTGCTGGGCGTGGTTTGCTGGATCGTGCTGGCGTTGTCCTCGCGCGCCGGGCGGCGCGCGGCGGGGGAGTCCCTTCGACTTGGCTCAGGGCAGGCTCGGACGGCTGTCCCCACATCTGCTCCGCAGGGCGCCGGCGTTTTGCCGATCAACCGCACTGCGTTGGTGCTGGCTGCGGCGGGGACCGCGTTGCTGATTTCCCTGCTGAGTCCGCCGCTCTGGACGACGTGGCGACCGACGTGGCTGCCGTGGCCGATTGAGTCCTATGTCGACGGCGTGCACAATTTGGGAGTGTCGCAGGCTGGCCTGTTCCCGGTGTTTCCGTGGACGGCGTTTGCATTCGCCGGGCTGTTCGTAGGATTCATCCTGCAGAGCCAATGGGCGCGTGCGCTGGAGTCGAGAGCGTTCTTTGCCATGGGCCTGGCGGGGGGCCTGCTGATTGAGTTCGCGCGGTGGCTCGACCGGCAGCCGCGGCACTTCTATGCCGTACAAGATTACTGGCACACCAGCCCGAGCTTCTTTCTGATCCGCGTGGGAATGCTGCTGGTGATTATGGCGGCTAGCTATGGGTGGTGCCGCTGGGGCTTGGGAAGATTTGGCGCGGGGCAGTGGGGATTCAGCCCGCTCATTCTGCTCGGCCAGGCGTCGCTGCTGGTCTACTGGGTGCACATTGAATTCGTGTACGGGCGGGTGTCGATCTTGCCCAAGCACAAGATGGGGATCGGCGGGGCATCCGCGGGACTGCTGGTGATTTCGCTGGCGATGCTGGCTCTGGCTTACATTCGCACGAAGACGAAAGGCCGCGGAGTGGAGTTGATGCCGTGGCTGCATCGCACTCCGGCTCGCGCTTGAATGGCGGTAAGCCTTCGTCTCGCCGGAAGCCTTGCTGCGCGGAAACGACTTCCCGGCTAGCCATGGCCGCGTGAATCAGCGAAAGGGTTGATAGGGTCAGCGATCGTCAGAGACTCGTCACCATCGTAACTTCGCGAGGCTACACAAACACTGCCATACTCATGCTGTCTCCTTGGGTAGAGGTCGAACTATGAAGAAGGTATGCCTAAGCGTCGTCTTTTTTCTCCTGCTCGCGGTTGTTCTCGCGGGTGCCACAGATGCTGGCAATCTGGTCGTGAGGACTGTTAACGACAATCTCGTCATCATCCATCCCGACGGTACCCAGGAACAGATCTCCAGCGAAGCCAGCAGTGCAGTCATTTCGCCGGATCATCGAGCAATCGCATTTACGGTCGTCCATATGCAACAAGTGCCGGCGCCAGAATCCTGGAGGGTCGACGCGAAACTACTTGTAATGACTCTCAGCACGCGCGTCATAACCGAACTCGCGCATCCGCCCGCCGGGCCCGCCGGCACCGGCTTTGATCAGGTCGCATGGACTCCGGACGGAAGCGCCATCGCCTATGAAGCCACTGCTCGCGGCAATGGCGGGATGGAGAATGACCTTTTCCTGGCTCCTTTTCCACCAGAACGCGGACCAGTACGCAACCTCGGACACTGGTATCAGGGATTCAGCTTTTCAGCGGACGGAAGGCGCATTGTTCACGCGATCAATTCACCTTTCGCACTTGAGGTCCTGGATGTTGCAACCGGGACACGAACGCTCCTGCACAAAGCCAGCAATGTTGTCTGGGATGCAAAGTTCTCTCCAGATGGCAAGTTCATCGCATACCGGAAAACCGTCGGCGCAGCCAGACCTGTTCAGGGTAGCGACGATGATGAACCCGACTGTGGTAGTCCAAACACAGAACTTCGCCTCTATTCGCTCATCGATGGTTCCGACGCCGCTGTGAGCATTCCTAAAGCACCACCCAGTGTCTACAACTTTTCGTGGTCACCCGACAGCCGACGACTCGCGATTGAGTTGGGCACAGAGGACTGTGATTCCCCGAGTAGTAATGCTGCTGTGTTTGTCACGAGCGTCGATCAGAAAGAACAGAAGCAGATTTCGACCTCGAGCCCGTCCGTACAACCAGCATTCTCACCGGACGGGTCTGCGATCGCATTCGTGGATTCTTCCCAGCCTCCTGCGCGACTGTTTCGCTACGATCTGGCCAGCGAAACCCGGAGCGTCATCCGACGAGCGAGTTCACAGGAGAATGACTATTCGTTGCTGGAGTGGAAGTAGGGACAGGAGTTCCCGCTTTACAGGGATTTACGGGTTCTCGCGCCCGTTACCATTGCAAGATCCCCGCTTCACTCATCAACCGAGAGTCAAAAGAGTTTCCTCACGCTCACTAGTGGTAGCACCTAGATTTCAACACTTACGGTTGCTGCGGAGCAATGACACTGCTCCGTCAACAAGCTAGCCTCTACTTGGCTCGGTCGGTTGCCGTCGCCTGCTGAGGGGGCGCGTGCTAGAAGGCACGCTGCTACTCCGGGTCGGCTGGGGCCGAGCCGGTTCCCGGACCCCTCAGCGACTGTCTGATGACACCCTGCAGCCACCGCCTGATTACAACAGTTACCCACCGACGCGGTAGACTGCTCGGAGATTTAGGAGCACGTCAGGCCGGTGCCGCCACTCTTGCACTTATGAACTACAACAGTCTTGGTCACACGTGAAGGGCCGCCACCCGACCATTGCAGTTCTGCCTGCATGAACTCGAGTACGTCATTTTGTCCGTAACCCTTCGGGTACTGGACGCCTAGCCATGCATACGGCCCGCAGCTTGCGTGAAATAAATACCGGCCAAACTGACGAACGCATCCCTTGAACCGCCAGATCAGAGGTGAACGGATCACACGGTCCGGAAATACAACAGTGCCAGTCCCATCGGTGATCCTCGTCTCGCCGTGGCTCTGGTCCTCAAGGCTGTAATGCTGCCAAGTTTCAGTTACCGCAATCTGACCCATTGGTTTTCCAGCTTCGTCCGTCAAGGTGAGCCTCCATCCAGGGGCAACAAGCACCCGCAACGGGATCAACAGTGGCAAGAGCACGGCAACCGTGACAATGGGCAGCAGGAACCTACGGCTTATCATGTGGAACAGCATTGTATCAACGCGCTGCCATACGGGAGATTCCAGGTCCCGCGACATAGTGCGCCGCCACCTCAACTGTTGCAAAAGCCCCATTTCACTCTTGGGGGTCAATGTGTAATCGCGAACAGTTATCCTCTTTCCGCAATCCAACGAGATGGAGACTAGTGGGAGGAAACCGGTGAGGACCAGTGAGCGTTACGGAACTGCCAACGTCCCTCGCGATGTTCTGCAAGTCCGGTAAAGTATCCCGTTTCGGTAACGCTGTGCCCGGCGGTGTCGACTTGTATTTCGCGCCATGAGACCGCGACTACGGCGAACTCGTTGCTGAGCGGATCGACGCGCAAATCATCTCCCCAATTCAATTTAATGTGACGGATGGTTTGGGCAAACTTGCGAGTACCTTCCTGTGCCGCAGCAGGATTCGGGAAGGCCATCTGGCCGTTGACGGCCATAAAGAATGCGGGACTCGCATCGAAATACTTGAGCCAAGCCGTGGGGCCATCCTGGGTGACGGAACGGGAGACGGTTTGCATGAACGCGCGCACGGCTTGGTCGACCGAGGGAGTTCGGTCTGCGGTGACAGGGTGGGAAGGGTTCGCGCCAGCCGCACAGAGAACGCAGCCTGCCAACGTGATCGCGAGCAGCAGAGAACGGATTCGCAACTTGCGCGAAGGGAACGGAGCAGGAAGAACGCGAGTCGAAGACGACATAGAAACCTCCATCTACCACCGAGCCGGAATCACGAGTCCAACCGTATAACAAAGGGAATCTAGTGCGTCAATTCTCGAAATATCGCCATAGCACTCACTGACCAGCCGCAAACTCCACCACTTCGCGCTCGGCCCAGCGGCCGTCGTCCGTTGCATCGCCGTTGGGTTTGGCGAGGAAGGCGCAGTGGCCGCCGTCCTCGGTCTCGATGTAGGTGATGTTTGGATTCGCCGCGATGCGGCGCAGGGTCTCCGGCAGCATACGGATGAAGGGATCATTCGCCGCATGAATGATTAAGGCGGGTACCACGATGCGGTCGACCACGTTGGCTGCCGCGGCGCGCGCGTAGTAGTCGTCGGCTCCGGTGAATCCGCAGTAGTACGCCGTGATGCGGTCATCGAACAAGCGCAGGCTGGTAATGCCGCGCAGCCGCGACACGTCGAACTTTCCGGGAAACAATCGCGCTTTGCGCCGTAACCGGTGGAATAACTGCATCAGGAAGTAATACTCATAAATCCGGTTGGCGGGTTCATGGAGCGCGTCGGCCGAGGCGGCCAGGTCCATCGCCGGACAAACTGCGGCCACGGCACGAAACTGTGGCGGGCACTGGCTTCCCCACTCTCCCGCCAGCTTCAGCACGAGGTTGCCGCCCATGGAAAATCCGATGAGCGCGAACCGTGAGACGCCGTCGTTTTCGAGCACGCTGCGGACGACCGCGGCCACATCGCCCGACAGGCTCGAGTTATAAAGGGTGGGCGCAAAATGATCCATGCCGCCGCAGTTGCGCTGGTTCATGAGCACGACGTTCATGCCCGCTGCCAGGCCGTTGCGCGCGACGCCCTGCATATACTGCGAATCGGACGAACCTTCGAGCCCGTGGACGACGATCAGGGTCAGCGGGTGCGTGCGATCTTTTTCTTGCCAATAACACAAGCAGCGAACTTTGATCGTGGGCGCGACTTCGACCAGCCGCTCTTCCGCAGGAGGCAAGTGGACCTTGCGCGGCAGCAGAAAGCTCGCAATCGTCTGGATGTGGCCGCCACCTAGCCAGCGGCGCGCGCGGAACGGCGCACGCAACGTCCAGCGGTCCGGCGCAGGCGTCGTCAGCGGCGCTGCGTCAGAGCCTGGGACCGGACCCGGAATTTGCGAAGTCCCCACAAATTGATTCTAATGGTATCTGGAGTCGCCCATGCCCATCTTCGAGTACATCTGCAAAGAATGCCATCACCAATTCGAGGCCCTGGTCTATGGAAAAGAGAAGGCCGCGTGCCCGAAGTGCCAAGCCACCAAGCTGGAACCACAGTTTTCGGTCTTCGCGGTTTCAGCAAAAAGTTCGTCGGCCTCGGCGTCGCCGACCGGCGCTTGCGGATCCTGCGGCGATCCTCGCGGGCCCGGCGCCTGCTCGCTCGGCGACATGAACTAGGGAAGCTCCGATTAAGCATCGTTAGAGAAAACACAAGGTCCCTCGACTGCGCAGAATTGCTGAAAAACCGCAATTCTGCTCCGCTCGGGATGACAGAACGGAAGTTAATCAGAGATTCCCTAGGCACCGGCGACGAAACCGACGGCGGCTTTGCTTTCTTGGTACGCCCGTGGGATTTCGCGTTGCCGGGGCGGGCGTCTTGCGCCTATTCTTGTTCGCATCGCCTGACTGGATCTGAATCTCGATCGGGCAACGGCCTCGTTGTTCAAACTCCCTTATGAATCGTCGTTTCAGAAATTTCTTCGCATTGCTATGGTCGTGCCCTGACCCGGTTCTGGCGCAAGCCGCTGTGGCCGGTGAATTGTTGGTGGCGAAGGTTCGATTGGGCCTGGCCACGCTGCTGCTCCTGATACCTCTGCTTGACTCTCTCTTCTTTCCGGTCGAGCGGAAAGAGGCGCTCGTCGGCATAGGCCTGACCGGGGCGACATTTCTGGTTGCCCTTGTCGTCTATTTCGTGATCTCCCGTGAATACAACCCTTCGTGGTTCAGTTTTGCCAGCACCAGTTTCGATGTGACGCTGGTCAGCAGCGCGCTGGCTCTTTTTCTGTTCATGAATGAGCCGCACACTGCCGTAAATAGCAAAGTTGTTTTTGAGGGATATTTTCTGGTCATCGGGGCGACCAGTCTGCGCTACGACAAGCGGGTTTGCATCAGCACTGGTTTGCTGGCGTTTGGGCAATATTTCGCGATTGTCTATTTTGCGGCCACCCACTGGGATCTCAATAGCCCGAAGTTTGCACCGTTTCCGTACGGCATGTTCGGTTGGTCGAATCAGGTGGCGCGACTGATCATCATGCTGACCGCATCGGCGCTGAGCTTGGCGCTGGTGTCGCGCAGCCAGAAACTTCTACAGCTGGCTACGCGAGATCCGCTGACGGGGCTATTTAGCCGGGGCTACGTGGACGATCGCTTCGCCGTCGAGCTCAGCCGCGCCCGCCGCTATGGCACGGTGCTAACCATTGCCGTGATTGACGCGGATCGCTTCAAGTCGCTGAACGATACGCACGGTCACCAGGCGGGGGATCTTGCCCTGCGGAGAATCGGCGAGCTCCTCAGTGACTCCTTCCGTCAGAGTGACACCGCGGGACGTTACGGCGGCGAAGAATTCGTGGTAATCCTGCCCGAGACCGATATCGCGGCTGCTCAGCAGAAACTGGAATGCTTGCGCGAGTCGGTGGCCAACGCTCCGATTGCCCTGGCCACACGCGGGGAGCAGGTTCAGATGACGATCAGCGCAGGCCTGGCCAGTTTCCCGCAGGATGGGGAGGAAGCCGCAGAATTATTTGCGCTGGCCGACGACCGAATGTTTCAGGCCAAGCGCGAAGGACGGAACCGGGTCGTCGCCGGGGGTGAAGTGGTTCTGTCGGCGGCAGATTCTCGATGAGCGTAAACGCGATCATTCAAGCAGCGTGGCGAACGGGCATCTCTTGCCGTGATGCCCCGACTGATCGTGCTCCCTCAGGAGGCCGATGGCAAACCGCTCGGCCCGGGCAGCCGCGTCCTTTTCCTCGGGCGTAAGGGTACGACTGGTTGCAAGTCTGCGAATGTCCGACAGGTGTTGCTCGAGTTCATCCTTGGTCTGGCATTCCATCTATTTCTCCGATCGCGGTATGTACCACTTTACTAGGCCGGATCGCTGTTGAGGAACCTCCGTACACAATTTTGAGCGACTCCATGCTCTGATCGATCAGTCTGCCCAGGCGGCGGACAAAGGCCCACATCAGTCGCCGGGCGAAGCTGCCCAAAATCCTCTTTATTCGCTAGCTTTGCAAGTCTGGATCTAGGAAGTTGCAGGTTGGGTGTGTCGGCTGATGGAGTCGGAGACGACCCAGCTGGCGCCGGCCAAAGCGACGCAGATCGCGTTGCCGGACCAATTGAAGTGATTGCTCCCGGCGTACAGATTCGGAATCCAGACCAGCAACTCGAAGATCACGATCTCCGCGGTGAGGAGGCGCGCGGCCAGCGGAGCCCTGATGCCGGTCAGGATGGCTACGGCGGCCCCAAAAAAGCCCAGGGTGGTGGCATAGGCCCAGAACATCCTGGTCGGCGGCAGCCAACCCGGGATCCAGTTCAACAGGCCGGGCATATCAACGATGTGGACGATGCCGAAGGAAATCGGGCAAATACCGAAGAGGAGTACGAAGAAGGCCCGGTGGCGCGCAAAGAATGAACCGAACGGCGAGAAGATCGCGCACAGGACCAGACCAGCGGCGACCAGGGCGAGCTCTTCAAAGACATTGCCGATGGGGTCGTAATTGCCGAGATTCACAAAGGCCTTGGGCACCCAGATGAGCGTGAAAACGGAATAGACAATCGTCAGGGTTAGAGCGCCGGCACGCGCGGTGCGGGGCACGAGGAGCGCGATTCCTCCGGCGAGCTCAATGACCGCGGTGAGATAGGCGAGCGGTACGCGCAGAGGGATGTTGGGGCCGACGTTCTGCCAGGAAGTGGCGAAGTCGCCGGAGACCAGGCCGAGGACGCCGAGAAAGATGCCGGCTCCGGCGTAGACGTAAAGCCCGAGATTTGATGTGATGCTGGGTTGTCTTTCCATTGAGTGCCGATTTTTCAGTATCACTCGGCGAGGTGCGGTGGGCAATAGCCACTTGGCGCGATTTGAGGCGGACCAGTGCCGGTGGTTTGGATCTCAGGTTTCCATAGTTGAAATGCAGCTCATGAGCGAGCCAGCATTTGCAGTCCAAAGTAACGTAGACGGCTCTGAAACGGCGCACTAGGCTTGAATGGGAAACAATCGCGGTCGCGGCCCCGTGCATGATGCACATTCTCTTTTATTTCGGAATACTCTATTCGGCTTGTCTAGCGCAGTGGATGGTTTTGAAACGAATGACCAGAGAGGTCAACCAATGCCTCCCAGGCAGCGAACAATTTCCCACCTCGGTGTGGGCATTTTCGCCGAGGACATCTCGCGCGCCGATTAACCAGATCAGAATTTGGCGACTGCATCGGCAGTTCTTCCGCGAGAGCTACCTTCCATGGTTATACTTAGCCACTTGGGTCTTGATGATTTTATTCTTCCTACTCTGCCTGCAGTTTGACCGCTCCCATGCCATCGCCCACCCAGGCGTAGTTGTTGGGTGACAATCCCGATTACGCGAATTCACCCCGGCGAAGGGGTTCTGAGCATGGAGGCCTGTTTTCAACAGTTATCATGTGACGGCTATGTTGGAAGATGTTAAAAGAATCGAAATCGCGAGGGCGCGGGATCTCGCCGCACAGGGCGTGTGGAGTGTCGACATGTGGCAGCGGTCTTGCTGCCTGTTAGCCGCAAAGCCGCTCAGAGCCTGCCCACAGTTGAGCCAGATCTCTGAGGTTGCGTTTGTATGTACGCGTTGCGAAGTATTCCTTCCCACCTTTTAGACGCAGCCTGTACTCCCCCGTCGGCAACGGTTGGATCTCTTCCACGGCCGAAATATTCACGACGACCGAACGGTGGATGCGAATAAAACCGTAGGGTTTGAGCTTCTCCGCCATGGACGAGAGGGACTCGTGCACCAAATAGGAATTGGTTCGGGGTCGCAACGAAACGTAATTACCTTCGGCCTGCACTGCCAAGATGTCGGCTAAATCCAAGAGCAGGACGCTACCCTTTGCCTTGAACGCGATTCGTGGCGCCTGTCGTTTTGCTATACCCTCCAACTGCCGCAAGATTCGGATGAGGTTTGCAGCATCAACTCGGGTGACAGGAAACAATGATGTATCTGCAGGTTCGCAGAACTCGTCCGCTGTCGATTCAAGAGTGTAATCCAGTCTGCTCTTGGTGGAGAAAATCGTAGCTCCCCGCAGTGGGCTGGCCGAAACGTCCGCATTAGCGTGAGCAACTTGTGGCACAAACATCTCATGTGCGCTGGCCTTCTGATCTTGAATCTCGCGTGCCATCATGATTGAACCCCTTGCTGTCACGTCTCGACTTCCCGCTACCTGAACTCAGATTGACGACTGCATGTTCTAATCGAAATGTTCCGGCACAACCGGAGCAGCGGGATCAGCCGCCCGCAGGTTACTTCTGCCCAGTGCTCACTGCTGACGGAAAACTGGATTGCTCGCCGAAATAACACTCAATGGATTGCAGTTGTCCGTTCTTGATTTGGAGATACTCCACGTTCCGGAACGATTTACCGTCTTTGGTGTGGCAAAGATACTTCACAAAAGCATCCTCCGCGCCAGTGATGACTCGCTCCAGATCAAAATGTCCAATGAAATCGATCTGGGTTTCCCAGCATCGCGTTTTGAAAGTGCTCTTGCTGATGTGATCGTCGCCGGCGGCGCTGGAAAAGGTGAAGTTATCGGCGAGCAGGCTATCCACTGGGCCCCAGTCTTTCTTGTCCCAGGCTGCGTACCACTTCCGGACTACCTCATCGTTCCTTAAGTTCTGCTCTGCCCCTACGCTGGCGCTTGCCGGCCCCGGCAGGCTCACGGCGCCAACCAGCGCGCAGGCTCCGGTTGCGAGCAGATTCCTGCGCGACACTGCGGTCCTCGTCGCTGTCATTTGTTTCGTTCTCCTTTTCATGATGTGGGTTGAAACGCTTTTTAGCTCGATCGCGATGCCGACTGTCCAGCCATACGAACCGGTTGGTATGTTAAGTGCCAACTACCTCCGTAGAATCGATGCGGTCAGCCCCGCTTGTAGTTGTCCGCCGGCCGAAGAGACCTCAGCCAGCCCACGATATTTCTGATTCCCACGTTCCACACCTTCTCATCCTGAGCATTCTTTGCCAACACTTCGTAGCCTTCGACCATCGCGATTAGAAAGCTCGCAGCCTCTTCCGGAACCAGGTCGCGGCGCACTGTTCCCAGGGACTGCCCCCTCCGCAAAACCAGGGCAATGGCCTCATGCCAGGCATGGAAGATTCTCTCCAATCGCTTGCGGAATTGTTCGTCGAGCTGAGACATCTCCTGCGCCAAATTGACCAAGGGACAACCGCTCTTTACATCTCTTGGCCGATGAGGTATCGCCCGCACAACGCCGATCAAAGTATCGACGGCGTCCTTGTCCTTGCTCCGTTGCAGAGGAAGCATCCACCTGTCACGGGTGAGTTTTGCGACGACCTCTTCGATAATGGCATACCCCAGAGCCTCCTTGCTTTCGAAATGGTAGTAGAGCGCTCCCTTGGTGACATTGGTGGCGGCCAGAATTGTATCGACCCCGGCACTCTGGAAGCCGTATCTGTAAACCTCCCGAAAGGCCGCTTGCAGCAAGTGTTCCCGCGTGCGCTCAGGATTACGCGGCCTTGGCGCTCTACGTTTTGGGTTCTTGCGTGCCACCAACATACCAACCAGTATGGATGTTAAACCATTCGAAAGTCAATCGAATTGATTGGACTGACTCCGGGTTCCCGGCGTCTCGAATTTCATAACCTCTCGCCAATGTGTATGAGAAGTTGGAGAAACAGTCGCTCTCACCGTCTTGGGACCGTCACAGTATCTTGTCAGCCCGCCACTCTGCTGTGAAGTCCGAAATGTCTGTGCTGTTGTGTCACGTAATTATTCTTCCGGTGGAACGCCACATGCTCCCGTCATTTCAGCACGGCAACTTTCATCGGAGGAAAGAGGAAATATGAGCGCACTAAGGCAGTCCCGCAATTTCTGGATACTGTGGGTTACGGCGATGGTTCTGGCTTGCTTCAGCAATGCGGTCGCGCAAGCGCGCTACAAAGTTCAGGATTTGGGCGTTCAGCCCCCTGACAACCTGGGCATGGCCATGGGTCTCAATAATTACGGCTGGACGCTGACTATGGATCAACTCCTGGATCATTCCGCCATTTCCACCCTCTTCCCGGCCGTGCAAGGCACGGTGAGGATCAGCATCCGCGATCTCAACCTCCCACTCGGCACGCTTGGAGGAAAGAACAGTTCCATCAACTGGAACGGAATTAACGACAGCGGGGAATCTGTCGGTATGTCGGAAACATCTGTTCCCGATCCCAATGGCGAAGACCTCTGCGGTTTTGGCACACACGCTACATGTCTTCCCTTTCTTTGGCAAAACGGCGTCATGCAGGCGCTCCCGACGCTGGGCGGAAATAACGGGCAGGCCAGCGCCATCAATAACCGCGGACAAGTCGTAGGATATGCAGAAAATGGTATTGTGGACTCCACCTGCCCGGCTGGCGTCACGAACAATCGGGTTGACCTGCCGGTGTTGTGGGACAAGGGGCAAGCCCAACCTCTTTCTACGATCGGTAACGATCCAGACGGGGTCGCATTCGGCATCAACAATCGCGGCCAAGCCGTAGGCTATTCGGGAACCTGCACCGCAGCGAATTTCGCCGTAGTGTGGGAAAACGGCGCGGCCACCCCGCTTGCGGACCTCGGAACTCCGGGCGCCATAGCCTTCGCCATTAACGGTCACAACCAGATCGTTGGGCAAGCCGTCAACTCTGAGGGCACGGCCCTGGCCGCTATTTGGGAGAACAATACAGTGAGAAGCCTTGGCGTCCTTCTCCCGGGAGATGGTGCGGCTTTTGCCACCAGCATCAACAACCGGGGTCAGGTGGTGGGAAGCTCCTTCGACACCAGCGCCAACTGGTCCCACGGCCTCATCTGGGAGAACGGAAGAATGTTCGACCTCAACCAGCTATTTCCCGCTAGTTCCAACCTCTACGTAATCTCGGCTAGCAACATCAATGAGGGCGGACAAATCGCGGGTATGGCGGTGTATATGGCCGGGCCGAACGCGGGAACGATCGTCCACTCCTTTCTGGCAACCCCGGTACACGAGGACCAAGGCAAGACGGTTGCAGACGTCGTAGGCACGCATCCGAAAATCACTTTGCCCACGGCGAATGTTGGCAGGCAGCTTTCGCCGAGATCCGCACACTGCTCAATCCACGATAAAGGTAGTTTCTGAGCTTCCGCACCATGCATTCCGGCCATGCTGCGCGAAGGCACATGGCCGGATCATGTGCGGGTCAATATGGGTCTCGCCAATGTCCACGTGACCCAGATTGTTTACGGCAAGAGCTGGTGGGAAGAGCTCTCCAAGGAGCTCACCGACACATACCATGGCTCGCGTTCGCCATTGCGTTGAGTGTCCAAAATGCTTGACTCGATATTTGCCTGGCTTCAGCCCGTACCGTAACGGGTCATGCTTGATACCGCTGGCTGAAGGATTCGCAGATGAATGGACGCTGTACTGTGCCTGCGGGAGGCCGCCCATTTCCAGTCGATGGACTTGGAGCGACCTGAAGCGATATGCGGTTTCGAATCAGGCATACGATCGCGGCTATGGTCCACCCGAGGACATTGTGCCTGTGGTTGATCGGCGAACCGAAAGTGATGCGAGATGCCGGTAGGCGATCTTCTCAATTGGCGTAAAATCCCATTACACTCATCATGCCCGAAACAGGGTGCTCCCTGTTCAGACTGGGGACTTTCAGAGCCTTTAGAATTGCCATGAGTTCCGCCTCGCCATAGCATTGTGGCCACAGCTATACTTGGAAACCATCAGAGTGAACGCCAATGATCTGGAGCAAGTCGTTGAGAGCACATCGGCTCCACTCGGCAGTGGCCGTCGCCTTACTGGCTATTTCCATGTCTATCGCGGGCTGCCGCAAAGAAAAACCTGCTGAGTCTGGAGTGCCCCTGGCGGCATCGCCCGCAGCACTCCCGGCAGCGCCTTCTTCGCCACCCTCCGGTGTGTTCGTGCACAAGGACATGGCACCTTCCTCGAACGGGCACGACGTTGAGTTCTATTCGATTTTACGTTTTGGAAAGGATGGGCAGGTCTGCAGCGTGAATGTTTCCGCTGAACTGGATGATCAGGCCCTGTCGCGATACAGCAAGTCATGTGATGCGCGCGAGAAGAACCGCGAATACGGAAATTACACGTTTGTAAACGGGACGATCACGTTCAGCCTCGGAGAAAGCGATTATTCCGGAGTGTTTGACAAAGACAGGCTGATCTTGAGCACCGTCTATCGGCCCACTCAAAAGACGAGCACAGATGAATACCGTCACCATGACGTGGGCTACGATAATCAGGAACAGCAAAACATTCCATCGGGACCGAAGTAATCCTTAATCGGTCCTGGAACAGCCAAGCCAATCACTCATACGTTGTCATTTCACTTTCTGGATGGCGAAGGTGGGCGACGAGGCTGAGCAAAGATATTCTGTCTCAGAATGGTCATCAACGCGTCGAGCGGAAGGATCATGTCGAGTCGGGCGAAGGCGGTTATACCAGCGGACCTGTGGTCCATTGGTTCAAGGTACGATCCGTTCATTTCTCTGGTGCCGCTTCGTTGACACTCATCCAACCGCGAATTAGAGTGGCGAGGGTTCTCACTCGAAAAATCAAAACATCTGCAGGAGGCGGGCATGCGGTCGAAGCTATTCTGGGCGGGGGCGTTGGTGTGCCTGGGCTCGGCTTTCGCTCTGGGGCAGGACCCGGTTAAGGTTGAACCGAAGCACTACACGAGAAATTTTGAGAATGATCGTGTGGATGTAGTGTCGGTTCACTACGGGCCGCACGAGAAATCGGTGCTGCATGATCATCCTGGGGGAGTTGTGGTGAGCCTGACCGAGGCGCATCTGCGCTTCACCGACGAGAACGGGAAGGTGCGCGAAGTGTTCTCCAAGGCCGGCGAAGCGCGCTGGTATCCTCCCTTCAAACACAAGGTGGAGAATCTGGGCGATACGACCTATGATGCGGTCTACATTGGGGTCAAAGGTAAATTGGCCGCGTCGAACGGTTCTGCGGATCCGACGACGGCGACCGATGAAGAAGTAAAGAAGATTGTCGCGGAATACCTTGCGGCGGCGGGAAAGCCGTGAGTGTGCGGCGGCCGCGTGGCCTGACCTTTCTCACCTTACAACTACATTTATGAGCGTGCGATAGATTGAGCCTCATTTGAGTCTGCCGGCGCTGGCCGGGGCACACGTCGAGCCTTGCTCGACCGGACAGCCGGGGGCGGCTGTCCCTACATAAGTCCGGACATGGGTCCGGCAACCGGATCATCTTCTTGTAAGATAATCTTTTGGGGGTTTATGGCGGAAGAGCCGACGGTCTCGGCTGAGGTCGAATTGCTCGCACGCGTGTATGCGGCGTTCAACCGTCGTGACATTGAGACGGTGCTAGGCGCGATGCATGCCGACGTCGACTGGCCCAACGGGATGGAGGGCGGCCGTGTGCTGGGGACTGCCGCGGTACGGGATTACTGGAGACGTCAGTTCGAAGTGCTTGATCCGAAGGTTGAGCCGAAGAACTTTACGCGGGAAGCCGACGGGCGGATTGCGGTGGATGTACACCAGGTAGTTCACGACAGGGGTGGAAGCCTGATCGTGGATCAGATGGTGCAGCACGTGTACGAAATGCGAGACGGGCTGATTCAGAATATGGAGATTCGGGTCGCGGCTCAAGTGTGAAAGGCGTTTACCACGAAGGACGCGTAGGTTCACGAAGTAAAATCAGTACAAATTCGTAAAGGGTTCATGGATTCGGAGTGAATTTATTTTTGAGGGGAGTTATGGCGCACACTGTTTTTTGCGTGAAGTTGCAGAGAGAGATGCCGGGGCTGGACGAGCCTCCATTCGACAACGACCTGGGGCAGAAGGTCTACGAGAATGTGTCCCAGGAAGCGTGGCGGATGTGGGTGGAGCATTGCAAGATGCTGCTGAACGAGTACCGGCTGAATCCGGCGCGGCGCGAGGATCAGGAAGTCATCGTCAAGCAGATGGAGCAGTTTTTCTTCGGGGAAGGGTCGGCTAAGCCGAAGGAGTACGTGCCTCCGACGCAATAGGCGTTCGCAGGGGCTAAAGCCAAAATTGGTTTGCCGCTTTACGCGGCGCTGAAGCGCCGCTCTTCCACGGAACTCTCACGGCGCCACAGGCGCGCTCTTCCACCGGTTAAGACGCCGCGCTTTTACAGGCTAAGACACCGCCCTGCCACCGGCTAAGACGCCGCGCTCCTACGGCATTGGTGAGTTCAATTCCAGGCTCGTCTGGGTTCGGTTTCTTTCAGGAATGGGGCGGCGCCTGAGAGCAGGGCGAGTGCGGGGGCCGCGACCCACACGAACATTGATGACGCCAAGAAGGTAGGAAGAGGCGAAATCGCGGCGTTTCCCGAAAACATCGAGGTGAAGGGGATCAACGCAACGTAGGTTCCGACGAAGATGATTGCGGGCAACCCGCCGGCGACGATGCGTGAGGTGCGGGTTCCACCAGCGCGACGAGAGAACCGCGCTCCTACCGCTCCGAACAAGACTTGGGCGAGGAGCCACACGAAGTAGAACCAGCGCAGTCCCGAGTTCGCCAGAAGGTCTTGCGGATGCAGGGTGATCTGGCTGAAGAAAAGAAACGGATCGGACACGATGTCGGCGGCGAACAGGAAGAGGGTCGCGGCGGTCAGGCTGACCAATCCTGGTAGCCAAAAACTCCTGGTCCGTTGATTCAAACGATTCGACTCGGATGCTGCCGTCCCCAGCAACATCACCATGCACCCTATCCAGATGAATCGCTGGAGAGAGGCCGCGCGGTCTAGGAAGACCAGCAGCAGGCCTATTCCGAATAAAATCGCGATTCCGGGCAACCAAAAGGTTTTTGTGTGGTGGTTCATGTTGTCCTCCTGCGGTTTTGTGCGGCGAATGTCTGCGGCCAGGGCAGGCCAGTCTTCGACTTCCTGCAGGGAGCGTTCGAGCGCTGCGTCGTCAGAGAGACCCTCGGAACGCGCCTGCGCGTAAGTCTCCTCGAGATGATCGGCCAGTTCGGCGACGACGTCGTCGTTTGACTCGCGCGGCGAGTGTTGAAATGACAGGCGCTCGCGAACCAGTTTTTTCCAATCAGGCATGGCTCACCCCCGCCAGGCTGTCGAGTGCCTGGAAGAAGGACCGCCACTCCGCACGCAGGGGGGCGAGTTGGCGGCGGCCGCCGGGCGTGAGGCGATAGTAGCGGCGGTCGCGGCCAGCATGGTTGGTCTGCCAGTGGCCTTCCAGCCACCCGCGGTTTTCCATGTCGTAGAGCAGGGGATAGAGCGACGCCAGAGTGAATTTCAGGACGCCGCCGGTGCGCTCGCCGATCTGTTTGGCGATTTCGAAGCCGTAGAGGGGTTGCTCGGCGAGCAGGGAGAGGATGGCCAGTTCGCCGCTGCCTCGCGCGATTTTGGATCGGATGCGTTTGGTCATATTCAGGGGGGATTCGCAGTATAGGAATCCTATGTTCGGAGTATAGGAATCCTATATAGGTGGGTCAACGTTACGGCGGTACCTGCCCAGGCGGGCGTTTCCGGGGGTTCTGAAGTCGGGGCCGGGGCGAGGGCAGCCGAGCTTTGCTCGGCCTGGACGGGCGAAGGCGTCCGTCCCCACACAAAACGCCTGGACCCACACATTTTTGCGCAAGTCGTTTGCCGACGACCGTTCTCGTTTTGTTGCCGCTCACTTGCGGCGGGAGGGCGGATATGAAACAGCAAACGGGATTTACCTTGCTGGAGATGTTGATCGTGATCACGATTGTTCTGATCATTGCGGCGATTACCATCCCGAGTCTGGTGGAATCTAAGATCAGGGCTAACGAGGCTTCGGCGGTGGCTTCCATTCATGCCATCAACGTGGCGGAAGAGTCGTATCAGGCGGCTTATGGCGGATACGCAGAATCGCTGGCGAAGCTGGGTGGGGCCGAGCCCTGCACCAAGTCTGCGGCCACCGCGTGTTTGCTGGATCAAAGCTTGGCCGGAGGGGTGAAGTCGGGGTATAACTTCGTGGCCGTAGGAGGCAACCCGGCGAATGAAGAGAACACAAGCTACGTCGTGGGCGCGGCGCCGGTGGCGTTTGACCGCACTGGCAAGCGGTTGTTTTGCTCGACCGAAAAGAACGTGATTCGCGCGGATCCCAATACCGAGGGGAGCACGACTCCTCCCGATGGTCAGCGGTGCGCGAGGTTCAGCGCGTTGCAATGACTCGGGCGGGGGCGTTTCCGAGGTTACTTGGATAGTTACTATGCACCAAAATTGATGCATCTTTCATCACCCCGTAACATTTCGCTGCTAGAAATCAGGATATGGATCTGCACGTGTACAACACGCTGATCCTTTCCGACCTGCATCTGGGTGCAGAGACGAGTCATGCCCGCGAGGCTACGCGGGTGCTCAAGGAAAATCGCTTCCAGCGGCTGATTCTACTGGGCGACATTTTTGCCGATCTCAATTTTGCCCGCCTGACCAAGGACCACTGGAAGTTCCTCGGCTATATCCGCAAGCTCTCGAATCCCAAGCGTAAAATTGAGATCGTGTGGGTGGAAGGCAATCACGATCACGGGCTGACCAACATCATGTCGCACCTGGTCGGGATCCGCGTGTACCAGGACTACAGGTGGGAATACGGCGGGCTGCGGCACATTGCGATCCATGGACACCAGTTCGACGGCTTTCAGGTGAGCCGGGTGAAGCTCAGCCAGTGGGGCACGTCGCTTTTCCTGCAACTGCAGAAGCTGGACTTCAAGAGCAAGCCGATTACGCGGCTGATTGACCGGCTGAACACGCGCTGGCTGCGGATGTCGCCGAAAGTGGCGTCGGGAGCGCTGAACTACGCGCGGCAGGATGGCGCCGACCGCATCTTTTGCGGGCATACGCACGAAGCCATCCATGTGGAGCAGGACGGCATCCATTATTACAATTCGGGAGGGTGGGTCGATACCCGGTTGACATATCTGACCGTCGACGAGAAGGGGGTGCAAACTCATGAATACCACGAGCGTGAATCCGGCGAACGAGCTGACGATCGTGATTCCGGCGAAGAACGAGGCGAAGCTGATTCCGCGTTTGCTGACGTCGCTGACGAATCAGGACTACTCGAAGATGTCGAGTACGAGAGTGTTGGTCGCTGACGCGAACTCGACGGATGGAACTTCCGAGATGGTGATGAGTTTTCGCGACTGCCTGAACGTGAGCGTGATTCGCGGTGGGGTGCCCTCGGTGGGAAGGAATCAAGGCGCGGCGCAGGCGGATACTCGGTACATTTTGTTTCTGGACGCGGACATTGAGCTCGCGGACCGGTCGCTGGTGCGGCGCTGCGTGGAACGTGCGCAGGACAAACAACTGCATTGTGTGACTACGAACATTTTGTGCGAAGAAGGCACTTGGCTCGACCGGGCGTTCTATGCGGTTAACGACCTCTTTCAATACCTGTCGTACCTACATCGTCCGTTTGCCACCGGGATGTTCATGTTGTTTGACCGGAAGAAATTCTGGGAGCTGGGCGGATTTAATGAGCAGATTCTGTTCGCGGAGGACTACCGGCTGAGCCAGCAAGTCGAGCGCCAACGCTTCGCGGTTGTGCGGGGCGGGGTCTACACCACGAACCGGCGCTTGAAGAAGATGGGGTACCTGCGGGTGGGTTGGCTGTTCCTGTGGACGGCTATGAATTACTGGAACGAAAAATATTTTTTGCGCGATCACAAGTATTGGGCGGATGGGGTGCCTCGCGCCTAGGTCTCCCGGCGCTTCACTTCTTCTCTTTAACGTTCTCTTTAACGAGTTTTTTGCCGGCCACACAAAACAGGATTCAGCCAACCAGCTGAATCCTGATTTTGCTTGAGGTGAATCAGAAGCGGAAGACGATGCCGGTCGACAGACGGATGTTGTTCTGGCCGGTGCTGAAAAAGCTAGTGTGCACGTAGTCGCCTTCGACGCGAACAGCGATGGGACGAAAGAGGCGATAGTCGAGGCCTCCGCCTAGCGCGGTGGCGAATGAAGTATTGGTGGGAAAGGCTCCGCCCGAACCGATATGCGCGAGGCCAATCATGAACTCGCCAAACGGAGTGATTTTGCCCACGGGCACCGAGACTCGAGGTCCGAACAGGACTTCATACTCGTGGCCGGTCACGGTAAAAGTACTTGGAAACGGCGTCGTATAGGTTTGTGAGCCGTAGTGGCCGCTGACGTCGGTGACCAGCCCCACCCACGGAGCCAGCTTCCCTTCGAGCGATCCTTCCCATCCTTGCAGGTTGGGGCGGGTCAGGTGGTCAAGCGCGGACGCACTGGCATTCTCGAACGAATAGCCAAAAAATATGTTTCCTGAGGTGCGTACCTGTGCGCTCGCCAAGCCTGAGAAAAGAAATAGCGCGACGCCGATGCACGTAGCTTTGAGCATGAGGACATCTCCTTCCCTGGCATCCGTTAAACCCGTTCGGAACAATAAAGTTTTGGATGTGTAGGGACGAGATTCGTATAGCAGGCAATCGGTTGCGAAAAAACTGGTTGTGAACAAAAGGCGTAACTGCGGCCAGTTCAGAAGCGCCAGACAATTCCGGTGGAAGCGTGGTAATCATTCTGCTGGGCGCTGCCATAATTGCTGTGAACGAAATCCCCCTGCAGGCGCCAGGAAAAGTTCTTGAAGCCAAGCCTATAGTCGACGCCGCCGCCGACATCGATGGCGATCGGGTTGTAAACGAAGCTGTAGGAATTTATGTGCCGAACGCCGGCCATGGCATGGACGAAGGGGCGCCATCTCCCATAATTGCCGGAAATACGCGGGCCGCCGACGATCACGTATTGCGTAACCCCCTTTCGAAAGAAACCGCTGCCATCGGCCACCAGCCCGAGATGGCGAAAACGGGTGAAGGGCAGGGCTTCAAAAGAACCCTCAAACCCGTGATAACTCTGACTATTGATTTGGTCGGTGAGTTTGCCGTAGGAGACTCCAGCGTAAACGTTGCCATTGGGAAGAAGTCCGTTAAATCCGCCGTGCCGGTCTGCATCTTGTGCCGACATCGGGATGGAGAACAGCATGAAACCAGCAAACGCCAGCACTACGGCGGCAGACTTGGACACGAATTATTCCTCCCCGGCGGATGGGCCGGCAAAAATTCAATTGAATCAACGAAATCTGTTAGATGCAGTGTACTGGACGCCCAAGATGTCCCAGTTTACAAAATTTGTCCCGGTTGCGCCGGGATTGGGGCTCGCAGGACGGGTGAAAATTTACCGGATTTTCATGGTGCCAAAACCATCGCACCTGCGTCTATCTACTAGCATGCAACCAATGGACATGAATTGGCAAATAGGCGAGCAGCCGGGAATTATGGCTGCCTTTGAATACAAGGAGTTGAAGTTGAAACTCAGTCTGGAAACACGGAATCGCGGCGACGTCATCGTCGTGCATTGCCAGGGGCGCATCGTGTACCGCGATGAAGCCGCGGCGCTGTCGCGGGTGGCGGGCGAAGTCCTGCAACAGGCGCGGAAACTGGTGCTCGACTTGAGTGGGGTGAGTTCCATGGACAGCGCCGGCATTGGAGAGCTCGCGCTGCTGCAAACCTGGGCGCAGGCCAACAACGTGAGCATGAAGTGCGCCGGTCCGAACCCGCTGGTCAGCGCATTGCTCGAACTGACGAATCTGGATTCGGTGCTGGAGGTTCATCCCTCGGTGGAGGCGGCTGTGGCGTCGTTCCGGGAAGAGCGGGTGTGCGCGGACTGCTGAGCTGAGGTTATTTCAGAATGGGAGGAGCAAGGTTCGCCTTGCTCCTTTTTGTTTTTGCCACTAAGTCTCGCGCTGGAAACGGTAGCGGCCTTTGCGGTCGAGGGCCACGGCTTCGGCTACTTTCAGGAAGGCGCGGGCGGCGTGCGAGAGGTTCGCGCCTTTGCGGTAGATGACGCGCAGCTTGCGTTTCAACTGCAGTTCCCGCACCGGGATTCCGACCAGTTCCCCCCGGGAGAGCTCGTTCTCGACGCTGATCTCGGGGACTAGCGCGACTCCATCCCCCATGGCCACGAATTGCTTGATGGCCTGCAGCGTGGGTAGTTCGAGGTCCATGTGCAGGGGCGTCTTGTGCGTTTTGAACAGCTGGATGACTTTCTCGCGGTAGGGCGACGAAACGATGTGCGCCACAAAAGATTCCGCGCCCAGTTGCCGGATGCTGATTTGCGGCGCAGAGGCCAGCGGATGTTTGGGCGGAACAATCAACACCAGTTCGTCGAGGTACACCACCACCGAATGCAGACTTGCCTCCTGGGGCTCGTAGGACAGCACGCCGAATTCCGCGTTGTAGCGCAGGACGTCGTCGGGAATGTGACTGCCCAGAGCGCGTTCGACCGTGATCTTGATCATGGGATGCAGCCTGCGGAATTCGGCCAGCAGCGGCAGCAGATAGAGTACGGTGAATTCGTTGGCCGCGATTACCAGCTTGCCTTTTTGCAGTTCCCGTAGTTCGGTCAGGGATTCGGAGGCTTCGCTGCGCAGGTTGATCAGCTTCTCGGCGTATTCGAAGAGAACTTTGCCGGCGTCGGTGAGTACACCCTCGCGCGAAGAGCGGTCGAAGAGCGCTTCGCCAAGTTCGTCCTCGAGCTTGCGGATGGTCTGGCTGACCGCGGACTGGGTGCGGTAAAGTTTCTCGGCAGCGCGGGAGAAGCGGTGTTCGCGGGCCACCGCCAGAAAGACCTCGAGTTGGGAAAGCTCCATCGCCAACCTCCTTAACCCAAGCTCTTTATAACCCAGGCTCCTTAATCAATTCTCTCAAACCCATTAGCAATACTTATTATACAATTGCAGCTAATGATTGCTGAAGAATTATAAGTTTTGCTTCTACGACTTCCACCCGTACCATAAAGGGTCAGTTTGAGGGAGATCCATTCTTGAGGAGATCATGACCGCAGACCGAGCTCGCATCACGGTTTTCGATACTACTCTTCGCGACGGCGAGCAGTCTCCGGGCTGCAGCATGAACCGGCAGGAAAAGCTGCGACTGGCTCAGCAGCTCGACCGCCTGGGAGTGGACGTGATCGAGGCCGGGTTTCCCATCGCTTCCGATGGTGACTTCGAATCGGTGAAGGCGATCGCCGCGGTGGTGCGGCGTCCCATTATCGCGGGATTGGCTCGCGCCTGTCGGCCTGACATTGAGCGCGCCTGGGAAGCGTTGAAAGATGCGGCGCGTCCGCGGATCCACGTGTTTCTGGCGACTTCCGATATTCATCTACAGTACAAGCTGCGGATTACGCGCGACCAGTGTGTGGCGCAGGCGAGCGATGCGATTCGCTTCGCCAAGTCGCTGTGCGACGATGTGGAGTTCTCACCGGAAGACGCCACTCGCACCGAACCTGATTTTCTGTGTCGGGTGCTGGAGGCGGTCGTCGAAGCGGGAGCGACCACGCTGAATATTCCGGATACGGTGGGCTACACCGTGCCGGCAGAGTTCGGAGATCTGATCACGACCATCCGGCAGCGCGTGAAGGGAATCGAGAACGTAATTATTTCTGCGCACTGCCACAACGACCTTGGTATGGCTGTGGCCAATGCGCTGGCCGCCGTGGCCGCGGGGGCGCGGCAGGTTGAGTGCACGATTAATGGCATTGGAGAGCGGGCGGGCAATGCGTCGCTGGAAGAAATTGTGATGGCGATGCGGGTCCGTCCCGATCGATTCGCCTACGAAACGGGTGTCGTGGGCGAGCAGATTTTTGCGGCCAGCCAGATGTTGAGCGAGATCACCGGCGTGCCGGTGCAGCCGAATAAGGCGATTACGGGGCGCAACGCGTTTGCCCACGAAGCGGGCATACATCAGGATGGCGTGCTGAAAAATCCGCTGACTTACGAAATCATGACGCCGCAGTCGGTGGGCGTGCCCGATTCGAAGCTGGTGCTGGGCAAGCATTCGGGACGACACGCGCTAGGCATCCGCTGTGAACAACTGGGCTACCAGTTCGATCGGCGGGCGCTCGACGACATCTACCGGCGCTTTGTACGGCTGGCAGACAAGATCAAGCATGTGGAAGATCATCACCTGCTGGAATTGATTCGCGACACGCACAAGCCATCTGGGTCGGCCACGCCGCTGATTGAGAAGATCGTCCCGCAGCAGGCAGCGGTGGTCAACGCGCCCACAGCCACACCCGAACCCGCGGCCGAGCCGGCTAAGCCGTTTCCTGTGGGGCCGCAGACGAATGCGTTTGGAGTTCCGCTGCCGGGTCACGGCGAATCCAACCACGAACAGACGCAGCAGGAAGATTATCTCTGGGGCGTATAGGGGATTGAGTAATTGGGGAATTTTGTAATTGAGTAATTTGACAAGCCGGGCTGTTCCGGCAGCGTCGTCTTCCCAGCCAAGATAGAATTACAAGGTTTTCAATTACCCAATTACTGAATTTCCCAATTACCCAATTCTCTCCATGCTCCTCAAATTAACCATCCTCCCTGGCGACGGCATTGGTCCGGAAGTTACTGAACAGGCCGTGCTTGTTTTGAAAGCGGTGGCGGACGGTTTCGGCCATCAACTTCAGCTTCAGACAAAACTCATTGGCGGAGCGGCGCTTGCGGTGGCGAACGATCCGCTGCCGGCGGAGACGGTGCAGGCTTGCCTGGCTTCGTCTGCTGTGCTGCTTGGCGCAGTCGGAAGTCCGGCGTTCGATCACAATCCGGGGCACCTGCGTCCGGAGGCGGGATTGCTGCGCATACGGCGCGAGTTGGGGGCGTACGCCAATTTGCGTCCGGCGGTGTTTTTTCCGGCGCTGGAGGATTGTTCTCCCTTAAGGCCGGAAATAGTCGGCGGGACCGACATCATGATCGTGCGCGAGCTGCTGGGCGGAGCTTATTTTGGTCAGCCGCGATCGATCGAGGGTGAGCCGGGATCGCGGGTCGCAGTCAACACGATGAAGTATGGGGAATCTGAGATTGTACGCATCGCGCGCGTGGCGTTTGAGTTGGCGATGAAGCGGCGGCGCAAGGTTCTGTCGGTGGATAAGGCCAACGTGCTGGAGTGTTCGCGGCTATGGCGGGATGTGGTGACGCGCGTGGGGAAGGATTATCCCGACGTGAAGCTGGGACATCAGTATGTCGATTCGGCTGCGATGTTGCTGGTGCAGCGGCCCACGGATTTTGATGTGCTGCTCACCGAAAATATGTTTGGGGATATTCTTTCGGATCAGGCCGGAGGCGTTGTAGGTTCTCTGGGACTGCTGGCATCCGCGAGCGTGGGCGGGCCGGTTGGGCTGTATGAGCCGGTGCACGGTTCGGCGCCGGACATCGCGGGGAAGGGAATTGCCAATCCTCTGGGAGCGATTTTGTCGGTGGCGATGTTGCTGCGGCATTCGTTTCAGCTGGAGAAGGAAGCAGGGTGTGTAGAGCGCGCGGTTTCCGCGGTGCTGGCACAGGGTGCTCGGACGGCGGATCTGGCGGGGAAGGCGCACCCCGCGATTTCGACTTCGGAAATGGGGCGGCGCGTCGTTGAGGTAGTGAAGGCCGACGCTACATAAATGTGCATTGTCATCCTGAGCGCAGCGAAGGAACTCTGTAGTTGCGCGTGCGGCACTGAAGTTGCATAGATCCTTCGCAGCCAAAAACGCCGCTCAGGATGACACTTCACCTCAAAAGCTTCGTGATTGCGGGGCTCGACCTCAGGCTTGGGGTCCGCGACCGCCGGGCAGTGTCTTCGCGGACTGAGTGCTGGGCCCGGAATCTCTACTGTACTTTCCCGTCAGGTCGTTCCAGCGGATGTGCAGCATCTCCATCATCATGCGGGAGCCGTCGAGCAGCGGGTTGATGCTGGTGCCTTCGCGGTGTGCCCAGGTCACGGGAACTTCCCGCACTTTGAATTTCAACTTTCTTGCCAGGAAGAGAATTTCGGGATCGAATCCCCAGCGTTCGATTTTCTGCAGTGGAAAGATTGCCTGAACCGCCGGTTGCTTGAAGGCTTTGAAGCCGCACTGCGTGTCCTTGAATCGCAGGCCTAGCGTCAGGCGGAGGATCAGGTTGAAGATGCGGCCGAAGAGTTGGCGGTGCAGGGGCTGGCGTTGCGTCTGGGTTTCGGCGCGCAGCCAGCGCGAGCCGATAGCGATATCCGCGCCCGCCTCCAGTGCGTGAAAAAGCTTCGGCGCCTCTTCGATGGGCGATGACAAATCGGCGTCGCTGAACAGGACGATTCGGCCGCGGGCGGTGAGCATGCCGTTGCGCACGCTGTAGCCTTTGCCGCGATTGCCGGGATTTTCAACGAGCCGCAGGGTGGGGTCTTTTTCCGCGAATGAGCGAACAATGTCTGCCGTGTTGTCGCGGGAGCCGTCATTGACGACGATGACCTCCGCGTCCCAGTTCTGCGCGTGCACGTAGGCCAGCACCCTTTCGAGGGTCGCGCCCAGGCGGGCGCTCTCGTTGTAGGCGGGAATCACGATGCTGTAAGTGGGCTCCAAGAAGCAGTTCTCAGTTCTCAGTTCTCAGTTCTCAGTCGGTGGGACTGGGAGCTGAAAGCTGGAATGCAGTGTCATTGTACGTTGTTGTTTTGGGGTTTCGGAAATTGGAGTTCGGTCGGAGTACCTCTGGGGCTAAAGCCTTCGCATTAAGGGCGAAGGTTTATCGCAGCGCCGAACGCGGTGCGCCTCCCAAAAGCGCGCCACCCAAGAGTGTTTTTCCGGAAATCGTGAGGGGCAAGAAGGGTAAGAATTGAGAAGGTATTTGCGCGAAGCTAGCCCGAGGTCCCTCCACTGCGCAGGGCCGCTCGCTTGCTCGCGGTCCTCCTTCGCTCGGGATGACAGAGGATTTTGATCGCCGCGAAACTGGGGAATTGAGAGCTGCCCTACGCCACTTGCCGCTTCTGTTCGAGCATAGAGAAGTATTCTGCCACTAGTTCCGCGTCCCAGAGGCCGCGGGCGGCTTCTTCGCGCATGGTCTGGGCGGCCTGCTCGTGGGTTTGGGGAGGTTTGTAGGAGCGGGCGGTGCGGAGTGCGTCATACACATCGACGACTTGCAGGACTCTGGGGAGCACGGGAATTTCTGAACTGGTCAGGCCGTCGGGATAGCCGGAACCGTCGGAGTGTTCGTGATGGTTCCGGATGATGGGCAGCACCAGACGCAGGGAATGCAGGGGCTTGCAGATGTTCTCGCCGGTGATGGGATGCATCTTCATGATAAGCCATTCGGCAGGAGTGAGGTCGCTGCCTTTTTTCAGAATGTCATCGGGCACGGCGATTTTGCCGAGATCGTGCAGATATCCGCCGCGCTTGAGAGCGAGGATGGAGTCTTCGTCCATGCCGAGATGGCGGCCAAGATCGGCCGCGCGCACTGAGAGGCGCTCGCAGTGGCCCTCGGTATAAGGGTCGCGGCCTTCGACGATCAGGCCGAGGGTGCACAGGACGGAATCGGCGGTTTCCAGTTCGTCGGTAAATTCCTTGAGGCGGAGCAGCGATTTCACACGGGCAATGAGTTCTTCGGCGAGCACCGGCTTGTTCAGGAAGTCGTCGGCGCCGGCTTCGATGCCGCGCACTTTGTCGCTGCTGTCGGTGAGTCCGGTGATGAGGACGAAGGGAATCAGGCGCGTGGCAGGGTTTTCCTTCAAGCCACGGCAGAATTCGTAACCCGATTTTCCCGGCATCATCACGTCGGAGAGGATCAGGTCGGGCAGCTGGCGGCGAACCTCGGCCTCGCCCTGCTCGGCATTGGATGCGGTGGTCACGTCGTATCCGCGCATGGTGAGCAGTTGGCTCATCAACCCGGCGATCCCGGGCTGGTCGTCGACCACCAGGATTCGCGGGGCGCGGCGTCTTGGGAGAAGGTCACCCATGTTTAGGTAAGAGGCGGCTTCGCCCTTCGAAGTTGTCTGCGCATCCGGCGGCGCCGGCGTCCGGGAGGGGGGTGAGACGCTCATGGTTAAAAATCGTTATTCTGGCCATTTGATTCTACAGGCATTGTCCACTTTTCGCCGGACGACGGCCAGCTTTTTGGAACACTAACACTGTTTGCTGGACTCCGCTATTCCCATTTCGACACATCACATTTCGTGGATGTGACCGAAAACCTTGCCTTGAGACCCGGTCGGTGCCTAGTCTCGCATCATGCGGATTGTGCGAAGTGGGGTTGCGTCCTTGCTGGTAGGCGCGTTGTGGCTGGCGACCGGGGCGGGTGCGGCTACGAAAGTTCATGTGATTGCGTTTGGAAAATGGACGCCCGTGCCGTGGATTGCCGGTTCTGGAGAGCAGGACAAGCCGGTCACCATCAAGATCCGCGCGCTGGTGGTGGATGGGCGGGTCAAGGAGTTCACGCTTGGTTCGCCGCACGAAGTGACTGACCGGCTGTTTGTGGTGCGGCGCGTGTTTCGGGTGAATGACAGTCTTCCCGAAGATTCCGGTCCACACTGGCAGTGGCAACGCGGAGGCTGGCTGCTGGTCGACCGGCTGACGGGACGGGTTTCCCCGGTCAATCTTCCCGAGTTCGATGCTTATTACTCCGCTGCCAGCTGGTATCGCGATTATGTTGCCTACTGTGGAGTGGCGGACGATGGGAAGAAGACCTACGCCGTAGTGGCGCAACTCAGCCGGCGCAAGCCGGTATTAAAGAAGGAACTGTCGAACGACGGCGTGCCCGAAGATGCACCGCCGGACTCGGCCTGCCCAGCGCCGTCCTGGCTGCGAGGTCCGGTGCGAGTCAGCTTTGAACCGGCGGGCCGGCCGCGGCAGACGTTTGCGATTCGCGGGCATGTGGTGGATTTGGTGAACGATGCGGAGGAGGAGGAAGAGGAGAGGTAGCGGACCTCGGACCTCGGACCTCGGAACCTCAGACTCCGGCCCGAAGACCATCATGTGCTGCGGCAACGGGTGCGCTTGGCACCCGGTCACGTCCCGGGCCTGGTTCGGCTTTGGAGGCCTAGGGTCCGATGTCTAAGGTCCGACGTCTGAGGTCCGCTCCTCAGTCTCCCGCTGCTTCCACCGCGGGCAGTTCTTCTGCGACCGTTTTCTCTTTTATCTTTGCGCTGGTCACGAGGATGACCGACAGTACCACAATGGCGCTTCCCGCGAGAATGAAGCGGTCGACGCGCTCGTGCAGGATCAGCCATCCCAGGAACACGGCCACCACCGGATTGACATAGGCGTACGTCGAGACCTTGGAAGTGGGAACGTGCTCCAGCAGCCAGATGTAGGCGGTATAGCCGATCCAGGAGCCGCAGACGACTAAGTACATAGTGGCGCTGAGGCTGCGCGCCGTCCAGCGAACATGGGAGAGATCGCCAGCAATGAGCGCGAATATAAGGTTTCCCGCTCCCGCGGCGGTGACTTGCCATCCGGTGGCGCTGAATACGTCGATGCCGGACTGCCAGCGCTTGGAGAGGACCGATCCCAGAGCCCAAGAGAATGAGCCGGCGATCAGGCTGATCGAGGCCCAGAATTCGCGATGTCCCAATTCGCGATGACCCATGGTGCCGGATTTCAACTGCGGCCAGACCAGCTGCGGCCACACCAGGATGAACAATCCCAGAATGCCCAACAACAGGCCGGCTTTGCCGCGGCCGGAAATGTGGTGGTCGCCGAGCAGCAGAGAATCGAGCACCAGAAACCAGAGGGGCGTAATCGCGATGATCAGCGCGGCCAGGCCCGACGAGACCGAGAGTTCCGCGTAAGACAGGGTGAGATTGCCGCCCATCAACAGCAGCAGGCCCACCACGGCGGCGAGCGCAATCTGCTTTGGAGAATAGAAAATCCTGCGCCCGGTGGCGGAGCACACGGCCAGCATGATCGTGCCGGCGATCGAAAACCGCACGCCACACATTAACGCCGGAGGAATAGTCTGCACCGCAATGTCGATGGCGAGATAGGTCGAGCCCCAGAACAGGTACACGAGTCCGAAGGCAAGGATCACCATCCAACGGCTTGGGTGTTGTATGGAATGCATGGGCGTGAGCAACAGGGGGAAGTTAAAAGATATCAGACGAGCGCGGCGCCGGGTTGGATTCTAAAGTTGCCCGCAGGTTATGCGGAGTCGCGCGCCGATCAATGCAGAAATCGAGTCGACCGGCCAGGTTACTCGTAGCGCAGGGCCACCATGGGATCGACTCGAGCCGCACGGCGAGCCGGGACATAACTCGCGAGGATCGCGACCGAAATCAAAGCGATGGGAACGCACAGGAAAGTTAGCGGGTCGGTGGGGCCTACGCCGAACAGCAAGCTCGCGATCAGTCGCGTCAGAAGAAACGCCGCCGCTAAACCAATGACGGCACCGGAGCAAGCCAGAAGCGTTCCGCTTTTTACGACCATGCCGAGAATGGCGTTGCGGTCCGCGCCCAGAGCAAGGCGAATGCCCATCTCCCGGGTGCGCTGAGCGACGGTGTACGAAATCACTCCGTAAAGTCCAACGGCGGTGAGCACAAATGCGAGTACTCCGAAGGTCCCGAGCAGGAACGTTTCAAAGCGAGTTCCGACGATGGAATCGTCCACATATTCGTCGAGAGTCTTCACATGCAAAAGAGGCAGAGCGCTGTCGAGGGATTGAACCTCCGCGGTCAGAGTGCGCACCAGGTTCGCGGGAGCGATTTCGGTGCGCACGACCACCGACATGGGAGCGAAAGGCAGCTGGGCGTACGACAGATAGGATTCAGGAATGGAGGGAGCGCCGAGCCCTTCTGCTTTTACGTCTCCGACCACACCTACAACCACTCGCATGGGTTCTCCACTGGTTCCACTCGAAATGCCAGGCTTGATCCTCCGGCCGACTGGATCTTCGCCGGGGAAGACTTGCTTCGCAAGCCTCTCGCTGATGATAACGACCGGCGTCGCGCCCGGGGCATCATCCTGAGGGTTGAAGACGCGACCGCTCAGGAGCGGGATGCCCAGAGTACGGAAATAATCGTGATCGATGATGTGTAACGTTGTGACGGGATATTCCGATTTCTTGAGGGGACGGCCTTCAACCTCGAAGGTGGTCTTGACGTCGTCCGCTGAGAGAGGAAGGGGAAACCCGGCGCTGGCGGAACGCACACCTGGAGTGGCGCGAATCTGCTCGAGCAGGTTGCGATAGAAGGCGACTCGCTGCGGCTGTCCGTAGCGGCCGGGCAAGTCGAGTCCGAAGGTCATCACGTGATCTTTGGCGAAGCCAGGGTCGACTCTTCCCAAACCTACAAGGCTACGCAGCAACAGGCCAGCACCAACGAGTAAGACCATGGCGAGAGCCATTTCGGTGACGACCAACGCAGATCGGAGGCGGCCGCGCGCCAGAGTCTCGGTTCCACTGCGGCCGCCTTCCTTGAGCGAGGCGGCTAACTCGGGATTGGCCGACTGAAGGGCGGGAACGAGTCCGAATAGAATGCTGGTAAGGACTGCGACCGACGCGGTGAAGATCAGAACTTGCAGGTTGAGTCCGCTCTCGGTGATTCTCGGTAAGTCGCCCGGCGCCAATGCCGTCAGCAACTTGATTCCCCACGCGGCCAGCGCTAGTCCAGCCGCAGCGCCCGCGGCTGCGAGCAACAGGCTTTCTGCCAGCAACTGGCGCACGATCATCCAGCGCGTCGCGCCCAGGGCCGTACGCACGCTGATTTCTTTGTGACGAGACGCAGCTCGGGCCAACAAGAGATTCGACAGGTTCGCACAGGCGATGAGGAGAACCAGTCCTACGGCTCCGAGAAGGACGAAGAGGCCTCTGCGCATGTCGCCCACGACGGCGTCGGCTTCTGGGACAAGGCTGATTCCCTTCGGCCGGTTTTCCGGATATTGCCGGTTCAGGCCGTCCTGAATGCGAGCCATCTCGGTCTGCGCGGTCGCGGCCGTGACCTGAGGCTTGAGGCGGGCGATTACGTCAAGATATGCGGCACCCCTCTGAGCAGTCATGGGCGGGGCACCGTTCACGGTCTGCGAGTCAAGGGCGATGGTGGTCCAGAATTCAACTGGGGTGCGCTGCACTGGGAATTGAAAACTTGCGGGCATCACGCCGACGACCGCAAATGTGTCGCCGTCCAAAACAAGGCTCTGGCCAACGACTTTCGGATCGGACTCGAACCGGTTTTGCCAAAGGCTGTGGCTCAAGATGATGGGCCGGCCGGTGGCGGCGGGCTTGTCTTCCTCGGGGGTGAAGTCTCGGCCTATTGCGGGAGGAACGCCGAGCATCGAAAACAGATTTGCAGAAACGACAGCGCCGGTCAGGTGAGCGGGCTCGCCTCGTCGGGTGAGTGTGAAATCGTCTTGACGGAATACCGCGAGACCCTCAAAAACGTGGTTCTGGGCCCGCCAATCCAGAAAAGTGGGATAGGACACACCAATATCGTCGCGGCGGCCGGGCTCGGTCGGTTTCACGATGACCAGGCGGCTGGGGGCATGAAACGGAAGCGGGCGCAGCAAGACAGCGTCAATCACGCTGAAGATTGCACTGTTCGCCCCCAACCCGAGTGCGAGGGTCAGTACGGCGACGGCCGTGAACCCTGGGCTCTTGCGCAATTGGCGCAGCGCGTAACGAAAGTCTTGGAGTAAGGTGTGCACTTGATTTCCTCTGCTGGGCGCGATCTTCCGACTTCGCTGGAAGCACCTTTGTCGCCAAGACATTTCCCGCGCAACTCTCTGAAAAATAAACTGACCTCAGCCGAAGTGCCAGAGCAGGAGTGTTCAAGTTCGACAACGGATGTTCGTAATCGGACATACCTCTTGGTGGTTCCGCTGACTTGCTCCGGGGGCGTGGCTGCCATGCTCTTCTTTTCTCCCCACGCAGTGTCGGCGAGTCGGTTTGTGATCCGTTACAAAATCCGAACAGAACTCGGCGATGCACTTGTGGACACTTGACCGCTCTGGACAGCAAGGTCTAGATTCCGTTGCAATGTTGTCCCATTCTCTCCTCATCCGAGGATAGAAATTCCAATTGGGGCTCCTGCCACACCCACACTGCTTTTCCGTTCGTGGTGGGGCACGGGACCAGCCTGCGGCTGGCCCGCAGCTCGAACCGAGAAGCACAGACCGACCTCGCGCCCTCTGTCGCAAAACGCACCAGAACGTTGAAGGCAGAAGTGTGCCTATCCCTGCACGGAGGTGCAACAATGAAGTATTGGAAGCTCTCCCCCCTTGTTTGCCTTGCGCTGATTTCGCTCTCAACCCTGCCAGTTCAATCGCAAAACGATCCCGGCCCCCGCTCCGGTCCGCCGGGAGCAGGCAGTTTTTTCCCCACCTTAAACTCCAACGAGCAAATTTTTTTCAACCAGGCCCAACTGCGTTTTCAGGAAGTCAACTCTGTCCTGGGACTGATCGCGGGCGAGGAAAGCGCCGGCCTCGGCCCGACCTTTAACGGCAACAGCTGCGCCCAGTGCCATGCTCAGCCCACCATCGGTGGTACCAGCCCCGGCCTGACCAGCCCGCAAAATCCCATTCAGAATCCCCAAGTTGGACTCGCCACGCTCGATGGCGCGACCAACTCGGTTCCTGCGTTTATTGCGCCGAACGGGCCCGTGCGCGAAGCCCGCTTCATCAAGAATCCAAACGGTAGCCTCGATGGCGGAGTGCACGACCTGTATACGATCACGGGCCGTTCCGACGCTGTCGGCTGCACTCTTGGGCAGCCGGACTTTGCCACGGCTCTCTCCACCAACAACGTGATCTTCCGCATCCCAACGCCGCTGTTTGGGCTCGGGCTGGTGGAGGCCACACCCGACGCTAACCTGCAAGCCAATCTCGCGTCCACACAAGCGGCGAGGGCGGCGCTGAAGATTGGCGGCGTTTTCAACACCAGCGGAAACGACGGTACGATTACTCGCTTCGGCTGGAAAGCGCAAAACAAGTCTCTGGCGATCTTTGCGGGAGAGGCTTACAACGTGGAGCAGGGAGTATCGAACGAACTGTTCCCCAACGAACGCAGTGCCGTCACTGGCTGCGTGTTCAACGGATCGCCGGAAGACGCAACCCCGCTGCTGAACGGCAATTCCAGCAGTTCCAACTTCGGCACTCCAATCGGCACGGCTTCGGAAATGACGTCGGATGCGGCAAACTTTGCGGCGTTTATTCGACTGTCTGCGCCGGCCACACCCGCGCCCCCAACTTCATCCATCCAGAACGGAGCCGCGCTGTTCAACTCGACCGGTTGCGCGCTCTGTCACTCACCAGCGCTCACGACCGGACCGTCGATCTTCACCGGTATGTCCAACGTGACTTACAACCCTTATTCCGACTTCGCCCTGCATCACATGGGGGTAGGCCTTGCGGACGGCATCCACCAGGGCGGGGCCGGTCCGGATCAATTCCGCACCGCGCCGCTCTGGGGTCTGGGGCAACGGCTGTTCTTTCTCCACGATGGCCGCACCAGCGACCTGATTCAGGCGATCCATTCCCACAACAGCGCAGGCTCGGAGGCTGACGGCGTTATCCGCAAGTTTGGCGCTCTGAATTCGTCGCAAGTGCAGGATCTTCTGAACTTCCTGCGCTCGTTGTAGGAGGGGGTAAGTAAGAGTGCCTTGTATCACAATTGGATCGCGGAGGGCCGAGCGTTGCTCTGAGCTCTCCGCGATTCGATCTGTACTTATTTTTCGTACACAGTGGCCAAACCCGGCGGCGGTCGTTCTTGTTACCAAAGGGGGTTACGCTGCACGGTTAGTCCAGATATAATTACTTAGTGATGTCGATGGTTTCCGATGCTGCGCAACCAATCCAATTCGCATCTGCCCGAGTGCTGGCTGCACTGCCTGGTGTGTCCGCGGCGCTATCGGGCGAACCTGCCATCGCGATTGCGCCCCAGCTTGTTCGGTAGCGACTAACTCCTCAATCCTCTGCTTCTGAGTCGCTTCGGTCGGTGTGCGTCCGAACCAGGACTTCCGTCTTCCGAAGCTGCATTTCCCGACAACCGGCAGCTGACTACTGACAGCTGCTAACGGAGGATTCCATGACTACGAAGACAGTTGCCTCGATCGGCCCGAAGATCAAGACTGCCCTGCCCGGACCCAATGCCAAGCGAGTGCTCGAGGGCGACCAGAAATATATTTCGCCGTCTTATACCCGTTCGTACCCGATGGTGGCCAAAAGCGGGCGCGGCATTGTGGTGACCGATGTCGACGGCAACGAGTTTTTTGATTTTTCCGCCGGCATTGCCGTGACTTCTACCGGACACTGCCATCCCCATGTAGTCGCCGCCATTCAGAAGCAGGCGGGCGAACTTATCCATATGTCGGGCACCGATTTTTATTACGAAAGCATGGTGGACCTGGCGGCGCGGCTGTCGAAGATTGCACCCATGGCTGGCCCGCACCGCATTTACTACGGCAACTCCGGGGCGGAGGCGGTCGAGTGCGCGCTGAAGCTGGCGCGCTACCACACCAGGCGCCAGAACGTGATCGCGTTCTTTGGCGCGTTTCATGGACGGACGATGGGCGCACTCTCGCTGACTGCGTCAAAGCCCCAGCAGAAGCGGCGTTTTGCGCCGCTGGTTCCGGGCGTGACGCATATCAGTTATCCCGACGTGTACCGCGCTAGCAGTGCGCATAGCGCGGACGACTATGCGCTGAGTTGCGCCCGCTTCATTGAAGAGAAACTGTTTAAGACCACGCTGGCCCCGGAGGAAGTGGCGGCGATTTTCGTCGAGCCGGTGCAGGGCGAGGGCGGCTACGTGGTGGCTCCGAAGGTCTTCATGCAGGAACTGCGGCGCATCTGCGACCGTCACGGCATCATGCTGGTGGTGGATGAAGTGCAGAGCGGCATTGGGCGCACGGGGAAATGGTTCGCCGTGGAGCACACCGGGGTCGAGCCCGACATGGTTTGCATAGCGAAAGGCATTGCTTCGGGCATGCCGCTGGGCGTCACCATGACGCGGGCGGAAGTGATGGACTGGGTACCGGGGTCGCATGCGTCGACGTTCGGGGGGAATCCGGTGGCGATCGCGGCGGCGCTTGCCACGCTCGATGTGATCGAGAAAGAGCATCTGCTGGAAAACTCTGCCAACGTGGGCAATCACATGATGAAGCGCATGGCGGACTGGCCGCAAAAACACAAATTGGTGGGCGACGTCCGTGGCCGGGGACTGATGATTGGGGTCGAGATCGTCAAGGACAAGGTCACGAAAGAATACGGAAACGCCGAGCGCGATCTTATTGTGGAGCGGGCGTTCGAGCACGGGGTGCTGTTCCTGGGCTGCGGGCCGGGCACGGTGCGGATCTGCCCGGCGCTTGTGGTCACGAAAGAAGAAGCGGACGTCGCCATGGATGTACTGGAAGAGTGCGTTGCCGCGGTGGGCAAGGGCTAGCCGTTTGGGAAAGAAAAAACCTTCACCACGAAGGACACGACGTATGACGAAGGAAACTATGAATGAACTTCCTTCGTGATACTTAGTGATACTCGTGTCCTTCGTGGTGAAGGCCGTCACATTGAACACTACCTCCGATTGGTGAGTTGGGTTCAGTTTCCCGGTTTGGGAAAAGTGAATCACAATCGCATAGGGTGTGAGGTAGATCACACCTTTGAGCCGGCTTCCTCCGTTACAGTGAAGTATCGCAGTCTACCTATGCTTCCCGCTGGCCTCATGCGAACCATCATTCACGGCCTGGATTGGGTTGCGCTGCGCGTGCTTCCGGCGGACCCGCGGCCGAGACACCAGCGCACCGGCACGCACGGGGAGGAAGATGCTTACTTCCATCTGCGCAAACTGGGGTATGTGATGGTGGCGCGCAATTTTCGCTCGCCGCGATGCCGTGGGGAAATCGACTTGATCGGCTGGGACGCGGATGTTCTTTGTTTCATCGAAGTTAAGACGCGGACGTCACGCGACGTGAAGACTGCGGAGGCGGCGGTGGACCGGCACAAACGGCGCGAGGTGGCCCAGGTGGCCCGGGAATACATGCGGCGGCTGCCACCAACGTGCCAGTGGAGATTCGATATTGTGAGCGTATACTATGAAAATCTTAGTTCCCGCCCGCATATCGAAGTATTTCGCAATGCTTCCTTGTCGGCGTAGGATGCGAGGTTTGTGCAGCTCTATGGAGAGGATTCAGTAATTGCCTGAGCTTAGAAAAGATCCGATTGTTGGCCGTTGGGTGATTATTTCGACGGATCGGGCGAAGCGCCCAACCGATTTTATACGCGAAAATATGAAGATCAAGGGGGGATTCTGTCCCTTCTGCTACGGGAACGAGAGTAAGACCCCGCCCGAGATCCAGGCCTACCGTCCCAACCCGAATGGCGGACCGGCGGCGCAGCGAGATACTTCAGGATGGACCGTACGTGTGGTGCCCAACAAGTTTCCGGCGCTGGGCATCGAAGGTACGCTGAACCGTCAGGCCGAGGGGATGTTCGATCGCATGAACGGAATCGGGGCGCACGAGGTGATCGTGGAGACGCCCGACCATTCGGCCAGCCTGGCGACGCTGCCTCCGAAACGGATTGAAGACGTTCTATGGACGTTCCGCGACCGCATCCTCGATTTGAAGAAGGACCGCCGGTTCAAGTACATCCTGATTTTCAAGAATCACGGGGAAGCGGCGGGGGCATCGCTGGAGCATGCGCACTCGCAGCTGATCGCGCTGCCCATTCTGCCCATTAACGTGGTGCAGGAACTGGAAGGCGCCAAGCAGTATTTTCTTTATAAAGAACGCTGCGTGTTCTGCGACATCATTCGGCAGGAGATGGACAGTGGTACTCGGGTGGTGGCGGAAAACGAGAACTTCGTCACGCTGGCGCCGTATGCTCCGCGCTTTCCGTTCGAGACCTGGATTCTGCCCAAGCAGCATGAGTCGGCGTTTGAAAACTCCTCGTCGCACATGTTTGAGAACCTGGCGCGAGCGTTGAAAGACTTGCTGGGCCGGGCCGACCGGGTGCTAGACAATCCGCCTTATAACCTGGTGATCCACAGTTCTCCGGTGCAGGATCCGACGAACGATCACTATCACTGGCACATCGAGTTCATGCCGAAGCTGACGAAGACGGCGGGATTCGAATGGGGGACTGGGTTTTACATCAATCCCACACCGCCCGAAGAAGCGGCGAAGTTTCTGCGGGAGGCGAATGTGGAGGAGCCGGTGTCGGTGACTGTGGGCTAGGTGGGAGCGCGGCTGGAAATTTGGAGTATGAAAAAAAGAGGGCACGGCTCGAGGCCGTGCCCTTCGCAGTTGGGCCGGAGAGAGAGGGAGGGCCTATCCGTTCTCGCGAGCCCTCCATTTAATGCAGGATAAGTTGGTGCGTGCGACTGTTTGTCACCGAGTTGTAAAATTCTGGATGCAGGGCTAATCCACTGGGTTCCATCCCTTGCCGACCTACTGGCCGCGGCGTAGGATTATCGGCACTTGGGGCCGGTGGTGTAATCCAGCACGGCGACGAAACACCTGTTCTCTCGGGTCGCAGGTGCAAGTTCGAGTCTTGCCCGGTCCACTCCAGAGGAGAAGGCCGCACCACTAAAGGGCAGGAAGTATCACGAAGGTTTTTCTTTTTTGGAGGATTCTTCGTGTGCCTATCCGCTCGTCAGCGGCTTCAAGGCTGGGGTCGTGCGTGACACGGTAACGGCACGCCTAAAAGGCGTGCCCTGATACGAATCGTTCTCACGATATACGAATCGTAAGATATACGAAGCCTTCTCACCGTGCGCGGGGTGAACTAGGATCAGCCTTGGGTGCGGTCTTGGACTTCTTCGTTCCAGGCCATTTGAATGGCTTCCAGCTTGCCTTCGTTCGAGGCTTTGGGATCACCGGTGAAGTTGGGCAACTCGGTGACGTAGCGGTGCAGGTCGGTGAAGCGCACGGCGAGCGGATCGAGTTCGGGGTGAATTTCGGAGAGCAGAATGCCGATGCTCTCGGCGTCGTCCCAGGTCAGTTGCTTGGCCATCCTCAGTGCTCCTCTTCCTAAGTAACCTCGAAAATTAAGAACCTCGAAAACTAGCACTCCTCGGAAACTTAGTGTTCCTCTTTTAGTGTTCCTCGGAAACATAGTTGCGATTCCAGGCGGGAATCTCGACGACGACTTTGCCCGGCTTGGTGATCTGCGCCTGGCAGCCGAGACGCGAGTTTAACTGGAGATCGGCGGCCATGTCCAACCGGTCGGCCTCGTCGTCTTCCATCGGAGAAAGATTCTCGGCGCCTTCCTTGACCCAGATGTGGCAAGTGGTGCAGGCGTTGTTGCCGCCGCAGGCGTGGTCGAGCGTGATGTTGTTGTTCAGCGCCACATCGAGGATCGACTCTTCCTTGCCGTGATATTCGTAGGGCAATTTGCCGTGTTCGAACTGCACGGTCTTGCCTTCGGGTAGGAAGGTGACCTGCACGGTGTTCTCGCCGGCGGATTCTTCGGTCGCGGTGCCGGCGCCTTGTGATTTTTCTTCTGACATTTTCAACCTCAATCTATTGTCATCCTGAGCGAAGCGAAGGATCTATGTACTTTTAGCCAGTTGCATAGGTCCTTCGCGGCAAAGAACGCCGCTCAGGATCACACCACGAGTAGTCATTCAAATTCTGCTTTCGCCATGGGATGCGGGGCGGTGGGGCCTTCGCCCAGATCCGTCTCGTCCATGTTTTTGCCTTTCAGCGCCGATGACACGGCGGTGTCCATCATCATTTCAGCCAGGCGCATCGTGCCTTGGTTCAGCGCGTCGATGGCTTTGCGGATCGCCTGATAATCTTCTTCTGCATTCACCGCAACCAGAGCTTTTTCCATTTTGGCGATCTGCTTTTTTTCGTCGGTGGTGAGCGCGCCCCAGGCCGCGCTCTTCTTGCCTTTTTCGAGGGCGGCGAGGATGGTCGAGGTTTCGGCGCGAGCTTCGATCAGTTGGCGCTGCCGGAAATCTTCTTCGGCATTATCGAAGGAGTCGAGGATCATGCCTTCGACTTGTTCGTCGGTCAGGCCGTAGCTGGGCTGGACCTGGATCTCGGCTTCCTTGCCGCTGCGCTGCTCGCGCGCGGAAACGTGTAGAATGCCGTTGGCGTCGATCAGGAATTTGACCTCGACCCGCGGGATGCCGGCGGCCATGGGCGGAACGCCTTTGAGATCGAAGCGGGCCAGCGAACGGCAGTCCTTGGCCAGTTCGCGTTCACCTTGCAGGACGTGAATCGCGACGTTGGTCTGGCCGTCGATCTGCGTGGTGTAGAACTGGGTGGCCGACGCGGGAATGGTCGAATTGCGCAGGATGATTTTGTCGGTCACTCCGCCGGCGACTTCGATGCCGAGCGAGAGTGGAGTCACGTCGAGGAGCAACATGTTCTCGGTGGCTTCGGACCCGCCGCCGAGGATGTTGGCCTGCACGGCCGCGCCCAGAGCGACCACTTCGTCGGGATTTAGGTCAGTGTGCGGCTCGCGGTGGAACAATTCTTTGACCAGCGCGCGAACTTTGGGGATGCGGGTGGAGCCGCCGACCAGCACGACCTCGTCAATCTGCTCGGGTTTCAGGTTCGCATCTTTCATGGCCTGCTTGCAGGGGCCGACGGTGCGATCGATAACTGGCTGAATCAGCTGTTCATACTGATTGCGCGTGATCTCGCGCTGGTAGTGCTGGCCGCCGGGGAGTTCGATGTCGAGCTTGACTGAGGGCTGTGACGAAAGCGCGATCTTGGCGTCGATGACGGCCTTGCGGATGGCCTGCACGGCTTCGGCGTTGCGGCGAAGGTCGAGATCGAGATCACCGCGAATGTCGTCGAGCGCGATAGTGATGAGCAGGTTGTCGATGTCGTCGCCGCCGAGATGCGTGTCGCCATTGGTGGCGATGACCTCGAAGATTCCGTCGTGAAGTTTGAGAATGGAAATATCGAAAGTGCCGCCGCCGAGATCGTAGACGGCGACGATGCCGTTTTCCTTCTTATCGAGTCCGTAGGCGAGCGACGCGGCGGTTGGCTCATTGACCAGGCGCAGGACTTCGAGGCCCGCGATGCGTCCGGCATCTTTCGTGGCTTGACGCTGCGCGTCGTTGAAATAGGCGGGGACGGTGATGACTGCCTTCGTGACCGGACCGCCGAAAAAGCGTTCGGCGCTGCGCTTGAGCTGGCGAAGAATGAGCGCGGAGATTTCCGGCGGAGTAAAAGTCTTGTCACCCAGCTTGATGCGGAGTACTTCGCCGGGCTGCATGTCTTCGGCGAGGCGGAAGGGGAAGAGCTTCAATTCTTCCTGAATATCTTCGGAGCCGCGTCCCATCAGGCGCTTGATCGAATATACGGCACGCTCGGGCGTTTCGATCAGGGCGTTGCGGGCGGCATTGCCGATGACGGGCTGGCTGTTCGCGTCGAGCGCGACGACCGAAGGCAGCAGATTCAGGCCGTCGTCGCCGGGGATCACGACAGGGGTCTCCCCTTGCATGAAGGCCACCAGAGAGTTGGTGGTGCCGAGGTCGATGCCGACGATGCGATCATTAGCCATTGTGCGATTTACGATTGTGCGATTTAGCGATTTATAAGCCTGAGCTACTAATCACTCAATCGCGGAATGACCCAATCTCTCAATTCTCCATCGCCGCATTCACATCTCGTACTAGATTTCGGATGTAATTGCGGCGGTTCAGTACGTCCACCAGTTTGCCGGTCACGCGCTGTCGGTTTGTGGTGCTCGCATCCGGGCCGCGGTCGATCAAGCCATCCCACTCTTTCCAGTAGGTTTGCAGTTCCCGCAGGAGTGCTTCGTGCTTGGCTTCGAGAGACAGTTTTGCTTTTCCGATTTCTTCGAACAGAGCCGGATCGTCATCGCCCATCTTCTTGTTCATGCGCATCTCTTCGAGATGCAGGTTCAACTCGAAGACTTCTTCGAGCAAGTCTGGCGGAACGATCTGCTTCTTGAGTTCTCCCGTGGCGCGGGCTCGTTCGGTCGCGCTCTTGGACTGCTCTTCCAGCACCACACCTTCGAGGTGGAGAAGATATTCCGTGCGCTTGATGGGATCGCGCAGTGTGCGGTACGCGTCGTTGAGCAAAGAGCTCTGTTCCAGGCTCCATGCCTGTTCCTGGCTGCCGGCGCGGGCGTTTAGATCGGGATGAAGTTTGCGGCTCAGTTCGTAGAAGCTTTTCTCCAAGGCTGCGACATCCAGGTTGAGCTTGGGCGACAGGCCGAAGAATGAGAAATAGTCGACCGGAACCGGAGGCTGCACTTTGCCGCAGGATTCGCAGAAGTGCGCGGCGCGCATGGATCCGCATGACCAGCAGGAGTGAGTGTCCTCCGGCAGAGGCTTCGGGCTGATCGCGGTCAGTGCTGACTTTGTCGTCACTTCTCGTTCCTCTTCCTCACGCACGCAAGCTTGGGCTTTTTGCCGACGCGAAAATTGTCCGGTGGCGCGGGCCTTTGGCGGACAGAGCCTGTCCTGAGCGAAGTCGAAAGGAGTGTCCACCCCACATAACCCCATCTCAGGCGGAGAACGAAGTTCCACAACCGCACGACTTCGATGCCTGGGGATTCACGAATACGAAACCCTGTTGCATCAGCGTTTCCTGATAGTCCAGGGTCATGCCGTGCAGGTAGATGAAGGACTTCGGATCCACGAAAACGCGCACGTCGCTGAACTGGAAGATGCGGTCGCGCTCGCGCGGCTGCGTGTCGAACCGGACGTTGTAACTCAGGCCTGAACAGCCGCCGCCCTGCACACCGAGCCGCAGACCGCCTTGCTCGGGCGAGACGCCTTCCTTGGCCATCGCGAGGCGGACTTTGGCCAGGGCTTTCTCGGTGACGAGAATGCCTTTGGCTGGGGCCTGCGCGGGTTTTGCGTTTTCGGTTGCCGTTGTCATCAATTCTTACGCGCTCCCTCAGCGGCTAAAGCCGTCGAGATTCGTGGGCCTCTTTCGGCGCGGCTTAAAGCCGCGCCCTTTCAAAGCGCCGCCGGGGCTAAAGCCCGACTGATTTTCACCGACTCTACGCGGCGCTAAAGCGCCGCTCTTCCACCGTTTCGCTGCGCTACTTCGCTTCGGCGGCGACGGGGGTGGCGGCTTCCTGCTTCTTCTTCCAGTCACCGATCGCGGCGCGGATCGCGTCCTCGGCCAGCACCGAACAATGGATCTTGACGGGAGGAAGCGAGAGCTCCTTCACGATGTCCATGTTCTTGATAGCGAGGGCTTCGTCCACGGTCTTGCCCTTGACCCACTCGGTGGCGAGCGAGGACGAGGCGATGGCGGAGCCGCAGCCGAAGGTCTTGAACTTGGCGTCTTCAATGACGTTGGTTTCGCGGTTGACCTTGATCTGCAGCTTCATGACGTCTCCGCACTCGGGCGCGCCGACCAGGCCGGTGCCCACGTCGGTGCTCGCTTTGTCCATGGAGCCGACGTTGCGGGGGTGGTTGTAGTGATCGATGACCTTGTCGCTGTATGACATGTTTTTCTCCTAAGCTTTGATTGCCTCAGGGGCTAAAGCCCCCAACCAAAATCGGCCCGTCTGCGGCACGGCTAAAGCCGTGCCCAGATACGAACCCTTGTGACAAATTTCAGTGCGCTTCTCCCGCCCACTTTACGTCTTTCAGGTTGATGCCTTCCTTGGCCATTTCGTAGAGCGGAGACAGTTCGCGCAGGCGCTCGACGGTTTCGATGACGCGATCGGCAACGTAGTCGACCTCGGCCTCGGTGTTGAAGCGGCCGATGCCGAAGCGGATTGAACTGTGCGCCAGGTCGTCGCCGGTTCCGAGGGCCTTTAGAACGTATGACGGCTCAAGCGTGGCCGAGGTGCAGGCAGAGCCGCTGGAGACCGCGATGTCGTTGATGCCCATCAGGAGCGACTCGCCTTCCACGTAGGCGAAGCTGATGTTCAGGTTGCCCGGAAGGCGATGTTCCCACGAGCCGTTGATGTAGGCCTCGTCGAGACGGTTCATAATACGGTCGCGCAGGCGATTGCGCAGGCCGGCCAGCGTACACGACTCCTTCGGCATTTCTTCTTGCGCCAGCGCACAGGCCTTGCCCAGCCCGACGATTCCGGGGACGTTCAAAGTGCCGGAGCGCATGCCGCGCTCATGGCCGCCGCCGTCGATGATGGCGGAGATCTGCACGCGCGGATTCTTGCGGCGCACGTACAACGCGCCCACGCCCTTGGGGCCATACATCTTATGGCCGGAGATCGAAGCCAGGTCGATGTTCTGCTTGTTCACATCCATCGGCACTTTGCCGACGTACTGGGTCGCGTCGGTGTGGAAGATCACGCCGCGCTCGTGGCACAGCTTGCCGATTTCAGCGACCGGTTGCAGCACGCCGATTTCGTTGTTGGCCGCCATGATGGTGACCAGGATGGTCTTGTCGTCCATGGCGCGCTTCAGGTCGTCGAGATCGATCAGGCCGTCCTTCTGCACCGGCATGTAGGTGACGCGGTAGCCATATTTCTCGAGGCGCTTGCAGGTATCGAGCACGGCTTTGTGCTCGGTGACCGCGGTGATGATGTGGTTGCCCTTCTCGCGGTACATTTCGGCCACACCTTTGATGGCGAGGTTGTCGCTTTCGGTTGCGCCGGAGGTGAAGATGATTTCTTTCGTCGTGGCGCCGACCAGCATCGCGATGCGCTCGCGCGCGGTCTCCACGCCCTCTTCGGCGGCCCATCCGAAGGAGTGATTGCGGCTGGCCGAGTTGCCGAACTTCTCCATGAAGTAGGGCAGCATCTCTTCCAACACCCGGGGATCCATGGGAGTGGTGGCGTGGTTATCCATGTAAATGGGCAGCTTCACACCCTTGGGGTCGGAGTGGTGCGCCTGCGTGCTTGCCTGGGGGATCTTGACGTCCGTGCTCATTGATTGCCTCTCCTACTTTGTTAATCTCTTTGATGAATCTTTTGCCTGCTACGCTTCAGCTGATCGTGACCAATTCCGCCGCCTTCGATTGCTCTGAGGCGGCTTCTTCCGGTTCTTCGCGCATGTGCGAAATCTTGATGCGCTTCAGTACAGCTTCAATGCTGTCGTTCACCTTGCGCAGCGGTTCGCGGATGTTGCAGCGGTCGCTCTGGTCGCACTCGCCGCGCACAGTAATGCACGAGGTGATGAACAGAGGACCATCGATAGCCTGAATCACCTCGAAGGCCGAAATGGTGTGCGCGGCTCGCGCCAGCGTATAGCCACCGTTGGTGCCGTGCTGCGAGTGCAACAATCCCGCCTTGGCGAGCCGCTGAAGAATCTTCGCCAGAGCCTCGGGCGGAATGCCGTAGGCATCGGCCACATCCTTGGCGCTGCGCGAGCCTCCGCTGGGGTGCTCGGCGAGATGCTTCATCGCCATCAGCGCGTAGTCGGCCTTCTTGGTAAGCTTCAGCACTCTTAAATTCCTGTGAAAAAGCCGAGGGATCGAGCCGGGTTTGAAATCCGACCTTTTCCGTCGTAATTCATTCTACGTCACATCGTCGGAATCGAGCAAGTCAATGCAGGCAGCGGTTAGAAAATTTACTTTAGCGGTAAGTATCGACAAGTGAATGGGTTATGGTTATCCGATGATTTTAGTCGGAATTTCGAGGCGGGAAGATCGATGGGGAATCCGAGGGACGATTCGAGCCCTGTTACGAATTTACGACAGCGCAACGACAGGGGGCTTGACAACCGGCGAAGCGGGTCTAAAATACCGGGAAATTCCGGCAAGAACCGCCTTCCCATCAGTTTCATTGGGGATCCTCCGGATTTATGACCTCAAAGCCGCCCGCTCCTCCTCAAAGTCGTGATGCGAAGCAGCCTTGCAAGCACCCCCGTGTTCAGATCGTGAGCCGGGACGAGGATTCTGAGTTCGTCGAGTGCAAGGAGTGCGGCGAGATCTTCGAATCCAGCGAATTCAAAGACATGAACATTGAAGAGCGCACCCAGGAAAGCGAGATCTGATTATCCTGTTCGCGGCCGGGTGACGGAAGTAATCGTGGCACACGGTTTCGGCTTGGATGGTCCGAAAATCGTCTGCTACTGTCGCACCCGGGGGCGTGTGGGTGCAGGCCTCCGTTTTCTTATGTCCATGGTGGCTTTAGTCGTCGACGACTCCATGCTGATTCGCTATACCGTATGCCGCTTTCTGGAACAGCGCGGATTTGCGGTCGAATCTGCCACCAATGGCGCAGAGGCTCTGGAAGTTCTCTCGCGCGTGCAGCCGGCATTGGTGGTGACCGACATGCAGATGCCGAAGATGTCGGGCACGGAATTGATTACCGCCCTGAAAAGCAAACCGGAGACGGCGGACATCCCAATCATTATTGTTGCGAGCCGGACGAGTGGTTTCGACCAGTCGGAAAAGCGCGCCAACTTTGCCATTTATAAAGACATCGACATTGAAGCGCAGTTGGGCAAGGCGCTGGATGCGGTGTCGGGCAAGGCGGGGCGCGGGCAGGCGGCGGGGAAGTAGGCGCTGCAAAAGGCAGTGACCGATCCGAACCTGATTTCGCTACGGTGTCTTGTACTCGGCTTGAATCTCCTTTGTTCGCGCTGAGTTTAGTTCAGCTTTGCATCTGAAGACCACTGCCGCCCCAAGGCTTCCGGACCCTACCTGTAAGAAGCCAACGGCCTGACAGTGGAGTTCCCGATACCGCACCCATGCCCTTTGTGCGACCCTCACAGGTTCGCGGTCGTCCTGTTCGAGTCGCTTCAGTGTGGCCTGATACGTCGAATTCAACTGCTCCTCCGAATTCTTGAACTCGATCGAGTAGCAAGCATTCATGACGTCTTGCGTCTCGGCGTCTCCGCAGTGTCCAAGCAACTTATTCGCCGCTTCCCGGGCCTCAGGGGTGTTCATGAGAACCTCCCAGGCATGAGTCGGCTTGGCGTCCTGTTGTCCGAACGTGGAAGACGTTCCGACCCAGAGGCCAATTAGGACCAGGCATTGGCGCAATTTTGTGTAGCTCATAGGAACCTCGTAGGCGAGACGGAAGATTGCTGATGTTACTTTAGAGCCAGTCCAGAGTCAGCGGAAAAATCCATCGCAGCAAAATCTTTCAGCAAAAACTTGGGATAGGCTGCGGCGGCGATCATCGCCGCGTTGTCTGTGGATAGCGGACGCGAGGGGAAATAGACGGGCAGGCCGATTTTTGCGGCTTCGCGTTCGAAACGCAGTCGCAATTTGTTGTTCGCCGCCACTCCGCCGGTCACAAACAAAGTGGCGACCTGGTACTCGCGCGCGGCCGCTAGAGTCTTACGAGTCAAGTCCGCGACCATGGCCCACTGAAATGACGCCACCAAGTCAAGCACGCGCTTGTCGCATCGCGCGAGATAGTCCTCCAACGTTGGGCGACTGATTCTTGCCAGGCCGGCTCGACGCGCTTCAATCGCCGTCCGCATATCGTTTTTCTCGACATAGCGCAGGACCGCCGTCTTAATTCCGCTGTAGGAGAAATCGAACTGAGGCTTGGACTCCAGGGGCTTCCCGCGATCGTTGCGGTCGCGATGCCGCATCGTGGAAGCGGGGAATTTTACAGCCTGAGGATTGCCGTAAGCCGCCAATTGGCTGATCACCGGGCCTCCGGGATATCCCAGGCCTAAGAGTTTGGCGACTTTGTCGAAGGCCTCTCCGGCGGCATCGTCGCGGGTGTGGCCGATGTTCTCGTAGGTCCAGGCATCGTCTTTTTCGGCGGCTAGATAGAGATGCGTGTGTCCGCCGGAAACGACCAGGGCCAGTACGGGGAATTGCAATTCGTGGTTGCCCTTCTGGCGCTCCTCGAGCAAGACGGAATGAATGTGGCCTTCGAGATGGTTGACGGCAATCAGCGGTTTGTCGAGAGCGAAGGCCAGCGCCTTGGCGTAGCTGATGCCCACCAGCAATGCTCCGGCGAGGCCGGGGCCCTGGGTGACGGCGATGGCGTCGACGGAGTTGTAAGTGTGCTGGGCCTCGGCCAGCGCCTGGCGCACAACGGGCACGATGGCGCGCAGATGCTCCCTCGAAGCCAGTTCGGGCACAACACCGCCATAGGGCTGGTGGGTCGCGATCTGCGAGGCCACGACATTGGAGACGACCTGTTCGCCGGAACGAACCACGGCCGCGGCGGTTTCGTCACAGGAGCTTTCGATGCCGAGGATGTAGGCGTCAGGCATGTTCCTATATTATTCGAAGTCTTATGGCAGACTTGCTGCAACACGTTCGGGAATCGGGCTTCGCATTCCCGGATCGGCTGATTCATTTATTTGTCGGCGGTTCCGAGTTGCACGGCGCTAAGGTTCAGGGCACGGACGACCTCGACATTTACGGTCTCTACATCGAGCCTCCAGAGATGATTCTAGGCCTGGAGTCGATGCCGCACTTCGTGTGGTCCACCGCGGGGAATGAACGGAGAAACGGACCAAAAGACGTTGACATCACACTGTACTCACTCAAGAAGTGGGCGGGACTTGCCTGTAAGGGTAATCCAACGGCGTTGCATTTCCTTTTCACGAAGAGTGCCGTACGCAACAAGGTCTGGTCAGAGATTCTGGAGGAGAAGGAGGTTTTTCTATCGCGGTCTTGCGTGCCACAGTTTCTGGGTTTTGCCGATGCGCAGCTGAAGCGCATGACTGGAAAGTTGGGACGTGGCAAGAAGGGGCAGCGCCCGGAATTGGAAGAGAAATACGGCTACGACGTCAAAGCCGGGATGCATGTTTTGCGCCTCTTATACGAATGCCAGGAACTGGTGTCAACCGGGAAGATTACGCTTCCTCGACCGGAGCGCGACTTGCTCATCCGAGCGCGTACGGGAAAGTATTCGATGCAGAAGGTGCTGACCATGGCGCAGATGCTTTTTGCGGAATGCGAGGAGGCTGCAAGGCAGTCGGCACTGCCGGAAAAGGTGGACCGGGCTGCCGTGTCCAGGCTCTTGGCGAAATCCTATCGCGAAGCATGGGACGCCGGCTAGTGCGGGAGTCCCACTGTCGCGTCACTATAGGGCTGAAGCCCGCATCTCCCGTTGGGCGCTCTACGCGGCGCTGAAGCGCCGCTCTTCCACGGGCCTACGGGGTGACCAGTCTATGCGTGTAAGGCATGCTTGACGCATGTAATGCAAAGCGACGCTTGACATTCATGTCGAGGAATTTCTTGCGGGATGGTGAGCGGTATGATGGAAGCCGCCGGAACATGTTGGCTAGAGCCAGTTGGCTAGACCATGTTGAAAGATTTCGCCACCTCGATTGTGCAAGCCCTGCGCCAGGGGGGCTTCCAAGCCTATCTGGTGGGGGGATGCGTGCGCGATCTTCTGTTGGAGCGCGAGCCGAAGGACTACGACGTGGCGACGAACGCGACGCCGGAGCAGGTCATGGGTATCTTCCCGGAGACATATGCGGTGGGAGCGCAATTCGGAGTCGTGCTGGTGCCGGCGCCGGAGCGAGACGTTGCAACCAACGTCTCTACGGACGCGGGCGGAGGCGCGTCTCGGTGTGTTGAGGTGGCGACTTTCCGAAGCGACATCGGATATTCCGACGGACGCCATCCCGACGAAGTGAGATTCAGCGGCGACCCGCGGGAAGACGTCGCGCGCCGGGACTTCACCATCAACGGGATGCTGCTCGATCCCCTAAGCGCTCAGCCGCCCGGCGAGGTGCTCGATTTTGTTGGCGGACGGAAGGATCTGGAGGCGGGAATTATCCGCGCCATCGGTGATCCCGCGCGGCGCTTCGGAGAAGATAAATTGCGCATGCTGCGTGCAGTGCGCTTCGCCGCGCGGTTCGACTACGCGATTGAGCCAGCTACCTTTGCGGCGATGCAGAAATTGGCCGACCAGATAGCGGTGGTATCGCGCGAGCGTGTGCGCGACGAACTGACTCGAATGTTGACGGAGGGACACGGCCGGCGTGGGTTTCTCCTGCTGGATGCGGGCGGCTTGCTACAGCATGTTCTGCCGGAGATTTCTGCGATGAAGGGAGTGGAGCAGCCTGCAGAATTTCATCCTGAGGGCGACGTGTTTGTCCACACGCTGCTGCTTTTGGACAATCTGCCGACTCCTTGCCCGCTGACGCTGGCGTGGGGAGCGCTGCTACACGATGTGGGCAAGCCGCCGACGTTCCGGGTAGCTCCGGATCGCATTCGGTTCGACAGCCATGTCGAGGTGGGCGTGAGGATGGCCGAGGAAATCTGCCGGCGCTTGCGATTTTCGAACGACGATACGGAGCAGATTCTGGCGCTGGTCGACAACCACATGCGGTTCGGCCATGTGACCCGGATGAAGGAATCGACTCTGAAGAAATTTCTTCGCATGCCGGCGTTCGACGAGCATCTTGCGTTGCATCGGGCGGACTGCCTGGCCAGTCACCGCAATCTGAGTACGTATGAGTTTATCCGGCAGAAACGCGCGGAGATTCCGCCGGAGAAGATGCGTCCTTCGCCGTTGGTGACGGGCGATGATCTCATCGCCGTGGGGCATGCTCCCGGGCCTAGGTTCCGCAAGATCCTGAGCGCTGTGGAAGATGCGCAGCTGGAGGGGCGATTGCCCTCGCGGGATGCCGCACTCGAATTCGTGCGTCGAGAGTTTCCCGTTTAGTGTGCGGTGGGGTCTGGAACGGGCGGGCGCCGGGAATGCTAAAATCGTTATCTCTCAGGGCGCGGTTCGCGGCGCGTGAGGAGACGAGGAACCGCACTTGGAACAGGCGGGATCGGGGTTGGAAAAAATCGTTGCGCAGTCATTGCGGCTGGCGCCGCGGGCTGAGGCGCCACTGATGGCGTGGCCGGTGGTCTGCGGATCAGCCGTGGCTGAGCGCACACGGGCTTTGAGTTTCGCGGATGGAGTGTTGTGCGTGGAGGTTGCCGGCCAGAGATGGAAAGCCGAGTTGCAGGCGCTGGCACCGCGATACCTGGCGGTGATCAACCGGTATACGGTCGAGGCGGTTCGCAGAATCGAGTTTGTCGTTGCTTCCCAAGAACGCGCAGACAACAAGCTGCGCTGAAGCCCGACCTCAAATTTCCATGAAAGTTACCGAGAAAGATGTCGCCTACGTCGCGGAGCTGGCCAATCTGGAGCTCACCGAGGAAGAGCGCACGGGAATGCTGCGCGACTTGAACTCCATTCTCGAATACGTTGACCGGCTGAATGAGCTGGATACCTCCGATGTGCCGCCGATGGCGCAGGTTTCCGATCGTTACGGAGTCGACGAGTTGAAGCAGGGTAGCGAACGATTCGCGTACGCCAGTCGCGAAGATATTCTCGAAGGGCTGCGCAAGTCGTTGCCGCATGCGGAGGCGCTGGCGAACGCCCCAGATGCCGACGAGGATTTCTTCAGAGTCCCGAAGGTAATCGAAAGGTAGCGATCTTCAAGGAGGTCCGGTGCTCAACGAACTCCCAATTCCTCCGGGTGCGCGCTCGGATAAGAATGCACAAGAGTTGATCCGCGCCTGGTCGGCACACGAAGGCTTGCACTGTAGCCTCAACGTGGATCGATGGGGAGACGGGGAACGGACTGTCTGGGGGATTCTCTTGACCGATGTGGTTCGACACGTCGCAGATGCACTGCATGATGCAAAGGGCTGGGATAAGGTTGAAACGGTTCGGGAAATCAGGCGCGTATTTAACGCAGAACTAGACGGTCCAACGGCTGATCCCTCCGGACAGTTTCATACTCATTGAATGGATCTAACGTCACTCACCATCGACGCCGCCCGCACGGCCGTGCAGGAGCGCACAACGACCGCGCTCGCTCTGGCGGAGGCGCACTATGCGCGCATTCAGAAAGAGGACGGACAGATCGGCGCGTTCCTGACGCTTTCGAAAGAGCGAGCACTGGAGCAGGCGGATCGGATGGACCGCATGGCGGCGGAGGGCAAAACGCTGCCGCCCCTGGGCGGCGTGCCGGTCGGCATCAAAGACGTGATGAGTACGCGCAGCCTGCGTACTACCGCGGGATCGAAGATTCTGGAGAACTACATTCCCCCATACGACTGCACGGCTGTGGCGCGCATGGAAGCGGCGGGCGCGATGGTGTTGGGAAAAATGAATTGCGATGAGTTTGCCATGGGCTCGTCGAATGAAAACTCCGCGTATCATCCGGTGCGCAATCCGCGCGATTTGAACTGTGTGCCCGGAGGGTCTTCCGGCGGTTCGGCCGCGGCGGTAGCGGCGGACATGGCGGTGGTTGCGCTGGGCTCGGATACTGGCGGTTCGATCCGGCAGCCGGCGTCGTTCTGCGGCGTGGTGGGATTGATGCCAACTTACGGACGCGTGTCGCGTTGGGGCCTAATCGCGTTCGCGTCGTCGCTCGACCACATTGGACCGCTGGCAAAAACCGTGAAAGACGCGGCGGTCGTATTACGAACGATTGCGGGGCGCGACCCAATGGACTCGACGTCGGCTGAGGTGCCTGTGCCCGATTACTTAGCCGAACTCGAAAAGCCGGTTCGTGGAGTCAAACTCGGTGTGGCCAAGGAATATTTTGGCGAGGGGCTGGACGACGAAGTCCGGCAGGCGGTGGAAGCGGCGATCGACAAACTGAAGGGATTGGGCTGCGAGATTGTGCCGGTTTCGCTGCCGCACACGCCGTACGCGATCCCGACGTATTATTTGATTGCGACGGCCGAAGCTTCGGCGAATCTGGCGCGCTTCGACGGGGTGCGCTACGGTCACCGGGCGCGTGGCATGAAGACGTTGTCGGAGATGTACCGGCGCAGCCGCGACGAGGGTTTCGGCGCCGAGGTAAAACGGCGCATCATGCTCGGCACGTATGCGCTGAGCGCCGGCTACTACGATGCGTATTACTTGAAGGCGCAGAAGGTGCGGACGCTGCTGACGCGCGATTTCGACGAGGCGTTCCGCAAGGTGGACGCGATCGTGACCCCGACCAGTCCGACGGCGGCTTTCCGGCTGGGCGAGAAGTCGAATGATCCGCTGGCCATGTACCTGGCGGATATCTATACGGTGACCGCGGATCTGGCGGGGATTCCGGGGATTTCAGTGCCGTGCGGCGAGACGAAGGAGAAATTGCCGATTGGCCTGCAGATTCTAGGTAAGCACTTTGACGAGGCTACGATTCTGCGCGTGGCGCACGGGTATGAGCAGGCGTCGTAAAAACTGCGCCTTTCGCCTTCCGTCAACGTCCGGTCTATAGTTATTGTCAGCTCGCCTTTTGTCATCCTGAGCGGCGTTCTTTGCCGCGAAGGATCTTTGTAACTGGCTGAAGATTGCATGGGTCCCTTCGACGAGGCTCAGGGCAGGTCCTTCGCTTCGCTCAAGATGACAAGGCAAAGGGCATGGGCGGTTTGGAAGTTACTGGAGAGGTATGAAGTAAGATTCCCCGGCGCAGGATCGGCACAGTACCTTTCCTTCGCGCCGTACTTCTCTGCGGAAGTTGATTCCCTCGCCGCATGCCTCACACACCACGCGTTCGCCTTTGTATCCCGGGAATTCTTCAGGCGGTAGTTCGACTGTTACCCACTGCGTGATGAAAAGATCGTCGTCGGAAATTTCGCGGTAGGCCAGCATCTGCTGCTGGTTCTTGTCGGCGATCTCGGGATGCATTTGGCGAGCTAGAGCCTTCGACGACTCTTTCGCTGCGATGCGAATCGCCTTGCCGCTGTTCACGTCTACGAATGTGGCCGCGACTTTGCCCCAGTCGCGGAACTTCAAGGCGCGCTTGCCTAGACGGCATCCGGTGACGACCGCAACGGCGTCGGTGGCGCAGCGGTCGATTTCGACGAATGTGACGAGACGCTTTCTGTCTTTCCCTTGAGGATCGTCAATGCCCAGCTTCTGCAAACCGAGCATCGCGAGGCGGACTCCGAGGACTTGTCCGGCACAGAGGTGGCCGTGGGCTTGTTCGGCGTCGCGGAGATATTCGTCGAGCGATTTCACGGGAAACAGCTGTCAGCTCTCAGCTGTCAGTTTTCAGCTTAACATCGCTCGGGATTGAATTGGGGAAGTGCTGGGACGGTCCGCGCAAGATCCCTTCGCCATGCGGCTCAGGGCAGGCCCTTCGCTCTGCCTGAAAGACGGCTGCGCTCAGGATGACGCCGTGTCCAGACCCCCGCGTGATAGGCCTTACGAAAATGCGGGATCATTTTCTTCGCCAGCGTATGCCGTCTTTCGTGATTTCTACCAGGATGCCGGCTCCGGCGAGCTCAGCGCGGATCGCATCGGACGCTTTGAAGTCGCGGGCTGCCCGCGCGGCCTTCATTTCGGCAATCTTCTTTTCGATGTCGGCGTCGGAGAGTTGTCCCGACTGAAGGGCCGCGCGCAACTCGTCGCTGATGTCTATCTCGCGGCCTTCCGAGACGGCCCAGTCGAAGACTCGCTTCATTTTCGGAACATCGTCGTCGTCGAGCACGGCGAAGATCTCGTCGAACTTGGTCAAGGCTGCCAGCAGCGGCGGGACGTCGTCTTGTTTGATTCCGCCGGTGTCGAATGCGGCGTTGGCTTGGCGCACCATCTCGAAGATGGCAGCTTGGGCCTGGGCGGTGTTGAGGTCATCGTCGAGCGCGGCGGTCATGCGCTCGACCGACTGTGCTGCGAGAGACTGCATCTGGGGAGTGGCTCCAGGCGAAAACTTGCCTGCGCTCAAACGCAGGCGAAAATTCCGCAGGCGCTCCACGGAAACCGCAGCCTGCTTGAGTCCATCGAAGGTGAAGTTCAGCTGATTGCGGTACGGAACGGAAGTCAGAAGGTAGCGGATGGACGAAGGCTTATGACCCTTCAGGACGAGGTCGCGGAGAGTGAAGAAATTTCCCAGGCTCTTCGACATTTTCTCGCCTTCGACCAGCAGGAAGCGGGCATGGAACCAGAAACGCGCGAACGGCTTGCCGGTAAAAGATTCCGACTGTGCGATCTCGTTCTCGTGATGTGGGAAGACCAGGTCTTCACCGCCGGCGTGCAGGTCGAACGTTTCTCCGAGTTCCTCCATCGACATGACGGAGCACTCCAGGTGCCAGCCGGGACGTCCGGGTCCGATCGGCGTGTTCCACGAAGCTTCACCCGGCTTGGGGGCCTTCCAGAGAGCGAAATCGCGGGCGCTATCTTTGTCGTATTCGTCGACGTCGACGCGGGCGCCGTCGAGCATGCCGCTGAAATCTTTTTTGGAGAGTTTGCCGTACTGGGGAAACTTGGCGATGCGGAAGTAATAGGAGCCGTCATCGGTGCGGTAGGCAAAACCTTTTTCCACGAGTTTGGCGACGAAGGCGGCCATTTCCGGGATGTGCTCGGTGGCGCGGACCAGCATCGGTTCCTCAATGCCGATCATGGCGGCGTCTTCGAGGAATGCCTTCTCATACTTCGCGGTATATTGCTGCACGCTGACGCCGTCGTGGGCGGCGTTGCGGATAATCTTGTCGTCCACGTCAGTGATGTTCATGACGTGACGAACGGTGTATCCGCTTTGCCGAAGGAACCGGCGCAGCAGGTCGACGGCGACGAAAGTGCGGAAGTTGCCAACGTGACCGTAATCGTAGACGGTGGGGCCGCAGGCGTACATGCGGACCTCGCGGTCGCGAAGCGAATGGAAGTCCTCGATCTTCGACGACATGGTATTAAAAAGGCGAAGCGCCATAGGGAGTTTCGAGCACCGGGAATGAAATTAAGATTCTAGGGTCGGCGCGAGAGTGGGTCAAATCGCCGTTAGACGGACGGATTCCGCGCTGGAGGCAAAGCGTGAGTGTGTTCTCGCAAACGCTGCTGCACCAGAATGACGTAGTGCAGCGCAGAGACGATGGTGAAGATGAAGGTGGCGCGAAGAAAGACGGTGCGCGCGATCCAGACCCCGCGCAAGGGGCGAATCTCATACAAGAGGACGAAGAACACGGCGCTGATTTGCGAGAACGTGTTGGCCTTGCCAAAAATGCTGGGGCGAAAGTTACGCAACCCGGCAATCGCGAATAAAACCGCGCTGGCGGCAAGAATGGAAGTATCGCGGCTGAAGACGAGCACGGTAAACTTCCACGGAATCTTGTGCAGGATGGAGAGCACCAGGAACATCGTGCTCAGCAGCAGCTTGTCGGCAATCGGATCCAAATACTGGCCCAACAGTGTTTGCTGATGAAGCGTGCGAGCCAGCAGGCCGTCCAAACCATCGCTGAAGCCGGCGATCACGAAGACAACCAGTGCCCAGAGATAACGCCCTTCGACCAGATGAATCACGATGAACGGAACGAAGACCATCCGCAGCAACGTGAGCTGATTGGGGGCGGTGAAGATCTGGGAGAACTTCACGCACGCTCCTTGGAAGCATGCGGTCCGGAGTTGTGAAAGTCGGGGCCCTCTTCTTGCGTTCCTGGCGAGGGTGCGAGCGCCGCGGCCGGCTCCAATCCTGTCTTCGCGAAGAAGCGCTGCGAGAGCGAAGGCAGACTTCCGTCGGGCAGGTCGAGTTCGACGCGCTCAATGCGGTGCATGGGAAAGAAAACGACGGCCGGGGTGAAGGGTTCGCCGTCTCTCACCATGACGGCGAGATCCTCAAAGGATGCCAGTTCGGCTCCGCTCAGGCTGAGGCCCTCAGGCGCAAGCGCGAGTATCATTCCCCAGAACTTCTCCCGCGGGTTGCAGAGGGTTGCGATCACGAGTGCGCCGGGGACGAAAGGTCCGTGCGTCATGGCCGCGGGTGGAACGGCGCTGGAGGAATCTTTTTCCACTCCAAGATTGTCGCCGGGAGAAGGGGCGCATGGCAACTGCATCCTGACGAACTCCAGTAGAGGTTTGGTGCCGCGCCGGGAGCCAGAGCTCGCAGGCAACTACTGATCACTCACTTTTGCGTGCGAACTCCGGTATGCTTGGCGGACATGGAACCTGCGGCGGCCATTCCGGCGATTGAATTTCGCAATGTGTCCTACGGCATAGCGGGCACGCAAGTGCTTTCCGGTTTTAATCTGCAAGTCGAGAGTGGCGAGACCCTTGTGCTGCTGGGACGCAGCGGGTCGGGTAAGACTACATCGCTCAAACTGGTCAATCGGCTTTTGTCTCCCACGTCCGGGGACGTACTAGTGAACGGTGTGTCCAACGGAGAAGGCGATGTGATTCATCTGCGTCGCAGCATCGGCTACGTGATTCAGGACGTTGGACTGTTTCCTCACTTCACGGTGGAGCGAAATATCGGGCTAGTTCCGAAGATCGAGGGGTGGCCGGCGGATCGAATTCGGGCGCGCGTGCAGGAGTTGCTGCAGACGGTGGGGCTCACCCCAGATTTCACATCGCGTTATCCCCATCAACTATCAGGCGGGCAGCGGCAGCGGGTGGGTGTGGCTCGCGCTTTGGCAGCAGATCCAGAAATACTTCTCATGGACGAGCCTTTCGGTGCGCTCGACCCGCTTACGCGGGACGAGTTGCAACATGAATTTCTTGCGCTGCAGCAGAGACTCCACAAGACGGTCGTATTTGTCACGCACGATTTGCGCGAGGCCCTGCGGCTGGGATCACGGATTGCGTTGATGGAAGCCGGGCGGCTGGTCACGGTTCTATCGCCGCGAGCATTCCTGGAGTCTTCTGATCCATTGGCGTCCGCTTATGTCAGAGCCTTCGGCGAAGGGCTGGAGTCATCCGCAAATCGAGGCACGTCATGAACGTCTTTCGATTCATTCTGCAGAACCACAGTCAGGTGCTGGAACTCACGCTCGAGCACCTTCGGCTGGTTGGTTTTTCCACGCTACTCGCAATGGCCGTCGGCATCCCGCTGGGAATTGTGATTGCCCACCGACCGCGATTCAACAAGCCGGTGTTGGCGAGCGCCAACATTATCCAGACGATTCCAAGTCTTGCGCTTTTCGGGTTCCTACTGCCTGTGCCCTGGCTAGGCGAGCGGTCAGAAAGATTGGCGATCTTCGCGCTCACGCTCTATGCCTTGTTGCCCATCATCCGGAATACATATACCGGGATTCGCGGAGTCGATCCCGCAGTGGTGGAGGCGGGGCGGGGAATGGGGCTGACGGAATTGCAACTTTTGTTTCAGGTGGAGCTGCCGCTGGCGGTGAGCGTGATTCTCTCGGGAGTGCGAGTGGCGGTTGTCATTTCCGTGGGAGTGGCGACGATTGCTGCGGCGATTGGCGCCGGAGGTCTGGGCGAGTTCATCTTCCGGGGGCTGGCGATGGTCGACAACCGAGTCATTCTGGCCGGAGCGATCCCAGCGGCACTCCTGGCGCTGGTGGCCGACTTCGGAGTCGGATGGCTGGAGAGGCGACTACAGCCACGATGACGGTTCTTCGAACGATTCTTGGTGTGTCGGTACTGGCAGCGCTGGCGTTGTTGTTGTCTTGTGAGCCGTCGCACTCCGATAGCATCGTGGTGGGCTCCAAGAATTTCACCGAATCCTTCCTGCTGGGCGAGATCTTGGCGCAGCAGATCGAAGCTCATACCAATTTGAAAGTGGAACGGCGATTCTATCTGGCCGGGACATACATTTGTCAGCAGGCGATTCTGGCGGGGCGAATCGATGTGTATCCGGAATACACGGGCACTGCGTTCACGGCGATTCTCAAGGAAAAAGCGAGTGGCGCGAACGAGGACGTGTATGCGCAGGTCAAGCGTGAATACGAGCGGCGGTTCGGCCTGACTCTGGGACCGGCCTTCGGCTTCAACGATACTTTTGCGATGGAGATCCGCGGGGGGGATGCGCGGCGCCTGAGTATCAAGACTCTGTCGCAGGCGGCGGCATTTGCACCGCAATGGCATGCCGGATTCGGTTACGAATTTATGGAGCGGCCCGATGGATATCGAGGTCTGGCCGCGATGTATGGGCTGCATTTCGCGGAAGAGCCGCGGATCATGGATTTGGGGCTGCTCGCGCGAGCGCTAAAAGATCACCAGATCGACCTGGCGGCCGGCAATGCCACCGACGGGCTGATTCCGGCTCTGGATTTTGTCGTGCTGGAGGACGACCGGCACTATTTTCCGCCGTACGAAGCGGTCCCGGTGGTGCGCCAACAGACGATACAGCAGCATCCGGAGGTCGCCCGTGCGCTAGCGGAGTTGGCGGGAAAGATTTCCGATGAAGAGATGCAACGCCTGAATTATGCGGTCGATGGCCAGCGCCGCGACGCGAAAGAAGTGGTGCACGAATTTCTGAGAAGCAAGGGACTCGTACCGTGACACCAGGGTGATCGCACCCAGATCGACGGCGGGCCCAGATCGTTATGGCCGGACCTGGAGCGAAAAACACCGGCTGAGAAAGATTGTTTTCTTCAGCGACCTTCCGCAACTTCTCATCATCTAACCAGCGGTCAAGAGGGCAGACAGCGGCAAGATTGCCCGGCTGGTGAGTGCATCAAGGTGAAGCAGCGGAAAGCGCAGCACCTTGATTGTACTGGCGTGAGAGGAGATCTCGGCTGTCTGCGGCTCGGTTGCCGATTCTTGTGCGACGATGATAGTCTCTGAGACCTCGTCGTCAGAGAGGCGGATGGTCTGTCGCGCACCGGCGCGCGGGCGGCTTCCACCGGCACATGGTGATGGGTGCGCCCCCATCCCGCCGCGATCTGAGATAGCGGTTCCGCTGCTTCGTCCAACCGTTTCACCAGGAGGGCCAATGCTCGCGACTCAAGGAGATGTCGCCGTCCGGTACCAATTACGGGAGCGGATCTCCGATGCCCGTCGGCGAAGCGACGAGCTCTTCAGCGTGGTGCGGCCGGACGCCCTGTATGAACGGCCCATTCCAGAGCGCCACCGCATCATTTTTTACGTGGGGCATCTCGAGGCGTTCGACTGGAATTTGCTGCACGAGAACATCCTTGGGCTGAAGAGTTTTCATCCTGAATTTGACCGGCTGTTTGCTTTTGGCATTGATCCGGTGGGCGGTGGATTGCCGTCCGATGTGCCTTCGGACTGGCCTTCGCTCGAAGTTGTGCGCGATTACGTCAGCAGAATTCGAGCCGCACTAGACAAGAAACTGGATGGCGACCGGGACTCCTACGGCCGGACGCGCGATGGGTTCCCGATCGACACACTGCTGAACGTTGCCATTGAACATCGCTTGATGCACATCGAGACGCTGGCCTACATGCTGCATCAGTTGCCGCTGGATCGGAAAATTCCACAACAAGATCCCCGCTGTCTCGTGACCGCCCCGGTGACCCATCGGATGATAGAGATTCCAGCGGGAGTGACGACGCTAGGGCTCGCGCGGGGCAGTGAAGTTTTCGGTTGGGACAACGAATATGAGACCCACACGACGCACGTGCCGGCTTTCGAGATTGACCGGTACGAGGTGACGAACCGGCAATATTTCGAGTTCATGGCGGCGGGTGGATACGAGACGCGTGCTTTCTGGAGCGACGACGGCTGGAACTGGAAGACGGCTCAGGCGATCTCTCATCCTGTGTTCTGGACCAAGGGGCGCGACGGATGGCTTTACCGCAGCATGTTTGGCGAAATTCCGTTCGATGAAATTCCTCTTGACGAGGTTGCGCTGCCGCTGGACTGGCCGGTCTACGTGAGTCATGCCGAGGCCGTGGCATATGCACGCTGGGCGGGGAAATCGCTGCCGACAGAAGAGCAGTGGCATCGCGCTGCGTATGGCACGGAAGACGGCAATGAAAGGCGCTACCCGTGGGGCGTCGAAGCGCCGGATGCGCGATTTGGCAATTTTGATTTTCGCCGCTGGAATCCGACGCCGGTGAACGCGTTTCCGGCGGGCCGCAGCGCCTTCGGCGTGGATGACATGACGGGCAATGGGTGGGAGTGGACGTCGACCGCGTTCGGACCGTTTCCTGGGTTCGATCCTTTTCCGTTCTACCGTGGGTACTCTGCGGATTTTTTCGATGGCAAGCACTTCGTCATGAAAGGTGGGTCGCCACGGACCGCCGCGTGCATGCTCCGGCCTACGTTTCGCAACTGGTTCCAGGGACATTACCAATACGCGTATGCGGGGTTTCGCTGCGTGAATCATTAGATTTATGTGAATCATTGATTGAAAGCTGGGATTAACAAATCTGGATCAAGGAGTGGCCAATGCTCGTTCATGCAATTCCAACCAACGCCACGCAGGAATTCGCCGCGGATGTTCTTGCTGGGCTCACCCGGCCGGGGCAGAAGGAACTTCCCTCCAAGTATCTGTATGACAATGTCGGCTCGGCGCTGTTTGAGGTGATCAGCCATCTGCCCGAGTACGGACTCACGCGGGCCGACGAACGCTTGCTGCGCCGGCACGCGGATGAGATCGTTGACCGGCTAGGTGGTCCGGTTGCGGTAGCGGAACTGGGCAGTGGAAGCGGCAAGAAGACGCGCTGGCTGCTCGAGGCGTTCTGCCGGCGCCAGCAAACTTCCTACTATCCCGTGGAAATATCGCGCTCGGCGCTGGTGATGTGCGAACGGGAACTGCGTGACATTGACGCCATCAGCATTGTGGGTTTTGAGCGCGAATATCTGGACGGATTGCTGGAAGTGGCCGCGTACCGAAAGAGCGAGCAGCGTCTATTCGTGCTGTTCCTGGGCAGTACCATTGGGAACTTCGATCGTCCGGCAGGGGAGAAGTTTCTGGCCGAAGTCCGGCGCATTCTTGAGCCGGGCGACTGCCTGCTTCTGGGAACAGACCTGGAAAAATCGACTGCGCAACTGCTTGCGGCCTACGACGACGAACTCGGGGTGACGGCTGCTTTCAATCTTAACCTGCTGGCCCGCGTTAATCGCGAACTGGGAGCCGACTTTGATTTACGCGAGTTTGCACATCTGGCCTCGATTAACCGCGAGGCGCGGAGTGTCGAGATGCATTTGCTGTCGAAGCGGCGGCAGACCGTGAGCATTCCGGCGGCAGGAGTGGTGGTCGAGTTCCTCGAGGGAGAGACGATATGGACGGAAAGCAGCCACAAGTACTCGATCGACGAGGTGGTGGAGACGACGCGCCAGGCCGGCTTTCGGTGCGAAGCGCAGTGGATCGATGAGGAGTGGCCTTTTGCGGAGAATCTGCTCGTAGCAGAGTAAAGGCGTGTATCCGGGAGGCCGAATCTTCATGATGCCCCGGTTTGCGCCACGCGCGCAGGTTGATTGCGCTCATGACGATGCAGAATAGGTTGGCAGGAATGAATCCCATTTGGGCCGTTTTGAATCCGATGACGCACACGACGACGCTGTTGACGCCGGCCAGCGCCCAGCCTTCCCAGTACCGCCGCCCCACCAGAATGGTGGACGCGATGGTCAATACGCAAGATAGATAATCGAGCCGAAACACAAATGAAGACCTCTAAAAACATTGTGCGCCAAACACGCGGTTGTTGACTGTGACTGTGGCCTTTGGTTACATGACTGAGGTCACTTGACCTGAAATTGAGATTTTCCTCTGGAGGAACGATGGCGACAAAATGCACCCACCTGAACCAGATCAAAATCACATCAACGGACGTGCACGTGTGCGAAGACTGCGTGAAAACTGGCGACACCTGGGTTCACTTGCGACTCTGTCTCAGCTGCGGACATGTGGGTTGTTGCGACTCGTCCAAGAACAAACACGCCACCAAACATTTCCACAAAACGAAGCATCCTCTGATCCGCTCCATTGAGCCTGGGGAATCCTGGACCTGGTGTTACGTCGACGAAATCGAGGCCGGGGACATTGGAGCTTAAGGTTGGAGGTCTGAAAATGGCCGCAACCGAAGGCGAGTCAGTGTATCTAATGACTAAGTTCTTGCATATTTTCCGGGACCATCACCTGCATTGTTGATTCGAGAGCGATCATGGCGAAGCCGATCCTGCTGACGGTTGACGACGATCCCGATGTGCTGCGGGCGATCGAGCGCGATTTGCGATCGCAGTACGGGGCCGAGTATCGCGTCATTAGCAGCGACTCCCCGGAAGGAGCGCTGGACATTCTCAAGGGATTGAAGGTGCGCAACGACGGGGTGGCGCTTCTGCTGGCCGATCAGCGCATGCCGCGCATGGACGGTGTGGGATTCCTGCAGGAAGCGCGGCAGATATTTCCCGACGCGAAGCGGGCCTTGCTCACCGCCTATGCCGACACGAACGCTGCGATCAGCGCCATTAATCAGGCCAATCTCGACTATTTTTTCATGAAGCCGTGGGACCCTCCCAGCGAGAACCTGTATCCGCAGTTGGACGATCTGCTGGGAGATTGGCGAGCCTCGTACCGTCCCGCATTTCAGGGTATCCGGGTGCTAGGGACGCGGTGGTCGCCGCGAAGCTACGAGTTGCGGGATTTTCTGGCGCGCAGCCACGTTCCCTATCAATGGATCGACGTGGAAGGCGCGGCCAACGATCCGGAAACCAAGCGCCTGCTTGACGCCCTGGGTCCGGATGCTGCCGAACTTCCAGTGGTCCTGTTTGCGGATGGAACGAAACTGCTGAATGGCGCTCCAGCCGAAGTGGCGCAGAAGGTGGGATTACGAACCCGCGCCGAAACTAGTTTTTACGATCTGGCCATTGTGGGTGGAGGTCCGGCTGGCTTGGCGGCTGCAGTGTACGGCGCTTCGGAGGGTTTGCACACAGTAATCGTGGAGCGCGAAGCTCCGGGCGGGCAGGCGGGCATGAGTTCGCGGATCGAGAACTATCTCGGGTTTCCCGCCGGGCTCAGCGGAGGCGATCTCGCGCGGCGCGCGGTGGTGCAGGCGCGGCGTTTTGGAGTGGAAATCCTGGCGCCGCAGGAAGCGGTCGGCGTGCGGATTGAGGGACCTTACCGAATCATCAAGTTGGCCGATGGCAACGAGATTTCCTGTCATGCTTTGATGATCGCGAGCGGCGTGCAGTGGCGGCGATTGGAGACGCCTGGCATTGACCGCTTGCAGGGCGCGGGCGTTTACTACGGCGGCGGCGCTACGGAAGCGTTGTCGTGCAAGGGGGAAATCGTCTACGTTGTGGGGGGTGCGAATTCGGCGGGCCAGGCCGCGATGAATTTTGCCAAGTACGCAGAACGGGTCGTGATTTTGGTTCGTGGAGACTCGCTCGCCACCTCCATGTCCCAGTATCTGATTGATCAGATCAAGGAGACTCCGAATATTCAGCTGTGGACTCATGCCAGCGTCGCCGAAGTGCACGGCGAAACGCACCTGGAGGAGGTTTCCGTCCTATGCTCTGACACCAATAAAGTAGAACGTGTGCCGGCGAGCGCGATGTTTATCTTTATTGGGGCGCTGCCGCGCACGGACTGGCTGGCGGGTACCATTGAGCGGGACGAACGCGGATTCATTCTGACAGGTCCTGATCTGATGCACGGGGGAGAGCGTCCGAAGGGATGGACACTCGATCGCGATCCATTCCTGCTGGAAACGAATGTGCCGGGTATATTTGGAGTAGGTGATGTGCGACACGGTTCTGTCAAACGCGTGGCCTCCGGAGTCGGCGAGGGATCGGTAGGGGTACAGTTCATCCATCAATATTTGAGCAAGGTATAAATGGCCGAAATATCGGAGTTGCTGGCTCGGGTTCCAGTATTCGAAGGTTTGCCTGACGACCAGATTGCGTGGTTCCTCAGCCAGGCACAAGAGCTACAGCTCAAGGCTGGCGATGTCTATGCTCGCCAGGGTGATCCCGCGAACGCGATGTTTGTGATTCTTGAGGGAAAGCTTCAAGGGCGGGGCGAACTTGCGGGAGAGACCGTTACCTTCGATCTAAAGCCGGGCGACGTCACTGGAGTGCTCCCGTTTTCGAGGATGAAGCAGTTTACGGTGAGCGGGCGAGCCGAGACGGACAGCCGCGCTTTGAGATTTCCTGCGTCGTTGTTTCCAGATCTTGTTCAGAAAATGCCGGAGCTGACGAAGCGTCTAGTCGGCTTGATGTCGGACCGGATTCGAGAAGTGACCCGGCTGGAACAGCAACAGGACCGCCTTGCCGGGCTGGGCAAGCTCTCAGCAGGTTTAGCCCACGAGCTCAACAATCCCGCGTCGGCCGCGAAACGAGCAGCCAGCCAGCTGCGCGCTATTCTGAAGCGGGTGCGCGACGCGAGTCTCGAGCTAGGAAGGCGCGATCTTACCGCGGCGCAAAAATCAGAGATCGAGAAGGTGGAAGCCTCGCTCGTTCAAATGGACGGGCCTCCACCCAACGCGCTCGCCGCCAGCGATCTGGAGGATCAGCTCGACTCCTTGCTGCGCAGTCACGGTCAAAACGATTTGTGGCAACTCGCCGCCGATCTGGCGCGCAAGAATTTCAAGCCGGCGTTGCTGGAGCAACTGTTCGCTACGTTCGATGCGGATACGGCCCGGGCGGCGCTGGTGAGGATTTCGTCGTCGGTGGAGATCGCCGACTTGCTGAACCAGATTGAAAGCAGCGCTGCGCGAATCTCCGATCTGGTGAGTGCCATCAAGGAATACACGTTCATGGACCAGGCGCCCATTCAGAACGTGGATATCGTCAAGACTCTGGAGACCACGCTTACCATCTTGAATCACAAGCTCAAGCGCGGCGTGACCGTGCAGCGCGATTATCAGAAGACTCCGTTTCTCGTGAATTCCTTCGGGAGCGAACTGAACCAGGTCTGGACCAACATCATCGACAATGCCATTGACGCGATGGGTGGCAAAGGCGAGCTGCGAGTGCGCACTTATCGTGAAGACAATTGCGTGGTGGTCGAAATTGGCGATACCGGCCCCGGAATTTCGCCCGCGATTCAGGCCCACATTTTTGAACCGTTCTTCACGACTAAAGGAGTGGGTGAAGGAACCGGGCTCGGCCTCGACACCGTGCAGCGCATAGTCAAGAAGCACCGGGGCAGTATCCAGGTCCGCTCCAAGCCGGGAGATACGCGTTTCCAGGTCTGGCTGCCGTTGGCGCAAGACGCAGGCTAAGCTGAAGGACGAAACGGAGCCGCATGGATGTGCACCTGGTGGACGGGACGTACGAATTGTTCCGGCACTTTTTCGCTGTGCCAGCGGCGAAAGATATAAATGGCCAGGAGATCGGCGCGGTACGAGGCGTTCTGACGTCCGTTTTGTCGATGATCGAGCAGGGCGCAACCCACCTGGGAGTTGCAACCGATCACGTTGTGGAGTCGTTTCGCAACGATCTTTATCCTGGATACAAGACCAGCGAAGGTGTTGATTCGGAATTGCTCTCGCAGTTTCCGGTTCTTGAGCAGGCGCTGGAGGCCATGGGAGTGGTGGTGTGGCCCATGGTTGAGTTCGAAGCAGATGATGCGCTGGCCTCCGCCGCCGCGAAGGCCGGGCAAGATGACCGTGTAAGGAAAGTACTGATTTGCACGCCGGACAAAGATCTCGGCCAATGTGTTGTGGGCACCCGGGTAGTCCAACTGGATCGCATGCGTAACATGGTGCGCGATGAAGCCGGCGTGGTTGCCAAGTTTGGAGTGAGTCCGCAATCGATTCCAGACTATCTGGCGGTAGTGGGCGACAGTGCCGACGGCTTTCCGGGCGTGTCGGGATGGGGCCAGAAAGCAGCGGCGATGGTGTTATCGCGGTACGCGCACCTCGAAGACATTCCGAAGGATTGGCGGGAGTGGGATCCTTCGATCCGCAGGGCACGCGGGCTGGCAGAATCGCTGTTCAGCGCGTGGGACGATGCGCTATTGTTTCGAACTCTGGCAACTCTGCGACTCGATGTACCTGTTTTCGAGGCGGTCGAGGATCTGCGCTGGAAAGGCCCGCGTCCGAGTTTTGAAGAAACCTGCCGGCGAATGAAGTCCCCCGACGTGCTGCGTCGCGCCACGGCAGCGGGCTCGGCTCGTGCGATCTAAGCCAGGCGCCAGACGGCATGATAAGATCTTTGCTGAGAGATCCGCTGCCGCGCATGCAGAGGTTCTTGGTCGTCGCGTTCAATTCTTCCTGTAATTGTCTGGCAAACGTTGCCGGAATTGCCCGCCGCCCGTAGAATTGAAATCACCGTCGTTCCCATGTAGGCCCGTAGCTCAGTCTGGTTAGAGCGCTTCCTTGACACGGAAGAGGTCGATGGTTCGAGTCCATTCGGGCCTACCATTCAAACCATCCCCTTTGCGACTTCAGCTCGCCGTCGCTCACGAAGGCGACGAATGCAGTTGCTCTGCGACGACGGGTTCTTCCTGAACCGCTTCGGGCGGTGCAAACGCTGGTAGCGGTCCAAGCGGGCAGTTTGGCGACAACCACTCCAGCTTTTGCTGCATGATTTTTTGGGAATACTTGGCCAGGTAGTGGACGATGGTTTCGATGCGAATCTTGATGCCGCCGGCCGGCTTGGTTGAATCCAGGTCTCCGAACTTGAAGAAGAGAGTCCCAGTCGCTTCCACGATTTTCTGCGTGGGCGTGTAGGTGGGCTGATCCATGCCGCATTCGTAGCTGGAAAGGCGGACCACGCAGGTGATCCACGGGCAGCGCGCCGCTACTTTCGCTCCCCACATGATCTCATTGGTGTTGCTGCTGTAGGAAGACGTCCAGACGTCGGAAATGTCGAACGGGCTCTTGATTCTTTTCATCTGCAGGTCGGCTTCGAACAGCCAGTTCATCAAGTCTTCATCGCCGGGAAGATATTGCAGCCACAGAATGGGATAACCGTGAGCCTGCAGGTCTCCCTCAATCTCATGGCCGATTCCGGTGTCCATGTGATAGGGACGCGCCAGCACCAGAATGCACGGCTTCTGGTTTTTCGCGCACCAGGTGAGAATGTCGCGGCTCTGCTGTCTGGCTTTTTCTGTGAAGCTGTCGAGGGCTTCAAATCCGGCTTTGACTGCGCGTTCGGTTTCTTCCAGTTCAAGGTTGAACACATCTTTGAGGGAAGTGTGGAGCTGTTCGGTGACCATGTGGCGGTCGCCGAGACTGACGAACGGAGAAGCATAGGTGATGCCGTTCTCGCCGAAGACGTCGCGCTCCTTCAGAAATCCTGACTTGATATTCTCGGGTCCGGCCATCACGCGCGTGCAGGTTACGGTGTCGACCACGTGCCCGTAGAGGACTGAAGGCAGCGAGTGAATCATCGGGCTAAGCAGGATGTTGATCTTCTTCTTTTGTCCGAATACCAACTCGCCGTAATGGCCGCTGATGGCCTTCACGGGATAGCAGCAATCGACCGTGCCGCGGCCCTTGCCGAACTCGCGCCCTTGCTCCTCCGACGTATCGGAGCTGAACACGATGTTCTCCGACTCGATGCCAATCGCTTTCAGGAAGCCCACCCAGAACTGGTGAGTTGTCCAGATATTCAGCACCTTCGGAATTCCGACGCGCACCTGCGAACGGTCTTTATTCTTATCCTTAGGCGCCGACGCGACGGAAGGCTTCCTTGCGGACCAAATCGGCAACGTTGGGAAACGCATTCTTGGTCTTCTCCATCCCGGTCTTAATGACTTTCATTTCGGTCAGATCTTCCACCAGTCCCTTGGGGCAGGAGTTGTTTACAATCACCCGCTCCCAGCCTTTTTCCAGAGGGACCTTGCTCCACTCTCGGCCTTTTCCGCCGTCGAGTTCCACGTCGATGAAGCTGCGCTGACAAGTCACAGGGCACCAGTGGCAGACGGTGTCGACGGAGGTGGCCGTCTTATAGGTCAGCCTCTCGATGGCGTCGAAGCCGCGGAATTTGCTTTGTCCACCCGCGTCCCACCAATCCAGAGCAACCAGGGCCGCGCCAATCGCACCGGCTTCGCCTGAGTAGGGATGCACGACCACATCGGCATCCGGAACTTTCTTCAGGATGAAGTCGACTTGGGTCTTCACGACCGCAAGATTCTTATGCGTGCCGCCCTGCAGGATGTACTTCTTGCCCACGGAGGTGAGATTGTTGAGGCCGCCGGCATAGATCCAGACATTCAGGGGGAGGATCGCGCACAGGCCGGCAAGAATCTCCTCCGCCTGCCAACCTTTGCGCTGTTGATTGACGATGTCGCTCTGCAGGAAGACGCCGCATCCCATGGAGAGCTGCGGCATGGACGTCGCCTTGAATGCACGATCCGCCATCTCACTCATCGGAATGCTGAAGCGCTCGGCGATTCCCTGGAGAAACGCGCCGTTTCCCGAGGAGCACTGCGAATTCAGGCGGAAGTCGGTTACGGCTCCGTTGTTCAGAAGCATGATTTTGACGTCAACGCCACCCACATCGCAGATGCAATCCGCGTCGGGGAAGTAGTGCAGGCCGGCACTGGCGTGGGCAATGGTCTCGACGACGGGACAGTCGGCGCCGAGAATATCTTTCAGCAGATCTTTCCCGTAGCCGGTGATGGCCAGGCCGAGAATCTCGCCGTCGCCTACCGCCTCTCGAACCTGCCGGAACAAACTCTTGGCGTCGTCGATCGGATTGCCCCGGCTCAGGGCGTAGCAGGAGAACAGCAGTTCTTTATCCGGCGACATGCAAACTGCTTTTGCGGTTGTCGATCCGAAATCGCAGCCTACGACGACGGGTCCGAGTTTGGCGGTCTGGCCGAGCATCGGAAGTCGCACTTTCGGACGGCGAGTAATTTTTCCCGGGTTGGACGGACGCCCATTTTCTTTGGTCTTGCCTTCACCGTTCACATGTCCGTTGCCGTTGGTGGCTACCGGGACGCTGTTGCCGTTGCTGCCGGGTGTGGAATAACGCGACAGGAAAGACTTGAGCTCGGCCTCTTCCTTCCACAATCCGGCGCTGCCCAGCTTTATCTTTTCCTCGTGCTGTCCCTCTTCAATCCACCAGCGCAGCTTCGACGTGCCCAGGTAGGTGCCGACGGTCGGCGAATCTCGGAGTCCCACCTCGATACAGCCCTGCGCCGCGTAGTAGAGAGCATCGTCGGGCACGCGGATGAACGACGCTGGATCCCGACCGTCGGGAATCTCAACCTTGCGCTCTTTCCACAGTTTGGCGAGATGGTAGCGCCAGGCCTCCTGCAATCCTTTGAAAAAGAGGTTGGGCCCGCCCAGCAATAGAATCTCAGGCAAGGGCGTGTTGCCGCGAGTGAGCGTCGCCAGGTTTTGATACACCACTGCTTCAAACAGCGAAGCGATGATCTCTTCCACAGAAACCCCGGCCTTCAGCAGAGTATTGGAGTCGGCTTCGGCGAAGATGCCGCACTTGCTGCTGATCTTGTGCAGCGTGTAGCCCTCATAGCCCATCGTTGAAAGTTGATCGGTCGGGATATCGAGCTTCCTCGCCGTTTTCTCGATGAACGTTCCGGTGCCGCCGGAGCAAGCGCTCTGCATCAACACCTGCTTGCTCTTGCTGGGGCCGGCGCCGCTAAAAAAAATCGTCTTCATGTCTTCGCCGCCAATTTCGCTGACGAAGCGCACGTTGGGATGAACTTTCTCGACCGCGGCGGCCACCGCCACGACTTCCTGAATAACCTTCCCGCCAACCAGAGGGCCTATGAGGCCAGCTCCCGACCCGGTAAAGAAAACGCGGTCCACGTGGGGCGTGAGGCCGTGATCCTTCTCCATCCTGGTCAGGAAATCGAGAACCTTCTCCGCCTGCTTGGTATTGTGGCGCTCGTAGGCCTGACCCATCAGGTCCCCGGATGCCGAGGCGATCGAGTACTTGCAGGTTGTGCTGCCCACGTCAAGGCCGGCAATTTTTGTCGTGCCTCTGGGAGCATCCTCCCTCGCCGGTTTCAGCAGCGAAGCGTCTCCCTCAAGCGGTTGGATCTGGATAAAGCCTTCTGCCATAGATCGACCTCGTCAGGATCAGCCTGGTCTCGGACAACTTCGTCCGAGTTCGGCGGGGCAAGTCCAGCGTGGTAATTCTGGGTGCCCCATTTCTCGCGTCTTTTGCGAGAAGTGGGGCTTTTTGCTTCCCCTGCATCAAGCCCGCGCCAGCCCCTTGTCGTAGGCCAGGTGCGCGACATAGTTGGCAGCCCCTCCGGCATAAGCGCGGTGTGGGATGTAATACGTTGCCTGCCGAGTCTCCGGATGCTTGTCCTCGTACGCACGAATGGCTTTTTCGGTCAAGCCGGTTTTCTCCATGACTGCCTCGAACTCGGCATGCGCCCGCTTCTTCGCTTCGGTCAGGATCATCTGGCAGCGGGAGAGTGCGTGCACTTCCGCGTCGCCCTTCACTTCGATCGGAGCGTAGAGCAGATCAGGATATTTTCCGATCACGTTGGCCATCGAGCCGACCGACATGGTGTTGGGCATGCAGGAGTAGGGCGACAGCTCGCAGATCATGTGCGCCGTCTTGTGATGATAGGAATGCAGCGCCTTGCCGATCAGCATGTGGCCTTCGCCGCCCCGCAGTTGAAAGTTGTAGAACGGCGCAGCCAGCGTCTTGAGTTCTTCCTGGTCGGGCAATTCGTGCGGAAGGTTCGCCAGCGCCTTGCGGAAGCTGTTGTAAGTACCGCGATAGATGCGCTCCAGCGTCTGCAGCATAAAGTGCTGGGCCTTGGGGTACTTGCTGGTGCTGTGCCGGGTTTCCAGTTTGCGGATGGTCGGATGCATCAGATAGTGCAGCCACACCGCAACCGGCGGCGCGATCACTTCCGATTCCTCGGACTCGAGCCAGCGCTTGATGTTGTAGTTGCCGTCGCCTTCATGCGTCTGCAGCCAGAATTCGCCAGTGATCTTCACTTTCGCTTTCACGCGGAGATGGTCGACTTCAATGTTGTCCCATTTCTTGCGGACGCCGCGCAGCGCCTTAGTGAAGTAGTTGCTCATCAGATGCCAGGCCATCGTGGAATATTTCTTGCCGCGATCGGGCCGGTGCAGGAATACGTCATACATTTGTTCGACGCATTCGCGCAGGACTTCGTCGGTCTGGCCTTTGTTGACTTCGTAGGGGCGCGTCAAATACTCCATGTCCGTCACTACGTCGCCACACAGGATCGACCAGATGATGCCCAGGCTCATGGGCATGTTGATGTCGAGACCGCCGCCGTTGCCCGGACCCTGGTCGAGTTCGTCCTGGGCCAGCAGGAACAGACGGAAATCGCGCAGCCCAAGTCCGTCCAACGCCATGGCATACGATTCGTGGTACTGGCCGAAGCGGCACGGCCCGCAGGCGCCCGCGGTGAGGTAGACGAATTTCTTATTCACTTCGTCCTTGCCGTGCTCCTTCACTTCCTTCTTCAGGAAATTGACCAAGCTTCCGGTCGTGAAGATGGTAGGACAGCAGGCTCCGGTATCGATCAGTTCCTTGCCCGCGTCCAGATCTTCGCGCGCAATGTTGGGCAGGGGCTCGGCCTTGTACTTCAGGTTGTGAAGAGCGCCTTGCATCATCCGCTCGTGCTTCCACGTGAGGCCACCGTAGAGGATCGTGGTTTCTTCGCGCTGATCGCGAGTGAAGGGCAGGGGTTTGTAGGCGGTGTAATGGGTGATGATAGGCAACTGTGCCGCTTGGGCCATGAATTTATCTCCTCACCAAATTTTTCCCCACGGAAGTGTGTCGGGATTGTACATCCGACATCACCTGTCTTCAAACACCAAAGCAACTGCCGGCGTCGCCAGCTCACAGGGCGGGTCCTCCCAGTGGCGGGCGAGTAAGGGATGACGGAGCCCGTGCTGCCGAATGCATTGAATCACAACGATGAAAAACGCCGCTCCAATAAGTTGAGCAATGAGCGGGACGTGCAGAGCATAGATCAGGTCATGGCGGTCGGCCAGACGCCCAATCACAAGCGGCGCAATGGCCATGGAGAACAGGTTCACGAACAAGTAGTAAAAGCCCAGAGCGGTCGCGTGTCCCCGGGGTGGAACCAGATCGTGGATGGTGGCGGTCAGGGGGCCATGATACCAGCTTAAGAAAAATGCTCCCAAACCGAAAAGCAGCAGGAAATGAATTTTTTCGCTGGCATAGAGCGCAAAATAAATTGCTGGAGCTGCCAGAACAAAACCGATCGGGACGATGGCGGCTCGTCCCCAAGCGCGCAGTCTTGCCAGAAAGTCCGACAGGTATGCGCCGGTTGCGATACCGAGCATCCCACCCAGAACGATCGTCAGACCCAGGGCCATGCTGGCCTCCGCCGCGCTGAACCCCTTTTGCTGGACCAGATCGGGACCCCAGACAACATAGGAATATCCGGCGAAACTGCAAAAGAATCCGCTGACCAGAAGGGCGAGGAAAGCCGGTACCTGCAATAGCTCCCGCAGGCTCATCGATTCTTTCGCCACGCTGACCACCGATTCCGGCAGCCTTAGTGACGCCAGGCCGAGAAGAACGCCCGGTATCCCTACCATGAAGAAGGCGAAACGCCATCCGAACTGCGCCGCGATATATCCACCCAGGCTGATCCCGGTTGCGCCCCCAATGAACATCCCGATGTCGAAGGAACCCTGCACCCGGGCCCGGACTTCCTTGGGAAAGGCTGCGGTGATCACCGCCGCACCGGCAGGTGTATAAGCGGCTTCCCCAATGCCCACCAACCCCCTTGCGATCAACAAGGTACGGAACGAGCCCGCCAGTCCACTGAAGAAAGTTGCGCTGCTCCAGAACAGGATCCCGGTGCTGATCACGGCCCGCCGTGAAATCCGGTCGGCCAACATCCCCAGGGGGAAACTGGCCAGTGAAAGCACAACCGTGAATGCGGTTGCCAGCGTGCCCAGCTGCAAGCGCGTCAGGCCGAAGTCCTGGCGGAGGTAGGGAAACAGGGCGAACACGATCTGCCGGTCAACATAGTTCACAAAGTTGACCAGCATCAGGATCAACAGCACCCGCCACTGCTTGCCCGTGAAGTCCGAAAGCTTCATTTGGAAGCACTCAACTGGCTGTGTTCCCCAAGGTATCCGAACCGCGGTGAAAAGGCAGCTTTAAAGTGAGTACATCTCTCAGGACAGCGGCGCAAGCGACAATGTGCGACATCCCGCGTCACGCGAACAAAACGCGAGGTTTACAAGTTGCATGGATGTGAATCGGCGGCGTATTCTTGCGCCACTCTGCAATGTAGGCCCAGGATGGAACGGACGACGGATGATGGGTGCCGACGGCATACAACCACAACCGACAATGCAACACCAGCCAGCCGACGACCGCCTTGACTCGTGGAAGGAGATCGCGGGTTATCTGAAGAAGGAGGTCCGGACCGTCCAGCGCTGGGAAAAGAACCTAGGACTGCCGGTACGGCGCCTGACTCAGGGCAAGCAGGGCACTGTCTTCGCCTACAAAGCGGACCTGGACGCCTGGTGGCTGGAGAGCCAGAGCAAACTAGACCTCGAAGAGAATAGGCCGGGGGAAGACAGCGATTCTTCCGGATCGAATGTTGTAGTATTGGCTCCGGCCCCGGTCGCGGATCAGTCTGAAAAGACAGAAGTTGACGGAATTCACGCCGACCGCTCAGGCCGCCGCGTGCTGCGGTATGCGCTCCTTGTCACTGCTGTGGCGGTGGGGCTCAGCGCTTTCTCGCCCAAGATTCGCGACCGGATTTGGACTCCCGCGTCCAAGATGACTCTGGCCGTGCGGCCTTTCAAGAACATGAGCGGCGATCCCAGCCAGGACTTTGTCGCCGACGGACTGACCGAAGAAATGATCACTTGGCTCGGGCAACTTCATCCCGAGGAGATGGGTGTGATCCGCCTGAGCCCGGCTTATGCGTCGAGCGACCTTGATCGAATCGGCAAGGACATTCATGCCAACTATGTTCTCGAAGGCAGTGTTCGTGTTTCCGGACAGCGGGTGGCGATTACTGCGCAAGTGTTTCAGGTCAGCGACCACACCCTAGTCTGGGGGGAGGCTTTCGAGCGTGACTTGCAGGACGTTCTAACTATTCAGGCCGAGGTCGCCGGGGCCATTGCCAGCGGAGTCCTGAATAAGCTTCCCCATGCCCAACCCGCGATCCGGCAGGTCAATCGCGAGGCTTATCTGGCTTACCTGGAGGGACGCTACTTCTGGAACAAGCGCACAGAGGAAGGCTTTGCCAAGGCGATGACGCTGTTCCAACGGTCGATTGAGATCGACCCGAGCTATGCGCCTCCGTATGCGGGGCTTGCCGACTGCTACGAGTTGCTGGGGTCAGCGCCCTACTCGACACTGGCGCCCAAGAAAGCGTTTCCTCAGGCTGAAGCCGCCGCCAGGAAAGCGCTGGAACTCGACAGCACGCTTGCCGAGGCGCACGTGTCGCTTGGCTATTCGCAACTGGCGTACGAATGGAATTTTCCCGAGGCGCGGAGGGAGTTCGAAAAAGCCCATCAACTGCGACCTGGATACGCGACCGGCCACCAGTTTTACGGCTACTACCTGACCGCCATGGGCAAGCTGGACGAGGCGATCACGGAAAGAAAGAGGGCTGTTGAACTGGACCCGATCAGCCCGTTGCTGCATTCCGCTTTGGGCGAAGCCTATTACCACGCGAGACAGTTTGACGTCACGATCGAACAGAATAAGAAGGCGCTCGAACTGGATCCCCGCTATGCCATCGCGCTGGTCAACATTGGCCGGGCTTACGAGCAGATGGGAATGCACCAGAAGGCCCGCGACGCCTTCCAGACCATTCTTACGGCTGCTCCCGAAAATCCCGCAATTCTCTCTCTGATGGGCCACGAGTATGCCGTTTCAGGCGACAAGGTCAACGCCAACAAGACTCTCACTCAGCTGAAAGAAATCTCGACAAGAAAATACGTGCCGGCGGTTTACTTCGCGGTGGTCTACATCGGTCTCAATCGGAAGGATGATGCGTTTTACTGGCTCGACAAGGCTTATGACGAGCGTTGTGAATATCTGGTGTACCTGGGCAGCGAGCCGTTGGCCGACCCGCTGAGGGGCGATCCTCGGTTTTCTCGTCTCTTAAGCCGGATCGGATTGCAACCGGTAACTCGTGCTGCGCTTCGGAGTCCGTAGTTCAACCTGGTTCCGGACGTTGTTATCGCTTCTCCGAACCCGCGGTCCTCTCAACTGGAGCGGTTGTGCGCCGAGACTCGGCGCAGCCTTGGCTGCTTCAGGTGGGAACACCCAGCCTAGGCAGAAGCCAGCGCTTCAATACCACGTAGACAACAACCAATCCCAACACCCAAATCCAATCAGGCATGTTTGGTCTCGCCTTCTTTTCCTACCCAAGTTTACGCAGAAACGTCATTATGGGAAACCAATTCGTGAACCCCGACTGGAAATAGGTTCAGGCCGACGAAGGCGGTCAACAAGGTACCAGTAGGTGTTGACCCAGTGTTCGAGCCCCTGGGGAGATCAGGATGAAAATTCCCGACGCGGAGGCGGGAAGGCAACCCGCCGTCCCTGTGTCTCCATTTGGACCTTGCCCATGCCCGGCATTATCATCTTGAACGCTGTGAATACCTCACGGGTCGTCAATATCGAAGATCTGCGCCGTATGGCACAACGCCGGCTCCCGAGGTCGGTGTTTGATTACTTGGATGGGGGTGCCGAAGCCGAGATCACGTTAGCGGAAAACTGCCGGGCGTTCCGAGACGTTCTGTTTCGTCCTCGCGGCGCAGTGGCCGTCGCTGATTGCGATTTGAAGACGCGCGTGCTCGGCCATGAACTCTCTTTCCCCGCGATATTGGCTCCAGTCGGATACAGCCGTTTGATGCATCCCGAGGGTGAAGTTGCGGCGGCGCACGCAGCTGGCGAAGCCGGGACGGGCTACATCCTTTCGACAATTTCTGGGCATAGATTGGAGGATGTAAAAGCTGGGTCGAAGGGGCCGGTCTGGTATCAGTTGTATCTACTCGGTGGACGGGAAGCCGCCGAAGGATCGATTGACCGGGCGCGCCGTGCAGGATTTTCGGCTTTGGTAATCACGGTGGATACTCCGGTGGCCGGGCTGCGAGAGCGCGATCCGCGCAATGGCATGAAGGAATTGCTGGGCAGTTCCTGGTTCGCGAGAATTCCCTATTTGCCGAACATTCTCACTCATCCCGGTTGGCTCGCGTCGTTTCTGCTGGATGGAGGCGTGCCCAAGCTGGAGAATGTCGTGATTCCAGGCAAAGGTCCTATGGCGCTCCTCGACGTTGGGGCGGCTCTGGCGAGCGCAACCGTGACGTGGGAGGACCTGCGCTGGATCCGCGAAGTGTGGTCGGGCCCGATTGTGGTGAAAGGTCTTTTGACGGGCGACGATGCCAGGCGCGCCGCGGACGAAGGCGCGGCCGCGGTAGTGGTGTCGAATCACGGAGGCCGTCAGCTCGATTCAGTCTCGTCTACCCTGCGGGCGTTTCCGGAAGTTGTCGCCGCCGTCAAGGGCAAGGTCGAAGTGCTCATGGATGGGGGAGTCCGGCGCGGCAGTGACATTGTGAAGGCTCTCTGCCTGGGCGCGCGCGCTGTCCTTATCGGGCGAGCGTATGCGTATGGGCTGGGGGCGGCAGGGCCGGCCGGAGTCGCGAAGGCGCTGCAGATTTTACGATCTGACGTGGAGCGTACGGTGCGGCTGCTGGGGTGTCCGTCGGTCTCAGCTCTCGATCGGTCGTATGTTGAAGTGCCTGCCAGCTGGCCAGTTCATTGAAAGTTGTGGCGCCGATACCTGCTGCTCCGTGTCTTCTTTGATACAGTGTCTTGCGCGAGATACACTGCCGCTTACCCCTCACACGCTGAAAACCCGCTACTAGATTGAAACCTCAATTTGGTCCGTGCTGTGCTTTCTAATTTGCAACCCCGGGCTCGCGGTTTATAGTTCAGTGTCCCGGCCAAGAGGAGTTATGAAGCGGTCCTCCGTCGTATCCGTGCGTGCAGCGGTTGTGGTTGGCCTGACCGCGGCGGCCGTGCTGGGAGCGCTGGTGATATGGCGCACTTCGCGGGCGATGCGTTCCGCCGCTGAGGATGTCCGCGGCGAGCACGAGTTTCGTTTCGCCGTGCGACCGCTGGCTCCGGCGCTTAACACCGGATTCGAGGCAGTCAGTTCCCCCGCGGTTTTTCTGCAAGCGGCGCGCTTTCAGGATCATCTTTATATGGCAGGGCCTGCCGGGCTGCAGGAATACACGCCGGATGGCTCTCTGCTCCATCAATATGCGGTCGGTGGCGAGCTTCCAGGTTCGCCTCTGGTTGCCCTGGCTCCGGCGGTCCTGGCGGACTCGCGAGAACCAGAGCTGATCATCGCCACGGCTAACGACGGACTCCTGAGGTTCAACGGCCGAGCCTTCCGCCAGATTCTGCCCGCCGGTGCGGATGCCCGCGCCATTACCTCGATCTTGCCGGTCGCTTCAGGACATCTTTTGATTGGAACCAGGAAGCGCGGCGTGCTGGTCTACGACGGAAAACAACTTACCGTCCTCCATCCCACGCTCGACGCGCTTTATGTGACCGCGATCGCCGGCAACGAATCCGATTTATGGGTGGCTACGCTGAATCGCGGCGTGCTGCATTTTCACGCAGGCGAGACGGACAGCTTCGCCGAGGCTCAGGGACTGCCCGACCCGCAGGTGCAGTCACTGGCAATCTCCGGCGACACGACTTACGCCGGCACGGCAACCGGAGTCGCCGTTTTCAGCGGCGGGCGATTCTCGCGCGTGCTGGCTCCCGGAGTGCTGGCCACCGCGTTGCTGGCCACGCCCACGCAGCTCTACGTGGGGTCGGAAGATCAGGGCGTAATTGTAATTCCGCTGGAAGGCCGTCACCCGAATCCGAACCTGGGACCGGGCGCCCAATTGGCGGAGGTGCGGCAACTGTTCATGTCGGGGGACGCGGTGTTTGCCGTCGCCCGCAATGGTCTTTATCGCATGAACGCTCACGCCTTCGGATGGCAGCGAGTGCTTGAGACCGGCGCCACCGTGCTGACCGACCGCAACATTTCCGCGCTGGCCGCGGACGCCTCCGGACGCGTGTGGGTCGGCTACTTCGATCGCGGCCTCGATCTCCTTGTCTCCGACAGCAACCGCGCCCGGCATGTCGAAGACGATCACGTGTTTTGCGTCAATCGAATTTTGCCCGATGCGAAGACCGGCGCCATCGATGTGGCGACGGCGAACGGCCTGGTTCGCTTCGACGACTCGGGCAGCGAACAGCAGGTGTTGACGCGCGCCGACGGGCTCATCGCCGACCACGTCACCGATGTCGTCTCGTACCGCGGCGGTCTGGCGCTCGCCACTCCTGCGGGTTTGACCTTCCTCGATGCCAGCGGCGCGCGCAGCATGTATGCGTTTCATGGTTTGGTAAGTAATCACGTGTACGCACTCGGCGTTTCCGGCGACCAACTGATGGCGGGAACATTGGGTGGGTTGTCGCTGCTGAACAAAGGCGACGTTGCGGCCAACTTCACAACCGCAACCTCGAACCTCAAGCACAACTGGATTACCGCCGTGGTTCCGGTCGGCCCGGAATGGATGGTGGGCACGTACGGCGCGGGCATTCTCCGCCTCGACCGTTCCGGACGCTTCGATTCCTTCGAGGTCGGCTCGGGCCAGTTCGAAGTGAATCCCAACGCGATGCTGGTGCTGCAAAATTTCGTGCTCGCCGGAACACTAGGTCAGGGTTTGTATCTTTATGATCGCCAGTCCGGGCGCTGGTCGGTCATCCGCGATGGTCTGCCGTCATTGAACGTGACTGCGCTCACCGCGGCAGACGGATACATCTACATCGGCACAGATAACGGTCTGGTCCGCATACCAGAGCAGAAGCTGCACTCATGAAAAAGCTGGTCTTATCAGTTCTCATTACGCTGTTGACCTCGGCGCCGCTTCTTGGCGATGCGGGAGTGCTGATTCCACGCGACAAGCAGCAACCGAATCCCGCGATCCTTTCGCTCGAGGAAATGGAAATCACCGTCCGCATCGACAACGGGGACGCGCGCGTGTTCGTACGCCAGGTTTTTGCCAACCACACGGGCGCGATTGAAGAAGGGAACTATATTTTCGCGCTTCCCAGCCATGCGACAATTTCCGATTTCGCCACGTGGGATGGGCCGGTGCGCCTGCCGGCGGTGATCCTTGAACGGAAGCGCGCGGAAGAGATCTACAACCAGCTCAAGCAGCAATCGATTGATCCCGGCCTGCTTCAGATGGGCGAACGCGGCGCGGAGGAAGCCAAGCGGAGTTCTGTTTTCAGCGCGCGCATTACTCCGATTCCGGCGTGGGGCACGAAACGGCTGGAGATCGAGTATCACGAGTCGATTCCGGTCGAGAATCTGAAGTCGTACTTCGCGATACCACTGCGCCCAGACCCTTATTCGGCGCAGGCTGCGGCCCATCTGCGCATCAATTTCGAGTTGCACTCGGCGCACGCTATTCGCAACTTCCAGGCGCCCGCCAAGTTATTCGGGCTGCAGATAGACCAGAACACGCCTCACCTGGTGGAGGGCCACTTCGAAGGACGGAACGTGAATCTGGGCGAAGACTTCGTTGCCACTTACGACCTTGATCCCGCCGCGTCCGACACCGTGCAGTTGCTGACTTACCGAAATCCTGTGAGCGGCCAGCCTTCGCCGACGGAGACTGCACCGATCCGCAGCACGAATGAACCCGGATTTTTCGAAGCAGAGGCATTGCTGGGTTTTGGAAGTGCCGCCGCTCCGTCTGGAAGCGCACCCAGCGGCGCACCGAAAACCGTGATCGTACTGTTCGATACATCGCTGTCGATGCAATGGGAAAAGCTGGAGCGCAGCTACCAGGCTTTCGAAACTTTGCTGCACACCCTGCGCCCCTCGGATCATTTCGGGTTGGTGCTCTTCAACACCGAAACGCAGGTTGTGCCGGTGAGGTCGGCGGATGCGGCCGGCGTTCAACGTGCGATTGATGCTGTCCGCACCAGCCGCCTGCGTGGCGGCACCGATATGCAACGCGCATTGCAGGCCGGCCTGCAGCAGGCTTCTGCGCCGGGCGCGAGCAATGCTTATCTGGTGATTCTGAGCGACGGCGGCGCGACGCGTGGTCCCATTCAGAATGGAAAACTCGCTTCCTGGTACGCGTCTGCGTGGCAGCAACTCCCCGACACGCAACGCCCGCGCACCTACATTCTGGCGGTTGGCGACGATGCCAACCTGCCGCTGTTTCGCATGCTGGCCCGGCAGGACGGACTGCTCGAACAAGTGCTCTCCACCGAGCCGATGGAATTCAAACTGAACTCGTTTCTGTCGAAGATTGGCCGTAGTCCGGTTGGCCAGTTGGGGCTCTCCGTCTCACCAGATTCTGCTGTCGATACGGTGTACCCATTGCAGGCCGCGACCTTCTCGGGTTCGCTGGCCTCCTGGGTGGGACGCTATCAGAAGCCGCAGGAGAATGTCGGCTTCGCCGTGCACGGCGTACGCGACGGCGCCGCGGTTCAACTTATGGGAAAGACCAGTTTGCCACGGGAGTCGTTCGATCATCCGCAGCTGCCGCGGCTCTGGGCGCGGGCCCGCGTCGATGCGCTGCTGGAAAAGATCGAGCGCGACGGTGAGGACCAGGCGACCATCGACGAAATCATCCGCCTCGCGCGTCAGTACAAATTCGTCACGCCCTACACTTCGTTTCTGGCGGTGCCGCGCGCCCTGCTGCGGCCGCGCGTGATCCGCCCCGGCGATCCCATTCTTCGCGTCAAGACCGACGAATCCATTGCGTCCGTCATCGCCCTGTTTCCGTTCGGGCTGGTGCAGCCGCTGCGCTATCTTTCGTCGGAAGATGTCTGGCAGATGCGTTTTCTGGCGCCCACCGACATGCAGGATGGAACGTATACGGTGCGCCTCATTCTGCGCGATCAGGTGGGGCGCACGTATCGCGAGTCCAAAACGTTCGTGATTGCCAGCAAGCCGCCCGTCGTTCAGGTGAAGCTCTATCGCAAGCGCTTTCAGCGCGGCGAAAATATTAATCTTCGAGTCGGCGCCTCGGAGAGTACACGCACCCTGGTGGCGCGCATGGAAGGCGCTGTGCCGGTTGCGCTGCGCTGGGACGCGAAGTCCGCGGCGAATACTGGCACGCTCAGGGTTCCTGACGAGACCATTCCCGGCGTTTACAAGCTGACCGTCACCGCCGAGGATATTGCTCACAATATTGGTACGCGGGAGGTGCAGATTGAAGTACTTCCTTGAATCGGCGTCGCGACGCGTGCGTCCGGTCGCGCTGGTAATATTCTTCGCTGCCGTCGGCGGGACTATCTCTGCGCTCGGCGAGTTGCCCGCGTGGATTCGCAACATCGATGCCAGCAGTGCGCTTGAAGCCGTGTTTTTTCGCATGATGTCATTGCCGAATGGAGCAGTCGCGTTTCGGCGGCCTCCCAGCGAGACGCGCCCCGCGCTTAGCGGCCTGATCAAGACTCAGCCGCGCAACGCCGAGTTGTACTCGCTGCGCGCCCTCGAAGATGAACAGCAGCTCGACTTCCCCGCTGCCGAGTCCGACTGGAAGGCGTACGTCGACAATTCTTCCGACAAGGTCAGCGCACAACTTGCGCTCGCCGATTTCTATCATCACCGCCTGCGGCCGGCGGACGAAGTCAAAGCGCTGTCGCTGGTGGCGAATGCACCTCCCATCGCGGGGGAAAAGCTGACCCCGAACGCGCAACAGCGCTCCTGGCAGGCGTTTGAGCGCATCTTTGGAATCATTCAGGTCCAGGGATTGCCGAAGGACGTATCCATCGCGCAATATCGTGCTTGGATCGCCCGCTATCCTGACGAGTCATTGCTCTACGCGCAGTTGCTGCAATTTCTGGTCGCAGAGAAAGAGTATTCAGCGGCCGGGCAACTCACTGCCGACTACCACAAGCAATTTCCCGGCGACCAGATTTTTCCGGTGAAGGCGAAAGCCATGGTGGAATATCGCCGCGGCTCGGTTCGCGAAGGTTTGTCTGTCTATGAGCAGAGTTTCCAGCCGCTTTGGGACCCGCAGTTAGTGAAGAGTTATTTCGACCTTCTGCGCAACACGCAAAACCTGCGCAAGTTTCGAGACGACGCACATGCGGCCCTGGTGGCGAACCCGGAAGATCTCAACGCTACCGCGCGAATCTTTTACTACTACCAACAGCAAGGGAAAACCGATGTGGCGCAGCAGGCCATTGCCGACCTCCGCCTCCACAAGGAGGCCGCGAAGTCGCCGTGGACGTCGCAGGAACTCTACGTCTGCGCGCGCCTGCTGGAAGACATTCACGCCTACCCGGAGTCGGCGCGCTACTACTTTGCGCTGTACAACAGCAATGGCAATAGTAGAGACCTGCCGGACGCGCAGGCGACCGCCATTGCTGGCCTCACCAGCCTCCTGCTGACCGCGCCGGAAACCCCGATTCGGCTCGGCTCCGGGGAATTGTCCATGTATCGCGACATCGCCATCATGGACCAGGGCCCCGGTTATCTGAACGGAATTCTGTCGTTGATCCTGAACACGACGCAGCCTGCCTCGAAGTATGCAGAAGAAGAGCAGCGGGCCGTGCCGTACTTCCACCGATCGCGGGCCGTAGAACTGCTGGCGTTGTTGGATGAGAAGTTTCCGAAGGCCGCGCGGCGGGCGGAGTTGCATGCCCAACTGCTCGAGTTTTATTCCAGCTCTGGAGAAAGTGACGCGGTCATCCAGGGCGGGCGTGAGTTTCTTGCGAATTTCCCCAATGCTTCGCAGCGCACGTCGGTCGCATTGCTGATGGCGGACGCATACGCGCGCAAGGACGACAGCAAGAACGAGTTCGCGATTTACGATTCGGTTCTGCAGGAACTTGCGGCCAAGGCGCAGAATGTGCCGCTTGGGTCGGCCGAAGGTTCGTACAACTCCAGCGGCTACCCACAACGCTCCTACGCAAACACGAACAATGCGTCGGACGCCGAAGCTGAAGAGGACGGTCAGCAAGGCGATACGTCTGGAGAGAACACGCGCCCCTCGAACAGAGTGAGCCAGTCGTTTCAGCTGGGTGCGACGGGATCGCCCACACAGCGAACGGGCGCGCGCTCGCCGGAATACGCGAGCGTTTTGGAGCGCTATCTTGCGCGCCTGGTGCAGATGAAACAGATTCCGCCGGCGCTGTCGGTGCTAAGCCACGAGATCGATCGTAACCCCGACGATCCCGGCCTGTATGAACGCCTCGCGGTATTTCTCGATCAGAACCGGCTGGGCTCGCAGCAGGAAGAAGTCTACCGCCGGGCCTTGGCCCGCTTCTCCGACAAATCCTGGTACGACAAGCTGGCGCGCTTCTATCTGCGTTACAAAAGAGACTCTGATTTTGAACAGTTGACCCGGGACGCGGTGAAGACCTTCCAGGGCAGCGATCTGGAGCAATATTTCAGTCATGTGGTCGGAGGCAGCTCGGCGCTTTACCTTCGCCTGAACCTGTACGCCAGCCAGCGTTTTCCGCATAATCCGGTGTTCGTCCGCAATCTTCTGATGGCCTACCAGGCGCCCGCGACGCATGATCCCGCCGCTTGGGAAGCGTTGCTGCGCCAGCACTGGTTCGAAGACGCGGCGCTGCGGAACCGGTTCTTCGAGTTCCTTTCTGCGCGAGGCAAGCTGGAATCGGAACTCAATTCGATCCGCCAGAGCTCACCCGACGCCGCCAGTTGGGAGAAAAACCCTGCTGCCGCGGACTTCCTGGCGTACGCGAACCTGTGGCGTTCGCATTTCGAGGAGAGCGCTCCGGTTCTGAAGTCGCTCGCCGCACGATATCCAGCCGAAGTTGAAATCGGGCACACCGCGTCGTCGGTGTACCGTTCGCTCGCGTATTTCGAACCCGCTGACACCGCGGTCGCGGCGAAGATTGAAGACAATCTCCTGCAGGCCAGCCCTGGCGACACCGCGATCATGGCGCGCATCGGCGATATTTATGCCGACCGCGAACTGTTTACCCAAGCCGTGCCCTATTGGGAGCGCATCCCGCAGGTTGCGCCCGGCCAACCCGACGGCTATCTAGAAGCGGCTACGATCTATTGGGACTACTTTGATTTCGACAACGCGCTTCGGCTGCTCGGCAAGGGACGTGATCGTCTCGCGAATCCGAGTCTCTATTCCTACGAAGCCGGCGCGATCTATGAAAACCAGCGGGATTATCCGCACGCCATCGACGAATACATGAAGGGTGCACTCGGCACGCCAGATTCGTCGGCGGAACTTCGCTTGCTGCAACTGGCACGCCGCCCCAAACTCCGCGATCTTGTGGATCAGAGCACAGCCAAGATCGCAACCGTCCCCAATGCGCCCATGCCTGCGGTATTGCTGCGGGTGAAGGTGCTGGAGACGCAGGAACGCAAGCCGGAGATGGAAGCCTTTCTTGACGCGCTTGCCAACGGCGCTACATCCATTGAGCAAGCCGAGGAGATCGAAACTCTGGCCCAGCAGAAATCGCTGGAGGCGGTTCGCCAGCACGCGTTGGAGAAGCAGGCCGCCCTGACCACTGACCCGATTACTCGTATGCAACTGCGCTATGCCTTGATCCGGCTGTATGAGAGCCGCAAAGACTTCGCCGCCGCGCAGAAAAACGTCGAGGCGCTCTACCACGAGAATCCCAAAATCCTCGGCGTGGTGCGCTCGACCGTCGATTTCTACTGGCGCATGAAGATGCAGTCGCAGGCGATTTCTGCGCTGCTGCAGGCCGCGAAAGATGCCTATCCTGTCCTGAGCGCGCAATTCACCTATGAGGCCGCGCGCAAATCGACTGACGCGAAACAGTTTCAGCAGGCGCGCGATCTGCTTGCCGGTTTGTTGAAGGATTCTCCCTACAACGGCGAGTATCTTGCCGCCGTCGCCGACACCTACGCGCAGGCCAACGATGACCGCGGTCTGGAGCAGTTTTATCTGGAGAAGATTGCTCTGTTCCGCAGCGCGTCACTTCCCGCCGATACGCGAAAGGCGCAGATCGCCGCGTTGCGCCGTGGCCTCATCCCCGCACTCACTCGCATGAATAACTATGCAGGCGCGGTGGATCAATACATCGAACTCATCAACAGCTTTCCCGAGGATGACACGCTGGTCACGGAAGCCGCCCTGTATGCTCTGCGCTACCAGCGGCAGCAGCAACTCGTGGATTTCTACGCCAAGACCGTGGCGCAGTCTCCGCGGGATTATCGCTGGTCGATGGTGCTGGCGCGCACCCAGACAAATCTGGAAAGCTATCCCGCCGCCATCGATACCTATGCCAAGTCGATCGCCATTCGTCCCGACCGCGCCGATTTGTACACCGCGCGCGCCGGACTCGAAGAGCGGCTGATGCGGTTCGACGAGGCTGCCGCCGACTACGAACGCATTTATCAGTTGGCTTACAAAGACCCGCAGTGGATGGAGAAGGTTGCGGCAGTTCGCGCCCGTCAACGGAAAACTAAAGAAGTTGTCGCGGCGTTGCAGGCCGCGCTGATCGACGGCCGCCCAGACAAGGCCGGCAATTATTTCGAAGTGGCGCGCCGGCTTGAGAACTGGGGAATGCTGGACCAGGCGCGTGCCTTCGCCGAGCAGGGCGTATCGAAGGCGGGTCCGGAGTTGCTGGCTGACGCCGAGCACCACACCGGCGCCAAGACCTACGTCCGCATCATGACGCGTCTGCGTCAGCACGACCCGGCGTATGCCACCTTGCAAAAAGCCCTCGACGAATCATCGGCCAACCTGCCCGTTATTAAGGAGCAGATGGAGAAGCAAGGTATTGCTGGAATGACCGATGCTCAGTGGCGTGAGAACACGCGGCGCACCCGCATCGAGACAGCGCGCACCGGCATGGCGAGTGCTCTGCAGGAAATGGGAAGCGCAGTGAACACTTATTTCACGCCCGAAGAGCGGTTGGCCTTCGCGCACTTCGCCGAATCGAAACGCAGCGGTATGGGTTGGGATGATGTCGGAAATTTCGCTATTCCGTTGGCAGTGAATGCGGGCCTAGCCGACCAGGAAGCCCACTGGCGATTTGAATGGATGATGCAGCGCGCGGGGCTGCCAAATTCCTACACCAACACTCAGCCGCTGATCGATTTGCAACGGCGACGCGGCCGCTTCGCGGAACTGGCCACGCAGATGGAGCAATATGCACGAGTTGTGCCTTCCATAGAGCGGCCCGCGCCTTTGCTCGCGGCGGCCGATGCCTACCGTTCTTCCGGCGACGAAGAAAACGAACTGCGCCTGCTTTCCGGTGTTTTCTCCATGAATGGTCTCGACCTCAACCGGGAGCAGCGGTATTTTCAACTACTGCTGGCGCGGCAGGCGCAAGACCTTGTTCACATCTCGTCGAAATGGCCCGCGGCATCGGGTGAGCGGGCCGCGAACTACGTGGTCGCGCACGGCAGCGCGGAATTGTCCCATGCCGTGGTGCAGGCGCGTGGACAGGCTCGCCCGCCGGTTTGGAGCAAAGCGTACAACGCGCTCGCAGGGCTATATTTCGCTGAGCCAACGCCGCAGGTGAACAATGCGTTTCTCGCCGCCCTCGGCGACGACCCGATCGGCGCGCGCCTTGCGCGGCCGGTCGATCGCGCCCAGCAACTCGCTGGCAACACTTGGTTCTACTATGGATCGCGTTACGGCGAATATCTGGGCGCTGCAAAACTGGGTGACGCGGAGGATTTTCTTCCTGCCATTCTCGAGGAGAGTCCCGCCAGCGCTCCCGGATACCTGACCCTCGCCGACTACTACGCCGGCGCCGGCGACACGAAGCACGCCATTGCCGATTACCAGCACGCGCTTGAACTCTCGCCCAACCGGGCGGATGTGTATGACAGTCTCGCGGTCGCCTTATACAAGCAGGGCGATCGTGCGGCGGCGCTGGCCCAGTGGAAGCAGGCCCTCGCGGTGCTCTCCGACCAACTCAACAGCGCGCACCTCGGTGAAAGTTTCTGGGCTGACTTTGGACGCACCTGCGATCAACTGGCCGCGCGCCATCTGTTTGCCGAACTGAAGCCCGGCGCTGATGCCATCATCCGTACCTATCTTCGCCACAATGGCAACTACCGCTCGAACGCCCTCCTGCAGTCGGCGTACGCAGCCGCGGGCGATCCGGCGGCAGCCACGGTATGGCTTTTGGATCTTTCTTCCGTGGCGCATGATCCGCCGGCCATTCTCGCCGATGTCGCGGACGCTTCCTGGATTCCGCTTGCGCAGCGAGCGCCGATTTACCAGCGCATTTTGGAGTCGAAAGAAAATGCTGTAAGCAAACTCACGGGCTTGGAGCGCCAGTACGCCGAACAGGACCTGAGTTCCTGGCAGGTGCGTTGGGTTCAGTACCTGGTCCGCACGAAACAGTATGCGGCCGCGGCGGCGGCGATTGCCGCGCTGCCGGAGGAAACTCGCGGCGTGCAAGCTGGGGTACTCGTCCCGCTCGACCTGCGGGTCGCGGCTCAGCTCGGAACCCTGGACGCAAAACTCACAGCGTATCGCGCGGAGCCGCAAAGAGCACCCGCTGCGGAGACTCTGCGGACCGCCGCGCGCCAGCTGTTTGAGGCAGGCGACAAGCAGTCCGCGCGCAAGATTCTTGAGCTGGTCTTTGCCCGCGAGATCGAAGAGCACCAACTGGTCGCGGCTAACTTCCTCGGCCTTGCCGAGATCCGTCTCGCCTCGGGTGATACAGCGGGCGCTCTCGATCTGTTACGTCGCTTGGTGGTCGCGGTTGGGAGCCCGTTCGAAAATCTCGATCCTGCGGCCGCGCTCCTGGAGAAGACCGGACACAACGCCGAGGCGATTGAGTTTCTTGATCAGCTTGTGAAATCTGCCCCTTGGGATGCTTCGTACCATCTGCGCCTGGCCAAAGCGAAACTCGCCGCCGATAAAGATGCCGCAGGGGCTCAGGACGCGCTTGCCGGGGTTGCCGCAGGGCTAAACACTTCGTACGATTTGCGGCTCAAAGCTTCAGTCGCGCTAGCCGGACGAGCGCATTCTGATCTAGGCAGCGGCGAACTGAATCTGCTCGCCGGCAGCCCATCAGCAATCACGGCCGCGGCCGCGGACAAGTTCTACTTCTACGCAAGCCGCATGAAGGCTGCCCAGAATGCGGCTGACTCACAAACCAAGATGCAGCTTTTGAGTCATTGCGTCATCGATTTTCCACGACGCGACGAGGCTCGGGTGCCGCTCTTCCAGGCTGCGGCTGCCGCGAACTCGAACGAATACGCTATCGGAGTTTTGGAGCCGCTGTTCCAGACGCAGTTCCTGCGCAACGATGTTGTGGAAGCCACTGAAGAGGAGCAAATCGTCAGCTCAGGCGACGACGAACAGGTGAGCGGAGATGAGGCGAGCGCCCCAGCCACTGCAGCTGCGAAACTTTCTCGCGCCCAGCAGTCAGAGGTAGCCCAAATGATCGGGGACGCCATGGGCCGGCTCGGCCGTTTCGCGGATGCGCTCTCGTACTATCAGACTGCGCGACGGTCTGAGACTTCTCCGGCGGTTCGCAAAACGTTAAAACGCAAGATCGCTGATACCCGAACCGTACTGCGAATGCAGTATCAGAATGCCGGTCGACAGCCGCTACTGCATGAAGCCCCGGAGCAGGATCGCGTGGTGCGTCCTCGATTGGTCGCTCGGGCTACGCCCGCACCAAAAGCCGTCGCTGCAAAAGGAGGCGTGCAATGAAACGCATCGCCATTGTTTTCTGTATCGCCCTCGCGTGCGCAGGAATCGGTTGGGCCGGCTATAGCGTCGTCGCACCGGCCGCGCCTCTTTCCAGGTATGTGCCCGCGGGACCGCTCCTTTATCTGGAGGCGAAGGACTTCTCGTCGTTGCTCAGCGACTGGAATTCCTCGCCGCAGAAACAGCACTGGATTCAGAGTGACAGTTATGAAGTCTTCTCGCGTTCCCGCCTGTTTCTGCGATTGAAGGGAGCCAGCGATCAGTTCGCCGCCGCCGCGGGGCTGCCACCGGATATGAATTTCCTGACTCAGGTTTCTGGCGAACACAGCGTTTTCGCAGTCTACGATATCGGTAACCTGCAGTTCGTTTACATCACGTATCTCCCCTCCGCCAAGGCCATGGAGACGACTCTATGGCAAACCCGCGCGAAGTTCGAACCGCGCAGCGCGGGTGGAGTGAACTTCTACCTGCGCCGCGATCCGGAATCGAAGCGCGAGGTGGCCTTCGCGATTTCCGGCGATTATCTGCTGCTGGCTACGCGCGAGGATCTGATGGCAGGCGCTCTGCAGTTAATGTCCGGCCAACCGGATCGCACCGTCGAGAGCGAGCAGTGGTGGGCGCAAGCGACGGGCGCGGCCGGACAGGCGGGTGATCTCCGTATGGTGCTCGACCTGGAGAAACTTGTGCCCAACGGCTACTTCCGCACCTACTGGGTGCAGCAGAACATCACCGACCTCTCGCAGTATTCGGCTACGGTTTCAGACCTGTTTCGCTCCAGCCGTGAGTACCGCGAAGAGCGCGTGCTGATTCGAAAGAAGGAAGGGGTGGAATCTACGACTGGCGAGGGACCCACGGCCGCCGCCGAACTTACGCGCCTGGTCCCGGACAGCGCAGCTGTATATGTTGCCGCTGCCAATCCTACGGCGGATTCCTGTTTTGCGTTGCTTGAAACCAAGCTCCTGTCGCCGCATTTGGGGCCTCAGCCCGCTTCGCAGATGGCGCCGCAAGTGCAACTCACGTCGGGCGAGCAGGGCGGAGGCTCTGACCTGGAGACGCGCATCGACCAGGTTCCTGTGGAGCGCCCTGCCACTCAATCGACGTCCGCGTTGCAGGAGTTGCTGAACAAGACTCCGATTCTCGCTTCTCTCGAAGTGCAATCGACGGACCGCGACCAGGCAGGCGTCTTCGTGCGGACTCATTCCGCCGTGATCCTGGTAGCGGCCTCCGATTGGAGCGCGTCCAGCGTTCAGTCCGTACTGACGGAGTTCGTCGGCCCTGGCCTTACCGCCAGCCAGTTGGGCCTTGGCTGGCAGCAAAAATCCGGCTATGAGGAACTCGATGGCTTGTGGTCCCTGACGGCCGCAGTCCGCGGGAAATATTTATTGGTAAGCGACGAGCCAACATTGATGGAGGCTGTGCTCGCCAACTTCAGTCGCAAGTCCGAGCGCGAGCCCGCCCAACTTTTCGCCAGTTTCAATCATCAGCAAGAACGCAACAATTTCGCTCGTTTCGCCGGCCTTGTCGACCGGCCCAACGTGGCCGCGCCAAACTCAACGGGGGAGCGTGAGCCGCAATTCTTTTCGGGTAACATGGGTAGCCTAAGCTCTACTCTGGCTGCGGTCTCCGCGGAAAAGATCGAAGCGCGCGGCGATGCAGGCAAGGTGCGGCAAACGGTTACCTACGAATGGTCGCAATAAGGCACATTGCGCTGATCCTGAGTCTGGTTGCGCTGGCGCTGTCGGCATCCAGCAGACCCGCCGGGCCCGCCGTTGCAGAGGATCCCGACAGTAAGCGGGATGGCAATTCGTCTTTGTTTGCCCAGTCTGCCGCAGAGGCGCTGGCCCGAGACTTTCCCAACCGCGACATTTCTTTTCTGCTGCTCGACGCCCACACCGGCCGCGTGCTGGCCTCACGCTGGGATCATCCCGAGGTGCCCATTCCGATGGGGTCGCTGCTGAAGCCGTTCACTGCTCTGGCTTATGGCGAACAACACAACTATCAATATCCGGGCCACACCTGTCGTGGGACGTCCACCGGTTGCTGGCTTCCTCGCGGGCACGGCGATGTCGATCTCACCGCAGCCATCGCCCACTCTTGCAACTCGTATTTCCGCATGCTGACCGAAGACCTGACTGCGGCTGATATTTTTCCGACCGCAGATCGCTTTGAACTGGATCGTCCTGGTCCGAAAGCGATCGGGCCGGAACTCGCCGGTCTTGGAACCGGCTGGCGGACTTCGCCATTGCGCCTGGCCCGCGCCTATCTCGGACTGCTTCGCGAGCGCCAGCAACCCGGTGTCAGTCAGGTTCTCGACGGCATGGCTCTGTCGGCGCGGCGCGGAACTGGGGTACAAGTGCACCGGGCTTTCCCGGTTCCTGACGTTCTTGTGAAAACCGGTACAGCCATGTGTACCCACTCGCGGCATGCACCCGGCGACGGCTTTACGGTGGTGCTGACACCCGCGGAGAATCCGCAGATTGTGCTGATCGTCCGCGTTCATGGCGTTCCCGGCGCCCAGGCAGCAAGAACCGCCGGAGAGATGCTGCGACGGATCGAGAATTAGGAGATCGAGAATTAGCAGATCGAGGATTAGCGTGGTCAGAAGTGGAGCGAATACAGTGCAGACACGAATGGCGGTTACCCTGCTTTTGTTCGTAGTCGGTTCGCTTAGTTTCGTCCCAGTAGGTTCGACGGTTCTCGCTCAGCATGACCGCGTTGCTGACTTATCAGCCCGAGACTCATCCCTTGTTGATGTGCAGATCGGCGTGCTTGGCCTGTTTCATCCACTCCAACTCTCACTGAGCGCTCCTGCTGGCACAGCGCTGGTTCTGCGCGCCGGCGAAGAGCGCATCGTGCTGGAGAAAAGCTCGGGCGTCGATTCAGTAACGATCCGAATCTCTGATCGCGATGTGGTTGTGACCGCCGGAGCACGCGTCGTGCGGGCCTCGAAGGTGACTGTCAATGGACGGAGGAGCGACCCTGTGGACTTCGTGCTGGCTGTCCCTGAGAAGATCCGGCGGCGCTACCACGGCACACTGGAAATCAGGCCGTTAGCTGGAAGCTTAGCCGCCATCGTCAGCATGGACCGCGAAACCGCGGTCGCGTCTGTGGTGGCGGCCGAAAGCATGCCAGAGACTCCGCTGGAAGCCCTCAAAGCGCAGGCTGTCGCCGCGCGTTCCTACTTCGTCGCCAGCCGCGGACGGCATCGTGAATTCGATTGCTGCGACACTACGCACTGCCAGTTTCTGCGCAACCCGCCCACGGCAAACAGTGCTGCGGCCAGAGCGACTGCGGCCACGCGGGGTCTCGTGCTGGCTTATAATTTGCGCCCCATAGCAGCCATGTACACGCGCAGCTGCAGCGGAAAAACTCGCACCCCTGAGCAGGTCGGGCTCTCCCCGGCTGCGTATTCGTATTTCTCGGTCGAGTGCGAGCATTGCCGCGCCCACCCAACGCTGTGGTCGCGCCGAATTGCGACCCATGAAGCGGTCGCCCTGCACAGTTCGGATGAATCGGCCAGGCTGGATATTGATCGCCGCCTCGGCTGGAATGCGGTCCCCAGCAATAGCTTCGTCGTGACAACAGATCGCGACCAAGTGATTCTGGAAGGAACGGGCGAGGGGCACGGCATCGGACTTTGCCAATCCGGAGCGAAGGCCATGGCCGAGGCGGGTGCGGATTTCCAGCAGATATTGAGCCATTACTATCCCAACACTACGCTGGTCACGTGGGTAAATCCTGTCCGTGAGCAGCGTGGCTCGGGGCCGTCTGCGCGACTTCGCTGATCTCGTACGGACTGATGTAACGCAAGAGCATCGCGCTACATCTCCCGCCGATACGACTGAATCGCGCCTTCTAGCCGCGGTCCGGCGCGTTCTCCGTGATGGTTTCGCTTTTCGCGTCCCAGAAAACTTTTTTGCCGGTCCAGTACGATTGCGTAGCCATCATGCAGGCGACGGAGTGCGCGAACCCATTGTGCACCGTGGCGTGGGGCTGTTGGCGCGAGCGCATGCACTCAAGCCAGTTCGCCATGTGTTCCAAAGAAAGATCGTCAATACCCAGAGGCGGGAGCTTGGTCTCTCCGGGCAGCATCACAAAGTTGGATTTTCTTTTCGAGTCGACGTCGGCGTCGTCTTCGTGCGTCCCCTTCTCCTCGATGACCTGATAACGCGGGCTGCCTTCGCCGCCGTGATTAATCAGGCTCGCATTCTTCCCCATGTAGCGCGTAAAACTCGGCGCGTCGTTGCCGAAGCTGGTCGAATAGCTGACCATGAAACCCTTGGGATATTCCAGCAACGTTTGAAACGTGTCGGCGTTCTCGCGGCCGTCGTGCCAGGCAAAAACTCCTCCGTGAGAAACTGCCGACTTCGGAAAATGATCATCCATGAACCAGTGCACCAGGTCGATGCCATGACTCATCCACTGATCCGGAATTCCACTGGAAAAGTCCTTATAAAGACGAAACTCAAAATACAGTTGCGGATCGAACGGGCGCGCGGGCTTGGTCATCAGCCACTTGCTCCAATCCGTGTCCTGCTCGCGAATCTCTTTCACTTCCGACCGCCCGCGCCACCGCGGGCCGTGGTAGTTCCACTCGACCTCAACCTTGCTTACGTCTCCGAGCGCCCCGCTGCGTGCGACCTTCTGTGCCGCTTGCGGATACGGTTCGCTGCGATGTTGTGTGCCGACTTGCACGACACTCTTGGATTGCAGCACCGCGTCGCGCGCTGCCTTGGCTTCACTCAGCACATTTCCCATAGGCTTTTCGACATAAGCATCCTTGCCCGCCTCGATGGCCATTTTCAGAATTGGCGAATGGGAATGCTCGGGCGTGGAAATCAGAACTCCGTCCACGTCCTTCATCGCGAGGAGTTCTTCAAGGTGTTGGACCGCCCGAGGAGCTCTACCGTAATATCGCGCATTCGTGGCGGCAGCTTTTTCGCGGTTCACTTTCCACAGATCACAGACCGCCGTCATCTCCACATGATGGCTGGATTTCAGCTGGGACGCGATCAAGTCCAGGTCTCGACCGCGGCTTCCGATGCCGATATGCCCCAGGGAAATGCGGTCGTTGGCGCCAACGATATTTTCGTATGACAACGCAGTGCCCGGGAGGATGACTCCCCCTGCGATGACGGCAGCCGATTTGCCGAGGAATGTACGACGGTTGATCTGCGAGGACTCGCTCATGATGTGCTCCGGGAATCGACGCCATGCTAAGTGGGACACCGTCCTGAGTCAAGGACACGGCGTCCTGAGGCTCGCGCCTTAAGTCGTTTTCAGACCGTTCGGCACCAAAGGCAGCGAGCGCAGCCGCACTCCCGCAGCATCGAAGATGGCATTGGCAATGGCGGGAGCGAGTCCGATCATCGGACACTCTCCCGCACCCACGGAGGGAATGTCCTTGCGGTCGAGCAGAACGGTCTCCAGAACCGGAACATCGCTGAAGCGTGGCACGCGATATTCCGACATCCTTCCGTTCAGAATCTTGCCGTTGTCGAATTCGATGGCTTCAAACAGCGCACCGCCCAACCCCTGTACATTCGAGCCTTCGATTTGATTGCGCAGCCCGTCGGGATTCACGATGGCGCCGCACTCAAAAGCGGAAACCACGCGAACCACCTTCACGTTGCCGGATTGCCGGTCAACGTGAACCTCGGCGAAGGTGGCGATGTTCCCTAGTTTCTCGTACCCGCCGCCCATGCCGAACCCCCGGCCGGCCGCCTTGCTCTTGCCCCAGCCAAATTGTTTCGCGGCGGCCTCGAATACTGCCCGCAGTCTCTGGTCTTTTAGATTCTTCAAGCGGAATTCGAGAGAATCCATCTTTACCGTATGCGCCATCTCGTCCATGTGCGACTCGCGCGCGAAATGGTTCGCGGTGGCGGCCAGCGCGCGGTAGGATCCCTGCCGCAGCGGAGAGTTGGCCGCGTGAAAGACGATGCGCTGGTTCGGAATCTCGTAGTAAGTGCGAATCCCCGCAGAACCGGAATTGTAGTTGTGGAACTCCCATGCCGTAATCGTCCCATCGCTGCGCACGCCACTGGTCGCGTCGATTACGCCGGCGGGACGAAAATACGCCCACGTAAATTCCTCTTCGCGCGTCCACACGAGTTTCACTGGACGCTTGGCCGCGCGCGCCAACCGTGCCGCTTCGATTGCCGTCTCTCCCGTGTGCTTACCGCCATATCCCGATCCCGTGTCCGGCATCAGCACCCGCACTCGGTCTTCAGGAATTCGGAAGGCCTCGGCGAGTTGCCCGCGAACGCCGAACGGACGCTGCGTCCCGGTCCACACCGTCAAATTGTCACCGTCCCACTTGGCCAGCGCGGCGCGAGGTTCTAGGGGAGTGTGCGCGATGTACGACACGGTATATGTCTGTTGCAGACGATGATCGGCGGAAGCCAGGGCCTGATCGACGGCACCGAGGTCGTAGCGATCGCCGTCCCCCGTGGGATCCTTCCCCTCGACCGTGTTCTTCCGCAGATAGTCGAACAGTTCTTTGTTGGAAGGCTGCGGCTCGGACTTCCACTCCGCGTGAATGGCTGCGATCGCAGCCGCCGCCAACTCGGTACTCGCGGCGGCGGCGCCTACAAAGTTGCCATCATGCACTGCCGTTGCGCCCATCTGCTCCGCCTTCTGCGTGTCCAGCGAGAGCAGCGTCGCGCCAAACGACGGCGGCCGCAACACCTTGCCGTAGAGCATGTCTGGCAGCTTCTGGTCCGACGGATAACTGTGCCTGCCCGTCACAAAATCGCGTCCATCCACCTTGAGCGCGGATTGGCCCGCCACCTTCCAATTCGCCGCAGGAATCAGCGGAGTCTCAGGTGTAACTGTCTGGGTGAGCTGCTGGCCCTTCGTCAGCGCCGCGTATTCTACGGATCGCTTGTTCGGTGGATCCGTAACCTTCCCGTCGGCCGCAACCAGATGTTGACGATCGGTCTGCCATTGCGCCGCCGCCAGGCCGATCATCATCTCGCGCGCCGCTGCCGCAACTTTCCGGAGTTGCAGGTTCATGGTGGGAGTGGTGCGGCTGCCGAACGTTCCCATATCGAAGGGCGTGAGCTGCGTGTCGCCCATCACCATTTCAATCTTTTCGATCGGTACGTGCAGTTCTTCCGCCACCGCCTGGCTCAGAGAAGTCCGGATGTTCTGCCCCATCTCAGCCTTCCCGGTGTAGACGGTGACTTTGCCGCTTTCGCCGATGTGAAGCCAGGCATCGATTTCTTTGGGGAGGGAATCGCCTTGGTGCCTCGCTCCGCCCGACTCTTGCGCGATCACCGCCGGTTTCAAAACCGAAACCACCAGGAGTCCCGCTCCAAGAAATTTGAAAAACTCCCGGCGGCCTAGATCGAAATGGTACGGAGCGGCGGCGGCGAGTTCGTAGCGCTCCGGCTCCATCGGAACTTGCACCAGAGTTTTCTCGCTCATCGCCCTCCTCCCTTCGCGGCAGACCCCGCGCTCGCGACCTTCGCTGCCTTCTGGATCGCACTGACGATCCGCGGATAAGTTCCACAGCGGCAGACGTTGCCGTCCATGAAGTTGACGATCTCGCCCTCACTCGGAGACGGATTTCGCTGGAGCAGCGCCACCGCCGACATGATCATCCCCGATGTGCAGTATCCGCACTGCATTGCCCCGGCTTCGAGGAACGCTTGCTGTACCGGGTGCAGATGCTCGCCGTTGGCCAGCCCTTCGATCGTTGTGATCTGCTTTTGCGAAACTGCGCCGACCCGGGTGATGCACGAGCGCTGCGCCTTTCCGTCAAGCAAAACGGTGCAGGCCCCGCATTGGCCCTCCCCGCAGCCGTACTTGCTGCCTGTGAGATCGAGCTGCTCGCGCAAAACGCTAAGCAGGCTGGTCTGCGGGTCGGTATCAACCGTGTAAGGTTTTCCGTTTACAGTGAGATGAATGGTAGCCATTCCTGTCTCCGGATCGAGGCGTATGCGTGGCGTTGTGAGCGGAGCTGTTCACAGAATCATATACCTGCCGATAAAGCCGGGTGAAGTCCCAGAGCCTGACTTCCCGGCTATCGTTAGTCGATGATCGCTCGAGGTTCTTTCCTCCGCGTACTACGACTTGATGGTTTTCGACGCCGCATCCCAGGTGACCGGCTTCTGCCGGAAATAGGATTCGTTCGCCATGTGACAGGCGACGGCGGCGTTGTTGCCGAAGACCGCATCCTCTGTCACCGGCTTGCGCGACTTCACCGACTGGAAGAAGACATTCAAATGCGGACGCACATCGTCCCAATCGTGCCCCCTGTATACAGTGTCTTCATGGACGGGTTCTTTGCCGAGTTGGGGATCGTGCTCGGCGTGCCACTGCTTCACATACTCCTCGCGCAGTTTCGCCGGGAAGCTGAAGCTGTAGTAGCTGGGATCTAAGTCGACGCCGGGTTGCGAAGAATGCCGCAGTTCGTACTCGCCGGCATCGAGGAGTCCTTTCGGCCCCATGAACCGCGCCAGTTCCGGAGTTTCGCAGCCCAGGTCCAGGCGCACATAAACCGGAATGCCGTGATAGTCGAAGAGCACGGTGTGAAAGTCAGGCATGTCGCGGCCGTCGGGGAAGCGGACGATCGTACCCATCGCCATAGCCGAGCGGGGAATTTCATTCCATCCTAGCGTGACCAGCATGCCGCTGATGAGGTGCACCATCAGATCGCCGGCCACTCCGGTGCCGTAAGCTCTCCAGCAGCGCCAGCGCGCGAAATGTAACTTGTTGAACGGAACTTTGGGAGCGTCATTGAGCCAGGTGTCCCAGTCCACCGTCTCCGGAGAAAGATCGGGCGGAGGCGGATATTGCCACGCGCCGTTGGGATCGTTTCGTCCCAACGTGAGCTCCACCATTTCGACATCGCCGATCGCTCCGCCTGCGTAGAGTTCACGCGCTTTGGCACACAGCACGGAACTGACGCGCTGCGAGCCAATCTGCACAACGCGATTGTTCTTTTGAGCCGCCTCCACCATGGCCAGCCCGTCGGCCACGTTGTGCGACATCGGCTTCTCGCAATAAATATCCTTGCCCGCGTTGCAGGCGTCGACCACCACGCGGCGGTGCCAATGATCGGGAACCGCGGCCACGATGCAGTCGATGTCCTTGCGATCGAGCAGTTCCTGATAATGGCGGGTGGTTGGCAGACTCTTGTTGCCGGTGATTTCCCTGGCCAAGGTGTGTCGCCCGTCGTACAGGTCGGCGGCCGCAACGCACTCCACGCCCGGAATCGTGATCGCACCGCCCAGCAGTCCCGAGCCCTGCATCCCGACCCCGATCATGCCAAAACGGACGCGATCGCTCGGAGCCACGGCGCGCGGGAATGGTTGAGCGTTGAGAAAGACAGTCTTCGATGCCAGCACGCCACCCGCGGTGGCAACACTGCCCTGCAAGAATGCGCGTCGCGAAAGAATACGTTTCATGCCCATCCTCCGAAAGATTTGATTTGTCATCCTGAGGCGGGCGCTTTTTGCCCGCGAAGGATCTGGCGAACCACGCAACAATCGCGCGCTCGCCTCGCTTCCTTACTTCTTCAGCGGCTTAATCGCCACTTCCTTGAAAAATACGATGTCGTTGTCGCTGTGATTCTGCAATCCGAAATAGCCGAAGTCAGGCCGCGGACCACGCTGCGGTTCGAAATCAAACTTTCGTTCCGGCACGGGATCGCCATCTTTATAGTCCGTGACCTTGACGCCGTTGAGAGTCACGATCGTGCGCGATCCATCCAGCGTGATATCCATCGTGTTCCACTCCGGCCCCGGCTTCCACGCATGTTTCACCAGCGGCTTCGTCAGGGAATAGAGCATGGCAGTCTCATGATATTCATCTTCTTTCGAAGCCTCGGGGTGGTTGTCGATCTGCACTTCAAATCCATAGTGAACGGGCATCCACTCCTCGCGCGGCTCCACCGGAATGCGGATGAACACGCCCGAGTTGTCGTTCTCGTCGCGCATTTTGTACACCACGTGAATCTGGCAATCGCCGATCTTCCCACCCGTCCAAACGAGCAGGCCCATGCCGCCGTGTGTCCGGATCAGCCCATCTTCCACCGTGTCCCCGCCCGGGCCAACATGCTTCCATCCGGTCAAATCTTTGCCGTTAAAAAGCTGTTGCCATTTGTCGGGATCACCCTTGCAAACGTTATGATTTTCATCCCCAGCGAAGGAGAGCGTTACTAAACCAGCAATCAGAACAATCGAAACAGTAAATCGTTTCAACATTGGCGATCTCCTGAGTTCTTTCAACCAGATACCTTGGGACAGACCAACATACTCGCACCCGCGTCGGGAATCAAATGGGACGGGATGACATTTTCACTTGTTTAGGAATGTTTCTCAGATGGCGAGCAAAAAACGGATGGCGCCTCTCACGAAAGGGCGAGGCGCCAGGTCATCCAACAAGCACGAGCCGGTTTCGTGGGCTAGTCGATCTCACGCGTTTCGTTCCTCATCAGCAGCTTTCCCGCTCCTGATCCCGAACTGCCTTCGGCCTCGCGCTTTTTCTGCCACTCGGCTTCGGTGAGCACGGAGATCGCGTCCACCTTTTTCTTCTTCAATCCTGCGTTGATGCCGGAAAGTTCGTTCTGGGTCAGTTTCTGGAAATCGCCGATCACGTCTTCCAGTTCGTGGGCCAGAGAGTCGGAGCGCGCCGCCTGGTAGTCTGCTGGACGCCCTTCATAGCCGTTGACCGTGCCATAGAGTTGCCCAAGGAGTTCGCGGATGCGTTCTTCCCCCGTAACCATTCCGCCTTCTTTGGTCGCTACGATCTTCGACCGAATTCCGTCGCACTTCGCCGCGAGATCCTCCAGTTGCTTCCGCAACGGATCTTTCAAGTCGTCCTCGCCCATCAATTCAGGATCTTTCTTGCCGCCGAAGGGCTGAATCTGCCAGCCGGTGGTGCCGTCGTAGGCGGTGACGGCCGTCATCCCCTGCAACGAGAAAGTCTCGCGCACCAGGTTCGGACGCTGGTTCTCCTGAGTTTCGGCCGCGGTAAAACCTCCGCCGGCGTCGAGTTTGCCCGTCATGCGCACCGATTTGACCGGCCTTGATCTTGTCTATCCCGCCTTTGGCCTCAATATTCTTATTGACGAGTTCATCGGCGGTTTGCGCAGGGAGAAAAACACTCAGGCACGAAACGGCCGCCAGCACAATCACTGCGTGACGCATGGGAGCGGACTCCTGTTGTATGGACTTTGATCCTGGGATGAGACGAAACAGTACTCTACGCGGTAGTAGACGTTCTTGCCAAGGCCAGGTTAGCGGCTAAGGTTAGCGGACCACGTCGGCGGAAATGCACATGTAGAGACAGCCGCCCTTCGACGGGCTCAGGGCTAGCTCTCGGCTGTCCAGCCCAGGCGAAGCCCGGCGGAGGGCGACGAGCCTTGGTTTTAAGTTTGACTATTTCTTCGTGTCCTCAGCCGCAATTTTTTCGATCACAATCGCGGTCGACCCGCCACGCGCGTACGCATTGCCGCTGGCCGTGACTCTCTGCCCGGCGAAAGGCAGCAGTTTTTCATTCTGACCCGCGGAAGGTGTGGTGTCCGTGATCGGCCAATAGATCGTTCCGTTGTCGGCCAGAATGACCAGTGGCGATCCGGCTTTTGCGCAAGCCTGGGCGCACTGCGCGCTGATGGGTTTCTGCAAGCCTTTCGTAAACGCGCACGCGGAGTCCAGCACATAGCCGTTCACCGTGATGGGCTTGCCAGCGTCGCTGTAAGCGAACAGCAGGGCCGCAAACAGACAGACGGCAATCGCCACACTTGCTGTTTTTTGCAGATTCATATTTCAGAGCCTTTCCTTGAAGATGATTGAATTCAGGTCGAATCCCAGATGGAAGCATAAGGTAGCAGACGGGAAAGATGGCGCAATAGTAAAAACCGACTAGACTTTCTTCGCTCTACGAAGATTTTCGTTGACACTACGAACATCTTCGTAGTATGTTCCTTCTCCATGAAGCAGCCTCCGCACAAACCCACCGCTTCGGAACTGGAAATTCTCCGCGTGCTCTGGACCCGCGGGCCTTCCACAGTTCGCGAAGTGCACGAATCTCTCAGCGAAAAGAAAGAGCTCGGCTATACCACCGTGCTGAAGCTACTGCAGATCATGACCACAAAAGGCACAGTGCGCCGAAACGAAACCCAGCGCGCGCACGTCTATGAAGCATGCCTTCCGGCCGAGCAAACCAAGCGCCAGCTTGCCGGGGACATGTTGCAGCGGGTGTTTGAGGGTTCAGCCAGCCAGCTCATGATGCACGCGCTCGCCGGGCGCAAGTCCTCGCCGGAAGAAATCGAAGAACTGCGCCGTTTGCTTGACGAGTATGAAGGGAGCCGCAAATGACCGGAGCGATGACGACCACTCTCGTGAATTGGTTCTCACCCAGCGTAATGCAATCCTTAGGATGGGCGCTGTTGCATTTTGTCTGGCAGGGAACCGCGCTCGCGGCTCTGGCCGCGGCTGCGATGGCGCTGTGCCATCGCGCCTCCACGCGCTATTTGTTGGGAGTGGGCGCGCTGGTGCTTATGCTGTTGGCTCCGCTGGCGACTTTCTTCTTCTATTCGCAGCAGCACTCCAGTGTGGCAGATACTGCGAAGTCGTCACCGCTCGCCGCGGTCTGGCCAACAGCGAGGGACAGGGACGCGGCGAGTGGTTCGGCGCAATCGTCCTCATTTTCTCGATCCTCCATCGGACGATCGTCAATCGCGCCGTCGCTCGATGCTCTTCCGTGGCTGGTTGAGGCTTGGCTGCTCGGCGTCGCCTTCTTCAGTCTTCGTTCCGCTGGCGGCTTCCTGCTGCTGGAGCGCGAGCGACGCAAACGATCGATGGTGGTCAGCCCGCGCGTGCTCGAGATCTGCCGCACGCTGCAAGATCAGCTTGGCCTGGATCGCGCAATCGCGTATTGCGAATGCAAGTGGCTGCAGGCGCCGGCCGTGATCGGATGGTTTCGTCCCATCGTGTTCTTGCCGGCGACCGCTCTTACGGGCCTGTCTGAGGAACAGCTTGAACTGGTGATCGCCCACGAACTGGCGCACATTCAGCGCTTCGATCCGTTTGTGAATGTTTTCCAGGTGTGCGTGGAGACGCTGCTCTTCTATCATCCCGCGGTGTGGTGGCTGAACAGACGGATTCGTGCCGAACGCGAGCATTGCTGCGACGATATGGCAGTGGCTCTCTGCGGCAACGCTGTCGAGTATGCACGCGCCCTCACGCTAATGGAGGAATGGCGCAGCGCGCCAGTCTTTGCCATGGCCGTGAACCGCGGTCCGCTGACAGAGCGCATCGTCCGCGTGCTCGGCTTGAAAACGCTGGGTGCGGGAATGCGCGGCATCGGATTGACCGGCAGCATCCTGTGCTTGACGGCAGCACTCGTCGCTGGGAATGCGCTGGTGGGGATGTCGCATCCGCTGTCGGCGCTCCCGTTCGCGCTGCGGCAAGCGGCGGCCCAGCCCGCAGCCAGTTCCGTGGCGCAGTCTGCTTCGCCGAGCACCGCCGCGGCAAAGCCGTCGCCTGCTCATCCGCAAAGCAGTGAACCGTCAACGACCGGGGCCTCGGCATCTTCCTACATCGACGCCATGAAGTCTGCAGGGCTGGCCGATCTGACGGTTGACCAGCTCATCGCTCTGAAGATTCAGGATGTCACTCCCGAGTACGTCAAGGGGCTCCATGACCAGGGTCTGCATCCCGATGCAGAAAATCTCATTGCCATGAAGGTGCAGGACATTACTCCTGAATACGTTCGCGAACTGCGCGCCTCCGGCCTCAATCCCGATCAGAACCAACTCATCGCCCTCAAAGTTCAGGGGGCTGATGGCGAGTACTACCGCGGTTTGAAGGAAGCCGGCATTCAGCCCGACGTGGACACTCTTATCGGGATGAAAGTGCAGGACGTCACTCCCGAATATGTTCGCGAGATTCGCGCCGCAGGCCTCACGGTTACTGCGAATCAGGTGATCGGGCTGAAGGTGCAGGATGTTACACCCGCGTACCTGAAGGGAATGCACGACTTAGGAATTGACCTTCGGACCGACGATGTGATTGGCATGAAGGTGCAGGACGTGACTCCTGAGTACGTACGCGGCATCCAGGCTCTCGGACTCAAGCCATCCGCTAGCGAGTTGATTGGCCTGCGGGTGCAAGACGTGACGCCCGAATACATCAAGGCTCTGCAATCAGCGGGATTCAAGGTGGACATCGGCGACATCATCGGCGCCAAGGTGCAGGACGTTACGCCTGAGTTCATCGAGCGGGCCAAGCAACACGGCTTTAAGGATCTGACGCTGCAGAAACTGATTCAGCTGCGCCAGTTGGGGATTCTGGATTCGAAGGCCGACCTCTAAATGTTGTGCTTGGCGTGGGCTTCGCCCACGCTTGGACGGCCGAGAGCCTCCCTGAGCTGGTCGAAGGGCGGTCGCTAGGTGCAGATTAAGCCACATGAGCAAATTAAGGAGATGATTTATGAGAATGCGTCGAACCCTTGCCTATTTGGTGTTTGCATCCTGCGTGGTGGTGTTCGTGGTGAAGAATCGAGCCGCTGAGGTGCGCAGCGGGGATTGGACGATCAGCAAGTCTGAAGCTGCGGGCAAGGTCGAGTTCTCGCTGATCGAACACCATCATGGCGGGACTTCAAGCCACCAGTCCGACTGGGCCGCAAGTTTGTTTGCGGGCGTGGACTTCTCGAAACCTGGGCATCAGGAAGTTCGCTTCACCATCACGCGCGACGCCGGCAAGATCGAGTGCGAAGGGTTTCTCAACGACGGCGAAGGTGCGGGACTGTTTCACTTTCAGCCGGATGCGAATTATCCGCGCGAAATGCAGGCGCTTGGGTTCTCGGTCGTTGATGATAAAAGTGACGAGAAGCAGTTCAGCATGGCGGTGCAGGACGTCAGCCTGGAATTTGCGAAGCAGATGAAGAGCGAGAATCTCAGCAATCTTGATACCGACAAGCTGATCGCGTTCCGCATCTTCCGCGTCGACTCAGCCTTTATTGAGGCATTGCGGTCCGAGGGATTGAAGATTTCCGACGCCGACAAACTGATCGCGTTCCGCATTCACGGGGTGACGCCGCAGATGGTGCGCAGCCTTCACCAGGCGGGTTACACGCCCGACGAAGATACGTTGATCGCGATGCGCATTCACGGGGCGACTCCGGAATGGATGGCGGAACTCAAACAACTCGGCTACGATCATGTCGGCCTGGAGAAGCTGATCGCATTTCGCATCCATGGCGTTTCACCGGAGTTCATCCGGAAGCTGCAGAGCTTGGGATACCCGCATCCTGATCCCGACGAATTGATTGCCATGCGCATTCACAACGTGACGCCGGAATACATCAGTGACATGCGTGCGCGGGGGATTCATGACCTGAGCGTGGATAAGCTTGTCGCAATGAGAATTCACGGAATCGACTAGCTCCAGGTTGCGCGACTCGAAAAAAGTCGAAATCCCCACCCTGTCGCCAAGAACGCGACAAGGGTGGGGCACCCACGTTTTAGTGCGCGAAGGAGAAGTTCAGGCCAGTGGTGAAGATGAGGTCGTTATTCTTGGAGCCGGTCGGCGGGTTGGTCACGTAGATGTCGCCAAACTGGTTCTGCCAGCCCAGCCACTTGCTGATCTTGGTGACGGTACCGAGGTTGAAGGTTGTCCGGTACTCACCCGTCTGCTGCAAATTCGGATAAAAATAAAAGTTCTCGGTCACGACTGTGCTCTTGCCCAGTTTTTGGTTCAGTTCCTCTCCCAGAGTGAGAGCAGCGAATTTATTGGTCTTGCCATAGGACACGAACGTGAGCGGATTCGTGACCGGTAGAATCAGTGCTCCGTTCGAATACGTTTCGTGCGTGTAGTTGATGCCGCCCAGGAAGTTCAACGTGGTGTGGTCAGACTTGATCGCGTGGAAGCCGAATCCACCGGTGTAAACGGCGCGCAAATCCAGGTACTGCAGCGCGTTGCTCATGAAGTCCGCCGCGCCGAAGGCGAACAGCCGCGGATTCACGTTGCGGTCGTAGCGCAGGCCGCCTTGCACCAGGTTCGCCGAAACAGTGGACGGAGGGGGAGTGTCGCTCTTAGTATAGATGGAACTGGCGTAGAGCGTGATTTTGTCGTTGAGCGTGGCATGCACCGCGTTGAACGCCAGGGCGAGGTTTTCCGTCTCGCTGTTTCCGCGAGCCACGGAGAAGCCCACATTGGCCCCACCCGTCCACCCGTGCCTCAGTCCGGGATGGAGCGACTTTTCATAGGCCGTTTGCTCGGCGTCGTTGCGGATTAATGTCACATCTTCTTTGGGCACTTCCACGGTACCTGAGGTCTTGGTGGCGATCTCAAGCTTGCCGTCGGTGGTGGTGACCGGGCCGACCGCCGTCTTTCCGCCTTTCAGGCTGACGTGCAGTTCCTGATCGGTCTTGATTTCCTGAATGGCGGCGAACTGAATCGTGACATCTCCCACGGCATCGGTGTGCAACACCAGCGTTTTGCCGTCGGACTTCACGACGGTACCGGTCAGGCGGTCCCCGTTTTTCAACGTCACCTGGTCGGCGAACATCGGAGAAAGTGCAAGAAGCACAAAGAGGGGGAACAGTTGAAATCTACGCAACACGACCTACCTCCAGATTGCAGAGTAAGGAAGACGATTCGGGAGCCGGAATTATTCCGGAATTATTATGGAACAGAAATAGGGATACGACGACAAAGGAGGCGGAGACTACTGTCGGAAGAACCTGCTTGCAATGTTCTTCAACGGCGACCCAAGTCAGCTCTTGGTTTCAGTCTTCTTGTTCGAATCGGTCGATGCCTGCGCCGGCGGCTGTTCCTTCATGCCGTCCTTAAAGCTGCGAATGCCCTCGGCGAGCCCTTTGCCGAGTTCAGGCAGTTTCTTTGGGCCGAACAACAGCAGAGCAATTGCGGCTACGAGTAGCCAATGCCACGGTGAGAACTCTCCCATAAAGACCTCCGATAGTCTCTCTGACCAATGCCAAAATATAGGGTACGGGAGGCCATTGGGGAAGTCAAACGAGTACACAATCCCGAGTGACGCAGTTTGAGAACGATTCGTATCAGGGCTTCGCTTCAGCGATGCCGCCGAAGCCAGCGAAGCGCGAAACGGCTTCAGCCCTGGGGCAGCCGCTAAAGCGGGCACTCTTGTCTAGGCGTTACGGCACGCCTGAAGGCATGCCCTGATACGAATCGCGCCGTCCTCGATGCGGCATTTCGCGGATACGGCCAGCCGGCCAGTTACCTCCGTGACCTTACCAGCAAGTCGTTCCAGGGGCTATGTTTCTGAAGGGGTTTCTGCAGGCAGTTGTCCTCAAAAGCCGCCACCAGCAATCCAATCCACGCGTTGGGGAGTCCGGTGAAAGTAAAGCCTTTATTCTCTATATTGCTGTTGAGTCTGGCGGCTGCCGCGAGTTCCACCGAGATTCAAGCCGGCGATCCACACCCGTCCAATGCGCAGCCCGTAGATTCGACGCAACTCGTCGCCTGGCTGATTGGCGGAGTTCCGAGCAGTCGGCTCGCCCGGCTGGTGACGGAGCGGGGGCTGGCCACTCTGCCGACGAAGAACGAACTTCGTCAGATCGAGTCAGCAGGGGCCAATCTGGACTTGATGACCGTCCTAGTTTCGGGAAATGTCCAGTCCGCTCAGGTCGGCCCCGCCATTCCAGCGGGTCTGTTGAAGGCGGCCGCCGAGGCTCGCCAGCAGCGCTTCCACGAAGCCGAAGCTGACATTCGCGAGGTGTTGGCGGCTGACCAGCAAAGTTCCGCCCTGCATTTTGCTCTCGCAGTGATGTGCCGCCAGCAGGAGCTATGGGACGAAGCGTTCGACGAACTTACGCAGGCCACGCGGATCATGCCCGATCTCCCCGAGAATCACGGCGCGCTGGCTTACCTTTTTTATCGCATGGACGACGGGCCGAACGCGATCGCCGAGGCGCGGACCGCTCTCAGCCTCGATCCTCAAAACGCTGAGGCGTATCAGTTCCTGGGGCTCGGGCTGTACTCGAGTGGACAATATAAGGGCGCAGTCCATGCCTATGCCGAGTCGCTGGCCCGCGATCGCGACAACGCCGACACCTACTACGACATGGGCATTGCAATGCATGCGGACGGGAATCTGCCCATGGCCAAAGCCGCCTACGAGAAGGCGATACGCCTGCGGCCCGCGTTTTGGGAGGCTCATGCCAATCTGGGGTTGATCCTGCACGAAGAAGGGGACCTCGGCAAAGCCGTGGCCGAATATCGCGAGGCCAAAAGGATTGCGCCCAGTGAGGCTTCCGTCCGTAACAACCTTGGAAATACTTATTGCGATCAGGGGAACTTCGACTCGGCCATTGAGGAACTGCACTCGCTGTACCGCGAACATCCGGAGTGGCAGCAGGGCCACGCGTGCCTGGCGAGCGCCTACATGGCGAAGAAGAACTATGACGCGGCAGTGGACGAACTGCGGCTGGCGCTGCAGCAGAATCCGACGGGGTCGACGGAGCACCGCATCCTCGGGCAGGCCCTGCTGCTCGACAACAAGCCGGACGAGGCCTTGCGCGAACTGCGGCTGGCGGTTTCTCTGAATCCCGATTCCGACACTGCGCACCACCTGCTGGGGACGGTGTTGTTTGAGCAGCAACAACTGCATGCCGCGGAGAAGGAATTTCGCGAGGCGCTGCGGGTGAATGCCTCGGCGGACAATCACTACTCGCTGGCAGCCTGCCTGATGAGCATGGACCGTTACGAGGAAGCCCTGTCGGAGCTGGAGACGGCGGCGCGGCTCGATCCCGAACGCACGCTCTACCGGGCGCGCCGCGAGGAACTGCTCAAGCTGATGAAGGAACCGAATTCGCGGTAGGAAGCTGACCGCCGGGTGCCCCATTTCTCGCGCGTTCTTTGCGCGAGAAGAGGGGATTTTCGACTGAGCGAAGCCGAAGGGGCGAAACCCGGCGGCTCCGACCACAAACTCAGTCGAAAGCCGACCGCCAGGACAATCCCCCGGGTGTACTACGGTGCTTAGGCGAAGCCGCAGCCGGTCCCTACACTGGATGGGAGCCCGAACCCCATCGGGCGGCTAGAACGGATCGACCGGATTGACCGGGGAGACTTCCGATGGCGACGAACGCAACCCGAACCCAACAGACAACCGTCAACGCCGTGGTGCAAGCGGCGCTGGGGAAGGAAGGCAGCGCCCGTCGCGCGGAGGCGTCGTCCGTGGCCGGTTCGGATGCACCTCGCAAGCCCATGGGATACGGCCTGCCGTGCGCGAAATGCCACCTGTACTATCCTGCCGATCTCGACGTCTGCCCCACCTGCAAGCACAACCAGCGGGTTTCGCCGGTGGTTCCAAAAATACCGCCGAAGGCGGCGCAGCCTGCCGTCGACCCGATTCCGGATACGGCCGTGGTCGAGCAGGAGCGCGAGGAATTTCTACGTCAGTTCAAGTCGCAGCTGATGGAGGCGCACGCCGGAGTTGTGGACGCTCCGGAATCGGTGTGCAAATTTGGCGAGCATCATTCTGGGGAGCCTGCCCACGCCGAAATCTGCCAGGCTTGCTACGAGCGCCTGCAGGAGCGGCTGGATGTTTTCGAAGCGGCCCTGCACCTGGAACTGAAAGAAGCGGCGCAGATAATTTACGATGCGGTGTGGGCCGATCCTTCCGATCCCAGCAAGACCTATCAGAATGCGGCCAGCGCCCTGCTGACCGAACTGCGCAAGCGCGCGGGAATGACTACCCTGCTGGGGCCGTTCCAACCGCTGTCGCATTAAACGGGGTCGACAGCAGCCCACTCATCAGGCACCCGCTGCCAACTGAGAACGTGCGATTTTGCTTTGCCCGCAAGATTCGGATAGTCCGCTGCGTGCGCCTCGCCGTACGCTTTCCTTACTATGACTGCCAATGCCATACTCACAGCGGAAAGCTTGGAACCGATGTCTGTTCGTCAACCCAAAGCGGCGACTCAATCGGACGAGGAAGTCTACGATCCGCGCTGGAATGCCGTGGTCGCGCGCGACGCCGCTCGCGACGGAGAATTCGTCTTCGCCGTTTCGAGCACGGGTGTGTACTGCCGGCCCTCGTGCGCGGCGCGCCGGCCGCGGCGGGAAAATGTCCAGTTCTTCGTCCGTCCGGAACATGCCGAGCAAGCTGGATACCGGGCCTGCCTGCGCTGCCGGCCTAAGTCTTTCCGCGGAAACACAGAGTCGGACGGCGTGAAGGCGATTTGTCGCTTCATCGAGCATCATCTCGACGAACCGCTGACGCTGAGTCGACTGGGCAAGGAATTTCGGCAGAGCCCGTTTCATCTGCAGCGCCGGTTCAAGGCGGTGCTGGGCATCACGCCGCGCGAGTACGCCGATTCCTGCCGGTTGCGGATGCTGAAACGCAATCTGCAAGCTGGGGACACGGTCACCCGGGCCATGTACGACGCGGGATACGGATCCAGCAGCCGGCTCTACGAGCGCACCGCCTCGCAGCTGGGCATGACGCCCGACAAGTACCGGCGCGGCGCCATCGCGGCGGCGATTCGCTATACCTGCGCCGATTCGCCGCTGGGACGAATCCTGATCGCGGCGACCGATCGCGGCATTTGTTCCATCCAGTTTGCCCGATCCGACGACGAGTTGATGGAGGGCCTGAAACGCGAATTCCCGTTCGCCGCCCGCAAGGTGGATGAAGGCGGCCTGCGATCCTGGGTGAGCGCGTTGCTCAGGCATATGCGCGGCAACGATCTGGATTCGTCGTTGCCGCTCGACATCCGCGCCACAGCTTTCCAGCGACGGGTGTGGACCTATTTGCAATCGATTCCGTTCGGGGCGACGCGGTCCTACAGCCAAGTCGCCAAGGGCATCGGACAGCCCACTGCTACCCGTGCGGTCGCCCGCGCCTGCGCGACGAATCCGGTCGCGGTCGCGATCCCATGCCATCGCGTGGTTCGCGGAGACGGCAGCGTGGGTGGATATCGGTGGGGCGTCGCGCGCAAGAAGACTTTGCTGGAAATGGAGCACGCTGCTGTAGAGACGTAGCTGGCTACGTCTCTCTCGCGGAGCGTTGCGAACGAGAAGGTGCCAACAGGGTTACGTCGCCCATGCCGGGAAGGTTTGACTCCACAAACTAGCGGCGGTTAAATAGGGACCGCGGGAAAGTGTTTCCTTACTCTCCTGCAGAGGCGGGGCTATGCGCGTAGAGGCGGCGACCTTGGCTGCGATTCTTGTGGTGAGCGTTGCGATGTGCGGATGCGGCGGTGGGAGCGGGAGCCGCGGAAACCAAACTACGACGCCAATGATAACTTGGGCAAGCCCAGCGGCCATTATCTACGGCGCGGCGCTCGGTGCGACGCAGTTGGATGCAACGGCAAGCGTACCGGGCACGTTCGCCTACACTCCAGCTGCAGGAACGGTGCTTGCGGCGGGATCGCAGCCCTTGTCCGTGACCTTCACGCCTACCGACACGACCAACTACACTACTGCCACTGCCAAGGTCACGCTGATGGTGAACCCGACGGCGCCGGCCATCTCCACGAGTACACAAAATGGTGCGCAGAATGGCGCCGTGATCGTCAGCCTATCCGACACCACCCCAAGTGCTCTTATCTACTACACGGTCGATGGGACCACGCCCAATGCGTCTTCGCAGCAGTACCAGGCGTCTTTTCTGGTGGCTTCAAATCTAGAGGTGCAAGCGACCGCTATCGCTGCAGGTAACTCCAGTACGGTGGCGAGCCAGAGCTTCTCGGCCAACATTCCCTCAAACACGCTCGTCTGGAGCGATGAGTTTGCGAACACTACGGGCGCTCCGGCGCAGCCTGATCCCACAATCTGGACCTACGACACCGGCAACAGCGGCTTTGGCAACAATGAACTGGAAACTTACTGCGCCTGGGGATCGTCGACATCGCCGTGCAGCACGGCGAATCCCAGTGAGTATGTGGGAACTGACGGCTATCTGCACATCGTGGCGCAGCAGCCGTCGTCCGGGGTATATACGTCGGCGCGGATGAAGACCCAAGGCCTGTTCAGCTTTCAATATGGCCGGCTTGAGTTTCGCGCCCAGGTGCCGGAGGCTCAGGGTTTTTGGCCGGCGAACTGGCTGCTGGGCAACAACATCGCCACCGTGAACTGGCCCGCCTGCGGCGAAATGGACGTGCTGGAGCGCGTCAACGCGGCAGCTACGCCGGATTGGAATCAGGGTTCAATCCACGGGACGGGTTTCACTGGCGGGACCGGACTAGGCACTCAGTACCTGTTTCCAAGCGGGCAGACGGCGGCACAATGGCATACCTACGGCATGGCTTGGACGCAGGGTAAAGTGACGTATTACGTCGACGAGATCCCTTATGCCACGTTCACTACTGCGAGCATAAGCGGTTTCCCTGGCGCGGTCTGGCCTTTCGATGCCGGGCAGGCCAATTTCATCATTCTGAATCTGGCGATTGGCGGGGATTATCCCGGACCACCTGACAACACCACTCCGTGGCCGTCGGAAATGCTGATCGACTACGTGCGGATCTATACGAACTAGGTGACGACCTGGCGTGACGCAGCTTAATCCGAAGCATCGGACGCTTTGGCACCAGAGGAGAGTCCGAACTTCGGATTCTTGCTCTTGCACGCCGCCGCCACTTGAGGATCAAATGCCGGCAGAGGCTTGAGGGCAGCGGAAGGCTGGCGAGTGCCCTGCACGATGGGAATCATGCAGTCGGCGTAAAGACCGTTGCCTTTCTTGATATTGCCGTACACGAAACCGGCGTCCAGACAAACTTTCTTGATTTGCTCACAGGGCGCGTCCGTGCTCGCTGTGGCGGCTGCGGCAGGAAGCGAAGGGGTCGATGCTGGAGGTGGGGAGGCGGGCGAAAGTCGAGCGGCCGCGATCGCCGCTGGTTTCGCTGGTGGTAGGCTGGGTTTCGTAACTGCGCTGGCGGTTGAGGGATCTGTTTTTCTTGGTTGCGGCGCCGCCGCCGGAGCGGGGCTCACGCTTTGAGGGGATGACGGGGCTTGCTGGACGCTGGGCACGCTGGGTGACGGGGTAACGTTCACAGGCGTAGCCGGAACCACAGAGCGCGTCGCGGAGTCGGCGAAATGGATCGAGACGCCAATTGCGGCGATGGCGAGCACAGCCAGTACCGCTGAAACGGCAATCCACGGAGTGCTCTTTTTTTCTGGCGCCGCAGTGGGCGTGACATAACTGGTTGCGCTGCGCGCGCTCACCGTGCGCGAGTGCCCGGAGGTAGTGTCGCGACGCAGCCGCTTCAAGTCCGCGCGCAGGTCACTCGCGGTTTGGTAACGCAAATCCGCGTCTTTCTCAAGCAACTTGGTGATGCTGTGGTCCAAATCCGCTGGAACGGCGGGGTTCACCTGTGCCGCGGAAGGCGGAGCGCTGTGCAGGATGGCATCAAAGACGGCGGCGGAGGTGGTGCCCGCGAAAGCCTGCTGGCCAGTCACCATTTCGTAGAGCACGATGCCGAGCGAGAACAGATCGGTCCTCGCATCGAGCGCCTTGCCCAGCGCCTGCTCGGGCGACATGTACGCGATAGTCCCCAGGACCATGCCCGTGCTGGTCAACTGGGGATCGTGGCGAGTCGCTTCCACCGGATCGCCGACCGCAATGCGGTCCGCGACCTTGGCCAGGCCGAAGTCAAGAATTTTGGCGTGGCCGCGCTTGGTGACGAAGATGTTGGCAGGTTTTATGTCACGGTGGACGATGCGCTCGCTGTGGGCCGCGTCCAGCGCGTCGGCGATCTCAATGCCAAGGGAAAGGACTCGATCGGTTTCGAGCGGACGTCCGCCAATCAGATGCCGCAACGTGACGCCATCCAGGAATTCCATGGCGATGAAGGCCTGCCCTTCCTCCTCGCCGATGTCGTAGATGGTACATATGTTGGGATGATTCAGCGCAGATGCGGCCTGCGCCTCACGTCGAAAACGCGCCAGGGACTGGGGATCGCGCGCCAATTCCGGAGGAAGAAACTTCAAAGCCACCGGGCGATGCAGGCGGGTGTCTTCCCCTTTGTACACCACACCCATCCCCCCGCCACCAATTTGCTCGAGAATGCGGTAGTGAGAAATCGTGTCGCCAGCCACGTTGCCTGCCTGGTTGTCCATCTTACTGGACGAGGAATGTTAGGCGGAAACGAGGGCTGAGTCAACGGCGACGCCGCTGAAACCAGGAACGAATAGATTTCAGATGTCCAATCCATTCGGGCGAGCGGAGGCCCGGAGAAAACGGCGTTTTCATGCAGTGCCAGGCGATTCGTTCTTGCGCACGGCCAGCCAATTCAAGAGTCCCAGGGTGATCGTCGCGCCGACGATCAGAGACTGGCCGAAGTCCACCTGCGTGAGCAGCACGGCGCAGATGAGGACTGCAAGCGCGGCGAGGAGATTCCCCGCGGGCAAGCGGAAGCGAGCAACTCCCGGCTGCTTGCGCCGGAGCACGGGCAGTGCGGCGCAGCACACGGCGTAATAGAGCAGGCGCGCAACGGCGGAGAGCGTGACATTCCACTTAAATTCGCCGCTCAGCGCGAAGGCCCAGACCAGCGAGGAAAAAACCAGGATGGAAACGTACGGCGTGTGAAATCGCGGATGAATCGCGGCGAAAGCTTTGGGGAAATCTCCTTGCTCGGCCAGCGCGTATGTTACCCGCGGCATGCCGAGAATCTTCGCGCCCAGATATCCATAGAAAGAGATCAGCGCGCCCACCGCGACCAGGGCAGCTCCGAAAGAGCCAACCGCGACCCGGGCCACGTCGGCCAGCGGACGCTCGCTGTGCGCCGGGTCCGGAAGCACTCCGATGACAACCCACTGAATGAGTGCATAGATTACCGTGCATATGATGAGAGCGGTGAACAGCGCGAAGGGAGCATCGCGACGAGGATCCTTGGCCTCGCTCATGGGCGCCAGCGCGGTTTCAAATCCTCCGTAGGCAAAGACCAGCAGCAACAGAGCGCTCAACCACTGGTGAGGCGTGACCGCTGAACTTGCACTCGGGGCAATTGCGGCATGATGCGCATGCAACACGAATAGTCCCATCCCAATAACCGCGAATAGCGGCACCAGTTTCGCCGCCGTGAAAAAGTTGCTGACTTGCGCACCCACCCGCACCCCACACACATTGATGAACGCAAGCACACCCACCAGCACAGTGAGGATGAGCGCGCGGGGCAGCGGATCGATGGCATGCGGCCAAAACTCGCCAAGATATTTCACAAACAAATTGGCATTGGCCGCCGGGGCTGCCACCTGCCCCAGGCAGAGCATCCATGCCATCTGAATCCCCATGCCGCGCCCGAAGGCCGCCCGCGCGTACAGGTAGGGCCCACCGGCCTGCTGAAATTGCGAAGCCACTTCGGCGAAGCAGGCGAAGATCATGACCATGCCGGCCCCGGCCAGCAGCACGGCGATCGGGCTGAACTTTCCAAGGAGGCCGGCGACGGTAGAGGGAAGCCCGAATACGCCGCTGCCGATCACGGAGTTGACAACCAGGGCGGTCAGGCTCCAGCGGCCGATAGCGCGGACGAGGCCGCGGTTGGTTGCGCCATGTGGGAGCGATTCCGGCATCGCGCGTTTGTATCACAGACGGACGGTGAGTGGCTAAACAGCGATGGCAGGTGCGCCGGGCTTCGCGCTGGCGTGGCCGGCCGAGAGACTGCCCTGAGCCTGTCGAAGGGCGGCTGTCGCCACATGATCAAATGGGATGGCTTGGCTGGTGACTTTGGACAGAGGATGAGTGCACTAATGGTGGCGAAAGAAATTCCCGCTCACAAAAGGCCCCTCTTAACAATCTCGAAACCTCGCTGCGCTACGCGTGGAAAGCCGCGCCAATCGTGGCGTTTAGCGATGGTGACCTTTTGCTGCCCCAAGGTAATGTGAGAATTACGAAAGGCGCATGCCCGTGGGACATCTATTCGCTACGCGCTGCCGATGAGATGGTGGGGAGACAAACCGAATGGCCATCGACGACATGGACGACCTTCATCTCCGAATCGCGCGCGTCACCGAGGATCTGCGAACCATTCAGCAGGAACTCAACTGCGCCGCCATGCAGGCTCCGAGCGACCCGGAGCTCATGGAATCGCTCAACTCGCTTTCAGAGACGGAGCCCATCGACACCCTGCGTTCGGCTCTCGACCAGATGCGTCACTTCCTCTGGTTCTATTCGCAGGTGATGAGCAACGAACCGGAGCTAGGCGACAAATTGCGCCAGGCAGGTCCGGCAAAAACCTCGAGCGATGAAACGCCAAAGACCGGAAGCTCTTTCCTCGACCAGCTCTCTCGCACCGACGAGCTGATGCTGCTCCATCACCTGGCCGACGCCCGACGCCGCAAGCCTAACTAGGTCCATTTTAGTAGAGACGCAGCTTGCTACGTCTTCCTCGCCGCGCGCGAGATCAGCTCCGCTAGAATCCCTGCCCGTGAACGATAGTCTTAAGCACCTCGCCCGCCGGACTCAACACAGCGAAATCTGCGAGAGCGCCCTTAGCCAGAATTCCGTGATGAGCCGATAATCCGACGGCCCGCGCCGGGTTCAGCGTCGCTGCTTGGACCGCGTCGCGCAGGGTCCACTTGGAAAACTTGGTCACATTGCGCACAGCCCGATCCATGGTAAGTACGCTTCCGGCAAGGCTGCCGTTCGACGTACACTTGCCGTCTTTCACATCGACCTCGATCGGGCCAAGTTGGTAGCGCCCATCCGGCATGCCGGTAGCCGAAATTGCGTCGGTGATCAGCACCGCTCGCTCTCGCCCTTTCGCCCGCAAGAAAAGCTTCACGACCGCCGGCGCCAGATGAATTCCGTCGACGATGATGTCGGCGCTCAACCGGTCATCGCTGAGCACTTCGCCGATGATCCCGGGGTCGCGATGGTCGAGCGGGCGCATGGCGTTGAAGGTGTGTGTAGCGTGCCGCGCTCCAGCCTTCACCGCAGCCTGCGCGACCGGCATTTCAGCGTCCGAGTGCCCAATGCTCACGCACACCTTGCGCTTTGCGGCCTCGGCAATCACCTCCATCGCGCCGGGAATCTCGGGTGCAATCGTCAGCACGCGCACATGCCCGCGGGCCGCCTGCCACAGACGCTCGAAGATCTCCACGGTGGGCGCGAGCAGATTCTCCGGCGGATGTACTCCCCGGCGCTTGTGACTGAGAAACGGTCCCTCGAGATGAATGCCCAGGGGACGAGCCTGCACGGGATCGCCATTTGCCGGAGTGTCCGCTGCTTCGATCGCGTCAGCTAATCGTCCCAATGCCGCACAGGTCGCATCGAGCGGCGCTGCAACGGTTGTCGCAAAATATCCTGTCACACCGTGAGTCGTGAGGAACTTGCCCAGGCGCGGCAGCTCAGTTGGCATGGCCCGCATAAGATCCAGCCCTGCACCGCCGTGCATGTGGATGTCGACAAAACCTGGCGCCAGCACAGCGTCGCCAAAATCGACGAGTGGAGTGCGGGCGGGAACTTCTTTCGCGGCGCGCGAGGACAGTTCTGAGATCCGCCCGTCTTCCACGACGAGCAGCGGGTTCCGGATCTCCTCGACCGGAGTGTAGAGGCGGGCGGCGGTGAATGCAGTTTTCATTGAGTTGGGCAGCGAGAACCTATCGTATCCGGAACGCCAAGTTTCAGACAACTTGACCGAGTGGAGCATTTGGCCGCCCGTAAGTCGCAACTCGGTTGGTTCGGGGCAACGGGATTCGACGAGCACGGGCGTGAGGGACAGCCGAGGGGTGGTTGTCTCCTTAACGATTGTTTCCGGCAAGTTGAGATGCCGCTCCCCATCCGACGCCAGCTCAGTGGCGCTGTCGCAGAGTGGTATAATCTCTGAGTCATCCAGCAATTCCTGCTAAGGGCGCGCGGCAATTCCTCCAGCGCTCCTGCACAAGTCGGGGAGTGGCTCAGCCTGGTAGAGCACCTGGTTCGGGACCAGGGGGTCGGAGGTTCAAATCCTCTCTCCCCGACCAATCTTTTCTCTCGCTCTTTCAATCGCTTACGCTTGCCTTCTGCACTTCAGTTGCTCCGGAATTCAGCAGGAGGTCGCCTGCATCTTCTGGGTATGGCTTTCATCCAAAGTAGGTGCATTTACGCTATAGTCACCGTCTAGCCGAAGCGAGGAGTTGATGGATGTTTGAGAGCATTCTCTGCCAGGTAACGGAATATGATCCTGACGTCCTTGAGTCTCTGATTGGGCTCGCGGTCGAAATTGCTCGTGAGGGACGAGAGGGAAGACGGGTAGGCACGCTTTTTACACTTGGGGATGAGAGTGCCGTCCTCGCGCGGTCTAGACCATTGATTTTGGATCCGTTGTCGGGACATCCTGAATCTTCACTCCACATAACCAATCTCAATCTACGCGGAACGATCAAGGAATTGGCGCAGCTGGATGGCGGGTTCGTGGTCAGTCGGGAAGGAATTGTCCTTTCGGCGTGCCGCTACCTCGACGCCGTGGCCGCACAAGTGGATGTGCCGTTGGGACTCGGCAGCCGTCACATTGCCGCCGCCAATATGAGTGCAGTTACCAATGCCGTGGGAATTGTGGTCTCTGAGAGTTCGGTGGTGCGGCTTTTCTGTCATGGACGGCTGGTCGGCGAAATCATTCCCGAGGTTTGGATGATGGATCATGCTGCCCACCTTTCTGGCGCGGTGAAGAGGGAGCAAGTCGGCGAACTCACGATTCTGACACCAAATCTGCGACCAGCCTCGATCGCGAGTAAGAGTAAATAACCCCGATGTACGGAACTGAGAGCATGACAGCGCTGCAGGAATTCAGGTGTGAAGTCTGTGGACTCGTGACCACCAATCCCATCCACTGGTTCGTGATCCGATGTGAGGACTCCGATCTGACCGTCTACCGGTGGAATTCTGAAACGGCCAACGCACCGGGAGCCCGGTATTACTGCGGTGAAGCTCACGCCGAGGTGTACATCAGTCGCTGGTTTGAATCGGTATGTGCGCCGCCGAAAGCAAGCTTTACCTAGCGCCCTGACGGTGCGTCATCACCGGAATGCGCAACCATCGGGCCCTTGTGGGTCTAGGCACGCAGGATTACGGTTTCAGAAGTGACTTTCCGTAACCAACAGGGATGGCGAAATTCGATCCTCCGAACTCGCGCACCATGGCAAAATTAATTCCGATCACCTTACCCTCGTTATTGAAAAGCGGACCGCCAGAGCCTCCCGAAGTGGTTTGGGCATCGTAGACAATCTTGTCGGGCAGCACGTCACCGATGTGCCCTTGGGTGGTGGTAGGCCGGATCAGCTGGCGGCGGGCGAGTTCTTCGATTACCTGCTTCGGATCACCTTTGGATGCAGTCGCGATGGACTGGAGCGTCTCAGCCCCTGCTCGAGCCAGAATCGCATCAAGACCAGTGGGATATCCCAGCAGGACGACCGGCCCACCCCTGACCGCCGAACCGCGGCCATCGGCAAGGGCTATTTGTTTGATTCCCAGGTCTGAAAACTTCCCTTTCACCACAGCAATATCCGCAGCAGAGGAGATCTTCTCGGTGTCGACGGCAATGCCGTGAGGAACGCCGGGGAAATATGCCGTCATCTCAGCAATTACTGGCTCAAGACCTTGATCGAGCATTTCCTTCAAATCATCGTCTTGCCACCAGGGCTCGGCCACGTGATGGTTGGTGAGGATTTGTCCGCTGGCGGAGGCGAGAAACCCGGTGCCAAACACATCCAGGTGTACTTCGGGACCGCTTCCGGTAAGGCTCAAGAGCGGGTTGTTATGTTCGTCAGTGGTGGGCTGCCCAGTGCTCGTCATCTCAGCATAGTGCAACCTTAGTCCGGTGGTGTGATCGCGGAAGGCAAGCACAACATGGATAAGGCAGACGCTGGGCTCGTAGGACTGGATAATCGTCTGCGCAACCTTGCCCTCGGTCTCGAGCTTCTGAATGCGGCCTTCTACTGCCGTCAATTGATCTTGCAACGCGTATGCATTTTCTGGGTTGCGGGCTGCAATCTGCGATCGCAGGTCTGCACTCCTCTTCTGAAGTTGAAGTTTTTGTGGATCGCTCGGCAGGGAGGGAGCGCGTTGGCCGCTTTCAGACGCCCGGCGCGAGCGTTCCATCAGCTGTTGTTCTGTCAGCATTCCGGTCTGCAATCGGGTGATTGCTGCATATACGCGGGTATTCTGCTCCTGACCGCGACGGTAGAAGAAGAAAAAGACCAGGGACGCAATGACCAGCACGGCAACAGTCGCCAGTCCCCCAACCCGAAGCGTCCGGCGCTCTTCGTTGACTGCCGTCACCACCTGCTGCGTGGCGTTCCGATTCTCCTCGGCAAAGCGGAGCTGTTTTCCAAACTCGTCCGCAACGGATTTATTTCGTAGCTGGGAGCGTACCCGCGACAACAATTCATGTGAGTCGAAGGGCAGCGAGAGAACATCGTCGGCGCCGAGATCGAGGCCTCGGGTACGCTCGGCGGACCCTCCCGGCGATAGCATCACGACCCGTATGTTCCGAGTGCGCTCGGCGCCCTTGATTTCGGAGAGCAGGTCACAGCAATCGAGCTGGGGTGGGTTCGCGCCTATGATCACTGCGTCGGGATCGAATGCCTGGACTGCTTTGATTCCTTCCCGGTAGTCCGTCGAGACCTCGTATCCCGCATCGTTGAGCACCGCGACAATTTGCTCCCTGAGAGCGTCGTCGGACTCCACCACCAGCAATTTCTCCGCTTTGGAATTCATAGTACCCACTTCCTTGGATGGTGCCAGACCGACACAGGTTTCACTGTTGCTCGGATCGGCCGCCGGGTTTCCTCGGCGACCTGGATCACCTCGAGCCCCGAGCCAAGCTTGGAGTGTAGAGGTGAAAGACTTCCTGATAGGGCTCTACCGGATATCCCTTCGCCTTCCAGGCGGCCAATCCACCCTTGAGGAACTTCATCCGGAAGAACTGAAGTGCCAATGCCCGACGCAAAACGGCTCGGCTGGTTTTGTCGCTCGGACAGGTGCAGTAAACAACCGCATCTTTTTCTTTCGGGATCAGGGCCGGCCTCTCTAGCACTTCATTCGGGTCGATCCTTTTTGCCTTGGGAATAATCTCGGGATAGGCTAACAAGTCCAGCGGCTGGCGAACGTCAAACAGGAGTACCTCTTCATTTGAAGCCAACAAGGCGTGGAGTTCCTCCGTCGTAATACTGTACTGCTCCATCTCGCGTTGGTCCCGTTGGCGTTTGATACGGCGGACGATGACCAGGCACGTCACTAGAGCCGCGACACCAAGAACACCCAGAGTCCATGACATTCCTGCGTTCCTCCTGCACTCCCCGATATCAGATTCCCCACGGCGCTAAGAAGATTCAGTTGCGAGTCTCCTTGTCAGTACGTTGTAGCTCGGAATGTAGATGTCGGGCAAACCGTCAGGGCGTTCCTGCGCGGGTTCAGCAGTTCTGATTTGAGGATTGCGTTCTGAAAGGTTGCAGCGAGTCCTTCCGCTCCGGTGCGGTGTTATTGCGGGAGGCCGATGCGGCGCACGAGATCGTGGAAACGTGGGTCGGAGCGCAAAGGGTCGAAGGCCGGCCAGGTGAGGATTACGGGGTCGAAGCGTCCCTCGTAGGCCTTTTCCAGCCAGACCATCGCCTGATCCTTCTGGCCCAGTCCTACATAAATCAAGGCAATTTCGGATGGATTCAGGAATTCGTGCTTCGACCGATCCTTCAACTCATTCAAGATCGCTACTGCGTCGCTTCTCCTCCCCGCAACGGCATAGGCGTGGGCCAGGTTCGACTTGAATGCGGTGTTCCCTCCGGAAAACTCAACTGCCTTTTGGAACGCCGCGATCGCTCCGCCAGATTGCCCTTTCTGTTCATAGGCCATTCCCAGCGCAAAGTGCGAGACGGCAAAGTCAGGACCCAGTTCTATTGTTTTTTTGGCATGTTCAATGGCCTCGTCGTATCGCCGTGCGATGACAAGCAGGGTTGCCACATCGGCGCCAGTAATGAGCGAAAGCGGATCCAGGCTTTCCGCTTTCCTGATTTCGGCGATGGCCTCATCGTTCCTTCCGGTCTCGCTTAAGTGCTCCGCATACCAGTGGTGGCCAGTGGCGTAGCCTGGGTTCAGCTCAATGCCACGCTTATATTCCCTCTCGGCGGCCTCCCAGTCCCAAACGAACATATCGGTGGACATTGCAAGTGAGATGTGAGCTTCGGCGAGAGTATCGTCCAGTTCTACCGCTTTGATCGCCGCGGCTTTGGCGCGCGGGTACGTTTCCTTCGGGTCCAGAACAGCATACTGCCAGGCTCCCAGAATCGCGTAGGAGTCAGCCAGCCCGCTGTAAGCGGGCGCATAGTTTGAATCCCTTTCGATTGCTTGGTTGAAATAATCGATGGCTTTTTTTAGTGCGTCCGGTGTGCGTTTATTCCAAAAGTATCGTCCTTTGAGATAATCCTCGTAGGCTTCCGGGTTCACCGCTTTCACATTTTTCAGGCCCGCACGCTCCTGCGGGGTCAACTCAATCCGGATCTGCTCCGCAATGTCGTCAGCCACACTCTTTTGTACCGCCAAGGTGTCCTGCAGATTGCCCTCATAGCTCTTAGCCCACAAGTGTTTGTCGGCACTGGCCTGGATCAGCTGCGCAGTGATTCGGACCTGGTCCCCGGAACGCAACACCGTGCCCTCTATGACTGCATCTACATTCAGCTCGCGTGCGATCTCAGGGAGAGGCTTGCGCGCACGCTTATAGGACATTACCGAGGTGCGAGAGATTACCCGCAATGCACTGATTTGCGCCAGGTCCGTGATCAACTGATCGGTCATGCCGTCGGCGAAGTAATCCTGCGAGGCGTCGCCGGACAGGTTGTCGAGGGGAAGAACGGCCAGAGATCGGATGCTGAATGACGGTTGCCGGTTCGAGCGCCATACCCAGCCCGCAAGGATCAATAAACATACGAGCAATGCGAACGCGATTATTTTCCAGCCACGGAGCGACAGCAGGTGCGGGGGTGCATCGGCCATCCCGGCCACGCGCCCAGCATCATGAGTTGCTCCACCGGAAACATTCCGAGCCGAGGCTTCGGTCGGATCAGGAGAAAGGCCGCCGACGATTGCCACCGGCGCGATGAGGCGGTAGCCGCGTTTTGGCAACGTCTCGACGTACTGGGGATTCTCGGCAGAGTCCTGCAGCGCGGCCCGGAGCTTGGTGACGGCCACGTTCACTGCTTGGTCGAAATCGCCAAAACTTTCATTCGGCCAAATCCGGGTACGCAGTTCTTCCCTTGTAACCATTTCTCCCGGACGCTCCAGCAAAATTTCCAGGAGTTTCAGCGGTTGCTGCTGGACCCTGATCCGCATGCCCCCTTTTCGAACCTCTCGGGAGTGGAGATCAAGTTCGTAGTGGCCGAATCGCAATACGGACGCACGCCGCTGCGGCTCCATATGCCCCCTTGGCAGGGAAGTCTAGCACGCGATTCCGAAGGATCGGAGCTTCGGCAGGCGATTCAGAGCGGAAGCCCGATGCGACGCAGAAGCTGTTGGAACCGAGGATCGGAGCGCAGAGGATCGAAACCCGGTCGCAGGAGGACGCCTGGGTTAAACCGTTCTTCATAGCCCTTTTCGACCCAAGTCATTGCTTGATCGTTGTCGCCCAGAGCGGCATAGATTGTGGCAATTTCCGAGGTGTGCGGATAACGCTCACCCGATTGCTTCTTGAGATCGTTCAACAGTCTCAGCGCTTCGGCCTTTCGACCCGATGCGGCGTAGGCGCGAGCCAGATTCGCAGTGCATGTCGGGCAGCCCCCGGAAAGCTCGATGGCCTTTTGCAGCTCTGCGATTGCCTCCCCAAACATGTGTTTTGCGAGATAGGCCTGGGCGAGTTGATTGTGCGCCATGGCAAACCCCCGGTCCATCTCGATCGTCTTGCGGCTTTGTTGGATCGAGTCGTCAGGAAAGTGTGCTAGAAGAAGGAGCTCCGCCAAATCCGCATTGATGATAAGGGAAAACGGATCCTGGCTCTCCGCCTTTCTCATTTCAGCGATGGCTTCGTTGTTGCGCCCTACCAAGCTCAAGTGCCATGCATACCAGTGATGAGCGGTTGCATAGCCGGGGTTCAATTCGATCGCTCGCCGGAATTCTCTGTCCGCGGCCTCGAAGTTCCAGTCGAAACCATCGAGGCAGAATGCAAGGGAAGTGTGCGCCTCGCTAAGGCTGTCGTCCAGTTCCAGGGCTTTCATGGCGGCGGCCTTGGCTTTGGGCAACGCTTCTTTGGCCGTCATCACGGCATATTGCCAATCTCCCAATAGAGCATACGTGTCGGCCAGTCCACTGTAGGCCGCGGCGTAGTTTGGTTCCTTGGCGACCGCCTGGTTAAAGTGGTCGAGAGCCTTCTTTAATCCGTCCGCAGTCCGCTTGTTCCAGAAGTATCGCCCCTTGAGGTACTCCTCATAGGCGTCGGGGTTTATCACCTTCGCACTCTTCAGTGCCGCCTGTTCCTGCGGAGTCACCTCGATCCGGATTTGCTCCGCAATGGCCCGAGCCACTCGATTTTGCAGCGCCAGGGTATCGCGAAGATTCCCCTCATAGCTCGCAGCCCACAAGTGCTTGTCGGTCGGCGCCTGGATCAACTGAGCGGTGATTCGAACCTGGTCGCCGGACCGTTGCACCGAGCCCTCCACCACCGCATCTACGTTCAACTCCCGCGCGATCTCCGGAAGAGGCTTGTGCGCTCCCTTGTACACCATCACCGAGGTGCGGGAGATGACTCGTAAAGCGCTGATCTGTGCCAGGTCCGTAATCAACTCGTCGGTCATGCCATCCGCGAAATAATCCTGCGAGGGATCGCCGGAAAAATTGTCCAGCGGAAGCACCGCTATTGATCGGATACCTGTGGGCGGGAGGGGACGCGAGCGAAATAGCCAAACTGCGAGGATCAGCAAACTCAGGACCAGGGCCAGGGAAACGGTAACCCCAAGCATCGGCCACCGCCGGCGTTTCGGCGCAAGGGACAGCCCAGACCCTCGGAGTTGATGCCCAGGTTCTATCCCAGCTGGATCTATCCTCGCTGGTTCTGTCCCAACTGCTTCTGCCTCTGACTCCAGCCTTTTGGCACTCACATCTGCTTTGACAACCGACACTTCCGCAATAAAGCGATAGCCACGCTTTGGAAGAGTCTCGATATATCGCGGATTCTCGGCCGAGTCCCCTAACGCACTCCGGAGCTTAGCGATTGCGATGTTGACAGCCTGGTCAAAATCGCCAGAATTCTCATTCGGCCAGATTCGGCTGCGCAATTCCTCTCTGGTGAAGACTTGCCCGGGGCGCTCCAGCAGTATCTCCAGCAGTTTCATCGGTCGTTGCTGGACTCTGATCCTCGCGCCCGCCTTACGCACTTCGCCCGACCGCAGAGAAACCTCATACGTTCCGAAGCGCACGACGGACGATTGCCGCAGGGGTTCCATATTTGATCGAGCTTCGCATGAAGTCTAGCACTTCTGACCAACCATGGGCATGGATATACGCGGAGCTAACTCATTAGCTGCCAATCATTTGACAAGCAACCAACCGATAATAGGGAGAAAAGCCGGAGTGAATTGACGTCCCACGAGTTCGTGCGTCAGATGGTCACGACGCGGCTATGTCAAGTCAAGCACTCGACCGCAGTCGATGCGGGAGAAGGCAAATGATGCGTTTTGGATTTGGCCCCCTTGAGATGGTTCGATTCGGGAGTTCCGAGGACGGTAACTCCTTGGCTCGGTTCGAAGAGTTGGCCATCCCTCTGTTCGATTCCCTTTACAACTTTGCGCGCTGGCTTGGTCACGATCAGGACGATGCCGAGGACCTCGTACAAGAGACTTACCTCAAGGCGCTACGAAGCTTCGGGTTGTTTCAGCCGGGCTCCAATTTCCGGGCATGGATCTTCCAGATCCTGAAGAACACCTCGTTAAGCTTGCGCTCGAAACTCGAGCGGCGCATGACGGTCCCAATGGACCCGGGCGAGGATTCCCCCGAGTTGCCCGCAACTTCCGAAAATCCGGAATCTCTGTTGCTCGCGGGTCGCGGCCTCAATGCAGTTCGATGCGCAATCGAGCAACTGCCAGACGCATTTCGTGAGGTCATTCTGCTCTGTGACGTTGAAGATGCGTCTTACCGGGAGATCGCTGAAATATTGTCGATCCCAATGGGAACCGTTATGTCACGCCTGGCGAGAGCCCGGAAGGCAGTACGCAACTCACTTCGCAGCTCTCCCGGTGAACCGATGTCGAAAGATGCCTCCCAGCTCGTCGAGACGTAAGAGAAGGGTGCCGGGCCAGACCAAGGCATTCAGAATGAGGTTTGCATGATCACCGCAGCGAAACTTGTCATCTCGGTCTTAGTCCTTGCGACAGTATGCCTGGCACAAACGGGCTTGACGATCGATAGCAAGCACAAGGAGACGGTGTCTGCTCCAGAAGTGGAGAAGATTTACTCCTCGGCGTGTTCGGTTGTCCAACAGGAGTTCGACATCAGGCGCCCGCTCCATCCCCAGGTCCGGCATGTACTGGGTGCCGACAAGAACGAAGTTTGGTTTCCAGGACGAGAAGTCAGGCTTACCAAATGGAATCGCTACAACTTCGCACAGGGAGTCGTATTACTGGCCTTTTTGGAGATCATGCCGTCCCAGCAGAGATTGACCATCGCAAAGCGAGCCGTGAACTGGGCTGATTCAACCGTGGAAGTCGAAAGACTCGGAAAGTAGCGGGCTGGCCGTCCAGCGTCGTTCAGCGGATTGCCGGCACCGGCGCGGCGGCCATAAACCTTTCGGAGAAAGGCAATGGAGAGCGTAGGCCAAATCCAAGATTTCTTCCTGGTTCGCCAGGTACAGGGCGGCAACCAAGCCGCTTTTGAGCAGCTGGTACACGCGCACGATCACGCCGTACTAGGGCTCGCGCTCCGAATCACTGGATCACAGAGCGATGCCCAGGATATTTATCAAGAAGCATTTCTGAAGATCTACCGCAAGTTAAGCGGCTTCCGGTTCGAGTGCTCGTTCACTTCCTGGATCTACCGCATCGTCACGAACCTCTGCCTGGATCATCTGCGGAAGGCTCGAAACCGCAGAGAGAGCAGCACGGCAGAAGTGAACGAGGGGCGCGAGGGTTACGACTTACTGAACCAGATCTCGGATGACAGACCTGCCCACAACCCAGAACAGCAAGTGTTGCGTCGGGAACTGAGCGAACAACTTTCGTGCGCGCTGCGAACGCTGACTCCGCGTGAGCGCATGGTATTTGAATTGAAACATTTTGAGGGTCTGAAACTGCGCACCGTAAGCGAGATCCTCCATAGCTCGGAGGGGTCCGTTAAGACCACTCTGTTTCGAGCCACACAAAAGCTGCGTTCCCAATTGGCAGGTTTTCATGCGAGAAAAGAAATCTTCAATGAAGCGCGCTGTGACGTGTGACGAATCAATCAACCGGCGATCGCACAGAAAGAGGGAAAGCCTATGGCAACCACGATCATGGCAGCTACGTTGAACACTCCAATCGCTGAACCACGACCTGCATCCATGGGTCGGGTTTTGATAATCGAGGACGACCGGGCAATGCAGAAGGCCCTGCAGCGGCTTTTCTCCTCGGAAGAATATGAGGTCGATGTTGCCCCTGATGTCGCTGCGGGTCTGCAAATGCTTCGCCAGCAACCGCCTTCCGCGCTGATTCTGGATCTAAGGCACCCGGCGTCCTCGGGATGTGACCTGTGCAGGAAAATTGCGGATCTGATTCCTGGTCTGCCCCTTGTAATTCTTAGCGCAAGTCCAGACGTAGCGGACAAGGTTCTTCTCCTGGAAATGGGCGCCGACGACTACCTGACGATACCGTTCAGCCCGAGGGAACTGGTGGCGCGCGTGCGCGCGCTCATGAGGCGTGCGTCGCGGGCGGGTTCGGAAAACCTTTATGCCTTTGAGGATGTGATGGTGAATTTCTCCAAGACGGAGATCACACGTTGCGGTCAGAGGGTGTATCTCACTGCAAAGGAATTCAAAACTCTGGCATTCATGACCAGGAACGCTCAGCGGGTCGTCTCCCGAGATGAACTTCTCAACGAGGTCTGGGGCTACGAGAACTACCCCAGTACCAGAACGGTGGACAACCACATCCTAAAGCTGCGACAAAAACTGGAGACCGATCCGTCGGATCCGGCACACTTTCTCACCGTACATGGCATGGGCTACAAGTTTGTACCTTAAGCATTGCCTTCCATGTCGTCGGCAACCGGTGCTTCTTGATCTCAAGCTGATGAGCTGGTCGGCGATCGCGTGGGGAGCAGCGTTGTGCTCCCCACTGTAGCTCGCGGCGGTTTTTACTTGCTCGATCCGCTCTGCATGCCGTCACTGGATCCTGCGACGTCCAAGGCAACTTTCTTCCCTTGGAAACGCAGCCCCACTAGAGAGGACGTCCCGTCATCGTTCTTCACTGTTACGGCGGCATTGTAGAGTGCAGGGTCCTTCAATTCCACGATCTGCGCCGACGTTTTGGCAAGAACGCGCTTGCCTTGCACGATGCTCACTTCAGCGCTGGAACCGCTGCCCTGCCACTCGACTTTGTAATCACCCGCCTTCAAGGTTGTCCCGTTGATCGTTACAGGATGGCTGATCTGCAGACTCTCTTTTGTGGCTGCAAATGCGCTTGAGGCCAGCATTAAGGCGAGCCCCAGCGCCAAACTCTTTGAAACTGTCGCGAACTTCATACCTGCTCCTTCTTTCTCTCCCGATGCACGTCGGGAATCGTGTTTGTGAGAATGGCAGAGCTGGTTGACTGACAAACATCGACCGCGTCGGATACTCCCACTGCTAGAGAGAACTCCAGACCGAGGAAAATATTCCCGCTCGTCGCTTGCAGAAACAAACACACTCGGGGTTGTTATCGGCTTCCGGCTCTCGCCCGCCATCTGCATCGCTTCCGACGCTGCTGATGGCCGACGATTCGGGATTGCACCGAGTCTATCTGCCGGGAATAAAAGCATGTCCGTCAAGTTTACGTAAGTGACACCTAATGTGAGGACGACACACTTTTATGATTTCAGAGCAAGGACAATCAGGGTCGCCGGAAGCCACACAGATCCAACTTATCCTCGATGGCAATACAGAAGAATTCTGCGGACTCATGCGGCCACACCAACGCGTTTTGTATCTCAAGGCACTATCAATTGTTGGCAGTGAGGCGGATGCAGAGGAAGTGGTTCAGAATGCTGCCCTCAAAGCTTTCAACAAACTCTCCAGCTTTCGACACGAATCTCAATTCCGAACATGGCTGATGAGCATCACAATCAACGAAGCTCGAATGTGGCTCAGGAATAGCCGCCCATCCCGGCACCAGTCTCTTGAGCAGGAGGATGAAGAAGGTCACTGCCTGGCACTCGATATTGCGGACCCTGGAGAAAGTCCTTATCAGGCGCTCGAGAGGAAGCAATTAAGAGCCGCACTTCTGAAAGCTCTGAATCGCTTGCCTTCGTGCAATAGCCAGGTCTTCATCCTTCGCGACCTGCAACTGCTCAGCATCGCGGAGACGGCGAAGGCTCTCGGCATCACGGAAACCTGTGTCAAGACTCGACTGAGGCGGGGTCGCATCCAAATGCGCCAAGCGCTTGCGCGGGTATGCGCTATCCGAGCTGCTGAAACAAGTCATAGCGCGAGAAGCTCAGCCGGAATCTGGCGGGATGCGGCCCACGAGCTTGATTCTGCCGGGCTTGATTCCGCCGATCAGATCAATGAGAACGCGTCGGAGAGCATCCATTGAGATCTGTTGCCGAGATTCCTGGCGCAGAGGCGCCAGAGCACCAACCGTATTACTACCGGATGCACCCGGAGATGACCGGAAAGGTCGTCGTGCAGCCCAAAGAAATTCCACAGAGCCAAAACCTGGAGATTGTTATGCAACGCTTTTATCGTTCATCAGCCCTGCTGCTTCTGCCTCTACTTTTCCTGACGACGTTCTCGTTGGCGCCGCAGGTCAGCCTCTCGGCCACCATTGTATCGTTCGCTCCTCAGCTTGTTGGCAGTACCAGCGCGTCCCAGGAGCTTTTTCTGACCAACTCAGGAGGCGCCGTTCTGACTGTAAAGTCGATCGTGGCCAGCGGCGGTTACTCCGTCAGCAACACCTGTTCAGAGTTAAGTCCCGGCGAATCGTGCACGATCAGCGTGGAGTTGATCTCGGACTTTGTAGGGACCAATAAGGGAGTAATTACGATCACCGATGATGCCCCGTCCAGCCCCCAGATCGTAACCCTCTCGGGCTCTACCTTGCCGACGCTGACCATCTCTCCTGGACAACTAAACCTGGGATCGGTAGCCGTAGGGGCGACCGGCCAATCGAAGCCGGTGATCCTCACGAATCACGGGCCCGCATTTGTCATTGGCTCCATCGCCGCCAGCGGAGACTACCTGCAAAGCAACAACTGTCCGGCGACGCTTGCCAACGGCGCGAGTTGCACTGTCAATGTCGCAGTTCATCCGACCACTAGCGGAGCGATTTCCGGGGCGCTATCGGTCACACCAGCGCCCCGTTTCCCGTTTCCCGGTGTGTCCGCCGCGTTATCGGCTGTTGGCGCTGGCGGCGTGGTTTCGCATGTGTCCCTTCAGCCGCCCAGCCTTAACTTTGGAAACAAAAGCGGGTTTGACGGTTCTGTTCACAGCAAAACCGTGACCTTAACCAATACCAGCAGTTCTACGTCTCTTACCTTCCAGGATGTTTCTGTGAACGGTCCCAGCTCTGACTTTCCTGTGTACCAGGTTGAGTCGAGCACCTGCCAAGGAATGCTGGCCCCCGGGGCGCAGTGCGTGATCGTCGTTTCAGTGGCAAATTTTCCCACTCTCCCCGCAAGTGTTCCGGGTGCGCTTACTATCGTAGACAGCGACCCTACAAGCCCCCAGGTGGTCGGCCTGTTCGCCAATGAACTGCCGGAGGTGAGTTTCAGTCCCGCCACGCTCACTTTTGCGCCACAGAAAGTGGGCACCACAAGTGCTACCAAGATTGTCACGCTCACCAGCAACCTTGACTCTCCGGGCGTGTCGCTGCTGCCGTTGACGGTGAGCGGCGACTACACCGTGGTCGCTGCCGGTGCGAATCCTTGTGGGTCTATTCCCGGCTTCAGCGGAAAGAATGCGAAATGTACCGTGGGCGTAACCTTCACTCCTAATCGCATTGGATCGATCGAGGGCGCGGTGACCTTTACGCTCTACCCGCAGTGTGACCCCCAAACCGTGCTGGTCCTTCACGAGCCCTGTTCCACCGCTCAAGTGATCAACCTGACAGGAACGGGCAACTAAGGTATTCCGCTCCCGACCAGAGACACTTTGAACTTGTGTCTTTTCGCCTTTTTTAGTGGTTTACTTAGAGTGAGGAGGGAAGATGTCAGAAGAGATTCCTGTGGCCTGTTGCCTGTCGGATGAGGAACTGCGCAAGCGGGAAGCCACGCTCCTCGCCCAGTTCAAGGCCGCCCTCATCGAATGCGAGGAATTGAATGATGGGTATGTGTTCCGCGTTCTCGGAGAAAAGAAATGGATCACCCTCGTTGCGGAATTGATAATAGCGGAGCGGGAGTGTTGTCCCTTCTTAAAATTTGAGCTGAGTATGGAGCCGGGTATGGGGCCAGTCAGCATCCGCATGACCGGACCGGCTGGCACCAAGGAGTTTCTCAGGTCGATTATCACCTAGCGCATTCGTTCTCCTTGAACGACTCGCTCAGCATGCTCTGGGTCGGCCTTGAGCGACATACGCCGGCAGCATTCTTGAGTTGCTTTCTTGCTAATGCTCCTCCTTTGTGAGCTGAAGAATCGGCTCCAGGAAGCGACTGTACTTATTGAGCGTGGCCTCATCGTTGCGAGCCACCGCAGTTCTTACTGCTCTCAAGGTAGTGGGAGTCACGATTTCAAGCCGGCCGATAAAAACGCGCACGATTTGTCCGGGATCAGGGCTGATGGTGAGCGGCACGACGTTGTCGATGAACCGGCGCGGCACGATGTAAATCAGCCGACTACCTTCTTCGAACCATGAGTCCTTCCAGGTTTCCACCATGGCGTGGGCCTCGTCCCGATACAGGCCTTGCGCGACCAGAATCTCTTCCAGGTCGCCGTAGAGCGCATCTATGTTGCCGGTCAACACGGGAGGGTCCATGGTTGTGTCGTTGGTCAGCGCCCTAGTGAAGCGATAGCCGACGCGTTCGCCCCGGCGCTCAAAGAGAATGGCGGCCGGAATCTCGTCCTCACTGAGACTCTTGACCACCAGCTTTCCGTCGGAGTTCAAAGCCGCGGAAAGCGGCAACGCACTCGCGGACACTCCACGATAAAAAAGAAATTTCTCCTGCTGCTCGCCTGCGCTGGTTTTGACACGGATTGGCGAGGAAGAGGTCTCGCGAGCGGCGTAGTAGCGACTCGACTCCACCTCGCGCGGGAACTGGCCATCTAGATTGGGAGAGACGGTAACGTTATTCCATGCGATGCGCCCATCCACGGGTGACCTGCTCAAACTGGGATCGTGCACGGCGCCTTCGGGCTGAACACGATCTGCATGGGGATACCACTCGGTAATGAGTCCTTTGGAGAAAGCAACTCTCGCGGACACGGTTACCTCGCGCGGAGAATAAAAATACATCACAGGCGTCTCCATGCGAATCGTGCCGCGGAGCCCCGGCTTGAAGTTGACGTCGGCGAGATGCTCCACGAATTTTGGCAGCTCCGCAGACGCCGGGTGCCGTGGCAGGCCTAGCGGCGACCATTCGACCGCTCGACCGTCTTTGCCGGCAATCGCGGTAAACGTTCCCCACTCGTGAACGGTGAGGTCAGGAGCTGTTCGCTGCTCGTCCGCGATGAGCCAACCCGCTAGCGCGAGGCCCAAGAGGCCAAACGCGAGCAAACGAGGGAGCCAGGTTCTGGCTCCCATTTCCAGAGGAGACTTCCTCGTTGAGATCATTGATGAGATCATTGCTGGGCTTCTTCCGCAGGCGCGATCACCAGCAACTCGGCGATGGTCTGATGGTTGAAGCTTGAATCCAGGTTCTGAGCTAGAAGAGGATCGCTCTTTGCTCCTGCCATAGCCTTCCGGGCGTGATCCTGATGCGCACTCTCCGGGCCCCGCAGAGTGATCAGGGCCGCGGCGAATTCCATCTCTTGATCTTGCCCGCGCAGGCCGATGGCTCTCTTCACCAGCGAATATCCGTCGATGCCGGCGGCGGGATTGGGCTCGCCTTTGCCCATCCATTGTTTGTAGGCCTCGGCGAGGTAGCCGGCGTCAAACCACTTCAGCGCGTTCGAGTGATCAGCGGCATCGGAGTTGGCCGCACGCGCTTGCAGTCGGGTGATCAGCTCCTTCGCCACTTGCGGATCCTGGCGAGCGTAGATTGTGGCCCGGCGTAAAGTCTCCATGCGCACCAGCACGGGCGGGTTCGAATCGAGAATTGCCAGTGTGTCGCGGGTGAGGCTCTTCAGGTCATAGTCCGTACTCCCTCTGTGGGTCCAGTCGACCCAGGGCAGCGACTTCGCTTGACCGATTTCAATGGGATGGCAGATCAGCGGCGGACCTGCTTGCGCGAAGGTTGTAAATCCGAGCAGAACGGCCATGATGCTGATCGCGAGGCGTGAAGCTGCATGCGAATTCATATTTTGGATTCTCCTCAGTTTTGATTTCACCCACGTTCCAAGAGACGCGCGAAGAAGAACGACTGTTAACAAGCCGTGTAGAGTCGGTGGAAGAAGATTCGGGGAAGAGTGGAAGTTTCGATGTCGAGCCGGATTTACTTCTCGCGACCAGGCGTGGCCGTTCCAGCCCAGGAGCGCTCCCAGTGACGCCAAACCGAGATGTCATCGAATCCTAATTCGTTCCACCACAGGTCTAGCATGGGCTGATCGAGTCGCAAGATTCCATCTCGCGTGACGCCCGCGGGAGGAGGAGCGAGCGTGCTCAGGCGATCGTAGACCAGGACTCGCTGTCCCTCGTGGACCCGCGCCAGCAGATGCCACAGCGTGAGCGCATCGCTTTTGCGGGCCTCGCGCAGTACGATCGCCGCATCGTCTGCGCGCTGCTGCGGTGTGCTGTCCTCAAAATCGAATCTCGTCAAAGCCGCGCGGAACTCCGCCGATGCATCCTCGAAGTACGGCGTGCCGGGACCGACCTTGGGCCTGGTCGCGCACGCGGCGCCCGCGGGGATAAACGACTCGTGGCCGTTCAGTTTGAACCCCACCCACCCCAGCGATGTGCGCACCATGCCCGCGCCCGAATCGTCGACCTGCAAGGTGTAGGCGCAACCCAGGTCCACGGTTACTGCCGATGGGGTGTCGACAACAAACTGCCCTGGCGGCGCCCAGATGTAGGTGTGAATGGTTCCGCGATCCAGGGCAATCCGCTTCAGGCCCGAGCCCATGCTCAACAGCCGCAGCCGCGTGCTCGGGTCCACCTCGATCTGGCCGGTATCGTCCGCTTGAAGGCTGGCCCGCGACTGACGGTCGGTTTCAAGCATTTGGCCAATGCCGAGGCGGTTCGTTCCGTCTTTCCCACCGATCGTTTTTCGTCCGACCCGAGGGGTCCCTTCCACGCTGGACACATTCCAACCTGCCACGGTAGTTGGGGCAGACTCCCTTCTGTACACGAGAACCGTCACGATCGCGATAGCTGCCACGGCTGCTACCGTCGTGGCCAGAGAGGGAAACAGTTGCACCTTCCAAGCAAAGCGCCACGGGAACAATTTCCATCGCCTGTCGCGGACGATTTCGGGAAAAACCGGGGCGGGCGAATCATGGCGAAACTTCCCGAGCAACCCTTCCAGTCTTTGGATCTCCGGATCGGGTTCGCCGGAGCCATCCCACAAATAGTCGTTACTCTTGGTGGGTGGTCCGTTCTCGGTTCGATTGTTCCCCGTGTCCATGACTACTGCTTCTCCTGTTCTGGTTCATTGCGGGTTAGGTCAGGGCTCAGTCTTGCGCGGAGCTGCTCCATGCCCCGATGCAGGTTGACCCGCACCGAGCCGTGTGTCATCCCGGTGCGCGCCGCTATTTCAGGACCGGTCATCCCTTCCACCAGCCGCAAAATCAAAGTCTCCCGGTAAGCATCGGGTAGACTTCTGACCGCGTCGAGGATCGCCACCGCCGGCCCCGCATGATCTGTGCCGGACCTTGCACCCTTGATTTCGTTGTCAGACACGTCATCTTCCAGTTGCTCCTCAGGCACCGACCGCCGGTGGTAGTCGTTCGCCACATTGCGAGCGATCGCTGCCAGCCAGGCTCCAAAACTTCCGGTTTCCCGCAGTGTTGACAGGCGTCGAAGCGCCCGGATGAAGACATCGTGCACGAGATCCTCTACGTCGGCCACCGGGACCTTCGCCAGCACAACTCCGTGCACCATGCGCGCGTATCGCTCATAAAGGTGCCCGAAGGCCGCCCGGTCGCCGTCGCGGGCCGCAGCTACGCACCTTGCGTCTTCGGAGATTTCGGGCGCGGACGGTTCCCTCACAGGCCCGGGTCCCAGGCCTGCCAGCAGGTCAGTTCTGTCTCCGGACCTGGCCATGCGCCACAAAATCCCCACAAGATCATAGACGTTGGCAGGGAAGGGAGTGTTAACAACCCAACTCTGAGGTAGCTCGGGGCAAGTTGAAGTAGAATCGCTCAGACTCCAGGACCGGGCCATCGAACACAAAAATGAAATGAGGGAAGACTGAATGAAACGCGGGCCGTTGTCGCGACGGGGAACCGCTCCAGCGCTTTTCGTCCTGCTGGTGTGCTCCCTGGAGTGCGCTCTGACGTGCCAGGCAGCGAATCCTCCCACGGGTGCTGTGGTTGTCGCAATCCGGACCGCTACCGGAAATTATCTGACTGCGGCCGGCTCGAACTCAGGGCAGGGCCAGCAGACCGGTGAGTGTTTCTCAGAGCCCAAGGAGAGCAATCCGGCAAGCCTCTTCTTGCAGTGGAAGTGCGGGCCGTTGTTCGATCCCAAAACCGCCACGGCAGATGTTGTCACGCAGGCAACGCTCGATTTTCTAACCAAGTACGCGGATCTGTGGCAGCTGAAGGACCCGGCCAAAGAACTGAAGCGACGCTACGCCCAACCCAACTGGGACGTTGAGTTCCAGCAGTGGAACGGTGGGGTGCGTGTGTTCGATACCGACATCCACGTGTCTTTCATTCGCGGCATACCCTCCTGGGTCCGGTCGGACTATATCCCGGGCCTTGACTCACTCAACAAATCTCCGAAGCTCAGCGGCGCACAGGCGATCGAGGTGGCGCGCAAGCATCTGGCAGCCTCGGCCAATATGCCCCTTGAGGAGATTCGTAGCGATGGTAAGCCCATGCTGGGGATTTCAGCCGCGCAGCGTGACGAGCCGGCGAGGTCGCCTCGTCTCATCTATCGCCTGAAGCTCATGTTCAGCGGGCGAATCACCCCGCCCAGTAACGGATACGGCGCAGAATGCCAAATCGACGCCCACACCGGCGAAGTCGTCAACGAGAGCTACCTCCGCCCGCTCACTGCTCGACCCATCCGCTGAGGATTCTCGCGGCAAGGCCATGCCTTCTGCGGTAGAATGCAGCCACTGTGGTATTCAGCGAGCACGAGCATTATCGCGCCAGCGCCTGCTCGCCAGCGGATTGCTGCATTGCGTTTCTTTCTCCGTCACTCTTTTGACGGCTTTCATTTGAAGTTGTTGGTTGGTGGCGGCTGCGACCGTGCAGATTCCGTGCTGCACACCGTGGCCGTGGTCTTGGGGCCGCGCACATGATTGGGAAATCACTCCGCTCGTACCGCATCGAAACCAAGCTCGGAGCCGGAGGCATGGGTGTGGTCTACAAGGCGGTGGATTCCCGCCTTGGCCGAACCGCCGCGATCAAGGTTCTCTCCACGGCTGCTCTCAACGCGGATCGTGAGCGACGCTTCGTTCAGGAAGCCAAGGCAGCTTCGTCTCTAAACCATCCCAACATCGTCACGATCTACGACATTGATACCCAGGACGTCGATGGCAAACCGATCCAATACATCGCCATGGAGTACGTGGCGGGAGACACGCTCGATCATCTGATCGGGAAGAAGGGGCTCCGGATTCGGGACGTGTTGAAATACGCAGTGCAGATCGCGGACGCGCTGGCCGCGGCGCACGCGGCTGGAATCGTGCATCGTGACCTGAAGCCGTCGAACGTGATCGTGACTCCGCAGGGCGTCGTCAAGATCCTCGATTTCGGTTTGGCCAAGCTCAACGAACCGGCGGGCGCCGATGCCTACGCGGAGACTTTGCATGGCGAAGGTTCGCCCCTCACCGAAGAAGGCACCATTCTCGGGACGGTCGCCTACATGTCTCCGGAGCAGGCCGACGGCAAGAAGGTCGACACCCGATCCGATGTTTTTTCGTTTGGCTCGGTCCTCTACGAAATGGCCACGGGGCAACGTGCCTTTGCGGGTGGTTCCAAGCTGTCTTCGCTTTCGGCCGTGCTCTACAAAGATCCACAGCCTGCCTCACAGGCAGTTGCGGAAGTCCCTCCGGAGCTCGATCGAGTCATCAGCCGTTGTCTGAAGAAAGATCCCGAGCGCCGCTGGCAAACCATGGCGGATGTGAAAGTCGCGTTGGAAGAACTGCGCGATGAACTGGATTCCAGCAACCTCGCGCTTGCGACCGCATCTCCGGCTGTGCGCAAGATGCCGCGGCCCAGGCTCTGGGCGGGTATCGGATTGCTGGTGGGAGTTTTGCTCGGACTGGCGTTGCGCATCACCTATGAGTACCAGCAGAAGTTCGTCTTTCCCATCGAACCGCCATCGTTCCAGCGCTTGACGTTTCGCCGTGGTGACGTGACTTCTGCAAAGTTCGCTCCGGGTAACACGGTTGTCTATAGTGCCGAGTGGGACGGCGCCCCGTCCACCTTGTTTTCTGCACAGCCCGGTAATCGCGAAGCGCAGCCGTTGGCGCTCCCCAGCGCGCGCGTGCTCGCCATCTCACAGCGTGGGGAGATGGCCATCTTATTGGGTGGTGGAGATGTGGGCACCCTCGCCCGCGTGCCTTTTGGCGGAGGCGCGCCGCGCGAGGTGCTGGAGGGCGTGAGCGGCGCGGACTGGGGGCCGGATGGAGAATCGCTGGCGGTAGTGCGGGCAGTCGGTGGAAAGTACCGCCTCGAGTATCCCGTGGGCACGGTGCTGTACGAGACGGAGCGGCGTCCGCCCATGACGCCGCGCGTATCGGTCGACGGCAAGCTGGTTGCTTTTTTTGATTTTGATATTGAAGGTGGCGATTACTCGTTGTGCGTAGTCGGTCCCAACCATCCGCGGCAGACCCTTTCCAAGGGCTGGCGTTCGACTGGCGCTTTGAATTGGTCCCCGGACAATCGCGAAGTCTGGTTCTCGGGCAGCCAGCCCGGCAGTGATCCGGCCCTCTACGGGGTGACGCTCGCGGGCTCCCAGCGTCTGGTTTCGCAAACCGGTGGAATCATCGTAATGCAAGACGTGGCCCACGATGGCCGCGTCCTGTTGAGCACTGTCAATTCGCGCCTCGGCATTATGTACCTGCCGCCGAATGGCGCCGCACAGCGCGATTTGGCATGGCTGGATTCTTCCCTGGCGTTCGAACTTTCGAACGACGCACAATCGCTGCTTTTCGTCGAGCTTTCCAATGGCCAGGGACGCAACTCTGCCATCTACCTGAGGAAGACCGACGGCGCTCCCGCCGTGCAGCTTGGCTACGGCAACCGGCCTTCGCTGTCGCCGGATGGGAAGTGGGTTGTCTGCATTCACCACGACGCGGACCGTTCCACTCTGATGCTGCTTCCCACCGGCCCCGGAGAATCGCGATTCCCCAAGATCGAAGGCATGCACTTCGATGGCGTGGAATGGTTTCCAGACAACAAGCGGATCCTGTTCACCGGCAATGAAACCGGTCACGCGACCCGCACCTGGATGTACGACCCGGACACGAATCAATCGACGCCCCTCACACCCGAAGGCTCGCGGGGAACCAGGGTTTCGCCCGACGGGAAGTGGTTCATCACCGCGGACCCGCACAAACTGCTGCTCTCACCAGTCGGCGGCGGGAACGCCAGAACCATCGTTGATTTGCAGCCCGGTGAAAGCGTTGTGCGCTGGAGCGGTGACGGGCGATACCTGTTCCTGCAACAGCGCGAGCCCGCCAGCATCAAGATCAGCCGTCTCGACGTAACCACGCATCGCACAGAGCCTTGGCTGGTCGTCAAGGTTCCCGAACCGGGAGCTCAATTCTTAGGACCGCTGGCGTTGTCGGCGGACGGAAAGGCTTACGCCGCCACCTTCCAGCGCGACTTGGCGAATCTGTTTTTGGTGCGGGGCTTGAAGTAAAAAAGCGGCATTCGAGTGACGATGCGCTGGGCATCACGACCACCCGCCCTAAACCTCGGTAGCGAGGAGCGGTTAGTTTCTTTCGCGCTGATCGGTTGTTCACGCCAAAGTTGATTCAGCGCTGCGTCCACCGAGCAGCAAGCCGATCCAGCAACTCACCGGCCACGTGAGCAACCAGGACAACCAGTACCAGTGCGGCCACCCTTTGGTCCAATTGGGAATTGTTGCGCCGACACCAATCACTTCCCCGATGATAAAGAACCACAGCACATGGCGCGCGGCGCGGCCCGGAGCAAAGCGCGCGCAGAGCCAGGCACAGAGGATTGAGACCACAACGAAGAACGCAGTGCTCGCGAGGAGAGCGTTGTCAGACGGGATACGGCCTCGGACGAAGTCGCCCGGAAATAGCCGCGAGAGCAGCGGGTCGGTGGCCACGACAAGAACAATCGAGAGCAGGTAACAGCCAATCACGACTCCGACGGATTTCAACATCCGCAACACCTCCAGCCGGCTAAAGTCAGGATTCCGATTGTAAGCCCTCGCCATTCCAGCAGGTACATGGTTTTCGTCTCGTGAGGGTCGTTGCGGTCCTGCAACCTCCGCCGAATCCGCCGAGAGTGGATTCCGCTTACGCCTGCCGTTGCCGCTTTGGCTTGAGATTCAACGTGCGAATCAAACGGAATAGGTGGTTGGCATGCACGCCGAGGATTTTCGCCGCCTCGGTGTAATTTCCGTTTGCTTGTTCGATAGCCCGCTCAATCAGCACTTTCTTCGCTTCGCGGATGCCATCATGCAGCGCGCTCACCGGCTCCCCAGCGGCGGCGGTTTCTTCCAGAATCGAGTCGGGCAAGTCGTCGGGAAGAATCAACTCGGTCGAGCCCAACACGACCGCCCGCTCGATGGCATTCTCCAATTCGCGTACGTTTCCCGGCCAGTCATAGCGCATCAGGCAGACACGAGCCTCGGGAGAGATGCCCGCAACCCGCCGCTTCACCTTCTCGCCACATTGTGTCGCGAAGAATGCTGCCAGCATCGGGATATCCTCTCGACGCTCGCGCAGGGCCGGCATCTGAAGCGACACGACATTCAGGCGATAGTAAAGGTCCGGCCGAAAGCCCCCCGTCTTCGATGCCTCCTTCAGATCGCGATTGGTGGCGGCGATCAGCCGGACATCGAGTTTGATCGGACGCGTTCCGCCGACTCGTTCGAATTCCCGCTCCTGCAGCACTCGTAGCAGCTTGGCCTGCATCGGCACAGCTAACTCTCCGATTTCATCCAGAAAAACTGTGCCCCCTTCGGCGACCTCAAGCTTTCCCTTTTTCTGCGAGACCGCACCGGTAAACGCTCCTCTTTCGTGCCCGAACAATTCACTCTCCAGCAGGGTTTCGGTGATGGCTGCACAGTTAATGGCGACAAACGGCTTGTCGGCCCGGCCGCCATTCATGTGGACGGCGCGGGCGACCAGTTCTTTTCCTGTGCCGCTCTCGCCCGAGATCAGGACTGTCGAATCCCGCCCCGCGACCCGGGAAACAAAGTCATAGACATCATGCATGGCCTTGCTTTCCCCGATCATGCTGTGATGGATGTTCAGTTCCTCGTAAAGGCGGCGGTTCTCCCCTCCCAGTCTCTCCAGTTGGCGGGCGTTCTCAAGGGCAAGCGCGGTGATATTTCCCAGCGTCGTAACCAGTTGCAGAAGGTCGGAGTCGAACCGCGCTCCCGGAGAACTGGCGTCTAGGTACATCACACCCAGCACCTTGCCTAGCACCTCAAGCGGAACCGCCAGGACCGAGTGTACCCGGCGTTCGATTAAGCTCTCGGCCTCGCGGTAGGCGTCGTCGCTTTGGACATCGCTCGAAAGCACCGCCAGATTCTCCTCCAGAACGCGGTTCAGAATCGTCTGGCTGGCATGAATCGGTTGATTCGCTCCCAACTCGCGGTTTCTCCCGACAATCGACGAAAATCCTGCGACTCCGTTTTCGGTCAGCAGGATAGCGGCTTGATCCGCCGGGACGATCGCGAGAACCGACTCCAGAACTCTTTCCTGCAGCGCGTGCAGGCCGCGCACCGAGTTCACGGTCCGGCTGAAATCGAGCAACACATTGAGGTCGCGAACCGTCTTTGCGGTGGCGGGCAGAGGCCGTGAGGCCTGCAGGTACAGAGCATCCTCTTTTCGCAGGATGACGGTCGCCGCACCCGGGACCGGAGTCGCATCGAGTTGCAAGGAGGCATTGCCTGGAATCGAATCGCTACTTGGCCCCTGGAAGATGAGGATCGAGTTGCCGACCCGGATCTGGTCCCCGTGGACCAAAACCCTGTCCCTTACGGGTACCCCGCTGACAAAGGTGTTGTTGCGGCTTTCGAGATCCTGAAGCCGGAAGGCGCTCGCTTCCTGACGGATGACGCAGTGGCGGCGGGATACGAGTGAGTCCAGCAGGGAGATCTCATTGGACGGATCGCGGCCGATCGAGACCTCCTCCCGGGTCAACGGGAACAGCTTGCCCTTGAGGGGTCCGCTGACCGCTTCCAGCCGTGCCCCGCTCCCCGTGGCGAGAGCCTCTTCACCCGAGTGGCCCATGACGCAATGAGTATACCCGGACGCTCCGGGCTTCGCCCTCCCTTGCACCTAACATAAATGTTATGGGCAAGCACTTTTGCTTGGGTGTTGCAACCCCGGCGAAGCTAGGGTTAGGCCTCGAATGGATGAAAACCGTGATTTCCGCTCGTTTTTGTGGGGAATTCTCTGGACTGCAAGCCGTAGACCCATGCCTCTGATTTGGCACGAGGCTTGCATTACTAAAGTCACTTGCGACGGACGGCCCGAGCAAGAATATCCCAGGACCCAAAGGAGCACGACAATGATGAAAATGAATGCAAAGCTGGCAATCAGGATTGCGATTCTGACGGTAGGAATGGTAGGCGCCTTCTTCGCAGCGAGCGTTCAGCCGATTTCCGCGGCAGACGGTGGCCCGATTCTTCTGTGCCACCCGAGCGACAAGTCATGCCAGAACGGCTTCCCGCCGGCGTAAGCGAAAGGCGCAAGCGACCGCTGTCATGAGAGCAAGCGGTCCTCTAGTGAAATGAACACTCGGGTTCGCAATCTTTCGGGCTGGCGGGATCTGTAGGAACCCCCGCCAGCCACATTTTTCCGGCCCTCCCCCCACCGCGCTAATGGATGGTTCTCTCGCCTTTGCGAACTGCCGGAGCGCTGGTCGACCCTTCGAACTTGGGCTCGCCCAGTTTCGTGATCCACAGGCCTGAGTTAATGTCGTTGAAATAGATCAGGCTATTGAGCAAGGGGCTGTCACAGATGACGGAGCAGGGCTGTCCTCCCCAGGTGAACGGCAGATTCGGGCGGAATCCCGTGGTGTCTCCGGTCCAGAAGCGGGCGATCTCGCGACCCTGGCGGTAGAGGTCGCCACGCAGTTCGCCGGAGATGTCGAGCACGCGGGCGCCGCCACTGTAATAGCCCTCAAAGAGCATGTCGTTGGCGACCCAGAAATTGTGCGACCCCCCCTCTGGCACCTCGTACTGCGCCACTTCCCGCGGATGCTTGAGATCGGAAACATCCATGACGTGGCAAATGGCTCGCACTGGAATCCGGTCCTTCCCCTCGATATCGAAAATGGCAGGGAAGACTTCATCCCCCACAAACAAGTAATTCTTGTAGCGGAAGACGCTATGCGTTCCGGCCAGCCATCCGTCGCCATACAGTTCGTAATGATTGAAGTGGTATTGGCTGACCAGCTTGGGATTCTCCGGACTGCCGCCGCTCATGCCGTTGCCCACATCGAGAATTACTAACCCATCCCTCCAGTATGCGAGATACGCAAGACCATCTTTGACCTGGAGATCATGCAGGTAACGCCCGCTCGTCATTGATCCCATCTTCGTATTGAAAGTCACAACCGTCGGATTCTCGGTTTGCCAGCGCGCCACTTCCTTGGGATGTTTCGGATCCTGAAAATCGATAACCCGGAGAGATCCCGTTGCATCATCGGTAAGGTACACGTCGTGCCCATCCACGTAGGCGCTGTGTACGCCGCCGCTGACTGTGGTCGTGTATTCGGAAAGAACTTTCAAATGGCTGGGGTCGGAAGTGTCCAGAAAAACGATCCCGTTTTTTCGATTGGAAGCTCCCTCGCGGGTGAACACGCCAATTTTTTCGTCGGGCGTGGTGCTGACGTCGTTAATCAGTCGTGCATCGACTTTCAGAGTGTCCAGCAGCTTGGGATTGGCGGGGTCGGCGATATCGTAAACAAAAAGCTTGTCCGCGATGGTGGAAAGATAGGCGTGGTGGCCGATGATCCATTCCTCCGACATCTGCAGATCGGGCATGGGGACGTGAGCGACGACGTCCACCTCGCGCTCCACGTTGCGCGGGCGAACCACGACCGAGGCGACCGCACTGTGCTGCCCGCTGCTGGCCATTACCACGTAGGTGCCAGCTTTCTCCGCCACAAACGCTCCGTCCGGGTAAATTGCGGCGCCGTTGCCGTTGCTGCTCAAAGACCAACGCACCGACGGATTTTTCAGAATGCTGCCGCCGCCATCGAGTGCCGTAACGCTGAAGCGGACCACGTCGCCAGTGCGCGCTTCCGAGGAACCGGGCTTGACGTTCATCTTGTGGACTGCATCGCGCACAACCTGGAGAGTAACGGTGCTGCTCGCACCTTCTGACGCTGCTTTGATGGTGACGCTTCCCGGTGCGAGTCCGGTCACCAACCCCGCGACGTCCACACTCGCCACCGACGGCTTCTCCGAGGTCCACTTGATCACGGCGTCGGTTCGAGGGTTGCCCTCGGTGGAGCGCGCGATCACCGTAATCTTTTCCGCGCCGCCGACCGCGATTGGATACTCCGGCTTCACAATCTCGAGGCTCGCGATCTTCGGGTTGCCCACGTTCACCGTGGCGTAGCCCGCTTTTCCTGCGATGACCGCTCCAACCGTCACCACTCCTGGTGCGTGGAACGTTACTTCGCCCGAGTCGTCCGCGCCCGCCACGTCGAACGGAGCGGCGAACCAGGTGGAGGGCTTTTCGTCGATCAGGTTGCCCGCCGCGTCTTTGGCAGCGGCGCTGAACTTGACCTTTTCTCCGACGTGAACGTCGAGCGTGTTGGGAGTGATCTCGACACTGGCTGGAGCCACCGACGTGCTAGGAGCCGCTTCCTGAGTGGCCGGAGCCGAATTCTGCGACCACACGGCAACTCGCGCGGAAAGAATCACGACCGCAACTGCCAATCCAACTGCACTGTGCTTGAACATTCGCCCTCCGGCGTTGAACAGCTATCGTGCCTGCGAACTACGGTTTGCTTGGTTCCATCTTCCAGAAATCAATGCCCGCCGCTTGTGGCCCGACATCGACCGTAGCGACGGTCTTCAAACTTCCCAGATCAATCACTTCGACAGTACCGGGCTCAGTGCCCACCCCTTCGACCGAAATAAAGGCGTAGTGGTCATCCGGCGAAACTACTGCCCCATGCACAATTTTTCTTTGTGTCGGAATTCTGGCCAATTCACGCCCGGTCACAGGATCGAAGATTGACACCGATTGCCCCCGCTTATTCGTTGCGATCAGACGTCCGTCTTTAGTCATAGCCAGGTTGTAGACGCCGGTGCCGGCCGGAAAACGGCGCGCCAGGGTCCAGGTGTCCGTGTTGATGGCGACGATGTCGTTCGACTGATTGCAGGCCACGTAAACGATCGATCCGTCATTGGAGGGCTGCGCCCACGTGGGCGTACACGAAGTCTTGTGGTCCGCCATCGAGTGTGCGGCAGTTGCGCCGGTCATGCCCATCTCCTTGCCCTGCCCCAGAATGAAATAGCGTGACACGGCAAGCTTACGGGTGTCGATCTCGACCAGCATGTCGTCCATCATGCAGGCCGAGTAATGTTTTGTGCCGGCGTGGTTGAGGCGCGAGCCGTGGGGCATGGTGCACGTCGTAATCCGCTTCACCTCGATCATCTGATCCGTGGCCACCACAGAGATGGACGACGGCACCATGTCGCCGTGGAAATTAGCGTTGGCCACATAGATAAAGCTGCCATCAGGACTGATATCGGTTGTGGCCGGAAACAGGCCAAGACTGGTGTACTTGATGACCGCATCCGTGCCGGCGCGATACTTCCAGACGGAACCGTCTGGCCGGCCGTGGCCTTCGGACACGTAGAAATATTGTTTGTCGGGCGAAACGGCGATACCATGCGGGCCATTAATGTCCATCGGCATCAGGCCGGTGCGGGTCTGACTCTCAATGCGAGCGCCGCCTCGCCCGAAACGAATGAGCACAATCTTGTCTGCGGATTCGCACACCACGTAAACCAGGTAGTCCTGCGTGGGACTCGCCGGTGCAGATCCAGTAGAGGCAGGCGTGGACGATGTTCGCGCTTGGCCGCCGAAGCTAAAGGCGAGAAAAACAAGCAGGCATGACACAATCCGCAACGGTCGTGACAGAAGACCTCCTTGTTCGCGTTTCCAATGAGAGACGGCAGTTCGCTTCATCCTGATTTCAGTTGACCTTTTTGAACCACGCACAGCCTAGCCGACACAAAGGTCGGAGAAGTATACCCGTTTGTCGGGGGTATACGAAAACTCGTACTGGTCTGCAAAGATCGCGCTGAGGTGAACGCTCAGAAGAGGAAGGAAGATCGCGTTCGAAGGGGAAGGTTTGCCGATCGCTTGCCGGCACATGCACCTTCCCCTTCGTCACTTCATGGGAGCGACTCGGTGTCACTCCTTTTGCGTGTCTGCCTTTTTTTGTTCCGCCGCCTTCTTGGCTGCCACAGTCCACGGCGGTACGACGCCGTTTTCGCGCGCGTAAGCGACGGACTGGCCCAGGTGCTCGTGAGCATCGGCCACCAGGATGTAAATCACGTCGCCGGCATTCGCATCGGGTCCCAGTTTCGGGAGGGGCTTGGAGAAATCGGCGTTGGTCATGCCATTGATCGCCTTCTTGGCGAACTCCCATGACTTGTTGAGTTCTTCGACGATTTTGCTCTGGTCCGTGGTGGACTTTTCAAATGTCTTGCCATCGAAACCAGCCGGGGGTTGCGCTCCCATCAGCGCCAGAATCTGGTAGCGCTCACCCGAGACATGCAGCAATACCTCGGCGAAAGAGCGGGAGTCGGGCGTGGGACGCCAGGTGAGTTTGTCGGCGGGAAAGGCGTTGGCCAGGTCGACAAACTTCTTCTGCATCGTCTCCAGGTCCAGAAGTGACTGCGGCTTCATGTCATAGCTAGGGGAAGTATGATCGGCGCTGTCGGCGGCGCCTTGGGTCGGCGCGCCGACCGCCATTGTGCTTACGGCCAGCACGACAAACAATGTTGCCGGGAACACGTTCTTCATAGATCGCATGCCTCCTGATGTGGATTCTCTCGTGGCTTAGACGGGCAGGTCTGGGAAAGAGCATAGTCGGCCGCAGAATTGTTTTTTCAAAAGAACTCAGAAGGGGAAGATCCGTCACACAAGTCATTCACGACATGAAAACGCCGCGATCTTCAGTCTTGAGTCTTGAGCCAACTTGCATAAGTCCGACTTTCGGCCCCCGATTTACAGCATCGTCTCATCGAAGGCCCGCAACTCAGCCCAGGGCGCTGACGAATGCCTGGTCTGCGCGTCCACTATAAAGCACGGTCTGATCGAGGTAACGTCGATGCATAAATGTCTCGCGCTATTCGTTGTCGCGGTGTTGTTCGTCTTCACGTCGAGTTCCGGGCGCGGCCTGGACCCTCCGGCACGGCCTTCGACTTTTCCTCTGACTTCACTGCAGGGGTTGGAGGTGGTGAACGGAACCGCGGCACTCACAACGTATCGCGGCCACCGTGCCGTACATCTCGAGCCTCTGGCGGATCATCGGGGTCCGGGCGATGCCGTGCTCGCGATCCTCACCGGACCCGACTTCAAAGACGGCACGATTGAAGTCGAGGTGGCTGGCTCCCGGCGCGCAGACTCTGGGCTGGATGAGCGCGGATTCATCGGTCTCGCATTCCGTGTGCAGCCTCACGCTTCGAGCTACGAGAATATCTATCTGCGGCCGGTGAACGGACGCGCCGAGGATCAACTGCAGCGCAATCACTCGGTGCAATATACTTCGCACCCGGATTTTCCCTGGCGCCGCCTCCGCGATGAAAACCCCGGACAATACGAGTCCTACGTGGATCTCGAACCAGGCGTGTGGACCAGACTGAAGATCGTAGTTTCGGGAACCAGGGCGAGCCTCTACGTGAATGAGGCACCACAACCGTGCCTGGTTGTGACTGATCTGAAGCTCGGCGACACCCACGGCTTGGTCGCGCTTTGGGCGCACTGGAGCACAGACGGATATTTTTCCAATCTGACAATTCGCTGAAGTGGTGACGGTTAACGCCGAAAGGTTGAAATGTTGCTAAAGACGGAGCTGAGACCGGCAATGAGCACGCAACTGTCGTTCTTGGCACTTTCGTGGTTTCTCGTGGCAGTCAGTGTCGGCCAAGGGGCGGAATCTTCCGCCTCCAAGATCACGCTCGATTCCAACACCAAACTGGAAATGATCAACGCAGACGCGAAGTGGGTGGAATATCGCGGGCGCAACGCTCTGCACGTTGTTCCATTGGCGGGCCACGAGCACGCAGTGAATGAAGTGATGGAAGCGGTGCTTACCCAGTCCGACTTCAAAGATGGAGCTATCGAACTCGATGTCGCCGGAGCGCGACGCCAAGGTTACTCCACCGTCGAGGACGAACGCGGGTTCAAAGGGGTCATTGGGGTGTCATTTCGTGTCGAGGGCAAGAAAGGCGAGACGTTCTATATCCGGCCCGAAAACTCACGCCTCGACAACCAGTTGTTCCGCAACCGCTCGACCCAGTATGAATCGACGCCAGACTTTCCCTGGTCTCGCCTGCGCGAAGAAAGTCCGGGAGTGTACGAGTCGTACGTGGACCTCGAACCCGGAGCCTGGACTAAACTCAGAATCGAAGTTTCAGGCTCAAAAGCTCGCCTGTACGTCAACGGCGCGGCACAGCCGTGTTTGATTGTGAATGACCTCAAGCTGGGTTCCAGCCGCGGTAAGATCGCTCTCTTCACGCGCGTGAGTACGGACGCTTATTTCGCTAACTTGAGCATTAACGCGGTTCCCTGACAGGCCCGTGGCGCTCCGGCATAGCATCTCCTACTTCAGCTTCGCGCCTCAATTCTGGCGAATCGCGTGGCTAAATCAACTCCGAAGCAACTCGGGAAGCCCTTCCAACTTTCTCACGCCGTACCTCGCACGGGTGGTTACGCTACCGAATCGTGAGTTGGCCGAGTAGCTTAGAGCGAAAGTTTAGGTAGGCTGGAAAAGGTCAACAATTGAAACACTTTATCTTGCACGGCGTCGCAAGTCGTGATACATAAGGAGACCGTCTTTGATTGTGATTTCCTATGCCCAAAACGTTGAAATGCGCGCTTCGCACCCTCCGGGAGGAGATTGCCGGGTTTCGGTTCGACTACCCGTTGATGCACGTGCCAGAAGCCGGTCCCAAGGATTCACTTCACTACTACTTGTACAAGTATAGTAAGACGCCGCAGGATCGGGACGTAATACGGCTCGATTCGAATGGCATTGCTCAGGAGTGGGGCCGGGTTACCGGAATAGTCTATCGACCTGCTGTGGTTGCGATGCGTGGGCTGGCCAATCTAGGTCACTACCTACGGGGCGGGAATCAGGCACACCTGGACGTTTTCCTGAATCAAATCGACTGGCTCGAGCAATATGCAGTGATTCGCCCGGACGGTGCGGTAGTGTGGCCCAATTGTTTCGATTTTGAGGATCCGCCCATTCGATTGAAAGCGCCTTGGGTTTCGGCGAACGTGCAGGGGTTTGTCATAAGCGCTTTAGTTCGCGGTTGGCGCATCACCCGTAGACCGAGACTCCTGGAACTGCTTAAAGGTTCGGCCCGGGTTTTTGAGCTTGATTGCGACAGGAACGGCGTACGAGTTCAAGCCGAAGGACACGTGGTATACACCGAGACTCCCGGCCTGGCCGCTCCTGGAATCATGGACGGGTTTATGAGGTCTCTCCTTGGCTTGCATGACCTGTATGTGGAGACCAATGATCCCAATGTTTATGAGCTGTTTATGCAGGGCGTGGAAGGATTGAGATATTTTCTGCCCCGATGGGACTATCGTAAGAAGTGGAGTCTGTACGCTAATAACAGTTATTTGTGTCCCCCCGCCTATCATTGCCTGAATCGCATGCTTTTGGCTGTTTTGGCCCGCCTGACAGGCGACTCCTCCTTCGCAGATTACGCCGGAGCATGGGATCCCTCGCGTCTTTCTGGGTTCGACAAAGCAGAGGTATACCTTGCGTTTCTGCTAACTAAGAATGCTTGTCGGTTGAAATACCAAACCTGGCGTCAGAAAACGACAATGGATACGCGGGAGTTTAGGAATAGCTACTTGCATAGCTCGCTGCCGATTACGACAGAAACAAATAGGGAATTGCTTGATGTAATCGACGTTAGATCCTAATTAAGGTTGCACGCCTTGCCACTCATCGAGCTTTTGCAAGATGCCTCGAGTCTTCATCGATTACATCAACTGACGCCCGCCGCCTACCTCGACCGGAACAGGAGTTACAATTGTCGACACTCCCGCCTTGTTACCGCGTGTTGCCCACAGGTATGCGCCAAACGCAAACACGTAACAAATAAATCCACTCCAGAATGTACTGGCAATGCCCGCGTTCATAGAGATGGCCGCCGCGAGCACTGAGCCGCAAATGGAAGTTGCGCCATTCACCCCCCAGAAAGCCGGCGTGAGTGCGTCGATCTGGCTGGCCGCCAGTTTCAGCCCCAGCGGAAACGCCATCCCCATAAAGAATCCCAGCGGAAAGAGAATTCCCGCAGCGACCGCAATGCGCACCAGATTCACCGACGAGGCGAAGGCGTACGTCGCGTAGGGCGTCAACACTCCAAACACAAGCATCGCCACCAACAATAGGAGCAGCCGGCCGAGTGCGCCTCGTCCAGCTTGCGTGATGCTTCGCGTCGTATAGGCTCCGAACCCGCTCGACAACAGAAGCGAGAACAGCACCACCGAAAGCGCGTAAGTAGGATGTCCAAGGAAGACGATCAGCCGCTGCATTTGAGAAATTTCGATGAGCATGAAGCCCAGGCCAATCGCGGCGAACAACGTAAGATGAGGCACTACGCTGCGCAGCACTTCTTTTTGCATTGACCGCAGCGGCAGCCAGATGCAGATCAAGGTCGGCACCGTGATGAACAGCAGCAGAACTCCGACCACGGCGCCTGACGTGGCGTAGATCGCAGCGTTAGGATCTTCCGCGAGTTGACGCACTCGCAGCAGGTTGCGAAACTTCATCATGTAAAAAAAGAATGGCGAATCATCCGTCGGAGCGGACAGGTTCACGGGTAGAGATTGGACCACCCCTCCGGGGTCATGTCCCGTAGCCAGCGCTGCGAAAACCGGATCGAGCGCAAAGCGGGGGCTCAGCACCACGTCAAATTGCATCTGCTCGGCGACCGCTTCCACTCGATCGATTTCAGCCGCGGTGAAGGGCTTCTTGCCAATCAGGATCGTGACCGCCCCAATCGGTTCGCCTTCCGCGCTCCGCCGGGAATTCTTCACCAGCAGAATGTGCGAACGTGGATCGTCCACTCCGCTGGCGCGCAAGCTGGCAGCCGCCAGTGAGGTGAGCCGGTAAGCTTCGGCTGGCAATCCGGGTAGATACCAGCGGGAGAAGGAGAGCACTCCGTCCGGAGTCAGGCGATGCAGAAACATGTTCCAACACTCGACGGTGTACAGCGAGTTCTCGGTGAGGGTTAAAGCGCCCGCCGCCGTCGCCGCCCAGGTATCAATGAACGAAGCTTCGAGGATGTCGAAGCGTTCGGGTGTGCGCGCAAGATAACTGCGCGCTTCATCGTTCACGAATGTCACTTTCGGATTTCGATCCAAATGACCGGTGAAATCGCCGAACCTGCCATTGACGGTGCTGATAATGTTCTGATTGATCTCCACGGCGCGAACCGACTTCTGCTTGAACAGCAGCGCCGACAGTACATCTCTGCCGCCTCCCGCCCCGACAATCAACACATTCGCGTCCGACCGGATGTAGTGAACGAGGTTCTTGACGTCGTACTTCAGATAATCCAGGTCGTCGATCGAGACTCCATTGTTCAACGCCGTCAGCGTCGTTTCCGCGTCGGAGTCGATCTTTAGATGAAGTTGCCGGAACGGCCGGTCGGTGGGATACCTAACGCTGATGCCTTCCGAAATGACTTTGGACGGCGTATTCGCGTCCCCCCGCACCGTAATGCGGGAAAACGAATTCCATTTTTCGTACAGAGCCGGTGGTTCCTGTTCGCCCTTGGCCCACGTGATCCGCAACAAAGACGCCTGGTGTTGAGCCAGGATTGTGTTGCCGACGACAAAGATGGCGAACGCCGTCCCTAGGATGAAGGCCGCTTTCCGAAACCGGTTTTCCGCAGCATCGATAGAAAATAAAACCGCCGCAACGCAGCCCAACAGGCCGACTAACACCACCGCCGTCGGCGCATCGGTCGCGCGCAACACATAAATGAGCACGATGCACCCCGTAGCGGCGCCAAACAAATCGGCGGCATAAAGACCGCTGACGCTGCGGGGGAACTTGGTGAGAGCAGCGCAGACGCACACTCCGCTGAAATAAAACGGGTAGGCCAGCACGAAGTAGGAAACGGCGATCCAAATCACGGCCAGCGTGGGATGCGAACGGAAGGGCACGAGTACATGCGCCACTACGGTAACAATTGCAGTGACCGCGAACCAAAACGCACTGCGCGCCATTTGCCGCTTCGTACTCGTTTCGTCGTAGAGTTCGGGATGCCGGTAAACCTGCAACGCGCCTACGGTCATGCCGAACATGGCCAGCGAAATGGCAACGAAGGCAAAGTGATACCACATGGTCACGCTGAAGATCCGCGTCAGCAGGATCTCAAGCATCATGGTGGCAAGCGTAATGAAAAACAGACCAACTACTGTCAGGCGCGAGGCGCGCACATCCGTCATCGTCGATTCGACCCCTTCAGAAGTCCCGGCGATTCTCCGAGAGAATCTTCATTCTTGATTTGAGTTGCGGGAGATACCAATGATTTTACACGCTGCCGTGGCTTGACCGGCTCAAACCCGAATGTTAGTTTCGGTTCACACGTGACTCTCCGAGGTACATCACGCTGAACTGGGCAGGGAAGCTGCTTCCGATTGTTGATCTTCGCCGGCGAAATTTTCTTGTACGCTTCTTCCAGACCGCCGGCGCCACCCTGATTCCTACCCGCTTGTGGGGATTCGCGCTCCCCGATTCCACATCCTTACCATCGCAGGGCGAACCGGACGCCAGCATCGGATTCCATCTGCACCCTCATTATCGAACTGACCGGCCGCTCGATGCCACGCTGCTGAAGGTGCAGGCAGGCCTCGACGATTTCATCACAGAAAAATATGCCGATCAGATTGCCGCGATTCTCGCGAAGTGGAGTGCCAGCCTGTTGCAGTCCCCGCGGGACACCCAGGCCATCGCGAAAGTTTTCGCCGCCGATTTTTATGGCGCACCGCAGCGGCCAGTGGAATCGCGACTCGTGCGCTCCAGCGCGGCGCTTCAAGTACATCTGAACAAATTCTCCACTCAGCCCACGCTCGACCGCGATGCTTTTCTTCGAGCATGGCAATCCTCGCTCAGCGGCTTTTCCCAGATCATCACTGCAGAATTCCAGATTACCGGGATCGACGCCGCGAGTGTCGAATCTCCAAAGTCACCTTCCGCGCCCCAACTCCCAAGTCGGCTGCAGACTCGCGTTCGGTATGAAATCATCGGAAGCGGCGTCAATTTCCATCGCGAACAGCGCGTCGGCAACTGGGACCTGGTATGGGAACCATCCTCGTCAGGCGAGTTTCGTCTCCGCGGATGGCAATCGCTCGGCGAAACTCAGGCCCGTTCCAATTCCCCAAGCTATGTGGACATCACGTCCGCGGCCCTCGGCAGCAATTCTTCTTACCCGGCGCAACTGCTGCACGGTACCGACTACTGGCGAACGGTACTCGACGGCGCATCCGGCATCGACATCTACGGACACAATGGAGTATCGGTCGCCGACATCGACAACGACGGCTTCGACGATCTCTACATCTGCCAACCGGCGGGCCTGCCCAATCGCCTATATCGCAATCGCGGCGACGGAGCGTTCGAAGATATTACCGAATCGTCCGGTCTGGGGATTCTGGAAAACACGGCCTGCGCCCTCTTCGCCGATTTCGACAACGACGGTCGCCAGGACGTCATCGTGGTGCGCGCCAACGGCCCGTTGTTATTCCTAAATGAAGGTGGCGGCAGGTTCCGCCAAAAGCCCGACGCGTTTCATTTTGCGAATCCTCCACAGGGAACTTTCACCGGCGCGGCCGCCGCCGACTATGACCGCGACGGCAGGCTCGACGTCTACTTCTGCCTGTACGCCTACTATCAGGGCACCGGGCAATACAAATATCCATCTCCTTATCACGATGCCGAAAACGGCCCGCCTAACTTTCTGATGCGCAACCACGGTGACGGGACGTTTCGCGACGAGACCGCCGCGTCAGGCCTGAATCAGAACAACACGCGTTACAGCTTTTGCTGCGGATGGAGCGACTACAACCGCGACGGCTGGCCCGATCTGTACGTAGTCAACGATTTTGGCCGGAAAAATCTATACCGCAACAACGGCGACGGGACGTTCGTGGACGTTGCTCCTCAGGCGGCGGTCGAAGATATCGGCGCAGGGATGAGTGTTTCCTGGCTCGACTACGACAACGACGGCGCGGAGGATCTCTACGTCGGCAATATGTGGACAGCGGCCGGCGAACGCGTCTCGACGCAGGAAATCTTCAAAAAAGATTCGTCCAAGGAAGTCAGGGCCCTTTATCAGAAACACGCGATGGGGAATTCGTTGCTGCGGAATATGCTTGGGAATCGGAGCCTCACTTTCGAGGATACGACTAAATCCGCAGATGTCGCTACGGGCCGCTGGGCGTGGTCGAGCGACGCCTTCGACTTCGATCACGACGGCTTTCCCGATCTCTACGTCACCAACGGCATGGTCTCGGGCCCTTCGCGCCCGGAGGTCTCGCGCGAAGATCCTTCCCACCAAGATCCTTCCCACCAAGACCTCAACAGTTTTTTCTGGCGGCAGGTCGTGGCCTTGTCCCCCGACGAAGGCCGCGCATCGCACGCCTACGAACAAGGATGGAATGCCATCAACGAACTCATCCGCTCTGATAGCACCTGGAGCGGCTACGAGCGGAATGTTTTCTACGCCAACAACCGGGACGGAACGTTCTCCGACGTTTCCGGCGTCGTCGGACTGGACTTCGTGCAAGATAGTCGGTCGTTCGCTCTCGCCGATTTCGATCACGATGGAAGGCTGGAAGTGTTCCTCAAGAACCGCAACGCTCCGCAGTTGCGGCTGCTGAAAAACGTAGTGGGGGATCTGCCGCCGTCGATCGCGTTCCGTCTGCAAGGCACGAAGAGTAACCGCGACGCCATCGGAGCGTCGGTCACGATTGAAACCAGCTCGGGTCGGCAGACGCGCATGCTTCAGGCCGGATCAGGCTTTCTGTCTCAGCACAGCAAAGACGTCTTCTTCGGCCTCGGAGAAACGCGAGGCCCGGTGCGCGCCTCGATTCGCTGGCCCAGTGGCCTGGTGCAGGAACTGCATGATCTTCCCATCAATCACAGAATCTGGGTTGTCGAGGGGTCCGAACCCTCGCGCACAGAACCGTTCAAGACTCAGGCGACGAACTACGCTCATGTTCGAGCCCAGGCCTCTGAAACAGTCGAAGAACTTCCCACCAAAGTCGAAACCTGGCTTCTCGTGCCCTTTGCCGCTCCAGATTTTTCGCTTTCCGACTTGTCAGGGAAAGTGCAGACGCTGTCCGATAAGCGCGGTAAGCCCACGCTGCTGACCTTCTGTACCACGAAGTCTGGCGACTCCAGTGAGGAGTTGCGATTGCTAGACAAACACCACGCTGATTGGGCAACGAAAGGCCTGCAACTGATCGCGCTGAACGTGGACGATCCCGGCGAAGACGGCGTCCGCAATCTCGCTCAGCAAGTTACATTCCCGATTCTGCGCGGCTCCGAAGACGTCGCCGCCATCTACAACATCCTCTATCGCCAACTGTTCGACCGTCACCGCGATCTTAGCCTTCCAACATCCTTCCTGATTGACAGCAACGGGGACATCGCCAAGGTGTACCAGGGTCCTCTCGACGCCGCGCACCTGGAATACGACTTCCAGCACATTCCGCAAACGGATGCGGAGCGACTGGCGCAGGCGCTCCCTTTCCCCGGTCCAGGCGACAAGCTCGCATTCGGTCGAAACTATCTTTCGTATGGCGTCCTGTTTTTTCAGCGCGGATATCTCGATCAGGCCGAAGCCTCCTTCCAGCAGGCCTTGCGCGACGATCCTTCGAGCGCCGAAGCCCTATATGGCATCGGAAGTGTTTACCTGAATCAGAACAAGAACACCGCCGCGCGCGAGACTTTCGAACGCACAGTGAAGCTGCAAGCGAATTATCCCGACACGCTGCCCGACGCCTGGAACAACCTTGGCGTCATCGCCACGCGGGAAGGGCGCGTTGACGATTCGGTCCCGTGTTTTCTGGAAGCTCTGCGGCTGAACCCGCATCACCTGCTGTCTCTCGACAACCTGGGCAACGCGTATCGTTCGCAAAAACGTTGGGACGACGCCCGCAAGGTTCTGGAGCGGGCTTTGGAGGTCGCTCCACAAGATCCTGAAGCGAACTACAGTCTGGGGATGGTTTTCGCGCAAGCCGATGACACGAACAAAGCTTACGAATACCTGCAGCGCGCGTTGCAGGCGCGACCTGTGTATCCCGAGGCCCTGAACAATCTCGGAGTGCTCTACCTTGTCACACAGCGCCGCGATCAAGCGGTGGCCAGCTTCGAACAGTGCATCCGCGTGGCCCCCGCGTTCGATCAGGCATATCTGAACCTGGCGCGCGTCTATGCGTTAGAAGGCGAACGGGACAAAGCTCGCAGCGTCCTGCTTGACTTGCTCAAACAGCATCCCGATCACCCACAAGCCAGGGAGATGCTCGAGCAATTGCAATAGCGCGTTCAAGGTTTTGGTGCCGGCGCCGTCAAAAGGTCGACGAACATCTTGTAGAACCTCTCCGTATCCAGATCGACCTGTACCTCAACTGGCGGGCCCACAATTTTGGGTTTGTCGCGCTCCGTCCAGCTCAGAGTGCTCCCATAGCCTGCCCCGCGGCTGAGGTCGACATCAAGATAACGCGTATCCTTGGCGGTGATCAAACTCGGATCGAGCCACGCCAGCGCCGTGAGTTCGTCCCACAGGTAGTTGTATTCGCCAAACACACGCGAATACGAACCGACGTATCGAGCCGCCGGCGTGTTGCCCGCCTTGACCCGGTCGAGCAACTTTTGAGTCACACGCGTCTTCACGGAAATATCCACGGTGGTGCAGACAATCTTCTTCCACGGCGCCATCAACACGATGTGCGCCGCCTCCGGATCAAACCAGAGGTTGAATTCGTGCCGGGGCGCATTCACAAACTCGGGATCGTCTGTCTTCGGATTCAGGCTCCCGCCCATGAACACCAACTCTTTCGGCAGCCCCGCGAACTCCGGATCAATCGAGATGGCGAGCGCCAGGTTGGTCATCGGCCCGCCTTCGTAGATCGTGATCTCGTGCGGATACTTGCGGACCATGCGCACCAGGAAATGCGCAGCGTCCTCGTCGAGCGCTTTGGTGGTCGGCTTGCCTTCCGGCATTTCGCCTAACTGATCGGCCGGGTGATACTGTCGCGGAGTCCAGGCTCCCACCCACTGCACGGTGCCGAATTGCTGCTCCCAGAGTTCCGTATCTTCCTGGCGCCGCACCAGCGGATACTCCGCTCCTGCCACCACCGGAATGTCCGTGCGCCCGATGATCTCCAGCATGCGCAAGGTGTGCGCGACTTCCTCTTTGAGCCAGGCATCACCGGTCACCACGGTCACGCCGAGGACTTCGGTTTGTGGAGACTGCACCAGCAGCAAGATCGCCTGCTGATCAGTTCCTCCAGGCCCAGCTGCGTCCTGATCGATAATGATCTTGCGCTTACCGGAGGATTGCTGGCTCCAGCCCGCGAGGGACGTAGCGATCAGCAAAGCAATTCCTACCATCGACCGCCGAACTAATCTCATCTTGTCTCCATAGATCCCGTGCGACAAAGCATTGCATTCTATTTTGAAAGGGGATTCTTCGCCAGAAACTTCGCACGGTTTAGAAAAAGCCGACGGAACCCCCGGTTGCGAGCCGTCATGCTGGCAGATAGAATTCCCGACTAGGCGCGACGAGCAGTTTTCAGTGAACCATCCATTCGGGTCTGTCTTCATGGGCCGTCTCAACGCAGTCTTACGGAGATTTCGGTTCGCTCGCGTCATGGGCGGCGGCCTCGTCGTGCTCGTTCTCTTCACGCTTTCGCCGACCCTCCAGTCTCAAGAGTCAGCGTCCCTACGCGGCACCGTTCGCGATTCAGAAGGAAAGGCGGTCGCCGGCGCGACTGTCGAACTGCGAGCCAAGGACGCCGCGCAGACGCAAACCGCTCACACTGATTCCCAGGGCGACTACTGTTTTGCTGCGCTGCACGGGGGAGCCTACGTTTTGCGAGCCGAGATGGCCGGATACGGAGACGCGGAAATTCCTTCGTTCTCCCTCGGCCCGAAGGAGGCGAAGAGCGTCGATCTCATTCTCCCGCCCGCAAACCAATCCGCGTCCCAACCATCTTCCCGGCGAGCGCCCACGTTCTTCGACCAGCCGCAGTTTACTGTCGCCGGAGTCACCGACACCACAACTACGGGCAGTCACGGTTCCGATACGACCGCGCGAACCCGGGACACGCTCGCCAAAGAGACGGTTTCCCTGGGCAACGCCCCGCCCGACGCTGGCCGCGCCGCTGTGTCCGAGAGCGAAAAATCGTTGCGAGAAAACGTGGAACACGACCCTCACAGCTTTGAGGCCAACCATCGTCTCGGAAAAGTGCTGGCCGAAAACGGCAGAGCGCGCGAGGCGATCCCATATCTCGAGCGTGCGGGCGAACTCAATGCCGGCGACTACGAAAATGCCTACGAACTGGCGCTGGCCAATGAAGGCGCCGGCAACTACGCGCGGGCACGGGACAACGCGCAAACCTTGCTGCCGCGGTTCGACAAAGCTGAAGTCCATCACCTGCTCGGCGATGTCCAGGAGAAGCTCGGCAATTCTCTCGAGTCTGTGCGCGAGTACCAGCGCGCCGTTGAATTGGACCCCAGTGAGACCTACATTTTTGACTGGGGCTCCGAACTTCTGTTGCATCACGCCCCCGAGCCTGCGGCGGAAGTCTTCGCCCGGGGCAACCGCCTGTACCCTCGGTCCGCCCGCATGCTGATCGGACTCGGAGCCGCCTGGTTTGCCCAAGGATCGTTCGCTCTGGCGGTGCAGAAGGTCTGCGAGGCCTCCGACCTGAATCCCAACGATTCGATTCCGTACCGCTTTCTAGGCACGATGCTAGAGGCGGAGACCCCGCCCTCACCAGAAGCCGTCGAAAAGCTGCGCCGTTTCGCCGAGCGCCAACCCAACAACGCCGAGGCGAACTACTATTACGCGGTCGGACTTTGGAAGCTTCGAACCGAGTCGCAGTACGCGGCCAGCGCAGCGCAGGTCGAGTCTCTGCTGAGAAACGCGATTCACCTCGATCCGAAATACGGTGCCGCCTACCTGCAACTGGGCATCCTCCACTCCGAGCAGAACGACTATCCGGCGGCCATTAGCGACTTCCAGCAAGCCATCCAGGCAGATCCGCAGATGGAGCAGGTTCATTATCGGCTGGCCCAGGCCTACCGGCATGTTGGGGATGTTGCCAAGGAGAAAGCGGAACTCAAAGAGTACGATCAGACAGCCAAAGAATCGGCGCAGCAGGCAGAGCGCGAGCGCCATGAAATCCCGCGGTTCGTCTACACTCTGCGCGATCAGCCCGTCCCTCAAAGCCCGTAGCACGGCTGCAGCTGGCGTTTCTTAGGACCTGCGCATGGACATGGAAGGCTCCGCTCCGCCTCTCCGTGTGTTACACTTTTTGATTCATATTGACAAACTGTTGCACGCAGGACGCCCAATCCACAAATGCTTTTTTCCAAAGAATATGTGGGCTATCTGGCCCGCGAAGTCACCAAGAAACTGATTGCTGGCAAGTTCATCGAGACCTCGTCGGTTCCGGCCGTAACCGAGCGGGTGAACGCCGCTTTGGTCGACGAACTCTCGCTGGAAGACCGCATCAACGATGAAGTCCGCGTCATCCTCGAAGCCTACTCCGACGAAATGCAGAAGACCGGCGCCAATTACCAGGAGATGTTCCGCAAGGTCAAGACCGAACTGGTGCGCAAGTACAAGGCGGTGCTGTGAGACTCAGCCGCGACAAAGCCAACGTGCTGGCCAAGGCCGTTTCCGAAGTCCTCAAGCAGATGGACGAGGTTGAGTTCATCGAAGACTTCAACACCATCCGCCAGGAAACGCGAAAGATTCTTGAAGAACTGCTCGTGCAGGAAGCCAGAATCGACACCGCGGCCCGCCAGAAAATCGAGAGCCAGAAACGCACCATCCTCGAAGGCTCGCAAGAGTGGGACATCCTCTACCGCAAGTACTACAACGAAGAAGTCAAGAAGCTCGGCGTCTAACAGGTCCTTCCCATCCGCCACCGCCTGCTCCGAGGTGATCGTTGGCAAATCAGATCAGCGAAGTGAAAGCTGTTGTCAAGCAGGCGGCCGAGCGGGCCGGCTTTGACGTAGCAGGCATTGCTCCCGCCGCCGGCGTTGCCGAACTCAACCATTTTCCTCAATGGATTGCTGCTGGCCGCGCCGGCGAAATGAAATATTTGGAAGCGCGGGATGACCACGGCGATCTCAAACGGGCCTCGCTCGCTCGCGTAGCGCCGTGGGCTCGAAGCGTGATCGTCTGTGCCATCAACTACAACACTGCGCATCCCTACTCAACCGAGGTCCACGACGCCGATCGTGGATGGATCTCCCGCTACGCCTGGAGCCGCGAGGATTACCACGAGGCTGTCCTCCGCCGCCTCAAGCAGGTCGAGTGCGAACTACACCAAGCTGTAGGCGACTCGCAACCAACCGTCGTCACCCGCAGCTATGTCGACACCGGACCCATCGTCGAACGCGTCTTTGCCAAGTACGCCGGCGTGGGCTGGATCGGAAAAAATACCTGCATCATCAATCAGAAAAAAGGCTCGTGGCTTTTCCTGGGCGTGATCCTCACCTCGCTCGAACTTGCGCCCGATCTGCCCGCTCCGGACCGTTGCGGCACCTGCACTCGCTGCATCGAAGCCTGCCCGACCGACGCGATTCTTGCGCCCTATCAGCTCGATTCCAACAGATGCATCGCGTATCTCACGATTGAGAAACGCGGATCGATCCCTGAGGAACTGCGCGCGGGCATGGGCCGCCACGTTTTCGGCTGCGACATTTGCCAGGACGTGTGCCCCTGGAACCGCAAAGCCTCGGCCTCAACCGCGCCGGAATTCGAGCCCCGCCCCGGTCTGGTCAACCCTGCCCTGGAGTGGCTCGCGGAAATGTCGGCGGAAGAGTTTCGCGCGGCTTTTCGCGGATCACCTATCCGCCGGACCAAGCGCGCCGGCCTCCGCCGCAACGCCGCCATCGCCATGGGCAACAGCGGTAACGAAAAATTCCTGCCCCTGCTCGACCAACTAGCCGCCGACGATGACGAATCCGTCAGTGAAAGCGCCGAGTGGGCGAGACGACGCCTGCTGACTTCCACCAAGTAGACGATTCGCTTAACCGGACAGCCTGGGCGGCTGTCCTGACATAAGACTTACTTAAATTTCGCTTTATGTTCGCTCAGTGACGATCCCGTCTTCACTCTAGATTCACTGATCTTCCGTAACTGGTTTTCCCGATTATCAGCAACTAATCTCTGTCTAAAGGGTTCTTAATAAGCAGGTTAAGGTAAGTCGTCTGAGGTGATCATGCGTCCACGCCACATCCAATGCATGCGACGCGCGTCAGGCGTTCTGGTCGGGATTGTCTTGGCCTGCACGTCTCTTGCGGGCGCCTCGGCGACTCTTCTTCTCGAGGAACCCTACGGCAGGCTGGGGTTCTTCACCGCGACCGGACACGCTGCCGTCTATCTGTCCGGCGTCTGCGCTGACAGCCCTCTGGTCCTACGCCGCTGTGCCCCTGGAGAAACCGGAGTCGTTCTCAGCCGCTACGATGGCGTGGGCGGATACGACTGGGTCGCCATTCCTCTGATCCCTTACCTGTATGCCGTCGAACGTCCGGAGGATGTGCCGTTATTTGCCGACGCGAAGATGACCCTGTTTCTCCGCGATCGCTACCGTCGCAAATATCTGGAAGCCATTGCCCCCGACGTGAAAAACGGTGAGACGCCCGGGGGAAACTGGTACGAACTCGTCGGCTCATCCTATGATCGGACCATCTACGGCTTCGAGATTGAGACCAGGTCCGAGCAGGACGAAGCTCTGATCCGCAAGCTCAACTCCTCCCCCAACCGGTCTCATTTCCATCTGGTCTCCAACAACTGCGCCGACTTTGCCAAAGACGTACTTAACTTCTATTACCCGAAGTCTCTGCATCGCAGCGTGGTCGCCGATGTTGGCATGACCACGCCCAAGCAGATGGCGAAAATGCTGACCAAGTTCAGCGACCGCCATCCCGAACTCCAGTCTTCGCGCCTTATCATCGCGCAGGTGCCGGGCAGCATGCCGCGCAGTTCGACGGTGCGCGGAGTGGTCGATTCCTTCTTCCGCTCCAAGAAATACATTGTGCCCAGCGTGGTGGTCAGCCCGATCTTTGCCGGGTGCGTGGCGGCAGTGTATGTGGGCACGGGCGCGGGCCACTTCGATCCCGCTCGCAACGCCCTGGTATTCGTTGTAGGCAGCGAACGCGAGCGGCCCCTCGATCGCGAAGATCGCCGGGCCTATCAACTGGAACTGAGACATTTCCTGGCGGGCGCTTATCCGGAGAAACGCGGGAGGAATGCCGACAAGGTCTGGGAGAAACTGCAATCCCGGGCAAAGTCAGCCGTCGATGACCAGGGCAGGCCGGTTCTTCAACTGCAGGTTGGAGACAGCCTGTTTCAGGTCGGAGTGTCCGCTGACAATGTCTTGAACGGCAGCGTTCCTCCTCTGTTGGTACGCCAGCTTCTTGAAGCTCGCCTGCAGTCGGAGTTGCGCAGCCGATCGGCGCAGGCCCTAACCGACGCTGAAGTAGCGCGCGACTGGAAGCTCCTCCAGAAAACCCTGGTGGACAGTGACACGACGGATGCGCCGCCGCGCCCCGCACCCCGCTCCGAGAATTCCCGCGAAAACCGGCCCTGATTCCGTCATCAGCCGCATTCTCTTGTCATTCCGAGCGAAGCGAGGAATCTGCTGCCCTGTACACTGCGAATCTGCGGCGCCTACTGTTGTTCCTGCGGTGGCCGCGGCGGCATCACCGTACCCGGCATGCCCGGTTGCACCATCGGTTGCTGCTGCTGCTGGAGTTGCATTTGGCGTTGCTGCATCTCCTGGAGCATTTCCTGCGGCGTCTTTACACCCGGCTGTTCGGGAGTGGCCGGTTGTTCGGCCTCTGCTGCCGCCTGGTCCGCGGCGTCGTCCGTGTTGTCGTCCGTCGCCTCCGCTTCATTCGCGTCGGCCGTCGCATTTGGCTGAGCCATGTTAGGAGGCACGTTCCCAGGCTGCTGTTCCGCCAGCGACGAACCGTTGGCGGAACTCAGGTCCGGCCCTGTCTTGGGCACCAGCACCACGCGCGTCAATAATGCGTCGTTCGCCGGCGACCCCAGCAGCACATAATTAAACCGCGATCCATTCAGCAACTCGGCGACGACTGCCCGCGCTGGCCCCGGTCCTAGATGGGTCACCACTCGATCCGGTGCCGCGGGAATCTCGATCTCTGCCCCAGTCTGTTTGCGCACTGCCCGCAAAATATCGCCCAGCGTTGAGTTGGGCGCCACGATGGTCAGCTGCTCGTTCTGATACGTCACCTGCGGCGGCACCGGCGCGATCGAATCCAGCGGGATCGGCTGTACTGGCCCAGTGGGCCCGGATGGCAAGGGAGGCAGAGGCACAGGTGCAGGCTTTTTCGTCTTGTGGTGGCCCTGACTCTGAGAGGATGCAGCACGTGCGGCGCAAACAATCCCAGGGCACAGAACGGCGGCGCACAGGACGACGACACCGGCAGCCGCTTTGAATTTCAATCCTGTGCTCATAGCCAACTCCTCCATCTGACCCGCAAAACGCCAGAACGCCTTGACCAGAATTCTAGCACTCGGTCCCGGCTTGAAAAACTGTAGTACAGCGTCCCAAAAGGGAACGTCTTAACATTACTCTCTTGCACATACGGGCGCCATGGCACGAACCGGGGAACCTCCAAGTCGATTGCAGTCAATGACTTCCGGCCAGTGAAAATCTTATCCGGGTCCCCTGAAGCAAGCGTAAACTGACCCAGTCCTTTCCACCTCTGTGAAAGTAAAGGCGAACTCAGCCATGAACCTGACTTCCCCCAGGCTCGACCGCGCCCTCGGGATTCTACTGTCGGCACTCGCCTTTTCGTCGTTGATCACCCACGCGCAGAGTTGCAAGACGTCGAGTGAACTCGACGACGCCCCCCGCGCCGCCATCACGACCGCTGCCCAGCGCTATTTCGGCCTGGCCGCCAAAGCCGATGTCGCTTCTTTACGCCAGAACGCCACCTCCAGCCTCGCCTCTGATTTTTCCGGTATCGAGACCACCGTTAAAGACCGTCAGCAGGACCTCGTCGGCGTCCAGGCGGCCGTGAAATCCGTATTTCTGCTTGAGGCTGAGGGCACCGCGCCAATTCCGCGGACCGAGTTCTATTGCGGAGTCTTCGGCAAGAACGGCCAGACTTCCGACAGCGCCATCTTCGCGCTCGACAACCTGGCTCCGGGCAAATATGCCGTCGTACTACTCGATGTCCCTTCGCCCAAGGGACGAATTATGTTTTCTGAAATTCTCCAGCAGGCGGGAACCGACTGGAAATTAGGCGGCCTCTACATTAAGGCGGCGCAGGTCGCCGGCCACGACAGCGACTGGTTTGTGGCCCGCGCCCGCGAGTACAAAACCAAAGGCCAACTGCATAACGCGTGGTTCTATTATCTGGAGGCGAGCAACCTTATCTCGCCGGTGCCCTTTATGGCGACGGCCGCCACTGACAAGCTTTCTGACGAATTACAAAATCGCCGCCCCGCGGACCTTCCCGCCGACGGAAAAACCGCGGACCTCGCCGTTCCACCCGCTATCTACAAACTCACCACGATCTTTCCCGCGGCCGTGGCCAATGACCTGGATCTGATCGTGAAGTATCAGGCCGCCGATATTTCCAACACCAACCTTGCCTATCAGAACAACGTTGCAGTAATCAAAGCGCTGATCGCGAAGTATCCGGAAGTGCGAGACGCCTTCGCCGGCGTGGTCGCGCGCGCCGTCGAACCCAGCGGCCGCGATTACGGAACTCTGCTGGCGATAAAGGACGTGAAGTAAGTTGAGTTCTCAGTTCTCGGTTGATTGCGCCCTGCTGTCTTCCAGCAGGCACTCTTTCGGATCTTTGTCGTCCCGTAATCCCAAGAACACCGGAGCACGGAGCTTCGGTCCGTTCCCGTCACCCACTGCACCGCGTGACTGAGAACCGAGAACTGAGAACTGAGAACTGTTTTTTCCGTCGGTCCACTCCGCGAACTCGATCTCCGCCACCAACTCCGGCTTCACCCAGCTCACTTTGCGCAGAGCCTCAACCTCTCCGAAGAAGGGATTCTTCTTCGTCTCCAGCTTCTTCAACACCTTCCAAATTTCGTCCAGCGAGTTCTGATCAAACCCGCTGCCAGCCTGCCCCACGTGAATCAAGCGCGTCTTTTTATCGTAGAGTCCCAGCACCAGCGATCCGAAGTGCGCGCGGCTGCCTTCGGGTACGGTGTATCCTCCGACCACGCACTCGATCCGATGCCGGATCTTGATCTTCAACCATTCCCGGCTGCGGCGCTCTTCGTAGAAGCTGGCGCGCTTCTTGGCCACAATCCCCTCCAGCCCCTTCTGCCGCGCCATCTCAAACAGGGCTTTGCCGCGCTCCTCGTAGTGATCGGAGTACCGCACCGCATCGCCCGTCGTGACTAACGACGCCAGCTTGCGCTTGCGCTCCTCCAGCGGCACGCGCCGCCAGTCGTAGCCATCGAGATACAGCAAATCGAAGGCGTAATACAGCACCGGCACATCTGCATTCGCCGTCGCACGCTTTCCGCCCGGACGAAATCCTGTGCGCTGCTGCATCAAACTGAACGACGCCTTCCCCTCCTCATCAAGCGCCACCACTTCGCCATCCAGAATCGCGGTCTTCGCCTGGATAAACTGCGCCATGTCCTTCAACTCCGGATAACGCGGCGTCAGATCATTCTGATTCCGCGACACCAGCCGCACTTTTCCGCCATCGATAAACGCGATCGCGCGATACCCATCCCACTTGATTTCAAACAGCCACTCCGCCCCGTCAAACGCCTTCTCCACGGACTCCGCCAGCATGGGATGAATCTTCGCCGGCATCGACCTCTTCACCGGTCCGCTCGAAGACTCCGCCGCCGAAGAAACAGCCTTAACCACGGAGGCCATAGGGGACACAGAGGTTTTCCTCTTCGCCTTCCCCCTGTGCTCCTCCGTGTCCTTTGTGGCTAACTCTTGCTTCTTCTTCTCGACCCGCGCCACCGCATCTGCCAGCCACGCGGCCTTCAAGCGCCCGCGCCCGGCCGGCCGACTTTTCCACTCCGCCGATCCTGCGTCCCCCGCCACCTGTTCCAGAGTCCGACCGCTGAGCACCGACGTATCGATTGACTCAATGTCGTATCCCTCCACCACCTGATCGTCGTGCTTCTTGATCATCAACCACTCGTTGCCCTTGCTCCCGGGACGCCGCCCCTTCATCTTGACCAGCGCGAAGTCCCCCTGCAGTCGTTTCCCATTCAAACGAAATTTCAAATCTCCCTTGGCGAGCATCGCCGCCGCTTCCGCCTCTGTTCCCGGTACATACTTTCCCTGCACCGCCACCGGAGACAGCGGTTGCCACGTGCCCACGTCCCACACGATCACGGTCCCGGCGCCGTAGTTATTTTCCGGAATGTTCCCCTCAAAATCGAAATACGAAACCGGATGATCCTCCACCTGCATCGCCAGCCGTTTGTCCGCCGGATCGAGCGATGGCCCCTTCGGCACCGCCCACGACTTCAACACGCCTTCCATCTCCAGCCGAAAATCGTAGTGCAGCCGGGTCGCATCGTGCATCTGCACGACAAAACGATTTCCCGCCTTCGTCGCCACTTGTGGTGGAGGCTCCGGCGTCTCCTCAAACCGCCGTTTCCGTTTATATTCTTCCAGCGCCATGAGGAAGCTATTTTAAACATGAGGAATGGGAAGAGGGATGCGTAAAGGGAATTTACATTCAGGAGCTGTTCCTGTAGGGCTGCTACGTGGGTTCTTGGGAGGCAGTCATCCTGGCGTCAATGAGTGCTATGGCGATTTTGCGATAGCTACCGTCTATCGCCGGGAGACCACTGCGTGAACTGTCTGTCTGAAATAGCAGTGCGCAACTGGTCCAACGTACTCACACGAAAGACCTTTAGAGTGGCACCCCATGATGTGCGTCCTCGAAAGTCAAAGGCCGTCACACACTCTTGGCCGACAAAACCGCCCCATTCATAGAACACAATCGCTGAATCGTCGCTCAGAGCTGCGAACCGAAGTTGCTTATTCGGAACTCCGGGAATGATGCCATCCGTGCTCATTTCCTCGCCCGGATTGACCATGTCGAACTTCACCCCGACGAAGTTGCACTTTTCGATGTTGCAAAAGGAACCCTTCACTGATTCCGGTAGCTTACGCACGTCCGTCACGATGACGAAGTTCTCGCGCATCAGCTTGTCAAGCTGCGCCAAACTCATCGTCGCACTGTCCTTTTGGAGAGGAACTTCATGCGCGAGAGGCGGGTTGTCCAAGCGTGGTGCCTTTGTGCAGCTAGAAAGGAACAGGCTGACTGCTGCACAAAGCATCATGGCTATAGCTCTGGTCTCCCGGCGGCGATTATTCAATATGTCTTGCATCATCCTGACACCAATTTATGATAAATGACGCTAGGCGATTACACTCGTTAACCGTTCCGGTGGCCTCTCCTGTCTGAATGCGCTATAGAATCTGTGCTCCGCACTTGCGCGAAATATGAAACGCGAATTCCCCGAAGTCCCGTTGGTCGGCGTCGGCGCGGTAATCATAGAAGACACCCGCGTTCTCTTGGTCAAACGTGCCCACCCCCCGCTGCAAGCGCAATGGTCCATCCCCGGAGGCGTCCTCGAAGTCGGCGAACTGGTCCGCGAAGCCGCCATCCGCGAGGCCCGCGAAGAAACCGGACTCATCGTCGAACCCAGAGACCTGCTCGGCGTCTACGACCGCGTCCTGCGCAACCCCGAGCGGCGCGTGCAGTATCACTATGTCCTGATCGATTTCCTCTGCCACCGCATTGGCGGCGAACTCCGCGCTGCCAGTGACGCCGCCGAAGTCCGCTGGTTCACCCGCGAAGAGCTACCCGAACTGAACCTCGCCGAAGACACGCAGGATGTGATTCACAAAGGATTTGCGAAGCTAAGCCGGTGAGTCGTCCTCTTCGGAAGGGGCGTCGGCGGAGACATTTTCTTCGAGCACTCGATTGGCTTCCCCGACCATGTCCGCGTCCACCCGCAATTTCACCCCACCGAGTGCGTTGGCGTTAAACCAGTCGAGCCGGACCATGTTGTCGTCGAACAAAAATGCGTCGATTCCGGCCGCTGCCAGGAGTCCCTTGGCCAGTTCAGCTTCCAGCAAGTTCCAGTAGGTCCGGATCGGGACCAGGTCGCGAAATTCCTCCGCCTTGGAATCCTGAGGTTCGTCCAAATGTCCGACGTATAGGCCTCGCCCTGCCAGCTCCGCTCGCAGCGCCTCGCGCGCTGCATCGGTTAATTCGGACATTTTCCCGGCCAACTGCTCCAACTCCCCATCCGACTGAGAAGAGTAAACTTCTGCCAGACGCTGGCGCTCCTGTTCAGGGTCAATCCTAGCCATGGCAGGGAATCATACTCCTGAAGTTCGCTCCGGGGTTATCCGCGACAATCCGCCAGATCCGCGGCCAGATTTTGTTCGCAAGAATTTTGTTCATAAATATTTTGTTTCGTAAAATAGAACGGCCCGCAAGCTCAACCAGAGCCTGCGGGCCGCCCGGTGGACTGTTTGGGATTGACCAAGAGGTGGTCACTCTAACGTGGCCTCTACGGCAACTCCGGGTTCGTCGAATCGACGATTCCTGACCGACCTGCGCCAGGCGGAATTGAATCCTTAACTCACCGGTAGTGTGCGGGCTGTAGCTCCGGGCGCGCTTTTCTTGTCTGCGCCTGAAGCCCCGCTTAGAGCAACCGCTCTAAGTCTCAGCCACCTCACCTGGTCTTTGAGTACCCCAACTACTGCCTTCAGAACTTGTCATCCGACCACCTCCTTTCCGGTGTAATTCGCACATTAGTACGAAAGCGCCCTGTGCGTCAACCGGCACGAAAGTGGGGAAGCATGAAAGGTAACGGCAGATTGCGGGAAGCTCTTCCTTGTTTGAGTTATCCGACGCGCGGAGTAGGATTTAAGGAAATGAGTACAACGACCCCGAGGAAGCCAACCGGGTCAGACGCCACTTACTTCGTCGTTGGCAAAGATAACCTCGCCGATCTCGTATTCAATCCGGCGATGCAGCCGAATCTGCGCCATATCTTCAACAGAGCGAAAGGACTGCCGGTCAGTGAATTCGTGCTTGCGGAGAGACCGCGTGTCAAATATCTCTGCCGCGTCACGCTCATAGAGAAGGGTGACAAGTTCACGCCGCGCCTCGCGTTTTCCACGCGCGACGAAACGGGGAAGCTCAAAGGTGAGCGCGTCGCTGGTGGAAACGAGACCTTCGATCTCAAGGCCAGAGTTGACCTGGAAGACTGTTACGACAAGTTCTGGGAGTTGGTTTCCTTCCTTAGGAGCCTTAAGGGCGTGGAGGTTCCTGAGGGCCCATTTTCTCTGATATCGCAGGGCGATGCTGAGATCGTTGCCGCAATTGTCCGCGACCGAGACGCGTCGAGCCTGAGGAGCATCGTCAAAGAATTGCTCGCCCGCGGAGGCTCTTTGTCTCGGCAGGACGTAAACCAGCTATTGAGAAGAAGGGAGAAGCTCCAGGAGTTCGAGGTCGCTCTCAAATCAGCTGACGACGAGAGCTGGTGGCAGGACTTCTTTGAGGAAAACAAATGGATTTTCGGATACGGCCTCAACTACCAGATCCTTCGGCAGGAGCAGCCGCAACCGCACTACGGCGGCACCAGCATAGACGGCTCAGGTGGGCAGAGAGGAGACATCCTCACCTCAACCAGCGGTGACATCGGTTTTACTGTTCTGGTCGAAATCAAGAAGCCCGGGACTCCACTTCTGCAGGGCATCAAGCCAAGCAGGAGCGGCGCTTGGAGCCTGTCCAAGGAACTGACCGATGCGCTCTCGCAAATCGAGGCTAACTGCTCTACCTGGCTGGAGCACTCCCAGCAACCGGACAACATGGATACACTCGAGACCGAACGTATATACACGGTTCAGCCAAAGGGAATTGTTGTAATCGGCACGCTGAGCCAGGTTGCCGAGTCGCGCAGCAAGCGAGGCACGTTCGAGCGGTTTCGGAAGTCGATCCACGGTGTCGAAATATTGACCTTTGATGAACTCCTCCACCGAGCCAGGTTCATCGTCGATCAGGCGGATTAACGCCCGTCAGCGATTTCCCAAAGTGGCAATTTCTCCCAGCCCCAACAGGCTCGCGTCTGCCGTGACCAGCGTAAGATCGAGTACCTTGGCGGTAGCTGCGAGAAATCGGTCCGCTGGATCGCGCTGCGGAAGACGCAGTCGGCGGGAGGCTGCGGCAATTTCATGGGTGAAGGGAGCTTCGCGAAATGGCGCTGTCGAGTCGATTATCCAGCTCTCTAGATCTCCGTCGAGGTGGATGCGTCCCTTTTCATGCAGCATTAACGCCTCCCACGTGCTTACCGGCGACAGCCACAATTCATTTTCCGGGATTCGTAGTTCGTGCCGAGTTCTGACGCCAAGATGGTCAGGCTCCCGCAGGCTCCACAGCCAGATATGCGTATCGAGCAGGAGCCTCAATCGCGCAGGACCTCCCAGTCATCTGGGTCGCTGGCCGGGGAGATGATGTCACCCAGAATTTCCATGCGCCCTTTCATTGAACCGATCCAATCCCGGTTATTGGTCGGCGCGGGAGGGGAGACCTCCGCGATGGGACGCCCCCGACGAGTCACCCGGATCGGCTGCTTGGTTTTCTGTACCTCATCGAGGATTGCCAGACACTTGGCTTTGAATTCGGAGATAGCTATTTCTTTCATGACCCATATATTGGACCATAGTCCATGCAACTGGTCAAGTAACTACGGCAGTCCGAACGCATAGACCGCGCTGCCCGCTGCGATCGCTACATATTCTTTTCCGTCGATCGCAAACGCCATGGGCGCAGCGTAGACCGCGCCGCCCATCTGGAAGTGCCACAGCGGCTTACCCGCCGCCGCATCGAAAACAATGAAATTTCCCTCCGCGTCGCCGCTGAACACCAGTCCACCCGCAGTCGACAACACCCCTGACCAAGTCGGCGACGTATGCTCAAACGTCCACTTGATCTCTCCCGTCGCCGGATCGATCGCCTTCAGGAATCCGCGATAGGGCTCGGCCTCTTCCGACGGAAAATAGGCGCTCCCGTAATACGCGTGTCCCGCTTCATAGGGCTGCGGCGCCGTGCTGAAAGTGTCGCACTGATCGCGCGCCGTTACGTAAAAGAGCGCCGTCTGCGGGTCGTAGGTCGGAGCCATGAAGTTCGTTGTCCCTGCCGCCCCGGGACATACCGTGCGACCCTCCAGTGTCGGCGATGCTTCCTTCTTCCCCAGCGGCCGCCCTTCCGCATCCTTCGTATCGCTCCATGTAATTTTGCCATAAGCATTCGCCGAGATGAGCTTGCCCGATGTGCGATCGAGTACGTAGAAGAATCCATTGCGGTCGGCCTGCGCGATCAGGTGCTTTCCGCCCGCCGCAGTCATGACGTCAATCATCACCGGAACCTGCGTCGCGTCCCAGTCGTGCTCGTCGTGCTTAGTGAACTGGAAATACCAGTTCATCTTGCCGGTGTCAGCATCGAGCGCCAGCAGGGAATTGCTGTACAGGTTGTCGCCCGCCCGTCCCTCGCCACGATTCGACGGCGCCGGATTTCCCGTCGGCCAGAAAATCTGATTCGTCAGCGGATCATACGTCCCCGTATTCCACGCCGGCGCCCCGCCCACTTTCCATGAATCACCCTCCCAGCTTTCATGTCCCGGCTCGCCCCGTCCGGGAACCGTATAGAACCGCCACTTGCGCTCGCCCGTCGCCGCATCGTACGCGTCAATGAACCCGCGCACTCCATATTCCCCGCCGGAAATCCCGATCACCACTAACCCCTTCACCGCCAGCGGCGCCACGGTAAAGCTGTGCCCCGTGCGATAGTCCGCCGCGACCACATCCCACACCACATTTCCGGTCTTTGAATCGAGCGCGACCACGTGCGCATCCAGCGTCCCCAGAAAAACTTTGTCCCCCAGAATCGCCAGCCCGCGATTCACCCGCCCGCAACACGGCCGAATGTCCGAAGGAATCTGCCGCTGGTACATCCAGACCGGCCGCCCCGTGCGTGCATCGAGCGCAAACGCGCGATCATCTTGCCCTGTGGCATACATGATTCCGTCGACCACCAGCGGCGTTGTCTCCAGCTTGCCCGTCGCCCCGGTCTGATACACCCACTTCGCCACCAGCGTGCGCGCATTCGTGATGTTGACCTGATCGAGCCCGCTGAATCGCTTGCCGGAATAATCCCCCGAGTAAGTCATCCAATTCTGCGGTTCCTTCGCAGAATTCACCAGCCGTTCGAACGAAACTTGAGCGAGCGCGAGACTCGCAAACAGGGCCAGCATCAATCCGGCTTCCAGAAGTCGTATCGCAACTCTGAAAGTACCGTGGAAGAGCGGCCCTTCAAGGGCCGCGTTGTGAATCGGCGAAGCGAAGGCCTTTAGGCCCTGTGGTCCTCCGGGGCTAAAGCCCGCGTGCAGAGGAGTGCCTCGACGCGGCGCTGAAGCGCCGCTCTTCCACGGCTGCTGGGGTGCCTCAGAAGATCCGACGTCACGTTGCCTCTCAATCTTTCGCACGCCCGGCCCCGTCATTTCGCCCCCACGCTGATCAAATAAGCCACGATGTCCCCCAGATCCTTGTCGCTCAAAATGTCCGCCCCGTACTTCGGCATCGCTGACTCCCGACTCTTCTGAAACGAAAGCAGCTTGCTCTTCTCCAGCAGATGAATCTGCTCACCCATGTCCATGATCTGCACGCTGAAGCTGTCTTCATTCAGGGTCACGCCCTTGATCTGCTTTCCGTCCCCCGTGACCGCAGTGACGCTCAAGTATTCCTGCGGAAACTCCTTTGTCGACTCAGTCAGTCCCCAGGCGAGCCTCCGGCTGGGATCGCGCACCGACTCGATGATCGCCTCGCGCGTCCGCGATCCGCCCACACTCGTCAACTCCGGCCCCAGCCTCCCGCCCTTGCCCTCGACCATGTGGCACAGCGAGCAGTTCCCATCGCCGTAAAACAGATCCTTACCTCGCGCAGCATTGCCCGCCGCCTGCGCCGGAGCCTTCACCTCCTGGCTGCGAATGTAGGTGATGATCTGCCAGATCTCCTCGTCGGTCATCCCGACGCCCTGCCCGTTGGTCCCGTTGGCCGGCATCGCAGTTCCTGGAATGCCGTTGCTGATGACCTGAAACATCTCCGCGTCGGAGTGCGTGTGCTTTTTCACCGCCCGCGTAAGGTCGGGCCCGCGCCCGCCGCCATGTGCGCCTAACCCGTGACACAGTGCGCAGTTGATGCGGAACTCATACTCCCCCGCCTTCGCCGCCTTGGCGTCGCCCGCCAGGGGATTCTGGCCGATCGCCGGTTGCCCCGCTCCCATCAACACCAATCCGACGATTCCCGCGCACCATCGTCTGAACATGAATTCACCTTCCCGGAATTTGCCGCATTCTACGCCACCGAATCGCGATTGCAGCTTTGGAAATCTCGGCAGATTTGCAGCTTTGAAACCAGGCCCCCACCTGTACATGTCCAGCGGGCATCTGCCGCCTGCACCTTTGGCTCTCTACACTGAAATCCTGCCCTCAAGATGCCGATACTGCTAAGGGGAGGGAGGATTTCCGCTAGGCGTCCAAGTGATTGATTCGTCAGCCTTTCCAGCGAAAGGCGTCGGCCTGGGGAAGGCCCACATGAGCCAGCACGCGATAAGCAAATTCGCGCGCCATCTCATCTAAAGAAGCAGGACCGTAATAGTACGCCGGGATCAGTGGAAAGACGGTGGCTCCGGCGTCGGCGGCACGGTACATGTTGCGGATGTGGATTTTATTGAGCGGCGTCTCGCGCACGCACAGCACCAGCGGACGCTTCTCTTTGATCGAAACGTCCGCCGCGCGCTCTATCAGTTGCGAGGCAACGCCGTTCGCGATACGGGCCAACGTGCCCACGCTGCATGGCATTACGATCATGGCATCGGCGGGATAGGAACCGCTGGCCACGTTCGCCCCGATGTCGGTGTTCGATTGCTCTTTGATTTTGAGCGCAGCACGACTGCCGGAGTGGCCAAGAATCCGGCCGACCAGGTTGGACCGGCCCTTGATGTCCAACTCTTCGGCCATGACGCGCAGCGCGCTGTCGGAAGCAATGAAATTGACCGTCTCGACGCGTTCATCGCGTTCGACGGCCAGCAGAAGATGCCGCAGAAAAATGGCCCCGCTGGCGCCGGTGGTCGCGACGGTTAGGTTTTTCGGTGGCTGGCTCATCCCGCTCAGGAGCATAGGGAGGCCGCGCGGGAGAAGTCAAGACAAGCTAAGAAGCTAAGGAGCCAAGGGCCAAGAGCCAAGAGCCAAGAGCTAGAAGCTAGAAGCTAGAAGCTGATCATGTCCTCAACCGCCAATCTCCGATCCCGCCGCAGCGCCGCCCAACTGCACGCGCTGGCGGGAGTGGAGCGCGAAATCCGCGCCCAGGATTCCCATAACCGGCGCAAATATCTTCGCGAATTCAACCAGGCTTTTCGCAGCTACGACTCCGTTCTCGATGCGCAGCAGATTCAAGACGCGCTCCACTCCGCCGACGTGGTCCTAATCGGCGACTACCACGCGCTCCCAGCCGCGCAACGCTACGCCGCATCGCTGATCGAGCAGCGCGCGTTGGCTGGAGACCGCCCCGTCGTCCTGGGAGTCGAAACTATCTTTGCCCGTGACCAGCACATTCTCGACGAGTGGTGGCGTCGCGAAATCGACGAAACCGAACTCCGCCAGCGCATCCGCTTCGACCTCGACTGGGGATACAACTGGACCCCATTCCACGAGTTGCTGGTCACCGCGCGCGACCACGCCGAAGCCGTCTACGGCCTGGACTGCATGCCGCGCGAAGACCTGCGCAAAATCGGCGCCCGCGACCGTCACGCCGCCGCCAAGATTGCCGAAATCCGCGAGCGCCATCCCGACGCCGTCATCTTCGTGTTGTTCGGCGAGTCGCATCTCGCTCCTGACCATCTGCCGCGCGCGTTGCGTCAGCAGCTGCCCGACGCGAAAGTTCTCACCGTATTGCAGAACATCGACGCGCTCTACTGGCGCGCCGCCGGAGAGCGTGCCGACAAAGTGGAAGGCGTTCGCGTCAACGACGACGTGCTGTGCGTCTTCAACGCCACGCCGCTCGAAAAATACGAAAGCTACCGCCTGTTCCTCGACCAGTGGAGCCGGTGCGACGACGGTCCCGATTTCGCTCCCACCATCTACAACTTGATCGACAGCCTGGCCCGCTTCCTCGAGATCAACCGCTACTCGGCGCACAATGGCACGCAGCCCAAATTTCTGGTCGACCTGATGCCTGAGGTCTACGGTGGTTCGTCCGACGGCATGCTGCGCCGCTTGCTGTCGCGCAAAAGCATCGCCGAAACCGAGCGCGAAGCCATGTTGGCCAGCGTCGAAGAACGCGGCAGCGCCTACCTGCCGCAAGTGAATGCGTTCTACGTCCGCGAATTCCAGATGATTCACGCCGCTGAAGATGCCACTCGCTTCCTGCATCAAGCCTGTCAGGGTTTGCCGCAGCGCCTCAACGGCCATGCGGAAGAGAGAGCAGCAAACGGAAGCGGCAGCCGCGAGCGCAGCCCGATCGATACTTTCTACACCCGCGTGATCGAGCACGCGGTAGCCTATTTCGGTTCGCGCGTGCTCTATCCCTCGCGTCCCGTTCCCAGCGACTCGTCACCTCTATCCCGGGCGGCCTGCGAAAAAGCGGCGCAGGCGGCCATCCGGGCCGAGGTCAGCAAGTGTGAATCCGCTGCGCAGGATCTGGGCTACCGCATTGGAAACCAGATCTATGACGCCTACCTTGCCGGCAAAGTCGCGCCCAGTGGCCTGCGGCGCCTATTCCTCGCGCACCTCGACGAGCCTGGGCTGGCCCGCAAAGTCTGCGCTGCGGTGATTGCCAAAGTCCGCCCGGTTTCCAACTCGAAGTCACGCGCCGCCCACGCCTGAACCCCACCCTCTCTACGAAATGCTAATCTAGACCTCAGCCCGGCTGAATGCCGAACGCCGAATGCCGAAACCGCTGAGTGCCTCTTGAACGCCGAATCCATCCGCAAACTGTTTCAGCAAGTGCGCTCGGGCAACATCACTCCCGATGCTGCGGTCGACCGCTTGCGCCATCTGCCCTTCGAGGATCTCGGCTTCGCCAAAGTCGACCATCACCGCGCACTGCGTTCCGGCATGCCCGAGGTCATTCTCGGGGAAGGCAAGGCGCCCGCGCAGGTCGCCGGGATTTTCGCCCGCCTGGCGAAACATGGCGGAAACATACTGGCCACGCGCGCCAACGAAAAACAGTTTGTCGCGGTAAAGAAGAAGTTTCGCGCCGCTGAATACCGCGACCTCGCCCGCGCTATCGTTTTGCAACGCGATCCCACGAAATACGGCAAGGGAGTGATCGCCGTGGCCTCCGCCGGAACGAGCGATATCCCCGTAGCGGAAGAAGCCGTCGTCACCGCGGAAGTGATGGGGAATGAAGTCGAGCACTTCTACGACGTCGGCGTCGCCGGGATTCACCGCCTGCTGGCCAACCGCGAAGCCCTCACCCGGGCCCGCGTCGTGATCGTATGCGCCGGCATGGAAGGCGCCTTGCCCAGCGTCGTCGGAGGCCTCGTCGGTGTCCCCGTCATCGCCGTGCCCACGAGCATCGGCTACGGTTCGTCGTTCAAAGGGCTGGCCGCGCTGCTCGGCATGCTGAACTCGTGCGCATCGAACGTCAGCGTGGTCAACATCGACAACGGATTCGGCGCCGGCTACGTCGCATCGCTTATCAACCGCTTACCGTAAAGCGAAAAGGAGGAACCTATGCCCGACGCGCTCTCCCCCGAAGTGAAACAACTCATCGATCATCCGAACTTCGCTCACCTCGCCACGCTTATGCCCGACGGCTCACCACAGTCGGTGCCGGTCTGGGTCGGCCGCGAAGGGGAGCATATCGTCATCTGCACCGGCGAAGGCTCGCTCAAAGCGAAGAATACGCGTCGCGATCCGCGAGTGGCGTTGTCGATCGTCGACTTCACCAATCCCTACGAAGAAGTTCAGATCCGCGGCCGTGTCGTCGAACGCCGCCCAGACCAGGACTTCAAGGTGATGGACGCCGTCTCGCACAAGTACACGGGCAAGCCCTTTCCCTTCCGCAATCCTGAAGGACGAGTCGCCCTCATCGTTGCTGTCGAGAAGGTCCGTTACACCAAGCTGCCCTTCGAGCACACACCTGGGAAATAAAAAGGCGCGGCTCGTGACTTTTACTCTCGAGCCGCGCCTTTCCCCCTGTCACCGCTACATCAACCTTACATTCCCTGCCGGCCGACTTATTCGACTTGCAGTTTGTTGTCCACGCTGAAGGCGCCGAAGAGCTGGTTCGCTCGGAGCCCGGCGACCGTCTTGTCCATCGGGCTATCAACCGACCCGTACAGGGTCACATGCCCGTTGGTCACGATGATGCGAATCGGACGCGCCGGATCGATCGCGTACTTGCTCAAAACCGGGTCGCGATAAATGGCGCGCAGCGCTCGCAATCGCAGACCGTCGTCATACAGTGAAACCGGCTCCAGCGAAACGTTGTCGATCACATCTTTAACGCCCGGCATGTTCGCAATGTCGGCCAGCGCTTCGTCGCGGCCAATGCCAGTGCGATCCTGGCCTTCGACCGTGACCACTCCGTCTTTCACTCCCAGCGCGAAGTAGTCGAACGTGCTGTCGTAACCCACGCGCACGTAGGTCAGCTTCTTGGCCAGTTTCTGCTCAAGCTGCTCGTCCGGCACATTCGGACCCGCCACCGTCACCAGGTTGCGCACTCCCTGGGTGTTCGCAATCTTGCGCGCCAGCTTCGCAGCGTCCAGTTTGCCTTGGTAGAGATCGACCGTGCCCGTGAGGGTCACGATCCCGTCTTCCACGCTCGCCTTCACGTCGCGGAACTGGTTCTTCGCGGCCAGCTTCTGCGTTGCCGTCGTCTGAATTTGATTGTCGTAGCGAGTAGCGGTCTCAGCCACGAGCATTGTGCTCAACAGCCCCACCGCTAGAAACGTACTCGCCAGTTTCACTAAGCTCTTCTTCGTTGCAGTCATAAAGGTCACCTCCGACCCGTTGACGAATCTTTACGAATTAACCACCTGGTTAATTCATTCGATGCGGAGGTGCCAGCGAGAGATGCTTCTGCGCCAAGGGGAGGGAACCGCTACTGCTCTGCGCTAAACGCGGAGAGAAACTTTCTGCGCCGCCGCGGGTTTATATGGGCAGCCGGCAGTGGTGTGTCGAGCAGTGTTCCCGTATCGCGGTCAACGATACTGCGCGAGCAGTTTTCCGATCATTTTCCGACTAAAGACCAGTCCGTCAACAGCACCGGTTGCCCGTTCTTCACAATCGTCGGATAAACATTGTCGAATCCCTTGTGGTCCTTGGGACCGTAATCCAGAACCAATTTCGCGCCCATGCCGACGTTCATTTCATGAATCGACTCGATGGCTGTGATGAACTTTTCCCGCGTCAGATCTTTCCCCGCGCGCTTCAATCCCTCCACCAGCACCATCGCATCGACAAAGCCCTCCAGGCTCACGAAACTCGGCGGCGTGTCGGGATAATACTTTGCCAAGCTTTTGCGATACTGCTCAACCGTCGAGTAGTCGGTGCGATCGTAGGGAGGAACCACCTGCGTGATAATCGTGCCCTCCGCATCGGGTCCCGCCTCTTTGATGAATTCCTCGGTGCCTACAAAAGAGACGGTCACAAATTGCGGCCGCCACCCCGCCGCGTGCGCCTTCTTCACGATGGCTGCTACCGGGGCATAGGGCCCGACCACCACCACCGCCTGCGGACGCGCTGCCAGCAGGCTCTTCAGCCCCTCGTCCACATCCATCGTATTTCGCGCAAACGTACCCAATCCTACCGGCGCCGCGTTGTGCTTCTGCAACGCCAGTTTCACGCCATCGAGCACGGTCTTGCCAAACGCGTCATCCTGATAGATCACTCCGACCTTGCGAATATTCACGTCCCACAGTTTGTCGATCTGCTCCCGCGTCTCATCGTAGTAAGACGCGCGCACATTGATGATGTAGTGCTTGAGCGGCTCATAGAGCATCTGCGCGCCGGTGAACAACCCTACCACTGGGATCTTCTCGTCCTGCGCCATGGGCACGTAGACCTTCGCGGTGGGCGTACCCACAAAGAATCCCAACGCGAACACGCCCTCCTTGGTCATGCGCTTGAAGCATGCGGGAGCCTTGTCTGGATCGTAGCTGTCATCAAAGGCCAGCAGTTGAACCTTGCGCCCGAAGATTCCACCCTCGTCGTTGACGGAATGGAGATACGTCGTTGCCCCCATCACGGTTTCTTTGCCCAGGAAGTGCGCCGGGCCATCCAGCGCGGAGCACGATCCCACCAGAATGCTATCCTCGGTGACACCCGGCGTCTGCGCCAGAGCGGCAGAGATCACGATCATCACCGTGAACATCAGCAGTGCAACGCGTGAAAAATAAATAAGTCCCGCCCCAATTCGGTTCATCCGCAAACTCCTGTGGAAAGCATTTCTCTCCGCACACGGCCGGGGTAAGCGTGCATGAGATTGGTGAGGACATTGTGGCACGGCGAGTACGCGCCAGTGACCTCTGCGACTCACCGAAGTAACTCGCGCTTACGAAAGGCCGTCGCAGCGCTCCCATTGCGGAACGCGTCTTTTCGGGATTACCCCCGTAACTTTCGACTCGGTACTTTGCGTTCTACCATGCCCTTGGACTGCGCATTTCGAGGGGGAATTCGCGGATGGGTGAACGTGTCACCCCATCAGGACGGGTAGATCTTTCCCGTGCCAGCCGGCTGAAAACAGCCCTGGACAGCGGAGCTCCCCCTGCGTTCGTACAGCCCGAAAACACCGCCCCTCCCGCGAACGGCGCCTGCTCCGAGCTTTCCTGCCCACTGCCACCTTTATCCGAACCCGCAACCATCCATCCCACGAACGCCCAGACCCGGCTGCAGTTTCTGGAACAGATGTTTCAGGCGTCGCCCGATGGATTAAGCATCGCGGATTGCACCCATCGCGTGCTCTGGGCCAACGATGCCTTCGTCCGCATGTTTGACTACCAGGTCTCCGAGGTCGTAGGTCAGCCTCTAGAGGATCTCGTAGTGCCTCCCGACCGTCTGGCGGAATCACAGTGGGTGACCGAGGCGCTCTCACGAGGAGAGCGCATCACGCTGGAAACGCGGCGCAGAAAGAAAGATGGATCGTTGGTCGACGTTTCTCTGTCGTGCGCGCCTCTGTTGCTGGATGGAAAAATGGCGGGCTTCTCCGCCGGCTACCATGACATTTCAGATCGCAAGCGGGTGGAAGCGCTCAGCTCGGCGCTTTACCGGGTCGCCGAGAAGAGCAGCAGCGCCAACGATCTGCAGCAATTTTTCGCCGCCGTGCACGGCATTGTCGATGAGTTGCTGTACGCGCGGAACTTCTACGTCGCCCTCTACGATCCGTCTACCGAGTTGCTCAGTTTCCCTTACTTCGTCGACGAACAAGACTCCGCCCCGGTTCCCAAAAAGCTGGGCAGCGGGCTGACCGACTATCTCATCCGCTCAGGGCAGCCGCTGCTGGCGACCCCCGAAGTGCTCGAGGCCATGGAGGACCGCGGCGAAGTGGCGCGCAACGGATCGCGCTCCCTCGACTGGATGGGCGTTCCCCTCAAAGTCAATAGTCATACTTTCGGGGCACTGGTAGTCCAAACGTATTCCAAAAACATTCGCTATGGCGAGCGCGATAAAGAGATTCTGACTTTCGTGGCGCGGCAGCTGGCCAGTGCGGTTGAGATCAAGAGAAACGAGCAGGCGCTCCGCCGCTCCGAAGCTCGCTACCGCTCCCTGGTGCAGAGTTCGGTGTACGGAATCTACCGCTCGAGTCTGGAAGGACGATTTCTGGACGTAAATCCGGCGCTGATCACCATGCTGGGATACGGTTCAGCTGAGGAAGTCCTGCTGCTCGATCCGGAAAAAGATATATTCGCGCACTCCGAAGAGCACAACCGGCTGATCGACGAATTCCGCCGCACCGGCCGGCTCGATGGAATCGAGATGAAGTGGAAGCGCAAGGATGGCACCCTCATCACCGTTCGCATTAGCGGCCGGGCCGTGAGCAGCGCCGACGAACCCGCAGATGTGTTGGAGGCGATTGCCGAAGACGTCACCGACCGCCGCGTGCTGGAGGATCAATTCCGGCAGGCGCAGAAGATGGAAGCCGTAGGCCGCCTGGCGGGAGGAGTGGCTCACGATTTCAACAATCTGCTGATGGTGATCAGCGGATATGCGGAAGTTATTTTGGCCAACCTCGAGCTCGATCATCCCCTCTACGAAAAGGGACGCGCGATTCAGTTGGCCGCGGACCGCGCCACAACCCTGACGCGGCAGTTGCTGGCTTTCAGCCGCAAACAGTTACTGGAGCTCAAGGTCGTCGACGTGAACGCCATCGTGCGTGACATGGAGCGTCTGCTCCAGCCTTTGATTGGCGAGAACGTCGAGATCACCACCAGTCTGTCTCCTGACGCGGCCCACATCCGAGCCGACGCCGGACAACTGGAACAGGTGCTGATGAATCTGGTGGTAAACGCCAAAGACGCGATGCCGAACGGCGGAAAACTTACCATCCACACACAAAATCTCGGCGTGGATGAAAGTCATCGCCGCGACCAGACTTTCATCCGCCCCGGCAACTACGTTCTGCTCACCGTCCGCGACACCGGCATGGGCATGGACCGCGAGACCCAGTCGCGAATCTTTGAGCCATTCTTCACCACGAAAGAAAAAGGCAAAGGCACAGGCCTCGGGCTCTCCACGGTCTATGGCATCGTGAAACAAAGCGGTGGATATGTCATGGTGCAGAGCGAAGAAGGGCGCGGCACCACATTCCATATTTATCTGCCCCGCGTCGACGGCGTCGTCGAGCAGCATGCTGCTCCAGTGGCGAATGCCGCCCTGGGTGGTACCGAGACTGTCTTGTTGGTCGAAGACGAGGAATCGGTCCGCCAACTCGTGCGCGATACGCTGGCCGCCAGGGGCTACCGCGTGGTGGAAGCGGAGAACGGCGAGGCCGGGATGGCCGCCGCGGCCCTGCATAACGGCAAGATCGACCTTGTGATCACCGACGTGGTTATGCCCGGGATGAGCGGCCGTGACTTAGTCAAGCAACTCGCGCAGATGCGCCCCGAAGCCAAGGTGCTTTATCTCTCTGGCTACACCGAGGATTCAGTTATCAGCGAAGGCACCATCGAGAGTGGCTCCTCGTTTCTCCAGAAACCCTTCACCCTGCAAAATCTGTTGCGCAAAGTGCGCGAACTATTGGGTTAGCCGAGTCTCCTCATCTCCCGGTTCTCAAGCCGCTGCATCACCATCGCAGGGCCTTTTTTCAAATCTCTGAAGTCCACGCCTGGGTAAGCAGGACAAGGGGGACTCCCATCCCTTATCCTCTAGACTGCCGTTTGCGCGGTCCGGCATTATTGGGCCGCTCTGCTTCGATGATCGTGAACTTCGCAGAACGCGCGCACAACCACAACTGGGAACTCGACCCGGTAGTGCGGTCGCTGCTCGACACCGATTTCTACAAGCTGCTGATGCTGCAGTTCATCTGGAAACATTTCCCCAAAACGCGCGTGGAGTTTTCGCTGATCAACCGGCATGCTTCGGTGAGGATGGCCGAGATCATCCACATCGAAGAACTCAAGGTGCAACTGCAGCACGTGCGCGGACGAAGATTTCGAAAGTCAGAACTGGTGTGGCTCGCGGGCAACACGTTCTATGGCCGCCGTGGAATTTTCGAGCCGGCATTTTTGGAGTGGTTGGAGCGAGACTTCCGGCTGTCGGATTATCAACTGTCGGTGCGCGACGGGCAGATCCACCTGACGTTTGAGGGCGCATGGACCGAGACCACGATGTGGGAACTGTACGCGCTGGCGATTCTCGACGAGTTAAAGACGCGGGCGCAGCTGAAGACGCTGAGCGAATTCGGACTCGACATTCTCTATGCGCGGGCCAAGACCAAGTTGTGGAGCAAGATCGAGCGCCTGCGCGGCGTCCCGGGATTAAGTGTCGCTGATTTTGGGACGCGCCGGCGGCACAGTTTTCTCTGGCAGGAATATGTCGTCGTGGCCATGGCCGCCAATCTCGGCAGCAATTTCATCGGGACCTCGAATGCGTTTCTGGCGCACAAGCATGACCTGGAAGCCATTGGAACCAATGCCCATGAGATTCCGATGGTGATGGCCGCGCTGGCACCCGATGACGTGGCGCTCAAAGCGTCGCAGTATCGAGTGCTGGACCTGTGGCAGCAGACCTATGAAGGTGCGTTGCGGGTGATGTTGCCCGATACCTTTGGCACGACGCAGTTTCTCGCCGGAGCGCCCGAGTGGGCGACCGATTGGACCGGCCAGCGCGTGGACAGCAAGGATCCTTACGTCGCCGGGGATGAATATATTGCGTGGCTCAAGGCGCGAGGAAGGGATCCTCGCGAGAAACTGCTGATCGCCTCCGACACGCTGGATGTAGACGCGATCCTCGGACTGCATGCGTATTTTGGCGGCACTCTGGCGCAAAGCGTGGCCCCCGGCGATCTCCTGAGTGCGGCTGACTTCGAGGATCGCAACAAGTGGACACCGGGGCGGCGCGTCCGCTTCAGCGCGGGCTGGGGAACGCTGTTGACCAACGATTTTCGCGGCTGCAATCCCAACAATAGCGGGGGTTTTGACCCCATCAGCCTGATCTGCAAGGTTTCGAACGTCGAAGGGCGGCCGGCGGTGAAGCTCTCTGACAACTATTCCAAGGCCCTGGGGCAGGCAGCGGAGATCGAGCGCTACCGGAGAGTTTTCGGAACTGAGGGAATCGCCAACGCTCCACTGGTGGCGTGAGGCTTGTCTCTGACTCACCACGATGTAGAGCAAGTCGCGTTGAAACGGTTTGTTTTGGCCTTCTCTGCGTACTTCGCGGTTCTTCTTTGCGTCCTTTGAGTCCAAGATCTTTGGCAGTGCCGGCAGAGAGCCTTTAACCGCTGCAATCGCAAAAAAGAATCCGCGGAGAAGAGCCATCACAAAAACTGCCAGGAAATTGAAATTGTTGTTAACCGTTGCCCACCTTCGTTCGTTGTGTGCTTAGAGATGCTTCACGGCGCATCTCTCACGAAGGGAACCTCTACATGCACAAGCAGCGGCGGCACATGACGTTGATTCGGTCGATCGTAGCATTCTTGGCGTTGTTCACTGCGGTGAGCGTTGCTCAAGCGCCGCGCGCCGCGCAACCGGCAGGGGGCCCCAATGCTCCGCAGATGAGCGAAAAGGATCTGGCGGCCCTGCAGGACCAGTTGCTTCAGGAGTTGCGCGTGAGCCCCACGTTGGCCGAGGTCGTGGCCCGGGACCCTTCGCTGCTCTCGAATGCGGACTACGTGAACCGTAACAATCCTCAGCTAGCACGCTTCCTACAGGCGCACCCCGAGATCGCACAGAATCCCGACTTCTATCTCTTTAACAATCTGCACCCTGAACATGAGGAGCCCGCCCAAACGCTGGAGCGCAAACTGTGGCCGCATACGTCCGAGCCAGGGTCCTCGGGAGTTGACCGCGAACTGATCAACGATGGCATCCCGTTCCTGGTTTTCGTTTGCATTCTTGGCGCGCTCCTCTGGCTGACCCATGTTTTGCTGGAAAATCGGCGTTGGGGCCGGATCTTCCAGCTGCAAACGGATGTGCACGGCAGGCTGATCGAGAGATTTGGCACTTCACAGGAAGTGTTGACGTACATGAGCACCGACGCGGGCAAGCGTTTTCTGGAAGCGACACCGATCGCGGTCGGCTTCGAGCGCCAGCCACCGGTTCCGAGTCCGGTCGCCCGCGTCCTCACACCCCTGCAGATCGGAATCGTGATGACCCTGCTTGGCATCGGCCTGCTCTCCCTGCGCCACAGCGTCACCGATGGCGCCATCGCTTTACTCGTGATTGGCACCGTCGTGCTCATGCCCGGCCTGGGGTTTATCATCTCGGCGGGAATCACTTGGGTATTGGCCCGGCACCTGGGCCTGATGCCGGAAAGCGGAGGACGGAACTAGAATCAATTTGCTGCCTGAGCTTACTGCCTCAGCCACGCAGCAGCCCGACGGCGGGCTGCTCGGGAACGCAGCCATGAGGAAACCAGATACGACCGGGGAATATGCCATCCCGAATGTAGGAGCTCGCGGGGCATCGCGAACGGACGAACTGCCCATGGACAGCGATGCCTTCGCCGGCTTCTACCAGCGCTCCGCTCCGGGGCTGCGCGCGTATCTGGTGCGAGTCTCGGGGAACGCAGCGCTGGCTGACGACCTGATGCAGGAGAGCTATCTCCGCTTCCTGTGTGCAACGCGCCCCGAAGGTGGCGAGGTGAACTACCGCCGTTACCTGTATCGCATTGCGACCAATCTCTTGCGCGACCAATGGAGACGGCCGGGAGCGGCTTGCATTGAAGACGTTCCGGAACAGTTTCTGGCGGCTCGGGACAGGTTGTCGAGCATCGATTCGCAGGCTATGCTCGAGCCGGCCTTGGCGCGTATGCGTCCACGCGAGCGGCAGCTGCTGTGGCTGGCGCACGCCGAAGGCTATTCGCACCGTGAGATCTCCGAGATCACCGGCCTGAGCGCGGCGGGCATTCGTCTGCTGCTTTTCCGGGCGCGGCGAAAAATCGCGCGTCTGCTGCGCCAGCAGATTGCCGCAGATCGGGGGAGAGCATGACCTTCCGCACTTGCTCCTACGAGAAAGAGCTTCACCAGGCACTGAAGGATGGGCACTGGCCCGAGGGTTGCGGCCAGGAATTGTGCACCCATGTAGATGGATGCGGCAACTGCAGCGATCTCGTTTTGGTGACCCAGACCTTCCAGCGGGCGCGGACTGAATCGGAGCGCGCGGCGCCTTGCGGCTCACCCAGCCTGTTATGGTGGCGAGCGCAGCTGCGCCGCCGGAACGCCGCGGCCGAGCGCGTCAGCCGGCCCATCACGATCGCGCAAACTTTCGCCTGGTTCGTCACCGTGTTGGTGGGGGTAGTCTTTGTGGCGTCGCAATACAGCCACGGTCTGCATTGGGCGTCGTGGTGGTCAGAGTTCGTGCCTCCGCGAGCCTTTCATCTCCTACCCTTCGGATCCGGACAAGTCGGCTGGAATCTCGTTCTGCTGATTTCCGGCTTTGCAGTGGTCGCGCTGCTGAGCGCCCTGGTCGTGTATCTGGCCGCGGAAAAATCCTGACGACTGGCGTGAAGGTCAAAGCCGCGTAGAAACAACCCGCGGTACATGCTCTTTCGTTCTCTCCCCGTAACCTTGTGAATGCTGGGCGGCGCTGCCAGCATGAGGACTCGGCGGGCATGAACATTCTTCTGGTTGAAGATTCCTACATCGAACGGCACCAGATCGGTGGCTTTCTGAACGATTGGGGACTGGAACACGTGTCCGTCGGCAGTGGCACTGAAGCGGTCAAGCTGTTGGAAGCCCCCAATCCTCCCGACTTGGCAATTCTCGATTGGCTCCTGCCCGGTATGGACGGTATCGACATTCTGCGGCGCATCCGAAAACTCAGTCACGGAAACTACATCTACACTATGATGCTGACCTGCAGGTAAGTAAATCTGAATGCTGACTAAAGAAACTGCCGGCGACATTTTCGACCGTATCAAGAAACTCTCATCCGCGGATGAGGTTGAGGCGCTTTTCTCGGGCGGTCGGTTTGCGCTGACGCGCTTTGCCAACAACCTGATTCACCAGAATGTGGCCGACGAGAATCATGTGGTCTCGGTACGCAGCGTGTTTGGCGGGCGGACGGCGCGGGCTTTTACCAACAAGTTTGATGAAGAGAGTTTGCGGCAAGTGGTGTGGTCGGCGGAGAGTTTGGCTCGGGTTCAGCATCCGGATGCAGATCTCTTGCCTGTGCCAGATTTTGGCGCAGCTGCCGGCGACGCGGGCAGCTGCGCCAAA